>Ga0265331_10000086_pt1 | contig 127123 bp, 127 predicted proteins | sample 41923metaG_FD_202088 | JGI IMG/M metagenome (GOLD analysis project Ga0265331, IMG submission 202088) | Rhizosphere microbial communities from Carex aquatilis grown in University of Washington, Seatle, WA, United States - 4-19-23 metaG | ecosystem: Host-associated > Plants > Roots >... | reverse complement strand
AATAAATGAATCAGGTTCTGTATCTAACAGTGTATTCTATCCAGTCTCAGTTACTGACACCCTACCACTAAGTGACAAATTATCACCAAATGTTGCAGTAACAGATACTTTTGCAATAAATGAATCACTACTTGAGCATGGTACGTTCTCTAAGTCACTATCTGAATCAGTATCAACTACTGATACTCTTGTCGCATTTAAGAAAGAAACAGTCTCACTATCTGAATCTGTATCAACTAGTGATGCAGTTGCAATAGCCAAGAAATCTACAGTCTCACTATCTGAATCTGTATCAACTAGTGATGCAGTTGCAATAGCCAAGAAATCTACAGTCTCACTATTTGAATCAATTGTAACATACGATCTAACTGGTCAAAATATTGCATCAAACCAAATACTTGTGCCTAATACCCAAACCACAGTAACAGTAGATCCGGTAAAAACAAATGTGATTATCTCTAGTTCTAATGCAACACTGTCAACAGTAATAATTCCATCAACTGTAACAACTGCACAACTAAACTATTCGAAAATACTTCAGACAGGTATCACAAACACAATGCAGATCAACAATCCTGTGACAATTATAAAAGATAATGTAAATTCTCAACATGTTGTACAGGTGAATATTCCTGGGAACATCACTTTTACAGGTCCTACAACCTGGAATGGCGACATTTCTCTACCAACCATCGTATCAAATCCACCGTTACCACAAGAACATAATGTCATCAATACTCCAAGCCAAAGTATTGCTCTAGGGTTGAGTAATTCCTCATTGACTTTCAATAAAGCCATACGAATGTCATTTACTGGTGATGCTGGATTGCGAGCTGGTTACTTTAATTCAGCTGTACCATTTACAGAAATTACAACAACCTGTACTGATGATACTCAAACAACAAATGATGCATTACCTGCAGGAGGAACTTGCAAAATTAATGTTGGTCATGATTTGATAGTATGGACAAAACACTTTACAAGCTTTACAACCTGGAGTTCAAGTTCATCTACAAGTTCTACTTCTATCTCTGTGAGTGGAACCGGCAACTCAGGTGGAGGTGCTACTGGAGTTGGTACAAGTGCAGCTGCTGCCTCATCTACAAGTAACGGTGGAGGCGCAGGACCTTATCTTAAGATACAAAAAATATCTTATGATGTCTGTGACAAACAGATTGTACAAATCCAGATAGGAACAGACGTAACAGATGTAGATCCTATGGTAATAATCCGTACCTCACTAACTGGAGTGGTTAATGCAAAACTTGTGCCCGACCAGCCATATGCACAAGAAAATGTCAATGCAACAATACGAAAGCTAGTCTATGAAGCTACAATTAATCCAAAAGAAAAGTCCTTTGAGGTTGTAACATTGGAATACGTTGGACACAACATGTTCTCCTTTGGAAAAACAGTCGAGATTACTGGCTGTAATGAGAGTCTAGATTTCACAAAACTTGTAACACCGGTAGAACTAGATCAAATTGACCTTTCAGCACCAAGGATATTTGATTTCAAATTCCAGTTAGGAAACGGAACTCAACAACTTGCATCCGACTCTGAAACGCCATTTGTATCTGGTGCGCCTCTTTCAGTATATGCTATAGTGGATACGCCCACACAACTTGTTACATCCGAATTGCGATTCACAGGGATTGAAAGCAATGATTCTGCAAAATATAATGCAGTAACAATGAATGTTACTCCACTACAAGTATCAAATAGTACATACTTGTTATCTGCTATGGTTCCGTCTGAATTTTTACAATCTCCTGGAATTCAATATTGGATTCATGTAGAAAATAGTGCAAACAAAGACATTGATTCGGATGTAGCAACCATGGGAGTACAACCGGTTAATCCAATAAATGCAACAATAGAGTTGGATGTTCCACAAACCACACCGGCAGCAATTACAACACTTTCATCTTATATCGCAAATAATGGCGATTCATTGTATGGCGTTGTCTCACTTGTAGTGGACAACAAGACTGTCTATGATTCACCGCCTCAGGTTTTCGGAATTGGACAAACAAAAGTAGATCTACAATGGGATTCTACTGTGCTAGGGTCTGTGTCAAATCATCAAGTATATGCAGTGGCAAAGTTTTATGACAAATCTTTTGAAACCATACCTACTACATTAGATGTCTTCCGCTCTGTCCAAACTGTTCCATTGTCACAACCAATTGTATTAGGACCACTCAAAAACAGTGATGGCGTTATAGTGGCAAATCCCACAGTATTGTATTCATCATTTAATAATTCTAATAATATGACATACAAAGTAACAGCTCCTGATGGAACCTGTGTCATAGGAGCATCTGATAACTGTCTTGTAACACAATCTACTGGATCAAGTAACTCAAAGAGTATTGTCATAGGTGACCAGATATACAGAGTACGATATTCTGGACCAACTAGCCAACTTGAAAGATTCTCGATCATATCAGTAGATCCAATCATCGGACAATGGAAAATGGAAATAGATTCACAAGATGGTTCTGTATTACAGGATAATACAATGGATAATGTATTCTTGAAGGTAAAATACGATTCACCGTAGAGCGGTATAATGATTTTCTTTGAAATTTAATTCTGAATGTCTCTATACTAGAGGTTTGTCTCCTTCAACAGGTTCTGTAACCTCTGTTCTTTCACCATCTGTTATTCTTTGTAGAATCTCTCTTGCTGACAATTTGTGAAGATATTCATTGTTGTTGCCACATCTGTATGAAAAAGTACAACGTGGACACCCTGCCTCACTCTTGCAAGGACACTCTGATACAATGTCTAGACTTCGCTCAAAGGCCTTTTCAAGCCTGTCATAGAGTGCCTTGCTTGCACCGTTTCCGCCTATTGCGGAATCATAGACAAAGACCAAGCCTGACGTACCAAGAGATATGCCACCCAAATCTTGTGAGACACCACCTGTTATCATGTTACTTCCTTCTATCACAACATGTTCTGTAGCATGATATCCGCTTGCTTCTATATACTCTTCATTTTCTGCCTTGCTGATTTGATCTAGAGGTCTTGGCGCCTTGAATACAATTCCTTTTGTGACAAAATCATAGTCAAGTGGTTTTTCTAAAATTATTTTTTGTCCCTGTCCTACCTCTTGACCCAATTCCAAATTTACATAACCATAAACTCGTTTCTGAATGTGTAGTTTGCAGAATGCAACTTCAATTCCATTTGCAAGTCTTTTCTCAAAAATTGTCTCTATTGTTGGCCATTCTTCTGTGAGTGCTTTGGTATAGTATGGATAGTTCTTTGGGAGATATTCTAATTTTGCAGTCATCTTTTCTGGATATCCTACCTCTTTGACTTTGTATCTAATCCCTGCCAAAAAATAAACTGCTTGGGGATGAAGTTCTTCTAGTGCAATTGGTAACACTCGTTCTCCAACTTTTTTGCCATTTAGGAAAATGTCAATTGATCTTCCTATTCCTCTTATACTGTAGTCTTCTAAAATTGATTTTATCTGATCGTAATTTGGAACATATCTATTTTCAATCAAGACAAGACTGCCTGCACCAACATGTCTTTCAATGACCTCTTTGTGTTCTGGTAGTTCGTGTTTTGCAATTGGCTTGTCGCAGGCCATGGCAATAACTTGAAACTCTTCAACAAAGGGATTTTTTGGATCAATGTAAATTTGTTCAACATCTTCAAAATAATCTGCAGGATGATTCTTGTAATATTGAGAGATTGGGTCGTTGCCTAGTACCAAAAACGCATATCCTCCTTGACCTTTTCTTGCAGCTCTTCCTATTCTCTGTGTGAGTCTATTTACTGGAATTGTGGATGATATGACTCCGTCCACATTGCCTACGTCTATTCCAAGCTCAAGTGTCGGGGTTGCAGAAATTGCAAGTAACTTGTCAGTTTTGAATAACGTCTCAACTGATCTTCTATAATTTGCCATGAGGCCTGCCCGATGAACCTTGATGTCTATTTTTTGTCGTCTTGCCTGCAGTGCCAAAAGTTCTGAATTAAGATGAGAATTGCTAAACACTAGTGTTTTGTGTTGTTTTGATGTCAATTTCTTTAGTATATCAATCATTAATGCACGCTGGGTCATAAGCGATGGAAAGAGCATTGAAAATTCTGTCTTACCTTTCTTGCCAGACCCTGAGACTTGGACCATCTTTACTCCAAATAACATCTGGCAAAATTGTAATGCATTTTCTAATGTTGCAGATGCTGCAATCATCTGCATCTTGGGTGCAATTCGTTTCAATCTTTTTATGATATAGTGAACATTGGAACCGAAAATTCCAGAGTACACATGAGCTTCATCAACTGCAAGAAATCTAGTTGTATTAAACAACGAGGCAAATCTAGTTCTATGCCACAAGTGATAATGTAATACATCAAAGTTAGTTATTATGACCTGAGAGGGATTTGCAAGAATTTCTCCGCGCTCCTCTTGTTTTGTATCTCCATCAAATACTGCACATCGTATATTCATCTTGTCTGCAATTTCTTTTATCTTTGGATATTGATCACGGGAAAGAGATTTGGTTGGATAGACAAAAATTGCTTGTATTGCGGAAACTGGATTTTTCGAGTTTCCTATTCTTTCAATGATTGGTACAACAAATGATTCTGTTTTTCCAGATGCAGTAGGTGCAGTGATTACTATGTTGTCACCTGATACGATGTGGTGTATGGCCTCTTCTTGAAATTTATAGAATTTCTTTATGCCTTTTGATTCCAATGCCTCTATGATGCGCTGATCAAGACCTGAATCTGATACGGTAGAACCCATTTCAGGCTCTGGTTCCTCTATTATCTTAAAGTGTGAGACATAGTGTCTCTTTGAGAAGAGGATTGATTTTGTAATCTCTGCAATCTTGGCATCTCCTATCATCTTGTTTATTTCATCTTCTGTCTGCAGGATGCCTTCTTTTTCTAGGGTTGATTCTGATTGACTCTTGGTTGGTATTTCATCATTGTCAAATTTTATCAAAAATTCTAGAAATGCTTCATCTACATTCTTCTTGGAGTCTATAATGTCTTCAATTTTGCATTTGGGGCAGCTAAAGTGTATCTTCTGATTAAATGTGCGTTGAACATCTATCTTGGATTTACACTTGGGGCAATTGTGCACTAGACAAGGAACAATTCTGGATGATTTAATTTTTGGTTATGGTATTGTATCCATCACAAGTAAAACTAGAATGGAATCTGTCCAAAACCGTGATGACATATAATATCGTATTATTTCTAGACTGACGTGGGCCTTGGAAGTTATTGGGGTGAAGTCCTCGATGTGTTGGAAAAAATAATTCCTGTATATGACAAGGTTAATTCCATGATTTCACTTGGAAGAGACTCTGAGTTTCGCCAACGCGGAATTACAAATAGGGTTCATCCTGGGAACAATATTCTTGATGCAGGTTCTGGTTTTGGTAACATGTCAAAGACTGCATCTCAGATCTGCGATGGAAATATCAGCATCACATTGTATGATCCGCTACGAGCAATGTTGAAAAACACCAGTAGATTATTTTCTGCAACACCTGTGTTAACATGCGGAGTCTTTGAACATATTCCATTTCGAGATGAAACTTTTGATGCAGTACTTACCGGGTATTCTCTAAGAGATGCAATCAATTTACGAATTGCAATATCTGAGATACACCGAGTCCTAAAAAAAGGTGGGAGATTTGTCATAGTTGATCTAGGCAAGCCTGACAATCCTGTACTTCGAGCAGGAGTATCGTTTTACCTCCGGGCGATACTTCCTATGTTGGCAGTAATTGGCGGAGGGAAATTGGGCCTGAAATTTGCCACTCTGTATGGTACGTACAAGCTATGGCCCCAAAATAAGAAACTAGAGTCTCTCCTTCTTGAAAGATTTTCAAGAGTAGAGTTTGAGAAAGGCATGCTTGGGGGCGCAATCATGGTTGCAGCATACAAGTAAAGATGAACAAAGTAACACTTGTCTATGTCATTGCACTAGTTGTTGGATTTTCATATGGAATGCACAACCCAATCGTTCCACTGTTTTCAAAAGATCTTGGTGCGTCATACTTTGATCTTGGAGTGATTGGATTTGCAAATTTTATTCCTTACATGTTCATTCCACTTTTTGTTGGACTATTGCTTGACAGATTCAACAAGGGCCTTCTTCTTTCTCTTGGATTAATTCTTGATTCTGTATCAATTTACCTGTTGTCTGCTGCAGATTCCATTCCGCAGATAATATTGTTTAGAACCATGGTTGGAATTGCACATTCGTTTTTCTGGCCTCCTTGTGAATCTATAATATCTCAATCTACCAGTCCGCAGAATCGTGTGAAAGCAATTTCTAGATTTATGGCTTTTTTTGTTGTAGGTCTTATGATTGGTCCTCTAATTGGTTCATTTTTACTTGAACACTTTGATGTGTCTTATAGAATACTCTTCCAAGTTGCTGCATTTGCAATTGCAACTTCACTGGTTTCTTCATTGATGTTGTCAAAGGATAAAAAAACAATCTCCAGTGGAACAATATCTATCACGTCTGCAAAACATTTGATAAAATTTCCAACAGTTATTGCAATACTTTTGTTTGCAAGTGTCAGCTTTGGAGTATTTTTGGCAATACTTCCTGCATTTATGAGTGAGCGGTCAATTTCAGAATCAAACATTGAGCTACTCTTTTTTGTATTTGGAATATCGCGTCTTGTCTCATTGTTGTCATCAAACTTTCTCATGAAAAAATTCCTCACAAGTATCATGCTTGTTATTGTATCAATATCTGTTGGAATGTTGCTGTTGTTTTACTCTCACACTATGGTAGAATTTGGCATAGCGGTACTTGTACTTGGGTTTGGATTTAGTGTGTATTTTCCACTAACATTTGAAATTATCATGAGAAAGGCAAAAGAAAATGCGGGAGCATTAATTGGTGCATATGAGGCAACCTTTGGAATTGGATGGGCATTTGGACCCTTGATAATTGGAGTGATTGCCAATTCTTTTGGCAGTTCTATTCCATACCTTATCTTGTTTGTAACAGGGTTGTTTGTACTAGGATTTGTATTTCTCAAGAGAAAACAAGTTGTTCTAGTCTAAAGCTTTAATTTTAGAAACAAGACAAATTATTTCATGTTTGATTTTGCACTCAATATCATAGGCAATGATTGGATAATGATTGCCTTGGCAGCTTTGGTATTGTTACTTGGAACCAAAAGAGTGCCTGATGCAACAAAAAAACTTGCGCGAATCATGGCTCAATATGATAAAACAAAAAACATGGTTCAAGATGAAATAAAAAAAGCCAAGGGTGAGTTTAACATCAATATATCAGGACCTGTCATGTCTGAGCGACAAAAACTTGAAACACTTGCCAAGTCATTTGGTGTAAACACTGAAGGCAAGACTGATGATGATCTGCGTAATTTGGTCAACTCTAAGCTTGGTGGTAATGCAAAAGCCGATCAAGATACTGCAAAACAATAACAACACTCTCAACAAATTTAAATACAATATCCCGTGAGACATATCGGTAAAGATTGACTAAAATCGATCCTTGGCAAAATGCTCTCAAGCAACTTGCAGATGCCGCAAAAATTTTGAAACTTGATGCTGGCATTCATGAGATGTTGGCAAATCCAAAAAAAATTCTAACAGTTTCGTTGCCCATCAAGATGGATGATGGTAGAATCAAGGTATTTACCGGATATAGATCACAACATAATGACTTTAGAGGTCCACACAAGGGTGGAATAAGATATCATCCTGATGTTACAATCGAAGAAGTAAAGGCACTTTCAATGTGGATGACTTGGAAGTGTGCAATTGTTGATGTTCCATTTGGTGGAGGTAAGGGTGGAATTATCTGTGATCCAAAAAGACTCTCGGCTGGAGAAAAAGAGAGATTGACAAGAAGATATGCATATGCAATATCTGAAATCATTGGACCTGGTAAGGATGTCCCAGCTCCTGATGTGTATACTACTGGAAAAGAAATGGCACAGATAATGGATGTTTATAGTGCATTGCATGGACAATCAGAACCTGCTGTCATAACAGGAAAACCAATTGCATCTGGAGGTTCTCTTGCAAGAAATGTAGCTACCGGTCTTGGTGTTGCTTATTGTATTCGGGAAGGGGCAAAGAAGGTTGGACTTAATCTCAAGGGTGCCAAAGTTGTCATTCAAGGTTATGGTAATGCTGGAACGTATGTTGCAGAATATGTAGAAAAGATGGGTGCAAAAATTATCGGAGTAAGTGACACCAAGGGTTCTATAATTAATCCAAAAGGAATGGATGCAAAGAAAGTTCTTGAATACAAGACTAAACATGGAAGCGTTGTTGGTTATCCTGGAAGCAAAAAGGTGTCAACAGAAGAACTACTCACTACTCCATGTGATGTTCTGGTACCTGCAGCACTTGAGAATCAGATAACTCCTCAGATTGCAAGAAACATCAAGTGCAAAATACTTGCAGAAGCTGCAAACGGTCCTACAACTCCTGAAGCAGATGATATAATATTCCAAAAGAAAATAATGGTTATTCCAGATATCTTGGCAAACTCTGGTGGTGTGTGTATATCATACCTAGAATGGGTACAAAACTTGCAAAGATACTATTGGACATTTGATGAAGTTGCAGGTAAAATGGAACACCACATTGTACGTGGTTTCAATGATACCTATGCTCTTTCAAAGAAACATAATGTAGACATGAGAAAAGCAAGCATGGTGCTTGCAGTTGGTAGAGTGCTAGAAGCATTCGAAGCACGTGGCCTCTGGCCATAGAAATACCTAATACTTGATATTGTGATAATGTTCTATGAGTAAGGCTTTTGTGGCAATACATTGTGAAACTGGAAAAGAAAGTCCAATAATTAGAAAACTCATGGAAATCAAAGGCATATCCGAAGTCACTGGAACTCTTGGACTATACGATATCATCGCAAAAATCGAGGCAGCTGATTCCATGACCTTGGAGAAGATAATCACAAAAGAAGTACGAAAAATTCCGCATGTCTTGACTACCATGACCCTGATGGTCATCTAAAATTCGATAACACTTTTCCAAATTGTACTTGATCTAGTTTACACTAGTTATTAGAAAATAAAAATTAAAAAAATTTCGAATCTAGGATGTGCTAAATGAACTTCCACAAGAGCAAGACTTGGTTACATTTGGATTGTTGATTTTAAATCCTGCACCCATTAGGCTCTCAATGTAGTCAATATTTGCACCCTTGAGGTAGTCGACACTATAACTGTCAATTACCATCTTGACACCATTTTCTTCTAGTACAAGATCATCTTCTTCAGATGTCTTTTCAAATCCCATTCCGTAGGATAATCCTGAACATCCTCCGCCTTGTACGTAGACTCGCAGAAATTGTGGCTTTTCGGCTTCTTCTGCCATGAAAGCAATTACTTTTTCTGCGGCTTTTGGTGTAATTGTGACCAATTTTGTGGTCTGTGTATTACTCATGAACCTAATTCGTCCTCTAAATTATAATAATCTTTTCATACATGACATAATAGGAATCAAAGATTAGGTCGAGCTTACTTTTTTGACTTGTTTACAAAGGCAGTCATTCTTTCTGCTCTGTCAGGATGAGTAAAGCACAAGCCCCATGTGTATAATTCTAGAGCAAGACCTGTATCAATGTCTGAATTTCTTCCCTTGTTTATTGCGATCTTTGACATTCTTACTGCCATCGCAGAATTTTGAGCAATCATCTTTGCAGTATTGTTAGTCTCTTCCATTAATTTTGCAAGTTCAACTACTTTGTTTACTAGGCCCATCTCTTTTGCCTCGTCTGATTTTACAATTCTTCCAGTAAAGATCAAATCTTTTGCCTGTGAAATTCCAATTGTTCTTTGTAATCTCTGAGTTCCACCCCAGCCTGGGCATACACCTATTGTTACTTCTGGTTGTCCCATTCTTGCAGTGTCTGCAGCTATTCTGATATCACATGCAAGTGCAAGTTCACATCCACCGCCGAGCGCAAATCCGTTGATTGCGGCAATTGTTGGCTTGCTACAATTTTCTACAGTATATGTCAACAGGTGGCCAAGTTTTGCATAAGTTTCTGATTCTATTGGTGTGATTGTTGACATGTATGCAATGTCTGCACCTGCAGAAAATGCCTTGTCTCCTTCTCCTGTTATTACTACAACCTTTACAGAATCATCTTTTTCAATTTCTTTGAATTCCTTGATGATGTCGTTTGCAACATCCGTGTTCATGGCGTTGAGCTTGTCTGGTCTGTTAATCTTGATTGTGCAAATTCCTTCTGATTTTGAGACGTTAACTAGAGACATGTCACAACTCCAAACTATGTGGAAATTAAACCTTATTGGGTTTAACTTTTCCCCACTGGTGCAGGGCTGATGCTGCTGCAACCCAGTTTCGGATATCGTCGTACACTGGTACATTGTGCTTTTCAATTAGTCCAGAGACTTTGGCTGTGTATGGGCCACCGTTTCCACCTACAAGCAATGGCTTTTTGCCTTGTTTTGAAAACTCTCCCAAGTAATCAATTATTGTCTCTTCCAGTGGATCATCTTGGAAGACAAACCATGGCATTACAATGTCGATGTTTGGATCGTCCATGAACTTTTGTATGGAGTATCTATAGTCATCAGCATTTGCTCCTCCTGTAACATCTGCAGGATTTCCATTTCCAATTACATATGTTGCAGGATAGTGCTCTTTCATTTCTTTGAGTGTTGCTTCTGTTACTTTGCCAAGTTCTAGTGCATATTTTTCAAATTGGTCTATTGCACCAATCATTGGTCCTGCACCGTTGCTGACAAGTGCTACTCTTGGACCTTTAGCTGCTGGTTGCCATGCTAGTGCTTTTGTAGCTGAAGCAAGTTCTTGATAGCTTTCTACTGAAATTATTCCTGCCTGCTTGAATGCTCCTTGGATTATTGCGTTAGAGCCTCCAAGTGAACCTGTATGTGATGCTGCTTGCTTTGCTCCAAGTGCAGTTCTTCCACTCTTCCAAATTATGATTGGTTTGTGCATTTCTTTCATCACACGTTTTGCAGTCTCGATGAATTTTCTACCATCCCCAAATCCTTCTACGTATAATGCAATTACTTTGGTTTGAGGATCATTTGCCAAGTACCAGATCATGTCTGCTTCATCTACATCTGATCTGTTACCATAGCTTACCATCTTTGATAATCCAAACGAGTCTGCAGTTTCAAGGAAACTGATTCCCATTGTACCACTTTGTGATAGTAATGCGACTGGTCCAAGTTTTGCACGGACCATTCTCTCTTGGCCTTGGAATGCACAGTCTAGTCTGTTAGCTGCATTGAACATACCGATGCAGTTTGGACCGATTATTCTGATCTTGTGTTGTTCTGACAAATTCTTGATTTGAGATTCAAAGTCTGCTCTCTCTCCTCCAAGTTCTTTTCCACCTCCTGATACGATTACCATGTTGTGGATTCCTTTCTTTGCACATGCTTCTAGAACTGGAGGTGTAACGGACAAGTCAACACATACTACAACCAAGTCAACCTTGTCTGGTATTGCTTCAATTGATGGATAGCATTTTAGTCCCAAAATTTCTTCTGCTTTTGGATTGATAGGATACACTTTACCCTTATAGTCGTGTTTTGCAATACTGTCAAGAACAGAGTTTCCTACTTTGCCAGGAGTTGCAGATGCGCCAACTAGTGCAACTGATTGTGGAGTAAAGAATGTCTCCATGAACTCGATATTTGGTTTTGCAGTTGAGATTGCATCATTTTTGATCTCTTTTCTCAAGATTATTTTTGCGTCAACTACATAGTATGACTTTGGATAAACTACGATTGGGTTGAAATCTACACTGTCAAAGTATTTTGCATTGTCTACTCCGACCTTGCTGATTTGTACAATTGCTTTTGCAAGCATGCTCAAGTCAATCGACTTGGTACCTCTATATCCTTGAAGGATCTTGGAGCCCTTTAATTCTAAGAGCATTGATTTTGCATCGTCTACTGTAATTGGTAGCATTCTGAATGCAACATCTTTGAATATTTCAGTTAGTACACCACCAAGTCCTACCATTATCACTGGACCAAATTGTGGGTCGTTCTGAAGTCCTATGATGAGTTCGACTCCTTGTGGAACCATCTTCTCAAGTAAAATTCCTTTTACATGGACTCCTTTCTTCTTTGAGAGTCTTGGATACATTTCAAGAAATGCTTTCTTTACTTCTTTTTCATTTTGTAGTCCGACTTTTACTCCGCCTACATCACTTTTGTGAAGTATCTGTGGTGAGACTACTTTCATTACTAGTGGAAAACCTAATTTCTTTGCTGCCTTGGCTGCATCTTTTGCATTGGTTACAAGTGCATAGCCTGGAACTTTGATTCCGTATTTTTTCAATACTGCTTTGGATAGATCTTCGGTGATTACCTTATGATCTGTTGCAAATGTTTCTTCAAAAATCTTTGTTACTGGGTTCAAAAGGATCTCTCCTCTTTATTGGCAGATCGCAATGATGAGATCTGTATTGTTTTATGTATCATGACGAAATTCCAAGGTCTAAGTGTTTTATATTAAACTTTTGTCAAAATGTAGTGAAACACCATCCAAGAAGTTTACTCCTTTCAAAAATGCCTTGTTACTGGAACCTGTCCCAATTTTTGTGTTTTAGAGATTAAACTCTGACTTGAAATTTTTATAAAATATCTCTAGATTTTCTCTTACAATTCCGATCTTTTGTGGTATCTGTTTTTCAATCATGTCTGGATGAATGTATGTTGCCTTGCCTAGTTCTTCTTTTGATTTTTCTAGCCAGAGTTTTATGGTTTGCTCGTCTATCTCAAGATGAAATTGTATTCCAACTGCACTTCCTATCTTTATTGCCTGATTTTGATAATCCTTTGAATGTGCTAGTCTGACTGCATTTTTTGGAAGATCAAATGTATCACCATGCCAGTGAAATACAGAAGATGGGCTCTTTATTCCACTGAAGAGTTTAGACTGGGAGACATTGTCAAACTCGATATCTTCATAGAATCCTATCTCTTTTCTTGGTCCACTGTATACTTTGGCATCAAACGCTTTGGCAATAAGCTGTGAGCCAAGACATATGCCCAAAACTGGTATCTCTTTTTTTACAGAATCACGAATCAATTTCATCTCTTGTTTTAGGTATGGAAGATCGTCGTTTGCACTCTCTGGAGCACCGAGAATTATTATGGTATCGTACTTGTTCTCTGGAATCTTTTCATTTTTTGCAAGAATTGTCTTTGTGTTAAATCCGTCTGCTTTGAGTAGATCTCCTAATGTTCCAATTCCTTCTATCTTTGTATTTTGGATTATCAGAAATTCTGACATGTGGGTCTGAAAATTGCTTAATAGTCTCGCTTGTAAATAAGTTTGTGAATTTTACATCAGATGAAATCTATCAAGTACAAGATTTTGTAAAATCGCTCAACTCTGCACACGACAGTATAATTGTTGTAGAGGGAAAACGTGATGAGGAGGCACTGGGCAAATTGGGTTTCTCTGGAAAGATATGTCAGTTTCACAGTTTCAAAGGTCTCATAAAATTTGCAGACAGTATGCCAAAATACAAAAAACTCATAGTGTTACTAGACTCTGACCCCAAGGGACGTTATCTTACAAAAAGGATAATCTCTCAGCTTCAGCATAGGATGACAATTGATCTTTCGTATAGAAAACGGCTTACCGTTATAACTAAAGGCAGAATAAAAAATGTGGAAGATCTGTCGGTGTATGCATTTGAGATCTAGCGAAGGAAGTGGAATAAGCACTTATATCATACCATTAGGAAAAATAATTGATCAAAAATTAAGAGGATAATGATTTGCCATATACAGGAATTGTCAAGTATCACGTTAAGCTCAGCTTCGACGTCGATGGACTCGTTGAAAAAGCAGATATCATAGGTGCGATTTTCGGCCAGACAGAAGGTCTGCTTGGCCCAGAAATGAACCTAAATGAACTCCAGAAGGTGTCGAAGGTAGGACGAATAGAAGTCAATACCACGGCCTCGTCTACTCAAACAAAAGGGGATGCTCTAATTCCTATGAGTACTGATATCAACACAGCCGCTCTTATTGCAGCTGCAATCGAAAGTATCGATAAAGTTGGTCCATTTCAAGCTAAATTCAAACTAGATGCAATTGATGATGTACGAACTGCCAAGAAAAAGGAGATTGTAGACAGGGCAAAAGACATTGTCCAAAAGTGGTCTACAAAAACAATCAGTGAAGGTGAAGAGATGCTCAAAGATGTGTCTGATATTGGTTCTGCTGGAAAACTTGCAGCATTTGGAAGGGAAAAACTCGCATGCGGTTCTGGTGTATTTGACTCTCCTTGGATAATTCTCGTTGAAGGTAGAGCAGATGTGATAAATCTATTACGAGCAGGTTTTGATAACGCACTTGCAATCGAGGGCGCAAGAATTGATGAATCAATCAAATCATTATGTGACTCAAAATCCAAAGTGGTTGCATTCCTTGATGGAGATAGAGCAGGTGGATTCATACTAAAAGAACTAAAATCTCTTGTTACAGTAGACGTAGTACACAGAGCACCAGAAGGTGTCGAAGTTGAAGAACTAACTCCTATACAGATTGCAGATATTCTAAAAGATACTGCAGAAGACATGAAAAAGGAGACTGCAAAACCAGTACTCAAGGATACAAAGGATGAACCAATTGCTATTGTTGTAAAGAAGGTATATCCACAACTCAATGAATCATTGGAAGCAATAGCACTCGATGATGGTACAAATCAACTCTTCAAGGTACCAGTAAGTGAAGTTGTTGGCAAACTTGCTCCTGGTTCTGGAATAAAGTTTTTGATACTTGATGGAATCATAACACAACGACTAGTAGACTCTGCAAAACAAGCTGGAATTGGGTATCTGATTGGTCACAGAATGGCTAATCTCAAGTCCACCGATGGATTGACACTCAAAACATTTACAGAGCTCGGTGTTGCATAAAATTAATGTCAGAACTAAAGATTCAACATATTCTCACACTTGCAGAACTTTTGACCAAGGGCGCACGCTATAATTTTGTTCCAATAACTACATCTTCTCTTGGAAAAAGCATTCACAAATCGCAACAGGCTGCATCCAAACATCTCATGGAACTGGAGGCAAATGGATATGTGGAAAGACTTCGAAGTGGACAAAAAGTCTCTGTAAGAATAACAACCAAGGGTCACTCTGAAATGATCAAGATATCTTCTGTGCTAAAATCAAGTCTGGAATCAATTCCTGCATATTTGGAATTCAAGGGAACAATAATTTCTGGAATGGGCGAGGGCGCATATTATATGTCAATGAAAGGATACACAAAACAATTCAAAACAAAGCTTGGCTATGTTCCATTTCCTGGAACACTAAATGTAAAACTAAAGGACAAGGAATCCATTGAAGCCAAGCGCTCACTTGATGCATATGCTGCAATTTTGGTTGATGGTTTCTCCGACGGTAAGAGGACATATGGATGGGTAAAATGTTATCCTGCAAAAATAAACGGCATCACAACAGCACTGATTCTTCTTGAGCGTACTCATCATGATGACTCTATAATTGAATTGATATCAGAAGAGAACATCAAAAAGGCAACAAAACTTTCTACTGGTTCAAAAATTACAATACGAGTTCCAATAAGTGTAAAACCTGTCTCAAGTTAAATTCCATAAATTGACTTGCCATAATCATTTTCTATCTTTGAACTTTTGATGTCTGGTATTGGAGATTGGAGTCTTGCAATTGATACGTCGATTCCAATTTTTTTACATCCGTCTATTATGAACTTCTCTTGATGTACCTGATCATAACCTAGTGCAATGATGTTTGGCTTGATAATCTCGACTGACTTGAATATGTCGCCTTCGTATCCTACTATGGCATAATCCACCATTGAGAGGGATCTTACCAAGTCCTTGCGAAGTTCCATGTTGTGTAACGGGAGTCGCTTTTTCATTTTTTGTGCAGTGTTATCGGTTGCAATTACTACTACCAGTACATTACCAAGGGCCTTTGCTGCCTTGAGTGTATGAATATGTCCTGGATGAATGATATCAAAAACTCCGCCTGCCAGTACGACTCGTATTGAATTCCTACCAAGTTCGGTAAGGTTTTTTTTATTATCTTCGATAAATCCGTTTTTTACAAGATGTTCTATTTTTTCTTCAATGTATTCTGGACTGAGCGCAAGTTTTTTTCGTATTATGTCTGTGGCAGTATCTCCTGAAAGTGACGCCACAAAAAATGCTGTAATTATTTCTTTATCAAATGCATCCAAATATTATCACTCGAGCGAAACTATTACAATTTGATTTATCTATAAACTCTGTGTCCAAGGATCAATTCCTCTTGAGAGGCGTAATGCATCCATCAATCCTTCTGCGTATCCAATGCTGAGTACTGCAAGCTCTTCTTGTCCATCTTTTTGGAACTTTTCTGCATCATCGATATACAATTGAGCATTTTCTATAACTGGACCAAGACTTGGATCATTTTTGAACATTTTTACTACTTCCTCTAATGCTTGCCTTGCCTTTGGAATGTATTTTGCAAGCATCTGGTCTGATATTTTTTGAATCTTTGATGAATTGTCAAATGGCTCATCAAGACACTTAGAAAATATCTTGATTGCATCGCTTTCTGTAAAGTGTAATCTTCCAGGAATGATAATAGTATGTGGAGGCTTGCCAAAGTCTGTCTTGACAAGTGTTGATATCTTTCCTGAAATTATTTTTTGACTCTTTGAGCCGATTCTTGATGCAACTATTGCAAATGTAGATTGGTCTATGACATTTCGTTTTTGACCGTTTTCTGTTTCAAGCAAATTGAATAGCGCGTCTTTTGGTTCCATGAAGAAATTCGAACTTTTGTCAAATTCTAATATGAGTAAACTATGGCTTCCCTTTACCATGTTCTCATAAATTGTATAGTATACTGTATTCAATGATAATATTTCTCTCATGATTGTCACAGGTCTTCCAATTTTGTAATGGTGTAAACCGCATTCTCCAATCAAAGACGTGATTGCTGATGCCCCATGAATTGTTCTTGTTTTGATCTTACTCTTCTCTGCCCTTGTACGTAATTCCAGATGGGTTGTTGCCACGTATGGATCCCCATAAGCAAGTAGTACGACGTTTTTCTTTTTGGCAAGTGCCAAGATTGTCTTGCCGTCTTCTACCATCCATCTGGGTGATATAGTCAGCTTTCCCCTGACCAGTTTTTTTATCTTTGATAATTCTGTTTTTCCAATGGGGCTAGTAAAATTTTCAAAAAATGTCATATCTGCCTTTTTTAAAACTTGGGTTGCGCTAGCACTTGCACCCTCTAGTCCTGAAATGCCAAGACCTACAAACCATAACATTGTAAAAAACTCCAGTCACTCTATATTTTGAGCTTCGTTTTAGGACTTGGTGGAATGACTTTTGAATTCATGTAATCTTCTTAGGTGAGATAACATTCTCTTGAAAACCTCGATGCTTCTTAGAAACTCGTCAGTTGATACTCGCTCGTCAATTGTATGTGATGCATGAGGATCTCCTGGACCATATGTGACAACTGGGATGTTTAATGAATTTCCTATTATGTTCATGTCTCCTGTTCCTGTCTTTCGAATTAGTTGTGGTCTTGCTTTTTCTACATCCATTATTCCTAATGTTAATGCCCTTACAAGTGGAGAATTATGTGGCGCCTCAAAAGGCTCTGTCTCATCTATTACAGAATAAAATGCATTGACTCCTTGTTTTTTTGCAATCTCTTCTACTGTTGTTGCAATTCTTTCTCCAACCATTTTACAATTCATGTTTACTGGAATTCTAATATCCATTATTGCATCACATTCTAGTGGTGTTACATTGTGACTGGTGCCGCCCTTGATTTCAGTCAGAGATGATGTGAGCATCATACTCTTTGCGATGCCTTCTTGGTTTTGCTCTAGTGATTTTTTTAGTGCATTGGTAAATACGTATGATTCTTCAATTGCATTCTTTGCAAGCCATGGAGCACTTGCATGTGCACTGTCGCCTACATTTACTCGTAGGTTTATTGCAATTCTTCCCTTGTATGCAATTGTAATATTTTTAATTCCACTTGGTTCTCCAAATATTGCGTAATCTATCTCTGGCTTTTGTTTTACTAGACTCTTGATTCCTGTAGCGTTTCCTTCTTCATCTACAACTGCTGCAAATATTATTGTCCCATTGTTGTTTCCTTGTACTGATGCTGCTGCAAGAAGCATGGAAATTAAAGGCGCCTTGGCATCTGATGCACCTCTTCCATAAATGAATCCATTTTCATTTCTTACCTTTATCTTTCCTGGAACTGTATCCATGTGTCCGCATAACATTATTCTCGGATGTCCCGAACCCTTTGTGGCGATGAGATTTCCCACATCATCTATGTGAATATCTTCAAATCCGAAATCATCACACTTGTCTGCAAGAAACTCTGCAAGTGGTTTTTCTGAAAGAGATGGTGTGTAAAGCCTTAGAGCCTTCTCTAGCACTTTTACTGAATATCTTGGTGTACTAGTTACTGAGGAGTCCAATTTTTATTTCCCTAGGTTTACTGCGTAATCAATCATCATTGCTGGTATATTTACGCCAGTAACTCTGACAGTATTTTTGTATTCCGTTGTATTGTTTACTTCATGTACCACAAGACCATTTTCTTTACTTTCCATTAGATCTACTCCAACTATTTGTCCTTGAACTGCTTCTTTTGCCTTGATGCAAATATCTTCTAATTCTTTTGTGACTTTGAGTTCTTCTGCCCTGCCGCCAAGTGCCATGTTTGTCTTCCACTGGTCTTCTCCTGAATAGCGGTAAATTGCAGCAACAACTTTGTCCCCTACTACGATTGCTCTGATGTCTCGTGGAGGTCTGTTAACAAATTCTTCTAGATAGTATACCTGATAAATTGGATACATGCTCTCTCTGCTTTCTATTATTGCCTCTGCAGATTCCTTGTCTTTTAGCATGGCAATCATTCGTCCCCAGCTGCCTACTGTTGGTTTGATTACCATTGGATATCCTTTTTTTTCTAAAAGATCAAGTGCAGATTCCTGTGAAAATGCAACTGCACTAAATGGTGTTGGTATTCCTTTTTTTAGCAAAAGCATGTGAGTAAACAATTTGTTTCCTGCAAAGATGCTGGTGTTCAAGGAATTGATAACATTGACTCCTTTTCCTTCAAGTGCTGCAGTAGAGTGGAGACTGCGATAGTAACTTACACATCTTTGTATTACTGGGCCGTAATCTTCCTTGCTTTTATCTAGATTAATGGATAAATTCTTACAGTCTACCATCTTTGCATCGATGCCTTTCTCTTTTGCAGCATCAAAGAGTGCTTTTTCTTCCCACCTTATGGTATCGTAAAGAATCGATAAACCTGGGCTCACTGGCCCCAGTCCTCACCAACAGATTGTGCTGGTTTCAACTCAAAGCCGGAGGATCCTTTAGCAAGTTCAAAACTTGCACCGCAATCAGGACAGGTTACTATCTCTCCTTCCATCGAATCTTGTGGAGGGTTGATGTTTGCGTCACATTCTAAACATTTCATATTATTTTCCTGCTTTTACCTTCGTTTCTGTGTCATTAATTATCTTTCGTTCAAGTCTGTCATCAAGTGGTATCTCAAGCAAATCTCCCATCCTTAGATTCTTCAGTCCAGCTGCTACTGCCTTTGCATGGGTTTCATTTTGTTCAAGACCTAATAATGACATCAAGTATGCTGCACCGTTCTTTCCTGCAAGTTCTCCAAAGACAATTCTTCTCCTATTTCCTACTACCTTTGGCTCAATTGGTTCGTATGCTGCAGGGTTTCTCAAAATAGCTGCCAAGTGTGTTCCTGCCTTGTGTTTGTAGGCAGTAGGGCCAACAATTGGCTTTGAATCATAGGGTACGATTGTAGTATATTGTTCAATTAGTCTTGAGAGGTCCATGAGCATGTCCAGTCTGAAATTATTTGGAGACTTGTATAGATATGTCAAAGCAACTGCTGTTTCTGCAAGTGCTGGTATTCCAGTTCTTTCTCCTATACCATCAATTGTTGTATGAATCTGGTCTGCACCGCCATCACATCCTGCTAATGCATTTGCAAGTGCAAGTCCAATGTCGTTGTGACAGTGGACATCAAGTGGTGTTTTTATTTCATCACGAATTGATTTTACAAAATTATACATTCCATTTGGTCTCATGATTCCAACGGTGTCTGGCAAACTGATCCTGTCAGCTCCTGCCTCAGAGATTGCCTTGCAGACCTGCATTAGAAACTCTGGGTCTGCTCTACTACCGTCTTCAACTGTGAATCGCATCTTGAGACCATGTGACTTGGCATATTCTACTGTCTCAACTGATCTTCGTAATGCTTCTTCTCTTGTTATTCTTAGCTTGTCCTTCATGTGAATTTCAGAAATACCAAGATATGTTGCCATCCATGTTGCGTCACAATCTAGTGCAACATCTACATCTTCTTTTAATGCTCTAACATGTGCAACAATGTCTGCCTTTAATCCCTGTTTGATGATTGTCTTTGTTGCTTCCTTGTGATCAGGTGATACTACAGGTGATATCTCAATTTGGTCTACTCCAAAATAATCCAGCATCCATGCGATTTGGATTCTTTGTTTATTTGAAAAAGTAACACCAGGGTGTTGTTCTCCTTCTCTTAGTGTGCTGTCAAGTATTCTAATTTTTTTTGGTTTTACGCCCATCTCGTTATATTGATATGCGTAATAGTTCGCGTCGTCCATTTCTCAATTTTTTATCTGGGTTTTACAAATATAAACATATTCGTACAGAAATCGTCTAGTTTGGTTATTTTCGAAACGATTTTAGGCGATTTTCAGAATTAGATAACGATATTCGTTTTATGTGACTGTACGCAATATTATGACAGTGTTTGTATCAAACACGCCTGGAACTTTTCGTAATTCATCGATGCACACGTTGATGTCTGTAATTGTAGGTGCCTTGATTATTGTAGCAATATCGTACTGTCCTGTTATTTCAAACACTGTGTGAACTCCACGTAGTTTAGAAAGTTTTGCAGATACTTTTGATGTATCAGTTGATGAATCAACTGAAATCAAAATTATGGCACTAGTAGAATTTGCATCTCCTGTTTCAATTGTAAATTTTTTAATTATTCCACCGTCTGTGAGATTTTTTACTCTACGTCTTACTGCGGATTCTGATAATCCTAGTTTTTCACCAATCTCTACAAACGATTGTCTCGAGTCTTTTTTTAATATCTCCATTATTGTCTCGTCTGTTTTATCTCTAGACATTTCTTCGCTGTTCCTCCTTTGTTAGTATTACATCTAGAGTTTCTAAAGCTTTGTTTATGTCGGACTCTGATATCACTAATGGCGGTAATAATCGTAGTATGTTCTTGCCAGAATAAAGCAAGAGTAGATTATTTGCAATTCCATCAAACAATATGTCTTTTACTTCAAACTTCATCTCGACACCAATCATCAGGCCCTTACCTCTTATCTCTCTGATTATCTTGTGCTTTTCTTTTAATCTCTCTAATCCTTCTCTGAATATCTTTCCATTCTTGTCTGCATTCTCAACTAGCTTGTCTTCTACTAGTGCATCAATTGCTCCAATTCCTGCTGCACATGACAATGGATTGCCACCAAATGTTGAAGATTGTTCTCCCTTGTTAATTGAGGCTAAGATGTCTGGTCTGACTAGAGTTGCACCCATTGGTACGCCTCCTGCAATACCTTTTGCAAGACACATGATATCTGGTACTGTATCCCAGTGTCCACTTGCCCACATCTTTCCAGTTCTTCCAAGGCCTGCCTGAATTTCATCAAATACTAGAACAATTCCCTTTTCGTCACATAATTTTCTGACTTGTTGTAAAAATCCATCTGGTGCAACATTGATTCCACTTTCTCCTTGGATTGGTTCCATGATCACCATTGCGGTGTCCGAATCTACGGTATTTCGTAATGCTTCGATATCTCCAAACGATGAGAAACTCACAGAATCAACAAGCGGCTCAAAGGCCTTGCGATATTTTTGATTGAATGTAACTGATAATGCGCCAAGTGATTTTCCGTGGTATGAGCCGTTCATTGCAACCATTTTTTTCTTTCCTGTAAACTTGCGTGCAAACTTGATTGCAGCCTCTACTGCTTCTGTTCCACTGTTGTTTAGGTAAACCTGGCTTAGACTCTTTGGTGAAATTTTTATCAATTTTTCAAGAAATTCTTCACGTGTCTTGTTGTAAAGTGAACTGTGTACTGTGATTATTTTATCAAGTTGATTTTTTATTGCCTTTACTACTCTGGGATTGCAATGACCAACTAGTGCAACACCATAGCCTCCCATACAATCGATGTATTCTTTTCCACTTGCATCCCATACATGAGCTCCTAATCCACGCTCTATTGTTACAGGAAATCTTTGATAGATACTTCCCATGAATTGATCTTCTGTCATTTTGATATCACCGTACAGTTATCATGAGAAATTGCCGCAGATATTGGGTTTTCCTTTTTGCCATTTGCAACAAGTGCCTCCTTGACGCCCATTTCTAATGCTTCTGTTGCAGCAAGAATCTTCTTTTCCATGCCAAATCCAATCTTTGGTAAAATTGCTTTTGCCTCTGCTAATGATAATTTTTGAACTAGCTTTTCTTCCATGAGTAAACCATCTACATTTGTGAGAAACAATATCTTGTCTGATTTCATCTTGCCTGCTACATATGCTGCAGCCCTGTCTCCGTCAACGTTAAGAAAATCACACTCTTCACTTATTGCAATTGGGGATATCACTGGAACGTATCCCTGGTCTAGTATCGATTGAATCAATCCTGTATTGACATCCTGTATCTTTCCTGTATAGCCGCCGTCTATTATCATCTTACGACCCTTTTCGTTCATTACGATTAGTTTCTTTTTTCGCTCTGCTTGGATTATTTTACCATCTACTCCTGAGAGACCTACAGCATTGATTCCATGTTTTTGGAGCATACCTACTATCATTTTATTTATTTTTCCTGACATGACCATTGTGAATATCTCTGCAGTCTCCTTGTCGGTAAATCTACTTTTGACTCCTCCTGGGGATACGATGAATTTTTGCTCCTTTCCTAATGCTTCAGAAATTTTTGTTACTTCTTTTCCTCCACCGTGTACCAAAATGAGTTTCTCTTTTTCTGAGACTTTTTTTATGTCTGATATTGTAGTAGGATGAAGACCATCTACCACACTTCCTCCTATCTTTATTGTAATCATTTTTTACACAGGAGTTAGCGGAGAATATGCTATTCCTTCCATCTCGTTGAATCCTGCCATGACATTCATGTTTTGTATGGCAGAACCGGCTGCACCTTTCATGAGGTTGTCTGATGCTGAGAGAACTACAAGTCTGTTATTGTCTTCGTCAATGTCAAATCCTACATCACAAAAGTTTGAACCTACTACAAACTTTGGATCTGGGAATTTGTAAAATCCTTTCTTGTCACGGATTAGTCTGATGAATCTTTCATTTTGATATTGTTCACGATACATCTTCCACAAGTCCATCTCAGTTACTGGTTGTTTAAGAAATACGTGGTTTGTACAAAGAATTCCTCTTACAATGTCAACTGCATGTGGACTCATTGATACTTTTATCTTGGCACCTGCTGCCTGGCTTAGCTCTTGTTCTATCTCTCCTGTATGTCGGTGCTTTGCTGGTTTGTATGGTCTGATTACACCTGACCTCATTGCATGATGAGTACCTGAAAGAGTTCCTGCACCTGCACCTGATGAGCCAATCTTTGAATCAACTATGATGTGTTCTGTGTCGATAATGTTCTTTTTGATCAATGGATATAATCCGAGAATTGATGTCACTGCCATGCATCCTGGACATGATACAATCTGTGATTTTTTTATTTCTTCTCTATGTAACTCTGGAACTCCAAAGACTGATTTTTCTAGCAACTCTGGGTGTGGATGTTGCCAACCATACCACTTGTCATAATCTGCAGGATTGTGTAATCTATAATCTGCACTAAGATCAATTACTTTCATTCCTCTGTCATAGAGTGCTTTTACAATGTCAACTGCAGTTCCATGTGGTACTGCGGTAAAGACAAGATCACACTTGTCTGTTAGTTTATCATAATCAAGTTCTGAAAATGTCAAGTCTGTGAATCCCTTCAAACTTGGTTGGATTCTAGAAATGTATTCTCCAACATACTGTCTTGAAGTTACCATCGAAATTTCTGCATGTGGGTGACTGACAAGTAATCTGAGAATTTCTCCACCGACATACCCTGATGCTCCGACTACACCTACTTTCATTGATACTCTCCTACCATAATATAGTATAATTTAAACTCTAAAATTTTTTTCAACTTTTAGAATTTATCGCTTGGCGTAACTTACTGCATAGTCGATCATTTCTTTTGGTATGTCTTTTTTGGCAACTTTTGCAAGTCCTTTGAATTCTACTGTGTTATTTACTTCATGTACGACAAATCCGCGTTTTTCGTCTTCCATCACGTCAATTCCTAAAATTCCGCCTCCTACTGCCTTTGATGCCTTCATGCAAATGTCTTCCAACTCCTTTGTGATTTCACATGCAATTGGTTCTGCACCAAGAGCAATGTTTGTCTTAAAGCCGCCTGTGGATGTTCTGTACATTGCTGCGATCAACTGGTCTCCTACAGATATAGCTCGTATGTCTCTTGGAGGACGTTCTACGACTTCTTGTAGGTAGTAAATCCTGTCTAATGGTCCGTCATTTAGTTCTCTGACTTCAATTATTGCATCAGCAGTCTCTCTGTTTCTCAATGGTACAACACCTCTTCCCCAACTTCCTATGATTGGCTTTATCACAAGTGGATAGCCGTCTTTTTCCAGTGTCTCAATTGCAGCTTCTGATGAAAATGTAAAGTATGTTTTTGGAGTAGGTACATTGTGTTTTTTTAACAATAATGATGTCACCATCTTGTTTCCGCAATTGTTTGCGACCTCTGTCCTGTTAAGTACTGGAATATCTAAAAATTCAAGGGCTGCTGTAAAATGAAGACCACGAAAGTAACTTACACATCTTTCTAAAACGACATCTCCGAAATCATAATCGCTTTTTTTACTTTCAGTGGTAAATTGAGTGGTTTTAGCGTCGATCATCTTCGTATCGTGTCCAAGCTCGATTGCTTTTTGCTCGAGCATCTTCTCCTCTAGTCTTACTCTATCGAACACGATTCGAACTTTGGGCATTTACTCTCCCCAATCTTCGCCAACTTTCTCAGCATGCTTTAATTCGCATACGCTACCGTTCTTGGAAGCAATCTCGAAATCTGCCCCACAATCAGGACATGAGACTATCTCTCCAACACTTGCATCGTCTGGAATTTTTATTGTTGCATCACATTCTGGACAATTCATTCTTTGATCATTCACCTCTTTTTTAGTAATTTATTAGCTTCTGTTGATTGAAGTCCCCATAGCTCAACGAATCCTTTTCCGAGAGTCTGGTCAAAAGTTGATCCAGCTCCATACGTTGCCAGATCATGGCTATACAATGAATATTCTGATTTTCTTCCAACAACTCTAAGACTTCCTTTGAACATTTTGAGCTTGACAGTTCCGTTAACCCTCTTCTGTGTAGCATTGATAAACATATCTAAATCTGATTTTAGTGGATCTTGCCACAATCCAGAATATGCAAGCCATGACCATTCTGTATCAACCATTGTCTTGAATCGTAATTCATGTTTTGTCAAAACCATTTTTTCAAGATCAGTGTGTGCCTCAATGATACATGTTGCACCAGGTGTCTCATAGACTTCCCTTGATTTTATGCCTACTACTCGGTCTTCAATGTGGTCTACAATTCCTACTCCATTTGCACCGGCTTTTTTGTTGATGTATTTGATTAATTCAATTGGTTTCATGCGTTTTCCATCAGCTGCAACAGGTATGCCGTTTTCAAATTTTATTTCCAAATATTGTGGTTTTTCTGGCAAGTTCTTTGTCTTGACCCAGATGAATGCGTCATCTGGTGGCTCTGAGAATGCATCTTCCATATCTCCACCTTCGATTGCTCTCCCCCACAAGTTTTGATCAATACTGAATTTTTTTGCAGTATTATCAATTGGAATATGATGTTTTTGTGCATATTTCAATTCTACATCTCGTGTGAGATTGAGATCGCGTATTGGAGCAATGATTGGAAGGTTAGAGCCTGAACGATATGTCACATCAAATCTTACTTGATCATTTCCTTTTCCTGTACAACCATGCGCAAGTGCTGATGCATTTTCTTTTTCTGCAACTTCAACTACTTTTTGTGCAATCAATGGGCGTGCAAGTGATGTTGCAAGGCAGTATTTTTTTTGGTATAGTGCATTTGCTTTGATAGCTGGAAAAATAAAATTATCTACAAATTCTTGTCGGGCATCGATATTGAAATGCTTTAACACGCCAAGACTTTTTGCCTTGGCTGAAATCTTTTTCAAGTTGTCTTCTTGACCGACATCAACTGTAACTGTTATGACATCGAGTTTGTGCTTTTCTTGAATATATTTTATCACAACAGAAGTATCAAGTCCACCAGAGAAAGCTAAAACTGCCTTTCCTTTCATCATTGAGGTTTTCTGTGATCAGAATTTGGCATTTATCTTTTATGATCATGATGTGGATCTAGTTTTTATTTTGAAAAAAATAATAAAATTGGTTTTCTAATTTGTGAGATGAAGCAAATTAGTCCAAGCTAAAATTCGATCACTATTTAAGATAAATATTATAACGACGTTATATGACAATTGGTCCCCGTTCGGGTCACAAGTTACTTGGGAGAATGATACAATGACAAAACTTCAGGCTAAAAATATCGTAAAACACTTTGATCATAATGGAAATTCTGTTGTTGCACTAGATGGTGTAAATCTAAATGTCGAAGAAGGTGATTTTGTATGCATAGTTGGTCCATCCGGATGTGGAAAATCTACCTTTTTGAATATTGTAGCAGGTCTTGAAAAACCAGACTCGGGAGAAATTTTGTTAAATGGCAAACCGATCTCTGATCCAGGACCTGACCGGACAATGGTTTTCCAAGAAGGTGCGCTATTTCCGTGGCTCAAAGTGATTGACAATGTAGAGTTTGGACTAAAGATGGCAGGAATTCCAACAGATGAACGCAGAGAAATATCTCAACGATATCTTGACATGATGCAGCTTACAAAATTTGCAGACTCGTATACATATCAATTATCAACAGGAATGAAACAAAGAGTTGCAATAGCTAGAGCACTTGCAATGGATCCTGAAATTCTCTTGATGGATGAACCGTTTGCAGCACTTGATTCTCAGACAAGAGATCTATTGCTTGTGGAATTGCAACTCATCTGGGAGAGGACAAAGAAGACAATCATATTTGTTACACATAATATTTCTGAATCTGTAATACTTGGTAATAAGGTAGAGGTATTCAAGAATAGGCCGTCTAAAATTAAAAAGGAAATAATAATTGATTATCGACGACCGCGATTAGCTGAAGACGAAAATCTTCAACAATACTATCACCAAATTCTTGATGAGCTAAAAAGTGAAGTCATTGCACGAACAAAGGATGAAATTCAATGAATGATACTATAAAAAAACACAAACGAAATTTTGATGATGCTGCAAATGCGGCATTGTTCATTGCTGCATTTATTGGTGTGTGGCAACTGGTGTTCACACTTGGAATATTTCCAAAAATATCTCTGCCTTCACCAACGATGGTGACAGAAACCTTTGTCAAAATAATATTCAATGGTACTCTGTTCTGGGGTGTTGGTGTAACACTAGGTAGGTTACTTGCTGCTTTTGCAGTGTCTATTACACTTGGAACACTTGTCGGATTTACAATGATAAAATTCAAGAGCTTTGGTAAAACTCTGAACTCTTTTTCAGCGGGATTGTTGGCATTTCCAAGTATTGCCTGGGTTCCATTCTCGATTTTACTCATAGGCTTTAACGAATTTGGCATAATGTTTGTAGTTGTAATGAGTTCTGTATTTTCAATCATGATATCTACATACAGCAGTATCAGAAACATACCACCGATCTATCTTGATGCTGCAAAAAACATGGGGGCAAAGGGGTTTTCGTTATTTAGACATGTTACCATTCCTGCAGCTACCCCTTCACTAATAATTGGACTACGACAGGCTTGGTCATTTGCATGGCATGCAGTAATAGGTGCTGAGATACTAATGTCAATTGTAGGACTGGGACATATTCTTTCAGTTGGTAGGGAATTTTTGGATATGAGTCAGGTAATTGCAAGCATGATTACAATATTTACAATTGGATTGCTAGTTGATAGATTTCTCTTACACAAGCTAGAAGACAAAATCAGAGCCAAGTGGGGCTTGGATAATCATAGATAATTTTTACGATGTTCAATAATGGGTGATACATAACTTGCTTGATGATCTAGTAAAGAAACGAGTCGATTCGACAAAACCACGTGAGCAAGGCTTGACTCATGTTACTGACAAATTACATCCAACCAACATGGAAGATTGGGGATTAATTTCTCCATTTGTAGATGTTGTTAAAATCAATGGGGCACTTCCTTTACTTGCTTCTGATTCTGGCATTGCTAAAAAAATAAAATTCTATCACGATTTAGACATTCATGTCTCTGCAGGAAATACACTGTCTGAATATGCATTGATTCAAAATTCATTTGATAGATTTGCAAAAGAGGCATCAAAATTAGGATTTGACATACTTGAGATTGGAGAAAACATAGTCGATCTAAATTTTGAAAAGAAAAAAAAACTCTTAGACATTGCTGAATCACATGATCTTGAAATCCACTGGAAGGTGGGAAAACAGGATCCACGACACCAACTTAGTGTGGAAGAAATGATTTCAAAAATTGAAGATATTTTAAAACTAGATTCTAAGAAAATAATCTTGGAAGCAAATCAGGGTATGGGAGTTGGAATCTATGACGAACAAGGAAACATCAAGTGGAGTATGATTGGTCTAATTACAAACAAGTATCCTCCAAACAAATTCATCTTTGAGGCACCAATGGAATTTCAACAATTTGGATTGATAGCAGAGTTTGGAGAAAGGGTAAACCTGTCTGAACTTGACATGGATTCTGTTGCTTCAGTAGAGTCTGAACGAAGAGGAATTTTATCCAAATCTGTTTTTGGAAATGTCAATTTACGTGAAGAGCCAGCAGGAGGTCCTGCTGCAAAATTTATCTATTATTTAATAAAAACGAAAAATCCTATTGAACAGAGTGAGCTTATTGCAATCAGTCGTCTTCCGCGAAGGACAGTTCAGAATGCTGTTGAAGATTTGAGAAATCAGGGACTAGTCATTGAAAGAACAAGTCTTGATGACGCACGAAAAAGAGTTTACTATCCAGTACGTTCACAATGGTTGTAATGAACTATTGGTTGTGTGAAAAATAAAAAATATTTTGGATTTCTCTCAATGTTGAAATAAAATTGAGAAAATATCTTGATGTTTACTCTAATGGTTGTACAACAAATCCATCGTATGCAAACAATTGAGTTCCCTTGAAATTGATCTGACTCAAATCACGTTTGTCCAACTCAACTATCTGATCTGGTAGTGGTGCAAGTTTTAGTGATCCCAGAAACTTTTGGCCATCTGTTATCTCCCAATAGATCTGGTGAATTAACACCTTTGCGGTACCTTGATCCGCACTTATCTTGTTCAGATCTTGGTATGTCAAAACAGAAACAAGTGTCACTATTGGATACGAGTCATTTCCTGGTGCATTCACTATGGATACCTTGCTCCAGTCTCCAATTGATTCTGGCAGGTTGCTAGAAGCTGCGGATGCTGTAGCACCTTCAAGTGATGCAATAACAAAACTGGTCTTGTCTGCATTTTGAATTGCGGCAGAGTTCAGTTTGTTACTAGCTGCAGTACTCAAATCTAGATAGCTAATTGAATATGGACTGTTAGCTATTGCTCTTACTACCCAAAGTTCGCCATTTTGTGCTGGTTGTGGCCCTGCTACCCATTTTACACTTGTACCCTTTCCAACTAGTGTGTTCCAATCACTGCTTGCGTTGGACAAGTAGTTTGTGAGGGTGTATGTAGTTCCAGCTGGATCTGCGCGATGAATTGGTGTTATTCTCCCATGTGGTAGTTTTACGCCTGAATTTAGTTCTTGTATTTTACTATCGTCCCAAAATATTATTTTGCCCAGATAGATATCTGCAAGAACTGGTCCGGTTAACTTTAGTCCGGATTGGTGGAATTCAGGTATATTGTACACTATGGCAACTGCCTCAATTGCAACTGGTATTACAACTGGTTGTGGTGTTGCCTTGAATTGTGTTGAAACCAATGGTGCATCGGTTACGCCAAAACTGACTGATTTCTTGGAGTATTGATATGCCACGTTACTGGGTGCAACCAAATTGTACTTTGTTTTTACCCCTGGATAAATTCCACTATACGCTGAAGTCCATTTCTTTATCAATGCAGCGTATTGATTTGACACAATTCCCTTTATGGTGTATTGCTTGCCATCTTGTGGTGCATCTGGAGTAATTGCATATGCACTAAGTGATGTTGTTGGTATTATCAGGATCAGCATGAGAGCTAAACCTAATGTTGTTTTCTTTGTCATTGCGCAGTCAATAAAATAAAAATGATATAACCTAATTCAAATGCGCAAATTGTACATAATAGATGCAAGTCTTACATTATGTTTCTACATATTCTTGGTAATTTTTTTTATGCATATATGTTGCGTATATTGCGCATTTGAATCCTGTTATATTTGATATATTTTCAGTGACTAAAACATGAATCAAAAAATAAGATTCAAGATCCTAAGTGGGATTGTAGCAACTCTGATCATATCCTCTTTTGTTGGATATGCTCATCCTGCTTATGCAAGCGATGACTTGAGTGTTTTAAGAGTAGGATATTTTCCTAATCTGACTCATGCACCTGCTGTTATAGGCATAGGAAATGGTGACTTTCAGAAAGTGTTAGGTGATGTCAAAATTGAACCGCACATATTCAATGCGGGACCAGCTGCAATTGAGGCGCTATATGCAAATCAAATTGACTTGACATATATTGGACCAACGCCTGTGATCAACGCATTTGTAAAATCAGATGGAGACATCAGAATAATTGGTGGCGCGGCAAGTGCAGGAGCAGCATTTGTAGTCCGTAATGATGCTGGAATCCAAACTACCCAAGACTTTGTTGGAAAGACTTTTTCAACACCTCAGCTTGGAAATACACAAGATATTGCTCTCAGGGCTTATCTTCTTGCTAATGGATACAAGACATCTGATAACGGAGGCTCTGTTACTGTACTCCCGGCTACAAACTCTGATATTGTAACATTGATGCTAAAGAAAAGCATTGATGGTGCATGGGTACCGGAACCATGGGTGACAACACTTGTTCATCAGGCAAACGGGAAGATATTTCTTGATGAAAGAAGTCTATGGGCAAATGGTCAGTTTGTTACAGGACAAATTGTGGTTAGGCCAGAATTTCTAAAGGCACACCCTGATGTCGTAAAGAAATTCCTTGAGGCAAACGTAGACGAGGATAATTGGATTAACGCTAATCCTGATCAAGCTCGTGCAGCCTTCAATACTGAATACGCCAAATTGACCACAAAATCCATACCTGATGATCAACTAAAGGAAGCATTCTCTAGATTGGCAATAACGTATGATCCAATCGTATCTTCCTTGTACGTATCGGCAGATAATCAGTATAAGGTAGGATTTCTTGACAGCAAACCTGATCTAACTGGAATATACGACCTGACTCTTCTAAATCAGGTATTGCAAGAAAAGGGATTGCCTCAGATATCATCTGATGTGAATTCTCTTACCCCGTCTGACACTATACAACAATCTAGTGTTAATTCTGTAACTCAGTCAAGTCCAACTGTGAATTCGACTAGCGTTGTTCCAGAGTTCGGTCCTGTTGCACCAGTGGTCCTTGTTGTTGCTATGGTGGGAATAATAGTATCTGCCACAAAAACTAGAGTTATTCAAAAACTCTAATCCTTTTCTTTTTTATTTATTTTATGAAACTTTTTTCATGTTTGCATATGGAATTGTAATCCTGATTTGATAGCTGTTATCGCAAACTCTCTTTTAGTACATAGATCTCATCAAAACAATCTATGTGCATCTGTTCTGTGGTCATTGAACCACATTCTGCACACACATATTTTATGACTTTTCTGCAAACTGCACAAATAGAATATCTCATTAATGAGAGGCCGCAACTTCTACATGATTCATCTGGCATTTCTACATAGTAGATATTTGTAAATCATATAAGCAAAGTCAAATATGCAAAACAAATCAGATATGTGCATTTTAGTTCATGTTGTAGATGTGGCAAAAATTTGAATTCGGTTATATTGGCATACTGTAAAACTCCAGTAAATGCATGCCGGAATAAAATTTGCAATTGCTGGCGCGATATTTGCGATTGTAATTGCAACTAGCATGATATCTCAGACTCCTGAAGTAAAACCAGATACTTCGATAGTGACTAGCACTAGTGTTCTAAGGCTGGGATATTTTCCAAACATAAATCACGCACAGGCCGTAATAGGGGTTGGTAATGGTGACTTTCAAAATGCACTTGGTGATGTCAAAATTGAGTCACAGGTATTCAATGCAGGACCTGATGAGGTAGAAGCACTATTTGCAAACAGGATTGATGTTGCATATGTTGGTCCCAATCCTACAATCAATGGATATCTCAAAAGTGATGGTCAAGGAATCAAGATAATTGCTGGCGCATCAAGCGGAGGTGCAGTCTTTGTAATAAGAAATGATTCTGGAATAGAAACTGTACATGATTTTGCAGACAAGAAATTTGCCTCTCCACAACTTGGCAATACACAGGATGTTGCACTACGATCTTACTTGCTAAAGAATGGATACAAGACTTCGGAGAATGGAGGAAATGTGACAATACTTCCCGCAAAGACTTCGGACATTGTCACAATGATGTCAAAAAAAGACATTGATGGGGCATGGGTGCCAGAACCATGGGGTGCCATACTTGTCAAACAAACAAATGGAAAAATATTTCTTGATGAAAGAGACTTGTGGCCAAATGGCAAGTTTACAACTGCTCTTATAGTTGCAAGAACTGACTATCTACAAAGTCACCCGAATGTTATCCAAAAATTGTTAGAGGCTCATGTAAAAGAGACAATATGGATTAACAATAACAAGGATGAAGCAATTAACGATTTTAATGCTCAATTACAAAAGTTAACTGGTACAACAATACAAAATGATGTAATCTCTAATGCATTTTCACGAATGGATATAACATATGATCCAGTCAAATCTTCTGTTATAACATCTGCTGACGATGCATTTGATTTAGGATTTTTAGGAGATAAAAAACCAGACCTTTCAAACATATTTGATCTGAGCATATTAAACAAAGTATTACAAGAACAAAACTTGCCTGTAATACCTTAATTTTTTCTCTTCTTCCAAATTGTTATGCTTATTGCAGCTGTTACAATTGGTATTATTATTAAAATATAATTTCCAAAGTTGGTCGATGTAAGCAAATTAGGTTGGTCAAATCCTGAAATTGCTAGATGTGATGTAGATCTTGAAGGAAGTGTCAATGCTACATGCCAGTATCCGTCTGAATCTTTACTTTGCACAAATTCTATTGGTTTACCATTTGACAGTACGGAAAATTTTTCTGATCCTGTTTCTTGTGGAAACATAAAATTCACAAATCCTGTATCTGGGAATGGGTATCTGACAGTTGCAAGAACACTTTGTGTAGCATTATCAAATTTAGTATCGGTAACAGAACCCGAAGTCAGATATACGAAATTGTATGGTTTGCCATCTTTGATAACTGATACTGGCATTGTTGGGTCGTCTCCTACAGTAAAACAGCTGTAATAACTCACCATTGAGGCATGTTGGGGATCTGGGTACATGGAAAACGCAATTTTTTGTCCAGGGTTTATCTTGTCGATTGTCACAACATTTTTTCCAACATCCAAAAACTTGCCATCTTTTCCATATATTGCAGCATACACATTTACTCCATAAGCAGTTGAAGTGTCATTATTTACAATAAAGCCAGTTTCATGACCGTCTGCATGTTTTTGCAATGTCTTGTCATAGATTACCTCAATATCTGTGAAATTATGATCCGTTGAAACAAAACTAACCTGAGGCATTTCTAGAGTTGCATTTTTTCCTTCAACTCGAAGTATCTTTAGATTAAATGGGATATCTTTTTGAGAGTTTACGGTTGATAAAGTATATTTTTCTGATACTGTGTTATCATTATCTTTTACATTGATTGTAATTGTTGGAATTATTGCGGTAGATTCAGTATTTTTTACTGCACCAATTACTGTATACGTTCCGTTTACATCGTAAAACCCCTTGAACTCATTATCTGGAATCCATACGTTTGCAGATGCAGGATGAGTGGCAATAAATCCTAAACCAATCATTACTGCAAATATGGAAGCTAGAACAAACAATTGCATCTGATGACGTTCATCTGGGAGTCGTTCTTTAATTTTAATCTAGATGTCAATTTTCATGTCTGTTATTCGTAATGTGAAAATGTTTGATTATCGTAGTTTGTGTAAGAGATCCAATGCACCTGCATAGTCATTTGGAGAACTAATCAATACATTTCCTGCAATCTTGTCTATTTGTTTTACAAATTCTACCATGTCTTTACTGTATCCCGACCAATCAAGATTTAGCATTTGAGCTGATTTTGTGTTCTTCTCTGATGCTAACAATACACATGGGATTACCTTGAATCCTTGAGGTTTTAGTGTATCAACCATTCTAGTGACTTGATCAATGGAACTTATGACTTGAGTGACAAACCCCTTTGGTTGGGCTTCAATTTTTTTATGCATCTTTTCAAAGTCTGGATTATTTGAGATTGAGAGAAACATGTCAATTCTTTTTCCAAAGCCTTGTTCATTGAATTGTTTTACAATGTCACTTGGGACAAGTTTGGAATCTTTTGGACCGGCTGGTGGGGCATCACCCTTGAGTACTAGAACTCCGTTTAGATTCAATAAAATGGCATCACATATGGTCTGAGTAATTGAGGTAAGATTTCTGTCACGAACACGTATGCTTGCAGTGATTCTTATCTTACTGTTGGAATTTCGTATGAAAAATCCAGCCGTAATTGGTGAAACTCTGGGAATCCCAAGAACTGAATCAGTAAGATGAATTCCGTCGCTTGCCTGACCAATCTTGATAGCTCTCTCCTTTAGCCTTTCAACGGATTCGGAGAGCTGGGCATGAGATAGTACTGTATCCTGGATAACCTTGGGAGGATTAATTTCATAAATTATAGTCATAATTGACTGTCCTGACTACTTGATTATAACCTTTGAAGAGGATTTGCATCATGTCAAAACAAAACAGAATTAAATTGATGATGCCCTCTCTGAATTGTACTTGACTGAAAAAATACCTCTAGATATTTTAATGAAAAATAAAATTGTGCTCTTTGATGGAGCAATGGGTACTGAGATTCAAAAACTAAATCCTAAACCTGAAGATTTTCCAGATGGTAAGGATGGATTCAATGATGGATTGTCGTTTACAAGACCAGAGTGGATAAAACAAATCCACCGCTCATATCTACAAGCTGGAGCAGATTGTATTGAGACCAATACATTTGGATCAAACAAGCTAAAGCTAGATGAATATGGATATGGTGACCAAACATTAGATTATAACAAAAAAATAGCACAACTTGCAGTTGGTGTTACACAAGAATTTACAGACAAACCGCGATATGTGGTAGGCTCTATGGGCCCAACTGGTTTTCTTCCAAGCTCAAACGATCCATCTCTTGGGCAGATAAAACTTGATGAAATTAGAGATGCCTTTGAGATCCAAGTAGAGGGACTCATCCTTGGGGGAGTAGATGCCTTGTTGATTGAGACAAGTCAGGATATACTGGAAGTAAAACTTGCAATTGAAGCATGTCATAATGCATTTAAAAAAACTGGCAAGAGAGTTCCAATAATTGCAAATGTGACACTGGACAAGTATGGAAAAATGCTTCTTGGCACAAACATCCAATCTGCATATACTACAGTATCTGAGATGGGTATTGATGCATTTGGACTTAATTGTTCAACTGGTCCTACTGAAATGATTCCTAGTGTACAATGGCTAAACGAACAAAATTCTCTGCCGCTACTTGTTGTGCCAAATGCTGGAATGCCTGAAAATCAAGGAGGTAAAGCAGTATACAAGATGGAGCCAAAAGACATGGCAAGTGTAATGGCTGATTTTTTGAACCAGTATCCAAATGTAAGAATAATTGGAGGATGCTGCGGTACAAATGTTGATCATATTTCATTTCTACGTAAAGTAATTGACGAAAAGGCCGCAGAGAATAACCGCTAGGTATTTAGAAAAAGTACTAGAGAACGATGTTGTTGAAGATTCCACGAGTAAGTTCTGCATTAAAGGCCGTTGAATTAGCACAAAATCCTGCCCCGTTGATAATTGGTGAGAGACTAAATGCTCAAGGCTCGAAAAAGGCAAAGGAATGTGTCCTAAACGATAACTTTGAAGAACTGGTAAAACTTGCACGAGACCAAGTCGAAGATGGGGCACACTGTCTTGATGTTTGTGTTGCAACAACAGAACGCTCAGATGAACTTGAGTTTATGAAAAAACTTGTAAAATTATTGAGTCTAGAAATTGATGCACCGCTAGTAATTGATTCAACAGAACCCAAAGTAATTGCATCTGCATTAGAACAAATTCCTGGAAAACCAATCATAAATTCAATAAATCTAGAGGGTGACGGAAGTAGATTTCATCTGCTTGCTCCTCTGATGGTAAAATATGGAGTTCCTGCAGTTGCCATGTGCATTGGGCCCAAAGGAATGGCAAAGACTCCGCAGGAAAAACTAGAAACTGCAGAACTCTTGGTTGAGACTGGAAAACAATATGGTCTGACTGAGGAACATTTCATTTTTGATGTACTTACATTTACTCTGGCCACTGGAGAGGCTGAATTTTTAGATGCTGGAAAAAATACGCTGGAAGGAATTCGTCTTGTCAAGGAAAAATTTCCAAATTCGTTTACAACTCTTGGATTGAGTAACGTCAGTTTTGGTCTTGCTCCTCGCGCAAGAAAGACTCTCAATGCTGTATTTTTGTATCACGCAGTAAAATATGGACTGGATACTGTTATCATTAATCCAAAGGATGTCATACCTTACACAGAAATTGATGACAAGGAAAAGAAACTTGCAGAAGATCTGATATTTAACAAACACCAAAATGCACTTGCAGATTTTATTTCATACTTTGAGAACACAAAAGGAACAGCCCAGACTGCTGCCAAGAAAGTGGACGTTGACCCAACTTGGCCTGCTGGAAAGAGGGCAAACTTTAGGATTGTAAACAGACTCCGTGATGGGATGGAAAATGATGTGGTAAATGCAATCGCAGAAAAAATTACTGACAAGTTTAATCTTACTGAAAAAGATGGCAGACTAGAAATTGATGCCCCTAGGAACTTGACTCACAAGGCTGCCATTGTGACACTAAATGAGGATCTCTTGCCTGCAATGAAGGAAGTTGGCGACAAGTTTGGCTCTGGAGAATTAATCTTGCCGTTTGTGCTCAAGTCTGCCGAATGTATGAAGGCATCAGTTGTAGAGCTTGAAAAATATCTGCTAAAAGAAGAGGGTTCAAGCAAAGGAAAACTAGTTCTTGGAACCGTCTATGGTGATGTACATGATATTGGGAAAAACCTTGTCAAGACAATCTTTGAAAACAATGGGTATGCCGTATATGATCTTGGAAAGCAAGTACCAATGCAAAAATTCCTTGAAAAAATTGATGAAGTAAATGCTGATGCAATAGGGCTTTCTGCACTGTTGGTATCTACATCAAAACAGATGCAGTACTTTGTAGAACATGCAAGAAAGAACAACATGAAAATCCCTGTTCTTTGCGGAGGTGCTGCAATCAACACCAATTACATAAACCGTGTTGCAAAGGAAGGGGGAATTTACGAGCCTGGGGTATTTTACTGCAAGACCATGTTTGATGGACTAAAAATTATGGATACCCTGGTTTCACCAGAAAAACAACAGTTTGTGCAAGACTGGCAAGAAAAAATTGAGAAATGGAAAGAGCCTGTCTTTGAAAAAACTGAGGTGCCAGAGTTTGCCCATAGTGGAATTGTTCCTGTAACTCCGCCTGTAGGTGTGCAACTAAACCATGTGATACGACTGGAATCCAAAGACATTGACTTGAACGAAGTCTGGAAATATCTAAACAAGAAATCATTGTTTGTGTTGTCTTGGGGAGTCAGAGGACAGTCTGCCAAAGACTCTGAGCAAGAACATGAGATGTTGTTCCAAGAATGGAAAAAGAAAATACTTGACGAAAAATTGTTTGAACCAAGTGCGGTGTATGGATACTTTGTTTGTCATAACAAAGACGGAAAGATGATTGTAGACCATCCTAATGGAGAGCAATTATCATTTGATTTCCCACGTTCTTCAAAATCAAAACACCTCTGTCTTACTGATTATTTTGGAAAAGATGATGTTGTTGCATTTCAGGCAGTCACTGTGGGAACCAAGGTATCAGACTTGATAGACAAATGGAACAAAGAAGATCGATATACTGATGCCTATTATTTACACGGTATTGCAGTTGAGACAGCAGAGGCAATGGCAGAGTGGATAAACCACAAAATTAGAGAAGACCTCAAGATTGGAGAAAAGCGAGGACTACGTTACAGTTGGGGATATCCAAGTTGCCCTGATGTATCACAGCATCATATTGTATGGAAACTTTTAGAACCTGAAAAATCTGGTATGACCCTTACCGAGGCAGGTCAAATAATTCCTGAACAGTCAACTGCTGCCATCGTGGTTCACCATCCTGAAGCAGAATATTTTGTTCTCTAGTAATATCATACCATCAAATGATAAAAGACAATAATGAATCATGATATGGTGAAACATTGGATATTGCAAATCTAAAACAAGTGTTGTCTAGTAATATCATGACAGAATCACAAGATGATTCCAAAAACAAACTTGCAGCAGTCATGATAATTGTATTTGGAAGTGAACCTATGGTGTTGATGACTGAACGATCTAAAACAATGAATCACCATGCGGGCGAAATATCATTCCCCGGTGGAACTTGGGATGAAAAAGATGGAAATTTGCTTGTAACTGCAATACGTGAAACAAGGGAGGAATTGGGGCTGGAAATTTCCAAATCAATTGTAATTGGACAACTCAAACCCGTAACAACCCTGAATTCTGGCTTTAAGATAATGCCATTTGTTGCAATACTTGATGAGTTGCCAAAGATTTTACCTAGTTCTGAAATTGCTTCAGTTCTTCGAATACCATTGTTTTCACTTTTAAAAACGATTGAAAATGACAAAGATCCATCACACCGGTCAATCTTGGAAATGTACACTTTCAAGTTTGATAATCACTTGATCTGGGGTGCATCTGCAAGAATGCTAAAACAAATTCATGACAAGATATTGCCCTAATCTCATCTATGTATCTGAGATTCATTTAAAAAGAGGCTAAAATGTCAAATTTTTATGGCTGCCCGCAAGTCAACTCCAAGAAAGAACAGGTTGATGAAAAAGATAAAACAGAATTCATCTGTACCAGCTTGGATAATTGTTAGGACAAAACGTAGAGTGAGAACTAACCCTCAAAAGAGACAGTGGCGCAGAACAGATGTGAGTGTAGGATAAAATGTCTACTGAATCCATAGAAAGAATTTACACTATTAATCTTGGCAAAGTACTCTTGTCCCCAAATAATCAGAGGGCAAAGAGAGCAATCAACATGATAAGAGAATTTGCTACAAAACATATGAAATCAGAAAATGTAAAAATTGAAGAAGAAATTAGTCACTTGGTTTGGGCACGAGGAATCAGACATCCACCAAGAAAGATTCGAGTAAAAATTACAAAAGATGATGGTAACGTTATTGTCTCAAAGTATCAAGAAGAAAAGAAGACAGAAGAAACCTCAAAGAAGTCGGACAAAAAATCTGATGGCAAAAAGAAAGGAGACAAGAAATCTAACGACAAGTCAAAGAAAGGAGAAAAGAAAGTAGAGGAGAAACCAAAATTAGAGGAAAAGAAAGTAGAGGAAAAACCACTGAAAGAAGAAAAGAAACCAGAAGAGAAACCAAAAAAGGCTGAAGAGAAACCAAAACCAGAAGAAAAGAAATCCGAAAAAAAGCCAAAGAAAGAATAAACTCTAAACTTTAATTTATTAAATTTCTATTAGATTAAATTATTTTTTGTTTGAATCTTATTCTATTTGATCTAAATTAAGATCAATTTTCACGCTTGCATCTGGCTCATCCCAATCAAGTACATTGTCTTTTGGTATGAAACCAAGTGGGTCGTACTTGTCAAAGCGTGTCTCACCTTCAATTGAAGTAAGCAGAACAACTTTGGAGTTTTCTCCTGCTGTGACTGACATGCTTACGCGTGTACTGTCATCTCCGAAAATTCCGCTTATCGTATTTACCATTGAATTCAAAACTCCAACTGGGACTTTGTTTCCGCCTACTACGTACATTAATGCACTTTTGATGCTATTTGATGATGCATCTTCGTATAGCATCTTGATGGAATCTCTAAGTGAAGTCTCTACGTCTGAAATATCCTTGCTAGTTGAAAGTATGCTTGTTTCAAGTGGTAATGATGAATTCTTTAGGGTAGATATTACGTGTAACAAGGCAGAATTTGTGATTTTATTACATGCATCTGGAGTAAGGTCTGGATTACTTTCAAGCAATGCATCATTGTCTATAATTACCGTACAATCTGAATTTGTCTTTAGTCTCTTCAGAGAAACTCCTGAAAAGAATATCCTGTCTTTTTCAAACTTGAATGGCATAATTCCAAAGGAGAGTGTGCTCTTTCCTGCTTCTTTGCTAATCTGAGATACTACTGGTGCAAGTGCAGCGCCTGACTTGCCTGCCAAGTTGGCAATAACCATTATTGTTGAATATCCTCTAATTTTTTCTTCAATAGAACTTCTTGCACCAAATGACACTCCTCTTATGAGGTATGCAGATGGATTCAAAATGGGACTAGTATTAATCAAAATCTTTGAGGCACCATGATTGAGATCTCTTGCGTCGTGGCTTATCAGAAGACAGTCATAACCCAAGTTTTCCTTGATATTGACAGCAAGTTTGCATCCTGCTCCGCCTAAACCTATGATTAAAACTGGATCTTTCATCTGAAACTCCATGACTCCCTTTTGCTTACAAAATTGATTAAAAAACTTTGTTGCTTAGTTTTGATCTAAGTTCGGATCTAAAATATTTAGCTCACTATGGTACCATACAGACCATTTGGTGCAGCACAATCTATCTTGACAATGGCCTTTTTCCCTAGTTGGACCTTGTCATTTGTAACTATCTGCTTGTATGCAAAATTTCTTCCCTTTGTTATTCCGTCTGATATCTCATCGAACAAGACCTCTCCCTTCCAACCTATCCATTCTTCATTTCTTTGCTGAGAAATCTTTTTTGCCATGTCAAAGACTATCTTGCTTCTGCGCTTGACTTCTGCAACATCGATCTGATCCATCTGGGCAGCCTTGGTGCCAGATCTTGCACTGTACCTTGAGAGATTTACAATATCTGGTCTTGTCTCATCTATCAAATCAACTGTTTTAGCAAAGTCTTCCTCTGTCTCTGTAGGAAAACCCACTATGATATCAGTGGCAATGGTAAATCTGTCAAATCTCTCTCTGAATGCAGAGTTTACATCGTAGAATATCTTTGAGGTGTGTAGTCTTTTCATGTCTTTGAGGACTTTGTCACTACCGCTCTGGACTGGAATGTGAAGAAACTTGAAAACTCGATCATTTACAAAACTCTCCAAGAGATTACCTTTGATGCGTGGAAGGTACATGGGATTCATCATTCCAATACGTATCATGAAATCATGTTCTATACTTGAGACGTTTTGTACAAGTTCAGGTAGGTTTGAACCAATATCAAATCCATAACAGCCATTATCAGTTGAGGTAAGCCATATCTCTACACAACCATCTTCGATCTCATGTTGTACTTGTCTTACAATGTCTCCAACTCTATAGCTCTGCAAATCGCCTTTGGCTATCTTTGTCTGACAAAATGTACACTCACTCATACAACCGCTAGCTATCTCTATGATTCCAACTGCTGGATTTAGTCTAACCTTTGGAAGTCCTACCTTACTGACATCTGTATCGGCAAGCTCTACTTTTCTTATTCCATTTAATGTAGAACTTATCACATCCAAAGTTTTTCCAAGAGAATTTGGTCCAAGCAAACTTGCTTTTGGGCTAAATTTTTCTACTGTTGATTGTTCTGCCTTGGGTAGGCAACCTGCTACAACAAGTGGATTTGATTTTAGTTTTTTTATTCGGTGTACCATCTTGTGTGCAGTAACATCCTTTACAGAACAAGTAACGATCACACTAAGATCAGAATCGTTTTCATTTTCTGCAAGAGTATGTCCTCCATTTACAATTAAACCTGATATCATTTCAGAATCTGCAAAACTTGCAGAGCAACCGTATGCCTCTACCCAGATCTTTGCCATTGTTTATCCAAGTAATGCCTTTACTTCTTTTTCAGTCAACAATCCTTTTGCAATTACAAGTTGTCTGATTGTCTTTCCTGTCTTGAGAGATTCTTTGAATAAATCTGCAGAGACCTGATATCCGATCTTTGGAGTAAGGAGTGTTACTATGACTGGACTATTTTCTATGTATTGGCTAAGCTTTGTCTTGTTTGCAGTCAAACCATCGATTAAATTCTTTGAAAATATTGGAATAAAATTTCTTAGCATGTCCATGGAATCAAGAACTGATTTTAGCATTACAGGAAGCATCACATTGAGCTCAAACTGTCCTGCTTGTGCTGCAAGCGCTACCGTAGAGTCCTTTCCAATTATGTCAAAACATACCATGTTCATGCATTCAGCAAGTGATGGGTTTACCTTGCCTGGCATAATCGAAGATCCTGCATGAACTGCAGGAATTCCAATTTCAGATAGTCCTGCAACAGGTCCTGATGCCATCAACCTGATATCATTTGATATTCTTCCAAGTTCTAATGCAAGATTTCTTAGAGTAGATGAAACTCTGGCAACTGCAAATCTACTCTCAAGTCCAAATTGCATGTCTTGTTCTGGTTTGAGTGAAAGTTTTGATATTTTACCAAGCTCTGATATTACAAGAGTTCTGTATCCCTTTGGAGTGTTTGCACCAGATCCTACTGCTGTTCCTCCAAGTGCTACCCGTTCAAGATCTTTTTTTGACTCAAAGATTGCATCACGTGCTTTTGCAATTGCTGTAGCATATGCTGCAAATTCACTTCCAAGAGTTACTGGAAGTGCATCCATCAAGTGGGTTCTTCCAATTTTTTGATAACTTGAAAATTCTTTTGCCTTTTTGGTTAATGTTTTTACTAGTTCATCAATTGCTGGTATTACTTGATTTACATTAAATAAAATTGCAACATGCATTGCAGTTGGAAATGTATCATTACTTGACTGTGACATGTTTACATGATCATTTGGATGTATGACTTCGTAGTTTCCTTTCTGTTTTCCAATTATCTCAAGTGCGATATTTGCTATTACCTCGTTTGTATTCATATTGAATGCTGTTCCAGCACCTGAATTGATTGCCTCTACAACAAATTGATCAAGATGTTTTCCTGATAACACTTGATCACATGCCTTGATTATTGCATTTCCTCTTTTGACATCAAGTGCTTTTACTTTCATATTTGCAACTGCTGCTGATCTTTTGATCATGACAAATGCCATGATGAGATATGGATGAGATCTATGTCCACTTACACGATATTGTTTTATTGCTCTTGCTGTAAATGCACCATAGTATGCTTCTGCTGGAATCTCTACTTTTCCCAAAGAATCAGAATCAGTTCTGAACTTCACGCCAAAACTAAAATTAATTTTCCTAATATGCATTCGCATTTTTTAGAATTAAGGGTGGTCTAAAATCACAAGATTCTGTGAATTTCTTAAGAAAATGCCCAATAAGTTAATATATTTAGATTTTAACATCCGAAACGATGAACAGACGATACAGTATGATGTCTATTGCCGCAGTAGTGGCAGTAGCAGGATTATTGTTCGCAAGCACATATTCACAGACTCAGATGACTGCATCAAGTCAGAGTGTACCTAGTGCACCAGCACAGGCCTCGATTAAATCAGTCGATGATATGGGCGGTATCCAATTACAAATGCCAAGTGCATTTGCACAGATACCAGCAGATCAAATTGATAATTTGACTGCACAGGGACGTCATGTAGTAGATGTAAAGTTGGTAGCACAAAGCACTACTTTGCCTATTATGGGCGGTGGAACATATTACGCATTGACCTTTAACGGCCAAGTCCCAGGACCAACTGTAAGAGTTACACAAGGCGATATCGTCAGAGTAACACTAACAGTACCATCGAATGAATCAACCCCACATTCCATAGATATGCACGCAGGACAACTAAGTGCAACAAACTTTGGAGCTGTTAAGGTTGGTCAATCAATGACTTATGCATATATCGCTGAGACTCCTGGTGCATTCAAGTACCACTGTGAAGGGATTAATCTTGCATCGATGGACCAACATGTAATGTCCGGCATGTACGGAGTAACAATCGTTGATCCATTGAGTGGTTATAATCCATTGATAGTAGACAAGACCGATACCCAAGGTGGTAAAGTCGTAGTCGTACATCATAGATATGAAGCTGCAGCAAAAGAATTTGTCTTAGAGTACAATCAATTGTACTTGAACGCAGATGGCAGCTATGACCAGACCGCAATGTTCCTTCATAACACAACACAAACTGTTGTAAACGGAATGGCATTTGGTTACACACCAAACTCAGATATCAACAAGCTGATCAAGGGTGATCCAACAAAGAATGTCTTCCCAGTGCAACCTTGGAATGATCCATCACTAAAACAATATCAAGGACATCCATTATTTGTAGACCTTGACACACACTACAGAATGTTTGTAGTCAATCAAGGAGACATGCCAGTATTCTTCCACATTGTGGGAGGACAACTTGCTCGTGTGACACAAGGAAACCATGTTCAAGCTGAAGGAGTTCAGACTTGGTTGATTGGTGGCTCACAAGATGCAATCTTTGATGTTGTATTTGACAGTCCAGGTGCATATGTAGCAGTCAATCACGACTATGCAGCAATCTTTACAGGTGCGGCCACAGTATTTGTCGCAGGTGACCCATTCAACTTGGGCTATCATCCAGGCGATATGCCAAACCCATCTGACGCAGTACCTCCACTAGGACCAGATTCCATTGCACAAAAGGAACTAGTTCACTGTGAATGCACTGACGCACAAGCAGCTGCAATTGCGCAATCAATGAGCGGGTAAATCCCCAAATCTTTCTCTTTTTGTTTTTAATTTTACATTGTACTTGTTATTTTATATCAATCATGATTCTTGGTCGTTTTTTCGTATGATTTGATAATGAAAAAAATTATCTGGGCAATGATTATATTCTGTTATTGATGGCCATCTTTCATGTCTTTGAATCAGTCTGTTTTGATCTGTGATCAAGTAGCACCAATTCTAAATGATATCTTACAAAAAAATGGACTAAAAATAACATACGAGCCGGAAATTACCCCGGATCAAATAAAAGAAAAAATTTCTAATTTTGATATAGTTATAGTTAGAAGCAGAACAAAGATCACAAAAGAAATGATTGATCGTGCTACCCAGTGCAAAATAATTGCACGAGTGGGAGTGGGTCTTGATAATATTGATACTGATGCAGCAAAAGCAAAGGGTATACGAGTTATCAATGCAGTAGAAGGTGCAATGAATGCCGTTGCAGAACTTGTTCTGGGATTGATGCTTTCAATGGCAAGGGAAATTCCAAGAGCAGACCGAGAGATACGAAACGGTAAATGGCTCAAAAAAGAACTCATGGGAAGTGAGCTTTCTGGAAAATATCTTGGTATAGTTGGTTTGGGAAATATCGGAAAAAGACTTGCAAAACTTGCAAGGGGTTTGAACATGAATATCATTGGATTTGATGTGATGCCAATTGCAGATGATTTTGCACGTGATGTGGGATTGATAAAAGCAGACATTGACACTCTACTCTCAAGTGCTGATTATGTCTCATTTCATGTACCCCTCACTGAAACTACTCATCACTTGGTAAATGCCAAAAGACTTGCTACTATGAAAAAGACTGCATATATCATAAACACATCAAGGGGTGAGATTATAGATGAGGATGCATTGCATGATGCACTCAAGGAAGGAAAAATTGCGGGTGCTGCACTTGATGTCTTTGAAAAAGAACCTGCAGTTGGAAACAAACTTACATTGCTTCCAAATGTTGTATGCACTCCACATGTTGGCGCACAGACAAAAGAAGCTCAGACACTTGCAGCAAATGTCATAGGCGAAAAAATAATCATGATTCTTCGTGGCGTTATCTAATACATCAAACCAAAAATAATTAAAAAGTAAAATCTAGACTCGCATGATTCCATTTTCAAGTAGGTATTCTATTGACATGCCAAATTCATTGTCTGAGATGGAATCATCTGACCACAACTGGACGCTATTTTTGAACCATTGTGGAATGTATACTTGACTTGAAGAATTGCTGTAATTTGGAACGCTGAGTATGTTGTTATTTATTAATTCTCGAATTATTCCTGCATACACCTTGTCTGTAGTAGATCCTTGTTCTAATGTTTTTACAAGTGACTTGAACTCTACGGGTATGACAATTTTACCAGTATCTATTAGATCAAAAGAAACACTTGCAGTAGCGTTAGCATATTCTGCATCAATGCGATAAGTTCCAGGATTAAACGTTGTCTTGTAAAAGGGAAATGGTGAAGTGATTGTATTGTTTAGTTTGTCTATTGGTAAATCAATTGGTGCGCTTGTCTTGTTTGAACTGTCTGTGATATGTATGGTTATGCTGTTGCTGACAAGTTCTGAGACCTGGAAGTTGATTGAAAGCAAGTCTCCATATTCGTAAACATGTTTACTTGTAGATATCTCAAGGGAAGGGGTTGCAAAGCTATACTGCGTACCAAGTGCTACTGCTCCAATCATGACAAATACCAAAATTTGTCTTGACCATTTCATAAAAACTAGGAAAAATTAATTTCATAAATAGGCTTCTTTGAGATTTGATTTATTTTGCAAGCAAAATCACGCTTAATTTTCTAACAGAATATAAAGGGTAAATTTGTAGTGCCGAGTATGCCTAGTCAACAGGACCAAATCTGGATCAAAATGTGGAAAGAAAACTCTCCAGAGCTTAGGGCAAAGGCCATACAGTGGAGAAAAGAAAATGCTCTAACACGTGTGGATAGACCAAGCAGAATCCAAAGAGCACGAAGACTAGGATACAAGGCAAAACAAGGAATTGTTGTAGTAAGAATGCGTGTCGGTAAGGGTAACATGCGCAAGAAAAGACCAGTTGCAGGAAGAAGACCGAAACATTTGGGTGTACTTCGAATCAAGCCTGCTCTTAGCATGCAACGAGTTGCAGAGCGCAGAGTGTTGGAGAGATTTCCAAACATGGATCTTCTTGGCTCATATTATGTTCATCAAGACGGTTTGTATCTTTGGTATGAAGTAATACTTGCAGACATTGCACATCCAAGAATTGTAAAAGATAAAGAAATTCGCGGCAAACTCGCTACTCTGAAAAATTGAGATCTCAAATTTTCTTATCATGTATAGTTTTACTAGGTATGTTATCGGCACCAGCCTTTGCTCAAGTCTCAGTTCCTAACAACCTTAATCATCCTGGCATAAAATGGGACTGGCCAATAAAAGCAGAAAATTACACTTTTGATGTAATCACAGTATCAAACTATGATCTCAAGAATGTTACATTTAACAAAATGAATAAAGAACTTGTCTTTCTTGGTAACAGTTCATTTGTTGGAAGCATTGCTGAAATTACAATTCCAACCAATCTGATAGGCGGAAATCTTACAGTAACACAAGATGGAAAACCACTGCCTGCTATCATAATTCCTGGAACGGACAGCTCTACTGTAATGCTGAAATTCAATCAGACTGGTATTACCAACACCAGTATAATGGGAACAACATATCTTCCAGAGTTTTCAAATGTTGCTTTGCTTGTAATGGTGTTATCAATTATGATGGTCCTGGTAATACCGAAAATTAGAAAATTCTAAAATCCATTGTTATAATCTTCCCACATGTTTGTTCTTGTGGTAAGCGTGTTCATTTGATAAAATATTCCGCCCACAATTCCTGCTTGATAGAATGCGTATAGGTAAACTTGAGAATGTGTGGGATCTGCATGCGTAAAACTGAGTGCAAGCATGGAAAAGAAGATGTATGTTCCAACAAATGTGTATATCTTACTAAATATTCCATCCATCCCAACTATTCTTTTTGTTGCAGCAGCCATTATCGTTATGCTTGACACTATCAAAAATGTCAATCCACCATTTGATTGGATAAACTCTGTTAGCCATGGAATCACGCCGTCTGTAAAAATTGACTTGTGTGATGGCTGTACGCCTCCGTGAAGTGCAAAGGAAACTGATGTAAAGATTGCACCCATCATGAACAAAAATAAAAATCCCTTGAAGAAGGCTCGTTTTAATGGGCTGTGGGATTCTGAAGGATGCATTACCCTATCAGTCATTTTCAGGCCATATAGAAAACCGATTCCAAAGGATGGTGCAAACATCAAGTCAATAATCAAAGGACTCTGTTTTATCATCTTGTCAATATCTGGTCCAAATATGAAATATGAGGCAAGGGCTAGTGCTGCTGCTCCTACAAATACTGTAATGTCTATCCAACTTCGATTTCTCTTACCATCCAAGTCTGTTTCCCATTCGTCCAATTTGTTTTGCTGTTGGATTGTGTATTAAAGAACGAAATCAAAAGGATTTTTTGCCTTTCTTATCAACTCCTTTTGTCTTTTATTGGGGAACATGTTCATCATGTAATATGAAAATAGGAATTGTAATCATATCTATTGGCGTTTTAGTTTTTGTATTTGGAATAATTTTCTATCTTCAAGGAAATTCAATAGTTGGCCCTACTTCATCGTTCATGTATTCAAATCCGAAATGGATTGTAAACGGCCAATGGATTGCCGTTGGTGGTACATTGATCTTTGCTGCAGGCCTTGGAATTAGCTTACGACGCCCAAAGTCATAGTGGATCTGACCTTGGATAATTGACGAATCTTTTTTGTAATCAGACTATCCATCTGAGATTCGGAATCGGTTTCAGCTTCTACTACAATGTCGTAATCTCCGTATACGACTCTTGCATCCTTTACCTTGTCTATTTTCTTCAATTTTTCAACAATTTCGTTTTCGGCACCAAGCTCGCAACCGATCAAAACGTATGCCTTTTCCATACTATATCAAATCGCGATACAAGCTTAAATCCTTATTCCATAAATTCAACACACTCATTCCTACATTCTGTCATAATTTGACTCAAATTTTTCATATTGGATATTGACCATGGAATTAAATGTCGGTCTTTTAAAATGTCATTTCATGGGATTGTTTGGAAGATCAAAGCCCAAAGATAACACCATTGAACAAATGAGAGTGTTACTTGATAACTTTCAGTTTGCTGATTTGCAAACTTTTTGTACTGAAGTACTTGGAACTACACCGGTAATTGACCAGGAACATTTGTCAAGTACTGAGATACTTGATTTTGTATGGGATCAATACCACAAGGGAAAAATGCAATTTTCTCAGATAAAGGAATTTGCACTAAAACATGAAATAGTTGCAGAAAGCTTTTTTGAATAAATTTTTAAATTTGTATATCTAGTGTCTTGAGAATATTAGTTGTGAGATCATAGATGCGTATTAGGTGATTATTGGTATCTGCAATGTACAGCTTGTCTTTGTATAATTTTACGTCACTTGGCTCGTATAGTCCTAGTGTATCACAACTTGGATCATCCAATCTGCATATTGTACTCATGCCTTGTTTTCCAATTAGTGTCGAAACTGAATCATCCTTTTGATCAATTACTCTGATTGAAGAATTGTAAGTATCTGCGACAAATATCTTGCTTGCAGTTGCACACAATCCTAGTGGGTGTTGGAATAATGCTTCACCTGTTTTACCATCCTTGTGTCCAAATGTAAATAATCCATGCCCTGCAATGGTTCTGACATACTCTGTCTTGAGATCTATCTCTCGTACAGATGATGTTTCACTGTCTACAAAAAATACTATATCATCATGAATGGAAATTCCGCTTGGTTGTGCAAGTTGTGACTGCATTCTGTTGCCATCGATAATATCTTCTTGACCGTTTCCTGCAAAAGGTTTTGTTATCTCTGTATTGGTATCATATGTCCATATCTGATGATTTCCTGCCATTGCAATAAAGATCAAGTTGTCTTTTACTGCAACATCCCATGGAGATGAAATTGTAATGTTTTTTCCTTTACCACCAGCTGATCTCCATGGACCTTGTTTGCCTGTTCCAACAAGTGTAGTGACTTGGTTGTTTTGCAAATCTATTTTTCGCAATGCATGGTTTTCTGTGTCTGCAACAAAAATAAAATTATCTTTCCATGAAACCCCTTGAGGTCTAAAAAATGTCGCATCTGAAAATTTCCCGTCTACCAGACCTATCTTACCACTTCCAATGGTATGCAGTATTTTGCCTGAGAGATCAGTGACAATTATTCTGTTGTGGTTTGAATCTGATATGGCAATTCTGTCTTTTGATATTGATATCTTGCCTGGAAAAGATAATGTTGTGTTGCTCTTCTTGCTAGTTTTTGCAATCTTGATTGGCTCTCTTGCAAGTGTGTGAGATTTTTCATGTTTTTCCAAAAGAACATCAATTGTGTCCTCTATCATCTCTTTTTGTCCTTCTCCAGACTGTCTGTATACTAGAATTCCATTGGGATCGATTATAGCAATAGTAGGCCAACCACTAATTCCAAACTTGTTCCAGGCAGTCATTTTCCTGTCCACAAGTACTGGGTGTGATATCTCGTATCTTGCCACTGCTTGCTCGATATTTTTCATGTCTTGTTCATTGAAGAATTTTGCAGAATGTACTCCTATGAATACAACTGGCTTGTCTTTGTATTTTTCTTCAAGTTCTACAAGTACTGGTAATGTATGCATGCAATTTATGCAACAATAAGTCCAAAAATCTAATACTATGACATGACCCTTGAGTTTTTCAAGAGATAGTGGTTCTTTGGTATTGATCCAATCAAACTCTGGGGGAAATTCTGGTGCCTTGGTAACTTTGGAAAATATGTTATCAAACATGATGTCAATTTGATATTTTGATTATTTAACATCTTTTCTGTAGTGTAGTTGTATCTTAATACGACAGTCTTATTAGTCCGCCATATCTCCTCGTTAACGTTGGATCTTTTTAAAAAGAAATTCAAATGTGAACAATGCGATACCAAGTTTACAGTTTATGAGGATCTGATAAAACATGCTCGTCACGAACATCATCATGACATTGTCAAATGTGCTACATGTGGAAAAGAATTTATCCATGAAGCAGATCGACTTCATCATTCAAGAGAAGAACATGAAAAGAAAATGTTTGGCCGCATTCATAAAAGTGAACACAAACATGATAATTCTCCTTCTACACAGGACGAAGTTGATGAGCACACAAAAAATTTTGGCGACAAACTATAACTCTAGTGTGGTATAAACGACGACTATTCTGTTTGAAGTGTAAGTACATTAGTAACTGGTTTTAGGCCTAGAATTTTCGAACATATTGTATTGTTTAATTCTTCTTCTGTTTCGGTTTCAATTTTTACTATAATATCATACACTCCATGTGTTGCCTGTACTTCCTTGACATTATGTAATTTTTGTAATGATTTCACAATTTGTTGTTCTTTTCCAAGGTAACAGTTTATGAGAACAAACGTCTCTTGCACCACTTGTTTTTGTGATTATTGTATTTGAATAACATAGATTGCAGTGTGTACTAACTATGCTTTAACCTGCGTTTACTATGCTGATACATGATTCGCATTATATCAAAAATAATGATAAACGCTTCTGTTAAACAAGTCTGGAATGTAATATCTGCAATTGAAAGAGATCCATATTTTTGGAAGGGCGTGGAAAGGGTGCGAAATACCTCTCATAGTAGAAACACATTCACGCGAGAGGTAACGTTGAGTAATTCTGATAAATGTTATCAAAAAGTTATTCTTTTTCCTATTGAAGGTATTCATATCAAATGGACTAGTGGTTCAATAATTGGCATCAAAGATATTTTGGTAACACAAATTGGAAGTCAAACTCTTTTGGAAGTTGAGATGAATTATAATCTCAAGGGAATTGCACAGCTCCGCTCTCGAAGTATTTCAGAGGAATTGCGAAATGAAGCCGAATTGGCATTACAATTGATAAAAGAAGACATTGAAAAAATTGAACCCTTTCAGATCAAAGACAGAAAACAATGGGTGGATTTGATCCGTGAGTAAACCAAAACAAATACTGGTAAAGCCAGAACTAGGTAACTCTATAGACAATTCACTGCAGATAAATGAATTTTTTCCAAAGTGCACTACGCCTAATTGTAAGGGATGGCCAATAGTGACTGATAATGTTTCAGGCGAGATACTTTGTGGTTCGTGTGGACTAGTTTTAGAAGAAAAGTCTCTAGAAACTATTTCATCACATGGATATGATTCTGCAGATTATTTCACAAAAAAAAATTCTGGAACAACTAATTCTTTGACAATGTTTGATATGAACATGACTACCGTAATATCTGACAGAGATGGTATGGGGCATTCTCTTTCTAGAGCAACCAAGAATGAATTTCATCGATTAAAGATGTTAAATACTAGAAGCGTCACGCCTAGAAACAAAACACTACGGTCTGCTCTTTTATTTCTAAACCTGCTACAGATGAAATTGGGAATGCCAGACTCTGTGGCAGAAAACTCTGCACATTTATACCGAAAGGCAATGCGAGCCAGAATGACTGTTGGACGAAAATCAAAAAATCTAATGTGTGCATGTGTTTATGCATCTTGCAAACAGGGTGGAATGCCGAGATCTATTCTTGAGATCTCCCTCAAAAGTAACATGGGAAGAAAAGAAATTGCACGAACATATAGAACTCTGATTGAAAAATTTGATCTATCTGTAGTTCCTTTCAACTCTAAAGAATTTCTCACAAGTATTGCAAACGAAGCACAAATTAGTGAAAAGTCTAGAAGATATGCTCTGGAAATACTTTGTACAGCTGAGGATGCGGGTCTTACACTTGGTAAAAACCCAAAAGCATTAGCAGCGGCGTCTCTCTATTTGGCATGTGTTTTAAATATTGAACAAAAAACACAAGCCGAGATAACCCGAGCTTCTGGTGTTACCTCTACTACTATACGTGCAAGATATTATGATCTAAAAAAATTATATTTAGAATCCTGCGATAATTTATAAAAATTTGGCAAAATAAATGGTAGAAATATGTTTTCTATCTGTGTCTTTTCTGGATGGTAAATATGCCTAGAGCTGAAGCAATTGCGCTCATTGCAGCCATTGCAATCCATGCATACATTTCTCCTGACGGATCTGGAACCATTTGCATGATGTACTATAGTGAATCATTTTATTAAAAACACGATTAACATTGTTATATCAAATTTATTAGCGTGTTTTATACAATGGATCCATACAAATCTTAAAAGCTCCATAATACATACTAAAAGAGTTGAGTTCAAGTAAAAAATCATCCACAATCACATTTCGTCTTGATGAAAATACTATCAAAAGACTACGCAATGAGTCTGGGCATAGACAAGTAAGTACTAACACACTTGTAAATCAGGCATTGAAACAGTTTCTTGATTGGGGTATGTATGAGTCATCGGTTGGATTTGTAATAATAAACAAACAGGTTTTTGTTCATGTTTTTGGTAAACTTAGCCAAAAGGAAATAGTAGATGTTGCTACGCGTGTTGGAAAAGATGAAGTGAAAAACATGGCATTATTTATGAAAGGCAGAATTGACATCCAATCTTTTTTGGCATGGTTTGAATTGAGAATGATAAATTCTGCAGTTCAAGTAAGCCACATTCATGAAGATGATGATTTTCATCGATATGTCATGAAACATGAACTAGGAAAAAACTGGTCTGTATATCATAAAACAATTCTTGAATTGATATTTGAAGAGGTCTTTAATAAAAAAATGGATGTAAAAATTGACAAGACAATGATCTCATTTGAATTCTCTGAATGATTTATCTGGTATTTGTCTTATCTCTGTATATTTTTACAAATATGATAACTCCTCCCATTATTGCAGCAGATATGATTGATAATCCAATTATGATGTTATTCCACATGGGATTGTTTTGAGGAGGTTGAAGTGTGGAATTGTCTTGTGTTGGATTGTTTGTTGAAGGACTTTGTTGAATTTGCAATGAAATATTATCTTGCGCTTTGATGTTGATATTAGCATGTGGTTGAATTTCTAATTGTGACACATTTTGATTTGTAATGTTTTTCTGTATGGTATTTGTTGGACTCGATGTGAAGTTTTGATCTATTGATAATTTATCATCAGGACCTGGTATGCCCATCTGATGTGGTAATTTTCCTATTACTGCAAGTGCTTGTCTTATCTGTTCATCAGTCCAGTTTCGTGCCTTGAGTTCTGTATAAAACTGGTCCTGACTGATTGTTCCATTTTGATATTCTTTTAAAATGGTATTACCATTGTCTGCAACTGGAGCCTCTGATGGCAATATTCCTGGTGTAACTAGAAATGGAATTGTATCTGTAGTGTAATTTTGTTCAGAATCACTTTCAAGTATCCATCCAAGCTTGATTTGATATACTCCAGAGGGTTCGTCTTTTGTATTACAAAGAGTAGAAAACCTTTCAAGTATCTTTCCATTTGATGTCACATCGCATACGGAATTTTCAAAACCATCAAGAAATATGGGTTTTGAATTATTTGTGCTAGGCAATGAAAATGTGATAACTCTGTCAGCAAAATCATGATTTACTGCATCATTGTATGTGTAAATCGGAAAACAGTCTTGTCCTTCACAATGACTTGTCAAAGTAGTACCAAAGGGCTGTGAGAATGGAAGATAAATGTAAAGATCAGGGTATGGATAACTTGTTTTTGATATGTCTGGAATATGCGATACGGTAATAGTTATTTTGGTTCCAGGAGGTCCCGAGTGTGGAGATATTGTAACATCTGGACTACCAAGTATACCAAGATCTGTTGCCCATACTGTATTGCATAATGGTATTGCTACAAGTCCTATCAACAGTAATGATGTAATTTTCAATTATGCAAAACGCTGTAATTAATAATTAATAAGACTTGAGTTGAATTTGTAAGCAATATCTGATGTAACATACTTCTAGATGATTGTTTTATGTCATATATCTTTGAATTTTGTAAAACAAATACTATTCAACATTGTCTTTTTGGAAAATCATTATTTTCTAATATTAGAATTAAAATCCAGCAGATATTGGGTCTGATGGCTTGATTATTTCACGTAATAGTATGGTTGCATATGATCCTCTTGAAAGAGTAAAGTCAACATATGGTTCCTTTATTGCAAAGTCTTTGCATGATACGATGGTTTGTCTGAATCCTCCCTCTGTACTTGCTTCTTGCATCTCTTTTATGAAAAATTCTTTTGGAGTTATCTGCTCTTCTACAAGTATCTGGGATATGAAATTGTCAAATCGATTCTTTTTTGAATAAGAATACCCTACTAACGGAACTGTCAATCTCTGCTCTGGGTCATTTTGGTATCTACCAAGGTTATCGTCTTTGTCAAAACACACGTCTCCTTGCTGTGGTTTCATCATGTCTTCTCCAGCTTCGTATGCCTTTGATATTGTCTGATTGTACACAAATGACTGGAATGCTTCAACAAAAAATCTCCGCAATTGTATTGGTATTGCACGAAGGGCCTTGAGAGCATCACCGTGGTCTATCATCTCACCTAGTACCACTCTTTCAATGTCCATTTGTGGAGGAACTTGGTCAAAGACCTTGGCATAGTTTGACTTGTCCTTGAGCGTTTCACGTATCTTGTTGTTGTGTTCCAAATCATATTCTGAAGTAAATGAAAGTAGGGTTTCTACTGCGTAATCAAAGTTTCTTTGCAAAATTGCTTTTCCTATTAGGTGTGATACGGGTCTCTTGCTTCCAAATCTTTGGTATCCAAAAAAATTTAGAATTTTGTCGTGGTTTGTAAACTGGGATACTCTGGAAAAGTTTGCATCTTCTATTTTTATCTTGAAATTGTTTCCAACCATATCTTTTTTTGTAAGAGGTTTTTGAACAAGACCAATTTTTTCAAGTGTATATCTATTTGTGATCAGAGTATCTGTAGATCTTCCTGTTGTCATATCGCATACATATTGCTCAGTTGTAGCATTTGCATCTTTGAGACCTAGAGCCTTGAGTCTTAGGCCATATTTTGTAAAAATGTCTGATAGTGCATGGTTTGTGTCAATGCCTTGTTTTTTTAGCTTGTATACTGCATAACTTCCGGAAGTTGAAATCTTGCCCAGTGTCTTGTCTCGCAATATTTCTGAGACAAAAAACTGTTCTGGAGACGATTTGATCTTGCCTCCGGTACCTTCTGTCTTTGTGCAATAAGTAGAAATTCCAATCAGTTTGTCTAGGTTGGGAACCACTTCTTACTCTATGGTGACACTGATGTACTTTGATACTGTAATGTCCTGATATCTTGCACTTATCAAGACTTCATACGTTCCTGGCGTGGCAAAATTATCTGCTGTTATTCCAACCTTGACAGTTTGTGGCGTATTTGCTGTGACTAGAGTCTGTTGTGCCTTGACTGTGAGGGTTTGAGATCCTATAGTACTTGATGTGATGATAGATACTGGAGAGCTAAGTTGTTCTTGTGGGTTGATGTTGAACAACACTGTTGAATTTTGTCCGTGGTGTATGATGATTGAAGAATCTGATGCCGTCACGTTAATTGGAAGTGGAACGCTAGGATCCAAAACTCCGATATTGTTTTCAACCCATTCTGCAAACCATATCTTGTTGTGGTTTACTGTAAAGTCTAATATCTGGGCCACTCCACAGTCTGGTAAAGTTCCACAATCTGACCAGTTGGGATTCTTTGATGGAACTTCATACTCTACAAGAGAGTGAGATGACGAATCATATACTCCAAAACTGTTTGCAACTTGTTCGTTGAACCATAATCTTCCATTGTCATCAAAGTGATCCCAATACGGTCTTGATATTGGTGTCTTGATGAGTCCTGATGCATTGCCATATGATGATACTGGTGGAGGAGAAGTTGTGTGCTTGGTGAATTTTTTACTTGCAGGATCAAAATCAAAAAAGTAACTACTTGCAGTATCCATTATCCATAATTTTCCTGAAGAGTCGATTGTTATTCCGTTTGGTGCTTGGATGTCTTGAGGCAAAGGATATTGTGTGGAGTTGCCTGTTTTTTGGTCATAGCTTACAAGATTTCCTCCTTGTTGGTATATCCAAGTTGTATACCATAATTTTCCTGAAGGATCTGTAACCATTGAACTTGTAAAGTTGTTATTGCCGGGAGCTGGGATGCTGGTCATGCCCATGTCTGGACTTGTGTTATCTGTAGAAAATACTCCAATTTTTCTTCCAGTGAAATCATTGATGTAAGCATTTTTACCGTCTATTAGTAATACCTGTGGAAAAGAACCGTCTGATGAGTTACTTTTGGGGAATGCAAATCTCTGATAGCTCTTGTCTACTGGATTGAATTTCCAAATCAAACTGTGTTGCGAATCTGTAATCCAGATGTTTCCATCTTGTGCGGTACCAAGTCCCCACATCATAGATTTTTCTCCACTCTGCCATTGTGAATTGGTAAATTCTTGGAATGATTTTGAAGATGGGTCAAACTTGCCAAGGTTTCCTGTATTTGATTCTGTAAACCAAACACTACCGGATGAGTCTACCATGACTGCAAGTGGTTGGGTACAAGCTGTTGGTATCTTGAATTCTGTTATGTAATTGCTTGATTTTGCTGGACCTGTTTGACAAAATGTTGGCCTGTCCTTGTCTTTGTAATTGTCTTGAGGTGTTCCAGTGATTGTTCTATCTGTAGTAGCGGTATTAGGCTGACTTGCGACTCTGCCTCCTCCTAGAAATGCTACACTTACTGTAGAAACGATGAAAATTGCCATAAATGATAGTGCAAGAAGCTTTTTGGTATTCTTGTTCACAAAATCTTGGCTGTTTTTACCTCGTTATATCTTATACGTAAAATTTTATGAATAAGGGTTCTTGAAAGTTATTTTCTCTTGATTGATAAGGTCTTTTGAACTTCATTCATGCTGCTTAGGAATTTTTGTTTGGCTTCATATTCATCTGTTACCTTGATTGTTATCTCAGAGGCTGCAAACATTACATCCTTGACAAGTATTGGTGGGGATAGTCCTAAAAGTTCACTTAGTATTGTCAATATGTTGTTAAAAACTGCATTATTTTTGTAGTGAAAGATAGTGTTACCATCTGCAATCTTTGGGTTTGGCTCTAGAGGGATAACTAGTTCATGTGAAGTAAATTCTGTTATGAATAGTGCAATGTCTTCTTTTATCTTTGTACTAAGATCCTCTTTTTGTGCAATTAGCTTTTCTTTTGCTTTCTCCAAATCTACTGATGCATCGTAATAATCTTGACCTATCATTTTTGCAAATGTGGATTCAGTTGGACTCTTCAATGGAATCTCGTGAATTCTGAAATTTACTGTTGCAAGCTCATCCTCTGTATCTTTTAGTTGTGATCTATTTTCTCTAATGCGTGTTGCAACTTGCTCTAGAAAGGCAAAGTCAGACATTTCTAGCTAAACTCATGGACTACATCCATAAGGCTTGCCTTGAATTCTTCTGTAGTCAATCCCCATTTGCCATATTCATCTTTGAATGCATCCCATGAAGCTTCTGCTTCACTTGCAATCTCCAAAATCTTTGTTCCGATTGCTTTTGTGTTGACAAGTATTGTGATATTTGCTTGTTCTGTTTCTAGGATTGGAATCTTGATGAATATCATTCTTGATTCTTCGATGTGGAATCTGTCCTTTATGATGTTCTTTAGAGTGTCTCTTTCTTTTGCTTCGAAATCTCCTTTTACTTTAACAAGTACACAACAAGAATCTCTTGGTCCTCCCTTGTCTCTTATGTCATTTTCATCAATGTCAAACAATACTGCATCTTCTTTCTTGTTGATGTGTTCTACAATTCCTTCCATGGTACTACCCTTGGTTCCTGTCATCAAGTCCGAGTTCCATTGTCTCTCTTCTGGAATAACTGGAATTACCCAAGTAACTGCAAATCTTGGTCTCTTTGTTGCAAGCCATGTTCTATAGTTTGACATGTCCCATTCTGTCTCTCTTGCAAAAGATGCAATAAACATGGAAATTGCATTTGCCGCAATCAAGTTCATTCCTCTGTAATCCTTCCAGCCTACTTCGTGTTCTCTTGGAAGATCATCTATAATTGAAGACATTTTGTCTAGTCTCTTTTCGTGTTTCTGTGCAAGTTCTCTTAGTCTTTTATTTGAAAATAGTATGGAACAGTCACTGTATTTTATCTGGTGTTCTAGATTCATCACGATGTTGATTGCAGATGCTTCTAGAATTACTGGATCCCATCCAAATTCTGGTAATAATCCAAATGATGCAATTGTTGCATGTTCTTTTGTATCTTTTTTGATATACTGCATAAAGGCACTTGCAAATGAAGCACCTGTACCGCCTCCCATTGCAAATGGAATTGTAAAACCTCTTACTGGTTCTGGAGAAAGACTTGAAAGTTGTTTTTGCATGTCATACTTTGTACTTACTTCTTTGATGAATCTTGTACGGCCTTCTGCCCAGTTTCTGGCAGCACCACCTGCACCAGAGATTACATGTTTGTCTCTTAGAGCAAACAAGTCTGGATATGATTGTAAAATCAAATTGGCAGCTCTTGGGTCTAGATCAATTAAAAGTGCTCTTGGAATAAGTGGAATTTCACTTCCACCATATGCGTTTGGAAATCGTAAGATTGTACTTCCGTATCTTTTGAGTATGCGGGATTCGTCCTTCTCGCCCTTTAATGTTGGTTTTAGTGGATCTGCACCAACATCAATCAATAATCTTCGATATGATTCTGCACCAAGACCAATTCCACAATGACCAAAACATGTCATGATAACCGGGGCTGGTGGTAATGGGTCAAATTTTGACAAATCTAATCACTCTTTAAAACTAGAACTTGTCTCTTTAATGGCGTAGTCCAAGATTGTTCAGTCCATGCTTGATTGTTATAGACATGATGTTCCAATTTTAATCCTGAAAATTAGATTATTTTTTTGAATTTAAGATTTAAGAATGATTTATCCTTCTTCTGTTAGAGCTTGTTTGAGTACACGAAACTCTTCTATTGATATCTGTCCTTCTGCAAGTCTGATTCGGAGAAGCTCAACTGATGTATCTTTTTTGGGTGGAGTTGTGACTCGAGGTTGTTCTACTTCTGTATTGTTGGATGACTCTAGTAAATCATGGATGTATCTATAATCTGACATGACAATTGGCTCATCATTTTTTACAGTCTCCATTATTTCTCGTAACCTCTTTGGATTTCCTTTACCTGCTGCAAGCAAACCCTTGATTGTTTTTAGCATATCTTCTGACATTTTATTTCACTATTGTTTTGAATCTGGGATCCCCTTTTATCTTATCGAATGATGAATCCTTTATGGCCCAGTTTTTTATGGTTTTGCCATAGTGAGATATTGCTTGTGCGAGAAGAATTAGAGCATCATCATTTTGTCCCATTTGTGCTTTACTTCTTGCCTTTGCGTAAATTATTGTACCGTTTTTTGGAAATTCTTTTAATATTTTATCAAAGATTGTAATTGCCTCATCATGTCTGCCCATCTCTGATAATTCTGTTGCCTTGTAAAATATTGCTTCATTGTTTTCTGGCTCTTTTTCCAAAATTTTATCAAAGTATGATAATGCTTCTTCGTGTTTTTTTTGCTTGCCAAGAACTAGTCCTTTGTAGTGTGTTGCCTGCATATTTTCTGGTTCCTTGTCAAGTACCTTGTTTAAGCAATCTATGGCATCATCATACTTTTCAAGCCTGATTGATGCAATTCCTTTGTTGTATAATGCTGGGATGTATCCTGGATCATTTGATAATGCCTTGTCATAATGTGTAACTGCTTTTTCAAACTGCTGCAACTCTGCAAAGTGGTTTCCTAGATTGTTTAGTGCGTCAACATGGTTGGGATCATATTCGATTATTTTCTCAAAGCATGATATGGCATCCTTGGTTTTCTTTAATTTCAAAAGAGACATTCCTTTGTTGTATAACGCATCTACATTTTTTGGGTCTTGTTTTAGCGCCTTGTCAAAAAATGATATGGCATCCTTGTGTTTTTCAAGCTTGGCATAGCTTATTCCTTCTAAAACTGTTCTTTCTGTTTGACTTTTTTCACTCATTTTTATACACTAGGAAATATCTGGAATGTCTTGTTTAATGCTTTTTGATGGAGTCATGCAAGATTGATGATTCTACGATCTTCAAGCAAAATAAATTCTTCTCATGATTGTGAGGTCAATTACTTGATGTTTCTTGCACTGCTTCTGGAAATGCCTTTTTGATATATCTTGAAAGGATTGGATATTGGATTATCAGAGACGATAACACTACGCCGAAGGTGATTGTCTTTAGTATCTCCTTGATATCACTCTCAGGAAGGGTTGCAACTAGTGCTACTGAGAGTGCTCCTCGCATACCTCCAATCATGACAACATGTCTCCATGGGCCTATTGTCTTTTCTTTTGTAAATCTGTGTGTTGCTGCAAGTATTGGATAAGTGGATGCAGCTCTTGCAGCCAAGACTGAGATGATTGCAAGTGCGATTAGAGGAAGGTTTTGTCCTATTCTTGTCATGTCCATACTCAATCCTAGATATAAAAATGCCACCGAGTTTGCAAAGAATGCAATCATTTCCCAAAAGTTTGATGTGTATATCCTTACCTTCTCGCCCATGATTTGCGGCTTTCTCATTATTACACCAAACCATAATCCTGCAGCTGCTGCTGCAACAAGTCCTGATAAACCAAGTGCGTTTGCAATTACTACTGAACCAAACAATACTGCTACTGAGAGTGCGGTTTCAGAGAGTGGTTCTTCTAACAATTTGTGCAAAAATTGTGATCCTATTGCAAGACCTATTCCTATACTGATGCCACCAAAAAATACTAGCGCAAAATGTCCAATCGTTTCTAAAATGTTGACATTGATTCCTGTTGGAGCATCTGGGGAAAGCGATGATCCTTGTGACGCAGCTATTGCCATGATTGAAGAAAATATTATTACACCTGCAGCGTCGTTGAAACTTGCTTCTGACTCCATTAATGTTACAAGTGTTCTTGGAACCTTGACTCTCTTGAATACCTCAATTACAATTGCAGCATCAGTAGGTGCAATTAGTGCAGCAAAAGCAAAAGCAACAATTGTTGGAAGTCCTGCTAGATATGATAATAATAGTCCACCAACTATGGTGGCAAGCCCAACTCCGACTGTGGCCAATGCAAGTGCAGATATTCTAATTACTTTGAATTGCTCTCTATCTATTTTCATCATTGCTTCAAAAATTAATGGTGGAATGACAAAGTAGAGAATAAGTTTTGGATCTACCTTGAATCCTGAAATATTTGGAATTCCATGACCTGTGAAATCTATTATTGATATTGAAATCCCAATCGCAACTAGAATCATGGTATAAGGAATCTTTACCTTGGTTGCAATCAAAGAAGCAAGAAATATTGTAGCAAGAAATACTGGAATAACAAATTCACTTGATAGAAGGTGACCCAAACTTAGATCTGCCATCCTTAGACTTTTGCTGTCAAATTATAAAAGTGGTTGCTAAATTTGGGATAATTTATGATTATTTTCGTCGGTCCATCATTTTTTGTCTGTTTCTTCTTAGAATGCGGAATCCCAAAAATATTCCAAGTGATATGTTTACCATGCCAAGTGCAGTCAAAATGAAGTTTGGATTAGTAAACACGACCAATCCCATGAATATGCCCCAAAACCCTGCGATGAAAAACATGACTGTTATGATTGTCAATCTGCGATTGGAAGGGGTAGTCATTAGCGATTTTGATTTTATGGCACTATTAAACATTGAGCGAATTGTATTCTGAATTACAAAAATGTAGAAAATCTATCTAGGAAAATTCTTTTCTTACGCTTTGAACAAATCTTGCATGAATTCTTATTCTCTCCAAAGTCTGTGCAAGTTTCATTTCAGTTCCAGGAACATGATGTCTTGCAAAAAAGTTTCTGATTTCTTTTTCTTTTTCAAAATCAGCTTCAATTGAAACACTACCAATTATTCTGTTAAGAAGTGGATTTCCTATGCCGAATCTTGATACAATTCCTTTCCAGTTTTGTTTTATCCATGGCAAAACAAGTTCTTTGCCTTGTGGATTTGTAACCATTCTTGCAATTGGTTGGAATAGGTTTTGTGTACGGACCTCTTTTGAGAGTGTAAACAAGAGTGTCTTTGATAATAGTTTTTTGTCTTGAAAGTTTGCAAGTGAGCTAAGTAGTCTGACCATTTCTTCTTGTGTTGGTGCTTTGCGATATAGGCTGAGCATTTTTTGATATGTTGATGAATCTCCTGTCCACGCTATTATGGAATATACTGGACCGCGAAGATCTGGATTTAATTTTCCAGTCTTTAATAAATTGGCAAATCTTGATTTTGCTTCTGTAACTATGTCTTGGTCTTCTAGTCTTCCTAGTGAACTAATTACTTGAGAACGCAAAAGTGAACTTGTTGATTTTTCTCCATTGACTGGATCCCATCCAAGTTTTGCAAATACCTTGTTAAAGAAATCAAGATTGAATTCTTTTATCTCATCCCAGAACTTTTCTTTTGATAATATTATGTAGAAAAAGTTCAGACTAGCTATGATATCTGATAATACTACATAATCGTCTTCATCTTCATAATGTCTAACAAAGTCAAGATAATCTCTAAATGATATTTGGTTTGATACGCACAGTGCAAAGAGGTCGTGATGAATACTCCAACGGTCTACATTTGATATTGTCTTTTCTTCAACTTGTCCTGCTAGTGAATCAAGGGCATCTTTGTCATATTTTACTCGATAAAATCCCTTTTGGCCGTCATTTACCTTGAACCAGTCTTCTTTGTAAGGAATGGTAATTGGTCCCTTCATTAGTTTGGTAGTTACCTTGTCTCCTGTTCTTACAGAGAGTGGGATTATCCAGTTTCCTTGTTTTGTTTTACCGTTATTTTCTAAGAGGAATCTACTTTGCGATAATTTTAATTTCGAGTCTTTTATCTTGGCTTCAATCACTGGGTATCCTACTTGTCTTACCCAGGTGTTCATCATTTGTCGTACTGGTTGTCTTGATATTGATCCAAGTGAGTTCCAAAGGTCTTCTGTTGTTGCGTTTGCATATTCGTGTTTTTTCAAGTAACTATACAATCCTTTTCTAAAGTTGTCATCTCCGATAAAATTCTCTAACATCATCAATACACAACCTCCCTTGTTGTAGCTAATCTCATCAAATATTTGTCGAACATCTGCAGGACTTTTTACTGGTACATCAATTGGATGCGATGATTTTAGAGAATCAAGACTCAAACCTCCCGTCATTTCTGAAATAAGGAACTGGTCCCAGAAATCCCACTCTGGGTATAATGCGTCAACTGCCTTTGTTGCCATGAATGTGGCAAAGCTCTCATTGAGCCATAGGTCATTCCACCACTTCATGGTGACTAGATTGCCAAACCACTGGTGTGCTATCTCATGTGCAATTACTTCGGCAATGTGCTGTTTTGTTTCAGTAGATGATGTCTTTGGATCGTAAAGCAGTATAGTTTCTCTGAATGTAATTGCGCCCCAATTTTCCATTGCACCTGATGCAAAGTCCGGTATTGCAATCATGTCAAGTTTAGGTAATGGATATGCAATCTTGAAATATTTTTCAAAGTATGACAAGAATTGTTTTGTAAATTCTAGTGAAAGTTTTCCTTGTTGTTTCTTTCCTTGTGTAGTTATTACTCTGATCAAAGTCTTGCCAGATTTAGTTGAGATGTGCTCAAACTCTCCGACTGCAAGATAGAGAAGATATGTAGACATGATTGGAGTAGTATCAAATTTGTACAGGATCTTCTGAGATATTGTTTTCTTTGATATTATTGGCATGTTTGAAATTGCAGTATGTGTCTTGTCAACTAAAAGTGAGACATCAAATGTTGCCTTGGCTTCTGGTTCGTCCCAGCATGGAAATGCTCTTCGTGCATCAGCTGCTTCAAACTGAGTAGTGGCAAGGTGTTTTTCTCTTCCCTTGTACTTGTATTTGCTCCTGTAAAACCCAACAAGCTTGTCATTTAACTGTCCTATGAAATCAATTGAAAGAACTGCCTTGCCGGATATCTTTTTAGAAAATTCAAGTGTGAGTTCTTCTGTTTTTTCATCAAGTTTTGGCTTTGGTTTGATCTCTAATCCATTCCAAGATATCTTGCACTGTTCTATCTCAAGTTCTGCAGCATGTAACACAATTTTATTTGTAGGTCTTGATATCTTGATTGATATTTTTTCTCTTCCTCTGAATGTAAATTTCTTAAAATCGGGTTCAAACTCTAATTCATAATTTATTGGAAAGACGTCTTTCACAAGATTTTTGTTCTAATATACACGTAATATACTTTCTAGTGCATTAGTCGGGCTAGCCAATGTATGAAATGCACACCAAAAAATACTATTGCAACTGCTTTTACTGTCTTACCTGTTGTCATTGCAATTGAATATTTTATAATGTTGTACTTTTTGGTTCCAGCTACTATTGATACAACATCGCCAAGTACTGGAATCCATGGAGAAATGAAAATTACTGTAAACCAGCCATATTTTGTCATTATACTGATGCTTTTTTCCTCGTGCTTTTTTTCTGGAGTCTTTCTGAGTTTTTTTAACAGTCTTCCATTGTATCCAATATAATATGCGATATAGCCACCAATTATGGAACCAATTATCAACACCAAAAACACATCAAGCATGTTTGTTCCACTTAGTAATAATGCTGAAATGGTAATCTCTGTTGGAATTGGGATAAAACTTGAAAACATTCCATTGAAAAAAAGTCCCAGTAAACCGTATTTTATGAATATTGCATTATGAAATAGAAAATGCATAACATCATTTGGCATTGGTTAAACTTTGTTCTAGCTCATTTTAAATGAATTGCCATATTTCACATCATGATCATAAATTGCATTACCTATTTTTTTGAGAAGTTTTGTTTTTGATTTTTGTGCTTTCTTGTCATGACTATAATCTTTTTTCTCTATCAAATCATGGAGGTGTTCAAGTTCTGCTCTTGATAGTGCATTGATTCCTCTTGTAAATATGATGTCTAAAAGTTGAAGTCTCTCAAGGTCTTCGTTATTGTCTTCCATGATTGTTGTATCTCTATCTTTAATATTTGTCTTACATAAAGACAAAACATGTTCTACAAGGTCTCTGTGTCATTTCACAAGGATTATCTAAAAATAAAAAATGATCTAATCGAAATTGGTATAATGGAAAAACCTGTAAAAGGTAAGGCAAATATGCTGATAGTAAAACAGATTGCAAAACATCTTGGAGTATCAAAATCCAAAGTGAGAATAGTTGCAGGAGAAAAATCTCAAGACAAGATAGTTGAAGTGTTACAATAATTTAACAAACCCTAAAAAACAAGTCAAATCCACTTTATCATGTGAACACATCTGCAATTTTGATAATTTTTGCCATTGCGGTTGTATCTGTGATGGCACATCCTGGGTATTCTCAACTTACCAAGTCTAGCGCTACACTTGAAAATGGTATTTGGTATACTAGTGTTGGAAAACAAGTGCAGGTTACAACAGATGTTGCCAACGGGCAAGACAAAGCCCAACCATTTGCATATCTTGTACAGATTGAAAACCAAGATGGTGTGGTATGTTCTTTGTCGTGGATAACTGGTACACTTGATGCAGGTCAGTCTCTAAGTCCATCTCAATCCTGGATACCAACTACATCTGGGACATATACTGCACAGATCTTTGTATGGGAAAGTGTGGGAAATCCTGACGCACTGTCTCCCCCGCTTACAATGAAAATTGTTGTATCATAGATTAGCATCAGTTATAATTTAGAAATTTACAGCCTAATGTATGGACGTTAGGCGGAGAATTCCCGTTTATCTTATGATCGGAGTAGCGTTTGCGTTTACACTTTACTTTTTTGTATCTCCGTTTCTCTCTTCGTCCGATCAAGGCGGTACAGTACCTCCCCTTAACCAAAGTCCTGATTCCGTTTCGACACTAGGAAATGATGTTGATACGTGTGTAACAACTCCAAATTCAGACTGTGACCAAGAAATGTTGCAGATAAAAAATTATTGTACTAGCAACAGAGGACAAAACGTTCCTATCTGTTCTGATGTTAGGGTGCAGGAGTACATCGACAGCAGAGGACTAGAGCGTCCGGTCATAAACACTGGAAGTTGATTGTTATTTCTGAGCTTCTTGCATGAATCGTTCCATGTTCTGCTTTACAAGAGGAATTATCTTTTTTGTTATGATCTGATGAAAGTCATCTGCATCAGGATCAAATGATAACAACAGTACATGGGCAAGTCTTCGGTTTTCATCAGCAATTGGTATTGTTGCTCTGATTATTTTTGTATAGTGTGAACTTGCATAAGAAATTCTTCCAAGTAAATATTCCCATCTGAGTCTGGTGTACTGTCTTGTGGCTGCAGTTATTGCGTATTGAGCCCTCTCTTCTGGTTTCATTACTGGTGTGAGGCTTGCTCTCTCAGATGCGCCTTCTAATGTCCCATCTCCGTCTGCAATTCCTGCAAATCTTATCTTGTTATCTAGTGCTACTACGCTTTTGCAGAAATCTTCGAAAAATGCCATTCATTATGGGTATCAATTAATGCTATATTTGCTTTCTGGGAAATTTCTCTTCACATATTGTCTTGTTTTATGCTAGCAGGCCTTATCTTTTGAAAGATAAAGTTACACAACAGCATGAACCCAATCCATATCCCAATCATAAGAATAGGGGTATAGTGTCCTATGCACTGACTACAGATGAACTTGTTTACAAGAAACACAATGGCGCCTCCAACAAGAGCACCTGTTGCATAATCTGCTAATCTCCACAAGAAATATTTCATTTGTTCTATGTTGACATGTCCAAAATATAAGATTGATTTTACTTGATTGCTAGGAGAAATGTATCCTGATATTTTCTACTTCAACCTTTATCCATTCGCAAAAGATCTGCCAAATAGCATCTGGTGTAGAATCATACTGGAAAAAAGTAAACATTACTGCAGTGGAATCGTTAGATAATGAAATTATTCTCATGTATGCAGGTGTCATGTTATCTTCGGTAGGTCCTGCATAGATGTCAATCAAACCTGCCTTTTGATTTGTATCTAATCTGATGAATACTTCTCCGATTGGTGTTAGGGCTTTGTGTTTGCCATCTACTAGCATCAGTTTCTTGATGAACTTTGTAGACCATTTTGAAATATTTTCAATATTTGATAAAAACCCGAATACTTTGTCTATTGGTGCACTTACTACACAAGTCTCGGTTATGGAATTCACTGTTTTGTCTCAAAATGTCTATTAATTAAATGGTGTTTTGATAACAGACAAAAGAATGACTCATAAATCCATGGCTTGATTTATTGCAGTATCATGTCCCTAAAACCAAAGAGTGCAGAGGAATCAAGAGCGGAGATGACAGTTCGAATGTTTCCATCTGATGCAAACCCTGCAGGAAACGTGTTTGGTGGAGAGATATTAAGACAGATTGATTTGATAGCAGGCCTTGTAGCACAGAGACATTGCAAGAAAAATGCAGTAACTGCATCAATTGACAGAGTCAACTTTCTAAAACCTGTTCTAGTTGGAAATGCGCTAATACTAAATGCCCGGCTAAACTATGTATCACACTCTTCCATGGAAATTGAAATTAAAGTAGAGGCTGAAGATCTATTTACCGGAATTAGAACTCTAACAAATACTGCATATGTCACTTCTGTTGCATTGGGCGAAAACGGCAAACCAACTGATGTACCTCCACTTTTGATTGTCACAGAAGATGACAAGAAGAGGTTTACAGAGGGAGAACAGAGAATGTTGCAGAGAAAAAGAGAACGAAAACACTAGTATTTTTAAAATAAAAACCAGAGGGCGTGACTGGATGTCTGCTCCCTCTGAGAAATCATGTCATGGATATGTTATGCAAGAAATAAACTATCCACAATTAGTTTTCCAATCTTAATTCTCCTTGTTACATATATCACTCGTTAAAGATCATAGCTTAATTTTCATAAATCAAGCTTAGTCTACAAGACGTAATGATTAAGCACTTTCGTCAATATTAGTAGAAATGACTTTATCCTATGTCATCAGGCAACCTGTATCAATTTGAAAATAAAATTTGTGTTGTATTTTGCAATGCTTGCAAGCGCGCCTGCCTTTTTCTTGACCGTTTCACCTGTAGCAGCAGATCCTCTCTCACCACCGACTGCAGCACAGATTGTAGTAAAAATAGACAGGGATAGGTATAATCCCGGTGATATCATGGTCATCTCAGGTCAAGTCCAAAGTGTTGTACCTGATATGCAGTTAACAATTCAGATACTTGATCCTAACAATAACTTGGTTCACATTGAACAGATACCTGTTACGTCTGATGGGCAATTTTCATTGCCAGTGAAGGTCTATGGTCCGTTATGGAGTGTGCCAGGCAAGTATTCTATTGTTACACAATATGGATTCAAACACATCTCTGCCATAGTAAATTTTCAATTTGGGCAGGTTGATGTTCCAATACAAGATACATTCAATGTAAAAGATCCTTCTAGTGGACAAAACTTTGATCTCAATTATACTATTACTGGAGGTCAAGTTGAAAGTATGGCTCTTGATAAACAAGATGTTTCACTTGTTGTACAAATCAATTCCACCGATTCTGGTATGCTACATCTCCAGATACCGAGATTGCTACTTGACTCAAAAAAACCTAGTAATGCAGATGAATCATTTCTGGTTTTTATCAACGGTGACGAAATAACATCATTCCAGCAGACTGGTTCTGATTATAACTATCGAGTATTAGATATTCCATTTGTGACTGGTGATTCTAAAATTGAAATTATTGGAACTACAGTAATTCCAGAATTTGAAAACATATCTAGTCTGATACTTGTCTTGGCAGTTGGACTAGTAACAATATTTTCAGTATTGTCACAAACAAGAATGAATCCAAAACTCTTGAATCTATAACTAGTTCTTTGATTTTACTTTAAAAAATAACTAGTGTTTTTCATGATCTTCTATAGTGTACAGTGCGGCACTTTTTGCAGCAATTTCTGCAATTTTTTTATTCTGTGAACTTCCTATTATTATCACGTCATTTTGTTTAGGCGATAGCTTTTCCATGATGAGAGAATGTATCTTTTGATCATTTCGCATCAAATCCTCGCCAGTTCCTGGTAACACAAGCCTCTCATTTTTGCAGATGAGGGTAGTTGCTCCAACTGCGCCTGCCTTGATTGCAGCATCGCGTTGTTCAATTCCACTTTTTATGTTGTAAGCCATATTTTTTAAAAGCACTGCATGATTGAATTTTCCCAAGGCCACTGAACACTTGGTAATGTCAGTCTCTCTTGGAATTATGACATGTAGTTTGGTATAAAGTGAATCTCCCTTATTTGTAAGCCACATACCTGCATTGGAATTTTCAACAAGACCATGCATCTTTAGATGCTTTACTAGAGTCTTGATAGAACCTTCTCCTAGTCCAAGTTCTTGCATCATCATGGATCTACTTATCTTGTGATTCTCTGACATCATCTGCATTGTTTTAAAGACATGAACTAGATCAAAACTGAGCATTCTACTTGGAGCATGTCTTTGCGCTACCTTGGAAAGTAAATGTATTACTTGATGCATCTTATTGTTAGATCTCTTATTCCATTATTAGATTTTAGTGTGATACCGAGTCGGATAAACTATCCAATTGTTTAAATAATGATATCGTGACACGAAAATAGAAATGGCTAATACGTCACAAGTAACAAAGACAGCACGTGCAGTTCCGCTTATTGCTGCAATAGCTTTGTTTGCACTATTTGGAATGGGCTACTTTGTAGTAGGCTTTGACCAAGGACAAATCTTTAGCATATTTGAAGGACAGTCTGCATATGCACAGATGAACGGTGTTGGATTATTGCATGAATATACTCATGACATGAGACACGCATCTGGTTTTCCATGCCACTAGTTTTTTAACGAAATTTTTTATTTTCTTCTTGTCTTGACTCTAGTTTTTACTTGCAAAGACTACACATTTTTCTAGAATTACATTATGTCTAGCTTATTCAAAGTGACAAAACAGGGACATAAGACATGGTATCACGTATAGAATTCATTCAACTAGAAGGGGACTCAGATCTTCCATTGGTGGTCTGAACGACCTCTTTTAATTCACAGAAATGAATTGTTGCTGTATTTTACTTAGGGAAAGCAGTCAAACGTACCTGGAGGCGGATTTTTTATCATTTTCTGAAAGTCTTCAGCAGCATATTGTTTGTCCACTGAGTATGGTATGACTCCAAAGATTGGTGCACTTACAGAAGTTGTTATTGTTGCCTTGGATGGATCAAACGTAGCATTTTCTTGTCCAATTTTTGTCACAGCATCTTTGTTTATAGCAAATATTCCGTCTAGTGTTGCAGCTGATTTTGGTGACAATGTAGAGCCATTCACAGTGGCTTTTTCTATGATGTCTGAATTGTAGAATGCATCTATCTCATACTTGGTAAACATGGCAGGAAAATATGATGGATTGCATGCATCAGTTTGTATGCTAAGTTCGGTGTCTGAAATTGCTACCTGTTGACCATGATGAGGGCGAAATTGTAAACTGTCTACTGCGTATACATCTAGTCCGATATATGCTACAATTATGATTGCTGCAATGATGCCTATTGAGGCATATTTTTTGGTAGGCATTTTCTTTACAGGCTCTGTCTCTGTTGGAATTTCAGGACTTGGAACTGTGTTGTCTGGTACACTTTCTGGTTTAGAATCTACAATATTATCACTTGAAATTTGATTGGATTGAGGTTGATTTTCTGTCAAATTTTCTATGTATTGATGGTCTTCGAAAGAAACTGGTTCGCCATTTTTGACTGCAGTTAAAATATTTTGTAATCTTGCAACATCTCCTTTCTGAGATTTTATCATCTCTTCAATCTTATTGGCAAGATCTTCTGACATTCATTCAAAAGCGATTTATTCTTAATTTAAAGCAAGTGGATATGTAATTAATCTGTAAAAAACTGGATTAAAAGGTTCTATGAGATTGTTCTACAATTTTGAAAGTAAAAATCAGACTTGTTCCAAAATAAGAATTGCTAGTATCTTATCTTGATCTCTTGAGCAATCTCTAGGAATTTTTGCATCTCTTGGTGGAATCTGATTCCTTTTTCGGTGATGACAAAACTGCGACTTTTATTGTCTATTTTTGATTCCAAGAGTCCAAAGTCTATTAGCTTTTGGCATTTTTCCATTGCTGTATAATGCGATAGATTGGCTCTGCGTGCAATTGAGGATATTATGATACCCTGTATGCCACAGTCCATTGCAACTTGCAGTATCTCTGAGATTACTCCGATCTCTGATCTGTATTGTTGCTTCATGCTTACTGCCATTAGATTGCCACTCCGTTTGGTGCTACATAACTTGTTTTCATGTGTTATATTATAGAACAAGGTCTATATATTCATTAGGGAACTAATGATTAGAAATCAAATGAAAAAGTTTGATTATGAAAACAGTATTGGATTTGTCATATATTCTGCGTCAAAGATGATGCAGAAAGCGTTTGATCTGGAATTGAGAAATAAAATAGGGATAAACTTGGTACAGTCAAAGGTCATATTCGCACTGTATATGCAATCTGGTCCAACTCAACGAGAAATTGCCGACGTGATTGGAGTTGAAACCCCCTCGCTTGTACCGATAATCGATAAACTAGAAGAAGATGGATATGTGAAAAGAAAATCTGATGCCCACGACAGACGAATAAAAAGAATCTACGCTACTGCAAAGACTGACTCACTGTGGGATTCCATGATGGAGTGCATTACACATCTAAGAAAGGTCTCTGCAAAAGATCTTTCAGAACAAGAGATAAAGTCTGCACTTGGTACAGTGAAAAAAATAACTGAAAATCTGACTAGATATCTTGATGATTCAAAATTGCCAGATCTCAAAAAGACAAAAGACTGAAAAATTGATGTGTAAGTTTGAATAATCTGTTATTTTGCCAAAAAAGGTTCAAACAATGATACTCTGTAACTAATTCATATTTACTAGTAACACTAGATACTAGCATGGCGATATTGAAGACAATTGGACGAGTTCTGGTGCTAATCGTAAGCGGAATTGCCATAATAGTTGTTGGTGGATTCATGATGGGCGCAGTTGCCAAACTGTATCTACCAGGACGAAAAAAGGATAGACAAGAACCGCCTGAAAAATTTTATGAACGCAAAAAAACAGATTAATATTAAACCGAGAAGTTTTTGAATAAAGATGAGCCAAACAAATACTGATTCCCAGTTATCTAAGTTACAGTCATTAAAGTATCTCACTCCTGCAAGATCTGTTTCTGATGCAAACGCTCTCTTACCAAAGGTATCAGAGATTGTAGAAAAATATGTCAAGGCATTAACACCTTGGAAAAAAGACAATGATACTCTACAGCATGCATCTGACTCACTGTGGGATTTGGCAAGAATTGAGGCAATCAGGTCTGGCCGTACAAATACTTGGGACTTGGCATGGAACTCTGCATGGAAAGCAGCAAGCCAGTCTGCTCGTGATAATTATGGATGGTATGGAAGTGAGTTTACTTCTGGAGAGACTGCGCGAGATGCAGCAAGAGATGCCGCAAAATACGCCGCAAGATATGCTGTATGTGAATCAGTCAAGGACAAATTTGGTGGAAACAATCCGTTTGAACATGTCATAGAATTGTATTCAATGGGTCTCAAACCAACATACTTTAGAAAAGTAGAAGAACAAGAAAAATTCGTTGTAGATTTTCCATTAAATCTTGATGGCAAAAGTGTGTTAGGCTGTTATTTGCATGGAGACAAGGAAGTGTCCTTTACACACAACTGGATTGATTATTGTACACATTTGAATCCTGTAAACAATCCTGAACTGAAACGATCATTTGCATAAAAGATACGCAGATCTTAAGTATCACAATTTTCTATAAAATATCATGTGCGAAATGATGGATGAAATTGAAGTCGAACAACTAAGAATGGCACTAGCTAGAGCAAGAAAAGAAATGCAAGAACCTGTACAAGAAAAACCCCTTGTTGCAGTAGCCTAGTAATTCCACTCGTCAGAGATGTCATTCCAAAGTGAACGATATGGTTTGGCATCTTTTGAGATCTCTTCTCTTATCCTATGTTCTATTGAAAAGTACATGTTTTCAAGTGCATCTGCGCCACCATCTGCAAACAATTCTTGGCCTATCTCCTTTATCCTGTCTTCCTTGGATGAATAATCTGAAGCATTTGGATTTTGAATACAGTATGTTAAGAGATCATACAATTCTTCTTCAAGATATGCGTCCAATGATATGCGAACTGTATTTACGGTATTAAAGTTCTTGATTATTTTTGTGGCATGATGGTTTTTGCCTTGGTCTCAATCAGGGTTTAAAAATTAGTCGATTATGGACCCAAGATTCCAAAGGTATAACAAGACATGCCTGTAAGTATATTCATAGTCCAAAACTCTGTTCAACTAAAAATATTGGAAGCGTATACTAGAGACGTAGGTAGGGGAGTTACTCGAATTGATTATGAATCAATGGATGCTCTTGGTGCATCAACTGGTGATATTTTAGAAATTACCGGCAAGCGAAGATCTGTAGCACGATGTCTTCCGCTGTATCCATCTGATGAAGGAAAGGGAATTATTCGAGTAGATGGCCTTGGAAGAAACAACACTGGTGTGGGAATTGGCGATACTGTTACTGTGCGAAAGATAAAGACTGTACCTGCAGAAAAAGTCATAGTTGCTCCACTTGATTCGATACCTCCGATTGATGAAAGATATCTTACTGATTCTCTAGAAAATATTCCACTTGTAAAAGGTGATAATATCATGGTGCCATACTTTGGTGGTAGGTTAACATTCCAAGTAGTTGGAATAACTCCTGCATCTGATGCAGTACTTGTAACTCCAAAGACAGAATTTCATATCGCTGAAAAAGGTGAGAGCTTACGCGGAGTACCGCAGGTGTCATACGAAGACATTGGTGGAATGTCTGACGAGATAAAAAAAGTCAGAGAGATGATTGAATTACCAATGAGACATCCAGAAATATTTGAAAAATTGGGAGTTGAAGCTCCAAAAGGTGTACTACTATATGGTGTACCCGGAACTGGAAAGACACTACTTGCAAAAGCTGTTGCAAATGAAACTAATGCACATTTTATCAGCATATCCGGTCCTGAAATAATGAGCAAGTTTTACGGGGAAAGTGAAGCTAGATTACGTGAAATATTCAAAGAGGCAAAAGAAAAAGCACCATCAATTATTTTCGTAGATGAAATTGATTCAATTGCACCAAAACGAGAAGAGGTCACAGGAGAAGTGGAACGAAGAGTTGTTTCTCAAATGTTGTCATTAATGGACGGTCTTGAAGGTAGGGGCAAAGTAATTGTCATTGCTGCAACAAATAGACCAAATGCACTAGACCCGGCTCTTAGAAGACCTGGTAGATTTGACCGAGAAATTGAGATCAAAGTTCCTGACAAAAAGGGAAGATTAGAGATTTTATTAATTCATACAAGAAACATGCCTCTAAACGAAGATATCAATTTAGAAAAAATTGCAGGCACTAGTCATGGATATGTGGGTGCTGATTTGGAATATCTCTGCAAGGAAGCTGCAATGAAATGTCTTCGAAGATTATTGCCTGAAATTAACTTGTCTGATGAAAAAATTCCTCCGGAAACTTTGGATAAACTAATTGTAAACTCTGAGGATTATCAATTTGCATTCCGTGATGTTACTCCTGCAGGAATGCGTGAAGTGTACATTGAGACTCCTGATATCAAATGGAACGAAATTGGAGGTCTAGAAAATGTGAAAAGAGAACTTCAGGAAGCAGTAGAATGGCCAATGAAATATCCTAATCTTTACGCTCAGCTTGGATATAGAATGCCACGCGGCATCTTGTTGCATGGCCCAAGTGGAACTGGAAAGACACTACTTGCAAAAGCTGTTGCAACAGAAAGTGAGGCAAATTTCATCTCTGTAAAAGGTCCTGAATTGCTATCAAAATGGATTGGAGAGTCGGAACGAGGAATCAGAGAGATATTTCGAAGGGCAAGACAGTCATCACCATGTGTCATATTTTTCGATGAGATTGATTCTATTGCACCAATTAGGGGAATGGGTGAGAGTGCAACTACAGAAAAAGTTGTCAGTCAGTTGCTAACAGAAATGGATGGAATTACATCACTTAACGGTGTAGTGGTAATTGCTGCAACAAACAGAGCAGATATGATTGATTCTGCACTACTTAGACCCGGCAGATTTGATAAAATTATTCTAGTTCCAATCCCAGACAAGGAAGGCAGATTGAAGATATTGGAGATTAGCTCTGCTGATATTCCAATTGAAAAGGAGATGGGAACACCAAATGGACTAAATCCGGATTATGTTGACTTGGCAAAGATTGCAGAGATAACTGATGGCATGAGTGGTGCAGATGTTGCAGCTATTGCAAATACTGCTGCATCCATTGTATTGCATAACTTTGTTGAAAAGTATCCTGATCCCAAAGAGGCAGAAAAACAAGTCGAAGCTGCAAAGGTGAAGATGCGAGACTTTGAGGATGCAGTAAAGAAAGTCAAGATCCAAAAAGAACTAAAGATTGGACAAAAGGTAACTGTATCTCACTTTAGATAGTTTTCTTTATCCCTAAATTAGTTTAGAATTTTATGCACAAACGGGCCCAAAAATTGACCACGTTAGTACCCTAGTCCCCAGATGTAGATGAAACTCGAGTCCAAAATTATCTCATGTTAGTATCTAAGTCTTATCATACTCAAACTATGATTTTAAAATTATAACCCATGAAAACCTAGATCTTATTTAATAGTAAGAATTAACAAAAAACGTTTACAATATGACTAGAGATATGAGGGGAATTTGTATCGAATGTGGATTTCAAGTTAGGGGAGATACATTAGACGATTTAGATGAGAGTTTCACATTGCATTTTGAAAATGATGGACATGATAGTTACTACTTTGTCGATAAAGAAGGCAAAAAAACAGAAAGAGATGTTTCAAAATTATAATCATCTTTTAGCTGGTTAGTACTCTAGTAATTTTATGCCAAGTGGGTCCAAAAGTAAGACCATGATGGTACCCGAATCCCATCGGACCAGCTACTTATTGATATGTGAATAATTTTACTGTGCAAGTCGTCTTACACTATCTAATATGCTGTGTGATTTTTAGACTAATCTTCAGTTGATTCAGGCTTTGTCTTTTTATCTGGAACCTGGATGTCTAATAGTTCTCGTAATCCCTTGTACCTGTTTCGTATGGTAACTTCAGTTACTCCAGCTGCTATTGCAATCACTTTTTGCGTTGTACTGTCTCCATGTATTGCACAGGACAAATACAAAGCAGCAGCTGCAAGACCCATCGGATCTTTTCCTGCAGAGATCTCTTTCTTATTTGCCTGTTCCAAAATTTTAAGCGCTTCGCGTTTTACTTTCTCGCTAAGACCTGATTCACTTGCAATTCTTGACATGCATTTTATTGGATCTAACACCGGCATTGTCATGTCAAGTTCTTGTAATAATAATCTGTAACATCTGGATACATCTTTCTTTTTTACATTGATTCTTTTTGCAACCTCGTTTAATGTTCTTGGAGTGCCAGTCTCTCTGCAGGACAAATACAATGCAGCTGCAATTAATCCTGGAATGGATCTTCCCTTTGCAAGTCCTTTTTCTAATGCTTTTCTGTAAACGTATGCAGTTTTTTCTACTACTGCATCTGATAATGCAAGTTTGTCCTTTAGTCTGCTAAGCTCACTGAATGCTTGTCTACAATTTCTTTCAGTTGCTTCATGAACCTGACTTCGACTATCCCATGTCCTAAGACGAGTGATTGTATTTTTCATTGATGCTGACAAGGGTTTTCCGGTGGAATCCTTGTTTGCCTGTCCAATTACTGTTGCAAGTCCCATGTCGTGCATTGCAAGAGATGTTGGAACACCAGTCCTAGCTCTATCTTCGAATTGTTCTTTTGAAAATGACTGTCTTTCAGGACCCAAGTCATTTACTATTTCATTTACTACCAGCCCACATCCTCCACAAAATCGCTCACCTGTAGTGCCATCTGTTAACATCTTGGCTTTACCACATCTAGCACACTTTGCATTCATCTCTGAGCTTTGTACTGTCATGAATAACACACATGTCCAGCTTTTATCAAATAATAACCCAGCTATTTACGCACATCAATGAAATTTGCCTAGTTTTTTTCTAGTAATCTAGGCATAGAGAAACTCTGATGGTACAAGCCAGGTCTCTTGATAGTCTAGATTCTTGTCAACTAGCAACATTCCAAGCTTGTATTTTTTTGCCATGTCTATGCTCATATCAGAAAGTGTGCCTTTTTCTAAAATGTATGGCAATTCCTGAATGTCTGTAGCCACTAGCACTCTGGTACTTGGTATCTCTTTTTTTGTACCAAAGATGTCTTTTTGAACTTCTTGCATGGCTTGGCGTGTGATTTCAGGATGAATTAGTACCGTGATGGTTCTTTTCTCTTTTCTTGCTACCAGATCAAATCTGTATTGAGGATCAAAATCATAGTGAGCAGAATCCTGTTTTACATGCCACTGCATGTCCTTGAGATAGTCTGATACAATATCTTGAATCATGCCGACATCTAACAAGTCTCTTGCAAATTCTGCCTTTTTGTGTGCTCGCAGTAATGATTTAAAGTACTTGTCGACAAGCTGCTTGGAATATTTTGACATTTTTTCCTTCATGAAAATTGAATTGAGAAGATGCTTGTTCTCTTGATATGTACTAAATGGGTCTGGCTCTCTGTCTTCCAATGCTGGTTTCTCACACATCTGGTAATTAATCGCTCGCCATGGTATGATTTTGATGCCATCCAAGGATGCACTAGAAGAATAAGAGATAAGGTATTAATCATAAAAGGTCAAATGACTAGTGTGGATTTTATCCAAAAGGGCGAGCCTGATGTATCCAAGCCACTCTTGATTGCAGCCATGCAAGACATGGGAGATGTCGGAAGCATTGTCATTGATTTTATAAATTCAAATCTTAACACATCAGTATTTCGTGAAGTCCAACCGTCATATCCTGCATATGTAATTGACAATGGTGGATACATTGACATTCCAGAAGAAAAGTGGGATTACCGATATGCTAAAGATATTATAGTATTTGGAGGAGGCTCTGGACAACCCTCTTCTACAGAAGAGCTAAACGTATTGTGTCAAGATGTAATTGATGTTGCAAAAAAATATTCAGTACGTTTCATCTATACGCTTGGTGGGTTTCACACAAAAAATCCAATTGACGGGGAACCAAAAACATTTGTCACTACAACATCAAAGGATCTCACAGAACAAGTAAGAAAACTTGGAATCTTGACTACACCAGAGGCTTCAATCATTACAGGATTTAATGGATTGATACTTGGATTTGCAAAGATGAATGGTATCCAAGGGATTGGATTGTATGCAGAATTGAACCAGCCCAAGTTACCACAGTATCGATCTTCAAAGAGTATCATCAAGACACTTGAAAAGATGACTTATCGCAAGTTTGGTGATACTTCGGAATTTGATTCCATGGCAAAAGATGTTGAATCTCACAGTCATGGAAAACGCTTTGATCCTGATCAAAGCTACTCTACCTGATTTAATAAAATAAGAAAAATTAAACTCGCTTGTATTTTACAGACGCATTGGTACGAATCTTGTAACTGCAACTATGGCTACAATGGAAACAGCTAGAACAATGGCGGCTACTGGTCCAAACTCTGGCACTACAGTTGTTCCAACTAGAGAAACGTTCTCAGAGAGTGGGGTGATTGGTATTGATACAATGGTATCTGTTGCCTCGTTAGTTGTAGTATAGTTTGTTATTATCTGACCGTCAACAAAAACTCCAATGAATCCATTGATAAGTCCAGTTGGAAGTTTTAGAACTAGGTGACTATTTGTGTCAGCCTTGCCTACTAGAACAAAACTAACAGATTTGTCTTTTACACTAACTGATGCGCTAACGATATCTTTCAGAGATGAGTATGGCACATCAAATGTTGTTGCACCGTCTCCTGCATCTTTTCCAACGTCTTTAACAGTCTTGTCAAACTCTACTTGCTGAGCAAAGGACGATGTTGCCATTGGGGCAAGCAAAATTATGATTGCTGCAATAATTACTATCTTGAGCATTGATTCAGGTTTTGCTATCTTTACTAGTTAACGGGCTGGGCTAAATTTTTTTACGAAACCGCGAATTTCTTTGAAGCTTCAAGCAGGTTTTTGACATCTGACTCTGAATGCACATACGACATGGCGCCTAGTTTTCCTGGCAGGAAGAATATTCCACTTTTGGCAATCAACTCAAAATGATATTTCTTGAGTGTTTCAGTATCACACTTTGATGCCTCTTCTGCGTTTGTCACTTGAGTTACTCCATTTGCAAGAAAATGTGGCATGAAAAGAGAGCCCATGCCCGTGATTATTGCTTTATCCTGGAATGTTTTTGCAAGGCCCTTTCGTACCTCTTCTCCTAGTCTTCCAATTTTTTTATACACTGGGCCAGAGTTTTTCTTTAAAAATTTCAGCATTGTTCTTCCAGATGTCATTGTCATTGGATTTGCAGAAAATGTTCCACCTCCAATGTATGACCTATCTAGTCTCTTGTTTGTGTTAGTGTCTGTGATTTTCATGACTTCGTCTTTTCCACAAATTACTCCTATTGGAAATCCTCCACCGACAATTTTTCCTAGTGTTACAATATCTGGGTCTAGTTCCATGGTGCCATAAAGACATCCAAATCTAAATCTGAATCCTGTAACGATTTCATCTAAAATATACAGCGCATTTACACGATGGATAAATTCCTGTATTCCAACTAGATATTCTCTGGTTGCTGGAATACATCCTGCACCCCCAAGTACTGGCTCTATGATGACACCTGCAAGATCATTTTTCACAGACTCTAAAATTGAAATTGATTTTTCCAAGTTATTGTACGGGATTGAAACAATATGTGTCTCATCTGTCAATCCTGCACTCTCGGGTTGATCAAATGGATAATTGACTGATTTTAACAAGTCAGTGGTATATCCATGCCAACCACCATCAATTTTTGCAATTATTTTTTTTCCAGTCTTTGCCCTTGCAATTCTTGTTGCATACATGGTAGCTTCAGTACCTGTGGAAACATAACGAATTTTTTCTGCAACTGGAACTGCCTTTTGTATTACCTCTGAGAAGTCAATAGTATTTTCATTTACTGTTCCATGCATCCAACAATTGCTTACTTGTTTTTTGACTTTATCTGCAATTTTTGGGGCAGCATGTCCTAGAATCAAACTCCAGTGGCCCATCCAATAATCGATATACTTGTTACCGTCAACGTCTATGAGATACTTACCTCGTGCAGACTTTGTAACAAATGGATATGGCTCAAAAAATCGTATGTTGTGTGACACGCCATTGATGTGGAATTTTTTTGATCGCTCAAATAACTTGCTAGATTTTTTTGTATGTTTCTTGTAAACGTCTAAAGCAGAAGACAATTGGATTCAACTACGAGTTTGTTTAATATTAGTGATCGGAAAAATCTTGTAAAAAAAGCAAGATTTGTGCATGGTTTATATTATTTCTCTTTGATCCCATTTTTGCATACGTAACAGCAAGGCGGCGCTTGTGATGATGTTTGGTAGTATACCAGTTTGTGATTCACAGGCCTCCAGTTACGCATACAACATGTGGGTTTGATCTTGAAGATCTTATCCGAAGTTTGAAGAAAGTGTGTGTGCAATCCACCAATTTCCAATAAAAAAGAATTACGTCTTACTTCGACGCGTACTGAAATATGTACGAACAAAACGAATCCGGTTGATCCTGCCGGACCTGACTGCTATCGGATTGGTACTAAGCCATGCGAGTCATTGTAGCAATACAAGGCGGACGGCTCAGTAACACGTAGTCAACCTAACTCGTGGACGTGGATAACCTCGGGAAACTGAGAATAAACCACGATAGATCATAGTGCCTGGAATGGCTTATGGTCCAAACAGTTTACTGCCATGGGATGGGACTGCGGCCTATCAGCTTGTTGGTGAGGTAATGGCCCACCAAGGCGATTACAGGTACGGGCTCTGAGAGGAGAAGCCCGGAGATGGGTACTGAGACACGGACCCAGGCCCTATGGGGCGCAGCAGGCGAGAAACCTTAGCAATGTGCGAAAGCACGACTGGGTCAGTCCGAGTGATTCCTGATAAAGGAGTCTTTTGCTTGTCCTAAAAGCACAGGTGAATAAGGGGTGGGCAAGTCTGGTGTCAGCCGCCGCGGTAATACCAGCACCTCGAGTGGTCAGGACGTTTATTGGGCCTAAAGCATCCGTAGCCGGCTTTGCAAGTCTTCGGTTAAATCCACCTGCTCAACAGATGGGCCGCTGGAGATACTACAGAGCTAGGGAGTGGGAGAGGCAGACGGTATTCAGTGGGTAGGGGTAAAATCCTCTGATCCATTGAGGACCACCAGTGGCGAAGGCGGTCTGCCAGAACACGTTCGACGGTGAGGGATGAAAGCTGGGGGAGCAAACCGGATTAGATACCCGGGTAGTCCCAGCTGTAAACGATGCAAACTCGGTGATGCATTGGCTTATGGCCAATGCAGTGCCGCAGGGAAGCCGTTAAGTTTGCCGCCTGGGAAGTACGGACGCAAGTCTGAAACTTAAAGGAATTGGCGGGGGAGCACCACAAGGGGTGAAGCCTGCGGTTCAATTGGAGTCAACGCCAGGAATCTTACCCGGGGAGACAGCAGAATGAAGGTCAAGCTGAAGACTTTACCAGACAAGCTGAGAGGAGGTGCATGGCCGTCGCCAGCTCGTGCCGTGAGGTGTCCTGTTAAGTCAGGTAACGAGCGAGATCCCTGCCCTTAGTTGCTGCAGTTACTCTCAGGAGTAGCTGGGCTAACTAAGGGGACCGCCACTGCTGAAGTGGAGGAAGGAGGGGGCCACGGCAGGTCAGTATGCCCCGAAACCCTGGGGCTACACGCGGGCTGCAATGATAGAGACAACGGGTTCCGAACTCGAAAGAGGGAGGCAATCCTTAAACTCTATCTCAGTTATGATTGAGGGCTGCAACTCGCCCTCATGAATATGGAATCCCTAGTAACCGCGCGTCATAACCGCGCAGTGAATACGTCCCTGCTCCTTGCACACACCGCCCGTCGCTTCATTGAAGTTGGGTTTGTGCGAGGTGACGCCTAATTGACGTCATCGAACACGAGTTTAGCAACAAGGGAGAAGTCGTAACAAGGTGACCGTAGGGGAACCTGCGGTCGGATCACCTCCTTAAACATAATTGGGTTGTGTGGATTGTACCACACTTTCTTCAAAAAAAGATGCAACTAGACAAGAAATTGTTTAGTGAAGGACGTAGCTGGTACCCGTAACCTGGGACTAGCGATGATCGTCGTGTATAGTCGTGTAATATTATGACTGAATATGCTGATGTGCCGACGCCAATAGAGGGATGGCTTGGCTTGAGAAGAGATGAAGGACGTGGCAAGCTGCGATAAGCTTAGGGTAGGTGCAGGCGACCTATGATCCTGAGATGTCCGAATAGGAATCCGATGCGTTAAGCATACTCAATTACAATGGTAGTTGAGATCGAACCGTGGGAAGTGAAGCATCTGAGTACCACGTGGAAAAGAAATCAACAGAGATTTCCCAAGTAGCGGCGAGCGAAAAGGAAATAGCCCAAACTGAATCTGCCATGGTAACATGGTAGAGATGTGGTGTTGTTATGGTATTACGATCCTCAAATCAGAGCTTAAGTGGCCTGGAAAGGCCTGGCAAAGAAGGTGATACCCCCGTGAGCGATGGAAGAGAGGATCTTACTATGACTCGAGTAGTTGTCCTTGGTAGTGGGCAATGAATATAGGTGAAAGTAGCATCTAAGGCTAAATATTTCTCAAGACCGATAGCGGAGTAGTACCGCGAGGGAAAGCTGAAAAGTACCCCGGAAGGGGGGTGAAAAGTGCCTGAAATCTATTGGTTACAGACGTGCACGGCATGAAAGGAGTTTTTGTCAGATTGGAGGTTCTAGCAATAGAGCTGAAGGTCTGGCGTTCATAGCTCCAGTGTCGTGCGTTCCGTCTAGAAACACGGGCCAGGGAGCTTACTGTTATGGCGAGCCTAAATCTTGAAAGATGGAGGCGAAGGGAAACCAAGTTCCCGCAGTGAATAACGAGGGGAAGCGTGTGAAAGTGCGTAGAGTCATAGCGGCAAGGCTAGAAACCAGACGATCTATCCCTGAACAAGACGAAGTTGGGCGAAAGCCTGATGGAGGTCTGAAGCAGTTCTAACGTGCAATTTGTTTGTCTGATTTGGGGATAGGGGTCAAAAACCAATCTAGTCTGGTGATCGCTAGTTCCTAACGAAGTGTATCGCAGTACAGCCTTTGTGGAGACAGCGTGTCCTGTAGAGCACCGATAGGGCATGTCGGGAGAGAAATCTTTCGCTGCCCATTCAAACTCCGAAGGGATGTGCGTCGTAGAAGCAAAGAGACGGATTTACGTGGCGTAAGGCTCGTAATCAAGAGGGGGACAACCCAGACTGAAGTTAAGGTCCCCAAGTTTTTGCTAAGTGTCAAACTGAAGGGCGTATTTAAGCCAAGACAGCAGGAAGGTAAGCTCAGAAGCAGCTATCCTTTAAAAAGTGCGTAACAGCTTACCTGCCGAGCTTGGATGCCCCAAAAATGGACGGGGCTAAAGCAAAGCACCGATACTTCAGATTGTTGCCATATGGCAACACATGGTAGTTAGGCGTAGGGATTGGGTCGAAGCAGGGTCGTGAGGTCCTGTGGACCGATTCCTATTGCAGATCCTGGCGGCAGTAACAGCATAGTGGAGTGAGAATCTCCACCATCGTAAGCGTAAGGGTTTCCCGGCAATGCGTCGTCAGCCGGGAGTTAGTCGATCCTAAGATCAACCTCAACAGAGTTGATCGAACGGGAAACTTGTTAATATTCAAGTACCTTATAGGTGCGTTATAATCTAGCATACGCTTTCGGATAGGGCTTGCAGAACCATCGTTCTGTCTAAGTATTCAAGGGTTGGGGAGTGTCGCAATGACGAGAACCAATCCGAGATGCAAATGGCTTGGCGTTAGCTGAGTTTGCTCGAGTCCAAGAGACCATGAAAAAATGCGTAGTGAGCGTCTTATAATGATCGTACCGAGATCCGACACAGGTGCGCTGGATGAGAAGTCTAAGATGTATCGGGTATACCGTAGGCGAGGGAACTCGGCAAAATAGTCCTGTACCTTTGGTATAAGGGATGCCTGCAGCGGTAATGTAGAATTGCCGTCGCAGGTCGCAGTGACAAGGGGGTCCCGACTGTTTAATAAAAACACAGGTGACTGCTAGTCCGAAAGGATGCGTATAGTCACTGAATCCTGGCCAGTGCAGGTACCTAAAACTTGGGTTCAACTGAGCTAAGGGCCTGTAAACGCCGGGAGTAACTCTGACTCTCTTAAGGTAGCCAAATGCCTTGTCGGGTAAGTTCCGACGTGCATGAATGGAACAACGAGGGCCCCGCTGTCCCCGCCTACAACCCGGTGAAGCCACATAAGCTGGACGAACAGTCCAGCATCTTCCATCGGGGAGAGAAGACCCCGTGGAGTTTTACTGCAGCTTGTGCTTGCGGTATGGTGGAAATTGCATAGAGTAACTGGTAGCCATGCTAATGCCTTTTCGGGGGCATTGGAAGCAAAAGTGTAACACCAGTCATTTTCCTTCGTACTGCTTACCCCATTGATTTGGGGGACAGGTGCAGGTGGGCAGTTCGGCTGGGGCGGCACCCCTTCGAAAAGATATCGAAGGGGCCCAAAGTTCAGTTCAAACGGGTCAGAAATCCGTTGAAGAGGGCAAGGCCACAAACTGGACTGACTGGATCTCCAAACGCACGGGATTCAGAGAAGAAATTCGGGCCTAGCGATCCATGACGTCCCCACTATTGGGGGCTCGTGGTGACAGAAAAATTACCCCAGGGATAACAGGCTCGTCGCGGGCGAGAGCTCCTATCGACCCCGCGGTTTGGTACCTCGATGTCGGCTTTTCCCATCCTGGCCCTGCAGCAGGGGCCAAGGGTGAGGCTGCTCGCCTATTAAAGGGGAACATGAGCTGGGTTTAGACCGTCGTGAGACAGGTCGGACTCTGCCTGATGGAAGCGTGGATACTTGAGGGGAAGTTGCTCCGAGTACGAGAGGAACAGAGCAGCGTGGCCTCTGGTTTAACGGTTGTCTGATAAGGCAGGCCGTGCAGCTAAGCCATTTAGGCTAACTCCTGAAAGCATCTAAGGAGGAAACCTATCCTGAGAAAAGGTATCCGGTCGTAAGACAAAGGGTGGCAGCAGAAGACTGCTTTGATAGAACAGCAGTGTATGCCCCAAGGTTCGCCGAGGGGCGAGCTGGCTGTTACTAACAACCCAATACATCAGTCAGTCATAATACATAGAGACTATACACGACAAAATCATACGTCATATCTTTTAATTTTCTACACACATATTCGAAAAATCATAGTTAGTGTAAACTATAGAACGATCTTTTTTTATTACGGGTTCTAATAATATAGTAAGGAAATTGAGTAGCGTAGAAAAAGTCCAGATACACTGTGACTGTGGTATTTGTGGACATTATACAGAACAGGAATGTATTGAAAAGGAATGCAAATGCTGTCTGAACTTTCATGTAAGGTCTGGACCAAAGTCTAATTTTCAAGGAAAAAGAAACTAGAATTTTTTTGTATTTTTAATTAGTGTGAACTATATATGTATAACAAATAATTCCTACGCAAAATATTTTATCTTTGAAATCCTGTTTTGATGTAGTGAATGATGATGCTGATTCAGGCTGGACATATTATGGAAGAAGCAGACATTTAACAGGAAAAAGTCATTTCTTGCTATCACAAACAACACAATCAATTTGTCATTTGTATACATTTACTGCTGATGATATGAAGCACATCAAAATAACTAACATGAGTAATTTGTTTAAGAGTCAATTATGTAAGAGATGTCTTGATGTTTTAGCTACTAGAGCCATGTCTCACTAAACAATTTGAATGATGTATTGTACATCATCTTTTAATCTGGTTTGATGTTGAGCACTTGTAAGAAAATGTCTGGTACCATAACTCCATTTCTTGATGCAAAATACATCAATCTTGAAACATACAGGAATAATGATCAAGCAGTAAAAACTCCTGTCTGGTTTGTAATTGATAATGAAATAATCTATGTTGCAACACCTGCCACTACCGGCAAAGTCAAGCGCATCAGTTCCAACAAACATGTTCGTATTGCTCCATGTGATGTGAAAGGAAATCCAAAAGGAGAATGGATTGATGCTACTGCATATTTTGCAAATGAATCAGAATCATTGCAGGCAATCAAGCTTCGTAAGAAAAAATATGGTCTCATGGCAAAATTGATAGGGCTTGCAGTATATCGAAAAGGAACGCCGACAATCATCGGCATCAAGGTTTGAGTTTGATTTTGTATGTTAGAATTCAATACTTTGATTTTCAAATAAACCGAGCTAGTTCTTTAATAATTTAGAGAGAATCTAGTATCAAATGATGGTAATACCAAAAGACAGTCAATCAGAACTTGAAAGAAAAAAGAGTCTCATTGATACTCTATACCATCATTCTGACTTGTCAGTAGAATCTATATCATATCAGGCAGACATGAGCATAAAACAGGTCCAGGGCATTATAGATAAAATAAGAAAGAAAGAAGCACTTGAAGTTCTAGTAGAGCACAGTAAAACATCTGTAGAGAAGATAATGACAAAGATAGTTGTCAGCCTAGAATCTAGCAAGACAATCTATGATGCATCTGTCATCATGGCAAAAAGGAAGGTAGGATCTCTCGTGGTTACATCCAAAGGAAAACCGTTTGGTATTGTCACAAAAGGCGATCTTGTAAAAGGCATCAGTACTGGGATGTCATTCAAAAATGTCTCCCTGGAAGAGTTTGCCACAAGGCCACTGATTTATGCATCATCCAGTCAGACAGTTGAACAAGTTGCAGACCTTATGATAAAAAACAAGATACGAAAACTTCCTGTGATACAGCAAGGCAAAATAGTTGGAATTGTAACTGTTACAGATCTTGCACTGTTTCTCTCGCCTACTAGAAGGCCTGGCTTGACTGACTCGATATTTCATGTAATCACAAGAGAGAATGCTAGAAAAAAATAACTGTCTAATTTTGATACAACTGAAATTATTCTAGAATGAATTCTAAGAGATTATCAACTTGAGAAATGCAGCAAAAATTGGGTTTATTGGAGATTGGTCAAACATTGTTTGTTTTGTTGCAGGACTTGAATTGAGAGGTGCTCCCATGGTTAACGTTGCAGTTGAAAATTCTATCGGAACCGTATATGCTTTATCATTATAATTGACTGTAAATGATTTGTCTCTTGGTGCATTATCCAGAGTTACAATTTCTGCCATGCCGTTTGCATCATAATCTCCAAATATTCCCACATTTGGTTGGAGTTCTAGAATAGTAAGTGGTATGGAGAATTCATTAATTGATAAAGTTCTATAGAATCCATCACTGCTTTTTGTTATTTTTTGTATTCCATTTGGATTCAATGTAGCTACTAGTACTCCTTGTGGTGCTGGATTCTCTGTTAATTTACCATTGTGATTGAACATCATAGACGATAAATTACCACTCAGATTTTGCATTGCAACAGTACCGTCAGCATCTTCATTTCCGCTTCTATCAAATGCTTGATAGTATACAGTATTGTTTGTCATTGATGTTCCCCATGTCCATGAATCCTCTTCGGTTGGATCAATATTGAGTTGTGGATCAATCAAGTCTCCATGTACATGTGCACCTTGTGGCCAAGTTTGTCTGTTACTTACAATTCCAATTAGATTGGAAGGAATTCTGTCAAAATTGAGTTCAACAGATTGAACTCCAGTACCTCCTGCATTATATTGGATTGTAACTTTTGTTGTAGTTCCAAAATCGTATAACTGAATTATTGGCCATGCATCGATAAGGGCCTGATTGTTTGATTGTTGTGCTATCTGACCTACTCTTGGCGTATTTGTATTCAGGGTTTTATTTTCTCTCACAACATGATTCAGTAAATTGGATGATGCACCTGTGATGCTAACTACTGTATGATCAACAATTCCAGTACATGTTGCAGATATTGTAGTCTGTGGACTTTGACTTCCATCAACTGATCCAGGTGCACTTCTTGCAATTGCAATTCCATTTGTCTCTGAAAAATCAACACCTGTTGCAACTATTGCACTTGTTGGAGAGCAGAATTTTCCAAAATCAAGGCCTTTACCAGAAGTACTTGTCTGTGTAGAATCTGCAATCTGGGCTTGTTTACTATCTGCAAAATATGCATACCAATTTCCATCAGTTGCTTGAGCCATACGTAATTTTTTTCCGTTAACTGTAACATCTGGTTCACCATATGCTTGGTCTAATCTGTTTATGTTGGGATCAGTTATGATTACCTGAATTATTTGTGGACCTGCAAAATAATTTTGAAAAAATGAATTCTCTGCCGATACGAAGAGATTTGGATTAGATGAAACGTGTTGTGTAGGCTCGTATTGTGGAAGCAATGGTTCTATGGCATTGACCTGTACCGGTATATTTTCTAAACATAGTATAGTCAGCAATAACAATGCAACTGATAACTTGCATCCATGTGACACACGATTACAAAATTTCTTTAATATTGTCATCTAATCAAACCCTTGTGGTATAACGGATATTCGAATTTGTTTAGTTTTAACTATTTCCATGTGTAAAAATATCCGGGATAAGTTTGTATGAAAACCATACTGTAATATCCTAATGAGACCGAACAATGTTTGTCTGACAGAGGAGTATGTTATATCAAAGTGTATTTGTGTACGGTATACCATAATTGATAATAATCTTGTCAGTCTAGGCAACATGGAAGGCAAATGCAAGAAATGGGGGTAGTCACTTGGGTAACAATTATGTTTTAGGTAGCACGTCTGATGAAATTCAAAGACTCAAGATCCAATCTGCTTTGTTTGAATCTCTGACTAGGGATTCTTTACTAAAAGGGGGAATCAAAAAAGGAATAAAATGTTGTGATATTGGATGCGGACCTGGAGAAGTCACACGAATGATGGGCGGTATGGTTGGAAAAAGTGGCAAAGTAGTGGGGTTTGACATCAATGAAAATTATATCAAGTATTGCAAAGCATCTACAACACAAAAAAACATTTCATACGTATGTGATAATATAATCACATCTAAAAATTTACCAGCTGAAACTTTTGATATTGTGTATTCTAGATTCATGTTTGTACATCTGAGTAATCCTGTCAATGCCTTGCAACATATGGTTCGACTAGCAAAAAAAGGTGGCACAATTATAGTCCAAGAACTTGATCATGCTCCAGACTCTTGGTTGTCATATCCAAAACGAAAGAGTGTTAACACTCTGAGAAAAATGTATGTAAAACTTGTAAAACACGCTGGTGGAGATCCTTATTCTGGCAGAAAACTGTATAAAATGTTCGTTAATCAGCATCTTGACAGCGCTATAGAGTCCTATTCTCCTTGTCTTGTAATGGGACGTGAACCATTCAACTCTCTTGGATGGAAGATTGCGCAGAGCCTACAACCACAAATTATCTCTCTTGGTCTGATGGGAAAAAAAGAATTCGATGACATGGTAACTGATCTCAAAGACATGTCACAAGATCCACACAGCTTTGTACTTTATGCACGACTTTTTAGCGTAATAGGAAAAAAACAATCCAAGTAATATGACACTACTAGAAACAAGTAATGGAAAAATTAACATAATAAAATATTCCTCCCCAATACCGTCTGATAAAATAGTGTTATGTATACACGGGTTTTGTTGCGATGCAAGGATATTTGATTATCTTGGTAAGACTTTGTCAAATGATGGCTTTGATGTGTACAGTATTGATCTGCCAGGTCATGGAAAGTCATATGGAGAAAAAGGAGATCTGGACTTTGACAAATGTCTAGACTCAATACATGATGTGATTACAAAATTAAAAGGTACATCCAAACTATTCATTTTAGCTCATAGTATGGGATGTACACATGCACTCTGGTATGCCCATACTTTTAAAAAATCAATTGATGGGTTGATTTTATTTGCGCCATACGTGAGAATACCTAGTATAAAAAAAAGAAGTGAGATCGAACCCACTAATACTCGTTTTCTATATTTTTTATTACGAAAAATGTTGACTCCTAGGACTAGAATCTTGGCAACAAAAGAACTGCCTAACTTTTTAAAAGTTGGCGGTTTAGAAATTGAACAAATGTTAAATGATAAATCTCTTAATTTTTATTATACATACCGATACATTGTAAATGTTCTAGCGCTCCGCAATACTAAGATCTCTGCTTTGTCTGATGTTGATGTACCTTTGTTGATTCTTCATGGTAAGACAGATAGAAATGTTTTCTCTGAAGTAGGTGTACAGTTCTGTGATTTAGCAAAAAGTGTTGATAAAAAAATAAATGTCTTGGATTGTGATCACTGGTTTGATCATTGCATGTTCTATAGTCAAAATGACAATCGATATTCAGAAGAGTCTAGAAAACAAATAACAAATTTGGTGAAAGACTGGATGTCGTCACATTAACTTATACATGTATGATCTCAAATTTATTAAAAATAAAGTTTGAAAATTATTTTGTGGAATCACATATTTTTAAAAAATGAATTTTTGTCATGTTTGATTCAAACATAAAATTTTTGTTTGTTATGCATGGGTATACGGTATCTTGTTTGTATTGTATGGTATTGTACAAGTTCTTTGTTTGTGGTCATTTGGTGATGTATATTCAAAATCTGTAAAAATTTACATAATTTACTATAATTATGATATATTTTTCATCTTTTATGTGAAAATATCCAAAAAGTTATAATCTAGCATGTATTTATCCAAATATGGAGAATATATGTCAATTCGTTACTGTAAAATGTGAACATATGACGATATGAAATGGCTCTAGCACAGCAAAATCGTCCGTCTAATTTGGGTGTCAAAATACTAACACAATGTAATACTCTCTATTCGATAATAAAATCAAGGACCATAGTCTATGGGTTTGCCCTAGCTGCACTGGGTACATTTTTTATTGCGTCTGGCATGAAAATTCCAGATTTTTTTGTACTAGTCAAGCTCACAACCTCTGTATTCTTTCTTGCACTTGCTACCTATCTCTATAATGATCTTACTGATTATGATGTTGATCAAGTAAATGATCGAGATACATTAAGTTCTCAAAGAAAGAACCGTCTACAAATATTGTATCACACAATTGGTTTTTTTGTAGTTTCTACTCTACTTGCATTTTCAATTAATATGCAGACTGGAATGGGCGCACTTGTTTTTCTGGGATTGGCTATTGCATATTCTCATCCCAAAGTGCATTTGAAAAATATGTTTGTAGTAAAAACAGTCGTAACTGCTTTGGGTGGATTCATTGCATCCATGATGGGTGCTCTTGCAATACAGCATATATCTTATCTGGCAATTACTTCTTCTGCCATAGTGTTTTTAATTTATTTCATTAATGGGCCTTTGAACGATATACGTGATTTAGAAGGTGATAGAAAAGGAGGTAGGCGAACCATACCTATTGTTATTGGAGTAAAGAAAAGTTTTGTAATAATTATTGGTTCCATATCTTCAATTGCTACTATGGTTGTAGCAAGTTATTGTTTTCTTGGTATAAATATTGTCGGAGTGATTTTGGGTTTGACTGTGTGTGGTTATCTTGTATTGAAAATTATGAACTTGTCAACAAATTATGGCGATAAGGAAAAAATGAATAAAACACGAACTACTGTTCGAAATAGTATCTTTACTATTCAAATCTCTATGTTTGTAGGCCTTATTTTGAATCAATTTATGATTCAGTAAAAATATCTACGTTTAGGATGATTTTGTGATTACTTGAGGCGGATTTATACTTGATTTTTGCCATAGATTATTGAAGAGAAGTGTCATAGATGATGAAATACTTACATCTTCTCTAAAGATGGCCATCTTGAATTTTTTTGATTCACTCAGATCTACAATCTCTAATCCTACATGTTTATTGTCTGCAATCATGATGCAAAAAGGAACTTGGACATAACGTCTGTCTATTTTTGAAGGATAGTATGGATTGGAAACAACATTTTCGCGTTCTTTTTTATTCTTGTCTGATTTTACAGACATTTCCTTTCCAAAATAGTCTTCTACCAAGTTTGTATCGGCAAGAATTTTTACATTTACTCCTGCACTTGCCTTTTTCAAAATGGAATTAATAATAAGTTCATTTTGAAATCTGGTGACAAGAAGTATCTCTTGTTGAGCAAACTCTGTCATCTCTAAAATTTTTCTAACCATGTCTTCATAAGATAAAGCAATTGTGGAAATTTTTGAGGATGGTTCTTGCAAATCAGAACTTATCTGTGGTTGCACTTTTGCCATGAATTCCATGATGTCACTATCGTTGAACTTTGAATCTGCTTTTAGAACATCGACCATCTGCAAGTATTTTGAATTTTTGATCTGGTTTGTTAATCCTATGATGTGTTTTTGATAAACTATTTTACCAAATGCTGTTTGCATGTATGACTCATTTTGTTTGGTAACTAATCCCAAGTCAACTAGCTGTTTTAGTCTGGTATAGTATTGTTTTTTGGTAAGGCCTATTTTTACAGGTGTATCAAGTTCTGACTTGATTCCCTCATTTGCCATGAGGAAAATTGTCAAAGCATCATTTTTTGATAATACTGATAATACTTCGGTTAATTGTGCTAAAAGTTTAGAACTATCATTTGAGGTTAAAGAAGAACCTGAATTTTCCCCCATTTGTTTTTCAGTAATGGTCTTCATAGATTTCTATGTACTAGACATCATAAGGGCTTTATATCAATTTTGGTGAATTTCAACTATGTTTTCCCATTAAGTGTATGTAAAATACTAGATTGATGCGTAAAACAACATGTTTCTAATTTGATTTTCTATAAATAGCGAATTTAATATAAAAATACCTTAAATAGGTAATATACACTTTGAACCAAGTGGAAAGTAATAGGCATTTGAAGACTGTACTAGTAATAGATGATAATCCTGATGTTCTATCTCTTTTTGTAGAACTTTTGGAGTTGAAAAAATTTCAAGTTGTTGGAACTGGACGCAATGGCAAAGAGGCTGTTGCACAATTTGAAAAACTAAAGCCAGATATTACATTTCTAGATGTAGTTATGCCCAATACTGATGGGCTCTACGCATTAGATCTTATCCGAGAAATTAATCCAGAAGCTGTAGTGGTTATGATTACAACAGATCTCTCCCAGGATACTGCCAAACGACTAGAAGATCTCAAGGCTACAGCTGTGGTGTACAAGCCATTTGATATCAATGACTTGGTAAAAATTGTGGATGAAATTGAAGCTGATGTAAAATCTGGCAAAGTCAGATTTTTCAACTAAGTCATGTGTTGAATCTGCGATCTAAATAAAATCTAACAGTTGTAATATCTTCTTCTCCATTTCCCAAATCTGGGAAAAACTTGGTTCTGATCTTTATCGCTTGTTGACACTTGGTCTAATGTAGTTAGTAGTAAGTTTTAAAAAACGTGAATTATTTTACTCAGAAGGGGAGAGCAGTTGAGTTCGAAACTATCGCTTGATGAAATGTGGGAAAAGATAGAAGCATATGGTATAGACAGAAAATTGCTAGAATCTACAAATCCTAGTAATGAATTGTTATTCCAATTGTATACTGCGGTAATCCGAGTTAATGAAAAAGTAGATGCCATAAAAAATAATACCAAAACCTTGGTAGAATCTTAAAACATGTCCTGGTTTCTAATGTCTGATGGTTCTATTCTCTAGGAATTGTCTTGTTTTTCAAGTTCAGAGCAGAGTTTCTTGTAATCGCTTATAGTCTCGTTTGCAAGCAGAAACGCTCTATTGATGGTTTCCTGAGCCATTTCAAACCTCATTGTCTTTTCTACTAGGTATGAAGGATCCTTTGGGTCCAGGCCTGTATCTTCCCAAATTCTTCCTACCTCGTCTATTTGTTTCTTCAATTTGGCTTCATTTTTGCCTATTTTCTCCTTTATTTTTTTGACTAGGATGTCGTCTGTCATTTTATCATTGGTGGGTATGTTACACTCGGTTAAAAATCAGTTATTCCGACACTTGGTGTTCCTAGATTGTCAAATATTTGACCAAGCCTAGTAAAATTAGTGAATCTTTTCTTTAAATAGAAATTTGGCAAATTACCAAAATGCCGTATGAAGAAGTCTATTTTCAAAGACTAAGAGAAGAAAATCCTGAAGAATACAACAAAGTTACCATAATTAAAATAAAATCAACGTAATGGTGTATACAGGATTTTTCTTGTATTTCTTTGTAAATGTAATATCTTTTCAGATTTTTAAATAATAAAACAAGTTTGATGATTTGAATTCTTACTATGGTGAATCCGAGACAGGTTTTACCACTGTGACATTTTGGTCATCTGTCACTGTTACCATTTTTGTACCATCTGGTGGGGAAAACATTTCTTTCTCACCTGAATTCAAAATTGGTAATGTGTCTGCCTTGGTTCCATAATCTATCTTGACATTTGTCAAAGGTGCAGAACCAGTGTTTTCTACATAAACACGGACAGTATTTCCTACGCCCATGACCATGTCAGTTCTTGGTTCTACAGACAATGAATATTGTTCTGTTGCTGGATGAAATGCAAAAAGAACAATTACTGCAACAGCTACTGCAGCTCCTCCGCCTATTGCACCATAAATTATTGGCTTTACCATTTATTTTCAAACTAACGCAATTTTGAAGGTAATTTAAGGGTGATGTCATATTTTTTGTTTCTGCACTGTTACAGGAAAATGTGAAAATAGTTTTTCTAGAAAAATCTGGTTTGATAAAAACAAGATGTTCTAGTGATCTGACCAAGTTTATCACATGTTTGCATTTTTGATAGTTTATCTACCCAGTTTTATATGGTAATATCATGAAGGCCAAGTTCAAGACTACTTGTTCAGAGTGTAATGCACCGATCAAGTCTGGCGAGGAAATTGCAAAAAATCCTACAGGCAAATGGGTCCACAAGTATTGTACCGCAGAATCTGAAGAGTTGCCCTAGTGGTATCACGTAGATCTTTTTGAAATGTAATCCATTGCTTTTCTAGCATTCTCATCTGGGGGAATGATTGTATTCAAGGTGAGGTGTTCTGCCTTGACGGGTTCACGGATTATTTTCATTTTTTGATATACTTCTACTGTTGCATCCGAATAGTCGTTTTTGCGAGATTCTAGTCTTGATATGGCTACTTCTTCTTGACAAATACATTCTATTACGTGAAATTGATCATCTGTCAGCCCTAGTTTATTTTTCACTTCTGTCCTTGATTGTTCTCTGTTAAATGTGGCATCAAGTATGCAATTTGTTCCTGAACTAGTAAGATTTTTTGCAGCAGAAATCATGGCATCAAAAACTTCTCTTTGTTCTAATTGTGAATATGTTGGATTGGAAAATAATTCCTTTCTGATTTTATCTGTAGATAACACTTGACCATTAACGAGTGGTGCAAGACTTTTTGCAAGTGTGGTCTTTCCAACTCCTGGCAGACCGGTTATTATGATTAGCAATTGTATTTTTCTTACACTGTATCTGTTTTTAGATATTTGTTATGATAGAAAAAATAAAATAAAAAATGGTTAACCCAAAGCTCTTGAATGTTTCTGGGTGTGTGGTCTTTCTCCTGAAAACTTTCTTCGCATGTGACCTGATGGTCTTGAATAAAGCAATTCCAAAAACCATGCCTCGTGTTCTATCTCCTCTCTTAGGATGTCTTTTGCAACATCATAAGTGGCAGGATCTTTTCCATGTGTCATCATGCAAACTTTGTTCCAGTTGACTATTGCGCCTTGCTCTGCCTTGAGACATTTTTCCAAGATTGCCTTGGTGTCTATTGGATTTGTTGGCAGCTGCAAAAATTCGCAACCTGACATCTTGATAAAGTCTTGTGCTTCTAGTGGAAGTTTTCCGCCAAGCTCATAGATTCTAGATAAACAAGATTCAAAATGACTGAGGTCTTCTAATCTTGCATCTTCAATTATTCCCTTGAGTGCTTCTCCTTCCAATCCAACACAGTGGGCTCTAAGATTTGTGAAGTAATAGTATGCCGTAAACTCTACTGATGCATTGTAAACTAGGGCCTTGATTAGCTCCTTTACATTTACACCATTTTGTTCTAGGACTTTTACTCCTACTACGTTTGGTTCTTTAACCATGGCTGCGTTCAAGTTTGTTTGAAATATAAGCAAATCGATAAAGACATCGTCAAGCTTTATATCATTAGTACACTGATGATTAGTACTCTAAGTATGATTAAATATGATTTTGAAAATAGCATGGGTTTTGTTGTAAATACTACTGCCAAGGCATTTCAGAGATCCTTTGATATTGAATTGCGAAAAAATGCAGGAGTTTCACTTAGTCAATGGCGTGTAGTTGGGGCACTTGTTATGCAACCTGGCCTTACACAAAAGGAAATTGCTGACAAGATGGGAATTGAAGGGGCAACACTTGTTCCAGTAATTGACAAGATGGAAAAAGAAGGATTGCTGAAAAGAAAACCAGACTCTGATGACAGGCGAGTAAACCGAATTTATCTTACACAAAAAGCAGATTCTCTATGGGAAGTCATGATAGAGTGTGCACTTCGAATACGAAAATCTTCCCTGAAAAATATTTCTGAAAGTGATATCCAGACAACACTTGACACACTTCGCAAGATATCAAAGAACCTGGTCATGTTCTCTGATCTTGAAAAGGCTGTAATCTCTGTGAAAAAAAGTAGGACGACATAGATTGAGTGTTTCAAGATCAAGTGATAGCATATCTGAAAAAATTTCTCCATCTGCATGGAAGACACTTGCAATTCTTAGTCTGATTGCTACCATGGTAATGTATGCTGAAACAATGTTGGTTCCTGCAATTCCTGACTTGATAAAAGACTTTCACATATCATATGGAATGTCATCATGGATTCTTACTGCATATTTGATTGCAGGTGCAATCATGACTCCAATTGCTGGAAAACTCTCTGATATCTATGGGAGAAAAAAAATGCTTCTTGTTATCATGGGGGTGTATGCAGTTGGGGTGTCACTTGGAGGTTTTGCCACTGACATTTACCAAATGCTTGCGATTCGTATACTCCAGGGAATTGGCATGTCCATGTTTCCTATTGCATTTGGTATAATTCGAGAATTGTTCCCTAGAAGCAAGATGGCAATAGGACAAGGAGTGATAACGTCCATGTTTGCAACAGGGGCTGTAATTGGCCTTGTTGCTGGAGGTCATTTGATTCAAACCTATGGCTGGAATGCAACATTTTTCTCAATAATACCTGTTGTGATTATACTACTAGTGGTGATTGCACGTTTTATACACGTGGACGAATCCCACGTTCCAACAGGAAAAGAAAAAAACAATCCTAAAAATAAAATAGATATCCAAGGTGCAATCACGCTGACTGTATCCATTAGTGCATTTTTGATGGCACTAACCATGGTAGAAAATGGTGATACGTCCAACTTGTTTTCAGTATTGGGTCTTGTTACAATTGGTCTTGTCTATTTGATACTGTTTGGAGTAATTGAAAAAAGATCAAGCTCACCCCTTGTAAGTGCAAAGATTCTTGCAAACAAGATAATCTTGCCGTCAAATATCATGATAATGATTGTTGGCATGTCAATGTTTATGGTATTTCAGACAATTCCTGTTCTTGTTCGTAGTCCATCGCCATTGGGATTTGGAGAAAATCCGTTGATGACAAGTAATGTTCAACTTCCATTTGCACTTGTATTGTTAATCTTTGGACCAACATCTGGATTTATTGTATCAAAGCTTGGCTCTACAAAACCAATCATTGTTGGAAGTATAATCAGTACAATTGGGTTTGCAGATCTGTATCTTAACCACTCTACGGAACTGCTAGTTTCTCTCAACCTTGCAATATTGTCAACTGGATTATCTCTTACAAATGTAGGTGCGATGAATGTGATAATGCTTGCAACACCCAAGCAAGACATGGGTGTATCACTTGGGATGAGTACTCTGATAAGAATAGTTGGTGCCTCTTTAGGCCCTGCAATGGCTGCAATGTACATGCAGACTCACAAGACAACACTTGCAGGAATATCCGGGGCATTTCCTACTGCAGACTCGTACAATCTCATATTTCTGACTGCCACCCTGATATCTGGCGCATCAATAGCAATAGCATTTGCCTTGAGACGGCAACTTGGAAAATCAAAGATTACAGTCTGATGGTACTAGTAGTGAAATACTGTATCCCCGATGGTCTTTTTCCAGTCTGCCCTGATTCCTGACTTGCCCTTTAATTTTTCAACATAGTTAAACGCAGATAGACCTGCGGTTGCACCCCCTGAACATGCTGCTATTATCTGCTTGTATGGTATGCTTGTTGCATCGCCTGCGGCAAATATTGCAGGATGTGATGTCTTGCCGTCTGGTGTTATCTCGATCTCACTTTTTGTGTTTATCTTGACTAGATGTTTTATGAATTCTAGATTAATTTTTGAGCCCATCTCTATGAATAGTCCATCAACGTTTACAACTTTTTCCTGACCTGCATTATCTACTATGGTAATTGACTGGAGACTGTTTCCACCAGACAGTGCTTTGACAGACGATTGGGGAACAAGCTCAATGTTTTCTTTTTTTTCAATTGATGCAATCATTTCCTTGTCTCCTCCTAATGCACCGCCTTTGTAGATCAAGTAAATCTTTGACGCCATTCTTGAAAGCAAGATACCTGATTCCAAAAGATATGCACCAACACCAATGACTGCAGTTGTTCTTCCTTGATAAAATGGAGCATCACACTTTGTACAATAGTGCACTCCCTTGTTTACAAAATTGGATTCATTTTCTACTCCAAGATTATTTGGCACCTTGCCTGGTGATAACACCAAAGCTTTTGTCTTGTATTCTGAACGTGTTGTCTTGATATTCAGACCTGATTCTGTTTCTTCTACTTGCTCTACAGTATCATAAATCATCTCTCCTCCAAACATTAGAAATTGATTTTCAAGTGTTCTTGCTAAGAGTGGTCCGCTTGACATTATTGTTCCGGGATAATTTTCTAGTTTTGGAATGAGATTTAGCTGTCCCCCCAAGTCCTTTGAAATCAATAGACATGAGACTTTTTGTCTTGCTACAAATATTCCTGCAGAAAGTCCTGCAGGTCCTCCTCCTATTATGACTACTTCGTACTCTTGGGCCATTCTAGTTTACAGCAACAAGTGTGGTGATGTTGTTTATCCCGTCAATTTTATGTAAATCTACATCAATTGCTGTCTTGATCTCTTGCATATTGTTTGACTCTAAAACCACTAAAACATCGTATATTCCATAAATTGTTTTTACTGATTTTGCTATTGGGATTTTTTTTGCAGTCTCGATTATGTTCTTTTGTTGTTTATAATCGACATTTAGTAAGACAAATGCCTCGTTCACAGGCTAGTATGATTGTCATATCTTAAAAGGATTTTCTGAAAGTATTACGTAATGTTTTTTGCAGCAACTTTATCCTTCAAGGCCTCTAGTTCCTTTTTTGTATTCTCAAACTCTTCCTTTGTTCTTGTCAGTGCCACTTTGACTATCTCTAGTTCTTTTTTGGCATCTTCATATTTTGCATTCAGTGATGCCGTAACTGCTCCTGCTGCCTCTATAATTTTTCTAGTATCGCTTGCTTTTCCAACTGTTGAAAGTTCGGTCTCTATGAACTCTAGTTCTTTTTTGGATAAAATGATCTCTTTTTTCTTCATTTCATGTTGTTCCTTTAGGGATTCAATCTCTTTTGCTTCTTTTTCTTTTAGAGCTGTTATCTGTTCAAGATCTCGTTTTGCCGAATCTGTGCTAGATCTGATTGATTCAAGTTCTGTTACCGCAGAGTTTCTTTCATAATGTATTCTTGACAATTCTTCTTGTGCATCGTTTATCTGTCGTCTAATGTTTTCTGCCTCGGTTCTAGAATACTGTGATCTTACCAATTCCAATTCCTCTTTTGCAGATTTTATCTGGTCTAGTATGGAATTTTGTTCTGCCTTTGTTGACTTGATTTCAAGTCTTGCAGATTCTACTTCTTCTTGTATGGTCTTTGCTTCTAATGATACTGCATCAAGTGCAGTCTTTGCTTTTTCCAATTCATGGGTATATGATTCCAGTGTAACTGCTGCATCCTCTATCTCTTTTCTGAGATCTCTGATTTCAGGTGATGTACGCTCTTCTCTTGGGGGGGATACAATTTCCTCTTGTTTGATATCGTCATTGTTTACCTGTTCTTTTTTTGCGCGTCCAAAAAGCCCCATAGAATTAACTTTGACGCAAGGTAAGAAAAGTATTCCTTTTACAAGTTAGGTTCGCTTTTTCAAAAATGCAAGATAAAACCCTAGTCCACCAATGGCAAATCCAAGTATTATGAGTATCATGCCTCCAACTAGGTCTTTTGTGTAATATCTTGGGGCAAAAAAGAATATGAGCACTCCAATTGCAATCAGTATAACTCCACTGCCCTTTGGTCTGTTGTGTTCACTGTGTGCCATGATATCTCTCACAAGTACTCGGAAATTGAAGATGCTATCTTTTTTCTTCCAATGTCTACTATTAGAGGTCCAATCTTTGGACCCCTGTCTGATGCAAGTATGATTTGGTATAACATCTTGAACAAGTCCTTTGGTTGCATTCCCTTGTCTTTTGCAATCTGGTAAATGGTATTTTGCAGGTCTGCAGGTTCTGAATCTCCTGATAAAATACTTGTCAGCTGGGCAAGCACTTGACGTGAAATGTCATCTAACTGGATCTCCACCTTTGTTGGGATGTCATAATCGTCTGCATAATTTCCCGCAAGTGTGATCAATTCCTCGACTTCTGGACTGGACTCTTTTATGGTTCCATATTCGAGTAGTTTTTTTGTAACAAGTGGGATTCTGTTTTCTCGAAATATTTTGCAGAGCTGGATGAGCAGTCTATAGTTGACATATGGCCTTTGCACCTTGGATGGGTTTAGCAAATTGACATACTCGTACAGTCCCTTTGATCTTACTACCTTGGTTTCATTATCTAGTTTTATTTTTCCAAAATAGATATTCTCAAGTTCATTGTATTCATCCATTAATGCAGGTATGTCATCAATTCCTACTTCCCGAGCACCTGTAATTCTCTTGTAAAGTAAAAGCAGGATTGTCTTTGGTGTGCCATATCGGAGCCAGGCCTGTGATGTCAAGACATTTCCAAGTGACTTTGATATCTTTTTTCCTCCCTTGTCAAGGAACATTTCATATTTTACATGGGTTGGTGCTGGAAAGTTTAGAATATTTTCAGAGACCCAGTCATTTACCTTGACTGAATCCATAATGTCTTTTCCATATGCCTCAAACCTGATATCAAACGCACTCCATCTTGCTGCAAATTCTACCTTCCATGGCAACTTGCCCAGGTCTTTTGTGATATCAGCAATGCCTTCATGGCCGCATCCCTTTACTGGTTTTGAGCCAATTGTTGCATCAGAGCATCTATACTTGATCTTTTTCTCATCTGCCAAATACTCGTATGCAACTGCAGTGTACAGTCTTCCACAGTTTGCACAGACTGGGAAATATGGCACAACCTCTTGGTATTTTTCTTGGCCCACCATCTCGGCAATTTGTTCGCCAATCTTTTTGCTGTTGATTAAAATTGTATGAATCTGATCTTGTAGTAATCCATTTTTGTAAGTGTCCACACCGCGCTGGAACTTGTACTTGATTCCAAGCTTGTCAAGACCGTCTAAAAGTATGCTGCTCATGTGCAACCCATAGGAATCATGGCACCCAAATGGATCTGGAATAAACGAGACTGGTTTTCCAATGTGTTCTTTTAGAGATTCTGGCAGTCCTTCTGGAATTTTGCGCAAACCATCCAAATCATCTGAATATGCAATAAGCTCTGATTTGTAACCAAAATTTTCTAGTGCCATCTTTACACCATATGCCCTTACTGCATCACCCAAACTTCCAATGTGTGGTATCCCTGATGCGCCAAGGCCGCTCTCAACTCTGAGTAAGTCTGTCTTTCTTCCAAGTGTCTTTTCTCTTTGCAGTAATTCATCTGCAAGTTTGTCTATCCATGTTCCTCTGCCGATTATCTGCTGTTCTTCTTCCATTATTTCAAATCCTTTGACATGTATGGTCCAAGCTGGGTATAACCAATCTTTCTATAGTATTCTCTTGTGCCAACTGCGCTGATGACTAGCAATCTTTTTGCATCAAACTCTTCTGATGAAATCTTTTCTGCTTCATTCATCAGGTTCTTACCAAGACCTAGATGCTGAATGCTGTCATGCTCTCTTTCTCCAAGTTTTAATGATTTTCCATAAACGTGCAACTCTCGAACTATACATGTGTTTTCTGTGACCTCGCTTCTGTGTGCCATTGCACTTGGTTTTCGTAGTCTCAAAAATCCAAATATTTTATCATTAGAATCGTCATATGACAAAAAGACCTCGTTACCACCTGAGGAATCATAATTTTCTCTGTGCATCTTGATGTCATCCATGTTTATTGTTGTACCCTCTGAGAGTCCTGCCTCTCTACACCTGATGCACTTGCAGGAGATATTTTGTTTCTTTAGGTTTTGTTGCACTATCTGCCTTAGGTTTCCAAGTTTTGGTCCTGCGATTATCTGGTCTGATGATATCTCTCTTTGAACTCTCATTATTCTTGCCCATCTTGGAATTATTTTTTTAATCTCTGTGAGTACTCGAACCATCTCATCATCAGAATATGGAGTAAAGTTTCCTTGCTTGTATGTTGCATAAAGAGGAGTGTCCTCTAGAACTAGTGTTGGGTAGATCTTGAGCATGTCAGGTCTTAGCTCAGGGTCTGAAAATAATTTCTGAAAATCTTGTATGTCTTGCTCGGGGGTCATGGATGGAAGACCTGGCATCATATGTGCAACTATCTTGTATCCTGCATCTTTTGATATTTGAAATGATTCCACTACATCATGGTATGTGTGTCCCCTGTTTACAATCTCGTATACTTTTTCATGAAGACTCTGTACTCCAATCTCAACTCGTGTTACTCCGTAATCTAGCATCCAGTCCACATGTTCTTTTTTGCTATAGTCTGGCTTGGTCTCTATTGTAAATCCAACATTTCTGAAATTTGTCTTTTCATTGTTCTTTTTGGCAGATTCTAAATCTGGTGAGTCAAATCCATTTAATGCATCATAGCATGATTTTATAAAATCAATCTGGTAACTTTTTGGCATGAAAAGAAATGTTCCGCCAACTATGACAAGCTCTAGTTTTGTGGAATCATGACCATACGCAATCAAGTGCTCTAGTTTGTCAAGAATCTGCCTTTTTGGATCGTAACTGTTTAAAATTGCATTCTGTGTAGAAGGTTCTCTTCCGGTGTAACTGTTGGGAGAGTTGTATTCTATTCCGCCTGGACAATAACTGCATCTTCCATGTGGACATGCATACGGTTTTGGCATTAGTGCAATTACTGCAACACCTGATGCTGTCTTGACAGGCTTTCTTACTAACGCCTTTTGCAGTTTGATATATTCTGCCCCTGTAACAGATGCAAGTATCTCATAATTTCTTGGAATTCGCTCAAGGGCATATTTTATGCAAATTCGCTTGACCTCTTTTTTTACATCCTTGTCGGTAGGATTGGAAATTGCAAGAAGACTGGTGCAAATTTCTTTGCATGCATCTTCAAATGTTACTTCAGCTCTTTGCACGCCTTGTTTGAACTAATTTGGGTATTAAATCCTAATCTGGTTTATGCTATCTTTATCTTGTCAATGTAGACGCCCTTTCTCTCTGTGATTTTACCAATCTGACTTGATACAAATCCGTGTTTTTTGAATATCTTGGAAATATTCCCTGTCTCACTACTTGGAGCAACCAGGCAGAATCCTATTCCCATGTTAAACGTCTTGTACATCTCTTCTCTTTTTACGCCTTGGTCTTGGATTTGCTGGAATATCTGAGGGGCATCTGGGATGCCATCAAGTAGAAATCCTGTCTTTTTTAGCCTCAAAAGTTTGGTAAATGCACCACCTGTTATGTGTGCCAGACCATGAATATTACATTCCTTGATTGCTTGCAAGACTGGCTTGACGTATATTTCAGTTGGTGCAAGCAGTGCGTCTCCCAAAACTCCAATGCCCTTTATTTTGTCTCGTATGGAATATTTTGAAAATAATGCCTTGCGTGCAAGTGAATATCCGTTTGAATGCAAACCACTGCTGTTTACTCCGATGATGACATCACCTGTTTTTATTTTATCGCCTAGAATCATGTCGCTTTTTTTGAGAATTCCTACAACCATTCCTGCCAAGTCAAATGAGAAATTTTTTCCTGCGATTAAATCTGGAAGTATTGCAGTCTCTCCTCCCACAATTGGAACTTGAGCCTCTTTTGCACCACTGACTAGCCCCTTTACTATTTGATTGAATATTTTTTGATCATTTTTATTTGCTGCAATATAATCTACAAAAGATATCGGAACTGCACCTGTGCATATGATATCATTTACATTCATTGCAACACAGTCAATTCCTACAGTGTCATATTTTTTCATCATCTGTGCAATCATTACCTTTGTTCCAACTCCATCGGTATGCGTTGCAAGCAATGTGCCTCCTGGTATCTCTACAATTCCTGCATAATGGCCAAACCCTGACATTGTCTTTACTTTTTTTTGCAGTCCGTGGGTTGATGCAATTAGGTTTCCAATGCTTTGCTGGCTCTGCTTTATTTTTTTTATGTCAATGCCTGCATCCTTGTAGGTTATTGTCAACGGATCTTTAACTCAATTTGATTAGAATAAAAGAATTATGAAATCAGTTGTTTTTTTGCATGAATAAGTCCAGCATGACTCCTCCCTTGTCTGTTATGGAGTATACCATGTTTGATCCCCTTGGCTCTTTTTTGATGAAATTATACGATGTGCACAGGTGCAGGTAGTTCAGAAAAGACCTCTTCATACGTATGTTTGATTTTACATACAGTTCTGAAAAAGTCATTGGGTTACCCCGTAGTTGGTAGAGTAGCTTTAGGATGGATATGGTGCTAAAGTCCCTTGCCCTTGTCTTTACTGCATCAAGTACCTGCTCGTCTCGCTTTATGATAAAGTCTGAAAAGTGGTCTGCCACCTCGACTGATATGTATGTCATTCTTGACTTCATGTTACGGTACTTATACCGTACTATACCTTATTAATTCTAGCTGGGTGGATTTTTTGAGCTTGGCGCTAGCTTTTTTGAACAAATTCCATTTGTTTTTATTCTAGACAGATACAATTTCTTCATGCACAGCGCATTTGTTTTGATAAATGCAGAGCTTGGAAAGGAACTTGATATTGTAAATGAGATAAAAAAATTTCCATATGTAAAAGAAGTCTATCCTGTGTATGGCGTATACGATGTACTGATGGTGTTAGAGTCTGAATCAATGGAGACACTGAGGGAGACAATAACAACACAGGTAAGAAAACTGGAAGGAATCAAATCAACTCTTACCATGATTATAGTCAAAGATTAGGAAATATCATCGCCACAAATAATAGCACTGTATCTACAAGAATGGTTCATTGGCAGATAACATTTTGTTTCTGTTTGGCTGGCTGGGTGAGCTTGTCTTTGCAAGCTGGCTCTTGTCATCTGGTGCAGAACATCTTGCAGAAAGATGGGGCGGAAGATTTGTTGGAAGGACATTGCTTAGCATTGCAACAACATTGCCTGAGATAGGAATTGTTGTAGCAGCTGCAAAGGATGGCTCGTATGGTACAGCAATTGGTTCTGCACTTGGAAGCAACTTGTTCATGATGACATTGGGTCTTGCAATCATGTTGATAATTGCAACAACCAGATTATCAAAGGCTCCGCAAAAATTCATTGATGTTAAAGAGTTCAAGCTTGACAAAATCTTTCTTGTGATAACAGCTGTTGTTGGCGCATTGTTATTTCTAGATGGTTATACGGCAGTTGACGGAATGATATTTGCTGGATTATTTTCTACGTATCTCTTGCTTGCTTTCAGGGAGATGAAAAAGGAAAAGCAAGCCTCGCTTGGAAAGGACTTGCATGATGTTCCAAATGCCAAGCCAAAAAAGCACTTTGCAAGGTCAATGGTTCTTTTTGTTGCAGGAACTGTTGGGATATTTGTAGGATCTGTACCGTTTGTACATTCCCTGGAAGGCGTCTCAGTTGACCTTGGGGTATCTGTTGTGGTACTTGCAGTAATTGTCAGTCCAATTGCAGGTGAGATGCCTGAAAAAATATCCATGATACTTTTGGCAAGAAAGGGCGCAAATGGAGCATCTATTGCAGTTGCAAATGTTTTGGGTTCAAAGATCTTGAATAATACACTGCTTCTCTCTGTTGCAATCTTTGCTGCAATGAGTTATCAGGGTTTGAATGTCAAGATTGCAAATACTCCACTACTTGAAAACCAGATGATTCTAGTCACTGCAATTACAATAATTGCCCTGATTCCAATGTTCAAAAATAAACTTGGTCTGCGTTCTGGCGTAATGTTACTTGTCTTGTATGCGATAGGGATTGGAATGCAGTTTATCTTGCCTGACCTTTAGAGTGGCGATACTTGGATTGAATCTGCCCTAACAGTTGGAGTTATTGCAGGAATGGAACCCCACTGGAGGATGTTTTTTGAATCATTTCCTATTGCTGAAATGTTTTGCAGCAACGTCTTGAGGTTGTGAACTATTCTGACAGACTTGGCAGGGCTTGCCACTCCGTTTTCAATTATTTTTATTCCGCTGCGTGCCGTGCACGAAAAATCTCCTTGCTCTGGGTTTACTGGATATGTATACCAAAGCCTGCCAACCAGAATCCCTTTCTTGGTATCTTTTACAATCTCATTTTTTGTAAAATCTCCACTTGTCACTTTGATGTTGTGGCTAAGTGGTACAGGTATTGACACTGCTTGTCTTCCCATTGGAGAGCCAGGCCTTGCTGCATTTCCACTGGAGGATTTATCATTTTTGAATGCCTCAAAAGAATCCGAGTATAATCCTGAGAGGACACCTGATTTTATGAAAAACTGGGGCGCAGTTGGGGTCCCCTCATCATCAAATGACTTGCTACCAATTCCATCTGGACTGTGGGGATCGTCTGACAATGTAAAACTCTCACTTGAGATCTTATCTCCCATCTTGTCTGCAAAGCAACTTCGTTTTTCAGAATATGTCTTTAGACCAAAGTTTGCAGAAAAAACAAATGCTAACAGTTCTCCAAATGCATATGGCTCAAATATTATATCATACAAGTCTTGCTCGATTTTTTTTGGATTGATTGACTCAACACACATTTCACGCGAGTCATTGCCAACCATATATGCCGAGAAATTGTCTAATGTTCTTGCACAAGATGCACCGATTCCACTGACAGGAAGACCTCCAGTTTGGGATTCTGTATTGATTGTTCCAGATATGAACGTGGCATCATCAATACAGTCAACCCCATTTGTATTCATGACATGAAATTTTTCTGAGACAATATTTAGCGAGCCTGATATTCTGGTTACATCCTTGTGAGTTGAGGCGTTTATCATTTCATTTGCCATGTCTGCTGCTGCAGATCCTGACATGTTTGCTAGTCTTGGGTCGTGTGTTTTTTCCACTTTGTGGAACCTTGATGGGAATGGGAGTGTCTTCCAAAAATTCTTTGGTTTTGTAAATTCTCTAGTCTCCAAGATTCTTTCCAAGAAATTTTTTTCATCACCTGATGACCTACCAGAAATTATTCTTTTTTCATCAATAATGCGTACTGCAATGGAACTTTCTTGGTTTTGTTTTATCTCTGCAATCTCGGAATCTGTTATTCTTACAGTTGTAATCTTTTTTTGTATTGATACTACTTCGCACTCGTCTAGGTCAAGTGTCCTTGACTTTGCAAGTATGTCCTCACAATGTGACAACTAGCGTCGCCTGTTGTTTTTGTACCTGTATCCATCAAGCTTGATCAATTCATGATACGAGCCAAACTGGGATATGTTTTGAACTTGGTCTAACTGGTCTACGCTTTCCTCTGAGACAAAGGTTCTGAGTATCTTGTACGATGTTGTCCTCTGGGCTGGAATTCTTCCTGCTTGTCGTATGAGGTGTCTGATATCCTTTGGTTTTAGCAGCTGGCCGTGTTCTGCACCTGCTGCAGTGGAGATGCTTTCGTTGATTAGTGTACCGCCAAAGTCATTTGCTCCCCATGATAAAACAAGTTGTGCCATCTCAGAGCCTTCCTTTACCCATGATGTCTGGATGTTGTTGATGTAATTGTTGAACATGATTCTAGCTACTGCATGCATCAGCAAGACATCTTTACCATCTGCACCGTTTTTGATTCCATGGTGTAAATTTTCTTTGTACATTGGAGCTTCACTGTGGATGAAATTTAATGGAACAAATTCTGTAAATCCTCCTGTTTCCTTTTGAATTTCACGAATCAATCCCATGTGCTTTGCCCTGTCTTCTGCAGATTCCAAGTGTCCAAACATTATGGTAGAAGTTGATGGTATGCCAATCTTGTGTGCTGTTTTTATCACTTCGACCCACTTGGCAACAGTAATTCTTCCTGGAGAAATTTTGTCACGCATTGTCTGGTCTAAAATTTCTGCTGCAGTGCCTGGCAGTGAATTTACACCTGCATCTTTTAGTCTGAGCAAATATTCTTTTATGGATAAATTTGATCTTGTGGCTCCGTAGAGTACCTCTTCTGGTGAAAATCCATGGATGTGAATATCTCCGACCTCGCCCTTGATGGCCCGACAAATATTTTCATATGTATTCTTGTCCATGTCTGGAGGAAGACCTGCTTGGACACAGACCTCTGTTGCACCAAGTGTTCTTGCCTCCTTTGCACGTCTCACTATTTCCTCTGTAGGTAAAAAGTATCCTTCTTCCTCACGAAAGTCTCTGCTAAATGCACAAAAACCGCATTGCTTTATGCAGACATTTGTAAAGTTGATGTTTCGATTAACTACATATGTTACAATATCTCCAACACGTCTTTTTCTTAGCTCATCTGCAACCATTCCAATGAGATGAAAGTCAAGACCCTTTGCGGAAAATAATCTTGCAGCCTCGCTTACAGAAATTTCCTTTTCTTCCAGTGCACGGTTGAGTGTATCTGCTATGAGTGGATCGGAATCTTTCAAGAGTGATTCAAATGCTGACATGTTCATCTTGCATATTCTCCACTAACTAGATTTTCAGAATCTGAAATCTCTGACATTTTTGATACCAAATCTTGATTTACCATGTGGAAAAATTCTGGATAAACCGGGAATCTTGCTCTAAGATGAAATCCTGCATCTGAGCAACTTGCATCAATGTCTTGGATATTTGGCCATGGAAATTCTGGGTTTACAAAGTCTTGTGTTATTGGTGATATTCCGCCCCAGTCGTTTATTCCTGCTGACAAAAATGATGAATATGATTTCGGGGATAGGTTTGGTGGTATCTGGATATTCATCTTGGGCAAGATTATTCTAGCTAGTGCAACAAGTGTCTTGAAATATCTTTCTTGTGGTGACGGACTGGACTTCATGGGCGTGTCAATCTTTGGCTGGAAATTTTGTAAAATTATTTCTTGAATGTTACCATATTTTTCATGGATCTCTTTTATTGCATAAATTGAATCAATCAATTCTTGTGGACTCTCACCTATTCCAATCAACAGTCCTGTAGTCATTGGGATACTCAACTCTCCTGCATTTTGTAAAACCTTGATTCTTGCCTTGGGGCTCTTGCTTGGAGCAAACTGGTGGGGCATACCATTTCCTGATAGTCTCTCACTTGAATTCTCTAGCATTACTCCAAGACTTACGTTTGTTTCCTTTAGCTGGCGCATCTCTTCTTTTGTGAGATTTCCTGCATTAGTGTGAGGGAACAATCCTTTGTCAAGTGCAATCTCTGATGCTGCAACTAGATATTCTGCAGTGCTTGAAAATCCATTTTCTTTGAGCCATGTTTTTGCCTCTTGATATTTCTGCTCTGGCCTCTCACCTGTGACAAATAATGCCTCTGTACAGTGTTGCTTTTTTGCAACTTCTGCAAGTGTTATGATGTCATTCTTTGAAAGCATTGAAACTTTTTCCTGTCCTGGTTCTGACTTGTAGGTACAGTAAGAGCATGTATCCCTGCAGAGATTTATCAAGTTGAAAAATACTTTTCTTGAATATGTTACCGTTTTACCCTTGTTGTTTGTCCTCAAAAGTTGGGATACTTGATAAAGTTCAGTTGGGTCAGTTTCTGCATCTTGGTAAATTTGATAAGATTCATCTTTTGATGGTGTCCTGCCATTAACTAGTCTGTTTAACAATTCGGAATGAAGTATGAGGTTGCTCAACTAGTCATGATAGCTTTGACAGTTGTATTTATCCTTAGATAGTGTGACATTTAACGCGTCAAAAAATGCCAGAAACGGCAAATACTGCCAAAATTTGGAATTTTATTTTTATGCTTCTGTTGGAACTTGATCGGGCTTGATCTTTTTCCACATCCATCCAAGTATGGCTCCGTTTACAATCCAATATGCGGTTACTGTTACTGCAGATATTTCTCGAAATCCGTTTACAATGTCCATTGGAGTCCTAATTGGATCTGGGTTTGGTGGCATGATGACATATGCTAGTGCCATAAATCCTGCATAACCTGCAAAGGCCAAAAATTTCTTGGTCTTTAATTTTTTGTAGACTCGAGAAAAGCCTATTGCTCCAAGACCTGAGATTGCAACAAATAATGCATATGTAGTTGACCTAAATACAATAGTCGCAGGCTCTCCAACTGTTGGTGGGTTTGCAGGATATTTTAAAAATGGTATAAAGTACAGCACTGCCCACATGATTACAGAAAGCAAGACTGCCTTTGCAATGTCGTTGTTACCTGGTAACATCTTTCTTGAATATGCAAACACTAGTCCTAGCAATGCTCCTGTAGCCATGCCAAGCATGGCTCCTGCAACTATGGAGCCTTGTTTTTGCCATATTCTATAATCTGTAAACTGGCTCCAAAACTGTGGATTATCTTTTGCTTCTCCTTCTGCAAATAATCTCTGGTTTTCAATTCCTATTGCTGTATCCAAATATGGTTCAACAAATGCGATATTTATCATGCCGTGAAATACTCCTGCGATACAACCTGCTGCAATTACAATAGCTAAAAAAGATAAAGTTCTCATGGTACTATCACACTAGTGGCACGGAAAGCCTGATGCATGTCTCATGTCATGAGTGAACTCGTGGAGGTATCCATTTGTTCCGCCCATCTGGGTGTATGCTGACTGGCCTTCTGCAATGCTAAACAATTGTCCTTGATCAAATCCTACCATGAAATATCCTAGTCCAAATATTGCAAACAATGTGGCTGCTGCAATGATTGGCACTGCACGTTTTGTTGTTGTGATTTGTGGTCTGCTTGACATTTTCTACTTTTGTGTCATGTGTTAATTATTTAAAGTGTTGGATGGTTTATCCAACAGGTACATTATGATCTCTAATCTGTGCGAGTTTCATTAAGGTGAACATGTGATTGTATGTCGTAAATTTTTTTACAACATTTACAGATGGTAGATATGACAATATTGCATTTTATACACGTCACAAATTTTGTAGTCTCACAACCACACTTTCTACATAATGATTTCATTTTGTCTCTAATTGATTTGCGTGATTCTTTTCATACTTTGAATCACAGCACCTTAGGATATCCAAACGAATTATTAAAAATAATTATTGTCTTATGACTATATTCTAATTGTTTAAAATTATGATAAAAAAGTAAAGATGTGGGGGTATTCTTTATGCTGTTACTGTGTACAGTGACAACATGCCCGCCAAGATGTGATCATTTACGTGACAGTGATACAACCATGTACCTACATTGTCTGGATACATGTCAAGTGTTTTCATGCTCATTGGCAAGAGTTCTACCATGTCTGTTCGCATACCGTCTTGGAGAAGTGTATTGCCATGCCAGTGTGGTGTGTGCAAGTCTACTTCAGTTCCGACGTCAGCTACATACCAGCGAACATGTGTGTTTACTTTCATAGTCAATCCTGGTAAGTTTCCAAATACATATCCGTTAATGGAATGCATTAGGTTACTCTCATGGAAATCGTCATCATCCTTGTCTACTGATGATGCATTACCTGTGAAAGTTTGGATGTTCTTGTCAAGATATGGACTACTATTTTCATCCATAACTGAAAACATTGTGACAAACTCGCTATCGACTCCCTTTGGTGTTCCATCAGGATTTGCTTCGCCATGTCTTGTTATTATCATTGGACCTTCTAGACCGGCATAGCTGTCTGCTACTTCGTCTACGTGTGAGTGGTACATCCAGAGTATGGAGCTAGGATCATGTGGACCAGGACCTGCTCTTACTGGAACAGTCCATGTGTATGTGTAAGTACCACCAGTTGGTATTGATTCACCTGGTTTGTCAGAGTCTTTTACTCCATCATCGTATGGAGCACCTTCGTCTGCCTTGTCGTAGAACACACCGTGTGGATGTACACTTGTTGGAATGCTGCAATTATTCTTGAATACAACTTTGATTGTATCTCCAACTTCTGCATGAATCACCGGTCCAAGCATTCCTAGGTGTTCCCACTTTGGATCTACTGGTTGTTGTGTAGTAAATGTCGCATCTGTATATCCTCGATATAGACACTTGATGTATGTGCTACCGATTCTATCCTCGCCGCTTATTGTATACACTGCAGCTTTTGGGTCATCTTTGAGTGGTACACCTGTAATCTTGTTTATTCCAGTTGGTGCGTAATTCCATTTTACCTCATCTGATGCAATATAGTATGTACGTGTCTGTCCTTGCAAATCTGCTGGACTGACAAAATTGTAGAGATTAGCGCTATCATCATCATGGTTGTGTTCTTGTCCAACCACTAGACATTGGTAACCCACAATCGATACAAATGCTGCAAATGATACAGCAAGGGCAATCAATGCTATTTTGATGCTGTTCATTTGATTGTTTGACCAGTCATGAGAAATATGTACTAAATGGCCATTTCATGATGTTGTTTTCATTATGTGGAATATCGTTTGCTGATGCAAGAATTTGATTCCGTATGTTATGTGAATATTTGTAGAATATATCATGCTGTTATGCAAAAATATGTTTTCAAATCATGTAATGTTTTTTGTGATATACATCAACTAGATGTCGTTTTCATGAAACTTGTAAATAATGGTTCAAAAGTTTTCATTATTGGAATCGAGAAATTGGCACCATTATTTACAACAAAACAAGAAGACATTTGATTTGGTTTGTCTATCTGTAGAAATATTGGAAAGTTAAGGTGTAGCATATCTGTCAAAAACAATCCTACCACATTTATTATAAAACTGCCAGTTGAGTAGTGTCTATTTCTAAAGATTTCTCATGTGATTTTTTTCAAGATTGTGTTACTATCTTGTTGCAAAATGTGCAATCTTTGATCATTTTCTGATTTGAGAAAAAACATTGTAGCACAGTCATCTATTTCAAAAATCTTTTTGATAACATATGTTTTGTCAGAACATTTGCCGCCTTCTATAATGCATACTCTTTCACCTTGGTTGAATGTTGGTACACAGATCATCTTTTTCTATATGTGATAAATTGAAGCAAAAAAATTTGTGTTAATGTAAACTGACTCTGTAAATTCATGTTTAACATGTTTCTAAAAATCGTTCATATTTCATTCAAATTAAACACTATGCACATCACATCTTGTTATTTCAAAATTATATTTTAGATTCTTGCTTTGTTTTCATTGGTATGTTGATTTGTTAAATGTGGCAAAAATTAAATTTTGTTTATATACTCTTGTGCGTAAAAATAGTTTTTTAAAAAATTTAGGCTGGGACCATGTCTTCAAAAAACGACAACAGTGGCATTGCATCCCATTGATACATGTATGAATTTAACACTCCTGAGCAAATCTTGTCGTATCTTGAATGAAATTCATCTGCCTCTTCTTTGGTCCCCTGAAATATTGCAATTCCTGTCTTGTTATCACTTAGGGGTCCAGACCACACAAACTTCCCTTTGTCTTGCCATTCATCTACAAGTTCAACAACCTGTGGCGTAATTTTCGCAAAATCATCGACACTGGTATTGTCATGTACTGAACTTACTAGAACCCATGTTAATTTTTCAGAAATTGTTTCAGATACTTGTGACATGTTGTCATTATATCATTGCAATAAATTAAGACTTGTGTACTTTCTATTTTTGAATTACAAATGTTTGGAATATCTTTCTATATTGTATTTCTTGGGAACTAGTAAAAATCACTGGTGACTTTACTCACACATGTATGCCAATTGCAATTATCCATTAATTATAATGGGTACTTGAAACCGTGAGCAAAGTCACCATATGATATGACCGACACTTCAACAGCAATTGGGATTCTGCTGTAGATGTTGTCCACAATGATGTTAGCATATTGTGTACATATTAAAAATATTGAACGCTACAACATGTTATTCTAAAAATAAAAAACACATGCGATTCTAATTTGGGTACAAGTTAATTGTCATCTCTAACTTTTTCATGGTGATCTCTGCCTTGCTTATTCTGCTACGATACAATTTTATTTTTTTTCCAGAGTGCGATCGAATTTCCTTTTTTTGTTCAATTAAAGATAATTCTTCAAGATTTGATATTTTTTTATACACAGAACTCAGTGGTATCTTTAGCTCTCGGGCTAGTTCTTCTACAGACTTTTCCTTTGTGAGAGAAAAAAGAACCGATCTTGACTGGAAGTCTGCTAATGATATCAATATCTTTTGATTGGTATCGTATTTTCTCATCTCTGAGGCAAAAATTCGCTGTGGCACGTCTTCTCAGTTAGGCTCGCCTAACTATTTAAACAAAATTCCGATTACAAAACTCTGGAACCATTCCGTGATTTAAATAAAGTTCTCAAGTTCAAAATGAAAGTACTAGTAATGAAAGCTAATTCACATTATCTTGCAATGTTTGCAGTCATGGCATTGATTTTATCACCATTACCAAACATCCATGCCGAATCTGATTCAAGTACTATCATACTTGCTAACAAGGAGATTGTGGGTACGGGACTGCAATTGGTCCAACAAAGTATCAATTCTGGAGATTATACTTCTGCAGCAGGCTATGCCAAGGATACATCTGATCTATTTGGCGAATCTCTTCAAACAATAAGAACTGCAAACCCTGATTTTGCAAATGATGTCCATCTTACTCTTGTGGATATAGAGACTGATGCCTCATCAAGTGATCAAAGTCAAACAGTCTTGCAAAAGATTTCCCATGTACAATCACTCTTTGATGCAATTCCACCAAATCCTTCTGCTACACCAAATGTTCTTGTAAATGTCTTGTCAGCAGTTTTTGAACTGTACCAAAATTCTTTTACAAATAATGACAAAACATCATATGAATATTCTCACACTCTATTTCTTAACTCGGAACAAATTTTACAATCAATGAACAAGACTGATACTAATCAACAATCTGAACTCAAGTTGTACTTTGGTCAGCTGCAAACCCAAATTGAAAACAAAGAACAATTTGTACAAGTTGGAAATACTGTCACAGAAATACAAAATAATCTTCTTGGAACAAGAGTCAGTTACAGTAAAAGTAACTTGTATGATGTAATACGTGGTCTGTACAAGCAAGTATTGGCTGCAGTTGATGCAGGTGATTATGACAAGGCAAACGAACTTGCAATAACTGCATATCTTGATAATTTTGAATTCCTAGAGCCTGATCTTCGTTCTGTTGCTCCTGATTTTGAGCACAAGTTGGAGCTTAACATGAGAGAAGACCTGCGAAGCTCTATTTCTTCACACAAATCCCCTGAGTACATCCATGCAGAGATGGCTGGAATATTGGCAGATCTAGACAAGGCCGAAAGACTAGTCTCAAGATTGTCAGCTAACGGCGCATCTGCAAACATGACTTTGGGTCAACATCTTGCACCTATGGGTTCTGCAACTGATTCTGAAAAAGAGAGTGTCAGAGGAGATCTTGATTCGATAAAAACTAGTCTCCAAGCTGCCTTGACATATTACAAGGCTGGAAATTATCAAATGGCATACAACACTGCAAGATCTGCATATCTTGATAGCTATGAACATGTTGAGGTGCCGCTTAGAGTGATAAATCCTGATTTTACATCCGAAGTTGAAACTCACTTTTCACAACTTCGTAGTCTGATAAATGATAGGGCTGATTATAGCCAAGTAGAACAGATGACTATTGAAATAAAACGTAACCTAGATGAATCTGAAAGACAAGTTACAGGTACTGGCGCTATTGCACCTGCAATCGCATTTACTTCATCGTTTGCAATGATATTTCGTGAAGGCCTTGAGTCAGTTTTGATTATAGGTGCAATTCTGACATATCTTGAAGCATCACGAAATAACAAATTCAAACCATTTGTGTATTATGGAGCATTGATTGGTATTGGAGCTACTGCCGTAACATGGGTCATTGCATCCTATGTCATACAAATTTCTGGAGCTCATCAAGAATTAATTGAAGCGTTAGCCGCATTGTCTGCCACTGCTGTATTGTTCTATGTAAGCTTCTGGATTCTAAATAAAATTGAAACCAAAAAATGGATGGAGTTTGTCAAGGCCAAAGTCTGGCAAGCATCTGCAACAGGAGGTGTGGCAGTGTTTATTCTACTTGCATTTTTCACCGTTTACAGAGAAGGGTTTGAGACAGTCTTATTTTACCAAGCAATGTTTGGGTTTGCAAAATATATGGAAATCTACGTTGCACTCGGATTTGTTTTGGGACTGGGCTTGCTTGCTGTTGCATATTATGCAATGAGAAAAATCGGAAGAAAGTTGCCTCTTAGATGGTTGTTTGGCCTCACAATGGGAGTTGGTGCATATCTCTCAGTTGCATTCATTGGAGATGCAATACAAGAACTCCAGATACTTGACTGGGTACCGACAACCAATCTCATTGGAATAATACCTAGACTTGACATCAACTTGTCTACCATGACTGGAATTCATCCTACGCTTGAAACACTCTTGGGACAGGTTGTATTGCTTACCATTTACATAGTTGCAGGCTTTTATGTGCTAGTTGCCAAGCCAAGAAAAGAAATGCAGATTGCAAATATGCGAAAATCGAGGGCCCAGGTTGAATAATATTGAAAGAAGAGTACGAATTGGGATTGATGTAGGAGGCACTTTTACAAAAGCGGTGGCAATTGATGTTGCTACTGGAAAAATTCTTGCAAAATCTACTGTTCCAACAACCCACAATGACCCAACAGGTGTATCTCGCGGAATAATTGAATCACTAGAAAGCATGATGTCAAGCTCTGAGATTAAAAAAAGCGAGATTGAATTAATTGCCCACAGTACAACTCAGGCAATAAACGCACTTTTGGAATCTGATACTGCCAAAGTTGGAATAATAGGAATGGGAGTTGGACCTGAAAAACAAAATGTTGTAAAAAGAACTAATCTGCAAGACTCTGGCATAAACTCGCAAAATGAGCTAAAGACTGTCTATGAATTTCTGGATACGTCACACCTGATAACTGAATTAGAAGTCAAAACTGCAATAGAAAATTTGAGAAACAAGGGAGCAGAAACAATTGTTGCAACAGAAGCATTTTCTGTTGACGATCCATCAAACGAATTGTTTGTAATGAAAATTGCAAATGCGTCACAACTTCCATCTACTGCATCACACGAAATATCTGGAATATATGGACTTGAAATCAGGACTCTGACTACTGCAATAAATGCAAGTGTTTTGCCAAAAACTGTCCAGGTAACGGATTTTGTTGAAAAGGCAATACGCGGAATAGGAATTACTGCACCGCTTATGATAATGAAAGGAGATGGTGGGGTGACAGATATGGACACCTTTAGAACAAAACCAATTCTTACAATTCTGTCAGGCCCTGCTGCAAGTGTTGCAGGTGCCCTAGTTTATCTCAAGGTGACAAATGGAATATTTGTCGAAGTGGGTGGCACAAGTACAAATGTATGCATCATACGAAACGGCAAGCCAGAGGTTGGATATGTGACAATCAGGGACCATCCTACCTGTATACGCTCAATGGATGTACGAGTGGTTGGCATTGCAGGAGGTAGCATGATACGATTAAAAAATAATGGAATCTGGAAGGTAGGTCCACGCAGTGCGCATATTGCGGGCCTGAAATATTCTTGTTATGCAGATCCTGAAGATCTCAAGACAGGAGAAATTATTCTAATAAAACCAAAATCAAATGATGAAGAAAATTATGTCGCAATAAAATGCAAAGGTGGAACATATGCTATCACAAATACTTGTGCTGCAAATGCACTAGAGATGATTGAACCAGGAGATTATGCACATGCTAACAAGGTTTCTGCAAAGATAGCCCTTGGGCTGTTGGCACAAAAGGTTGGCTCTTCAATGGCTGAAGCCGCACTTTCAATAATACAAACATCGTCATTTGAAATTACAAAAACAATTAGCAGAATATTAAAAGAATTCAAGATGGATAATGCAAAAACTGTAATCATTGGAGGTGGTGGTGGAGCATCTGTTTTAGTTCCATTCATGTCAAAACAGCTTGGCATATCATACAAGAAAGCAGATCATGCCGAAGTCATTTCATCTATTGGCGTTGCATCATCTATGATAAAAGAGGAGATTGAGCAAACAATGCACAATCCAACAAAGGAGCAAATCTCAAACCTACATAAAAAAATTCATGTCATGATTGTAGAAAAGGGAGCAGTACCAGAATCTGTTGTCATAAACAGTGAGTATATTCCAGAAAAATCTGTACTACGCGTTACTGCAATGGGCAATGTGGAATATGACAATGTCTCCAATGCAAAAAATGTCTTTACACTTGATGAAGCAATGGTTCGGGCAAGTGAGATGATGGATATTCAAAAAAACCTGATTGATTTGAGCTTTGAAACTGATAACCACTTTGTATTCACCGGACATGTAGAAGAGAAAAAATTCCTTGTAACAAAAAAACGCTATCACATACTGGTTCTTGACAGATATGGTGGAATGAAACTCTCAATACCAAATGGAAAACTGTTCCATGGAGGAATTTTGTCTGTAATTGAAGAGTTTGAAGGTTTCATCTCTTCGAAAAAAGGTGGAATTGCTCCACAGGTACACCTCATTGCAGACTTGAAAATCATTGATTATTCTGGCCTTGTTTCTTCATCAAATATCACTAACGCAATAAAGAGTGAACTTGAAGGCCTATCAAAAGGCGCAGTAATTGTAGAACTGTAAATTATCGCATAATTGGAGTCATTTCAAAATTCTATAATATGATCTTGAAACTTGCAACGAACTTAAATTATCTATTGTTTTGTCAACAATAAAATGATAAAAAACATTCACATTGTTTTACTTTTGGCTCTAGTCACAATATCGGTTTCAATGGTGCCAGCATTTGCAGACGTTGATAATGCAAAAACAGATTTTGCAGTAAGCGTGGACGAAGCATTGGCACATATCAAGGCTGCAGGTGATGATCTTAACTCAAACCATCCCGATGTTGCTGAATCACATCTGGGACAACCTCTAACAGATTTGTATGCAACTATGAAGCCTGAGCTTGATAAAACAAATAGTGCCATGAGTACACAATTGAATCAAACATTGACAGGTCTTGGAGATAAGGTAATCAAGAGTCCAACCAGTCAAGATGCACAAAATGCATTAAACGATGCGTCACAAGCCCTTGTGGATGCAAGAACTGCAGTTGTCGGTGATGTTCTTTATACTAATATTCACTTCAAAGTCGACGTGATAAATGATCTTTTAGAAAATTCAATTGATCCATATGGTGTGGGTCTAGTAAATGGCACAATTGTATCACCAATTGATTATGAGACTGCAACTTCATTTGTATGGCAATCTCAGCAACTGTATGCTGATATCAAACCACAGTTGACCACAAGCGAGATAGCTGGAATTGATGGAAATTATAGTAATCTATTGGGTGCATACAACAACAAAGTCAGTGTAGATGATGTTGATCCATTGACTGACAAAGTCAAGGCTGCATTCTCTGTTGTAGGCGGACAAACACAGGATACTTCTCTCTCAACCTATTATGCTAACGTAAAAAGTCTGCTAAGTCAGGCAAAGGCTTCCTATGCTTCTGGAGATCATGATACTGCATTAAACCTGGTCACCCAAGCATATCTTGACAACTTTGAGTTTATTGAACCAACTCTTGCAGACCAGAATGCTACTCTAGAAGGAAATCTCGAGGATTCTATTAGAGGCGACTTGCGTGACATGATCAAAAATGGTACCTCTGTATCTGGAGTATCCGCTCAAATTGATATGATCCAGTCACAACTTGATGGTGTTGCATCTGTAATACCTGAATTTGGTCCTCTTGCTGGAAGTGTATTCGTACTTGCAATAGCCGCCATTGTTGCAATAAGAGTAAAAGGCAATAGACTGACCCAGTTCTAGGGTTTTTCTAGTCAAGTCGTTATCTGATGATTTATAGAAAATAAAAAATTGTAGACTTTATTTTTTAAATCAGCAGTTTGCAGAATTATTTTTCAATTATTGATTTCATCATGTGTTTTAAAATTATAGAATATTCTTTTGTGACTTGTGCCAGATATATATAGTGATAATTTTGTAACCTTAAAGCGTACAACAATGATGAAAAATAATTTCATGAATTTTGATAATAAAACAATAAAACAATTTACTAGTATGACTCTACTTGCAATACTTGTTGCAAGTAGTTCTGTAGGGGGATTACAAAATGCACTTCCAATGGCACAAGCCTCAACAAACGCAAACTTGTTTGTCTCTGCAGAGAACTCTCAATTCAACAACTACTTTGCAGGCCCTCAAGTAATCCAAGTAGTAGTTGCAGATCCTGACATCAACAGACTGGACCAACAGTATGGAGAACCCGTAGTCACAGTTAACGGCAAGAGATTGAGAATGGCTCAAGGAACTGATGGTAACTGGTACGCATATTTTGCAGACAGGAACCAGGCATTTGCTGCTGCTAATACCGCAGAACTAAAAGGCAAAGGTCTAAACTTTGGTGGCTTTTGTGCGCCAACAAGTTCATTTTCTCCTAAATCCGGTGTAACTTTTACAGATACTAAAGGATATGCCATTGCAAACGGTGGCTACGGTTCAATAAATCACACTGACATTACTAGTACCAATGCACATGGTACAACAGGTATTATCTCAACTAGTAACTTGCCAAACTGTGTAGGTACTGGCCCAACACCCAACTCTCCATCATATATCATGGAACATGTAATTAGAGAAAACAAGACTCTAAACACAAACCCGTCCGGCTTTGCTGCGAGCACAACATACGAAAATGCATGGCCAATAATCCAGCTCTATGATTTCTCTGCAATTCCATCAACAGTAACAGTTGATTACCAAAAGAACGGTGGCGACCAAATCGTCAACTTGACTTTTGACAGAATCCCACAAAATCTAATCACCACTACAACTGACAGAAACACATATCCACAAAACAGCCAAGTCTTCGTTCAAGTCAACGATCCACAATTAAACATCGACCCAACAGAAGATGATTCTTGGACATGGGGTACTAGTGCAACTAACAATACAATGTATTATGAAGCATTTACAAGAAACGGTGCAGCTGATGCAGACGGTACAATCGGTATGCAGAATATAATGGGTAACTTGACTACCATGATGTTCAACCACAATGGTAAACTAACATACACTACTGCAGCACAAGGTATCCCTGTTACACAATTCCAAGCAAACGGTAAGATCATCTACTCTGGTCTCCAAAGAGGTAGTCCAGCTTCTGTTAGAACATTATCAATTGGTCTTAACTCACAGCCACTTACACTAGTTGAACAAGGCGGTGTAAACACTGGAGTCTTTGGTAACTGGGACGGTGGCAAGAAATCAGAAATTGTTACAGTAGATTCATCAACAATAAGGGGCCAGTCTTCAGTGGTACGATACAATGACATCTCTACTAGTATAGTGGGCGGTTTCTCATTTGCATCACTAACCCAGACTGCAATAAACAATACCTGGTCATCTGGCCAAAGAATTCCTGTAACACTCACTGACAATGATGATAACAAGAACGGCAAAATCACTGAAAGAATGTTCCTCTGGGATCCAACATACAAGAGAAGTACTGCAATGGTGATTGGAACTCCATTTACCTTGTCATCTGCAACTCCAGGTTCACCAAGTGAGACTGCTGCCTTGGTCGTCAAAACAACCGCTACTCAGGTTTCAGGACAGCAAGGTAATTTCACATTTGGAACATCTGCAACCTCATTTAATGCTACATTGCAAAAGAATTTGGCAGAAGATGAAGCATTTAGTGCAAGACCTATTTTTAATTTCACTAATCAAACCGCAACAAACTCACCATCAATTAATTCCGGAAGTGCCTTGTTTGTAGACTTGAAGACAACGATGAATACTCTATTGAAGACAATACACAATTCAAATGCAAACAATGCTGAAGGATTCAAGGGATTCAACTTTTTCAATTATGACCTAAGATCATTTTCTAGTCTTAACAATCCAAATGCTGGCGGTTCAATCTCTAGTGTCAATGTATACTTGGCATATAATGCAACAGGTACCTTGGTGTCTCATGTTTCCACTGGTCTTCCACAAGATGGCCTACGACTAGTGTCAATTGCAAACTCGACATCTCTACAGGATTTTATCAACCTCAGTGTGAACGGTACACAGGTATCACAAGCTACAGTATTGACATCAAACTTGTTCAAGATACCAAAGACTGCCCCAATTGGACTCTTATTCCAGTTTACAACAAATGGATTGGTAACATTATCTACAAGTGGTGAGCCTGTTGTTGCAGACTTTTTCTCAGTTGGTCTAATTGGTGACGGTACACAAAACTCACAGAGAATCAACAACGGCATCTACAGGTATGAACTTGAAGAGACAGGTGACAACACCGGAGTCTTTACAGGGTCTAACCAGTATGTAATGCTAAACCAACTAAATGTCCTTGATCCAAATACTTACTCTAACTTGAGAACAATACAACATGATGTGTATTTCCCAGCAATCCAAGACATGCTCCAGTCAGAAGCACGTGCTCCGCAGGTTACATATCTAGACTTGGGGCAAGATGGTGTAAACACACAGATATCTGCACAACAAGATATCTTGACTCACTCTGGTGTGGTATCGTTTGACAGTAAAACGTACATGGTTGGAGATACTGTTACAGTTACACTCAATGATGCAGACTTGAACGTAGACAATGATCTAATTGATGTTTATAGCACTGTTGATACTGATAATGGCACCGATCCTGCACAAGATATGGTTGGCAAGGCAGGACTTGGAAACTATTCTGACGGACATCCATTTGGTAGGCTGCTTGACATAGAATTTGGCCAAAATAACTTTGTATGGAAAAAAGACTCTTGTGAAGGACAAAATACTACTGCTAACAATGGTCTTGCATCAACTGGCTTTTCACTAGTTGAGACTGGTCCATCAACTGGTATCTTCACTGGTACTTTTGAAATTCCAAATCAAGTTTGTATAAGCTCTGATAGCCTAGTCAATGCACAGGGTCAAAATATCAAAGTCAATTATGTTGACTTTAGAGATGATTCTGGAAAGCTAGTTGAAGTATCAGACAATTCTGGTGTACAAGGAACAACTGGTTCTATAAAACTAGACAAGGCAGTATACCCGGTACCCTTTGGACAGATATCTGACTTTGCTGCATCAAGTCAAACTTCACCAAATGGAAGATCGATATTCCCATATCATCGTGATGTTATTTCAAGTACTGGTATCAAGTCAAACGAAATAATTTCTAATGGAGATGTGATAGTACATGTACGAGTCTTAGATGAAGAATTAGGTGGTGCACCTCTTGCCTCTGCTGGCGCAGACGCTAATCATGGACCTGTACAATTTGCAATTACAAGACAAGGTAGTACTGTGGTACTGGCATATGCTGGAGGTCCAGCAGTCTTGCCTGGAGTTATAATTACAAATGAAACTCTTAGTGGCACACCATCTACATCTGATGTAGCAAGTGCAAGAGAACTTGGTCCAATGCAAGAGGTCACATTTAACAGTGGACTCTATCAAGCTGATCTACCACTTCGATTTACTGATGGACCACCATCATCTGATTGTCCAAAACCGTCCTCATGGCAATCTATTGATGGCAGTGATTTACCTACAAGTACTGATCAAACACATAGATTCAACAATGTAGCACCATCTGGACAAAACTATTGTATAAAACAAGGTGATGTCTTGACTGTCACTTATACTGATCAAAGCGATGCTTCTGGCAATACACAAACTGTCACAGACTCTTCCACATTTGACTTAAGAAACGGTGTACTACAATCAGACAAATCTGTTTACATCATCGGTTCAGACATGATTCTCACACTTGTGGAACCAGACTTGAACCTTGACTCACAGACTGCTGAAACTGTTCCACTTGATGTAATCGAATGGGATTCACATGCATTCAAGGGCACAATGGGCCTACTCGGTGGTCAATCATCATCATTTGATGCCAAGCCATCTACATTTGTGGAAACAGGTAAAGACACAGGTATCTTCCAGGCTATAATAAAAATTCCAGCACAATTGAACGGTAACTTACTTGAAAGAGGAGAACAAATCACTCTAGAATACACTGACTGGGGTCCAGCAGGTACCAAGATAGTTGGTGCAAATAGCCAAGATGTTGATTTGACAATCTACACATCCAACTTTGGTGCAACAGTTGAACTTGACCAGAAGGTGTACACCTGGACTGACCGTGTCTACATAACCGTAGTCGCACCAGATCACAACTTTGATCCAAATCTTATTGATATCATAGGTAATAGCGATGAAAACAAGGTTAGTATTTCAACCCGAGGCAACAGCATCAGCCAATACAAGTTGGTTGAGACTGGAGTCGATACAGGTATCTTCACTGGCTACGTCATCCTCACTGGTGATGCCAACATAAAGGGCACCAGCGGTGTTGATGGTGAAGGCTTGAACCCAACAGGTGCAGGTCCAACAGGAACAGGTCCAACAGACGGCTTCCTACCAAGTGAAGAACAGGACGGTGTATCAGTATCGTTTGAATTCACAAGAGATCAAACAGTTACTGGTTCAGCACTGATTCGATGGAACATTGGTGAAATCAAGTGGTTAGAGGCAAGCTACCCAGCCAACGGCCAGGGAGTATTGCAGATAGTCGACCCAGACATGAACCTTAATCCAAAGGCAGTCGACAAGTTCGACACCAACG
>Ga0265331_10000085_pt1 | contig 128153 bp, 72 predicted proteins | sample 41923metaG_FD_202088 | JGI IMG/M metagenome (GOLD analysis project Ga0265331, IMG submission 202088) | Rhizosphere microbial communities from Carex aquatilis grown in University of Washington, Seatle, WA, United States - 4-19-23 metaG | ecosystem: Host-associated > Plants > Roots > Rhizosphere... | reverse complement strand
CATGCTCAAGCGTCTTCTTGACTCCGCACTTCGCGCTCGTCGCTATTGGTCTCAATGGCGCGAGATATTTCTACGAGTCCTGACGCACAATGTGATGGTCCTCTGGATATGGTTTTCTACAGAGCAGTTCAGCGTCGTTTTTTTTGTGTCGCAACTTCGTCCTTTGAATTGACCGAGCGTGCTCCATCCACGGCAAACCAAGGGGTTCATCAAACGCCGCGCGATCTACAGACGATATCATCCGACCTTCACCGAATTCCGAGCCGCCGTCGAGGAAACGATCGACCAACTGCCGACGACTCATGCCGAGAGCCTGGCCAGCCTTATGACGCTGAATTTCCAGCGATTTGAAAATGTCTCATTGATGGCCGCGTGAAGTATAAACAAGCCATATTGACGAAGGTTTGATTCGGCCGTATACTGTTTTTGATGGCTCAAAAACAATTTTACTGGTATCAAAACTACGGGCTTTTCCTGCTCTTGTCTTGTGCCGGTTGCGGTGGCGCCGCCGATGGCGCGGCTAAGTCGCATACACACATCGGTGAGGCCACTGAGGGTGCAACCTCGTCGGTCAGCCACCAATACTCGGGCGAATACCCCATTTCGGCCACGGCGACGACGGGCATGGTTGCCGATTTGGTTGCTCGTGTCGGTGGCAAGCATGTCGCCGTGACGCAATTGATGGGTGCCGGCATCGACCCACATCTCTACAAAGCGTCGACCGGCGACATGGCCAAGCTGAATCGGGCGGCGGCGATCTTCTATTCGGGCCTGCACCTCGAAGGCAAGATGGGCGACACCTTGGCCCGCCTGGCACCCAAGAAGCCGACCGTGGCGGTGGCCGAGTCGATCAGCCCAAAGCGGCTTCTCGCGGTGGCTGCCGATCGGTTCGACCCCCATGTCTGGTTCGACGTGGTGCTCTGGAGCGAGGCGCTGACGGTTGTGGAGACGACCCTCGCCGAGTTCGACCCCGTTCATGCTGACGACTATCAAGCCGCCGCGGCGAACTACCGCCACGAACTAACCCAGCTCGACCAGCACTGCCGTAGCGAGTTGGCGACGATCCCCTCCGAGCGGCGTGTGCTGGTAACGGCCCACGACGCCTTCCACTATTTCGGCCGGGCCTACGATCTGGAGGTCAAGGCGATCCAGGGCGTGAGCACCCAAAGCGAAGCGGGTTTGAAGGAAATCAACGAGCTGGTGGCGTTCATCGCGAGCCGCGGCATCAAGGCCGTATTCGTCGAAAGCAGTGTGAGCGAGCGCAACGTGCTGGCCCTGGTCGAGGGTTGCCGCGCGCGGGGTCATCAGGTGATCGTCGGGGGCGAGCTGTTTTCCGACGCGATGGGCAAACCCGGCACGCCGGAGGGGACTTACGTGGGTATGGTGCGGCACAATGTCGATTTGATCGTCAAGGCGCTGAAATGATCGGCCCGTCTTCGACTCTGCCTTCTCAGCCAAAGTCGGCCGCCGAAACCGCGGCGACCGAAAAGTTACTCGCGAATGTACCCGCCGTCCTGGACGTGCACAATGTCACGGTGGCGTACCACCGCAAGCCGGTGCTTTGGGACATCGATCTGACGCTGCAGGGGCCGAGTTTGGTGGGGATCATCGGGCCCAACGGCGCCGGCAAGAGCACGCTCGTCAAGGCAATCTTGGGATTGGTGCCGCTGGTGAGCGGGCGCGTGACGATCTTTGGTCGGTCGTGCCAGAAGCAACGCAAGTTGATTGGCTACGTGCCGCAGCGCGAAAGCGTCGATTGGGATTTTCCCGTGAACGTGCTCGACGTCGTGCTGATGGGAACCTACGGCAGCCTCGGTTGGTTTCGCCGTCCGCGCCGGCCCCAGCGTGAATGGGCGCTGGAGTGCCTGGGGCGAGTAGGGTTGGCCGATCTTGCGGGACGGCAGATTGGCCAACTTTCGGGCGGCCAACAGCAACGCACGTTCCTGGCCCGCGCCTTGGCTCAACGCGCGGAGATTTACTTCATGGACGAGCCGATGGCCGGGGTAGACGCTGCCACCGAGCGGGTTGTGTTTTCGTTGCTGCGCGAGCTGCGCCAGCAGGGCAAGACCGTGCTCGTCGTCCACCACGATCTGCGGACCGTCGCCGAATACTTCGAGCAGGTCGTGATGCTCAACATGCGGCTAGTCGCGGCCGGCCCAACCCCGACGACGTTTTTGCGCGATAACCTGGCCAAGACTTACGGCGGCCGGCTCGGTATTCTCGACGACGCGGCCGAGGCCCTGGCCGCCCGGGAACGCAGCGTATGATCGAATGCAACGCCGATTCCACCGGGGGGCTGACGCCCCCCGCTCGCCTCGCCGCGCGGGAACGCAGCGTATGATCGACTACAATACGGCGGTCGTGCTGGCGGGCACCAGTCTGCTGGGGGCCGGCGCGGGGCTGATCGGCACCTTCGCCGTGCTCCGCGGCCGGGCGCTGTTGGGCGATGCCTTGGGGCACGCGGCCCTGCCGGGCGTGTGCCTCGCGTTTCTGATGCTGGGCCGGCGGAGCCTGGCCGCTATGCTCGTCGGGGCCTGGCTCACCGGCGTGCTGGGTATTCTTGTCGTGGCCGGGCTGCGTCGTGCGACGCGAATCAAAGAAGACGCGGCCATCGGCATCGTGCTCAGCGTCTTCTTCGGGGGCGGACTCGCGCTAAGCCGCTTTATCCAGACGCAGGCGATGCAAGGAAGTCAGGCCGGGCTCGACACCTACATCATCGGCCGCGCGGCGGGGATGCTGCAAGGCGACTTGTTCTGGATCTCGGCCGCCGCGCTGGCCGCCCTGCTGGCCGTGATCGCGCTGTTCAAGGAGTTCCGGCTGGTGACGTTCGACACCGGCTTTGCCCGCGTGCAAGGATGGCCGGCCGCGTCGCTCGATCTGCTGCTCATGGGGCTCGTGTCGTTGATCGTCGTCATCGGATTGCCGGCCGTGGGGGCCGTGCTCGTCGCGGCGCTGTTGATCCTCCCCGCCGCCGCGGCCCGCTTTTGGACAGAGAGGCTGGGGACGATGCTCGCGGTGGCCGGTGCGTTTGGTCTGGTGATGGGGGCGGCGGGCACCGCGATCAGCGCCACCGTGAGCCGCGCGCCGACCGGCGCCTTGATCGTGCTGGTCGGCACGTGTTTGTTCGGCGCCTCGGCGCTCTTCGCGCCACGGCGCGGCGCGGCCGCGCGCTGGGTCGACCACGTGCGCTTCCGCCGGCGGCTGCGAGAGCAGGCGGTGTGGCGCGCCGTGTACGAGGCGACCGTAAACGAAGCGGCTGTGTATGAAGGAACAGCGCCGCGACGACCCGCCGCGCCACCAATTGAGCCCTTGCGGCCGATCGATACCGACGAGCTGGTCCAGCGAACGTCGTACAAATCCGCACAAGTGCAACGCGTCTTGCGTCAGGCTGAACGGACAGGGCTTCTCACCCGGCAGTTCGACGGCCGGTACCTTCCGACGACCGCTGGTCTGGACCGCGCCGCGCGTGTGACACGCGGTTATCGCCTTTGGGAACGTTTCATGAGCGAGCAGCCTGAGCTGACCGGCTCATTCGCGCGGCTCGACGTGGAGAGTGCCGACGAGGTATTGTCGAGCCAGGTCGTCGCCGAGTTGGAGGCGGGTCTGCGCGCCCTTGGCCGCTTGCCAACGGTTCCCGGCAAGGGGCCGTCGCTATGACATGGCCCGACCTCTCAGCCATGGATCCGGCCCAGGCGTTCTGGACGATCGCCGTGGGCGCGCTCTCGAACGCGAGTTGCGCCGTGCTGGGTTGCTATCTCGTGCTCCGCCGCATGAGCCTCTTGGGCGACGCCATCAGCCACGCGATCCTGCCCGGAATCGTGCTTGCCTTTCTCCTTACCGGCCAGACCGCGTCCGGGCCGATGCTACTGGGGGCGGTCGGCATCGGCGTGCTGACGGCGGTCGTGACGCAAACACTGCACGTTTCGGGAAACGTGCCCGAGGATGCGAGCATGGGTGTCGTTTTCACGTCGCTTTTCGCCTTGGGCGTGGTCCTGATCGCGCTGGCGCCGTCGAACGTCGATCTCGATCTCGACTGCGTGCTGATGGGCCGGCTGGAAGAGGTGCTCGTCCGAGAACCTTGGCTCGGCGTCGAAGTGCCGTTGAAGTTCCCATCGTTGCTGGCCGTGCTGGCGGCAACCGCGGCCTTCGTCACCTTGTTCTGGAAGGAATTGAAGATCGCATCGTTCGATCCGGCACTGGCCACGGCGATGGGGATCAGCGCGGCGGTGGTCCATTACCTTTTGATGGGCATGGTCGCCGCGGCCACGGTCGCGGCCTTCGACGCCGTCGGCTCGGTGCTGGTGATCGCCATGCTGATCGTGCCCGCCGCCACGGCCCATCTTTTGACCGATCGCCTTGGCTGGATGGTCGGCTGGTCGGTGGTCGTGGCGATCATCTCGGCGGTGCTCGGTTATCTGGGCGACATATTATTCGACACGGGTGTGGCGGGCATGATGGCCGTGGGCGCCGGCTTGCAATTTTTGCTGGCAGTGTTGCTCGCGCCGCGGCATGGACTGGTGAGCAAGCTTTGGCACCGTTTGACGCTCTCGTTGCGGATCGTGTCGGAAGACCTGGTGGCCGTGCTCTACCGGTTCGAGGAGACGACGGGCGAAACGCAGACCGCCGGCGTGCCTTGGAACCTCTGCCGCCGTATCGCCGGCGGCGGCCTGACCGCCTGGCTGGCGGCGCCCTTGCTCTGGTGGCGTGGCGAAGTGCGGCCCGTTTCCGGCGGGCGGTTAAGGCTGACCCCGCGCGGACGCCAATCGGCCCAGTCGCTGGTGCGTTCGCACCGCTTGTGGGAAGCCTTTTTGGGCGAACACTTCCAGTTGCCACTCGACCATTTGCACGAGTCGGCCGAGAGGGTCGAACACTTCATCGGTCCGAAGTTGCAACAGCGGTTGGCCAGCGACCTGCATCAGCCCGGCCGCGACCCGCACGGCAAGGAAATTCCTGTCGCGAAGGAACCGGAATAGCAGGCCACACTCCGTGAGGCCTGCTAAAAAGTCCAGCTAATGAGTACCAATCGCACTGATGATTCGTAACGTTCAACTCAATTCGCGAATTGGAGTCGCGTGCGACGGCATGAGCGCGATCGGCCGGTCGGTGAGGTCTTTGACGAACGTGTGCGGGTCGATGCCGAGCCGGTCGTAGATGGTCGCGAGCACGTCCTGGTAATGCACGGGCCGGCTCGCGGCGTAGGCGCCCAGCTTGTCGGTCGCCCCGATCACTAGCCCCGTGCGCATTCCGCCGCCGGCCAGAAGGCAGCCATTGACTGGCGCCCAATGGTCGCGTCCGGCGTCTTTGTTGATCTTGGGTGTTCGGCCAAACTCGCCCCACACAACCAGGGTCACGTCGTTCGCCAGCCCGCGCTGGTGCAGGTCTTCGACCAACGCCGACACACCCTGGTCGAATTGCGGCAAGTTTTGTTTCAAATGGCCGAAGTTGTTGCCGTGCGTGTCCCAAAAGCCAAAGGCCACCGTCACGCAACGGACTCCCGCCTCGACCAGCCGCCGGGCCATCAGGAGCTGCTCGTTCCACAAAGGCGCACCGTCCCCCTGGTGCTTGGACGAGCCGCGACCGTATCGGTCGCGAACCGCCGCGTCTTCGCGCTCCAGGTCCATCGCGTCGACCAGCTTGCTCGACGTGAGCACTTCGAAAGCCCGGCGATACGCCGTTTCCATCTGGTCCACCTCGCTGCTGTCGACCGCGCGGCGGAATCGATCGAAGTCGTCGAGCAGCTTGCGGCGGCCTGAGAGTTGTTCGCCGGCGATAAATCGCAGCTTCATACTCGCCAGGTCCTCGCCGTCGGCCTTGACGGGTGTGAAAGCGTGGCCCAGGAAGCCTGGGCCGGGGCTGTTGTACGGCCGATGCTGCATCGTGGGAAACAGGTCGACGCTTGGCGGCACGCGCCCGTCGGTCGAACCTTGCAGCCGTGCAATGGCCGAGCCGAAATGGGGCCATCCTTCGCGCTGGCTGACGTCCATCGTCCGCCCCGTGACATTCTGGAAGCTGCTGTGCTCGTCGCGCAGTCCGACGATCGAGCGGATCAGGGCGATTTTGTCCATGCACGCGGCCGTCATGGGCAACAGCTCGCAGACCTCGATCCCCGGCACCCGGCTCGCGATCGGCTTGAACTGACCTCGGATCTCGTCGGGAGCTTCGGGCTTCAGGTCGAACGAGTCCTGGTGGGCGAGTCCGCCGGACAGGTAAACCATGATGATCGCTTTGTGCGACCGCCGTATACCGGCTCCTTCCTCGGCGCGCAAGAGCGCGGGCAAACCCATGCCGCCCATTGCCAGACCGCCAATTTGCAGGAACGAACGGCGGGTAAGACCGTCGCAATAGCGATGTTTTTCACCCACGAGTGTGAGCATCGACAAGCGTCCTTAAGTTGACCTGACCGGGCAAGCCAGCGGCATTGAATGTAGCATACCCGATTTTGCCTCGTCAGGCCAAGCGATGAAGCAGGTGGTAGTGGGCTCATCTGATGCCCCACTACCAAGCAGGTTACAGGCACGTCCAGCCACCGTCGACCATCAGGTTCACGCCGGTCACGTACTCGGATGCGTCCGAGGCCAGGAACACGACGGCCCCTTTGATATCGTCGTTGCCGAGCATGCGGCCGATGGGAACTCGCTGGCAATACCGGTCTAAGAACGGCTGCGGCTGGTTGTCGAAATAACCGCCGGGGCTGATGCAATTCGCTCGCACACCCTGCTTGCCATAGTAGCACGCCAGGTAGCGGGTGAAGTTGATCATGCCCGCCTTTACGAAATTATAGGTCGGCGGCTGCTTCATTTCCGTCCCGGCATACAGGTTGGGGTCGTTCGAAACGACGCCATAGATGCTGGAAATATTGACGATCGAGCCACGGCCCTGGCGAACCATCGCTGGAATGAAGGCGCGGCAGGTTTCGAACAAGCCGGCGAAGTCGCCCTCGGCGCTCGACCGGCAATGTTCGGCCGACTGGTCGTCGAACCCTCCGGCATGGCCGTCGCGGGCCAGGGCGCTGTTGACCAGGATATCGAGACGGCCGAAGCGGGCCAGCACCTCATCGCGCAGCGTTTGAATCGCAGCCGGGTCGGAAAGGTCGAATCGCATGCCGTGGGCATCGAAACCGTTCGACCGCAGTCGCGCGGCGAATTCCTCGTTCCGCTCCAGCGATCGCGAGGCGGTGATGACGGTCGCGCCTGCCTCCGCCAACCCTTCGGAGAGACTGCTGCCAAACAGCGGGCCCGCGCCGGCCGTTACCAGGGCCACACGACCGCGCAAGCTGAACCGATCGAGAATTCCCACCTCCAGGCTCCTTCGTCTTGTGATCGTCGTGTCGTCGACGCGATCTGAGGAACCAATCTACGGGCTAACGATCGATTGTTCCAGTCTTCCGCTCCGCCCGCTAGAATGCCCGCGGTGATGCCTCGCGTAAGTTGGGCTTTTTCGAGCCTGACTGCTCAACTCGTGGTTCCGTCAGGCTGGAAAGCCTAAACTACGATGGCCCGTTTCGGAGAATTGCACGATGGCTGCCGGCCACCCCAAGCAAGTGCCACTACGCCTGAAGATCGAAGGCGTGATTGGATCGGCGGAGCGGGTCGGCGAGCGCGTTCGGATCGAGCTTCCCACGCATTCGGGCCTGGCGGGCGTGGCGGAGCACGTGGCGGCGGCCGCCCGCGAGGCCGACCGGCTCTCGCGCAAGTTGAAGCGGCCCTGGAGCCTGCACCGCGCTCCCGCTTTCTTCCTCGCCGCCGCCGTCTTGCTGCTTGGAATCTGGACGTATTTCCGGTTTTTCCATGTCTCGATTCTGTCGGTTGCTCTGCCCGACCGTGATGCGAGCGAGTTGCGTAAGCTGATCGCCGACCAATCGCGCGTGGCGTTCAACTCTGTGATTGTGCCTGGTTCACGGGAGACGGCCGAGATGGTGGCGCGCGGCGAGGTTGACCTGGCATTCGTGCAAGGGGGCATTTCCACCGCGCCCGACCTGCCCCGGATGGAAGCACCGAGCCCGGAACTGGTCCTGTGGATGACTCGAGAAAGCGTCGAAAACCAGGCCGATGTCCGCCGTGTGCTGACGTCAGCGGAAAATGAAGGGAGTCATGCTGTTGCCGTCGATTTCTTGAAAGCCTGGAGGATCGACGGGCAGGCGACGTTTCTGCACGAGTGGCAAGACTTCACGGCGGACGAAGGCTACAAGATTCCCGACGACGTGGACTCGGTGTTCGTCGTCAAAGACCCCGCCGATGAAAAGACCCTCGCGGCGGTCCGGCGGTTAGCCGCTTCAGGATTCCACGTTCGCTCGCCCGATATTGGCGTGCATGCAACGAAGCTCGACTACCTTCGAGCGACCACCGTTCCGCCAGGCTACCTGGCCGGTAATCCGCCGCTGCCGGACGAGCCGATTCGAACGTTCGCCGTTTCGACGTTTCTTGTCGCCCGGCGGGGGCTCACGCCTCGTCTACTGGGCGTGGCCGCATCTGTTTTCGACAAAAACGCCGTGGCCATCGCGGATGGGCAATTCAGCCCCAACGTGGTCGACGCCGGTGAGATGTTCCAGGGTATCGACGCTTTTCTGGGAATCATCGTCAACATCGGCCTGGCGTTCCTCGCCCTGCTGGGAGTCGAAGTGATGACTTACCGGAAAAGGTTTCACGAGCTCAATTCCCTCGTCAGCCTGATCAGCATGTTACAGAGCAACAAGGATGTGCTCGGCATTCGCGACACGGCCATGCGGACCGAACGGCTGCTCTACCTGGCCATGTGCAGCGATCTCTTGGGCCTCGTGAGCATGATCAGCGGCTATTACACGCAAGAAAATTCGTCATTGCTCTTCAACAATCTCTCGGAAGTGATCCATCAACGCTGCGACGGACTGAAGATCAACATTCAACTAAAGATTTTGCACGCAATCATTGCGCTGCCCGAGCCGCTCAAGCCCGAGGGCGAAGTCAAATCGAAGGAACCGGCCGAAATGAAGGCCGGCGTCACCCCGTTGGGGTGAATTATGCTCCACGCGGCGACATGATGGCGCAACCGTCGTAAGCGCGATCGACAGCGGGACTCCAAACCTACAAACGAGCTGGCGGATCAACGCTTACCTGGCTGAACCGTCGTTTCGCCAACAGCGGAGCTCGTTGGCACCGCGTTCGGCGCAGGCGGCGATGTCAAGGCGGCCGTCGTTGTCGAGGTCCGCGAGAATGACGGTGACGGCGTTCGGCCAGTTTTGTTTGATAAAGTGCTGTTTCCAGCCGTTCTCCGGATTGCCCGTGTTCTCGAACCAGGCGAGTCGCCCTTGCGGGCCCCAAGCGGTTGCGACCACGTCTTGGTCACCGTCGTCGTCCAGGTCGCCGGCGACGGCCTCGAAGCCCTGCGGAAAACCCTTGGCGATGGCGTGCTTATTCCATTCGGTTCCAAGTCCCGGCCGGCCGACGTTTTCGTACCAGGCGACCTGGTGCGAGTCGGGTGAGTCGTTGCCAACGGCGGCCGCGATTCCAAACGCCATCAAAACGTCGAGATCGCCGTCGCCGTCCATGTCCACCGGATGCCCGTGCGCAGGCGCGATCGTCACGCCGTCGATGACGTGTTTCATCCAAGGTTCCGTGGCCGGTTTGCCCGTGTTCGCGTACCAGACGATCTGGTTGCCGGTGCGCGAGGTGCCGAGCAGGTCGGGCTTGCCGTCGCGATTGAAGTCCGCCGCGGCAATCGTGCGAGTCTCGCCGACCATGTTTTCGATTTCGTGACGGACCCACCAGCTTGCATCTCCGGGAGCTCCGATGTTTTCGAACCAGTCGAAACGGTTGCCGAACCGCCAACTGGATGCCGCAAGGTCCAGGTCGCCGTCGCCATCCAGGTCGGCCAAAGCGACGTCGTACGAGCCGGGAAGCTCCTTCGGAGCACAGACGCGATGGAGCTTCCAGGGCTGTGTGATCGTTTCTTTGCCGGGGTTTTCGAACCAACGAACGTCCCAACTCAGGTTGTCGACGATCACGACGTCGGGCAGGCCATCGCCGTTCACGTCGCCGAGGGCATGACGCTCCAGACGGATGGGCTGGTCTGCCTGCTTGGCGTACTTCTGAATGAACGAATGCTTGAAATTCCCTCGGCCGTCGTTCAACAGCAGGTAGAGATTGCTGTTGGGCTCCGCGTCGGAGCTGGTCAGGTCGAGGTCGCCGTCGCCGTCGAGATCGGCCGCCGCGCAGGCGTATGAGTACGTAAAGTTGGCGAGCAGCCGGCGCTCGGTCAGCCTGAGCGGACCGGCTTCGACGGTCTTCGGTGGTTCGGGCTCCGCGGATGGTTCACCGTTGGGAATGAGCAATGCCGAGATCGCCTGGGCGTAGACTCGGTGGCCGAAATCATTGGGATGATTCACGCCATTTCCGGTCTGGTCCCAGTCTTTTTTGCATTCCAGGAAGCGGATCCAAATGGAGGTCAGATCGGCCAAGGCAACGCCAGGACGGCAGAGACTCGCCAACGCGTCGCGGTACTCGGCAAAGAAGTCGTGACGGAGTCGGACCCAATCGCGATTGCCGAGCATGGACGCCACGAGGATGAACTCGCACTCCGGAAGCTTTTCTCGAATCTTGGCAATCATCTTTTCCGTATTGGACCGGTATTCGTCGGCGGGACGCCCGGACGAGTCGTTCATTCCAAACGCCAGAATCACCAGATGGGGCTGGTTCTCGACGACCTTGTCGATCATCGTCAGGCCCCAAGCGGTGTCGGTGCCGCCCACGGAGAGATTCTTAAGATCGACCGTCCCCTGGACGCTCTCATGCAGGTACAACCGCAGCAGCTCAGGATACGCGGGCTGAAAGGGCGCCGCGGCGCCCATGGCCGACGCATTAGCGCCCGCCGAAATGCTGTCGCCCAGCAGCACGATGGACAGGGGTTGCTTATTCAGCAATTTGTGAACCGATCTGGGTAATGTCTGCGGGTCGAACTTCGGTACGGCCGATTTCCAAAGGTCCGGCGCATGGGTGTAGGTGATGCAAGTCTGCATGTCGTGATATTCGAGCATCGCACCGAAGAAAATCTCACCGTTCCCGTCCCGGTGCGTCAACTTGTACTTCTGCGAATTTGCCGGGCGGCGCAGCTCCTGCGGCGTGCGCGACGCGATGCGAGAGCCCGCGGGAAGTACGATCTCACGAGACTCGGGCTTCCAGGCATAATCGCGGCCTTCCTCGTAGGTGATGTTTCCCGCCGAGTTGCGGACCGCCCGAATTTGGAGAATCGGAAAGAGTACCGAGGCGCTTGCCTCATCCGTCTCGGAATTCTTGATGAACAACACCGATTCGCCTTCGACGACGTCTCCTTGCCAGAATGGCCGCATGAGTTCAGGCGCGTACTTCCATGAAGCCTCCGTCGGCTCGCTCGCGGATGACGGTCGGTTGAACATCGAGACGAATGTCATGGCGCCAACGATGAGCCTGAGGCCGCGAATCGGACGCAGCAAGCGAAGGCAAAGGTATGCCGGTTCGTCGTGATTCCGTTGCGTGTGGCTCATTCGCATTGTTCGGTCTCCGAAGGAATCGTGTCGAAATTAAGACGGACGCACCGACTCGATACCGAGTTTATTGAGTCCTACCGCGGCATGCAAACGCGGATGGGGCAATGCAGGATGTCCTACCGCAGCGAGAGGGGTTATGCTGGAACCGACCCCCTGGGATCCGTGCGAGAGTTTATCGGTAGAACATTCAGTGGAAAATTCGATTCCCACGGATGGCGGGGCGATACCACGGATGGAAGAAAATCGGGTTGTGATTTTCCTTCGGTACATCCGTGGTATTACCACGCCATCCGTGGGTTCATGAGCGTTATCTGAAATGGCTCAACTCTTGCTTATCGAGAATGCGAAACCGTTTATCAGCGATTGTGTCGGTTGTGCCCGGCGGCTGTTCGTCGGACCCGGCTGGCGGATCGTCGCCGGCGATCGTGCTCATGCCATCTGCGACGAATGCGCATTCAAGGTCGACCCGACGATAACCGTCCAACGCGACCGAAGCAACGGGCGCCTCGATGACAGCATGCCGCCGACGATCGTCGAAACCAGGCGGCTGCTCCTGCGGGAATTCGTCCCGGACGATGCGGCGGCGTTTTACGAGCTGAACCGCGATCCTGAAGTCGTGCGCCATACGGGTGAAGGCAATGAAGGGCCCCAAAGCGTTGAAGAGGCGCGCGCTGTCCTCGTCGCGCGGCCGATCGCCGACTACCGCCGCTTTGGGTTCGGCCGCTGCGCCTGTGTTTGCAAGGAGACTGGCGAGCTGGTCGGCATGTGCGGCCTGAAGTACCTCGACGATTTGGGGGTGGTGGACCTCGGCTACCGGTTCCAGCGCACCTCTTGGGGCCGCGGTCTGGCAACCGAGGCCGCTCGCGCGATGGTCGAACTTGGGTTTGGCCGGCTCTCGCTCGGGCGGATCGTCGGTCTGGTCGAGCCAGGGCATACACCCTCGATCCGCGTTTTGGAAAAGGTTGGCATGCGGTTCGACAGGATGGTCGATTACCGTGGGGACCCGGTTGCCCAATACGTGGTGCTCGCCCCAGAACCGCAGACGCTATGATTCGGAATCGGTCAGCTTGAGATTCGCGATTGCCGCGGGCGGTCGCGCGGTTTCACTGCCGCCGCCGAAGCGGACTTCCCAAGGGAGTGCGGCAAACGTCGGCGGCGCGCGGCTGCACCAAGCAACGTCCGGCACTTTCCCGCCCGCGACGGCCAGCCACGGGGCTGCGGCACGTTTCTTGACGCCGCAACCTTCGCATGCGCGATCGTCAGGCCGCTAAGTTTGCCGACGTCGCGGCATCGACGGTTGAGCCTGATCCTGCCGTGTGCCTTCGAGATACTCTACGACTTCCCCCATGGGCATCACGTCTCCCAGGTCAATGTCGATATCCATCAAGAAGACCTCGTGCATCAACTCGCAGCGTTCGCCAACCGCCTCGCGGGGAACGATCACGCGGAAGCTGTCTGTGGCATCGCGACAAGTCGCGTAAACACAATGGCTGGTACTGATGCCGGTGACGACCAGCGTATCGACGCCGAGGGCCGTGAGAATCTCGTGCAAGCATGTTCCTTTGAACGCCGAAGCATAAGGTTTGTGGATTAACTTCTCGGTGGCAAGGCGTGCCAAACGTCGATCGAGCTCAAAGAGCTCGGCCGCATCCGAAGGCAGTTTCAGTGCGAGTTTTTTGTCGTGCGGACTGTGGGGATGTGCCGGGTCGTGGGCGAAAGTTGTGAAGAAGATGGGAACGCCCGCCTCGCGCGCCGCTTTCAAAACGCGTGATGTGGCCGTGACGACGGAATCGAGCTGGCTGCCAATCTGACCTGCCGGCTCGAGCCAGAACCGCGCCAGATCGATCACCAGCACGGCAGGCCGTGCGCCGAATCCGACGCGTCCGCCCCAACCTCTCTCCAAATAGCGCTCGCGCAAGGCGTTCAAATGGTCTCGCAGCGGCCCGCGAAGATTGTCGGGCAAACGCAGATCGTCCGAACCAAAACTGGTGCCGGTCGAACTCGCCATTCAAATCAGCTCCCGCATCGGCGCGCCACTGGATAGGATCGGCACCGGCCGGCCGAAGAAGTCGTTGAACGAGGCCTTGTAGTCGATGCCCAGGTGGCGATAGATCATGGCCAGAACGTCTTGGGGAGCCAACCCGCCCACTTGCAGCCATTGGCGGCGCGAAATCGGACCTGGGCAATGAAGTGGCTGCATGGACAAATGATACGACTTGCAGAGGTCTCGATCAATGTTGCTCAAGCGACTGGGGCGAGCTCGGAAGCTCGAATGTCGGTCCGAAGTTGCTTGTCAGTCTCCGCATGGTCAAGCGGGTGGCCAATCATGTCAGGCTGGAAAGCCTAACCTACGGCCGAGTGGCCCCGGGCTTTACCGCGCGCGTACAATTCATCGACACCCAAAGATTCAAGGAGACTTTTCCATGCGCTCGTTCCAACCCTCCCCGCGTTGGCAGCCCCATTGGCTCGTATCCGCCGATGACCGGCCCCTCGAGGACAACTCGCCCAAGTCGCCAAGGACTCCGGCCGAAACGTCGGACGGAGAACTGCTCGATGCCTACTCGCGAGCCGTCATCCGCGTGGTCGAGAGTATCGGTCCTGCTGTGGTGGCGGTAACACGACGTCGCGGGCAAGAATCGGGGGGCGTCGGATCGGGCGTGTTGATCAGCCGCGACGGCCATGCACTGACCAATAGCCACGTGGTGGGCGGTCAGCGGCATGTAAGCGTTACCACTCACGACGGCGACGTGCTGGAGGCCGAAGTCGCCGGCGACGATCCGGCCACCGACCTGGCCCTGCTGCGCGTCGCCGCGAACGATCTGCCGGCCGCTCCGGTGGGTGAGTCGGCGAGCTTGCGCGTCGGACAACTGGTGGTTGCGATGGGCAACCCTTATGGCTTTCAATCGACCGTTTCCACAGGCGTCGTCAGTGCCCAGGGGCGCTCGATGCGGGGTCAACAGGGGCGGCTCATCGAAAACGTGGTTCAGCACACGGCGCCCTTGAACCCGGGAAACTCCGGCGGACCCCTGGTCGATTCGCTCGGCCGTGTGGTGGGGATCAACACGGCGATTATCGTCATGGCCCAAGGCCTAGGCTTCGCCGTCCCGTCCGACACGGCCCGATGGGTTATTGGTGAACTGCTGGCCCACGGTCATGTGCGCCGGCCGGCACTTGGGATTTCCGTTACGACACGTCCCATCGGTAGGGAATTAGCAAGGAGCCTTGACCTGTTGATCGATCTGGCGATCGAAATCGTCACCGTCGAACCAGGCGGGGCCGCCGACCGGGCCGGCTTGCAGCCAGGCGACCTGGTGGTGGAAATCAACGACCGAATCGTGGGCAGTGTCGACGACATGCACCGGCTGCTGTCGCGCGTGGTGGCGGGCGAGGCAATATCGCTGTCGCTGGTGCGGCGAGGGCGGCGGCTCGAAGTGGAGGTCAAGCCACGAACGGCCGTACGCAAGTCATGATACCGTCGCGCTCTAGCTGTTTGCGTCGTCTGGCGGCGCGGTTTCAACAGGGCTATACTTCGCTACACGCGTCCATCAAATGAGTCATTCACCGTGGGTGGGGCAGAGCCGGGGCTGCGCGAAATCGGGGTGGATGGGCTCGAATTGCCATTTGCTGTTAAACCCGTTTTCGTTCCGCAAAGATGCCACCGGCTTGCCCGCGATCCACTGCGCAGGTGCCCCGGTTTCGCGTTGGCAGCTACAAACGTCCGCCCCGCACGTCACCTTTCCCTCCCCATTGCCCGGCCGCAGCCGAAGGCGGCGGCCGGGCAATGGGTGTACGAAGACAAGGAAAGGGTGCCTTGAGTAGCAGCCAACGTCACGGACCACCGGGCGAGCCGGTGGCATGGGATCCTCGACTCTGTGGCGGAATTGAATTTGGATAAAGACCAAACGGCTGTGACCCGGCATTTCGCGCTGCCCAGGCAGAGCCTTAGCGATGCCCCGGTGGATATGCCTTGGAATTGCTTGATAAACAGCGTTTACTGGACGAAAATCACCCATCGGACCGCCGACTTTTTCCCGAAGATTTGAAGGGGCTCACCTGGTGAGCCGAATCGATTCGCGCCTGCAGAGATTTGAGACAAGATTACGCTGCCGTAAATCGGTCGAAATTTCACCGCCATGCCTCCGCAAACGTTTTCACGTCGCGAGTTTCACCGCCGCTTCGCGGCCACGGTCCTCGCATGCAGCCCGGCTATCGCCGGGCTGGCGCGTGCCGAGCCGACGGGTAAGAAATTGGCAATGGGGCGATATTTCGATATCCACACGCACGTCGGACAGACCTGGAATACCGACGAGCCGCTCACGGCCGAGACGCTGTTGCGCTGGATGGACGCCCACGGCATCGACCAGGCGGTCGTGTTGCCGTTGATCTCGCCCGAAGCTTCGAGCTATCCGCTGACGACCGATTTCGTATTGGCCGAAACCAGGCCCCATCGCGACCGGCTGGTGCCGTTCTGCTCGATCGATCCGCGGATCAGTTTCGAAGGCGGGCACAAGGGCCTGGAGGACATGCTCGCGCGTTTTATCGAGGCCGGCGCCAAGGGGTTCGGCGAGCACAAACCGGGCGTGAAGATCGACTCGCCGCAGAACCTGGCGCTGTTCGCCGCCTGCGACGAGGTGAAGTTGCCGGTCTTGTTTCATCTCGACAACGAGCGCAATCTCGATGCGCCCGGGTTACCCGGCCTGGCCAGGGTGCTCAAGGCGTTTCCCGGTGTCAACTTTATCGCTCACGGGCCCGGTTGGTGGGCCTCGATCTCCGCCAGCGCGACGCAGGCCGACCTGGGCGGATATCCGCGCGGCGAGATCGCGCCGGGCGGAGCGGTCGACGAGCTTTTGGGCAGATTTGCCAATCTCTTTGGCGACCTATCGGCGCCGAGCGGGGCCAATGCCATGGGCCGCGACGAGAAGTTCGCCCGTGAGTTCCTCATCCGCCATGCCGACCAGCTTTTGTTCGGCAGCGACTTTCTGGAACCCCACATGGAAGTGCCGCAGTTTGAGCTCTTCGACAAGCTCAACTTGCCCGCCGAAGTGCAGGCTAAGGTTTTCCGCGACAATGCGCCACGGGTTTTGGGGCTTGATACGGCAGGCTGATTCTGTTTCGCCGAGAACAGTCTGTCGCAAGGCAGGTACAAGTATCGCCACACGGATTACGGTTTGAGCCAGTCGACGACGGTCAAACTCGGTATCTTGCTACGGAATGATATACTTGACAGACCCACTCTAAACGGGTAAAATGCTGGCATCACCACAAGGAACATGACGATGCCAGCCAAAAAAGCCCCGACCGGAACCGACGCCGATCTTAACCTCGCCACCCTCTCCGCACTGTTTGTCGATGAGGAAAAGGCCCGCGAATTCTTTGAGTCTAACCGCTGGCCAAACGGCCCGGTATGCCCGCATTGCGAGAGCACGAACGTCTACACATTGACGGGCAAGCCTGAATCCAAGAATCCGGTTCCCCCAGGCGTCTATAAGTGTGCCGAGTGCCGAGAGAAGTTCACGGCACGAATCGGCACCATCCTGGAGGAAAGCAAACTCCCCATTTCCAAGTGGCTCATGGCGTTTCACTTGATGACCAGCAGTAAGAAGGGGTTTTCCTCTCACCAGATGGCCCGTGAGCTTGGAGTCACCCAGAAAACGGCGTGGTTCCTTTGCCACCGTATCCGGGCGACGATGACCAACGATCCGACCAACGGCGATAAGCTGCACGGGGAAGTTGAGATTGACGAATCGTACGTCGGTGGCAAGCCTCGCCACGCGAACAATCCGGGAGCCAAGCCACGGAAGGCGAGTAAGCGGGGGCGTGGCACCGACAAGGCCCCGGTCATGGTACTCGTTCAGCGTGACGGCACTTCGCGGGCCATGCCGGTTGAATTCGTTGACGCCGACACGCTCAAAGCCGAAGTGCGAAAGAACGTCGATCCTTCGGCGACGATCATTACCGATGAGTGGTCGTCCTATCGCGGTCTGGGCGATGAGTTTGAAGGCGGACACCACACTGTCAACCACAGCCTTAAAGAATACGTGCGGTACACGGATGGGAAGGATGAGCCGGAGTACGTCAGCACGAATACGGCCGAGTCGTGGTTCGCCTTGTTGAAGCGGTCGCACTATGGGATTCACCACAAGATGAGCAAGAAGCATCTCTTTCGGTATTGCGTCGAGCGGTCGTTTGTTTGGAATCATCGGAAGGTTACGGACGGCGAGCGGATGGTTGCGGCAATCAAGGGCGGCGAAGGCAAGCGATTGATGTATGCCAGTCCTAACAAACAAGCGGGATAAGCCATGAGTGCAAGCCTAGATGGCGTCAAAGCGAAAATCGAACGTGCGAAGGGATATTTCGTTGATCTTGAGAATTTGATTCGGGAGTGGATCGCCATTCCTGAGAATCAAATTGCAGCGAGTACCGTCATAGATCACCCGGAAGGGAAGCAGACGTTCGCCACTGCCGCTCTCACGCCTATTCCAGTGATTTTCTCTCTGGCCATCGGCGACTTCGTTCACAACCTGCGTTCGGCGCTCGATCATTTGGCTTGGCAACTTGTAATCGCAAGTCCTCCCAATAGCCCAGGGAGGGAGACCGCGTTCCCCATCTGGATAACGAATACGCCCAAGCAAGCAGCCAATCGTCTTAAGCTCCTCGGACTCTTCAGACCGGACATCGTTATCGCAATCAATTCTTACCAGCCGTACCAGCGATCTGCATCCAATCCCGCATCTGACCCCTTGCACATCCTCTCTGAACTCGACAACATCGACAAACATCGTCTGCTTCTTGTTGTATTGCCAGATGTCCCATTCTCTTTGATCGTTACAACGAGTGGCGTGTCCACGAAGATCGAACCCAAGGATTTGACCAAAAAAGACAAAGACGGCAAGATAATCGCGTCGGCTTTGTTCCCTCCCCTCAAGCTCGACCCCAAATCTCACACGCATGTTCAAGCCGAGCATCGCATATTGTTCAAGGATACCGGCCTGTGCTGTGATGGGGAACGAGTCTTGCCAACGCTGAAAGGACTCATCAATGAAGTCGAAGTCATAGTCTCTGACTTCTCTCGCTTCTTCTAATGCCAGCGCGTTCATGGAGGATACCTATGAAAAAGAAACCGAAAACCACCAGAAAACCTAAGAACTGCCCACTGTCACTCTGGCCGATGTCGTTCGAGCAAGTCGTCAAAAAAGTCGCCAAAGGCAAGACACCAAAAACTAAACGCTAGTTCACCAAACCGGACTGTCGATCCGTCGTCATCTTACCCCGTTACGGTGGGTCTGGAAAGTATATCATTCCGTCTTGCTAAAGTGCTGGACGTTATGAGTTACCATCGTCAGTCCATGAACCAGCGCGGTCGCTTCAGTCATCAGGTCGATTGCAGCCACAAGAGTTCCTTGATCCACCAGTTGTGCGCGTACCTCCCCGAAGCGCTGCGCCGCGGCCTGATCAACATCGAGCACGTTGGCAACTCCGGCCGATCCTGATCTCCGCCGCGGAGTGTCGGAGCTGCGTGGCTTCCTGCCGTGAGCGTTCACGGCGGGACGGACCTGGAGAAACGGCCAGTGCCGATCCCGAAACCGCCAGGCAGGCGGGACGCCTGCACCACAAGGCGGTCGTGCAACGGGCATATGGTATACACTTGACAAGTATACGGCCGCCCATTACGCTTACAACTGTTGGTTCTGATTCTCTGTCTGAATAACGATTTTAAGTAGGTTCAATAATGCTAGTACCCTGCGAATATCCATCGCTTGTCGCGCATCCATCATCCAACGGGGAGCAATGCGCCGATGGGGAACACTGCTCCGATGGGGAACGGCGTTCCAATGGGGAGAATGGGTCGGATGGGGCGGAACGCGTCGAATGGCTCTGGCCTGGCCGTTTGGCCCGGGGACAGCTCACTATTCTGGCAGGCGGAACGATGTCGGGAAAAAGCTTCCTCACGGCCGATCTGGCCGCCAGGGTCACTAACGGGTTCGACTGGCCCGACGCGCTGGGCGACGAGGCTGATGCCGGCAATGGCGAAATCACGTCCAGAGCGCCGCCGGCGCGCGTGCTGATTTTGCCAGACAACACATCGAGAGCAGGCAGGTTGTGGCCGCGGCTCGCGGCGGCCGGCGCCGATCTGGGCCGCATCGTCGTTGATCAGATAGATCGGAGCAAGATCCCGAATGACGAAATCGTCGGGGCGATCGAGGAGGCCCTGACGCGCGCCGGCGATTGCAAGCTGGTGATTTTCGAGCCCCAGCCCCTCGGCTTCGCCTCGCGTGGCGCTGAGCTCGACGAGGCGAGCGTGACGCTCCTTCAGTCACTGGCCGACCTGGCCGCGCGCCGTCAAGTGGCAGTTCTGGCGGTTGTGGGCCTGCGCCATGATTTCACGGCGCCGGTGTCCAAACGGCAGTTGGGCGCGCTGGCGTCGTGCGACGCGGCGATGTCGGTTTGGGCCTTGCTGCGTGACGAGGCATCGCCCGCGTTGCGATACCTGGTCGCAGCCCGTTCGCCCGAAGCTGACGATCAGACGGCGCTGGCTTTTCGCATTCGCCAAGACCGGTCGTGCGCGTCGCGCACCGCGGCGCGGGTCGAATGGCGGGCCAAAGCTCTGGCAACCGCCGACGGGGCATCGCGGGCTTACGGCGGCGCGGCGGACAGCCGCCGCGCGGTGCGAATCGACGCCATGCGCTGGCTCAAGTCGCTGTTGCGCGAGGGCGGGATGCCCGTCACCGAGTTCGAGCGCGAGGCCAGAGACGCGGGCTACTCGTGGGCCACGGTCCGCCGCGCGCGGCAGGAACTACCCGTTCGCGCCGAACGCGAATACATCGGCTGTAATGGGCACTGGTTCTGGAAAATGGAGGCAGAAGTCTGGGTCGCCGGTCAAAGCCGCGTCGCGGCAGGCAAGAAGCCCCGACACTTGCCCGAAGTTCAGATCGTCAACCTGGCGACCCTGAAGGCGGTCGGTGAGTTGCCGGTCGAACCCGCGGACAGGGCGGCCGACGATGCGAGGCCGACGGGACAAGGGCTAGGTGCTCAACTGGTGGAGCAAGATGCTCAATTGGCGCGCGAAATCACCGGCCGGCTGACGCCGGCCGCTCGCCAGGGCCAAGGTGCTCAACTGGAGGGGCAAGGCGCTCAACTGGCGCGCGAAATCACCGGCCGGCTTACGCCGACCGCTTGCCACGGCCAAGGTGCTCAACTGGCGGGGCAAGGCGCTCAACTGGCGCGCGAAATCACCGGCCGGCTTACGCCGGCCGCTCGCCAGGGCCAAGGTGCTCAACTGGCGCGCGAAATCACCGGCCGGCTTACGCCGACCGCTCGCCCAGAACAAGGTGCTCAATTGGCAGGGCAAGGCGCTCAACTGGGGCGCGAAAATGGCTGGCCGGCTGCTAACAGTGGCCCGCGGGGCGACCGGGCCGGCGCGGCGAAGGCAAGACGCATGAAGCGGAAAGAGAAGAAGAAGATGAGAAGGCTCGTGGCGATCGGTCTCAAGCGGTAGGAGGTAGGTCGTGGGGAGTTCTTTGGCAGTTCGGCTAAGCATTTTAGACGGTCCGCCGGTTTCCCTTTGAAAGCCTATACAACCCCGGTAAGCGGTCGCGGGAGCGATGCGCCGCCCTGGCACGCATCAGCCGATGTTGATATAATGCCGTCGTGCATGGGTGTCCGAAATGATGCCCCGGCCCGGGATCGACCGGGGCATCGCTTGGGCTCTGCCCCAGCCACCGTGAATGCTACGTGACATTTAAGCTGAACTCCAAGTGCCCACGAAAATAACCGGAAATGGTGCCCCATGTTGACGATTTATGGCCGGCAAGATAACCGCCGCATGTGCGATGGTCTCAGTCGACGCAGCTTTTTGAGCATTGGCGGCATGGCATTGGGCGGCCTTTCGCTGCCGCAGTTGCTGGCCGCCGAGGCAAAGGCCGGCACGGGCCGCTCGCACAAGGCAATCATCAATGTTTTCCTGCCGGGTGGTCCACCGCACCTGGACATGTGGGACATCAAGACCGAGGCCCCCGCTGACATCCGCGGGGAGTTCGCCGCGATCCCGACCAATGTGCCGGGGATCGAGATTTGCGAGATGTTCCCTCGCATCGCCGCCATGATGGACAAGTTCATTCCGATCCGCACCGTGGTGGGGGCATTCGGCGGGCATGACGGTTACCAGTGTATGACCGGCCGTGTGCCGAACAATCCGCCCGGAGGCGGCTGGCCCGCCATGGGCGCCTGGGTCTCGAAGGTCCAAGGTCACGTTCATCCCGGCGTGCCACCGCACTTGTCGTTGATGTACAAAACGGGCGCTTCGACCTGGGGCAATCCTGGCGACGGGGGATTTCTTGGCGCCGCCCACGCGCCCTTCCGGCTGGTGGGCGACCGGGGGCAGAAAATGGCGGACGAAATGGTACTTGGCGGCATCACACTCGACCGGCTCCGCGACCGTACACGGCTGCTGGGCGCCTTCGACAACTTCCGCCGCCAGGCCGACTCCAGCGGCGTGATGCGTGGCATGGACGCCTACGGCCAGCAAGCGATGGGCATTCTCACCTCATCCGGCCTGGCCGACGCGCTCGATCTGACGAAAGAAGATCCCAAGAACGTCGAGCGCTACGGCAAGAACGATCCGACCTACCAGCGTGACGGTTCACCGCGAATGGTCGAGAACTTCTGCATTGCCCGCCGGCTGGTGGAAGCGGGCGCAAGAGTGGTGTCGATGAACTTCAGCCGTTGGGATTGGCACGGTCCTGACGGCATGAATTACGTGCAGGGGCGAGTTGACATGCCACTGTTGGACCAGGCGCTTTCGGCGCTGGTCACCGACTTGCACGAGCGCGGGCTCGAGCGGGATGTTTCGGTCGTCTGCTGGGGCGAATTCGGCCGGACCCCGCGGATCAACCAGTTCGCAAGTCGCGATCACTGGCCGCAGGTAAGCTGCGCGATCATGGCGGGCGGCGGAATGCGCACCGGGCAAGTGATCGGACGCACGAACCGGTTAGGTGAATATGCTTCGTCGCGACCGGTGACATTCCAGGAAATCTTCGCCACGCTGTACCACAATATCGGCATCGATGTGAATACCGTCACCGCGCTCGACACGCGCGGCCGCCCGCAATACCTTGTGGATGCCGGTGAACTGCCGATGCACGAGGTCGTCTAGGCTACACTAAGCTGTAGACCTCCGGCCCGACATGCCGCGTGACGACGCTGGTAAAGAGCGTGAAGGCGTTGGCGTCGTAGACCATTACCGGGATGAACCGGCCGATCAAGCGGGCGTTGCCATCGAAGACGGCGATCCGGTCGCAGTTCGTGCGCCCAGTAAGCTGCAAGGCTTCGCCGTGCGCATGGTCGCCAGCGGTGACGCCCATTCTGTCGCCTTCGCTGGCCCGCTTGCGGCTGGTCTTGCTGGGACCCTCAACCAGCACGGTTACTTCGCGGCCAAGAAAGACCTGGTTGTCCTGCTCGCTGATCTGGTTCTGCATTTCCAGGAGAACGTGGTTCCGCTCGCGCTTGACCTGCTCGGGCACGTCATCGGGCAATCGTTCATCGGCCTTCGTGCCGGGGCGAGGACTGTATTTGAAGATAAAGCTATTCTTGAACCGTCCCTCGCGCAGCAACTCGGCCGTGGCCTGAAAATCGTGGTCGGTCTCGCCACAGAAGCCCACGATCCAGTCGCTGGTCACCGCGGCGTCGGGCACCGTCTCACGGATTCGGCCGAGCATCTCGCGGTATTCCTCGACACTGTAGCCGCGCTTCATGCGCCGCAACACGGCGTTCGATCCGCTCTGGCAAGGAACGTGCAAGTAGTGCGAGCATTTCGGCAAGTCGCGCACCGCCTGCAAGAGGTCGTCGGTCATATCCTTGGGATAGTTCGTGACGAACTTGATCCGATCGATCCCGTCGATCGCGTGCAGTCGCTCGATCAGGTCCGAAAGCCGAGTCGTTCGGCCATCGGCCGCGTGACGATAGCTGTTGACCGTTTGGCCCAAGAGCGTGATTTCGCGGCACCCTTCGTCGGCCAGCTTGCGGACTTCAAGTTCGATCAGCGCCGCCGGACGGCTTTGCTCGGGGCCGCGGACGCTGGGCACGATACAGTAGGTGCAGAACTTGTCGCAGCCGATCATGATCCGCACGAAGGCCTGGTACGGGCTTGGCCGCATCTCCTCATCGCGCAAGGGATCGTAGCTTTCGAAGCTCCGTTCGACCTGAGACCGGCTCCCATCAGTGCGGTCGAGGCTGACCTCCATCCGCTTTTCGCCGCCAGCGGCGATCTCTTGCAGAATCTGAGGGATCTGGTGCAACTGGCCGGGACCGACGACCAGGTCGACGTACGGGGCGCGGTCGAAGATCAACCGCTGGTCCTTCTGGGCCATGCACCCAAGCACTCCGATGATCTTCTCGGGGTGCGTCCGTTTGGCGTGTTTCAGCCGTCCCAGGGCGCTATAGATTTTGTCCTCGGCGTGTTGGCGGACGCTGCACGTGTTGAACAGGATCGTGTCGGCCTCACGCGGTGTGCCCACAAGCTCGTAGCCCTGTCGGCGCAAACTGGCCACGACCAGCTCGCTATCGAGCATGTTCATCTGGCAACCGACGGTTTCAATGTACAGCTTGGGCATGCCCAGGCATTGTACCTTCCGGCGGGCACATCGGGCGAGGGGGATTTGGGTTCGGTTCGAATACCCGCATGAATCGTCCCTGTGGGTTCGCCTTTAAGATACGCACGCGTCCCTGGCGGTCGACGACGTGCAGTTCGCCGCCGCAAGCCCGCACCTGATCGTCCGCAAGCCCATCGAGCACCACACCCACCGGTGCCTGTAGTATGATGTCGAATTCCACGAGCATTCCGCGGTGCAGGGCAAACGTGCTGCGACCGATCCGCAGGCGGTCCGAGTTCATGGGGCAGGCAGGTGGGGCGAAATGCACGGCTCCGTTCTCCTGAACGTGCGGCGACAACCGTTCGCTTGCGCCTGATGCATAGTCGTGCCGCATGTCGGCCGTCGCCGAGCCGGTCGCATGGTCGACCGTCGAGAGTATGAAGCCTTCCGAGTCGAATTCGACCAGGCGGCTGTGGCGGCAATCGTCGCGGGCGACCTCGCCGATGACCCCTGTGTGGACGAAAGTGCATTGATTTACTCGGGACAGCGAGTCGGGATACCACTGCCCCAGGTGGTTGTGTGCTGAAAACCAGAGCTTGATCTGCGGGTTGCGATTGACGATCTCAATGAAACGTTCGGGCCGGTCGGTATGATTCAGCCAGGCGTTGGGGCATTTCAAGTGGATGCTCTGCAACACTCGCAGGCCCGAGCCCAGCGGCGGCGCGTGCGAAAAGATGAACGTCGGCCGCCGACGGTTTTCGGCGAGCGTCGAGCGGAGCCACGCCACCTGCGATTCGTCGAGGTGCACTTCGTGGCAGCAGCCTGGGTTTGCGCGAAACCGCGTGCTCGACAGGCAGACGGCCAGCGCATCACCCAGATCGATCGTGCGGTAGGGCATGTCCTGGGAAAAGGCATTGCACCATTCGGCCACCGCCTGCGCGTCGGTTGGGTAGGCGGGGCCTTCCAGGTCGTGGTTGCCGATCAGGGTATGGAAGGGGCGGTCGAAGCCGGTGAGGAACTCCAGGCCTTCCATAAACGACTGCCAGGTGCCACAGTGGCTATAGCCCCCCTGGTCGCCCAATTGAAATACGGCCTCGGGGCCGTGCCGGAGGATCTGTTCGCGTGCGCGTCGATAATCGCCGTCTTGTGGAGTTTCATAATGCAGATCGCCCAGGACGGCAATCTTCCGTTTCGGTCGAGCCATGAAGGGGATTTTGCTCCGGGATCGTGAACGACGAATGTGCCAGCCGCGTTTGTTTCCGACGCTTGGCGTTCGCCACCGCCGGGCCGTTGTGTAATTCTAGGCGGAATGCGGCAGCGAAGAAAAGGCGAATGTTTTTGATTGCCGACTTTGGCCGAGTTAAGGTATAGGACGCTATTGCAAACGAACCCCAGGAAATCGATGACATGGGCAAACTCGACGGGAAAGTGGCACTGATCACAGGCGGAGGCCGTGGTCTCGGGCGTGGAATCGCGCTCGGGTTAGCCCGCGAAGGCGCAAGGCTGGTTCTGGCCGCGCGCCAAGTGAACGAACTACGATCGGCCGAAGACGAACTGGCTGGCTTGGGTGCCCTTGTCTTGACGGTGCCGACCGATGTGACCGACGAGGACCAGGTCGATTCGCTGTTTGGCAGGGCCATCGAGCGATTCGGCCGGCTCGACGTACTCGTGAACAATGCGGGGGCATTCGACGGTGGACCGCTCGACGAACTTTCGACCGAGGCCTGGGACAAAGTGATCGCGGTGAACCTGCGAGCGCCCTTTCTTTGCACGCGCGCCGCGATGCGGATCATGAAACGGCAAGGGGTGGGACGAATCATCAATGTCGGATCGATCTCGGCCCAGCGCGTACGGCCCGGTTCCGCGCCCTATTCGGCTTCCAAGCACGGGCTTTGGGGATTGACGCAGGTCACCGCGTTGGAGGGGCGCGAGCACGGAATCACTTGTGGGTGCCTGCACCCTGGGAACATCCTGGTCGAGCGCCGCCACACCTCGCGCACCGAAGACGCTGAGCCGATGATGTCGGTCGACGAGATCGCGGAAGTCGCTGTGCTGATGGCCACCCTCCCGCCGCACGTCGAGATGCTCGAGGCGATCGTGCTGCCGCACGAGCAGCAGTATATCGGGCGGGGTTGAATGTCGGGCGGGGTTGGCGTGGTAGGCCCAATAGGCCTGATTACCAGCCCAGCTCTACGGCTTCGAAGCTTTCGACGACTTTATCGTCTTGCCGAGCTTGGGAGTGGCGTCGGGGTCGAGTCCCAATTCTCTCTGACGCATATACTTCGTCGCCGGGCCCTTCTCTTTACCAGTGATCTTCCCGTCGTGGTTCGTGTCGAAGCGCTCCATGAACGCCTTCTGATCGGCTTCCTGCTGCTTCTGCATCGCCAGCATCAGTTTCTGCTGGGCCTGCGCCGTTCGAACCATCATCTGTTGCATGCCTCTCATGTACGAGTGGCCGCGTCCTCGGGCCATCGCGGGCTCGCCAAGACACATTCCGGCCAGCACCGCCAGAACTGCAACCAGAGAGCCCTTGCCTCGGACCCTTTTCATATATTGTCGATTAGGTCCATGTGAGCGACCATCCAGGCATCGCATTGTAACGGCTCCAGTCATCGTGCCAAACGGGCGAATTGCCCTACTCCTTCGCATCATTTGAGACCTTCGGCTCTTTTGGCTCTTTCGGCTTGGGTGATTTCGCCGACTTCGCCGACTTCTTTGTCTTGCCCAGCTTCATCGTCGACTGCTTCTGTTTATTGAGCGTGGCGTCGGGGTCGAGTCCCATTTCTTTTGCACGCAGGTATTTCGTCGCCGGACCCTTCTCTTTGCCGGTGATCTTGCCGTCATGGTTCGTATCGAAACGCTCCATGAATGCCTTCTCATCGGCTTCTTGTTGCTTCTGCATCTCCTCTGCCATCTTCTGCGAAGCCTGCGCCGACTGGATCATGATCTGTTGCATGCGCCCCCTCCACCACTGGGCAGATGCCAACGCGGGGTCGATGCTCCACATTCCGGCTATCATCGCCAGCGCGGCGACCAGCGAGCGACTCTTTGGCATGCATATCCCGCAGCGAATCGATCGACTCGGGCAAACATCTAGACATCGCATTGAGACGGCTCCAAGTGGAAAACGTAGGAATGCAACCTCGCACGCGATCATTCTACACTAGCGCCGGTTGCCATGAAAAGCGCCGTGACCACCCTTTGGGGTGATTATTAACGCTTATTAATGTTTCGCGACACCGGCGGCGCCCTTTGGATGCACCGTCCCACGCTACAGGTACGGCCCTTGGGCGCGTCGACGTTGCGATTCATTGCCCAGCGTCACAGGGCACTGGAAATCGCTCGGTTTAACAGCCAGCATCGAGCATGAAACCTCTTGCAGCAGTCGCTCCGCAGTGTTGCCGACCAACATGCCGGGAATGCCGGAGCGGGCCGCGGTGCCCATCACCAACAAATCGACAGAGTGCTTTTCGAGGTATTTCAAGATCGCCAGGTCGGCACCGCGTTGCGCGTCGATCACCACTGGGGTGATCGTGGCGGCCGTGCCACTCAACCTCGCGATCTGTTCGGCAAGGGCACGTTCGGCGTCACCGCGCACCTGAGCATGATATTGTTTGGTATTCTCGTCATTCACACTTCCGATCCAAACGCGGTCGAGCGGATAATCGCAAGCATGCACCAAATGGATGTTCGCATTCCATATGATTGCAACCGCGGCGGCCATTTGCAACGCCAGGTCCGACACGGAGCTCAAATCGCTGGCCACCACGATCCGCGGCGTCTGGGGAAGCGGACCAGGTTTTGTGACCCAGACGGGACAAGGGCAGTTCCGCAACAGCTTTTGTGCTGTACTGCCAAACAGAAACCGCTCGATCCCTGCCGGATCACGCGTACCGACGACCACCAGATCATGCTCCTCGCGAAGGACCGCGACGATAATCTCCTCCCAACCGATTCCATAACCCATCCGGGCGGCAGCCGTGATACCTTTGGCTTCGCAATCGCGCACCAGCCTGGCCAAGACTGCATTGGCCTGGTCGGTGAGAGACTGCTTCAAGTCGAGCGGCTCGTTGGTGAGCAAATCGAGATATCGAATCTGCTCGGGCACTTCGACGGCAGCGAAAAAGGTCAGCCTGGCGGAGGCTTTCTCGGCCAATACCACCGCTTGTCGCACGGCTTCTTGAACTGGAGCCCCGAGATCGGACGGGCCCGAAGGCCCAGATTGCGAAAGGTCGATGCCCACGAGAACGTTCTTGAACATACGGGCGCCCTTTCACAGGGTCGAAACAGTCAGGTCTTTTTGCGTTCGCGGCCGATCGCCTTGGTCAGCATTTCGCGCATCTCGCTCTCGATTTTCCCCTTGAACATCATCGCGGCAAAGGGAAGGTCGACGTCCACTTTCACTTCGGCGTCTTCCACCACCCCGGACCCTTGAAACTTGAAACCGTAGGTCTTGAAGCTGAATTTGAGCGTGTTTTCGCCCCACTCTTCCTGCAAGTCGCCCACCTGGTCTTTGTGGCGTTCCTTGAGCCACGAAAGAAACCCCTTGAGTCGTTCGCCCGCTTCCTCGCGGCCAACGGTGTGCGGAACCGTCACTGAGATCTTCGGCATGCTCGCTCCCTATAGATTCCTTTTCCTTACGGTCCACCTAATTTGTCATCTCGTCTGCCAGCTTTTGTTTCAATTCCGACAACAGTCGCACGGCATGGCCGATCTCGGCTTTTTGGCGGGCGGGTTCCTGGGGAATCTCGCGTTCGATCGTGAGCGGGCCGGAGTAACCGACTTCGGCGAGTGCGCGTAGGTAGTTTTCCATACCAACGTCTCCCTCGCCCAGGGGCACTTCGGCGCCCCAATCCACACCGGGCTTTTTGGACCAGGTACCGTCCTTGCAGTGGACACTCTTGACGTAGCGACCCACCTTCTTCAACGCGGCAATCGGCTCGCCCGAGCCGTAGAGGATCATGTTCGCCGGATCGAAATTGATGAACAGGTTGTTGCGCGCCACGTCGTGGATGAATGCCAGCAGCGAGTCGGCCGGTTCCTGGCCCGTCTCCAGGTGCAGGGACTGGCCATTGGCACGGCAATGGTCGCACAGGTCGCGCGTCACCGCCAGCACCTCGGCGTAGAGCGGATCGGAGGAGTCGTGGGGCACGAAGCCCAAGTGCAACGCCACCACCGAACAACCGAGTAATCTGGCGAAATCGGAAATCTCCTTCATCTCGGCCGTTCGCGCCGCACGCGTGGCTGGTGGCACGAGGCCGACGGTTTTGACCACGGTGGGGATGTCGGCATAACTTTCGCCCATGAAGCCGCCAAACACTGCGGTCAACGTGATACCGGCCTCGCGCAGCCGGCCCAGAAATGCCTGGGCTTGTTGCGGAGTGCGGGTGGCCTTGGAAGGCGCGTGCAATTGAATCGTCGGGACACCCAACTCACGGGCGACGTCAAGCTTGACGCCCAGCCCGGCGTCGATGCTGGCGAATACGCCGATCGGCCATCGTTCCACGGTCGTGCTCCGGAAGGCAGTTTTTCTACGTCACCCTGGGTCTGCAGCCTACCAGAAGCCGGCACGGCTCCGCAAATGGGCCGTCCACTCTTCCGGCGGCGTGTCGAATCCGAAGGTGTTCTTGACGATGAAGTTCGGCCGGCCCTTGACTTCAAGGAAGATCGAGCTGATGTATGTTCCCAGTACGCCAATCGAGAGCAATTGTACTCCCCCGAGGAACAGCACGGCGACCATCGTGGCCGACCAGCCTGGAATCGCCTGTCCGCGCGACCACTCGAAGAGCACCCAGAACATGTACACCAGCGCGCCGATCGAAAAGAACATACCCAGCGCCGCCGAGACCTTGAGCGGCACGTCGGAAAAGGAGATCATCGCCGAGTCGATGAAGTTACGGATCACCTTCAGGCCCAGGACACGAAACTTGGTCGAACCCGAATGCCTGGCCTGACGATGATAGTGGACGACCGCGTGCTTGAAACCGATCCAGCAGACCAGGCCGCGCAGGAAGGGGCGTTTTTCGGCGAACCGCGTGACATAATCGACCGCGCGGCGCGACAAGAGTTTGAAGTCGCCCGCCTCCAACGGCAAGTCGATCGTTGAGACGGCACGCAGGATGGCGTAGCCGAGACGGGTGATCGCCAATTTGACGAGCGACTCGCCGGCCCGCGAACGGCGGACAGTGTGGACGACCTCGACTTGCGGGTCTGACTTCCAAGCGCGTACCATTTCGGCGATCACTTCGGGAGGGTCCTGCAGGTCGGCATCCATATAAACCACCGCATCGCCAGCGGCATGGAGCATGCCGGCCAGCACGCAGGGCGAAACGCCGAAGTTGCGCGATAAGTTGATCAACTTGATGTCGGGCCGTTCGAGGGCCGCCTGCAGGAGAATGCGTTCGGAATCGTCGGTCGAGGCGTCGTTGACGAAGATCAACTCGTAATCGCCGACCTCGCCCGCGGCGATTAATCGGTCGAACACCGTTCGCAAACGGCGGATCAGCTCGATGAGTACTTCTTCCTCATTGAAGAACGACAGCACGACCGAGATTCGGGCCGAAGCATCGCGGCGATCGACCGTTGGGCGCTCGGGTGATTGGAGCACGGCAAGCGAACGCCACGGGGCGGCTGCCGACTGCCGGCCATTGAAAGCCGGCACCGACTCGGCCGAAAGCGGGGAAGAATCCATTCTCATGCAGCCAATTTGGTCCAAGGAGCCAAATCTGGCAAGAGCAGTTCTGGCAATTGTCAGGTTCTTCCAAGGTGCATCATGGCGCGAAGATCCGATGCCTCCCATCTCCAATGTCGCCTAAAACCAGCGGGTCTTGTCGACGACGTTGATCAGCGATTCTCCCCGCACGAACCGGCCGATGTTCTCCAGGAGCACGGCGAGGTGCCGCTCGGCGATCCGCGGCGATGTGCCGGCGACGTGGGGAGTGAGGATCACGTTGGGGTACTTCCAGAGCGGATGCTCGGCAGGCAACGGTTCGATTTCGAATACGTCCAGGCCAGCGCCGGCAATTTCGCTGGAGTCAAGCGCGGCGCACAAATCGGCCAGATGGACGATGGCGCCGCGGCCGATGTTGATCAGAAACGCACTCGGTTTCATCCGCTGGAACTGCTCACGCCGGAACCAGCCGGACGTCGACGGCGTGTGAGGGGCCGCGATGACGACGAAGTCGCTTTCAGCCAACAGCTTATCCAGGCCTTCGACCGGCCACAACGCGGCCACGCCCTCCGGTGCCGAGGTCCGCACAGGATCAACCGCCACGACTCGCATTCCAAAGGCCAGCGAACGGCGGGCAATTTCCGCGCCAATCTGCCCAAGGCCGACGACGCCCATTGTCATATCGGCCAGGTGGCGGTGTACCCGGTCGATGGCGCTTACCGTGCCAGGCCCCGCGGTGAACGTCGATCGTGCATCCTCACCACCGACCGGCTCCCATTTCGCCGCCATTTGATTGCGGATGTAGTGATGGAAGTTTCTGGCAAAGCAAATGACGTACCCCAGCACATGGTCGGCGATCACGTCCGAATAGAGACCTCGCATGTTGGTGAGTACGCACGGATGCGCGATTAATTCCGGGAACAGAAAGTGTTCCAGGCTGGCCGTGGGCGACTGCACCCAGCGCAGATTGTTGGACGTCGCCAAGAGCGACAACGTCAGTTTTCCGAAAAAGGCTTCTGCCGCGACGATCTCTCGGATTGCGTCGGCCTCGGTGGCCGCGTTCACGACGCTCATCGGACCGGCTGCCACGACGATCTGCCGCAAGCGTTCAGGCTCGACAGCGGGATGAATGACAAGCTGCATGGGTGAAATCCGGTTTCCCATGATTGTACTCTTGATTCACCGCGGTCCAAGGCAGTATGCTCCGGCACCGCTGGTCGTTCCACGGACGAAAGACGACGCTTCGACATAGCCACGGCACACGGAATCTGGCGTGCCAGCATGGATTCTCCTTCGCGATCATCATCGCTTTCCAGCCCGTTGGCCGCGGTTCCGGCGCCCTTGCGCTCCCATGGCGACGCCCGGCGCCCGCGAATCGCCGAGCGGTGGGTGTTGTGGCTGGCTGTGGTGTTTTTCGTCGGAATGGCGTTTCCCTTCTTTCGCCGCGGAGAAGACAGCGAATGGCAGACCTGTTACGTCTGCGCGGGGCGGCGCATGTTGGCGGGCGAAGCGATCCATCACACGGAACCCAGCGCCTACACCTATCCGCCCCTGATGGCGATGTGCGCCGCGCCTTTTTCGCGCGTATCGCCGCGGGTGTCGCTGGCCTTGTGGTACGCGATCAACGTCGTCGCCGTAGTGGTCGTCGTCGAGAGCGCCTGGAAGATGATTGGTGGTCCGGTATTTGCGGGATTGCAAGGGCGCTGGGCCGCCATATTCGGACTCGCGACCTTGCTCTCGTTGCGGTTTCTGGTGGCTCCGTTGGAGAACCAGCAATTCGACGCGGTCATCGCCGCTTTGGTGTTCGTGGGTTGCCGCCGGCTGTGGAGTGGCCATGATCTTTCAGCCGCGGTTTGGCTGGGCGTGGCGGCCGCCATGAAATGCACTCCACTCTTGTTCGCGCCCTATCTCGCGTGGCGGGGAAAGTTCAAGAGCGCCTGCCTGCTCGTGCTGGTTGCGGTGGGCCTCAATCGTTTGCCTGACTACGTATTTCCAAAAGCAGATGGCGATTTCCGGCGGGAGCAAGGCGGTACGTACCTGGCCGACTGGATGGCAACCTTTCTATTCAGGGTCGGACGCGACGCGCCGGGCGCGTGGGATAGCGACCTGGTGTTGAATCAGTCGCTTTCGGGAATGGTCAATCGGTTCGTGCAAGCGGGTATTCCCCTCTCGGTCTCCGACATTCCGACGACCGATACCGTGCTATCGGTCGCGACCGTGAGATTGATTCGCATGGCGGTCTATGGCGTGTGCCTGGCACTGGTCGGTGTGACCGCCTGGCGATTGGGACGTCCTGGTTTGCCGCTTCCTCGTTTCGAGGTCCGGGACAAAGTGAGCCGACATACTGCGCAGGTGTCCCGGCATGAGCCCTCTGTTCAGAATCTGTCCTGGGAGGAGTTGCGTAGCCCAGTGGAAGCCGCCATGGTGATTTGTCTGATGCTGCTGCTAAGCCCCATGTCGAGCAAGGCGCATTATGTCGTGCTCGTGCTTCCGGTCATGCTCTATGCCCGCGCTGTGATTGAGGGCCGATACGCGTGGCTGCGTTGGCTGCTCGTGCCGCTGGTCATTTTTGGCCCGCTGACATCGAAGGGGCTGACGGGCAAACCTGTGGGCGATCTTACGCTCTGCTGGGGCTTTCCCACGGAGTTCGTGCTCGTTCTCTTGCTAGCGATGTGGGTATTGATCAGCCCGGCTTTACAGCCTCGCAACGATTCCACATACTAGCCACCTGCGCTGGCGAGACGCCGGCGGCGCAACCGGGACTCGAGGACAGAAGGAGCTGCAGGCATGGCACGGCTGTCGATGAACGAGATGACGACGTTTCGCTGGTCGTTCGAGGAGGATGTGTCGCACTACGTCGCGGCGGGAATATCGGCAATCGGTGTCTGGCGACCGAAGGTTTCGGACTTCGGCGAAGACAAAGCGATCGAGCTGCTCGCCCAAAGCGGCTTGGAGGTGTCGAACCTGTTGTGGGCCGGCGGCTTCACCGGCAGTGACGGCCGGAACGTGCGCGACAGCATCGAGGATGGGGCTGAGGCGATCCGGCTGGCCGCCGAGTTACGGGCCGCCTGCCTGGTCATCTACAGTGGCAGCCGGCACGGACACACCCACAACCACGCGCGACGGCTTTTGACCGACGCCCTGGCCGAGCTACTGCCCCTGGCCGTCGAGCATGAGGTGACGCTGGCCATCGAGCCGATGCATCGAGGCTGCGCCGCCGAATGGACTTTCCTGACGAGCCTCGACGATGCAATGGCGCTGATCGACCATTTCGACAGTCCCCGCCTGCAATTGGCATTTGACACGTACCACCTCGGCGGCGACCCCGTGCTGGTCGCGCGGCTAGGCGATGCGGCCCAGCGGATCGCGGTGGTCCACCTGGGCGACGGCAAGTCACCCCCGGACCACGAGCAAAACCGAACACGTTTGGGGGACGGAGTCATTCCCCTCAAGGAGATCGTCGCCGCCCTCTCGTCGGCCGGCTATGATGGTTTTTACGACGTCGAACTGATGGGGGAGGACATCGAAAGTTCCGATTACGTCGACCTCCTGGAGCACTCGAAGCAAGCCTTTGCACAGTTGTTGGGCTGCCCTACTGCGTAAAGCTCGCATTGACACTCGTTTCCATGCTCCGCAGGGAAACGTGGGATCTTCCGCCACTATTCGAAAGGCGGTTTCCGCAACACGAATCGGAACAGCGCTCCCGTCCGTTCGTTGAAGTACTTCCAGGACGCCGGAAAGAAAACGACGTAGCGATTGTAGACTCGCGTGCCGACCAGCGCTAGCGCCTCGTCGCGCCGTGCTACGAGATTGTCGAACCATTGCCGAAGCGTCGGCCGATAATCGTGGACCGACGTGTGCGTCGTGCGGAAACCCGCCCGCTCGAACGAGGCCATGTGCTTGGGGTACGACGTCGGCACGTGCCCCGGAAAAAACAACTGGGCGGCGGCAATGGCCGCGGGCAATTTCTCGGAAAGACGGCAGAAAAAGTGCAAAACGAACCGGCCGCCGGGCTTGAGTGCGTCGAACACCTTGCCGAGGATGACATCGATCTCCTGCGGCCGGATCGCTTCCCACGCGGCGATCGAATAGATCGTGTCGTAGAACTCACGAGGATAGTCGGCCGTGACAAAATTCGCGAGCTTCACTTGGTAGCCGTAGTGCTCTTCGTTGTATCGCAACTGCTCTTCGGAGAGCGTGTATCCCCAGAGGTTGTCGCGCTCGCCAGTGTGCCGCTCGATGTGCCGGAGCATCGAACACCAGCCGCAACCCAGCTCCAGAATGCGTTGACCCGGCCGCGGGTCGATCAGGCCGAGCAGGTGGTCGGCCTTGATCGTTTGGGCCTCTTCCAGCGATTCTCTGCCGGTCGGGTGGTCGGCGCACGAATAGAACATGAACTTGCGGTCGAGGAACAAGTCGTAAAACTCGTTCGAAACGTCATAGTGCGCCGCGATTCCACGGCGCGCGTCCTGGAACTGTCGGCCGCGCAACAGCAATCGCCGAATGAACGACGGCGGATAGGATTCGCGGAACCAGCGAAAGATGCGAGGGTCAATGCGCGTCAGTAGGTTCCACGTCTTTTGCTCGTCGAGCGGACGCGGCGAGTCGATCAGAAACCTGAGCACGCCATAGGCCAGGCCATGCACCATCACATCGGCGGGAAGGCGAACGAAACGAAACAAATATCGAGGCTCCAACGGGGCACATAGAAACGGCGCGGAGGCGAGGGTGAAAGTAGCAGAATATCGGAATTTTGCAAACTCCGGACTTGGCAATCATCGGCGGCATGAGCCGTTCTCGATCGCCTGGATCACGCGCGCGCCGTCAAATTTCAGCTCGCACGCGGTGCAGCCCGAAGGCAAGCAGCCGCGTGGGAAGGTCGCGAATCAAGGGTAGCTTCATGAATATGCGGGCGGCCAGCGGCAAACGAAATGGTCTATCGCCGGCCAAGGCGTTGTTGATGATCATTCTCTGCATGAACCGTTGGAATGCCTGAATCACGCGGGTGGGCCGCTCACGGCGGCGCTGCACCGCGGCCAGGTCGCTTTCGGTGACCTTGCCACGCAGCAACGGCGCGGCCAGTAAATTGGCCGCTTCGACGGCGTCCTGAATGGCACAATTGATCCCCACTCCACCGACGGGCGTCATTACGTGGGCCGCATCGCCGATTAGCAGCAAGCCAGGCTTATGCCAGCAAACCAGCCGGCTCGACTCGACCGACAGCACTGCGACCTGCTTCCAGTCGGCCAACTCACCGATGCGGTCCGCCAGCCAGGGGACCAGGGCGGCGAGACACTGCTGAAAAACCTCGATACCGGAGGAGCGGAGCTTCTGGAAGTCGCCTTTGACGATCACGTAGCCGATCTGCCAATGGTCAGCCCGACTTAAGAGCACGGCCATGTGGCCGCCGTGGATGTGGAAGGCGCCCTCGTCCTGCGGATCGCCCGGCCTCCGCGAAACGCGGCACCAGATGATGTCGATCGAGGGCGAGTTCTTGATCGGCTCCAGGCCTGCCAGTGAGCGGACCTTGGAGAAGCGGCCGTCACATGCAACGACGAGCGCCGAGCGGACCTCGTGCCAGAGGTCGTCGCCGCCGCGGTAGCGGATACCTTGGATGGCGCCATCGCGTTCGACCAGGCGTTGCACGTTGGCGCCGAAGACCAGCTGGAAGTGCGGTGACTTATCCGCCTCAGCGGCGAGAAACGCGAGCAACTGCGCTTGCGGCAGGAGCATCACGTACGGGAAACGAGTCTTGATGCGGCGGAACTCGGCCATCGTCTGCGTGCCCGCCGGGGTGACGATCCGCATGGCGCGGAGCTTGCCGTGCGGGAAGTCGTGCAGCTTGTCGGCGAGACCGAGCTGGTCAAGGACTTCAAGCGTCGACGGGTGGATCGTATCGCCGCGGAAATCGCGGTCGAAGTCTTGGTGCGCTTCCAACAAGGTCACGTCGACACCCGCACGTGCCAACAAGAGCCCCAATACCACGCCCGCCGGACCGCCCCCAACGATACAACAGCCCGTCTGAACGATGTCGGAGGATGGTTCATCCGCATTCCGGCCGTCGTTATCGGGGTCAACGTTGCGTTGGTTCATCAGCATGTTCAACTTGGCTCTCGCGAGCCGTAAGCGTCCTCATTTCAAAAACCCGGCTTCGACGAGCGCCGTGTAGGTGGTCAGCCCAGCAATCAAGAAAAAGAACACTCCACCAAGGAACAAGGCAATTCGCACGAACCAACCAGGGCGCAATTCGCGGGGCAGAAGAATGAGGTTCACGGCCATTGCGTGCCAGCAACTAAAGCCCAGCGCGTAGTTGAAGATGTTCGTGGCGACGACCATCAATTGCTCGCCGGGAACGAACATCAGCACGAGCAATCCGAACACGACGTAGCAACACAAGACGCCGAAGTAAAGCTTGCCGATCTGCTTGGGGTCGACGCGCCGCAAGCGCGCGTTGGATGTCCAAAAGACGTCGAGCCAGCGGCGGATCACACCATCGGCGGAGCTGGACATCGTCGGTGCAAGCACCAGGAACCCGCAGAACAACGTCAAAAACCAGAACACGTTGCCCCACATCGGGCCCGCGATCATCCCAGGGCCGTTGGCGACATGTTCACCCACGCTCTTGGCCGTGAGGCCCGCGGCCGTCCACTTGTCGGCCTCGGTGCCTCGCGGGAGGAACTGCACCGAAAGCATACTCGGCAATCCGAGCCCAATGAAACAAGCAGGCATCCAAACGACAAGCTGATCGCGCATCACATGTCGATACCAGCGACGCCAACGCGCGAGCGATTCGGGTGTCACCTGGAACACGGAGCCGACGTGCGAAAGCTGCAATTGGTGCCCGCCGACGACACTGGGAATGGCGCCCACGAGGTGCCCCATGCCCCAACCCTGGTCGCGCGTGTAGTTCGACAACGGCGTATTCGATAGTCCCCCTTGGCCCGATATCGCCACCATGGCGCACAGCAGCGCCATCATGCTGAGGTTGATCTGTGGAAAACCGCGACCCTGAAACAATGACAAAAACACGTTATCGACGTTGTCGCCATCGCGAACACCGTCGTGGTCGAGGTCGATGAACTTATCGGGTTTGCCGTCGCCATCGGTGTCGGGCCAGGAGTCGGGCATGCCGTCGTGGTCGGAATCAATCGTCGGAGGGAGCGACTCATCGACGTCAAGATGTCCGTCGCCGTCCCAATCTTCGCCAGGATCAAGCCGGCCGTTGCCGTTGGCGTCCTCACCACGCACGACGGGCACATTGCCGAACTTCACGAAGCCGCTGAAAATTTCGGTCCAGGTTGCAGATTGAGAATAGAAAAATGCCAGCACCAACAAGAAGCCAAACACCGTGACGATCTTGAACGACATGACCGCCTTCAGCGAGTTGTAGATCTTGCCGCCAAAGATCAAAGGAACCATGGCGAACAGAAAGATCGCGTAACCGAGCACGTTGAGCAACGTTTTTTGCGTCATCGCGAGTCCGAGGAAATCGATCAACTCGGGCGATCTGGCGTCGGGCATTTTGCGAAGGATCACGGCCGCCAATGGGGTCGCCGCGCTCGACGCCAGGTATGGAAAAATCGAGCCGAAATCGAGCAGCAAGTAGACTGTCAGCCAGAACCGCGGGCCGGGTAACGTGCGAAATTTTCCAGTAAAAATCGGCTCGCCCGAGTATAACGTGTAGCGGCTGATTTCCAGGTTGTAAACCACCTGAAACAAAATGCTCAGCGTAGCCAGCCAAAGCAACGCGCCGCCATAGCGCGCCGTGACCAGCGGGCCGGTGAGCCACTCGCCGCCGCCGATGGCCGCGCCGCCCATCAACAGGCCGGGGCCGAGCATTGCGAACCAGTTCTTCCAGGTAAACGTCGGAGCGTCGATCAGCTCGCCGGTGTTCCAACGGGGCATTTCCCGGGCGCCGGGATGCGGGGCCTCGAACTTCGACCCTTTCGAAGGGGCAGGCTGTCCGGGAGCTTTGGCCGGTTCGGTTGCGGATGGCATGCGTGATTCGCCGGGTCGGTAGGTTGATCGCACTAGATGATGCCAGCAAACTCGCGCGTTTTCAAGCGGGCGGCATCAGTTTCGCAGAGGGGCCGCGTCAAGCGTTCTGAGCGAAGCGGGCAAGCTTCGCCAGGAAGCCTGGCCGTTCCAGAACTTCGCGGTTGACGACATTATCAGGCACTTCGCCCCGCGAGGCACGTAACATCCCTTCGGTCATCGCACGGCCTGTGGCGGCCCAGACATCGCTCGTCGAGCAGGACCAATGCGGGGTCATGACGACATTGTCGAGTCGAAGGAGCGGATCATCGGCGGGTAAGGGCTCGCGATCGAACACGTCGAGCCCCGCCCCGGCGATGCGCCGCTCGGCCAATGCCACGACCAGTGCCGGCTGATCGACCAGGCCCCCGCGGGCAATGTTAATCAGGTACGCGCTCGGCTTCATCATGGCAAGCTGCGGCGCGCCAATCATGTGATGCACGTTGGGTGTGTAGCGTGCGTGCAGGCTCACGAAATCGGATTGCTTCAACAGTTCTTCGAGCGATGTAAGCGTCACTCCCAGCGACACGGCCTCAGCGGCCGCGACATGTGGTGAGTAGGCAACGACCTTCATTTCGAAAGGGGCCGCAAGCCGCACGAGCTCTTTGCCACTGTGCCCCAGTCCGATGATGCCCAGCGTGCGCCCTTGAAGTTCGGCCCCCATCGTTTCCGCTTGAAGATCCCAGCGTCCAGTGCGGGCAATGCGCTCCTGCGCCATGAGTCGTTTGGCCAACACCAGCATGAACATCAAGGCCGTCGAGGCGGTGGCATGGTTCAACCCCCAGGGGCAGTTGAACAGCGCCACGTCATGCTCGCTGCAGGCGGCGACGTCGATTTTCTCATAGCCCGCCCCAGAACGGCCGATTACGGTCAGTTCTGCCGCGGCGGCGGCGATCGTCCGCCGTTTCACCTGGGGTCGCAATACGATCAGTCCGTCGAGCCCCGCCAGTTCCTCCGGCTCGATTTCAAGTGAATAAAACCGTTCCCAATACGAGGGATCGTCGGCCCGCGGTGCCTGTCGGGTGAGGAACCGGTGGCGAATGTGGGGTGTAGCCGCCAGTCGCGCCAGTCCGTTATCGCCGTACGCCGGCCGGCCGTGGACATCTAGAAAATCGCCGGTCGATGCGAGGCGGAAGGTTCGCACGCGAGACGGAATCCTTGTGAGCGAGGTGGTCGGGTTATCGCATGTGCAAGGTGCAATGATAGCAAGCCGCTATCAGATTTCCAGCAATCGTCTTCCCGCCATGCTCCCCTCTGTCCTTAAGGCATCGTACAATGAAGGTAGGCTGGCCGGTCGGAGGATTTCCCACGCGGCCCGCCCTGGAATGCGGGAACGTGAGGAACGAGAACATATGAGCTTGGAAGACCGCAACCAACGCCGGGCGGAGGCGGCGGCTGAATTCGATCGGCGGCGCAATCGCCATGACGGAGTCAACGTGGCCAATTCGTTGGCCGACGGACTGAGCACGCTGCGCGATGCGCTCTTTACGCGGGTCCATTCCGATGTCGAAAAGAACGTCGGCATGGATTCGATGCTCAGCCCCGCCGCCGCCGACCGCAGCGCGGCCCATGGCCGAACCGAGATTGAGTTGTACCAGATCGCGGAATCGGCGGCGACCGTCGATCATGACGGCTTCGTGGTCGACGACGTTGTCTGGTATCGCGAATGGCTGTCGAGATTGCGGCTAGGCGATCGTTGGAATGCGCCGGTCGTCGCCAGCCGAGTGGAGCACTATCTTTCGAAAACGGCGGATGAGCGCCGACGCACTTTTGCCCAGTTGCTCGAGCGCAGTCTGCCCGAAGCCCGGCACGCACCCTTGATCGTCTACCGACTCTTTCCCCTGGCCGTGGCAGTTGCCACCGCGGTAGCCTTTGGCGACCACGCCAAGGCCGACGCTGCGCGGAAACGGCAAGTTTTCATATTGCCCGGCATCAGCGATTGCCCCAAGTGCCATGGCCGCGTTCTGGCCAACGAAGAGAAATGTCAGCAGTGTGGCAATCCCTTTTGGACCTACGAATGGTTGACGGCGGATTAGACTTGAAGCTATTCCTCGTTTGCCGCCGGAGGATGCAGGAGCTTGACGCGCGTGGTCGTGTTGATGGTCTCGCCGAGCTTCATGTCACCCACGGTAAACTCGGTCACCACCTTGCTTGTACTGTGTAGTTCGGCCAGCCGACCGTGTTCTCCGTCGAAGTAGATCACCCCTTCCGATTTTTGGCTGATGATCTTGGGCTTGACCTTGGTCTCTTGGCCGTCGTCGATCTCGACAGCGAGTTTCAACTTGATCTTATCGAATTGCTGACCTTCATGGTTGGCGATTCCGTCGTAAGTATAAGTTGTAATCGCCTTTTGCTTGCCAAACGGTGTTTTGGTCTCGGTCGCGTGCTTCCAACTCGAGCCCTCCTCGAGCGGTTCGGCTGGGAACTGCACCGTGCTCGCCGTGAACGTCTGCTTGAACGCCTCTTCACCGCCGGCGCCGGGTTCTGGCCCCTTTAAAGCCTCTTTGATGGATTCGGGGATTTCAACGTCGCTGACCACACCCTGGGGATCGATCTTCATCGCGAATGGGTGCTTCAAAAGCCTTTGAAAGTGCGCCGCCATTTGCCGCGTCTCCGGGTCGTCGGCGCTTTTCTCGGCTGAGTCGAACGCAAGAGGTGGTCCCGCCTCGGCTGGACGTAGCACCTTCATCCTGACGCGATCGACGGTTTGCGTCATTTCCGCCAGGCCCTCGTCGTCGACCGATTTGATCTTCCACGTCACATCCATGGTCTGTTTGACGGTGGTCTTTGTCGAACGGTCCTTTGAGGTTTGCTCGCTCACCATTTCCTGCTCCAGGGCGTACCGTTTGGTTTCACCCTCGACGAATTTCCAACGCAGCGTTCTGACTTCCTCGGCCCGCGCCGCCGTCGCAAACATCGCGCACAGGGCCAGCGCGGCCGGCCAGCGAATGACAACGAACGGCTTAAAGATGCACTGCATGGCTCAGCTCTCCATGATGTTGGCCCGACGTTTGCCCATCGAGTCAATTATTGCATCCGCGGCGGGTTTGGCCACCCGTTACCTTACAACTCGCCCTGCTTCTCCAGCCGCTTGTAATGGACAAGCGAATAGGCAACGGGCACCAGCGAGGCGACAGTGATCAGAACGATCGTAACCACAGTCGCCACGATCTGGCTGGCCATAAAGCAGACCATCAGCCCGAACAGACCGGCACCGACGAACAGCCGCGCCGCCAGACGGTGCGTGTCGATCCAAACCCGATCGCTGGCCAAAGTCCACGGAGTTCGCACGCCGACGTACATATTCTTATGCACTTTCCCCAGCACATTGCCCATCAAGGTGAACATCACGCACAACCCTCCCAGCAACATTCGGCTGATATCGAGCGGCCCTACGAGTCCGGCCCAGAGGGTCAGACCATGAATGTAGGCGAATGTGGCCATGCACAACGCCACGATGAAGGCGAATGTCGAGCGGAACGTGTCCATCGTGAACGGCTTGGGCGAGAGCCAAGGCAAGGCCCGGAACAAGGCCAACATCCCCAGCATCGCTCCCGGCAGCAAGAACGCCGCCCAAGTCTTGTCGCCGTAACCATCGATCTCGCCCTTGATGTTCCAGTGCGTCGGCATCCGTTCGGGTAGTTGCGGGTAAACGATCGCCGAAGCCGCCACGGTCGCCAGCATGATCACCAGCGCCAAAGTCCAATAGAAGCGTGTCATGACGAATCCCTCGCGTGTTTGCCGTCGCGCCCGAACAGGTCCCACATCCAGGTCAGCATGTCCTCGACGACCGTCGTGTTCAACGAATAAAAGATTTGTTGTCCTTCGCGACGGCTATGGATCAGGTCGGCTTGCTTGAGCACCGAGAAGTGGTGTGAGACTGAGGGCTTCGACATGTCGAATCGCTTCGCCAGCTCACCGGCGCTCATCTCGCCGCGCCCCAAGATCCGCAGGATCTCGCGGCGCGTCGGGTCGGCCAGGGCCTTGAAGATTTCGTTACTCACTGCTAGCGGCCCAAGCAATTAGGTATTTAGACAACGTTCTAATTATCGCCAGAAGGGGCCTGGTGTCAAGTATTAGTCAGTAGCCGATTGCCGGATTTAGCCTAGCGAGGCCACATCGTTCAGCATCGGCGGCACTGCGTTGAACCGGACGCGTGATTCGCACCACGCTGCCACACGCAGCAACGCCCCCTCTGCGTATGGCCGTCCTATCAGTTGCAAAGCCACTGGTAAACCATCCCCAGCCAGTCTGCACGGGAACGAAACAGTCGGCAACCCGGAGTGGCTCCAAGGCGAGTTGAACTTGGGGTCACCCGTTGTCCGCGTGTCGGGGGCTGTGTCGGCGGTGGCGGGCGTGACCAGAGCGTCGAAATCGTCGAGTATCGTGAGCATCTCGCGGTGGAAACGCAACTGATGGGCCAGCGACGCCGCGTAGTCGATGGCCGACGACGCCAGCCCTTCGTCGAGCAAGCTGGCGATGTTCGGACCGAACTGGGCGCGATGCGAAGGGAAAATGGCCCGATGTTCGTGCGCCGCCTCGACCGCCATGATTCGCCGGTGATGCTGGTGGACCTCGGCGAAACTCGCCGGCAGGGGCGCGGTGGCGATGGTCGCCCCGGCGGCGCGCAAGGTGTTTAACGCGTGGGTCACGGCGTCGTGGACCGAAGGTGAGGCGACTTTCATGAAGTAGTGTTCTAAAACACCCAGCCGCGGCGGCTTCATCGCCTGGCCGGCTGCCAAGTCAATGTCGTTTGGCATGTCGACCGAGACAGCATCGGCCGCATCGTAACCGGCGATCACCGATAGAATCGCGGCCAGGTCGTCGACTGTGCGGGCAATCGGTCCGGGATGGTCAAGATGGTAGCTGAACGGCACCAGGCCCGTTGTACTCACCCGTCCAAAAGTCGGCTTGCAGCCGGCGACGCCGCAGTAGCTGGCTGGCCGTGTGATTGAGCCGCCGGTTTGCGAGCCAATGGCCCCCAGGCACATCCCCAACGCGACGGCCGCGGCCGACCCGCTGCTCGAGCCACCGGGTGTTCGTTCGAGATTCCAAGGGTTTTGGGTCGGTGGAGGGTCGAAACTGGCGAATTCGGTGGTGACTGTTTTTCCGAGCAGAATCGCTCCCGCCTCGCGCAAGCGGGCGACAATCGTCGCATCACGCTGGGCGACGTGTTCCTCGCGCAAAGGTGAAGCAGCCCGCGTCGGCCAGCCGGCGACATCGACGATGTCCTTGATTCCAAGCGGGATACCATGAAGCGGGCCGCGGTCGTGCCCCGCGCGCAGCTCGTCGCCGAGCCGTAGCGCTGAAGCGTGCGCCCCCGCTTCGTCAACTGATACCCAAGCCCGCACGCGAGGTTCGAAGCGCCGGATACGATTGAGGCACTGGTCAAGCAGGTCCATCGGCGACTGTCGGCCAGCTCGCAGTTCGTTGGCTGAAGTTACGATCGTCGGCAATTGGACCATGCTTCGATATTCCTGGGTTTGGCGTCTATCATATTTCACAATTCGCAAATCGCAATCGGTGGAGCCACGACCGACGGCTAGCTCGTGTGGGCGAGTGGCTGATTCTTGCCGCTGATTCTTAGCCGCTTGAGGTATACAATGGGAGCGGCAGAAATCCGATCCGAAGCCCACGCGAGGTCCGCCAGCAATGCCATCGCCTGAAGTGTTTCACCCCGAGCTCTTGGCGCCAGACGTCTATCTCGCTCCCGGTGTACGGATCGTCGGCGACGTAGCGATCGGCGCCGAGTCGAGCGTTTGGTTCAACGCGGTCCTGCGTGGCGACGTTGCGGCGATCCGAGTCGGCCGCCGCACGAACATCCAGGACGGTTGCGTGCTGCACGCCGACGACGGCTTGCCCTGCACTTTGGGCGACGGCGTTACGGTCGGACATCTGGCGGTGATCCACGGTGCCACAATCGACGATAACGTGGTCGTCGGCATGCACGCGGTCGTGATGAACGGAGTTCAGGTCGGCCGCGACAGCATCATCGCCGTCGGGTCCGTCGTCACCGAGGGGACGATCGTACCTCCCGGCTCATTGGTGATGGGCTTGCCTGGGAAGGTCAAACGATTGCTCACGCCCGATGAGATCGAACGCAACCGGCAAAGTGCCCAGCACTATGTCGCCAACGCAAAACGCTTTGCCAGCGGCCGTTAGGTTCCTCTCGCTAGCCCGCAGAATCGTCCAAAGGTGGAGGTTGGAAACGCGCGCCACGCACCTGTCACGCGCCAGAGCGTGCTGTTCGTTTTTCCTCGTCCCTGAGTTCTCCTTCATCTTCATCATCATCATCTTCGTCTTGGACGTCGCTTTCGTCCTCGTCCTGATCCTCGATCTCGAAATCGTCGTCGCCCGGGCCATCTTCCTCGTCTTCGTCGCCGTCGTCCGCTTCCTCGTCCTGCTCGTTCTCCTCTTCATCGTTGAATTCGTCGAACTGTTCATCGGGCTCGTCTTCGGCGGTGAACGGCGGCGCATCGTCGATGGATGATTCCTCGTCATCGTCGGGCTCAACGACGACAGGTTTGATCTTTTTCCTGCTTCGCTTCGACGGCTCGGCCGGCGGGGCTTCAGCGGACTGGGCCGATTGACCGCTCATTTCGTGCCACTGTTCGAGCGTAATCAATACCTCGCGGGCTTGAGAGCCATTGTAGGCACCGACGATCCCATCCTCGGCCATGAAGTCGATCAGCCGGGCGCCGCGGCCGTAGCCGATGCCCAATGCGCGCTGCAAAAGCGATACACTGCCGCGCCCCTCGCGAATCACCAGGTCGATTGCCGCCTCGTAAAGCTCGTCGCGTTTCTTGAAGCGGTCGGCGTCCCCCTCGCCGGGCGCGGCGGTCTTCAACTGTACCAACTCCTTAACGAATTCGGGTTCGGTTGTGCCAACGAAGTCGACAATCCGATTGATCTCGTCGTCGCTGACGTACGTGCCCTGGCCTCGCAACAAAGTGCTCGTGCCGGGCCAGAGGAATAACAAGTCGCCGTTTCCCAGCAATTTGTCGGCCCCCATTTCGTCAAGCACGACGCGGCTATCGGTGCGGCTGGCCACCTGGAAAGCGATCCGCGCCGGAAGATTCGACTTGATCAAGCCAGTGATCACGTCGACCGTCGGCTTCTGCGTCGCCAACACCAGGTGGATGCCCACCGCCCGGCTCTTCTGAGCCAGACGAATGATGTGGGTCTCGACTTCCTTGGCGGAGGTCATCATCAAGTCGGCCATTTCGTCCGCCACGATCACAATGTAAGGCAAGTGCGTGGGGATGTTTTCGCGCTCCTCGTCGCTCTCCGGCTGGAGGCGGTCCATCAACTCCTCCTCGCCGAGCTGGTTATAACCGGAGATGTGTCGCACGCCGGCGCGAGCCAAAAGCGCGTAACGCTCTTCCATCTTGTCGACCGCCCAGGCCAGGATCGCCTCGGCCTTGCGCATGTCGGTCACGACAGGGTGCATCAGGTGGGGCAGGGTCTTGTAGGGGCTGAGCTCGACCATTTTTGGGTCGATCAGGATCATGCGCACTTCGTCGGGTCGGCGAGTCATGAGCAACGAGACGATCAGCGTGTTCAAGCAGACGCTCTTGCCGGTGCCGGTTCGACCCGCGATCAAGAGGTGCGGCAGCGTCGTCAGGTCGGCAACCATCGGATTGCCTGACACATCCTTGCCCAGGAAGATTGGAATCTTCATCTTCTGTGACTTGCCATTGGACTCCTCGATCACCTCCCGCAGCCGGACCAACTGCCGTTCTTCGTTCGGGACTTCGATGCCGACGGTATTTTTGCCGGGGATTGGGGCAACGATCCGCACGCTGGGTACGCGCAAAGCGATGGCCAGGTCGTCGGCCAGGCTGGTGATCTTCGACAGGCGGAGGCCCGCTTCGAGCTCCACCTCAAATTGGGCAATCACTGGGCCGGTCTCGACCTCGACCACGCGGACGTTGAAGCCAAAATTCAGGAACGTCTTTTCCAGCACCTTGGCCTTGCGGCGAACCTCCTTCTCTTGCTCCTCAAAGGCAAACGGTTCACTTTCCAGGAGCATGTCGATCGACGGCAGCTCGTAGTTGGCCATCTCCTCGGCCCGGCTGGCGGCGTCGAGCGATTTCATTACCTCCTGTCGTTCGTCGCGCTTCTTCAGCGGGGGACGAACACGGACCTCGCTCGCCGGTTTCGACTCGACCGAATTCGACGCTGCCTCCGAAGCCTCTTCGACGTCGTCCGAAACGTCGCCGATTTCGTGAGATTCTTCGTCGAGCTCCTCGTCGAGTTCTTCGCGGATCTTTCCCTTGATTCGCACTTGTACCGCGCCGGAATCGTCGTCGAGGGCATCGTCGTTGGTCAAGTCGCTACGCCGCTTTTTGCGGTTCTGGTCGGCACGGCTCACGTGCGTGAGCGAGATACCCAATCGCTTTGCCGGCGTCGCCAACAGCCAACTCCCTACGCGCAAAAGCAGGTAATCGGTCGAGAGCAACCATCCACCCAGAATGAGACTCATGACCAGGATGTACGCGCCGGCGGTGGCGACGTGCAACTCCAAGAGCCCACGTCCAGCCGCGCCCAGGTAGCCTCCGGAACCAATCACCGGCCCCGGTGACAACCCTGGCAATGCCATCGTGGCCAGCACGGTTAACCCGACCAACGACACACCCCAGCCGATGGCCCGTAACCACGGTTCGCGGATCGCTTGCCTGCGCAAAAGCGCCGCATCGAGCACCGCGAGCGAGAACACGACATAGTAGGCGCCCAGCCCAAGCGCCTGGAACAATCCGTGCGCGGCCCACGCGCCGAGCCACCCGCAGGCGTTGTTTACCGTGGTTCGCGGAGGTTGGACCAGATCGCCCGGCGGATCGGCGGGGTCGAAAGTACACAGGGCGACTGCAAGAAAGACCGCCAGTGCCAACAGGATCAGCGCGGCCAGGTCGGCCTTGAGATTGCGTTCTTCGGGCATGGATGTAAGCGTCTTGCCAAGAGACTGGCTGCCACCCTGGAGGGCGACAAGGCCGTGTTCCCAGGGCGTTTCCTTGCCCGACATGAATCCGTTTTGGCATTTCTCAAATCGGCGAACCACCCACCCCGCGGTTACTTTCGTGGGCTGGAGTCATCCCGCTTACCCGATCATCCGAGGCGTGCTTTTCCACTAAAGTCGAGCGCCATTTGTCGGCGCGAAGTCGGATTGGGAGGGTAGCGCACCGCCGACTGCGAAGCAAGTCGGTGGGTGGTATCGGTCATGGTGATTGTGCCGCCGCGTTGGGTAGTGGCAAACCGCGCGAAAAGGATTAGAATAGGGGATGAAAACGTTCCAAGATCGTGCTCGGCCGATCCGCGCGGCGAATCTGTCGTCATTCGGGCGCGGAGGGAGAACCCCGCTGGTGAAACGAAGCTTTCAGATTTGCGGTTGTACCGTCGTGATGCTGGCATGTTTGCGCATCACCATTGGCTGGCACTTTCTGTATCAAGGCCTGGCAAAGCTCGAGGATCGGAGCTTCTCGTCGGCCGGTTTTCTTAGCCAGAGCAAAGGACCGCTGGCCGACTACTTCCGTAATCTCGTGCCCGATGCCATGGGGCGTGAGCGGCTGAAGCCGGAGAACCAGCCGCGATGGATTGCCCATATCGACAAGTCATTGAAGCAGTTCACGGACCATTACAGGCCGAGTGAGGAGCAGCTTGCCCGTGCCGAGCTGTTCGCAGCCGCCGCGAAGACCCAGATGGATGACTTCTTCGCTGAGAATCGCAATGACATCTCGACTCACCTGCACGAGCTCGATCGTCTCGAAGCCGCCAAACAGTCGAAGCCGTTCCCACCAAAGCCGAGCGGTGACTCAGCAGCCGACGACCGGGTCGTCGTGGCGCCGTCGGTGCCGTCCCAGCAGAAACGGATCTCTGAAAAGCAAACCGAACTGCAAGCAACGGCAAAGCGCTGGTTGGGCGCTCTCGACAGCATCGAGCAGGATTTTCGACGACAACTCGACGGCATTCTCGAAGCCGACCAACGAGCCCGCGGCCGCCCCGAACAACCCGTTACGGAGATCGAGCAGATTGACCGGTTAGTGAGTTTTGGCGTCACGGCGATCGGGGCTTGCTTGTTGGTTGGTTTGTTTACGCGTTTCTCCTGCCTGGCGGGCGGTCTGTTTCTGCTTTCGATTGTACTTGCCCAGCCCGACTGGCCAGGACTTTATCCTCCTCCGCACCCTGCGGTGGGTCGTTCGTTGTTCGTCAATAAGGAGTTTGTGGAAATGATGGCCTTGTTCGCCTTGGGAACCACGCACGTAGGCCGCTGGGGCGGGCTGGATTTTCTGGTTCATTATTGGTTCGTGCGGCCGCTATTCGGCCGGAAGGATGTGTCATGAAGAACCTGGACGCAGAGGAAAGGGCCGCTCGCAAGGCCAACTTTCAAAGGTCGGTCCTCAGCCGCCGCGAGTTCCTGGGAGGGAGCCTGGCCGCAGGAGCCGTTTCGGCGGGAGGGCTTGGGGCGTTCTATTACGGCTACCAAAAGGTCAACGACCCGCTTCGAGTTGGTGTGATCGGGACCGGGGACGAAGGGAGCGTGCTGATTGGCGCTCACACCCCCGAATATCTCAACATCGTCGCCATCGCGGACATTCGTCCCTATAACATCCATCGCGCTTTCCATGGCGACCCGGCGGCCCGCGGACCTCGGCCCGGCTTGATGGCGAAATACGACTGGAAGACCGAGGATGAAGCGAGACAGAAGGTCAAAGTTTACACCGGTGATTACCGTGAGTTGTTCGACCATCCCGGCCTCGAAGCGGTGATCATCGCCTTGCCGCTGCACTTGCACGACGTCGTAGCGATCGAGGCGATGCAAAAGGGAAAACATGTCCTTACCGAAAAACTGATGGGCTATAGCGTGGCTCGTGCTAAGACGATGGCTCGCTGGGCCAACAAGCTGCAAAAGCATCTGGCGACCGGCCACCAGCGCCATTACAGCATCTTGTACGACAACGCAGTCGACATGATCAAGCGCGGACTTTTGGGCGACGTGCATTCGATTCGTGCCCAATGGCACCGGACCGAAGACAGTTGGTACCAGAAACTGCCTGACGAAAACCTGGAAAAGGAACTGGCTTCGTTCCAGAAAAAACTCGACGACGCGATTGCCGCCAAGGACAACGCGCGAATCGAGGCGGTGCGCGCGAAGGTCGAAGACTTCACCATCCGGCTGCTCGACAAGGACGTCGACGCCGCGAAGTACGACTACCAGGCACACACGCTCACCCAAGGGACGACAAAGTTCGAATGCTCGCCGCTGGCGGAGCTCATTCGCTGGCGACTTTGGCAGCGCACCGGCGGCGGGCTGATGGCCGAACTGGGGAGTCACCAGCTCGATGCGTCGGGCATCTTCTGCACAGCCGTTCGCAATGACGATCAGAAGGCCCTGCCGCTGACGGTTTCGGCCGTGGGTGGCCGGCACCTCTACCCGCTCGACCGGGAGTGCGACGATCACGTCTATTGTATCTACGAATACCCCGGCCCGAATTATCAGGACGATCCGAACAAGAAGATCGTCGTCACGTATTCGTCGATCAACGGCAACGGTTTCGGCGGTTATGGTGAGGTCGTGATGGGGACCAAGGACACGCTGATTCTCGATCGTGAGCAGGAAGGCTTGCTCGACAAGGGAGAAACGAGCATCAAAGTCGCTAAGGGTAAGGCGGATGCACCGGTGCTGAGCACCAGTGAAAGCGGGGCCAGTGCGACCGCCGCGACAGCGCACACCCTTGCGTCCGGCCCTGCGAGCCGGGGCTACACCGAAGAGATGGAACACTTTGCCTGGTGCGTACGGAACTTCGATTTCGAACACAACAAGCCGAAGTGCCATCCCAAAGTGGCCCTGGCCGACGCCGTGATCGCGCTGACCACGAACATCGCCATCGCCAAGCACGAACGGATCGAATTCAAAAAGGAATGGTTCGAGATCGACAGCGATGAAACGCCCGACGGTGAGAAGCCCGTGGCGATGTCGTAACTCTCGACACCGTTTCCGTGCCAGAAAGTGACCTGCGATGAACGACCGACCGACGATTCATGTGGGCACCGTAGGCGAAGGTATTTGGCGCAGTACCGATGGCGGACCGACCTGGGAGCGGGCATGCGACGGAATGTTCGTCGAGTGCGATGTACGGGCGCTCGTGGTACACCCGAAAAACCCGCGAACACTTTATGCCGGCACCAACGAGGGTGTTTTCCGCAGCGACGACAATGGCGACAATTGGGTCTGCCTCGGCGGACCGCTCGATGGTTTGACGATCTGGTCGTTGTTGATCGTTCCACATCGGCCGGAAGTGATTTTGGCAGGTACGCGCCCGGCCAGTATTTTCCGTTCGGTCGACGCAGGTCGAACCTGGCGGCGCACGGAAGCCAACCTTGCCCAGGAATGCCCGCGGATCATCTTCAACCGCGTGACAACGCTCCGCGCCGATCCGATCGATCCAAAGAGTTTATGGGCCGGTGTGGAGATCGATGGCGTCTGGCGGAGCCGCGATCTGGGCGAGAATTGGACCAAAATCGGCCAGGGGCTCTCATCGGCCGATATCCATGGCCTGGCCGTCGTGCCGCTCGCCGATGGGAGGCGATTGATGGCCGCCACGACCAACAACGATTTCAACCTGAGCCGCGACGACGGCGCCACATGGGAACCGCAACGCGTCGGAGAGCGCTTCGATCATGCCTATTGTCGCGGGCTGGCGCAGCGGCCCGGCCGGCCGGAAACGCTGTTTCTGGGCAACGGCGACGGTCCGCCGGGCAGCACAGGGGCGGCTTGGCGCAGCGATGACGGCGGCACCCTTTGGCGACGGCTATCGCTTCCCACGGTTCCAAACTCGACGATTTGGGACTTTGCCTTCCATTCAGCGGAGCCTGATCGCGTTTACGCGTATAGCATCAGCGGCGAGGTATACCATTCACCCGATGGCGGAGAGAAGTGGGAAAAGCTACCTCGCGAATTCGGCGAAATCCGGTCGCTGGCTTGGACACCATAGGATTCACATTGTCGGCCACGCCTTCCAGGAAGAATGAATCGCACCTAGGGCGCAAATCTCCGCACCATGACACAGCTCGCCTGACCTTGCGGTGTCACGCTGAGGTTCAAAAAGCTGTCGCCCGATGACACGCCGGCATTGGTTACGGCGATAATGGGGCATTCGGGGTCCGGCGTCTCGTAGTTCAAGATGGGGAACAGGCTACCATGTTCCAATGCCAGGCTGCTGGCGATCAACTCGACCAATCCGCTGCCCGCTCCCAGGTTGCCAAAATAGCTTTTGGCGGCCGTCACCGGCAGCGAATCGGCCCGCGCGCCAAATACTTCGCGGATGGCTCGCGCTTCGTCGATGTCGCAGGTTCGGGTGCCCAAACCGTGGGCATGCACATGTCCGATGTCGCCGGGTGAGGCGCCGGCGTCGCACAAAGCCGCGCGCATCGCGTTGGCCAAGGCGACGTCGCGCCGCGGCACGAGATTGCGGTCGGCCACCGACGACGAACCGAAGCCGACGACTTCGCCGTGGATTGTCGCGCCGCGGGCCTGCGCCGCCGCGAGCTCTTCGAGAACGATCGCTCCGGCCCCTTCGCCCAGGACCATTCCGCTACGGTTGAGGTCGAATGGCCGCGACAGGCTGGCTGGCGGACGCCCGTTGGTGGCCAACTCCTCCTGAAGCACCGCATGGACGGCCTTCATCGGATGCACGCGCGTGCCGGTGGCCCCGGCGATCATCAATTCGGCGTGGCCGCGCGCGATGACGCGAAACGCCTCACCTACGGCCAGGTTCGCCGCCGCTTCGCGTTGCGTGATTGAGTTGTTCGGCCCGCGCAGATCGTTGTAGATGGCAATATGGCTGGCCGGCATGTTCGGCAGGTACTTGAGCAGCCACAAGGGGTTCATCTTACCCAGACCCTGTTGCCCCCACTGAGCGAACTCAAAATCCCCGCCGTTCTCCAAACAAGCCACGACGCTGGAACTCAATTCTTCCGGTACGGAGATCATGTAGTCGGCGCCGTAGACGACGCCTACGCGCTCCGGATCGTACTTGCCCAGCGCGAAGCCGGCGTCGGCCAGCGCGCATTGTGCGGCGGCGACCCCCATCTGTGCCTCGCGGCACATAACCTTGAGCCCCTTTCGGATCGACTTCTTCTGCTCGCCTTCCAAGGGTCCAAAGTCGTCGATATGGCCAGTAAAGTCGCGGGCCTCCGCCGCCGCGGAGATGGGTAAGGCAGTCGCTGGAAGCGAAACCAACGAGGCAACGCCGCTGCGGCGGGCTTGGAGTGCTTCCCAAAGCGACGCGGGACTGTTGCCCAACGGACTGATCACGCCCCATCCGGTGATTACAACCCGGCGGCGTGCTGGCTGCGTGGGAATCATACGCTAATCAGGCTCGGCGCGAACGAGGCGGCAAAGCGGGCATTTTAGCCAACAACCCGATGCGAGGCTAGGAACGAGTGTGCTCTCAATCAATAGCGACCGTGGTACTTCTTCGCGTCTCGGGCGGTCGTTTGAGGCACTGGGGCGGCTTCACCCCCCAACTTGCCACGTCCCTCGACGAACACCAGCAGATCGGCCCGCGGCGGACCCCCCAGCGCGTTCAGGCTGCTGAGCATCCCTGCCGGCTTGTCCGGCACTGGGGTTGCTACTACGCCCAGCCCCACTAGCAACACCTGGTCGGCCGGCCAGCGAAACCGTTCATGCAGGCCACTGTGCGTCATCTGTGGTACTTCGATCCTGGCCCGCTGCCGCGGTGCGGCAGGTGAAGGAACTTCGAGCATGACAGGCACGAGTTTTTCGAGCTGGTCGATGTTGCACTTGATGACCGCGTCGATCATACGGCCGTCGAGCGACAAGAGTGGGCTCAACTCCAACGAAAACCCTTCTTCGAATTGCCCGACATCGGGCTGGAAGGCTGGCCAGAGTTCCGGCCGGTGCTGCATGTCGCGGACGTAAGTGCGGCTGCGCGTCGCCGAGACCGTGGTTGACTGGCCGTTGTTCACCAGCAAATGAGGCGAACTGTGCTCGCGGAAATCGATCCGTTTGCGAAGGTTGTCCAAAAGCACGGCGGCGTCTTCCTTGTGCATGAGCCACGCCTGGATACCCTGGGTCTGCACTGGAACTGGGTGAAGCACTTGCTGGGCCTTGGCCCGCCAGTTCGGGCTGCCCACCGTAATCACCCGCAGGCCAAAAGCGTGCGATTCGGCCTCGCTATCCACGAAGCGGTCGACTACGTCGGCGACGACGGAATGAACCTCGGGCGTGTGGTAGACGGTCAGCGTGTCCGCATTGGCGCACAGCAGTGCCACCGGTTCGGAATGCCAGCCTTCATAGCCGGTTTCACGGAGAATCCAATCGACGATCGCCTGTTCGGGACGATTGGTCGAAGTCACCCGCCGCGTGTAGGGACGAATGTCGTAAGTTCGCAGCACCTGGCCAGCGTCGTTGGGAAGCGTGTCGGGGCCCTGGCTCACGCGCGCGATCTGGCGCCGCGGCGAGGATCCCACGCTTTGCAACGGTACCTCGCCCCCACTAGCGTCGCCTGCGGCGACGGGTGGCTTGAGCCCCTTCTTGTTGATCGAGGCGCGGGGCGTGGCCCAGTTCTTACCGCGCTTCGCCGGTGGCGCATCGTCGCGCTCCCCCGACTGCGACTCGTCGGCCGCAACCTCGTCGACGGGTTCTTGCGCGTCCAGCAAAGAGTAGCAGCAGGCCAACGCGAATATAGCCAATGAGACCGGCAAAAACCAATGCCAGCGGGAAGTTGGTCCCAGCACCGAACGATGCGCGAACATGAACTCAGCCTCCATGCTGAAGCCTCCGATGACCAGAGGCGCGGAGTATAGGGAACCGCCCGCTTGGGAGCAAGGCGGATCAAGGTAACCTAGATTTGCCCGTTGTCCCGTATGTGGCCGGCGATGAGCGAGGCGTTGTGGCCACCGAAGCCAAAGCTGTTCGACATGACCACAGTCAGCTTCCGCTCGCGGGCATGGTTGGGCGTATAGTCGAGATCGCAGGCCGGATCGGGATCGTCATAGTTGATTGTGGGAGGAATGATGCTATCTCGCAGCGCCAAAATCGAAAGAATGAGCTCTACGCCCCCGCTGGCCCCCAGCAGGTGGCCCAATTGGCTCTTGGTGCTGGAAATGCTGATCTTCGAAGCCTGGCTACCAAAGATCGACTTGATAGCCATGGTCTCCGCCTGGTCGCCCAGCGGCGTGCTGGTGCCGTGGGCGTTGATGTAACCGATTACCCCCGTGTCCACACGACCGTCCTCCAGCGCGCGAGCCATCGCTTTCGCAGCTCCGGTGCCGTGCTCGTCCGGCTGTGTGATGTGGCTGCCGTCGGCGCTCGTGCCGTACCCCAAAAGCTCGGCGTAGATACGGGCGCCACGCGCCTTGGCGTGCTCGAGCTCCTCGATCACCAAGAGACCAGCCCCTTCGCTAAGCACGAAGCCGTCGCGACCGCGATCAAAGGGACGACTAGCCCGCTGGGGATCATCATTGCGTTCCGACAAGGCCCGCATCGACGCGAAACCGCTCACTCCCATGGGGGTCAACGCGGCTTCGGTGCCTCCGGTCACCATCACATCGGCGTCGTCGTATTGAATGGCCTTGAAGGCGTCGCCGATGGCGTTGGCGGCGCTCGCACAGGCCGTGGCCACCGCGGAACTCGGCCCGCGCAGACCATACTGAATGGAAACGTGCCCGCAGGCAGCGTTCACCATCAATTTGGGTATGGTGAAGGCCGACACTTTGTCGGGTCCCTTTTCCAGGAGTCGCGAGTGTTGGGTTTCGATTTCGTGTAACCCACCGATCCCCGAACCCAGGATCACGCCGCAGCGAAAGCGGTCTTCTTTTTCGAAATCCAGCCCTGAGTCCTTCACCGCGTCGATGCCGGCCACGAGCGCATACTGGGTGAAGCGGTCGATCCGCTTGGCGTCTTTAGGAGTGATGTAACCGTCGGTCGACCAGTCACTGATTTCGCCGCCGAATTTGACCTTGTAATCGGCGATGTCGAAGGCCGTGATCCCGCGGATGCCGCTTTCGCCGCGGCAAACTCGCTGCCAAAGATCCTCGACCTGCCGACTAAGCGAAGTGACTGCGCCGAGCCCGGTTACGACAACACGTCGTTTCATCGCAAGCTCGTTGAACTCGGTGCGTTCGAAGGAATCAACCTGCCTGGCTCTTTTCGATGTAGTCGATCGCCTGCCCGACCGTCTGAATCTTTTCCGCCGCGTCGTCAGGGATGTTGATGTCGAATTCTTCTTCGAGCTCCATCACCAATTCGACCGTGTCGAGGGAATCGGCGCCAAGGTCGTTGACAAACGACGTCTCCGGCGTGACCTGGTCCTTGCTGACCCCCAACTGCTCGGCCACGATATCGATCACACGTTCTTTGACTGAGGCCACCGTACCGATCCTCCTGCGCACCGAAAATCAGGGTGTTCGACTGTAACACAACATAAGCTCCCGGCTGAAGTTCCAGAATAGCGTTCTGCCGGGGGCACGTAAACCTACGAAAATAGCGGATTCCCGCAGGACAGGAAGGTATAACCTGTTTTCCCCTCGTTGTCCATATCTACATCTACGCCGTCAACCCACCGTCGACGGTCAATACCTGCCCGGTCACGTACGCGGTTGTGGGGGCAGCCAAGAATAGTACGGCCGCAGCGATTTCCTCGGGCTTGCCCAGGCGTTTGGCCGGAATCCGCGTTTTGACCTCGCCCAGGATGCTTTCGCCCAGGGCAGAAGTCATTTCGGTCTCGATAAAGCCCGGAGCGACTGCGTTCACCGTCACTTTTCGGCCCGCCAGCTCGCGCGCCACGGTGCGGGTCATGCCGATCAAACCGGCTTTCGAGGCTGAGTAGTTAGCCTGACCCGGATTGCCCATTAACCCGGATACGCTGGCGATATTGATGATCCGCCCGTAACGGGCCTGCATCATCGGCCTTGTCACGGCCCTGGTGAACAGAAAGGCGCCTCGCAAGTTGGTGTTGATGACTTCGTCCCACTGGTCATCCTGCATGCGCGGAATTAACGTGTCGCGGGTAATTCCCGCATTGTTGACCAGGATATCGAGCCGTTGCCATCGTTCCAGGACGGCGTCGACCACGAGCTGCACGCTTTCAGACCTGGTTACGTCGCACTCGAACCAGGAAGCGGTGCCTCCCGCCGCAGTGATTTGGCCGACGGTTTGTTCCAATTTTTCGCGGTTGCGGGCCACGCATGCTACTTTGGCGCCTGATCGCCCCAAGGCCACCGCGATCGCGCAACCCAAGCCGCGCGAGGCACCCGTGACCAGCGCGACCTGGCCCGTCAAATCGACTGTCATTTGACCGTTAGGGGCGTCGGGCATTTTTGTTTTCCTCGCGCGCTATGCCGCCACGTTTTCGCAGTTTGCCGAGCGGTCGATCCGCCGCAGCAGGCCACGCAGCACCCGGCCAGGGCCAATCTCGTAAAACCGGTCGAAACCTTGATCGAGCAGATAACGGATCGAATCTTCCCATCGCACGGGCGAAACAACTTGCTCGATCAACAACCGGCGGATCTCGTCAGGGCTCTCGTGTGGCTGGGCGTCGACGTTGGAAACTACGGGAATTCGCGGTTTGCCCAGTGGCACTCCGGCCAGCGCTTCAGCCAAATGTCCGATCGCCGGCTGCATGATCTGCGTGTGAAATGCTCCGGCCACCGCCAACGGTACGGCCTTCATCGCCCCCGCGCTTTGGGCCAATTCCACGACCCTCTGGCACGCGGCCTTCGTGCCTGACACTGCGAGGTTTCCGGGACACAAGTAGTTCGCGATTTGCAACAACTCGCCACCGCCGGCTTGGTCGCAAAGGGCTTCGATCTGTGCGCGTTCCAATCCCAACACGCTAACCATCCCACTAGGGGTGGCGTCAGCCGCGGATTGCATTGCACGACCGCGCGCTTGCACCAGCCTTAATCCCGTTTCAAAGTCGAGTACGCCCGCGAAAACCAATGCGGTGTACTCACCCAGGCTCAAACCGGCCGCAGCCTCGCACCCGGCCACCACTTCCGGCGATTGCGTTCGTAGCGACTCAAGCGCCGCGAGGCTGCTGACGAAAAGAGCCGGTTGGCTATGGACCGTCGAATCGAGCAGGTTCGCGGGACCCTCGAAGCAAATGTGCGCCAGGTCGTAACCCAGGATCTCGCCGGCACGGGCGAAAAGGCAGCCCGCCTCCGGCAGCGACTCGGCCAGCGCCCGGCCCATGCCCACCGACTGGGCACCTTGTCCGGGAAAGAGAAAGGCGATCTTACCCACTATTCTTCCGGCTCCACCACAATCCGTCCCATGTAGTAACCGCAATTGGGGCAAACCACGTGCGACGGCAGGGCAGTGCTGCACTTAGGGCAGTAGAACAACTGCTTGGGTTTCTTGGCGTCGTGCGCCCGTCGGCTTCCGGTGCGGGCGTTGGAATGTTTTCGCTTTGGTACTGCCATAAAATCACCCTAATCCGGGAGGGATTTTCCCCTCGCCCCAAACAGTCCGTCACTTTTTTTGGAAACCGATGATACTAAAGGGGTAAGGGCAGGGTGTCAAGCGGCCTCTTGCCCCGGAAACCAGCAGAATTTCGGCAGCTTCCGCTATGTCGCCCCGAGTTGTTTTTGAATGCTTTCACGCGCCGATTCGAGGGCGGCAGGAAGCTTGGCGGGGTCTTTGCCGCCGGCCTGGGCCATGTCGGCGCGGCCACCGCCGCTGCCGTTGACGAGTTTGGCGGCAGTGCGGACCCATTCCCCTGCGTTCAATCCCTTGGCCTCCAAATCGCGGCTGATACCGGCCACCAGCACCACCTTGTCCTCCGATCGACCTGCCAAAAGCACCGCGGTTGAGCCGGCCCTCTTGCGAATCTGGTCGATCAACTGTCGCAGGCCGTCGGCAGTGCCGCCGGGCACTTCGGCGACGATCACCTTGGTGCCGGCCGCCGTGGCGGCGTCGGCAAATAGATCGTCGACCGAGATCCCCCCAGCGCGTCCACCGGCCGACAATTGCTTCTTCAACTCGCGGGCTTCCTTGACGAGGGCAGCAACACGGACGGGCACCTCGGCCGGAGGCACTCGCAATGCCGCAGCCGTTTCAGCCAACGCCAACTCGGTTTGGCGAACGCGCAGGTGCGCCGCGGGCCCCGTCACCGCCGTGATCCGTCGCGTGCCGGCCGCGACGCTCTCCTCGCCCACGATTTTGAAGAGCCCAACTTGTCCCGTGTTGTCCAGGTGCGTACCGCCGCAAAGCTCTTTGCTAAAGTCGCCCATCGACACCATCCGCACAAGGTCAGGGTACTTTTCTCCAAATAACATCATCGCCCCCTTCATGCGCGCTTCGGCGATCGGCAACGTCATCCAACCGACCGCTTCGCCTGCGGTGATACGCTCGTTGACTTCGTCCTCGATCTTGGCCAACTCTTCGCGAGAAACCGAGTGCGGGTTGGTAAAGTCGAACCGTAGCCAGTCGCGGTCGACTTTGGATCCCTGTTGCTGGGCGTGGCGACCCAAGTACTTCTGCAACGCGTAGTGCAGGATGTGCGTCGCCGAGTGGGCCCGGCGGATCCCCTCTCGGCGGTCGGTGTCGACGCGGGTAGTGACCGTGGCACCCTGCCGGATCACGCCCTGGCGTAGGTGACCGCAGTGCAGGATGAAACCACCTTCCTTCTCGGTATTGATCACCTCGAATCGAACGCCGTCGCCGCTGATTTCACCGGTATCGCCCACTTGCCCACCGCTTTCGCCGTAGAATGGAGTGCGATCAAGAACGACGACGATCGGCTCCTGGTGATTGATCTCGTCGATTTGGTCGCAAAGCTTGTCGTGGGCGATCAGCCCAACGACCTTTCCCGTGGACGTAGTCTGCTCGTAACCCAGGAATTCGCTGCCGTGCAGGGCTTTTTTCAAACCATCGAGGGGACCGCTCTTGAACAGTTCCTGCTTTCGTCCGCCACCGGAAACATCGCCGTGCGCTTCCATGGCCTTGCGATATCCGGGCCAGTCGAAGGTGAAATTGTGCTCCGCGGCGAGTGTCTCGAACAGCTCGGGAGGGAAACCGTGCGTAGTATACATGTCGGCCGCCTCGTGCCCGGCGACCATGATTCGGCCGACCTCGCGCATGCTCGCGAAGATTCGTTCGATCCGTTCCAGCCCGCCGTCGATTGTCGAAAAGAAGTTGCTCTCTTCTTTCTCGATGACATGGCTCACCCGGACCGTGGTTTCACTCAGCTCCGGGTAGGGGTGTTTCATGGCCGAGGCCACGGCCGGCACAAGTTTATGTAGAAACGGCGCTTGGAGGCCCATCTGGCGGCCGTCGAGCACCGCGCGGCGCAAGAGCCGCTTGATGACGTACTTCTCCTTGTTGGGACCGGGGTAGACGTTTTCGTGAATCGCAAATGTGCAAGCCCGAACGTGGTCGGTAATCCTCCGCAGTCGCCGGCCGTTGTCGTTGGCCGGATCGTACTTGATTCCGCAGACTTCGGCCGCCGCCTCGACGATCGGCCGCAAGATGTCGATGTGGAAGTTGCTGTCGACACCTTGCAACACGGCGGCGGTGCGTTCCAGCCCCATCCCGGTGTCGATATTCTTGCTCGGTAGCGGACGGAGGTTGTTGGGCGGCTCGCCAACGCGGTTGAACTGGGTGAAAACCAGGTTCCAGATCTCGACGGAACCTCCCTTGCCGGAGTGGTAGAAGATCTCGCTGCATGGGCCGCAAACACCGTCGGGCCCCTGGCTAGGGGCGCCGGCCGGCCAGAAATTATCGTCCTCCCCCATCCGTTCGATCCGCTCGGCAGGCAGTTTGATGTCGCGACTCCAGATTTCGGCCGCTTCGTCGTCATCGATGTAGACCGAAACGCTCAGCTTGTTCGCGTCGAGACCGAGCCATTGCTTGGAGGTCAGAAACTCCCAGGCCCAATGGATGGCCTCACGCTTGAAATAATCGCCGAAGCTGAAATTTCCCAGCATTTCGAAGAATGTATGGTGATAGGCCGTGCGGCCAACATTGTCGATGTCGCCGGTGCGGAGGCACTTCTGGCACGTAACGGCACGGGTGAACTCGAGCTTGCACTTGCCCAGGAAATGGTCCTTGAACTGGTTCATTCCCGCGGGTGTGAACAACACCGAAGGATCCCATGTGGGCACCAGCACGTCGCTAGGCCGCCTCACGCAACCCTTCGACTCGAAGAAGGCCAAATACTTTTCGCGAAGCTCGTCGGTTTTCATGTGCGTTAAACCACACCAAGTACAAATCGCGGGGCGGTGAAGGTGTTCAAGACCGCTGATGATAACCACACGTCGGCGGCGCGGCTAGCGATACGCTTGAGAGAATCTCAGCCATCCCGATATTGCGCGGGCCGCGCTGGGCGGGTTACCGTAGCTCGATGCGTCGAAGTGGCGCGTTATGGTGCTTCCGCCGCGATCGTCACAACTGAGATCTCGCCTGTCGGTGCCACCACCCAAACCTTCACGGGCCCGACTTTGTCGGCGACCGCGCCGCGGAAATCATCGGGAGTTTCAAGGGGCGTGTCGGCAGCCTGACTGATCGACGCGCCTGGTTTCAATCCCGCGTTGGCCGCGGGACTGCCCGGCTCGACTTCTGTTACCGTAACGTAGGTTCCAGAAAAGCTGCCTCGGTCGAACCGGCCTCGTGGCTCGAGCAGATTCAACCCACCTGTCAAATCGACGGCCGTAGCGTAATCAACCCGTATTCCGCGCCAGGCGGGTGGTCGCTGGGTGGCAATCCGTCTCTTGTCAACGGGAAACTTGCTCAGCGCGACTCGTTTTTGCAGCAATTGACCATCGCGCAACAATGTCAGAGTGGCCGTGGCCGCGGCGGGCAGTTTGCCAATTTGCAAGCGCAATCCGTCCGCGTCGTGGATGGGATGCCCGTCAACGTGCGTGACGACATCATCATTGTTGAGCCCCGCCCGTTCCGCCGGGCATCCCGATTGGATTCCCTTCACCAATGCGCCTGCGCGCCGCCCACTCGAATCGACGAAGTTCTCCGGCGCGACGCCAAGTAAGCCATACTCGACTTCTCGCCCCTCCTTCAACGTCTCGACTGCCCTCAGAAACAGGTCATCGACCGCAATGGCATACCCCGCCGATTGCTCGAAGCCGGCCAGCGCGGCTTGCGAGCTCGTAAGCCCAACCATGTCACCGTGCAGGTCGATGAGTGCGCCCCCGCTGGTTCCCAGGTTTAGCCGCGCGTCGGTTTGAATCAACGTGCCGAATTGGTGCAACATTCTCGGAGGCTCATGGGCGGTATCGACTGTGGCGGAAGGGGCCGCCTTGCGCGACAAGTTGGCGACGATACCCCAACTGGCGCTTACTTGTCCGTCGCGCGCGATCGCGTAGGGATTACCAAGTGCCACCACGAACTGGCCTTTCTTCAATTTGGCGCCGTCGCCGAAGCGAATTGGCACGAAGTCGTCTGCGTTCGGTTTGGGAGTGGCGACCTCCAAAACCGCCAGATCGGTGCGCGGATCGGTTGCTTTGATTCGCATGTGGAACGTACGTCCCTGAGCCGTGGTCACCCAGTATTCGTCTGTGGACGCATCCCCCAACACATGCATGTTCGTCAACACGAGGCCGTCGCCGCCTATAACGACACCGCTGGCAAACTCATTGGGAACGAATTCCGCATCCCCTGGTTCCGAAGCGGACGGCGCTCCGATTCCTCGCGGAATGCGAATCACGTCAGGCCTGGTATCGCGATTGGCCTGCTCGTCATGGGCGGACGTCGATCGACGAGCGATGCTGACGACTGATTTTTCGGCGCGCCGGATCGATCGGTCGACGACCCGTTCGATGGCCGAGACCAACTCCAAGTCGGCCGCCGCCTGGCGATCGTCGTCGGTCAACTCGTCCTGGGCAAACGCTTCATTCGGCGGCTGCGCGGAGGAAATACTTACCGAGCATAATAGTGGGAGTGCCAACGACAACCAAATCTTGGTCATGGGTCATTCCGAGTCTTCAGCGGCCGGCTCTTCGACGCCGTCACCGCCCGACAGAGCAGGTGCGACATTGCCGGCCGCCATGATCTTTGCCTTCAGTTCCTCAACCAGTGCTGGGTTCTCCAACAGATAGGCGCGGGTCTTCTCGCGACCCTGGCCAAGCTGCATTTCGCCGTAGCGGAACCAGGCCCCCGAGCGAACCACCAGCTTCTGGGCCATGGCCAAATCGAGAACGTCGCCTTCGTAGCTGATGCCGCTAGTATGCATCATATCAAATTCGGCCACCCGGAAGGGAGGGGCAACCTTATTCTTGACGACCTTCGCCCGTACCCGTTGGCCCACGACGTCTTCCCCCTCCTTCAGTTGTCCCACGCGCCGCACGTCGATGCGGCAGGAACTGTAGAACTTCAAGGCGCGGCCGCCTGGTGTCGTTTCCGGGCTGCCGAACATCACCCCAATCTTCTCGCGAATCTGATTGATGAAGATCACCGAGGTCTTGCTCTTCGAAATCGCACCGGTCAGCTTTCGCATGGCCTGGCTCATCAAGCGGGCTTGCAAGCCCACATGCGAGTCGCCCATGTCGCCATCCAGCTCTTTCTGCGGCACCAAGGCGGCCACGGAATCGACGACGATCACGTCCACGGCGTTCGACTTGATCAGCATTTCCGTGATGTTCATCGCTTCTTCTCCGCTGCCTGGTTGGCTGACCAGCAGCGTTTCCAACTCGACACCGAGTTTCTTGGCCCAACTCGGGTCGAGCGCATGCTCAGCGTCGATGAAGGCGGCGATGCCGCCGCCCCGTTGGGCCCGTGCCACCACGTGCAGCGCCAAGGTCGTCTTGCCGCTCGATTCCGGGCCGTAGATCTCGACAATTCTACCTTTCGGAATTCCCTGCCCCCCCAATGCCAGGTCGAGGGACAGGCTGCCAGTGGGGATTCCTTCAATCCGTGCGCCGTGCTCGACTCCCAGAGGCATAATCGCGCCTTCGCCGAATTGCTTTTCGATCTGGGCCAGGGTGTTTTTGAGGTTCGGATTATCGTTCAAGAACGATTGCGACGCGGCATTTCCCTCGGACTTCTTGCCGGCCGTCTTCGCGGAGGTTTTCACGAGCGGGCTCTCTTCCTTTTTGGGCATGCGATGATTCGATTTTGTGGCGGTGACCATGTTTTAATCCTTTCCTCTATAAGAACCGGCAGTCGAAGAACCACGAGCTTGGCCCGGCACCCATGGGCTGCCGGACACGCAAAAGTTAGTGGACCTCTGGATAGTGTATCGGCGTCCACTGCCTGTCGCAAGAGGAGATTCTGGATTTTGTTCGCCATCCACCTCGCTTCAAGGTTCAGATTGCTCTGGCTGACCTTCATCTTCTCCGCGTCCCAAGCCTTTGGCAAGCCCGAGCCACCCTTCCGGGGCGTTCGCTCAACGGCCGTCAAGCGTGGCGGTGGCTAATGGCTCGTAGATTGGGCCATCGCGATCCAACTGGCTGGAGAATACGATGACCTCGTCGACACTGACAACACCGCCCACGAAGTCGGCTTGTTGCCGCAGCAGCCCGGCGAGCTCGCTCAGGCCTGGCCGCCCGTCGCGGACACGCCCAATCGTCAAGTGCGGACGAAAACGGCGTGCCTCACGACGAAAACCCAAGGGCGCAAGCTCACGCTCGACTTTGGCGTTGAGCTCGATCATCTGCTCGTGGCCGTCGGCGACTCCCAACCAGATCGTCCGTGGCCGGTCCAAGTCGGGAAACGCTCCAGCGCCACGCGTAACGATCTCGAAAGGCGGCAGCGCGGAAACCGCGCGCGTAACGGCCTCGCAGACCTTCGGTACCTCAAGCAGGTCGACATCGCCCAGGAACTTAAGTGAGAAGTGCAGGTTTTCCGGCTCGACCCAGCGGACCTTGGCCGCCGTGCCCGAGAGCTGGCCGATCAATTGCCGCGCGCGGCTACAAACCTCACGCGAGGCGGCGACGGCGATGAAGGTGCGTAATGGTCGGGACATGGCGAAAGGTCAGTGGTCCTTTGTCATTCGTACCCACAAGACTACGTAGTTCAATCGCCGCGACGTTGACGATCTAGGACAAATGACCGGGGACTAGTCAGAAACTCAACATCTTTCGGTATTCGGTAAGCCGCTGGTCCAAGTCGGCGCGACCGATACGTTGCATTCGGTCGAGGCTGAAATCCTCGACGTTGAAGCTTGCGACGATCGTGCCGTAGGCCATGGCCTCCTTGAGCGTCGTGGGCTCGAAGTTCCCGCGCTCGGCCAGGTAGCCCATCATGCCACCGGCGAAGCTGTCGCCAGCGCCGGTTGGATCGACGACGTTGCCGGTGGGATAGGCGGGCATCACGTACGTTTCGTGCTGACTGAAGAACATCGCTCCGTGCTCTCCCTTCTTGAGGACCACGAACCGTGGTCCCATTTGCTGTACCTTACGCCCAGCGACAACCAGGTTTTCTTCGCCTGTGAGCAGCCGGGCTTCGCTGTCGTTGAGCACCAGGCCGTCGATGCGCTTGAACAATTGCAGCAGCTCATCGTGCTGAATGTTGATCCAAAGATCCATGGTGTCGGCCACCGTGAGCGTGGCCCCGGCAACCTGATCGAGCACCCGCATTTGCAAGCTGGGCGAGCCGTTTGCCAGGAACAGAAAACGGCTTTGCCGGAATGATTCGGGTAAAATCGGATTGAAGTCGCCAAACACGTTGAGATGGACTTCCAATGTTTCCCGATCGTTCATGTTCGGCAAGTATTTGCCCCGCCAGCGAAACGTCTTCGCTTGCGGAACGACTTGCAGCCCCGAAGTATCGATGCCGCGGGCGGCCAGCAAGGCAGTATGCTGCTGGGGCCAATCAGCGCCCACGACACCCACCAGGCGCACGGGCGCGAAATAGCTCGCGGCATAGGAAAAGTAGACGGCCGATCCGCCCAAGACGTCATCACGCCGCGCCGTGGGGGTCTCGACACTATCCAGGGCCACCGACCCGACGACCAGTAGCGGCATGACGTTTTCCTGTTTCTCTGCTTCCAAGTGGAGTATTAGCGGCGCGGTAGGGCAATTATCCGTGTTTGTCCGGCGGACGCAACCAGCAATTCCAGTGGCCTTTACTCCCATCACGGGGTCAACTTGCGGGCTGATGAGACAACGGCGATAATTCAAGGCCGGAACAGATTACAGACTCTCCGTCGACCGACCTGATGCCCGTTCAACCCAATTCCAGCCGGCTCCGTTTTCGAGCGTACGTCCGCGATCTCTCACGGCGTCGCGAGGCGGGCGAACTGGCCATGGGCGGCTCGCCTCACGGCGAGGGTCGAATGGCGGGACCGCGGCACCGCTCGTTTCCCACGCTATTGCGGCGTTTCCTGGGCTTGCTTCGAGGCATGTGGTGGCAGATCGGCTTCGCGCTAGCGACTTTGACCGTGTCGACGCTTTTGAAGCTCGTGCCTCCGATGGCCACCAAAATCACGATCGACAACGTCCTGGGCGGCAAGACGCTGGCGGGCGAATGGGCCCAGCGGCTGAACCCATCGGGTGATCGAGGCCGCTTGCTCTGGCTGCTCGCCGGCGGTGTGCTGACTATTTCACTCGTGCAATCACTGGTTCACCTGTGGGGCCGTTGGCACGCCACCCGCGCGACGAAACGCCTGCAATCGGCCATCCGCCAACGAGCTTTTGAACAGGCGGCGCGGCTGCCGCTGTTTCGCGTTTACCAGCTCAAGTCGGGCGGTGTGACGAGCATGTTGCGCGAGGACGCCGGCGGCATCGGCGAACTAGTGTTCAGCATGCTCTACAACCCCTGGCGCGCGATCATCCAATTGCTCGGCAGCATGGCCGTGCTGGCCTGGGTCGATGGGCGCCTATTGGCCGGCTCGCTGTTGCTGCTGCCCGCCGTTTTTTTCAGCCATCGCACCTGGATCAACCGCATTCGTCCCTTGCATCGCGACATCCGCAAGCAGCGGCAGGACGTCGACAGCCACGCGACCGAGGCCTTTGGTGGAATGCGGGTGGTCCGCGCCTTCGGTCGTCAGCGCAGCGAAACCGGGCGATTCACGCGAGGCAACCACCTGATGGCCCGCCAGGAGCTGCACGCCTGGTGGTGGTCGCGTGGGGTCGAGGTCGCTTGGGCGGTGCTGATTCCGTTGGCCTCGGCCGCACTGCTCCTTTATGGCGGGATGCAGGTGCTGGCCGGCGAAATCTCGTTGGGTGAGCTGATGATGTTTCTGGTTTACTTGACCATGCTCCTTGAACCGCTGGCCGTACTGGCCGAAAGCGCCACGTCATTACAAAGCGGTCTGGCGGGGCTCGACCGCGTGCTCGACTTGCTCGAGGAGCCCCGGGAAATGCCTTCCTCACCTTCGGCCATCCGTGTCCAGGCCGCGAGCGTGGCCGGCCGCATTACGCTCGAGCGCGTCAGTTTCCGTTATCCAGGTTCGACGGAACTGGTTCTCAAAGACATTTCTCTCGACGTCGAGGCGGGGCAAAAAATTGCCCTGGTCGGCCCGAGCGGGGCGGGCAAGACGACACTTACGAATCTGGTCGCCCGTTTCTACGACCCGACTTCGGGAGCCGTTCTGCTCGACGGCGTCGACCTGCGCGAGATCGAAGTTGAAAGCTTTCGCCGATTGCTCGGGATCGTCGAGCAGGACATCTTTCTGTTTGACGGCACGGTGGCCGAAAACATCGGCTATGCGGTGCGGCATGCGCCCTCTGAGGACATCGAACGAGCGGCCCGCGTGGCCCATGCCCACGATTTCATTGTCGCCTTGCCCCAAGGCTACCAAACATTGATCGGCGAGCGCGGTGTGCGTTTGAGCGGAGGTCAACGGCAGCGGCTGGCGATCGCCAGGGCCGTGCTTGCCGATCCACGAATTCTGATCCTCGACGAGGCCACCAGCAACCTCGACACCGAGAGCGAGCGGTTGATTCAAAAAAGCCTCAAGTCTCTCGTTAAAGGCCGCACCAGTTTCGTGATCGCCCATCGGCTCAGCACGATCGTCGACGCCGATCGGATCGTGGTCGTTGAAGGCGGCCAAATCGTCGAGACCGGAACGCACCAGGAATTGGTCGCCGTCAGCGGCCGCTATCGACAGATGGTGCGTCAGCAAATGAGCACCGCCTGCGAATTGGAGGAATTGGTTCCCAGTCATGGCGATGGGCCGTAGAACGGAATTCATTCCGTTTCCCGCTTCTAACGGAATAAATTCCGTTCTACGTGTGGATCGTCAGTCGCATGAAACAAAACGCCATGGCGATCGTCACGGATGTCTCGTTTTCAATTATCGTTTCTTCTGGGCCTGGCACTGGGAGGTGCCATGCCTGACACTGCACGAGCTGGCGACTTTGACCGTCCGGCAGGCGATCCACACCAGAGTCGCTCGGTCGCGGTGGCTGAGCACGGCATGGTTGCCACCAGCCAGCCTCTGGCCGTGCTCGCCGGCCTCGATGTGCTCAAACGCGGCGGCAACGCGGCGGATGCGGCCGTCGCCGCGAATGCCGTGCTGGGCGTTGTCGAGCCCATGAGCTGCGGTATTGGCGGCGACTTGTTCGTCATCTACTGGGACGCCAAGACGCAAAAGCTCTATGGGCTGAACGCCAGTGGTCGAAGTCCGTTCCAGCTCAACCCTCAGGTTTTCGCCGAACAAGGGCTGCGGCAGATTCCCGACGAAGGACCGCTCTCGTGGTCGGTGCCAGGCTGCGTGGCGGGCTGGGAAGACTTGCTTGCACGCTTTGGATCGCGTCCCTTGGCAGAATTGCTCGATCCGGCGATCGGCTACGCCCAAGACGGTTTCGCGGTGACCGAGGTGATTGCGCATGATTGGCTGTCGAGCGAAGCGAGCCTCGGCCGCTGGCCCGATTCGGCACGGACATTTTTGCCCGGCGGTCATGCGCCTGTGGTCGGCGAACGGTTCCGCAATCCAAATCTTGCGGCGAGCCTGCGGACGATTGCCGCCGGCGATCGCGACGCATTTTACCTGGGCGAGCTGGCGCAACGCATCGTTGAGTTCAGCAAGTCCAACGGCGGCTTTTTTTCGCTGGCCGACTTCGCCGAGCACGCCAACGAATGGGTCGAACCGGTGAGCACGAATTACCGCGGGTACGACGTTTGGGAGTTGCCGCCCAATGGCCAGGGGATCGCCGCCTTGCAGATGCTCAACTTGCTGGAGGCGTACGATCTGAAATCGCTCGGGCGCGGCAGTGCGGAATACTTGCACCTTCTGATCGAGGGCAAGAAGTTGGCCTTCGCCGACCGGGCCCGTTTTTACAGCGACCCGGCGTTCGGCGAGCCGCCGGTGGCGGAGCTGATTTCGAAACCATATGCCGAACGCCGCCGTCGGCTGATCGACCTCGAGCGCGCCGCGACCGAGGTGCGCGAGGGCGATCCCAAGCTGGCCCGCGGCGATACGGTATACCTGGTGGTCGTCGACCAGGATCGCAACTGCTGCTCGTTCATCCAAAGCATTTATTACGGCTTCGGTTCGCAGGTCGTGCCGGGTGACGTGGGCTTCGCGCTCCAGAACCGCGGGGCGCTGTTCGCGCTCGACGATCGACACCCAAACCGTCTTCAGCCCCACAAGCGGCCATTTCAGACGATCATCCCGGCGATGGTGACCAGCGATGGCAAACCGTGGCTTGCCTTTGGCGTGATGGGGGGCGACATGCAGCCCCAGGGGCACGTGCAAGTATTGGTGAACCTGGTCGACTTCGGCCTCAACGTGCAAGCCGCCGGCGACGCCGCCCGGGTGCGGCATGCCGGCAGTGCCACACCCACAGGTATCGCCGGCGAAGCCGGCGGAGGCACGGTCTTCGTTGAGTCGGGGATTTCGAACGACGCGGTCGAATCTCTGCGCGGCAAAGGCCATCAGGTCGAGCGTGCACGCGGCGGTTTCGGCGGCTATCAGGCCATTTTTATCGATTGGGAGCGCGGCACGCTCCACGGCGGAAGCGATCCGCGGAAAGACGGTTGCGCGCTGGGGTATTGAAGCTGCGTAACGCTCCTCCGTTAGTCTTAAGAGGGTTCCATCCCCTTGGCCGGCGGCTATAATGGCCGCGTCAGTCGTTCCTGCGGAAAGGAACGGCGTTTGCGGCACGTGTTGACATACGTGTCCAAGGTTCGTTTTCAAACCGTGTGTTTGAACCAGTGACAATTTGCTTCCCCTAGGATCAAGGAGTTTCGACATGACAGAGCAACCGATTCGACGGATTTCTCGCACGACTTCCCGCGTTGCCGCGCTCGTGGCTTTGGTGCTGGTCGCCGGCCTGGCCGCTGCCAAGGGGCCCGGCATTTTGTTCCCAGATTGGTCACCTCCGACCGCGGGTTCATACGATGAGCCCAAGGGGGAGCTCGGCAAGAAATCGGACGAACCCTGGAGCACGACCACGATGGCCTCCTCGATCATGGGCAAACCGGTCGAAGGCAAGACGACCACGGTGGTCGGAGAGATCATCGACCTCTCGTGCTATTTGCAGGTCGGCAAGCACGGCGACAAGCACCGCGATTGCGGTATCAAGTGCGTCAAGAACGGCCAGCCCGTCGGACTTTTGGCCAAAGACGGCGCCGTTTACATGCTGATCGACGAGGAGCACGATCCGCGCCGCGACGGCCTGACCGAGTTCCGCAAGCAGGTGGTCGAGCACATGGCGCACGTCGTCACGGTTCACGGCACCCTGACCGACGTCGAAGGCCAGAAGGCGATCTACGTGCAGGGTTCGGTAAAGGCCAAAGCCAAGTAAGCTCTCTGCCAGCGTCGTTACCTTCGAGCCTTTGAGGATTGCACCATGAAAATGCGACTAGCCGTTGCGCGCACCTGGCCTGTGGCGGTGTTGCCATTGGCCCTTGTCTGTTTGCTCCGGACCGTATCGGCCGACGCCCCACGCGATGAGAAACCCAAGAACGGGGCCGGCGGCGAGAAGCCCCCCAAGCCACCATTGGGTTTGCCCGCGGTGCAATGGCCCGACGATAATCCCTACTCGGCCGACAAAGTTGAGCTGGGCCGGCTGCTCTACTTCGACAAGCGGCTCTCGAGCGACAATTCGGTGGCTTGCGCCTCATGCCACGCGCCCGAGAAAGCCTTTGCGGATGGTGCGGCGGTCTCCACCGGCATCGGAGGTCAAAAAGGGGGCCGCAGCGCGCCCACCGTAATCAACCGGGCATTCAGCACGTCGCAGTTCTGGGACGGCCGCGCCGATTCACTCGAAGAACAAGCCAAAGGGCCGATCGCCAATCCGATCGAAATGACGGCCGAGAAAGACGCCGATCTGGCCCATGAGGGTAGCATCAAGCGGCTCGGCGCCGTCGCCGGTTACGTGAAGCGATTCGAGCAGGTGTTCGGCGCGAAGAAGTTCGACATCAACCACGTCGCCAAAGCGATCGCGACTTTCGAGCGGACTGTTTATTCGGGCAATGCCCCCTTCGACCGCCACAACGCTGGGGAAAAGGGCGCGCTGACGGCGGCTCAGGAGCGGGGTATGAACATCTTCTTCAATAAAACGGCCTGTGACAGTTGCCACCTGGGGTTCAATTTCACCGACGGTTCGTACGTCAATATCGGCATCGGCATGGACCGCGACGAGCCCGACCTCGGTCGTTATATCGTCAGCGGTCGCGACGAGGACCGAGGAGCGTTCAAGACACCCACTTTGCGGGAGATCGAGCACACCGGCCCCTACATGCACGACGGCAGCCTGAAGACGCTCGAAGAAGTCGTCGAGCACTACGACAAGGGCGGTATCAAGAACCCCTTTCTCGATCGGCGGCTTAAGCCCTTGAAACTGACGAAGCAGGAGAAAAGCGACCTGGTCGCGTTCCTTAAGGCCCTCAGCGGCGAAGGCTGGCAGCAAATCAAGGAACCAGAGACGCTTCCGAAGTAGGCCAGGAAGACCGACGCTGCAGTCGCCGAATTCGCAAAAGGCACGAATGAGAGGGTTCTGGTGAGGGGGGCTGCAGCAGAACGACAATGCCGGCGCGCCAGCAAGTGATCGCAAGTTTCATGAATTCGGTCGAGTACTAGGACCCCGTCACCTTCCGGGCTTCTACGGGAGACAACGGCGGGTTCGGTCGGCGTAGCGTTGTTCGACCCGTGATTGCGGCACCAGCTCAGCTTGGACGCTGCTCAAGGACATGGCCTTCGGCTTCAGGACCCACCGGCCGGCCCGTGCCGATTTTGGCCGTTTGATCGTTCCTGGGCTCCGCAGGGTAGCTGTCTAATAAGACTTGATGTCAATAATTTCTGTGCCGGCCCAGTTGACACTCATCAACAACACGGTTAGAATCCACATCGCTATTGATACTGAGTCTCAGTTGCTTATGTGGTTCGTGCGGGCCTGCCGGACGGCCCTATGGCTCGCCTTGCCAGCCAGGCTTCCCCTGACCCATTGGCATTCCAATTTGCGGGAGAATCTCCATGTTTCGACGCCGCGCGTTTACCTTGATCGAGTTGTTAGTCGTGATTGCCATCGTCGGCATTCTAATCGGTTTGTTGCTGCCGGCCGTCCAGTCGGCACGCGAGTCCTCGCGGCGGAGCCAGTGCACAAACAACCTTAAGCAGATCGGCCTGGGGTGCCATAATTATCACGACGTTGTACGAACATTTCCTTCCGGCTACTGCGCCGCCGCCGCTTATGTCGACGGGGCGACCGACACCACGCCCGGCTGGGGGTGGGGCGCATTGATCCTGGCCCAGGTAGAACAATCCGGCGTCAAGGCCAGCATCAACTTCGGCTTACCCATTGAGAACCCACAGAACGCGACGGCAGTCCAGACGATCCTCCCTGTCTACCTTTGCCCGTCCGATAGCTACCCGTCGGCGCCCTACCCTGTTCCCGACGCCTTGGGAAATCAGCTCGCCTTGGCGGCTCCGTCCAGCTATGCCGCCTGTATCGGCAGCGATGCTTCCGGCGTTTCAGACCCAACCGGGTTGGGCGTTTTCTACCGAAACAGCGGCACCAAGATGGCCGACATCCGTGATGGAACCAGCACGACGATTCTCGTGGGCGAAAAAGCCTGGGCCAACGTAAAGGGCATCTGGGCCGGCGCGGTCAATCACGGAGTTTGCATGCGTGGCCAGTACAATCCGTGCCCGGCCACTGGTGCCGCATGGTACCCGGCGCCGGCCCTGATCTTGTCGCACAGCCACCTGAACAACAGCATAACGGACCCCGACGGAGGATTGGACGATTTTTCGAGCAACCATGTCGACGGCTCGAACTTCGTGTTTGCCGACGGTTCGGTGCGTTACATCCGCAGCATTACGAGCGATACCGCCCAGGGGGGCTATTCGGGCGACAGCCTTGTTTTCCAGGCCCTGGGCACTAGAGCCGGCCACGAAGTGGTTCCCGGCGATTGGATGCCGTAAGGCCCCGGATCGATCTTCGGTCGCGGGGCACGCATGCCAATCATGAGGAAACGTGTGAAGTATCTGTCGCGATACCGAAGGGATTTCGCAATGGCGAGACGACTTATGTCGGGAACGACTGCACGCGGTTATAGTACTCGTCGGAAGCGATGAAGCCCGTAATCAGCAGCTCGTTCGTTGCGCCGTGCTCGAAGGAATTGACGAAGCCGTCAACCTCGGAGGGCGTGGCGGCACGTCCCAGAAACTGGAAATAGGCGTCCTGAATTCGCAGCGCCTCGCGTTCGGGGCTGGTCGTGAAACCCAGAGCAACCTGGGTGCGGCTCTCGCCACCCGCCAGGCTTTCCGTCCAGAACAATTCTCCGGACGCGTCGGCAGGCCGGCCCAAGAGATCGCGGTACATCGCGTCGACCCAGGCCAGGTTGTTGCCGCCCGCGCGGGCAAAATACTCCGGAGAACCAATGAAGGCGGCCTCCACTTGCTCGTCGGTCATGCCGTTGAGCATCTGCTGGATCCAATGGTTCAGACCTTGCTGATCGGCCGCGCGTCCCAGGTATTTTTCGTAGAGTGGATTGATGATCAGAGCAAAATATTCCGGCGTGTGGAGCAGGCTCGCGGCGACTACGTCGCGTGACTGGCCCTGGTCGAGCAGGTTCGACCAGTATTGCAGGCCGCCCGGTTCCACCAGGCGGTTGAGCACGTCGGTATAGACTTCGGCGACGTATTTCTGGTTGGGGGTCGGGTTCGCCGGGTTGGCGATCGGCAGGATCTCCGTCGCGATCGTCGCCGCGCCGCTCGACGTCGCCGTCACGCCTTCTTCGCTCACAGTCACTTGCACCGTATAGGTGCCTTCGTCATCGTAAGTGTGCGAACCGGCCACCGCATAGGCCAGGCCCAACCTCTGGACTGTTCCCACCGTGGTCGCGCCGTCGCCCCATGCAATTGTGGCGGCGAACTCGCTGGCCGGTTCCCTGCCGACGTCGTGCGTGAAGGTCGCGACCGTCACGTTCGACAAGGGGGTGAATTCGTGACCGGCCACGGGCGCTCCAACGACGACAATCGCCCCTTCACCCACGACGATCGTGCTATTCACGGTGATGGATGGCAACAACATGTGGTGAATGCTCACGACCACATTATTGCTGGAGTCGTCAAGGCTGGGCGGCACATTGCCGCTGACGGTGAAGACGCCGGTCGTCGAATTGAACGAAATCGTGCCGGCGGTCGACGAGCCGTCGCCCCAGGCGATGCCGGCCGAGTAGTGACTTGGATCTTCGGGGCCGCCAGGATCGGTGAAGGTGGCCACGGGGACGTTGGTCGCGAGCGCCGCGACCGAAGCGGAGACGGAAGCGCCGACGATCTGTGGGTCGGCAATGCTCACGGAATCGTTGGCGGTGGCGTCGGGCGCGGCGTCGTGATGGATCGTTACCGTGATCCCTGGGTTGTCTTGTTCGTCGCTGTAGAGATGGCTGCCGCTGACACTGAAGGTTTGCGTAAGAGTGTTAAACGCGACGACACCTGGCGTGCTGGAACCGTCACCCCAGGCGACGGCGGCCGAATAGTGGCCCAGCGATTCGGCGCCGCCTGGGTCGGTGAACGTGGCGAGCACCTGGTTCGGGCCAACGGCGCCTTCAGTGGCAGCATAGACTGCGCCGCCGGTGGCCTGTAGGGTCGCGTCGAATACGTTGCCGGAACTGGTGGTGGCCACCGCGAAGCCATCGTGTTGGATGGTCACCGAGACATTGTATTGCCCGGCGATGGCGTAAAGATGATTACCTACGACCGAGAACTGGCCCGTCGTCGTGTTCGTCAAGGTAATCGTGCCCGCGCTCGTGCCGCTGTGGTCGCCCCAATCGATGGATGCCGAATAATTCGACGTGGGTTCGGGGTTGACCGCGTAGAAGCCGGGGTCGGTGAACGTGGCCACGGCCAGGTTCGATGCCGTCATGCCCTCCGTAGCGGCGAACGAAAAGCCGCCCGAGGCGATCACCTTCTGGCCGGAAACCGAAGCGCTTCCAATGATGGTAACGTCGGGCGCCGCAACTCCGGGGGGGAGTTGACCAAGGGCAGGATTGCCGTGATGGATGGTGACCGTATACGGGTCGATCAACGGGGGTGAGCTACCCTCGGGGTAAGTATGGCTGGCGCTGACCGTGAAGATCTGGGTTGCCGCGTTCCAAGTGATTTGGCCTGTCTGGATCGGCGTGCCGTCGTTCCAATTGATTTTCGCCGAGTAGTTGCTCAACGCCTCGCTGCCGGCCGGATCAGTGAACGTTGCCACCGCCTGCACCGGCGTAGCAATCCCCTCGACGGCAGCAAACGTCGTACCGCTGCCGGGAACCACAGGCGGGTCAACCACAAGCGCCTTGACTGGTTGGCCGGCGGGCAACGAGGCGTCGAAGGCCGAGTCGTGGCGGATGGTCACGCTGATCGGATACGCCCCCTCCTCGGCGTACGAGTGATTGCCGGTCACCGAAAAGACCCCATTGACGTCGGGACCAGTGATCACGACAGGTGTCGTTTGCGAGGTTGACGTCGACGAGGTGCCGTCGCCCCAATTGACCGTGGCTGTGTACTCGAGTGTCCCATCATTCGAATCGCTCAACGGCTCGGGACCACCCGAATCGATGAAGGTGGCGACGACCTGGTACGTCGAGGGCGTTGCCGCTTCAGTCGCGTTGAATGTGTAATTGCCGGTCACGACCAATGGCGCGTCGGCGACTTGGGCTGAACTACTCACCGTGCTGTCCAACGCCGTTCCGTGGTGGATCGTCACTCGAATCGGATAAAACCCTTCCTCGACGTACGTGTGAGTGGCTTGCACGGTGTAGGTGCCGATCAACTGTTCGGTGATGCTGCCTGAGGTGGTCTGCCCGTCGCCCCAAACGATCGTCGCCGAGTAGTCGCCGACGGGCTCGTTGCCGCCAGGATCAGTGAAGGTGGCCAACGTTTGCGCCGTGGGCTGCGCTCCTTCGGTCGCCGCGAAGGCGAAGTTGCCGGTAGCGACAAGCTGAGGGTCCGAGACCAAGGCCTGGCTGGTGGCCGTCGCGGTGACGGAGTTGGGCGGGTTCGAAATGGGATCGTGCAGAATCGTGACGGTGATGGTGTAGCTGGCGTTTGTCGGTTCCTCCAGATACTTGTGGTTCCCGAAAACGGTGAACAGACCGCCCGTCGCACTGATCGATCCGGCGGACGTAGTGCCGTCGCCCCAGTCGATGTTCGCCAGATAATCGCTGACGACTTCGGCGCCGGCCGGATCTTGGAAAGTGGCGACTGGCTGGATCACCGAGGGTACACCCTCGGTCGCCTGAAATGTAAAGCCCCCCGTGGCTAATGGCGCCACATCGACGACGTTTGCGAAACTGGTTAACGTGACGTCATTGGCGGTATCGTGGTGAACCGTGACCTTGACCGAATAGGGTGTGTCAATCGTAAACGTGTCGCCCGGAGCGGGGATCCCACTAAAGCCTGAGGCAAATGTGAACGTTTTGGTTGCGGCGATGTAGCCACTCACTTGCTGGCCCTGTCCAGCCAAAGCCCCAGAGGTGAACAAGAGGTGGTGATTCACATAGAAACCGTCGACCGCCGAAAGCGTCCCTACGTTCGCAGTCAGCGTGGTGGTCGAGATCCCCGTGTTGACCGACCCTAAGGCCTGGCCGTTTTCCTCGGCATAGACATGGCTGCCGGTAACCGTGAATACGCCGTTTGAGTCAGGGAAGCTGACAGCGCCTGTCGTCGTCGAGGTACCGTCGCCCCAGTCGATGGTAGCCGAATAATCGAACGATCCTGTTTGATTCGGACCACCGGTTTCCTCTTGTCCAGGATTGCCCGCCGGGTCAGTGAACGTCGCCACCGTCACACTGGTTACTTTGGCGCCTTCGGTTGCGGCGAACGTTTGGGGGCTGCCGAAGACCACCGACTGGTCGGCGACCGTGGCCGAGCTGACGACGGTGTCGGGAGGCGCGTTGCTTCCGGGAATGCCATTGGCGCCGTGATTGAGGACGACCTGCACGTTGTACGGAGAGTTGATCGGCGATTCCTCGGCATAGGCATGGCTGCCTTGCACGGTGAAAGTGTTATCCGCTCCCAGCGAAATGTCATGGGGACCGCTATTGCTCGATGTGCCGTCACCCCAAAAGATGAGGGCGGAATAGTCGCTTAGAACCGCGTCATTCCCACTGGGATCGTTAAACGTCGCCACGGGCTGGCTGGTCGATACGGCGCCTTCCGATGCCGTCAAAGTCTGGCCGCCCGTCCCGACGAGCTGCGGATACGCGACGATGGCCCTGGCATGGGCCGTCGCATCAGGCGCCGTATCACCCAGCAGATCGTGGTGGATCGTGACCGTGATCGGGATTCCCGTGTTGAAGTTGACCTGGTTGTACTGGTGGTTGCCTGAAACGGTCACCACACTGGTGTTAAAGTTGATTGAAAGTGATCCTGCGGTCGTTGGCGAGCCGTCACCCCAGTCGATCGTGGCAGAATAATGGCTGATGTCTTCCAGGCCGGCTGGATCCTTAAACGACGCGACGGGCTCAAATGGCGATAGCACCCCATCGACGGCGGAAAAAGTGACCGATCCTGTCGTCGGAATCACGGCGGGGTCGCTAACGGAGGCGCTGCTAGTCATTGTTACGGGCACGGCCTTGTCGTGCGAAGCCACCACCGTAATCGCGTAGGGAATGTCAACACCCGCGGCCTGGGCGTCTTCCTCAGCATAAAGGTGGCTGCCGAGCACAGTGAATGTACCCGCCGACGTGGTCGTGATACTCCCCGTCGACGACGTGTTATCGCCCCAGAAAATTGTCGCCGAATAGTCGGAAGGCGGCTCGGCGGCACCGGTGTTTGGGGCAACCAGCGCCGGATCGACGAACGTAGCGACTTGCTGATTTGTGAAGGCGGCTCCCTCTACCGCGCTGATCGCGGCGCCGGTCCCGGCAGTCAACGGATCGAGAACGTTGATCGAGGCGTTTGTCGTTTGCTTGATGCCCGTCACCAGATTGGTGATCGAGACCGTCGGCAAGTAAAGGTTTTCCTCGGCGTACGTGTGGCTACCGCTCAACGTGAACAGTCCGTTGCTGTAGGAAATTCCGACGCCCGGCCCACCGCTGAACGTCGGGCTGCCGTCGCCCCAGTTGATCGTGGCCTGGAAATTGTTCGGATTGATGGAACCGGCCGGGTCGTTGAACACCAACACCGGAAGCCCGGCAAACGCAAACCCTTCGGTCTCGGTTTGTGTTTGGCCCGCGAGCACGTGAACTTGCAGCTCCCATGCGCCGCGGCCATCGGTGGCTGCCGCCAAGACTCCCAAGTTGCTGTTGATTTCCAAGTCGGTTATTTGCGAGTTGGGCAGGCTGGTCGCACCCGGCGCAAGCGAATTCCAAACCGTGGCTGCGCCTTGGGTGTACGTGTCCGACGCGAACACCCCCGTGTCGGTGCCGAGGTAAAGCACCCTGGTCGAGGCGTCGAACGCCAACGAATTCATCGGCTGGTCCTTGAGGTTGCCGGTGATATTGGTCCAGGTAATGCCGCCGTTCGTCGTCCGATAAACGTGTTCGCTGTTTCCCGACGCGTCCGTGTTGAAGCTGGCGATCAAGGCGTAGGCCGTGTTGCCTGTCGGGTCGTTCGGGTCGGCCAAGAGCGCGCTAAAGCGACTGCTGAAGTTGATCGGACTCGACGTCGCGGTAATGGACGACGAGGCAATCAGGTCGTGGACCTGCCAACTCGCGCCGTCGTCGGTGGTGACGAAGATGTCTGGCCCAGCCGCGGCGTAAATCGTATTCGGCTTCAGAGCCGCGACGGCAATCGCGTCGACCGTTGGATCGCTGCCGGTGGGAAGACTGGTGGTCCATCCATTCTTGCCAGGCGTGCTGATGGCGTTCCAGTCGTTCGCCTGATCGGTCGTCTCATAGATTCGATCGGTCCCAGCCAGCAAACGGCTGGAGTTCGATGGGTCCATGATATACGGTACGTAGAGGTTCGAGGGATCGCTGTTAAGCGGATTGAGCCCCTTGGTTTGCACCGTCCACGTGTTGCCGCCGTCGGTCGAGCGTTCGAAGAATCCCGAGGTTGCCACACCGGCCGAATTAAAGACCGTTTTGTCGCCGGAAAAAGTGTGGTACACCACGTTCGGCGTGATTTGGTCGACACGGGTGGGACCGCCGCTCAACGGATCGACGGCCGTCGTTTCGGTTTCCGCCGGAATCTCATTCCAGGCTAACTGGCCGACGGTCTTCTCGGTGCCGTTATCCTGGCTCCCGCCGTAAACCGTACTTGGGTCGTTCGGCTTCAGAGCGATGCCGTTGAACTGCGTAATTTGCAGGTTTGAATTCAGGTTGTCCCAGAGCAGGGCGCCCACCGTCGGATTGTCGAGTCGCCAGATACCGCCATCGTTACCGTCGAGCAGCTTGTCGTTGGCGTCGAGGACGAGCGCATGGTGGTTGGGGTGCGGGCCGTTAGCTTGAACATCGACTTCAACCGTGTTGAAGCTCTGGCCCGCGTTGGACGACTTGATGATGTTCTCGCCGGCGCCGGCAAGGTATACGGTGTTCGGGTCGTGCAGATCGACCGCCATGGCGATGTTCTTATAGCCCGTCCCGCTTTGCCCGCTGGCCGGCGTGAGAAAATCGGGAGTGTTTGACGTGAGATTCGTCCAAGTGCCGCCACCGTCGACCGTCCTCAGGAACTGATACAAGTTGCCGCCGGCCGATTCGGTTTTCACCAGCGTCGCATAGAGCGTATTCGGCGACGAAGGCGAAATGGCCAGCGCGATACGGCCGACCGTCGTGTCGGTGTTCGTCGGCAGCGCGACGCCGGGAGCGCCTTGGAGCTGATTCCACGTTACACCACCGTCGGTGGACTTGTAGATTCCATTGAGGTCGAAGTTCGTGTTGTTGATGCTGACGATCGCTCCATTGGGGTTACCAATGGCGGTGTACAACGTGTTGGGGTGCGTCGGATCGATCAGCAGGTCGGTATACGGGTCCGAAGTATCGTTAATCACTCCACCCGCCAGGAGCGCCGTGGCAGTCATGTTCTTCCACGTCTGGCCGCCGTTGATTGATTTCCAAACCCCGGTATCGGGTGTCGGGCTGCCTTCCACGGAATTGTCCGACACGGCGGCGTAGACAACGCTGGAGTTCGTGGGGTCAACCACAATTTTTGAAATCGTCTGACGCTCGAATTTGCCACCCGCGTCGGAAAGCGTCCAATTGATCGGGTCCACGCCGTCGTCAATTCCGACCAAGACACCCCGGCCATAATACGAGTTGGTTTCGTTGTTCGGGTCACCGGTACCAGCATAGATCACCAGCGGACTGGTGGGCTGCGCCGGAATTTCGTGCTCGACGGCGATGGAACCCGTGAACAGGGGTATGGGATTGCCGCTGGAGTCGACGAGATGGTCGGTCAATGGTGTCCAGTCGTTCCCGGCATCCGTCGATTTCCAGATGCCTCCGCCCGATGTCGCGATATAAATCAGGTTGGCGTTGTCAGGGTCGGTGGCGATGCCGTTGATTCGCCCGGTAACTTGCTCGTTACCGGGAGTTTGGCCGTTGAGGATCGGCGCCGGACCGATTGCGGTCCACGTGCTTGGGTTCACGTTGAATGAGAGGAACCGACGCTCTTCCAAGTGCTCCAAACGCCCCAGCGAAAGGGCATGCGGAGGGGAATCAGAATGGCGGCGGAGTGCCGCCGCCCGCCGATACTGACGCTGCGAACGCTTGGGCTTTCGAAAACCCATCGATGACCTCCAATAAAGGGTACAAATCGTATATTAGGCAGCGATAACAACGGCCGCAACAAAGTTCGCGGAATTCCGATGGGAATCCCCAAAATTGACAGTTTTGGCTGCGGGCGGCGATTTTTGAGCGGAATCAGGAGTTCAATTCGATCGCGTACTTCATCGTCAGAGATTTCACGAATTCCGCTTCGTTCCACAGTTCACAGGCGACGAACAGGATGGTTCGTCGTCTCGATGCTCAAGGCATCGAACCGCCAACGTCACACGCCTGGTTGCGACCGGGCAAAGCTTGCCGCGTTACCGACTCGTGAATCAGAACGGGTACTGTGACCTCCCGACACCGCCGACCGGGGGTGCCGGCGGGGTGTTGGCGTACTCGGGCAGGTTGATGATCGCGATCTGGATATCGCTTTGCGTGGCCCCGGCCTCGAACTGGGCGACATACTGATTGACTTCGTCGACCGTCGGCAGGCGCAGCAGGTACTCCTGGAAGAAGGCCGTCGTCAATTGTTGGAAGTTCTCGGGGCTGCGCACGAAGCCCAGCACGACTTGCTGGCGAGTCATCGTGCCGTTGTCGAGGTTGCTGGTCCAATGTTGCAGGCCGGTGCTGTCGGGCTCGCGGCTCAAGAGCCGTTCGTAGAGCGACGTCACCCAGGCCGCGTTGGCAGACAGGCTTGGGTGTTGCAAGCCGGCTGAGGTAAAGAATTCGGGCGAACCGATCATGCCGGCGATCACATTGTCGGGCCCGCCGTCGTGCTGCCAGACGCCGACCCAATAGGCCAGGCCCGCGGGGTCGGGCGCTCGCAGCAGGTACTGCTCATAGAAGCCCGGATACGTGATGCTGCCAAGCTGTCCACCTCCGATGATCGCGTTGAGCCGCTCGGTGCTGTCGAAGATTCCCTGGGCCACCGTGCCGTACGACGCGCCCCCCATCACCTGCGAAGTCCAGAACTCGAGCCCGCTCACGTCGGGCGAGCGGCCCAGCACCTGGTTGTAGAGCTTGTCGACGATGCTCGCCTGGTATGAGAGCAGGGTCACCGTCACGGGCGAGCTCTTCGACGTGCCCTCTTCCGCCTGGTAGGTGAACTGATCGTAACCTTGGAAGCCGACACCCGGCGTGTACGTGAACGAGCCGTCGGTCGGGTTCATGATCAACGTGCCGTTGGAGGGCATGCTGGCCAGCACGACGCGTAGCGACGATGGCTGGCCGTCTTGCGAAACGTCGTTCGATAAGACGCTGAATTGACCGGAGGCCGTATTGAGGCCGCTGGAGCTGCCGAGTACGAAAGTATCCGGTTTGGCCACCGGCGCCGGCGGCGCGGCCGTGACGGCGATCGTGAACGTCTGCGCGCCCGATGTTTGGCCGTCGTTGTTGTCCCTCAGGACCACCGAGAACGTGTCGCTGCCGATCGCGCCCGATGGCGTAAAGCTCAGCGTCCCCGTCGAGCTGATCGAGGGGCCCGCGCTGAACAGGCCCGTTGGACCACTGGTCTGGGTGACGATGAAACTGAGCACCGGATTCGAGCCGTTCGACTCGCCCGACGAAATCTGCGTCGCCCAGCCGGCGACCGTCTGCGGGCCGGCGCCTGCGAACACGCTTTGGTTCTGCCCAAGGGTAAACGATGGCAACTGGCTGACGGCCAGCACGTTGATCGGCACCTGGATCGCCGGCGAGCTGAGCGTGCCGTCGGTCACGAAGAAGCCGAAACTGTCGCTCGGCGATCCGACCGCGCCCACCGCGGGTACATAGATCACCTGGTTTCCGGCGTTGGTCACGTGCGTGTTGACCGCGGTGATCTGCGCCCCCGCGGCGCCTCCCGCGGCCACCTGGAACAGCGTGCCGTTGGTGGGCAGGCTGCTGATCACGGCCGAAAGCGGATTGCCGGCGGGGTCGGTGCCGCCCAGGACGATGGGCGGGCTGGTGGCTGTGTTTTCATTCGTGGTCACCACCTGCGGCGTGGCGGTGGGAGCGTTGCTGTTGACCGTGACGACGAACGACTCGGTGAATGTGTTCACGCCGCCGGTGGTACCGGCGCCGTCATCCTTGACGGTCACGGTAATCGTCTCCCTTCCGATCTGGCCGGCCGCAATCGAGTAGGTCAGCGAGCCGACGGAGCTGGGGCTGAGGTAGTTGACGCTCAGGTTCGTGACGAGCGAGGGGTTTTCGCCGGCTTGCGGCGTGGCCGCCGCCGTAATGGTGATCCCTTGCGTCTCATCGAGCCCGGCGGTGATTCCCGTCAGACTGATCGCCGCGGGCGTCACACCTTGCAGGATCGGCGTCGGGTTGGTGATGGCGGCCAGGGTTGGCGGATCGTCGATTCCGATGACGCTGATCGTCGCCGTCTGGGCCGCCGAGGTGTTGTTGCCGGAGCCTGAGTTCTGGGCGACAACCGAGAGCTGGGCCGTGCCGAACACGTCCGGAGCGAGCGTGTAGCGCAACGTGCCCGGCGTGGCCGAAGTGCTGCCGTCGATCGTCGGCTGACCGGTCGGTGTGAACAGGTTGCTGGTGCCGTTGGTGTCGGTGACGATGAAGTTGACGTCTTCGGCTTGTTGTCCAAAAGCACCGTTGGCGATGTTCGAAGCGAAGTTCGCGACCACGATCTGGTTGGGATTGCTGCCCGCCGGCACGCCGCCCGAGGCCGCGACCGTGTTGTTCTCGTTGGTGTTGGTGTTCGCCAGCAAGTTGAACGTCGGGGGACGGTTGACGAAGCCGATCGTGATATTGAGAGCGTGCGACAGCGACGTGTCGACGCCGCCATTGAGCGTGCCGCCGTTGTCGTGCAGTTGCACCGTGAGCTGGGCTGTGCCGAAGGCGTTGCCCGCCGGAGTGTAAGTCAGGTTGCCGGTTGCCGGGTCGATCGCCGGCTGGCCTGTGGGGGTGAACAGGTTGGTGGTGTTGTTGGTGTCGGTGACGATGAAAGTCAGCTTCTGGTTGGCCTCGTTGGCGTCGATTGCGGGGCTGTCGTCGGGGCTGATGTTGGTTGCCCAGTTGGCGACGGTCACCGCACCGGCGGTTTCGGGCGTCGTCTGGTCGAGACCGGCCGAGAACGAGGGCCGATCGTTGACGAAAGCGACGGTGTACTGGAACGAGTCTTCGACAAAGGCGCCCGTCTTGTCGGTGGCGCGGACAATGATCGTGCCGTTGCCATTCTGGTCCAGGATCGGCTGCAGCGTCAGAGTGCCGCCCGAGATGGTCGCCGTGAGCACACCGGGGTTGCTGTTCGAAGTTAGCGAGTATGTCAACGCGTCGCCAAAGGGGATATCGGCATCGCTGAAAACGTTCGTGGTCGCCAGGTTGATCGTGTCGGCGGTGGCGGCGTCTTCCAGCATCGACTGGTTGGAGATTGCGTTGGCGACCGCGGGAGCGTGGTTGGCATGGTTCAGCGTGAAATTGATCGTGACTGGGGCCGACGAGGGCATGCCACCATTGGCGGTACCGCCGTTGTCCATGAGCACCGCTGTGACGGTGGTCGTGGCGGGGTTGGGGTAATTCGGATAGACGAAGTTGGGGTTGGGGGTAAACGAAAGGTTTCCGCTGGCGGGGTCGGCGGTGGGCGCTCCACCGGCGGCGAACAGCCCGGGGTTGGCGGGCGTCAAAACGTAGGAAAGCGCCTGGCTGGCCTCGTTGGCGCCAAAACCGGGACTGGCGGCCCCGAAGAAGCCCGGCAGAGTCTGCTTGCCGACCGTGTCGTTCACGTTCTGGTCGGGCCCCTTGTGTGCGAACGAAGGTTGGTGGTTGACCCAAACCACGGTGAGTGGAACTGTCACCTGGTTGGTTTTTGGGCTCGATCCGTCGTTGCCGCCGTTGGCCGTACCGCCGTTGTCGGTGGCGTAGATCGTGAGGTCCGCCGTGCCGAAGACGTCGGGTGCCAACTGGAACGAAAGCGTGCCATTGGCCGAGAGCGTGGGCGGTTGATTGAAAAGTCCCGCGTTATCGTTCGCGACATGGAACGTGACCGTCTGGCCGCTCTCCAGCGGGATCTGTCCCGGCGAGATGTTGAAGGCGAAATTAGGCACACTAATTACGCCGGCGTTCTGGGTGCCGTAGTCGTTTTCGGTGGTGGTAAATCCCAGCTTGCCGAGGTTTGGATCGCTGTTCGGGACGTCGCCGTTGTCGGTCTGGATGGTGAACGTTGGTGGCTGGTTGACCAAGAGTACCGACTCGGTCGCCGTGGCGCTGGTGCCGCTGTAGGCAGTGTTCCCGCCCGTGGCGCCGGCGCCGGAAAGATCGACCCTGCCTCCCACCGCTCCTGTCGGCCCATTGGGCGTCTGGTCCCAGGCGACGAATGTCAACGTTACCTTGTTGGCGCCATTGTCGCTGACAAAACCGGGGTCGGGCCAGAACCGCACGTAGTCGCCGCCGCTGAGCAAGAGCGCACTCGCCGTTGACGCCGAGCCGATGGAGGTCCAAGTCGTACCGTTGAGCGAATACTGCCAGCCTTGGATTCCGGAGGCATCGGGACCGGTGAGGCCCGTGATGGCAATCCCACTTACGCCGCCCGACGCAGTGTCGAAGCTCGCCCCAATTGCGGCGAGAAGCGTGTTCACCGTCGTGCCGGCCGGCGCGCTGTCGCTGGGTGGGACGTTTTCCAACAGATTCGGCAATGCCGTCGGGCCGGCGCCAAGCTGAGGCGCCTGGTGGATGGCGGTGCCCGTTAGGTTCATCGTGCCGCCGGCAGTTAGCGCCCCAGGTCCTGGAAAATTGCCCAGGTCGCTGACGGTGAATGCAAGGTTGGCCGAGCCGTCGAAGTGGCTGTCGTTGGTAAAGGTCAGTGTCGCCAGCGCCGTGTTGACGTCGGCCAGCAGGCCCTGGAATTGCACGTCGGCCGTGCCGCTGCCCATGCCGGAAGTGAACGTCAGGCCGGTGGTGGTCCCCACAGTCACGGCGCCGAGCTGCTGGAAGCCGCCGACGGTGGCCTCGGAAGCCTTGATCTCAACCTGCACCTTGCCGTTGCCTTCTCCCTGCTCAATGTCCACGTCGTCGACGGTGACCGCCGGCAGGCTGGTTACGGAGGGCAAGGCCGGGTTGACGATGTGGACCGTCCCGGCGGGCACACTGATCGTGGGCGCGTTGTTCACCGGCTGCACCACCAGCGACGCGGTGTCGGACACCAGGCTGAACGGCGTGCTCGATCCCTGGCCGATCGTGTTCAGATTCACGACGGAGCCATCCAAGTCAACGCTGCCTGTGCCGTTCCCGGCGCCGAAATCGAAGGTCTGGTCCCAGCCCACGAACGTGAGCGTGGGCTCGCCGCGCAGAGGTAGAACGGCCGTTGGCAAGTCGTTGAAATTCAAATTCGGGACGAAGCGCACCAGATCGCTGGCGGCCAGCAACTGGGCGTTCGAGGTCGAGACCACCGGGAAGTTAGTCCAGGCGCCCCCACCGATCTTAAACTGCCACTGGCCGTTGGCCGTTGGGCTAGCCGTTTGGGTCAGGCCGGTGACGGCGATGCCGAACTGCGAGCCTGGCGCGTGCAAGGTCTCGACATTCGCGTGTGCGAGACTGGTTGACGACAGCAGCATGGCGATCACCGACGAGCCGGGATTGCTCGTCGGGTTTTCGACGATCGGCGCCAGCACAAGGTCGGCGGCCGGCTTCAGAGTGGGCGCATCGCCCAACGACGTCACTGAAAGCACGGCCGTGTCGCTGGTCGTGCTGAACGGCGTGCTGCCGCCCGTCCCGGTCTGCAGCAAATTGACGACGCTGGTGTCGGCATCGGGACCGTTATCGCCCAGGTCGTAGGTGCCGTCCCAAGCCAGGAACGTAAGCGTGGCTGGGCCGCTCGCGGTGGCCTGGTCGTTGAAATCCATATTGGGCACGAAACGCACCAGGTCGTTAGCCGACAGCAAAAAGGCCGGGCTCGGGTTCAAGACCGTCGGAACCAGGCTCGGGAAGTTCTGCCATTGGCCGCCGCCGGTCTGGTATTCCCATTGGCCATTGGTGGTTTGGGTCACATTAGTGACGGCGATGCCGAATTGCGCCCCCTCGTCCAAGGCCCTCAGCGTGATGACGTTCACTCCGCCGGGGGCGAGCATCGCCCCCACGGTCGATCCGCCGATTTGCGATGCCGATTCGTTTTCGGTAACAGTCGCAAATGCGAGGTTCGCGTTCGGTGCCAGCAATGGATAATCGCTCACGGGAGCGACCGTCAGACTGGCCGTCGCGGGGGCGCCGCCGCTGAATGGCGTGCTGCCCCCCGTGCCCGTATTACTCAAATTGACCACCGCGCCGTCAAGGTCGGGAGCGGCGTTCGGGTTGGCCGCGTCGTAGGTTTCGTCCCAGGCGATGAAAGTCATCGTCGGCGTGCCGGTATACTCGGGGTTGGGTACGAACCGCACCAGGTCGTTGCCGTCAAGCAACAGCGCGTTCGTCGGCGACATGGTGCCGAGGGTGCTGAAGTTGGTCCACGCGCCGCCACCGATCTGGTACTGCCATTGGCCTCCGACCGCCGGAGTGAGCCCCTCGACCGCGATCCCGTAGTGGGGCGTTTCCGGAGCCGCGTGGAGCGAGATCACGTTCGGCACCGGTGGAACGGCCGTCGCCGCCGAGGTCAACATCGAGATCACGCTTGTGCCGGGGTTCTCGGCACTGGTCGCATCTTCGTTGATTCCGGCAAATGAAAGTGGTGCGGGCAAATTCAAGGTGGGCGCGTCGGTCACCGCGGTGACTGTGACCGGAATGGTCTCTTCATCCATCATCGGCACAAGTTTGCCGCTGACATAGGTCGGCGCGGGGCCGACGCCATCGTAACCCTGGTCGTTGGTTAGAATCGTGAACGTCGCCGCGCTGATATCGGTCGCCAAGTAGGGCACTTGCAGGGCGTTCTGCACCGCGGCGTTGATGGCTCGTACGGCGTCGAGCACGAGCGTGGCGGCCGTGTCGCCGGGGTTGACGACGATCGGAAGGTTCGTGGTCGCGTGGCCGTCGGAATCGAACTCCAGCGTGAGTGTCACGGTGCCTCCGACACCGCCGTAGGGGAGCGTGAGCGTGATCGTCTGCCCGTTCACGGTCGTGCCGGTGGCGCCGGCGGCGAGTTTGACGTCGACGGGCACGGAGGGGCTGTTGACCGAGAGCGAGACGCCGTTCACAGTGGCCGTCGCGCTGGTCGCCACGACGATCTGCGAACCGCCCACCGGATTTGCCTGCGCGAGCGCGGAGCCAAAAGCGGCGTTGATCGTAGCCACGGCGTCGAGCGCCAGGGTCGCGGCTGTATCGAAAGGGCTAACGGCGATCGAAATGTTCGCCGTCGCATGGCCGTTGGAGTTGAACTCGAACGTCTTGGTGCCGAGCAACCCGATCGTGAGCGTGAAAGTCTGCCCGTTGACGGCCAGGCCGTTGGCTCCCGGCGCGATGACGACGTCGACACTTGGGCCGCTCACCGATTGAGCGAAGCCGCTGTGCACTGTCGCGCCGCTCACGGCGATTTGCGTGCCTCCCCCCTGGGCGGTTGCCGGGGCGAGTGCGGCGCCGAACGTGGCATTGATCGTGGCCACGGCGTCCATGATCAGCGTGGCGACGTTGTCGCCGTCGTTGACGTTGATTTTGATGTTGGCCGTGGCGTGGCCGTCGGAGTCGAACTCGAATGTCTGGGCGGGGAAACCGGTGACGGTGATGGTGATCGTCTCGCCATTGATCGCCAGACCGTTCGTGGGCTGGCCGTTGGCCGGCTGGCCGACGGGGACGGACGCGATTGTGATCGGCGCGCCGGCCGTGCCGGCGGTCGAGAGCAGGCTGCCCGTTACGGCGGCGGTCGCGGTCGCCCCCAGGCCGATCACGTTTGTCACGCCCACGTCGCCGGCCAAGGGGCCCAGGACCGTGTCGGTGGAAAACAGCGTATGGTTGATCGTCTGTGTGGCATCCAGCGCTATCGTGTAGGCGTTGTCGGCGGCGTTAACCGTGATGGGGATGTTCCCGGCGGCGACGGTGTGACCGTCGGAATCGAACTCGAAGGTGGCCACCACCGTCTCGCCGGCGGCGAGCGGCACGCTCACGGTGATCGTCTGCCCGTTCACTGCCGTGCCGGTGGCACCGGCGGCCAGGTCGATTTCGGCACCGAGCGCGGCGATCGAAAGCGGTGCGCCGCTCACTGTGGCACTTGCCCCGCCCGCAAGCGTGATCCGCTCGGCCTGGGTCGTTGGCGTGTTATACTCGGGATTGGGAGTGAACGACAATCCGGCCAGCGCCGCATTGACGGTCGCCAGCGTGCCGGAAAACGCCAGGTTCGCCGTGCCGTTACCCGTCGTACCCGGGGGCAGGGGCAGAGTCAAGTTTACCACGCCGTTGGTGGCGGTGATCTGTTCCTTGTAGAGCGAGGCCGGCGCCACAAAACTGACCGTCGGCGGGCTGGTGTACCCGCTGCCGGCTGAGAAGACAAACACGCCCGTCACGACCCCGTTGGCGACGGTGGCGAAGGCCTTGGCCTGGTTGGCGGCCAATGCGCCCCCTCCGCTGAAAACCACTGTGGGAGCGCTCGTATAGCCGCTACCGCCGCTGGTAAGCGTTACACCGGTCACGGTCCCGCCGGCGGAAATCGTGGCCGTTGCCACCGCCGAAACGAGCGGGTCGTTAGGGTCGCTCACCGAGAGCGTGTTCGCTCCGGAGAGCGGTAGTGGGGTGACCTCAGGCGTGGTCTGCGTGCCTGGCACTGTGTTGAGCGGTGGGTCGTTAACGGGGATCACCGTGACCGACAAAGTAGCGGGCGCCGGCGGCTGCAAGACGGATGGGGGGCCGGAATTGCCGTTGTCGTTGACCGCGATCGTGAGCGTGGCCGTCCCGTTGAAATCGAATGTCGGCGTGAAAACGAGCCCCTCCAGCGCCGGGTCGATTCCCAAGGCTGTGGCTCCGGGGAATGCTTCCGGGTCGCCTAAGGGGCCGGTGATCACCAGGGGGCTGGCGAGCGTGCCCAAGCCCGAGACCGTCAGCCCGTTGGCCGCGGCGATCGCCGCCGGAAGTGAAACCGTGCCGGTCGAGGGCGTGATCGTGACCGTCTCCAGCCCGTCGGCCTCGTCGGCGTCGAAAATGTCGATCGAATTGAGGTGTGTGAACGTCAGCGAGGTGTGCTCGAAGATCGGCGCCATCGTGGGCAATGTCACCACCGGCGGGTCGTTGAACGAATCGGCCAGCAGCAGCCGGAAGCGGGTGAAGCCGTCGGAGCTGTTCGGCTGCAAGGCGTTGCCGGCGAGGTCGGCGATGGGGTTGGCCGAGCCGGCCGGATTGAGCGCGTAGGGGTCGAACTGCGAGCCGTTGTCGAGCGCGATGTCGTATTCGTTGCCGTTGGCCCACACGCCGGCCGAGGCGAACAGCCGGATGATGTGGTCGTTGGTGTCGTACAGGAACGTGTAATCGACGCCGGAGGTGAGCAGCAGGCCATTCTGGCGCACGGCCACCGTCAGCGCCGTGATCGTTGTATCGTCGACGCCGCTGCCGATGCCGTCGGAGAGCTGGATGTCGATTTCGGAAAGCGACTGGCCGCGGATGAAGACCACATTGGAAAGCGGGTTGAGGTCGGCCAGGTTGTTGTCGACCGGTTGCAAGAGCGCGGCCGTGGGGCCGGTGAAATCGACACGTTCCAGGGCGCCGCGGTCCTTCGACACGCTCCCCCCCAGGCCCACGGGCGCCGGCGGGTGCGGTTCGCCCGAGTCGAAGGTGCGCAACTGGCCCAATAGGTCGTACGTTGGCGCCAATACCGGTGAGGGGGGAATTCCCATCGGACCGGTGACGTTGGTCACTTCGACGCGGTCGGGCAGCGAATCGATCGAGCTGTCGATGGCCTGGGAGTTGGGGGCGATATAGAAATTGCGGTTTTTCGAGTTGACGAACAGCGGGTCGCTGGCAGCCAACGCGATCGGAAAGCTTTCCGTCAGTGCGCCGACGGAGCGGTTGGTGGTGTTGCCCTGATAGAGATTGCCGCCAAGCACGGGCTTTGACGCCAGGGCTTGCGATGAGGCGTCGATCGCGATACCCGTGGCCACGTCGGCCACGATATTGTTGAGGATCGTCGGGCTGGCGTTGTTGGATACTTGAATTCCCACGCCGGTCGGCGTGGCGGGGCCGCCTCCCGTGGCGACGGCGCCGCCAAAAATGGTGTTGTTCAGGATTCGGCCGAAGGGGACGACGGCATTCGGACCGGAGGCGTTGGCGTCGCCCTGGAACAAGATTCCGACAGCGCCCACGTTGGTGATCAGGTTGTTTTCGATCACGACGCCCGGCGCGAGCCGGACGGTATTCAGCACCGAAGTGCTGATCGGCGCGCCGGGGTGGGGCAGGTTGACGTTGCCATCGCCGACGACCCCTTCGCGCGTGGCGGCCGAGACCTTGATGCCGTCGGTCAGCGCGCTCGTGATCCGATCGTTGGCGATGATGATCATGCCTTGCAGTTGCTGCGGGGTCTGGTCGGCGCCGTGGTTGTCGGGGATGACGTTCCCCCAGGGGATGACGAATCCAGCGTAGATATCAGTTCCATTTTCGCTTTGCAGCAACGTGCCAGCATCCAACGGCGTGTAAGTTTCGCCCAGCAATCCGAAATACGCCGGCGCGATCGGATCGAAGACCAATTGGAATTGGTCGCCCACCTTGGGCTTCGCGGAAAAGCCCGCGGCGAACGTGAACGTGGCCGTGGCCGCCGTGTAGGTGGTGACCGGTTCCCATTCGCCGGCCAGATTTCCGCTGGTGAATGCCAGGTACCAGCCGACGTAGAAATTGTTCACGGCCGACAACGACGCGGCGCTATTTGCCGCGAACGTCGTGGAAGAGGTCGGCGTTTTGACCGAATCGGTGATCCCCGCAGGGTTTCCACCCGACAGGTTGGCCGTGTTCGATCCGTCGGAGACGTTCTTGGCGCCGAACAGATCGACCTGCGAGCCGGTAACCACCGCGGTACCGGTGACCGGCGATATGTTGGTTTGCGCGCCGGCGCTGACATTGAAGCCCGTGGGGCTGAAGATGCCGTTGAACGCGTTGGCGACCTCGGCGGCGACGTCGGCGGGCTGGAAACTCGGCGAATAGTAAATGGGCGTGTTGCCCGGCGAGGTGGTGACGTCGGCGGTCGACTTCTGGATCGCAAGTAACGCGGAACTCGAATTGCTGATCGTCACGGTCGCATTGGGAGCGCCGATGACCACGATGCCCGGTTGGGCGGTCAAAACATTGGCGTTGGAAGCGAGCTGGTTCTGCTCGGCGACTGCCTGCAGCGGAGCGACCGTGTTGATCGCGGCGGCGATCGCCTCGGCGATCGTGGCGGGGTCGACGACCGAAAGGTTCGCGGGATCCGTCGACGTGGCGGTCACTCCCAGGCCAATACTGGTGCTGAACGTGATGACGTTCCCGACGGCGCTGGCCACGAAATTGCCAAAGCCGATTTGAGCGGGCAACGCCACCCCATTGACGGCGCTGGCGATCTTCTGAGCGATCTGCACGTAATTGTCGGTCGGCAGGATGCCCATTCCACTGAGGTTGAAAGTGGTCGCGAGGCTGAAGACCGTGAGCGTGACGCTGTCGCTGGTGACGGCGGCGCCCGCGATGCCGCCGAGCACGGTGAGTTGCGAGGTGAACAGATCGATCTGGGTGTCGGCGGCATTGTAGGGTGAGCCGAAAACGCCCATGGGGATCTTGCCGCCGGCGTTGATCTGGAAAGTGGTCGTCGCTCCGCCGGCCACCGCCACCTTGAAAGTCTGAGCGTCGACATTGCTCTCGCTGGCGGTTGGCTTGACGTCGAGCTCGGCGCCCTGGACGAACTCGAATGTTGAGCTATGCACGCCGTCGCTGACCTGGAACTGGGTGTGTTCGACCACGGGCGAGTAATCGAGTCGCACGCTCGCTTCGATCAGCGACTGGATGTTCGAACCCGCGTTGACCGTGACGCTGACGGTCAGCGTGCCGTCGGCGGTGATCTCGGCCATTTGCGCGGCCGTGAGCGCGAACGAGCGCAGCACGTCTTCGGTACCGTAGGTCAGCTCGTCGGTCGGAGTCACGGTGATCGTTTTGGCGATGCTGCCCAAAGTCGGGCTGGAAATCACGACGTTGAACGTCGACGGTTGGGTTGGCGCGGTATTATTCACCAGCGGAGTCGACATGACCGTCATGTCGGCCACCAGCGAAATCGTGACCAGGCCGCCGTCGGCCGTGTCGGCGGGTAAATTGGTGAACGTTACCGTTCCCGTGGTGTTGTTCGAAGGCGCGGCCAGGTTGGCGTAAAGCGTCTGCGAGTAGGCGGTGTTGAGCGAGAACGTGTTGTCGAGCCGCGCGTTGATGTCCCAGGTTTGATAAAGCGAAATATCGGGCGCGAATTCGTTGACCGTGGCGCCGAATTCCGGCCCCCGGCGGATATCCATCTCGTAGGCGCCCGTGAGCACCGGCTTTGCCGCGTTGGGGTTGGGGTTCGTGGGCACCACCGACATGTTCGTATTGCCTGCTTCGACGTTGGTCACCATTTCGCCGCGGCCGGCGAAGCCGATGACCAGGTCGTCGATCGACCAGCCCGCCTCGCCGGTGAGGTCGTCGGCGCCCTGGGTAGAGCTGTTGATGCCGGCGCCGTCGGCGTTGGCGTGGGCCAGGCTGTCGAACGTCGAAGGATCGTTCGGGTTGACAGTGTTCGGGTTCCCCTGGCCGAAGCCCCCCTGGCGGCCGAAATTCGAAGGGTCCGACTTGTTGTAGGTGGTGCCCGCCGTGCTGAAATCGAACCGCAACCGCAGGTTGGTGTCGCCGGCGAAGTCGCTCAGGTCGACGCGCGCCTGGCGCCAGCCCGTGTAGCCGGTTTCCTTGGTGTCGATTAACGGTTGCACGCGCTGCCGCACGTCGCCCGAGCCGGTCTGGGCCGACGAACTGACGTAGGTCGGCAGCTCGCCCCCCGAGGTCGTGGCGCTGCTGGCCAGGGCCAGGTCGCTGGTGGCCAGGAGTTGCCAGTTGACGCCGTCGTCGGAGATGAAGACCCGCGCGGCGTCTTGCGCGCCGGTGCCACCGTGGTTTCCGACATCGAGGCTGTAGTTGAAGTAGAACGTGGGCAAGTCGGCGGCCGTCGCGCCGGCCAGGCTGAACGTGTTGGTGGTCAGCGTGCCGAAGGCTCCGCCCGGCGCCACGCTGCCGCCGAAATTGAAGTCCTGTCCGCCCGCTTGCGGCTTGTTCGCTGAGAGCGAACCGCGGCTGTCGTCGGGCGCCGTATTGATGCCGTGGCCGGCCGAACCATCGTTGCTTACATGCCAAAGATCCGTTTGCTGCGTCGAGAAGGCGATACCAACCTTTCCAGGCAGCCCTAGCGGAACCTCGGGGTCGAGCTGCGTTGGCGTGGTGTCAGTTGCGTTATGGAAAACGTCCTGGAAAGCGCCCGTCACATCGAACGCATAAAGGTTGTTGCCGCTCCCGGCGTTTCCGGCTGCAAAGAGTAGGCTGGCGTATTTGCCCCCTTCCACCGCGGATGGGCCGGCGGTAAGGCCGGTGAAGTCGATCGGATTGCCGGTCGCGGGATCATCCATCAGCCCGACGTACGTCAGGCTGGCGCCGTTGGGGTTGCCGTTCGCGGTGACATTAACGATGTAAAGGCCGCCCTTGTCGGTCACGGCATAGAGCGTGCCGCCGACGGTCGCAAGCCCCTCGATGTTTCCACCCACTCCCTTTCCGATGATATCGAACGGTGGTGCCGGATTGGCTGGACTAGGATTGCTTGTTGGATTGGAGGTGACGGTCTTGGCATTGGTGAGCTGGACGCCCCAGAATGAAGTGGTGTCATAGAAAATCGTGTTCGCGATGACGCCGGTCGTCGCCGTAAAGCCACTGATTGCCGCCTGCAACTCCGCACTGATTTGCGCCGCCGTGTCGTCCATATGGAACGGGACACGCACGTCGCCGGCCGCGACGCCGTTGGCCGTCGGCGCGCGATAAGCCATGCCCGCCGCCACGCCGGCGAAGTTCGCGGCGCTTGCGACAAAGTTCGCGTTGGAACCGAGGAACGCCATCCGTTCGTCACTGAACGTGCAGTCGACGTCGGCCCCAAAGGTGCCATTCACGGCGGTTTTGATCGCTGCTTCAAGCGTAGCGATTGTTTCCCCGCCGATTCCCCCCGTGAACGAAATTGGCACGTCGCCGACGGGGGTTGGCCCCGACCCGTCGTTGAAAAAGAACGTCGTTACGACGCTTGTAACAGGGTCGGTAAGCGTGAACGTGTTGCCGAAGCTGAAGTTATGCGCGTCAGTCGCGTTGCCGAACGATACCTCGGGACCGCTGTCGAATTCGTAGGTCTTGGTCAGAGGCCCAAACTGCGGCACGACCTTCACGGTGTAGCCGTCGACGATATCGTTGGCGGGGACGCGAAGCGGTGAAGTCTGGTCGGTGGCCGGAGGCGTGAGAATCACCGGCGAGGTTGAAAAGACCTGCGGCGACGAGGGCAGCGGGTCTGTCCAATCTTGCGGATTGCCGGTGATGCTAAATGCCTGCCCTGTGGCCGGATTGAGCTCGTAAAGCAAGTTGGTCTGTTGTTTACCTGGTCCCGGGTCGAGCGGATCGTTACGGTGACCCACGGCATATAGCTCTCCATTTGGGCCAATAGTCCAAGCGTCGAACTGCACGCCAACGTTGATCTTCTGGATTTTCGCGGGCGATTGGGTAATGTCCAAGTCGTAGGTCGTGATTCCATCGTCGCCGGCGACCGTGCCGGCTGCGTTGGTCGAGTTGATATTGACGAGGTTGCCCGAGTTGGCGTCGGTCGTGTTGCCCGAAAGGCCGGCCAACTGGCCCGATAGCCCATACAGTTGCCCACCGCTGGTGATCGCGATATTGTTGAAACCGTTGGCAGTGCTGGTGAATATTCCCTGTTGGGCGGCAGGGGTGACCGTGCTTCCCGTGAATGGGTTCACCGTGTTGAGTGAGTTCCCATCCGCTCCGTCGACGCTGGCGAATAGCGGAACGTCGGCCAGCGTGTAGGGAGTCGCGTAGGCGTTCAGTGTCGTGGTGGTCGATGTCGCGGCAGTTCCGCCGCCAAACAGGGGCGTGAGCGTGGCGGGATCCTGCGCCGTCGAACCCCCCTGCGTGCCGATGTGGTCCTCGGCCACGCGGTTGAGCGAGTCGATCGGTTCCAACCGCGCCGTGGCCGGCGACTGCGGAAAGCTGGTGCCGAATGTCGAAGCGATGGCCGCGGGGACCACGGCGCTAGAATGGATCGCCACGAAGTAGGTTTCGTTCGCCCCACCGGGAATGCCCTCGGGCAACTGCACCGAACCGACGAATGGATCGAGCGTGCCGAACGAGCTGTGCGAGAGGTTGCTGGTGTCGAGCCCCGTTCCCGGCTGGGGCTGCTGGTCGGCCACGTCGGAGTTGCGGGCGACATAGAGCAGGTCGCCGGCCGAGTCGAAAATGTCGAGCTCGGTGTCGGGGCGCGCCAGCCCGTCGGCATAGCCCAGGTCGAAGATCGTCGACCAGGTCTTCAGACCGTCCGTGGAGGGGGCCGAGATCTGGGCGTAGTTCAGCTCGAACTTGAACCAATTGACCTGCGTCGGGTCGGTCAGGTTGCCGGCCACCGAAATGGCGTTCTGGGCGCTGGTCGAGAGGTTGCCCAGGTCTTCGGCGGTGGCGAACGAGGTGTTGGTGCCCGTGCTGGCGGTCGTTCCCACCAACGGCGACTCGGCCGGCAGCCCCTCGACGTCGACACCATTGTTCGCCAACCGAATGTCGGCGTATTGCACGGTCGAGCCGGGCGTTTGCGCGAGCTCTTGCAAGCGCACTTGCAATTGGTAATTGCCGCTGGTCGTACCGTTGCCGGGCGCGTAGGGCGCGTTGAGCGTGATCTGGAACGCGTCACCCGTGGCGGGGGTTGCTGTGAACGCCTGCGCCGCCGCGAATGTGAAGGTGCGGGTGGCGGCCGTATACGTGGCGATCTGCCGCCACTGGCCCGCCAGCACCCCGCTGGTGAACTGCACATATTGGCCGTTGTAGAAATTGTTCAATGTCGACAGCGCCTGCACGTTCGTGGCGGCGAACGTGGTGGCCGAATTCCCCGCCGAGCTCGCCACCGTATCCTGGATTCCGTCGTCCCTGCTATAGACGCGCACGTAGTAATCGAACACGCTCCCCGCCGCGCCGGGGAGCACGACGCTCATGCCCGCGTCGCGCGGGTTGATCGAACCGACGTTGCGCTCGTCGACCGAAGGGTAGACGTCGCCGGCGGCGACGGTCGACTGCAAGGGCTGGGCCAGGTTGCCCGGCAATTCGCCGGCCAGCATGGGGCTGAACGAGGTCGGCGTGCCGTTGGCGACGGCGCTTGCGGCTTCGGCGATGGAGTTGTCGCTGCGGGCCAGCACGGTGCCGTCGGCCGCGACCAATTCGACCACGCTGTCGAGCGCCTGGGTGGTGTTGGTGAGGTTGATCCAGACAGGCGTGCCGGCGGTACCCTTGAACGTGTAGGTATCGACGTCGTGGGGGTTGTCGACGGCGATACTGCCGTTGACCTGAAAGCCCAATCGGCTGGTGGCGTCGGCACTTTGCTGGTTGGGGGCCAGCGTCCCGAGCGCTTGGGGGGTGGTGGTTGTGTCGTTGGTGCCGTTGCCGCCGGTGTAGGCCGGTTCGGCCTCGTTGACGACGGCCATGTTGGTGTCGCCCGAGTACTTGTCGAGCGTGATGCCGTTCCATTCGCCCGGCGTGGTCGTGACGCCGATGCCGATACTGTGGGCCGGCAGCCCCAGCGTGACCGCGGCGTTGGTCTTCGAGTCGATAACCCAGACCTGCAGGCCGTTGAACCCCGCCGGACCGGTGAAGCTGTTGTGCCAGGGGGTGCCGTTGCTGAGCTGCGTATCGGTGATCGTGAAACCGGCCGCGGCCAGGAGTGGCGTTTGCGTCAGCTTGTCTGTGCCATTGATGGCGGTGTCGATCGTGAACGTGCCCGGCAGGGCCAGCCACGAGTAGGGCGACTTCGACGCGCTCTCAGTGAGCGCGATCAGGCCGCCGCCGGTGATGTTCACGTAGTTCTGGATATCGGTCTTACGCGCGGTCAGCAAGGCCTCGTCGGCGTTGCTGATGCCGCCCCCGGTATTTCCCGCGTCGGAGGGGACGTAGATCACCTTGTAAAGGGCGAAGTTCACCGTGGAGATCGCGGCGCCGGTGACTGTCGTCACGGCCGGTAGACCAAGGGCCGTGTCGGCGCTGGTGATGGCCGTTAGGGCTTTGCCGCTGGCGCCGATCGCGAGCACGCCGCTGCCGGCCGCGTTCACCGAGCCGGTGTAGGCGAAGTTGAGCATCTGCTGGATGTACTGCCAGCCGTTGAGGTTCACGCCTCCGCTGAAACTGCCGTGGTCGTCGCGGTCGCCGCCGTCGATGACCACCGGGCCGGAGGTCCCAACCGTCGTGGCGTTGGCTGGCCCGGTTTGGTTGTCGGGCTGGTTGTCGGGCGTGAGGCCGGCGCCGACACTATTGTCGTCAAGCCCGGTGAGCACCACCGGGTGCTGCGGCGTGCCGAGCACCTGCACCACGCCCCCCGTGCGATCGTTGAGATCCAAGGGTGTGCCGGTCGCGTGGAAGCCGGCGGTCTGGTTCGTCGCGGACGACAGTTTGACGACCAGGGCTTCGGTCGAGCTGCTTTGCAAGCGGATGCTGCCGACATTGCCCACGGCGATTTCGCTGGTGAGCACGTGGACGATGTCGGTATCGTCCCAGACCGAGGCCGTATCGAGCGTGGCGCCGCGCACGTTCATGCCGTTGAGCGCGTTGTCGCCGATTTTGTTGAGCCGCACCAGGGGGCCGTCGTTGTTGTCGAATTGGCTGAAGCGGTCGATCGCACCGGTGCTGCGGCCCCAGTCGGGAATGTTCGTCGAATTGAGCGAGTTGGCGTTGATATCGATCGCCGCGCCTGCGTTGTTTTCGATGATGTCGTTCACGATCACAGGCTGGGCGCCCAAAACATAGATCGTGGTGGGGCTGTTCCCCTGGCGGCCGTTGCGGTCGCCGGCCGACGTGCTGTTGGCGGGAACTCCATTGGCGTTGTTTTCGATCGTCGTATTGGTGATTCGCACCTGGGCCTGGTGGATTTCGACGGCGTCGAAGGTGGCGAAACCCCCTTCAATCTTGGTGTTCCCGCCGCCAAAGGCGATCACGGCGTTGTCGATCGAGCCGAAGGAGGTCGGGCCGAAATAGAGCCCGCCCCAATCGCCCGCGGCCGGCGAGGTGGCCGAACCGTCGTTGTTGGTATCGAAGGTGCCGCCGGCGCCGAAGGTATCGTCCTTGGTCGAGGTGAAGATAATCGGCTGGTCGGGGTCCCCCTCGGCCACCAGCGTGGCGCCCGGTTGGGCCTCGATCCGCGCGCCGTTGAGCTTGACGACCACGCCCGGATCGATCTGCAAGCGACCCGCTTCGCGGCCCAGCACCGCGCCATCGGCGGCCGTGAGCAGGCCGCCGGCGTCGCCATCGATGATCAGGTTTTCCGAGAGCACGTAGGTGATGTCGGTCGACGCGAATTGTGCCGAGACGGCGAGTGTGTCGAGCGACGCGCCGGCGTTGGTGCGGATGCGCACGAACAGGCCGTTGGTGGTGTTCTGGGTGATCGTATTGCCGTGGATCTCGGGCCCGGTGCGCTGGTAGTCGGCCGAAAAGCTCTTGGAAGTGATCGCGAAGGGCGAATTGCCGGTCGAGTCGAGCGTGGCGTCCGACACGGAAATCGTGTAGGTGCCGCCGGTTTCGCTGACCGCGGCCTGCACGGTGCCGTTGGCCAGCGCCGCGTTGTTGATGGCCGACGCGATCTCGGCGGCCACGGTGGCGGCCGAATCGGTCACTTTGAAGTTGATCGGTATGTCGCCGGGGGTGCCGATGCCCCCGCTGCTGACGAATTGGAACGTGCTGCCGGCCAGTGCGAACGTCTGGTGGTTGGACAGCTCAAGGGTGGCCACGGTCGCGGCCGTTACGCTGATCTCGACGTCCTGTTGGAAGCGGGTCACTTCGAAACTGTCGGGATCGGCCGAAACCGCCGCGCCGGCGCCATGGCTGATCAGATCGTTGGTGATCGTGGGGCGCGACGTCTGCAAGTCGATGGAATCGAATTGACTGGGCAGGCCGTTGACCACGACCTGGCCGCCGCCATAGCGGATGTCGGCCTCGTTGACATAGTCCAGGAAGGCCCCGGTGGCCGCGACGTCGGCATCGTGGTGGAACACGATCCCGCCCCAATCGCCCGCAGAGGGAGCCGCCTCGGGCAAATCGATGTCGCCACCGATGGTGTCGTCGTGGTACGAAGTGAAGACCACCCGATTGCCGGGAACTCCCAGCACCTGCAGCGCCCCCTGACTATCGTCGACGTTCTGTGCGAAGCTGCCCACGTCGATATTCACACCGCGCAGCTTGATCACGGCGCCGGCGTCGACCATCACGGCCACCCCCTTGGGCACCGCCAGCGTGGCGCCGTCGGGGAGCGTCTTGCCGAAGGTGTCCGTGCCGATCTCGTAAGGCTGTGCGCTGAAGCTCACGCTGGGCGCGCTGGTATAGCCGCTGCCGCCGTTGGTGATGATCACACTCACCACCTTGCCGGCGTTGGCGCCGGAGCCCAGCACGGCCGTCGCCGTGGCCCCGCTGCCGCCCCCCCCCGTGAATGTGACGGTGGGGGCGGCGGTGTAGCCGCCGCTGCCGGCGGTGTTGGTGACGGTCACGCCCGTTACTTTGCCCGTGATAGCGGAGAACGACGCGGTACCCTGGGCCGGGTTGGCGGCCTCGATGCGCACGTCGACCTCGCCAGCCGATGGCTGGGCTTGCTGCGCCGCGGCCGCGGTGAGCGCGGCCGAGATCGTGTTGAATGGGTTCGCCGCCGAGCCGGTGCCCCCCGCGGGCGCGCTCTTATCGACAAAGATCGTGGGGTTGGTCGATTCGTTGACGACGTTAAACCAGAAGTTGTCGGCGCTGCCGGGCGTGCCGTTGGCCTGGCCGTCGAGCGGCTGTGGCGTATCGCCGCCGAATTGATTCAGGTCGGGGCCGGCCACGCTTCCGGCGCCCGTACCTGCCGTCCCCACGTTGCTGACCAGGCTCAAGTTGGTGGCGTCGGGTGCCCCGGTGGCCGCGTCGAGCGCGTTGACGTCGGCCGTGAAGTTCATCCGCAACTGGTACGCGCCGTCGGTGGTGCCGCCGTAGCCGCTGTCGGGTATCGAGGGGTCGAAACTGGTGTTCCCCGTGCTCGTCACGGCGACGTAGTAGTTGCCCGGCGAGAGCGTCAGGTTCAAGAATGAATCGGTGCCGAAGTAGTCGTCGTTGCGCGCGATGAGCGTGCGGGTCAACGAGGCCAGCACGGCCGGCGCGCCGACCACGTTCAACGTGAGCGGGCCGGCAAGATCGACCAGGTTCACGCCCACGGTCGCCGTCGCGTTCAGCCCCGCGGTGCCCAGGCTTGCCGCCGCCCCATTGATTGCCGCGGCCACCTCTTTGGCCAGATCCTGGGCGGAATCGGTCGCTTGGAACGTGACGGGCACGTCGCCGGGCGCAAAGACGCCGTTGTCGTCGAATTCGAACGTCTTGATCGTCGTTCCGTCGTTCACGGTGAACTTCTGGCCGTCGAGCGCGGCGGTCGCGCCGCCGGCCGACGGCATGCTGAGCACGTTCTGCTCGCTGAACAGCGAGAGCACCGTGTTCAAGCTGCTGGCCGTGGCGCCGGTGGTGCCGGGCGGCAACTGCTGGGCGAACGTCTCGGCGTTCAGCGTGCCGGTTTGCGTGACGGTGAACTTGTAAAGGTCGATGTCGGAGCTGTCGGGGCGGTACAGGTACTGCATGTGCAGGATGTCCTGGTCGCCGGGATAGACGGGTTCGACCGTTCCGGTGGCCGGAGCGGTTTTCGCGCCCGCGATCGGAGAGCTGCCCATGAGCGTGCCCGGTGGGGCCTCGGTCGAGCTGCCCAAGCCAAGCACGGTGCCGATTTGCTGCATGATGTCCACGAAATACGCGCTGCCATAGAGACTGGTCCCCCAGCCGCCCGCGAAATTGGCGTTCATCACGATCTCGCCCTGGGCCCCCACCAGGTCCACTCCCGTAATCGCGGTCGACGTATCGGCGGGAAAGAGGGCGCGGGGGTCGCCGGTGGCGATGGTGATGCCTTGATTGGCCGTCTCGACGAAATTCAGGCCGGAGTAATAGCCCCAAAGCTGCAAGGCTTCGCGGACACTCTGCTCCTGGTTGGCGGTGATCTGGTTGGCCAACGGTTTGTGCGAGGCGGGGTCAGTGCCATAAACACTTTGGAAGTTGTAGTCGATCACCGTGACGTCGCCCGGTGTGTCGCTGTTGACGTCCTGCTGGACTGGAACATTGCGGACGCCTGGCGCGATGTTGCCGCCGGGGTAAAATAGATTGGGATCGAGCGGCAAGAGTGAGATATTGCCGTTGATTACCTGCGGTTGGGAGCCGAGGGCGACGCCCGCCGCAAGGACATTCATGGCGGTGCTGTACGTCTCGCTCGTGCCCGCGGCGGGACCACCAGCGCTGCCGGGGCCGCTCACCGCCGCGGCCGGCTGAGGCAGCGGTTGCACGTCGTTGCCGATCCGCAGGCGGAACGATTCGCTGGGGGTGTTGGCCGGCAAGTAGCTGGCCAGCGACTGGGGGAACGTGAGCACGGCCTCGCTCGCGCCGGTCGCCGGGGTGTATGTGTACGACACCGACTGCGGATTGATGGGTGCGCCGTCGTCGGCGGTGTTGGCGGTGTTTTGCGTGAGGATCAGTTGATAAAAAGACGCATTCTGCGCCGACGTCTGGTCCATCTGCTCGTTGAAAAAGACGTCGATCTGGTTTGGATTCGTGGTGAGCGCGCCGGTGACGGTGTTGGTGGTCACCGGCTCGGGCACCACGGCCGTGACTTGAGGCGCCAAGTCGAGCCGGAAGTCTTGCGTATAGTTCTTGCCGCCGTTGAACACGTCCGGCGGCTCGGCCGTGTCCTTAAGCGAACTGGCGCCCGAGCCGACGATCGTGACCTGGTACAAGTCGTTGGGTAACGGAGAGTCGAAACGCATCACGACTTCGTTGGGCTGGTTTCCGGCGGTGAGCAAGCCAGGCACGATCGGCACATCGGCGACCGTATTGGCGGCGCCTTCGCCGGCGAAGTGGCCGTCGCCACCGCTGCGCACCAATTGGATGGCGGAAAGCGTCGTGGTATCAATCGCCGCCGTGGCGCTGAACGTGAACGTGAGCTGCGTGGGGGCGGTGTTCAGCGTTTGGCCCGGCACGAGCAACGTGCCGTCGTTCGGAACGATCGAGAGCAGCTCCAGCCCAGCCAGCAGGCGGCGATCCTCAAGAGATTCCATTCGAAAAGATCGTAGCCCCAAGGCGCGGCGTCGGGCCGGCGCGCTGCGCGCGGCGCGATTCTCCGATTTGCCGTTCTTGTTGCGGCTTGCCATGGGCCACCACGAGGAGCGACGCTTACTCATAAGTCGTTATCCGGTGAAACGATGAACGGACGGAAAAACGTCATTTGACGCCAATAGTGCGAATAGGAACGAGTATAAGTGGCCGCTACAACCGCCGCAACGAATTTCCAGATTAGTTGCCGCCAGCCACCCTTGACAGGCTGATTTGTCCAGCCGCCGCCTCCGGCAACGGCCGGGTGACGGGCGTACGAAGACAGGGAAAGGAGGACGCCTTGAGTAGCGGCCAACGTCACGGACCCCCGGGCAAGCCGGTGTCATAACACGCGGCACGCCCGGGCGTACCTCACGAAGTGCTCTTGGTAACCTATTTCAACCCCACAGTTACTGATCGCATGATTTCATCTCCCGATCCCCTCTCCCGTCAGCTCCTGATCCCCTCACCCCCCTCATCCCGATCTCATCCCACGATCACCGTCGTCGTACTGAGCTCCGCTGCTCCCGGAGCGCCCTGCGGATGGGCCAGACGCCAGAGAAGCTGCCGCTGTTCGTGGGCCAGTTGGGCATCGCCGCCAGCGCCAAGTTGGGTTTCGATTTGGACGAGCCGCTCGTAGATCGGCAGCGTTTCGTCGGTCTGCCGGAGCCTGAAAGCAACGCCTTCGAGCCTCGCCGAAAGCTCCGCCTGTTCCAACAAGAACAAGCGCCGGTTGCGCTGGAGCTTGTGGACGAACTGCCGCAGGTCGGCGTAACCAAAATGCGTGACGGGAATGTCGATCGGCACGTTGGTGGCGCCCAGGTGCGGGTTGGTGCTTTGGACCGTCTCGAAAACCCGCCCCACCCAGCGAATGTCGGGCCGATTTCGAAACAGCCGCTGATAAGGGACCACCGGCGCAAGCCCTTCGCACCAGGGCGTGTGCGACACGTAGGGCATGGTAAAGATCGGGTTGGGGCCGTCGCCGGGTGAGTCGGCGGCGGGCAAGCGGGCGAACAGATCGCGCAGCTTGGCGCGGCCGGCTTCGTCGATGCGGTCGTCGGCGTCGATCCAGAAAATCCACTCGCCCCGCGCGTGCCGCAGGGCTTCGTTCCTTGCCGCCGAAAAGTCGTCGCACCAGGGGAAATCGAAGATTCTCGCGCCAGGACAAACGGCCGCGGCGGCCTCGCGCGTGCGATCGGTCGAGCCGGTATCGACCACCACGACGTCGTCGACGAGGTCCGCGACGCACCGCAGCGCGTCGGGAAGCGCCGTTTCTTCATCGCGAACGATCATCGTCAGCGAGACGGATGGCATGGGAAGGATGAGGGATGAAGGATGAGGGATGAAGTCCGCATGGCCGTCGCAATTTGCGCATCAGCCGCAACGTGGCATGATTCCCCAGCCCTGGGTTGAGAAACACGTGGAAACCGTAGCCCCGAAACGGCGTGACACGATAGCGCCGGACGACGTCAGGGGAGCGGTCGCGCCCCGTTGGGGCTTACGACAACTTTCGTGGGGCAGCGAACCCAGGGCTGCGCGAAATTGGGGTGGATGGGCTCGAATTGCCATATGCTGTTAAACCCGTTCTTGTTTCACAAAGGTGCCACCGGCTTGCCCGCGACCCACTGCGCAGGTGCCCCGGTTTCGCGTTGGCAGCTACGAACGTCCGCCCCGAACGTCGCCTTTCCCTCCCCATTGCCCGGCCGCCGCCGAAGGCGGCGGCCGGGCAATGGGTGTACGAAGACAAGGAAAAGATGCCTTGAGTAGCAGCCAACGTCACGGACCACCGGGCAAGCCGGTGGCATGGGATCCTCCACTCTGTGGCGGAATGGAATTTGGATAGAGACCAAAAGGCTGTGTCCCGGCATTTCGCGCAGCCCTGGGCAATGGAATCACGCACCTTTGGTGCTACTCGATTTGCCCCAGCCACCGCCGAGCATCCCTCATCCAACGCTGTCTCCCTGACTACGGGTGAAGTACTCGTCGAGGCTGATCGTTAGCGCGATCACGTCCTCGCGGGTCAGACCTTGCTGGGTGATCTCCGAAACGACCTGGGCCGATTCCGAGGGCGACGGCGCGCGGTCCAGGTAATGGAAATAAAGATCGCTGGCCCAATCGGCTTCGCGCTCGGGGCTGGAGGTGAATCCAAGGGCCACCTGGGTGCGTGTTTCGCCCCCCGCCAACTGCTTGAGCCAGAAGGTCTCGCCGTCGGAGTCGGGGGCGCGCCCGAGCAAGTCCTGGTACATGGCCACGAGCCATCCAGCATTGGTATTCCCGCCGCGCAGTTGGAAATACTCCGGCGCGCCGATGAAACCGGCCTGCAACTGCTCGTCGGTTAGACCTTTTTCCATTTTCTGGGTCCAGAACGCTAATCCGCCCGCGTCGGGCTGGCGGAACAGGAACTCCTGGTAGGCCGGGCGAATGATGGTTGCGAAGTACTCGTCGGTCTGTACAAGCTGCTGCGAGATGGCGGAGCGCGGGCTGCCCGCGTCGAGTTGCCCGGTCCAGAACGTCAGGCCGCCCGTATCGACCGGCCGGCCCAGCAGGTCTTCGTAGACTTCGGCGATGAAGAGCTGGTTGGGCGTCGGGTTTGGCACCCCCGGCAAGGGGGCCGGCGCGACGGCGGCGTCGCCGGTAACCGCCAGCGACGTGCCGGCGTCGACCACCGTCACCGTTATCGGGAAATGCCCCTCGTCCTGGTAAACATGCGACCCGTTGACCTGGGACAGGTTGCCCGAAACGGTCCCCAAGGTCGTCGTGCCGTCGCCCCAATTGATCGTGGCGCTCAGGCCGTTGGCCGTGGCGCCTGAGAGCGTGGCGACGACCCCGTTAAAGGAAACGGTTTCGGTGGCCGTGATACTTGCCAGGGTCGCGGCGAACGGAGGCCCGCTCACGTTCGCCTTGCTGGTGGTCGTGGTGTCGAGCGCCGTCTCGTGATGGATGGTGACGGTGATCGTGAACTGGCCGCCGGAAGCATACGTGTGATTGCCGCTGACGGTGAAGATGTTGGTCGCGGAATTATACGAGAGCGCCCCCGCCGACGCGCTGGTGCCGTCGCCCCAGTTGATCTTGGCCGAATAGACGTCGAGCGGGTCGACACCGACAGGATCGTAGAACGTGGCCACGGTCTGGCCCACCAACGGGACACCGCTGGTGGCCAGGATAGTGATTCCCCCCTGGGCGACGACCGGCGCGTCGGCGACTTGGGCCGTGCTGGTCACGGTGGTGTTGGGGGCCGTGCCGTGCACAATCGTTACCGTGATCACGGCCGGGCCTTCGTTGGTGTACACGTGCTGGCCCAGCACCGTGTAGACGTTTCCGGCCCCCAGCACGATCGAGCCGGGTGACACCGTGCCGTCGCCCCAGGCGATCTGCGCGGAGTAGTTACCCGTCGACAGCGGGCCTGCCGGGTCGGTGAACGTGGCCAGTGGCTCGAGGCTCGTGACCACGTCTTCCAGCGCGGTGAACGAAAACCCGCCCGTGGCTAGCAAGGCCTGGTCGGCGACGTTGGCCGTGCTGACGACGGTTACCGTGGGCGCTGTATCGTGGCTGATCTTGACCGTGATTGGCTGTTGCCCCTCCATCCCGTAAAGATGTGCGCCGGCAACCGTGAATTGCCCGCTGACCGTGTCAAACCCAATCGTGCCGGCTGAAACGGTACCGTCGCCCCAGGCAATGGTGGCGGAGTAGTCGGTTTTAGCTTCGTTACCGCCGGGGTCGGCGAAACTGGCCACCGTTTGGGCCGACGAGGTCACCCCTTCGGTGGCCACGAACGTAAAGCCACCGTTGGGGAGCACTGGCGCGTCGATCACGTTTGCCTGGCTGGTGGTCGAAGCATCAGGCGCGGTGTCGTGGTGTACGGTCACGGTGATCGTGGGCGTCCCTTCTTCGGCGTAACGGTGGCTGCCGAAGACGGTGAACTGGCCGGTGGCGAACCCGAAGCTGATCGAGCCCGAAGAACTTGTACCATCGCCCCAGGCGACCGTCGCCGAGTAATCGGCCAAGGGTTCGCTGCCGCCCGGATCGGTGAACGTGGCCAGGGCCTGGCTCACGGAGGTGGCGCCTTCGACGGCGTTGATCGTCAAGCCACCGCTGAGCGCCACGGGCAAGTCGGCGACGGCGGCCTGGCTGGTCACACTGACCGACGGCGCCGTATCGTGCGAGATGACTACCTGGATGCTCTTGGTTCCCTCTTCGGCGTAGACATGGTTGCCGCTGACGGTGAACACGCCGCCCGAGGGACCGCTGACCACCCCGGGCGACGACGCGCCGTCGCCCCAGACGATTGTCGCGGCATAATCCCCCAACCCCTCCGCGCCGCCAGGGTCGGTGAAGGTGGCCACGGTTTGCAGCGCCGGTACTTGGCCTTCGGATGCCGTGAACGTAAAGCCGCCCGTCGCGACGGGCGAGGGGTCGCTGACATTGATCAGTACGCTGGCCGAGACGTCGGACGCGGTGCCGTGATGGATCGTGACGATGGCCTGGTAAGGCTGCCCGAAGCGGTTTTCTTCGGCGTAAGTGTGCGTGCCGGTGACGGTGTAGACGCGTCTCAAGTTGTCGAAGCCGACGGTGCCGTTGCCGGTCAATGGTGTTGTACCGTCATTCCAGTCGATCGTGGCGGTGTAGGCGGCCACCGGTTCGTTTCCGCCCGGGTCGGTGAAGCTGATCAGCGGCCCGACGGTTGACGAGATTCCCTCGACCATGCTGAGGGGCGAGCCGCCCGCCGGGGCCAGCGGCGTGTCGGCCACTTGTGCCGTGCTGGTCACCGTGGCGACGGCGGCGTTGTCGTGACCAACGGCAACGCTGATCGTGAATTGCCCCTCCGAGGCGTAGAGGTGGCCGCTGGCGACGGTGAACGTGCCGGCCACCGCGGTGATCGTCCCGGAGCTGGTGTTGCCGTCGCCCCAGAAAATCGTGGCCGCGTAATCGTTGATCACTTCGGCACCGCCCGGGTCGGTGAATGTGGCGACGACCTGGCTGGCCGCAAGGGCGCCCTCGGTGGCGGTGAACGTGGCACCGCCCGTGGCTGCGACCGGCGGATCGATGACGTTGGCGAACGCGCTCACTGTGACGTCGGCGGCCGTGTCGTGATGGATCGTCACCGACATTTGTTTTAGACCCTCTTCGGCATAGAGATGGCTGCCGAGGACGGAGAACGTACTGCCGGCGACGGTGATCGTTCCGGCGCTGGTGCCGCCGTCGCCCCAGAGGATCGTGGCCGAATATTCGGAAATCGGATCGGCGCCGGCCGGATCGGTGAACGTGGCCACGGGCTGGGAACTGGATGTCGCCCCTTCGGTGGCCGTGATCGTCATTCCGCCGCTGCTATTCACGCTTTGATCGGTGATCTTCGCCGTGGCGGTCGTGGTGGTGTCGGGCGCCTGTAGATGGTGCAAGATCACTTTGATCTGCCCCGCCGTGTCGAGCGAGTAGAGATGGCTGGCGCTTACCGCGAACGTCTGCGCTGTGGAATCGAACGTGGGGACGACGCCTGTCGATGTTTGGCCGTCACCCCAAAGGATCGTGGCGCTGTAATTGGTTGCGGTCACCGGCAGTTCGGCGCCACCGGGGTCGGTGAACGTGGCGACGGTTAGCACCGGTGAAGCCACCCCCTCGGTGGCCGAAAAGGTGAATAGATTCGCCGTGGGCAGAAGCGGCGCGTCGGCCACCACGGCCTGACTGGTGACCGAAGTCGCGGCGAGCGAGTCGTGAGTGATCGCCACGGTCATGGCGTACGTCCCTTCGCCGGCATAGTCGTGGGCGGCCGTGACACTCCACTGGTTCGTGTTCGAATTGAAGACGACACTGCCCAGGGTGATGTCGGGGGAGGCGGTGGTGCCGTCGCCCCAGTCGATCAAAGCGGTGTAGGCTCCGTCGAATTCATTGCCGCCGGGATCGGTGAACGTGGCCACGGTTTGGATTGCCGAGAAGGCGCCTTCGGTGGAGGTGAAGGTCGCCCCGCCGGTGGCGGCGATGGGCACGTCGACCACGGTGACCGGAACGGTCGCCGTGGCATCAGGAGTGAACGGGTGTTGGATCGTGACCGTCGCTGACGGTGTCCCTTCTTCGGTATAGACATGCGTGCCGCTGGCGGTGAGTGTGCCGTCTCCGGCCGTGGCTACCGTGCCCGCCGATACGGTGCCGTCACCCCAGTCGATCGTGGCCGTGTATTCTGAGGCTGGTTCATTGCCGCCGGGGTCGGTGAACGTCGCCACCGGGCCCGTGAATTTGGCGCCTTCCGATGTGCTGATCGAAAGCGGAATGACGCTCAAGGGGAGGCCGTTGACCGTGCTAGTATTCGTATTGCTGGCAAGAATGCCGCCGATTTGAAACGATGCACCGGCGCCTGGGGCCTGGCTCAAGGCGGAACTGAGCGTGAATGTGTGGGTCGCGGCGGTGTAGCCGCTGATCTTGCTCGACTGCCCCGCCAAAGCACCGCTGGTGAACAGGACATAGTCGTTCACGTAAAAACCGTTGATCCCCGCCAGCGTGCCGCCGTTGGCGGTGAACGACGTGGTCGAAATTCCGCTACTCACCGTTCCGCCCACCAGGTTCGGATCGTTCTGCGCTGTGAGCGTGAGCGTGTAATTGCCTTCCTCGACGTAAGTGTGGCTGCCGCTGACCAGGTACGTGCCGCCGGAGAAATTAATTGTCCCCTGCGAGGTCGGTTGACCATCGCCCCAGTTGATCGTCGCCAGGTAGCTGCTTGCCGGCTCGTTGGCGCTCGGCTGGCTGAACGAACCGACCTGGCCGTTGAAAACCCCCTTTTCCACCGGGTTGATTGGCAACACCGTGACGCTCAAGGGAGCGTAGGCCACGCTGGCGGCGACCGAGGCGGTGCCCGTCGGACCGCCGATGGCGAAGGTGTCGCCGGCGCCAGGGGCCTGGCTAAAGCCGGGCGCGGCAAACGCGAATGTGTTGGTCGCGCCGGTGTAACCGATAATTTGCGCCGATTGCCCCTTCAAAACTCCGCTGGTGAACTGGACATACTCGTTCAAGTAGAAGTCGTTAACTGCCGAAAGCCCAGCGGCGCCGGCCGCGAATTTGGTCGCCGACGTGCCGGTGGTCACGGTGCCCTGCGCCGCGTTGGGAGTGTCCTGCACCGAAAGCGTGAGCGTGTCGTTGGCTTCCTCAGCGTAGGTGTGGCTGCCAGTGACGGTGAACACGCCGGTGTTGAAGGTGATCGTCCCGTTCGTGACCGTGCCGTCTCCCCAGGCGATCGTGGCCTGGTATTCGGTGGGAGCCTCGTTGCCGCCGGGATCGGTAAACGTGCCGATCACCTGGTTGATCGGCGTACCTTCGGTGGTATTGATTGGTTGCGAGGTAACCAGCACGGGCACGTCGGTCGCGTTGGCGGTGCTGGTGATCGTGGTCGAAAGCCCCCCCTTGTCTTGGACCACGATGGTGATCGCGTGGGGGCCCTCCTCGGCGTAGGCGACATTGTTGCTGCCTTGGATGTTGAATTTCTGGACGCCGGCGACGAGCCCGGCGGGGACCAAGGTGCCCTGGCTGGTGTGCGTGGCGCCGTTGCCGTCGTCCCAGGTGATCGTCGTAATGTAGTCGGAGGTGTCGCCATCGCTGCCTGGATCGGTGAAGGCGCCCACGGTCGCGTTGGTAAGTACTTGCCCCTCGGTTGCGGCCACGGCGGTGGCGATCCCCGTCAGCGGCTGGTCGGTAATCAGGATCTGCGTATCCTGAGTGGCCGTCACGGCATCGAGGGGGGCCTTGTCGGTGACGATCATGTTCAGGAAGTTGTTCGACTCGCCTTCGGGGAGCGAGGTGGAATAGGCGTGGGTGCCGATGACGGTAAAGGTGCCGTTGCCGACGGAGGTGACCGTGACTTTGGTCGCCGGGGTCGTGCCCGACGTGGTGCTGGTGCGGCCGTCGCCCCAGTCGACCTCGACCGAGTAGTTGGCGGCGTTCGTATTGGCGTCGAGGTCGACGAACGAACCGACCACGCCGCTGTAGGCGCCTTCGACCGCCTGATAGTTGAGGTAGGGGATGTAGATGCCGGTGGTGGTAACGGCCTGGCTGAGACCGTCGATGTGCGCCCATTCCTGCTGCACCGCGTAATTGTTCGCCGCGGGTGGGGTCGACGCGGGGCTTGGAAATGGGTCGTTCATTCTGAAAAGCGGAGAAACGTAGACGGCCTTGTCGGCGATTTCGTTCTCGCCAAAGGGCTGCTGGTCGGACCAGCCCGCATAGGGAATCGGGTCGGTGATCGCCTCGGAGATTTCGTGCGAGGCGACCGACGAGAGCGTATCGAAGGGTTCATTCGCGGGCGCTGGCGCATACGAACCCAGATTGCTGTTCGGCGCTGCCGGATAGGGCATTACGGCATAGTAGAAATTGTGGTGTTGTGCGTCGGTGAAATTATTGTGGTAGCCCAGAAAACCCGTGATGCTGTCGGTGCCGAAGGCTGTGACGTCGGTGTTGGGGGGGGCGAAGACGTAATACAGCGTGTTCCCATCGGGCGCGGGAATGTTGCCCTTCAGGTATTCACTTTCGAGCATCGTCTGGATGTCGCTGTCGTCCAGGACGCCGTAGCCGCCGGGGTTGTTGATGTTACCGGGGATCTGGATCTGGTTGAAGTCGTTACCGATGAACGAGCCGTGGCCGATGATTTGCGGCGTAAGGCCGGGAATCGGAACGATTTGCCCGGCGTTGTTCACCTGGGCATTGACGCTGTAGGGAGTGAGCAACTGATCGATGTAGCTGCTCTTGGTGAAGTAATTGAAGAACTGGTCCATGTAATGCTGTTGGGCCTGCAGCGCGGGGGCCAGGTCCCAGGGGCTGTAATAGACCCCCTCGACCTTGACATTGGTCAGCAAGGGACCGCCGTTGTACTGCATGGTATCCGGACCCTGGATGGTCAGGAGCATGCGGCGTTCAAGCGACTCGATTTGCCTTCCGGCGTGGGCCGTCCGACGCCCGGAGCGCTTGCCCCCGGGCGACCGCTCGTTTCGTTTGCCTCTCCACCAGCCGGCTGACATGTTTAGCCACCTTGTATGCACAAGGTCCCCAAGTTGAACGATTGCCACCATTTACACGGATTTACACGGATAGGAACGAGTATAAAAGCCGCCTACAACGGCCGCAACATTTTTCTCGAAATTGCTTGAAGTGCGGGTCACGAACCGCGAATGGCACATTTCCGGCTCTTTTCGAGAACAGACGGGAACCACGGGGAGAATAGGGGATCGAAGCGATCGACCGCAGGCAGAAATATCAAGAAAGCCTCGGAAATGGGTCATCAAGTTGAGCCACCCCGAGAGAACCCATCAGTTCGCGGGCCGCGGAAGCGACGTAAGTCATTGATATCGTGCGACATGTCATGCCGACGGTTTGCCCGGCGCGTATGCCGTTGGCTGCGAGGGAATCATGCCACCGGCTTGCCGCTTGTCCGGTGGTTCGTGACGTTGGCTGCTAAAACAGCACGGCGCAATCCACAATCTCCGCTGCCCGCTCGCTGCCAAAGGCAGCGAGCGGGCAGTCTGGTAGCGGGGTGAGTCTGGCGAAATCACGGCAAGTAATCGAGGTGGTGGCGCGCGGCGGACAGGAGGGAGATCGCTTTGCCAAGCGCACTGGCCGCCGGTGGAAAGAGGGCAACGCTCTTTTCCAAATAGGCCACTGCCTCTTGCAGCCGCCCCAAGTAGATCAGCGATTCGCCGATGTACATCAAGTTATATGGATCGTCGGGCCACTCGGCGTCCTGCAAAAGCGCCAGGCGCAGGTTGCGATGCGCTTTTTGCCGAATGGTTTCAGCGTCGTCCAGTCCAGTGTGCCGGATGATGATGTCGGTATCGCGGATCGTGCCGCCCGCAAGCCGCACCGATGGTCTGATCTGTTCGAAAACCCGCAATTGCCAACGAATCGCCGGGTGGCGCCGAAAAACGCGCACCTGGTACGCGACCTGTTCGAAGTGTTCCTGTCCGGGGGTTGGAAAAGGAAGCCGCGTGACGCTGATCGACCTCATCACGTAGCCGATGTTTTCATCGGAAAGCGAATCGACCAGTTTCTTCAAGGGCCGGCGGTTGTCGTCGTCGACCCATTCGTCTCCATCGAGCCATAAAATCCAGTCGCCACGGGCCTGTTCGATCGGCTCGTTTCGGGCGACGGCAAAGCTGTCGACCCACTTGAAATCGAAAACCCGCGCCCCGAGGCTTTCGGCGGTTTACTTTGTTGCGTCCGTCGATGACGTATCCACCGCGACGACGACCTCGTCAACCAGGTCGCTGACGGAGTTAATCGCGGCCGGCAGATTGGCCTGGGCGTTCTTTACTGCCATCGTCAATGAGATCGTTGCCCGTGCCAAGGCTTTCGGCCCCCGGCGCCATCGCGTTTTCGTTCGCCAGCTCGCGCCCGGCGAACTTGGAGGATATCGCCGAAAAGCCGTCGCGGCAATTCAGCTGCCAGAAAACGCTACTGGTTCCCATCACCCTCTGACGCCGATCTTGCGCAACCGGACGATGGGTTGTAGCGGGCCTGTCCTGTGGGCTATACACCTCCACTGCGGCCGACGATATGATGGCCGCATGACACCTTCGCAATTCGATTTCGATGTGGTGGTCGTCGGCGCCGGCCATGCCGGCGCCGAAGCGGCGGTGGCCGCGGCGCGTTTGGGCGCCAGGACGGCGCTCTTGACGACGAGCCTCGACACGGTCGGCCAGATGAGCTGCAACCCGGCCATCGGCGGAGTGGCCAAAGGGCAAATCGTCCGCGAAATCGATGCCCTGGGCGGGATCATGGGCCGGGCGATCGACGCGACGGGTATCCAATTTCGGCTGCTCAACCGCCGCAAGGGTCCGGCCATGCACAGCCCCCGCGCCCAGGCCGACAAACGAGCCTACCAGCAAGAGATCAAACGCCTGGTGGAAGACCAGGGCGGCCTGACGCTACGGCAGGAAGTCGTCGAGGATTTACTGGTTGAACGAATCGGAGAGCGCCGCCAGATCGCCGGAGTGCGGGTCCGCGGCGACGCCGTTTACCGCGCGGCCTCCGTGGTCTTGACGACCGGCACGTTTTTGCAGGCGCTGATGCACACGGGCGAAACCAAAACACCCGGCGGCCGCGCCGGCGAAGGGACCAGTGCCGGCCTCTCGGGCGCTCTGGTCCGGCTGGGGTTCGAGCTGCGGCGGTTCAAGACCGGCACGCCCCCCCGCCTGAACGGCCGGACGATCGACTTCTCGCAAGCCGAATTACAGGCCGGAGATGACGATCCGCAACCCTTTTCGTTCCTCACCGAGAGCCTCACGCAAGATCAACTTCCCTGCTGGATCACCCACACCAACCCCGCCGTGCACGATCTTGTGAGGGCCAACCTGCATCGCGCGCCGATGTACTCGGGCCAGATCAAGGCCGGAGGCCCCCGCTATTGCCCCTCGATCGAAGACAAGGTCGTGCGCTTCGCCGACAAGCAACAGCACCAGTTGTTCCTGGAACCCGAGGGGCGCAACACGCGCGAGATTTATGTCAACGGCATCTCGACCAGCCTGCCGCGCGACGTGCAGGACGCCCTTTTTCGCCTGGTCCCGGGCTTGGAGCGCGCCGAGATCATGCGTTATGGCTACGCGGTCGAGTACGATTTCGCGCCGCCCGAACAGTTGCATCCGAGCCTGGAAACCAAACGCGTGGCCGGGCTTTATTTCGCCGGACAGCTCAACGGCACGACGGGTTACGAAGAGGCCGCCGCACAGGGGCTGGTCGCGGGCGCCAACGGGGCGCTGGTTGCCGGTGGCGGCGAACCGCTGGTGATCAATCGCGACCAGGCGTATATCGGTGTTTTGATCGACGACCTGGTGACGCGCGGCGTCGACGAGCCGTACCGCATGTTCACCAGCCGGGCCGAGTATCGGCTACGGTTGCGGCACGACAACGCCGACCGAAGGCTCACGCCGCTGGCGCGCCGCATGGGGCTGATCGACCACGAGCGATGGCGGCGCTTTGAGCGCAAGGCGGACGAAATCGCCAGGGTTGGCGAACTGCTGGCCCATTTGCGCTCCGAGCAGATTCCGCTGGCCAAATGGCTCCGCCGGGCCGACGCCACCTGGGCCGACGTCGTCGAGCGGGCGCCCGAGCTGGCCGCGGTGCCGCGCGACGTGGCCGAGGGGGTGGTCTGCGACGCCAAGTACGCCGGTTACCTCGTGCGGGAAGATCTCGACGTCGAAAGGCAGCGGCGCCTGGCCGAGAAGCGCATTCCCAGCGGTTTCGACTTCGCGTCGATCAGCCAGTTACGCGCCGAGGCCCGCGAGAAGCTCGCCCGCGTACAGCCCACCAGCCTGGCCCAGGCCGGGCGGATCAGCGGTATCACGCCGGCCGACCTGGCTCTGGTGATGGTGCATCTGGGCGGGTGATCCCGGACTTATACAGGGTAGCACCGTCCGGCCGTGGGGGAGGGAACAAGTCTTAAGCGGCAACGAGCCGCCCCGCCGGGCGCAGTCGGCGCGGTTTCTAATGGACCGTCCATGGCTGCTTTTTCTGGGGGTCGTGGAGACGCAGGAGTTTTTACCGCAGGCGTAACCTTCAGACGCCAGCCACTACGTTCTTGTTGCGCTGAGTAGCGCTAAGCCCGCGACAAGAATTCGCCGGTGCGCGTGTCGACCTTGACCAGCTCGCCCTCGGCCATGTATTCGGGCACGTGGATCACGAGGCCGGTTTCAAGCGTGGCAGGCTTGGTGCGGCCGGTGGCCGAGTTTCCTTTGACGTAGGGATCGCACTGGGTAATTCTCAAAGCCACCGTCTGCGGGACGTCGATCCCAACGCAATCGTCGTTGTGGATTCTGGCGAAGACCCCTTCCAGCGCATCAGTCAGATATTTCGATTCTTCCTCAAGCTCATCGGCCGGCAGTGAGTACTGATTGTAATCGGCCTGATCCAGGAAATGGAGGTGCGTGCCGTCGGCGTACATGAACTTCACGGGGCGTTTCTGGAAGTCGGCCTCGTCGAGCCCGTCCCCGCCTCGCAGCGTGATATCGACCTTCTGCTTGGTCAACAGGTTTCTCGCGCGGTACTTGTAATAGGTCGCGGCGCCCCTGGCCGACGGGCTTTGCACGGCGATCGTCTCGATCATGCAGGGGGCGCCGTTGAAGTTGACGATCGTCCCCCTCTTGATGTCTTTGGCGAGTAACATGATGAGTAGGCTTTAGGCGCTAGGAATTAGGCGTTAGGTATAAGGCAATGGGCGTTGGGCGATAGGCACTCCGCGCCTTAGGCCTCTTAAAGCAGCGATCCCGACTGTGGATCGACTCCCACGCCGTCGGTCAACTCGACCAGCGCGTCGAGCACCACCAAAAGCGCGCTGGGGTCGAAGCCCTCATCGTCTTCGTCGACGCCGGCCATTTCACCGTCGACCATTTCCTCGAAATGCATGACCTCGAACCGGGCGTCGCAGCCGCGGAGCTTCTTGAGCTTTTCGCGGTCGGCATCGCCCCCTTTTTTGATTTCGCCCGTGAGCTCCGCCACCTGCTCGACCACCTCCTCCCCGCTAAGATAGTCGATTTCCAGCGCGGAATGGTCCTCCGGCGAAACGACATTGAGCGATTCGATTCGTCCCTCGTCGTCGGCCATCGGTTCGGTCAACCGGAAATGCCCTCGCAGCCGCTTGACCGCCGCTTCCACGTCCGAGAGCAGCGGGCGTTTGCCGGCCTGAAACACCACGAAATAGGTCTCTCGCCATTCGAAGCGATCGCTTTCGTTATCCGGCATAGTCATTCCCAGTCGGTTTCATCGTCGTCAGCGGGCATTCCGCCGGCCCATTCTTCCAGCGCCGCCAGCAATTCGTCGCGCTGCTGGTGGTTGGCCCACACGACCTCGCCTTGCTCGAGACGGACTTCGTAGTACCCCTCGCGTTCGCAATCTTCCGCGCCGCAGAAATGGGGCGTCGCCGAGACCCATATGACCCGGTACAGCGGAACGTGCTTGTCATCCACCAGAAAAAACGCCGACATCGTCATTTCCCCCTGGTGGTCGTCTACGGAATCTTGCCCAACTCGATCGATCGTCGCGTCGCCGCCTCGACCGCGACCATCAGGGCCGAGCGCAGCCCGTGCGCTTCGATTGCCGCCAGACCGGCGATCGTCGTGCCGCCTGGGCTGGCAACCCGGTCCTTGAGAACCGACGGGTGCTCGCCCGACGTTAACACCATCTCGGCCGCGCCCAAAACAGTTTGAGCCGCCAGCGCCAGCGACACATCGCGCGGCAGGCCCATCTGCACGCCGCCGTCGCTGAGGGCCTCGATCACGACGAAGGCAAATGCCGGTCCCGAGCCGGACAAGCCCGTCACCGCGTCGAGCAATTTTTCCTCCAGTTCGAACACCCGGCCCACCGCGCCCAGCAACTCTGCCACCAGCTCGCCGTCGGCCGGCAGAGCCCCTGGCCCCAGGCAATAGGCGCTGGCACCCTTGCCGATGAGGCAGGGCGTGTTCGGCATCACGCGGACGAGCCGTGGTCCGGCGCCCAAATGGCGCGAAATCGCGGCCAGAGTCACCCCGGCCGCAATCGACACCACCAACTGCCTGGCCGAAAGCTTCCCACGCAGGGCGGTGAGCACGGTGTCCATTTGCTGCGGCTTGACGGCCAGGAACACGCAATCACTTTCGGCGGCCACCTGCGCGTTGTCGTGGGTGGTGCGAGCGCCCGTGGCTTCGGCGAATTGCCGCGCCGCCGCCGGCAGCGCGTCGCTGGCCAGAATACGATCGGCAGTGGTAAGGTGCCGTTCGATGAATCCGCATGCCAACGCCGTGGCCATCCGGCCAGCGCCGATGAATCCTAAGCGGGGGTCTGCCATGAATCGCTGCGCAGGGAGTTGATGATCTCGACTTCGTGAGCACCGCGATTATACCCCTTCGTCCGGCGGCGGTAAATACGGCACGCATCGTAGGTTACGACTCGCCGATGTGAATCGGGTGATGAGATGACGAGATGACGAGATCAGGGGATGGTTACGTCTTCACTTTCTCGACAAGCAGTCTACCCTAGGGTTCAGGCAACGGTTCCGGAAGCTCGTCCCGCTCGATTTCAACGGGCCGATCGAATACTCGCCAGATCTCTCGTGGGACCCCGTTGAAGGCCTCAAGAAACCGCTCGCCGTCGCGTTTCTCGCGAGTGACGTTGCGGATGTAGATCCTCGCGATCTGTTTGGGGTGCTGGCGATAAAGCTCGCCATACAGTTCCGGATCGCGCTGGCCTGAATCGCCGACCAGGATGAACCGCCGCTCGTGGAACTCGGCAAGTAACGCGTCGATCGATGGGCGTTTCAGAGTATCCGGCTCTCGGAACAGGTTGATGGCGCTCTTGTCCTTCCAGCGAAACGGTTGAAGTTCCAGCGAACCGGCGGGAAAACCAGAACCGACCCGAAACTCGGTCAGCGGTTGATACAATTGCCAGGGGCTGGCAGATACGTAATGGAAGACCATGCCCGTCTCCGCCCAGTCGCGGTAGATTTCGGCCATGCCGGGCACGGCCTCGAAAGGGCGTAAGAACGTGTTCTTCAACAGCGTCTTGCGGTCGGCGACCTCGGTGATCTTGATCGTGTCGTCGATGTCGGAAATAACCGATAGCCCCCGCGCGGCGATCAGCCGGACTGCGCCGGCGAATTCGCGCTCGTCCCCCTCGGCTGTATCCAGTGTGAATCTGATCCAGCGACCCTCGGGTTCGTGCCCCAGCGCGAGCTTATCGGCTTCGGCGACCGGTAGCCGCAAGGTTTCCTGAACGTGTCCGTTCGACTCGGACTCGGGCAAGACGAAGTAACGGCTCCCCACGCGCACCGAGAGCTCCTTTCGCTTTCTGTTGTCGACCAAAAAGGGCCAAGCGCGCCGGCGAAAGATGGGCTGTTCCTCAGGCGTCGGCTCGATGTCCAACAGCCGCCCGAGCGCCGCAAGCGCCACGGCCTTGGCCTTCGACTGTTCGTCCGGCGCGAAGACCCACCCGTGGACCGGCAGGACCCAGTTTGCGCCCTGCGAGTCGAGGCGTCCCGATGTGTTAAAGAACACCGCCACTTCGTCCGTGGCCAGGTCGGAGGCGTATGTCGTCGAAGCGAAAACCGAGTATACGAACGCGAAAGTCAAGCACGGGATGAGGCCATTCATGCCGACATCTTGGCCGAAGCGGCGGAAGTCCGCAAGTTATCCTCAGTACGCCTCCTTCACCTGCACTCCTTGCTTGTTTTGCTTATAGAACCTCTGCAGGTTTTCACCTTGCATCTGCTGGATGGCGCTGTTGCTCTGGTTCAAACCTTCGAGCAACTGCTGGGCTTCGCTGGCTGGTTTGCCGTCGGACGGCGCCTTGCTGTCGGTCTGCTGGAGTTGGGGCGCTTGGGCGGGAGCCGGCGGAGGTCCCAAGTCGAGCGTGCCGCGGTAAAAGGCGTAGCGCCCGGCGCCCGCCTCGGCAATCACGGTGGTCGCGCCTTGAATCGCCTGGGCCACGAATACGCCCCGCAAGTCGGTTTCGCCGGAGACGAAGTCGCTGTTCCGCGTTCCGATTACCTTGACGTGAACGTCGCCCACGTAGGCATCCCTGGTGGCGTCCTTCACGGTCGCCCGCACCTGGCCGCTGGCCGCCTCTTCCTGCACTTCCACCACCAGCGGCGTGACCAGCACCAACCCGCTTGCGTGCAGGTCGTCGCCGCGGCAGACGACGAGATACGCTCCCTCTTCCTTCAAGGGCAAGGGGAGCTTGCGCGCGCGGTCGCGGTAATCCATGCCATCGCCAAGTTCGATCGCCGCTTCGTGGTAGGGGCGGATGCCCGCCAGGTTGATGCCTGTGATTCCGGCCAGGTTTCGCTTCAAGAGGCTGAATTTCATCAAGTCGATCTTGTAGACTCGCACATCGCAGCGGGCGACGTTGCGGAACTTAAGCTCCAGCTCAGCCGCCTTGTCCGGCTCGAGAGCGGTCACCTCGGGCAGGACGATTTCCTTGCGCATGAAGTACTGAATCGCCTGCTTGGCGTCGGTGAAGCGCTCTTCGACCCGCGTGTACTCGCGGATCGCGTCGGCGGCCTTGCCCAGGCTGTGATACACCTGTCCGAGAATGTAAATTGCCTGCCATTTGTTGTGGCTCTCCACCTCACGGCCGGTCTGCCGGTCGGTCCGACTTGCCTCGGCCACCTTGCGGCACATGGCCAACGCCTTCTCGTGCTCGCCCAGCGCGAAATGGCTGTAGCCCACCACGTACCAGAAGCTGTCCAGATAGTCGCTCGCGGGGTAGCGCTCGGCGTACAAGTCGCAGGCCGAAATCGCTTCGCGGTACGCCTTCAATTCCAACAGTGCGTTGGCCAGCGAGAAACTCGCCTGGTCGGCCGCCGGGTCTTCGGGGTACGAAGTGAGAAAGTTGTCGAGCATGGCCAGCGCCTTCCGCACCAGGTCGACGCGGTTGAGCTTCTTTTCGCGCAGCTTCGGGTCGGCAGCCGCCTGGGGCGCGTAACCGTAGACGCGTTGGGCCAGGGCGTACTCTGCCGCCGCGGCGTATGGTTCGGGCGGGTACTCGGCCAATAGCCGGCTCATGACCCCGAGGGAACGCAAGAATTCGCCCTGCCCTTCGAGGAAACCGGCAACGCCCGTCTCTCGCAGGAAGCTGCTCTCGACGGTCGCCCGGAAGACCAGGAAGCTGCGCTCGTATTCGCCGATCTTGTCGTAGGCCGCCCCGACACGCATGATCTTCTCGAACGAAAGTTCGACCTCGGGCCACTTCTCCTTGATCAACTCAAAGTATCGCACGATCGCGGCGTCAGGACCGTGCTCCAGATGAACGTCGAGGAGCATCGCCACCGATTCCTGGTAGATGGCGGGCTGTAATTGCCACTTCTCGACCAGTTCGGTGAGGTACGTGCCCGCCGCAGCCAGCTCGTGCTTGACGAACTGCCGTTTGCCGAACTCGTAGAGCTCCTGCGGCGTGAGTTTGTACTCGTCGCCACCGACCGTACCCAGGGGGAGCACGTCGAGCGGCCTGGCAGCGGCCACCGCCAGTTGCTCGGGGTGGTAGGGGTTGCGGATCACCGTCGGCGCGGCGCGGTACTTGCCGGGCAGGTAGCCGTGGATGTCGAAACGGATTGGTTCGACGTAATGCCTGCTGCCGATAAAAAACGTGATCGCTCCGGGAGAGATTTCGAACCGCTCGAAACCGCCGGCGATCGTCTGTTCGATCACGGTCGCACCAGCCGGCAGCGGCTCGGTGACGACCAGGTACTCAAGTTGTTCTTCGCTGGTGTTGGCGGGCACATTTTGGCGCCAGATTTCCAGCTCGACGCGGCCTCGCTGACCGACGGGCAATTGTGTGAGCGGATTGCGGAAGGCCGTGAAGCTGCCTTGCAAGACGCCAAAACCACGGGGGACGGGCTGGCCATCAAGCTCGCGCTCCGCCGGTTCGTAATGCCGCCGCACTTCCCAATCGCGAGTGGTGCTCTTGAGCTTGTCGGTCGGGACGAAGCCGCCCAGCACGCACTGGTACGTAAACCGTCCACGCCCGGCGATGCGGAAGTTGATCTTCTGTTTACCCCGCTTCAAGAGCCTGTTGGGCACTTGCACAGTCTGCGTGCCGGCGTCCTGGGTGATGTCGAGCGTGGCGGCATCGACGTCGTTGACGACAATCGTGAGCTGGTAGTGTTCCCCCTCGAAGCGGGTTTTGGCGAACCACTCGCCCAGGGCGAGCGTGGCCGGGCCGGTGGCCTTGTCGGGCGACCAACGGAAACCGGAGCGGTGCGACAAGAGCCACTCGACCAATTGCCTGGTCTTGGCCGCGTCGGGAGCCACCTTTTCCTGGGCCAAGAGGTACAGCGCCCGAAGTTCCACCGCCGCCTCGCTCCAGGGCAATGAGGCGATGGCCACCGTGCGTTTGGTCGCGGCGTCGTCGAGATTGCGCTTGGCCAGTACGTCGAGGATCTCGCCGGCCATGGGCTGGCGATCCATTTGCACCAGAGCAAGGGCCAGGTGCGCCAAGGCCGCGTTGGAAAGGCTGGGTCGGTTGCGGTAGAGCCGGTTCGCCAGCGTGAAATCGCCGCGGCCCGCGGAGGCCATCGCTTGCAGAAGGACCGACTTACTGTCGTAGTCGCCATCGGCGGTGGCCGCGATTTGCGCGTTGAGGTACACCAGCGCCTTCTCGAACGCGTCGTCGGGTAGCTTATAGCCCGCCGACCGCGCCAGGCCGAATGCCCAAACGACCCGGGCTGACGTATAGCGGTTGCTCGTGTTCTGGGTTACCGTGTTCTGGCTACCAGGGTTGCGGCGTCCGGTCCAGCTCCAGCCGCCGTCGTCGGACTGCGACGACACCAACAAGCTGATCGAGGCGCGAATCCGCTGGTCGATCGACTCGACCTGCGGCGAACCGGCCTGGCGCGTGGCGCCCAGCAGTTTCTGTAGCGCGACGGCGGCCATCAGGTCGCTGGTCGCGCTATCGAGCCCCGAGGCCATCCGCAGAGAATCGAGCTGGCAACGCGGTGCCGGGGCCAGGAGGACGTCGAGCAAGCTTTGCTCGACGTTGGCTCCGACGATCACTTCCAGCGTGGGCCGCTCCAGCGGCATATCGGCCGGCGGTTCGACCCAGGCGGTCATGTCGCTCGCGGCCGATCCACCAGCCGTGGCGTAAACCGGCATCCCGTAGGGTTCGACCGGCACTGTCCGGCGAACCACGTCGGTAAGCTCGCCTGCCGTGACGGTCAGCTCGAACGAGGCAAGCAAACGGACAACTTCGTCGCCCTCGATCTGTTCATCGCCGGGCAAATCGAGCGAGGTCTTGAAGCTCAGCTCGTGAATTCCCTTGCCGGCGTCGAGCAATTTCTTTTCTTCGACGATCTTTCCGCCGATCGTGGTTTTGAGTACGACTTCGATTGGTCCTTTCTCGACCGCGTCGTTATGGACACTGGCCAGAATCTCGGCTTGATCGCCGTCGGTGAATGCCAACGGCAGCTTGAGCTCGCCGAACAGGTCCTTCTTGACGACCAACTCACCTTCGGCCTCGCCGGCCAGCGTTTCGCTGGTAACCCCCTTGGCCAAGAGCTTCCAGGCGGTAGTTCGCTCGGGGAGCGTGATCGTGACTGTGGCTTTTCCTTTGGCGTCGGTGACGATCGCCGGGTTCCAATAGGCGGTTTCGTGTGCGGCCGCGGAGGGGAGCAACACGACCCCGGCGTCGGCCAGTTTGCCCGCCAGAGCGACGGCCGATTTCTCGTCGAGCTCGTTGCCGAACGCGACGTTGTTCTGAGTGCCGTCGGCGAAAAGAAACGCGAGGTGCGAGGCCCTGCCAACGTCGTCGGAATATAAATCATGGGCCGTCGGGGCCCTGATGAGGAAACGGTCATCGTCTCGATCGTTTGCCGCGAGCGTTTCCGTTAGCAATGATTCCTGAAAGTCGGCACCGAACTGAATGCCCTCAGCGTCAAGCCCAGGGAGCTGTTCCCCGGACGCGGCGAGCTGTGCCGTACGGTGGAAGCTCCTGCCGCCGCGGGTTTCCGCTTTTGCATCATCGGCTCTGCGTCTAACGGCTCTCTCGGCGCCCGACTGGCCCGGTGGCGGAAACGCCGTTGGAGAGTTGATAGGTACCGTCACGGAATTCGCGTCACCCATGGGCTCAGCGGCGTACCATGAAAAATTGCCGGCGATGGTCCCGTCCATTGGATTGGCCAGTTTCTCGGATTCCTCTCCGTCGACAACTCCGTTTTGGTCACCTCGCGGGGTGGCGCCTCCGATGAGGCCGAAACCGCCGCCACTCCCTGAGTTCGGACCCGCAATGCGACGCAACTGATTGCCAGCCTGGTCGCCGAACGCCGCGATCGACTTGAGCCTCGCCGCCTCCTCCGCCGCGACTTCCAGCCGGTCTTTCTCGGCCAGCAATTTGGGGTCGATCGGCCGCGTGGCGGGCCGATAGGCGAATGTGACGCTCGACACGGTCCGCACGGCCGGCGCGCGAGTCTGTCCACGGAAAAAGTCTTGGATTGGGGCCACGTTGGAGCCGAACATCTCGAACAGCGCCTTTTCGATCAGGGCCAAACTCACCTCGGCCGAGACGGGTTTGCCTTGAGGGTCGGTCGCCGTGACCGTAACTTCGACATCGTCGCCCGGCCGCGCAGGCCCCTCGCCCGCTTTACGCTTCGTCTCAATCGCCAGCCGCAACTCGCGCTCGACCGCGAAGGGGCTTGATGCCTCGTGAAAACGGCTGAACGCCGCCGCCGATTCCGCGTCTTTGGGTGGGTGAGCGTCGGTCATCACGGCCACGGCCAACTCGAAATTGGGCGCTAATTTCGCGTCGAGCGGAACTTCGAATTCGTTGGACCCTTGCTTCAGGTTCACCAGCTTGTAATCGAGCACCTTGGCCCCCTGGAAAGTGACCAGGGCCAGGGCCGGCGCCTCGCGCCAGTGCAATTGCACGTTGGCCGTGTCACCGACCTTGAATGTGTGCCGATCGGCCAGGATGCGCAACCGAACCCGGTCGCTGTCGTCGGAAACCTGCACCGCGTGCGTTGCTGAAATCGGGTTTTCGAAGCGGTCGCGACCCTGCACACGTAGCGCGTACTCGCCCCCTTGTTCCAATCGAAGCGTCACACGGGCCTGGCCGAGCTTGTCGTCGGTCTCGAGCGCGTGCTCCTCCACCTCGCGCTCGCCCACCTTGCCATCCACAGCGGTCCTCTCCAGGACATGCAGCGTGAGCTTTTGGGCGGTCGGCTTTCCTTCGGCGTCAATCGCCGTGACGGCGACGTCGAATGTTTCGCCGGCCACGTACACCGGCCGCACCGTGCCGACGTTGACCGAGAAACCCTGCGTGGCCAGGACGAAATTCACCGAAGTCTGCAACCCCCGCTCAGCGAGCGACACGACGAAAGGCAATGTCTGGGTTTCGCGGAATTCGCGCGTCGCGAGCTTGAATGCCAACTCGCCGCGTTCGTCGGTCTTGCCTGTGTATGTGCGGCCGCCGGCGAGCGAATAGCGAATTTCGCGCCCGGCCAAAGGCGCGCCGTAGTAGAACCGGGCTGTGATCTTGCCTTCGATCTCCTCGCCCCGGTAAAAGACTTTCCGCTTGGTGTCGACCGCCAGCTTGACAGGCTCGAGTTGGTACTCATGAACGGCGAATTCACCCTGGTAGGAGTGCCCGTCGTCGTCGCGAACTCCAATACGGTAGCCGCCGGGCGAGCTGGTGACGGGCAGCAGAAAGTGAGCGTGAAAGCTGCCGAATTCGCCCAGCGCCACTTCGTCCTGGCGGATCAGCCGGTTGCGGTCGTCGAAGACTTCCAGGTGGTACTTCTTGCCGGCCTCAATCGTGAAGCGGTCGGCTTGTACGGTGCGCACGACGCCGCGGACATGCACCACCTGTCCGGCGCGGTAGGCGGGCCGGTCGGTGTAGACGTAACCCCGTTCGGTCAAGCCGACCGAGATGCCCACGCCCTCGAGACCAACCACGTTCGAGGCGACGCTGCCGTCGGCCACGGCAAACACACGGACGTCGGCAGCGCTCTTCAGCTCATCATAGCTCTTCTGGAATACGCCGTCGTCGCCGGTCGTCGCCTCGGCGAAAACTTGTTGGCCGTTCGAGACCAGCAGCCGCGCGTTGGCCCAGGGTTTCTTCGTGCGCAAGTTCTCGGCGAAGACGAACACTTCGTCACGCGAGCTTTTTACGATCACGTCGAGATCGCTTTGTACGACCAGTGTCGTGGCCTCCAGCGTCTTGCCGCTGACGGTGACCGCCATCACGCCCGAACTCCCCTCGTCGGGGAGCGGAATCTCGATCTCGTTCTCGAATTGCTGGTACTCGGCGTACTTGGGCATTTCGAATTCGAACGACTTGTCGGGGTCGATCAGGGCGATGTCCAACCCCTCGACGCCCCCGGCCAGGTGCATTTTGCGGAAATAGGTCTCCAGGTCGACCGTGTATGCCCGGACCATGACCTTCTCGATGTTCCGTGAGAGCAGCTTGATTTTGGGGGTTTCGTTCGTGCGGAAGACCCGCTCGGTGGCGATGGTCAGGGCCTTTTCCGTGAGCCGGACGATCCGCTGCTGGGCAAGGGCGGCGTGGTTGCCCCAAGTCACCTTGCGGAATTCCTTGAGTGCTTCGTCGAGCCTGGCGAGCTTTTCTTCGAGCGTCACGGCGATCATGAACTGGGCTTGCGACGACTCATTCGTGCCGGGATATTTCGACACCAATCGCCGCCACTCGGCCAGGGCAGCATCGTACTTCTCCTGTTGGAACGCCATGCGCCCGAACTCGTAGAGGATCGACGCGCTACGGCCATCGAGGGGGTACTTTGCCAGGAACTCTTCCCAGAGTTTACGTGCTTCGTCGTAGCGCTTCGCCTCGCGAGCTTCGTAACCCAGCAGGAATTCAGTGTTGACGATCTCGCGCTGAACGTCGCTCCAGGCGTGATGCGAAGGGTGCTTGGCGAGATACTCGCGCCAGGCTTCCAGCGCCAGTGTAAATTTCTTTTGCAACTGGTACGATCGGCCCAGGAGCACGCGGGCATCAGGCACCTCATCGGTCTCGCCGTAGCGTTCGTCGGCGAGAAAGCGGCCAATGGTTTTCACCGCGTCGTCGAACCGGCCGCGATGGACGTAGCTCGCCGCGATCCGTAAGTGGGCGGCGCTGGCCAGCTTGTGATCTGGAAAACGCTTGAGAAACGTTTCGAGCGAGGCGACGCCAAGATCGAGCTCGTCGTCGGTTTGTGGCGAAGGCAGGTTAAACGTCTGCGAGAGGTTGAACGTTGCTTGGGCGATTCGCGGCGACTTTTCGTCGAGGTAGACTGCCAGCAGATCCTGCCAGGTGCGGCGGGCCAGCTCGCCCTGACCCAGACCCAATTGGCACTCGCCCAGGAGGTAGCGGGCTTCGATGTCGAGCGCGTGTGTGGAGTGGTCCTTACTGAATTGAGTGAAGCGGTTGGCTGCTTCCTGCAGGTTGCCCAACGACTGGTAGCAACGAGCGACGAGCAACTCGACTTCGGCCCTCTTCTCGGGTTTGGGGCCGGTCTCCAGGGCCTTGTTGTAGAACTCCAGCGCCTTGGCGAAATCGGGCGGCTGGCGCTCGTCGGCCGGCTTGAAATAGGCGTCGGCGAATTCCAGGTAGATGTCGGCGATCTCCTGTTTTCGGTCGAGCGACAGAAGCGAAGCGGCTTCTTGCCGATAGATCCGCTCGGCGGCCTCGTAGTCGCCCTTGCGGGCCAGCGACACGGCGCGGCCGAATCGCGCCTTGCGGAGCCAAGGACTCTTGGGGAATTCCGTTTCCAGCAGCTCGTATGCGGTCACCGCGTCATCGTATTGGCCCGCCAGGTGCATTGCGCGGCCCTTAAGGTAGGCCAACCAATCGCGAGCAGCGTCTTTCTCGTTGGCCGCTATGTCGATGGCCTGCGCCGCCTCGGCATACGAGCGATCCTGCATCAGTTTCTTGACGGCCGCCGGCACGTTCGGCTCGGTGGGAAGCCATTGCTCGGGGGTCTCGTGTTTACGAACGGCGTCGTCGACAGGCTTCACGGCATGGTCTTGAGCAACGATCACGGGGGCAAACGACCAGGCGACGACAGCCAGGCAGGATACGAGACGCAAGTTTTTCATGGTGTACCTCGTAAAACGGAATTCATTCCGTCGAGAATCGGGACAGCGTGACACGGAACTCAAACCATCGAGTCAATGGGTCTGCGCGCGGAAATGCTTCTCAACAGTGAGACGTTCGACAGGGCGAAAAAGTTTCACCATCCGGCGAATATACGCCGAACCAGCAAGTTTACCCCCATCGTCTGGGTTGTCGGACGGTATCGGTGCGGAAAATCGACCGAACGCCGCCCGCCGTCAGTGACTTGGATTCGGTCTGCGCGATTGTAACCGGTCGGCGTGGCAGTTGTCACGCGCCGTGAGTAACAAGCTGGTAACGGGAGTGGAGGGAACGAGGTGAGGAGATGATGGGATGATGGGATGATGAGGTGAGCAGATCTTGTTTCTCCTCATCCCTTCATCCCCTTCGCACTTCGCAACTTGCCCGTGATTCCCTAGAATGAATCGCTTTCACCACTCCACCACTCAGCACTGCACGACCTCATGGGCCAACAATATATCTATCAGATCTCCGACCTGACCAAGAAGTACGGTCAGCGCGAAGTGCTTAAGAGCATCT
>Ga0265331_10000084_pt1 | contig 130246 bp, 97 predicted proteins | sample 41923metaG_FD_202088 | JGI IMG/M metagenome (GOLD analysis project Ga0265331, IMG submission 202088) | Rhizosphere microbial communities from Carex aquatilis grown in University of Washington, Seatle, WA, United States - 4-19-23 metaG | ecosystem: Host-associated > Plants > Roots > Rhizosphere... | reverse complement strand
CGATCGGCCGGCAACTGGTGGGTGACAAAGCGCTGGCCTGTGTAAAATGTCACACTTTTGGTCCGCACAAGGCGACCGGCATTCAGGCCCTTGACCTTTTGACGATGACTCGCCGCGTTCGCCGCGATTGGTTTCAACGCTACCTGGTGAACCCCGCGCGTTACCGGCCGGGCACTCGAATGCCCAGTGGATTTGTCAACGGCCGCAGCACGATCACTGCCGTTTACGATAGTGATCCCGAGCGACAAATTGCCGCCATTTGGGACTACCTTAGCGACGGTGACAAGGCCGGAATTCCAGACGGGCTGATCGCCGAGATGATCGAGCTCAAGCCCGATCGCACGCCGATCGTCTATCGCAACTTCATCGACGGCCTTTCACCGCGCGGTATCGCCGTCGGCTATCCCGAGCAAGCCCATCTGGCTTGGGACGCCGACGGGCTCTGCCTGGCGCTGGTCTGGCACGGACGGTTCATCGATGCGTCGAAGCACTGGGTTGGCCGTGGCAACGGCAACCAGACTCCTCTGGGCGACGACATCCTTAAACTCGAACAAACCGTTCCGGTGGCACATCTCGATTCGCTCGACGCCGAATGGCCCGTTAAACCACCCAAAGAGCGCGGCTACCGCTTTCACGGCTACCGGCTCGACCAGCAAGGCCGGCCGACGTTTCGTTACGAAGGCCCTGATTTTCAAGTGGAAGATCATCCCATGCCCGTCGTCAGTGGTGGCGTGGCCTCCTTCGAACGCCGGCTTAGGGTCAGCGCCGCGCATGCGGACGAAGGGCTTTACTTCCTGGCCGCGACGGCCGGCGAGATTGAGCGGATCGACGACCGTTGGTACCTGATTGGCGGGGCATTGAAGATCCAAATCAGGGCCGGCCATGCCACGCCCGTCATCCGCAACCAAGGTGGCCGGCAAGAGCTGCTGTTGCCCATCGTGATCGAGAACGGCAAGGCCGAGATCATCGAGGAACTCGTATGGTAGGCGAATTCTCGTTCCCATGCTCTGCGTTACGTGTGGCAGATTTCCAAAGTGCCGTGTTTGTATCCGCGCTGTTCCTGCTCACCTCCACCCCGTTCGCCCGAGCCGAAGACAAATCGCCGACCGAGGCCGACTTCTACCCAATCACCCGTTTCGAGACACCCGAAGGGGTCGTGCTCGAACCCGGCGGCTTCCAGTTCATGCCCGATGGCCGCATGGCGGTCTGTTCGCGGCGCGGCGAAATCTGGCTGATCCGTGAGCCGCTTTCCAAGCAAGTCAAGGCACATCAGTTCGAGCGCTTTGCGCACGGGCTGCACGAAGCGCTTGGCCTGGCTTACCGCGACGGATGGCTCTACGTCACGCAGCGCTGCGACGTCTCGAGGTTGCGCGACACCGACGGCGATGGCCTGGCGGATGATTTCGAGGTTTTCAACGACGGCTGGGAAATCAGCGGTGACTATCACGAATACGCGTTCGGCTCGAAATTCGACCCCAAAGGAAACATCTGGGTCGTGCTTTGCCTGACCGGCTCATTCGACAGCAATTGCAGGTACCGTGGTTGGTGCGTGCGGATCACTCCCGAAGGAAAACTTCTGCCCACGGCCAGCGGAATCCGCTCACCCGGTGGGATTGGTATGAACGCGGCGGGCGACGTGTTTTACACCGACAACCAAGGACCCTGGAACGGCACCTGCGCACTGAAGCACCTTGCGCCGGGCAAGTTCGTAGGGCATCCCGCCGGTAACAAGTGGTACGAACTGGCACGCGACATGTTGGGACCGGCGCCAAAAGAGCCGATGAGCGGCAGCCGTTTCATGGTCGAGGCCGGCAAGATTCCCGAGTACGAGCCACCGGCGATCTTGTTCCCCTACGACAAGATGGGCAAGTCAGCCAGCGGAGTGGTTTGCGACACCAGCGGCGGCAAGTTCGGCCCTTTCCAAGGCCAGATGTTCGTCGGCGACCAGTCGGCGAGCACGGTTATGCGCTGTTTTCTGGAGAAAGTCGAAGGACATTATCAGGGTGCATGCTTCCCCTTCTTGGAAGGTATCGGCTCGGGTACGTTGGCCTTGGAGTTGACTGCCGACGGCTCGCTCTTCGTCGGCGGAACGAACCGCGGCTGGGGCTCGCGCGGACCGTTGCCGTTCAGCATTGAGCGGGTCAACTGGACGGGCAAGGTACCCTTCGAAATTCTTGAAGTGCGCGCGAAACCCGACGGCTTTGAACTGGTGTTCACCGAGCCAGTCGATGCGGCCAAGGCCGGTGAGATCCAGTCCTATACGATCTCAACCTACACCTATATTTTCCAGGCGTCCTACGGCAGCCCAGAGGTCGATCGGACCGAGCCGACGATTACCAGCGCTAAAGTTTCGGCCGACGGCAAGAGTGTGCGATTATCCATCGCCGGTCTGCAAGCCGGCCATGTGCACGAGTTGCACGCCCCCGGCGTCCGCTCGTCGGTCGGAATGCCTCTGTTGCACAACGTGGTCTATTACACGCTGAATTATGTGCCGACCGAATAGATATGGCGCTCGAACCTGGCAGTTACCTTGTCGGCATTCCAAATTCCAACGCGATACCGTCAGCCGGGAAAGGCTAACCTACGACGACAACACGCCACCGAGTGCCTCGAGTGCCGCTTCGACATCGCGCACGGCGGCCGATTGCGGCACCAGAGCGCCGCGGCGCAAGTCGGCGAGCAACTCGCCTAGGAACTCGCTTTCGAGCCAACCGGCCAGCCATGCGGCCCGCAGCTCGGCGTAGCGGGTTTGCAGCCGGCGGAAAAGCCGCGCGGCCGCCTGTTTGACTCCTTCGCCGGTGGCGGTGACCATCGCCTCGCCACCGCCCGCGATGCCGCCGGCAATCGCGGCCTCCGTGGCCAGGTTGCCCGCCGTGTGTCCCGCGACATGCGCCGCGGCGTGGCCGACCACTCCACCGGCTACGATCCAGCCGCTGATCGCAAGCGAAACGGTGATCGCCGGTCGTGCCAGAGCCAGCACACGGTCGATTGAGCGGAGCCATGAAATTGCCCGCGGATTTTCACGGCCCCAGCAATCGAGCTCGTCGCGCACGAATGCGCGATAGCCATCGTCGAGCGCAGGCAACTCGGCGTGGGCCGCCGCCACGCGATCGAGCAATGTCGCCCGCGAAGCGCCGCCCAAGAGCCTTTCGAGCCGAGGACGGAGCGTTTCATTGCCCACCCGCGCGAGTCGGTCCAACTCGTCGAGCAATTTCTGCACCGACTCGAGGATGGCCTCGCGCTCGCGGGCTTGAAAGTTGGCCAACGGATCGGACGCCGGGCCATTGATCGCCCGCCAGGCCGTTCGTACCGGCCAGATCACACCCTGGCCCAGACTGCGATAGAACCCGTGGACTTGGCGAGACCAGCCACTACGGCTGAAATCCCACCAATGGCGAATCTCATCGACGACCAGTGGGGCCGGCAGACTGGGCCAGTTGACGCACGCCATGTCGGCGGTGGAGAGTGTGACCACTGCCGAGGTGAACTCGCCGCTGGCCCGTCGCAGCCGCGCCAGGTAGCCCGCCGCGCCGCGCTCGGCGTCGAGCACACGCCCAATCGCGCCTGCGAACGTGCGGATCTTGATCGCGTCAAAATGCAGCCGGCCTAGTTCGTTGCGCAGCGAGGATGCCTCGCCAGGGGGCGTTCGCCCATGCGGGCCGACGTTATGGAACCCCAGCCGTAACTCGCCTGCCGCCCGGCGGTCGTAGGGAATCACGTAAACCAGTTCCGGCCGGACGCCCGTTTCCTTGGTGAACGTGTCGAGCCATTGCGGCCAGTAGTCGAGGTCGTCGGCCAGGTCGCACTGGTTGAAGGCGACCACGACCACTTTGTCGGATTCCGCCGCTTTGCGAAAGAACTGCTTCACCGCGGCGTCGTTGTATTTCTGCTGGGTCAGCACGGCTACAATGACGTCGGCCGACTGGCGAACCTGATCTGCCCGCTGCCAGTTGACCGTCGCATCGGAGTCGATGTCGGGCGTGTCAAGCAAGAGCAGGCGGACCGGCACTTTCTCGCCAGTGCGCCAGAACAAGAGGTGCTCGGCGCCATCGGCCAACGGGTCGAGGGCCGATTGCCAACGCCGCAGGCGAAAGCCCTCGAAGAGGCGCGCCAATGCCGCCTCGTCGTCGAAACCCTCGGGCGCCAGGCAGACAGGGTGCCGCGTGCCGGCCGCCAGCGGGCTGACGGCGCTGGCCATCTCACCGGCAAGATGATTGAAGACGACCGACTTGCCGATGTTCGTTCCGCCCACCACGGCCACGACCAAGAGTGGCGGAGCGTCGAGCTGAGCCAGTAACTTGTGCTGAAGGAGGGCGAACCATTCCTCGCCCTTGGGCGGCGCCACGCCGACGGCGGCCGCTTCCTCTTCGAGGTTCGCCAGCGCATGGTAAAGACGCTTAACTTGGGAGGCCCAGGCTTGGAAAGTTGCGGTCATGGGCAAGAAAGTATAGCATCCGGGGTCGCCGAATGGTTTAGCCAAGTATGGACCCGAACCCCTATCGCTCGCCGCAGGCCGACGAAATGACGCGAAACCGCGCGTCGGTACCGTCGAAGGGCAAGCGGCGGTCCTGGGCGCGGATCGCGATGGGAACGGGATGCTTGTGCATCGCGCTGGTGCTCTTGGCGACCATGTTCACGACGTGGGCGACCGGCGGGGGCCCACAAGATACTCAGCGACTGCAGGCGATTATCGGCTGGGCCGCGGCGAGCGCCGTTTCCTTCATGTTGATGGGCACCGGAATGCTTACAAATCGCGACTGGATGGCTCTGGTTGGATTAGTACTCTTCTCACTCTCGTTCGCCGCAGTCGTCGTTTTACAAAGCATCACATGACGCGTGCCATACGCGCGGACACTCGGCGCGGCCTTTGTTGCCTGGAAACTACTTTCCCAAGCCGCCCGAATAGCGCACGATGCACCACAATGCCCGGAACCCGTCGCGCCAAGTAATCTTTTTCCCTTCGGCATAGGTCCGACCGCAATAACTGATGGGGCGTTCGTAGATCCTTACACCCGGCATGCTGGCCACCTTGGCCGTCAGCTCCGGTTCGATTCCAAAGCGCTGTTCACGCAGGGTTGGCGCGATCCGTTGGATGACGTCGCGGCGGAAAGCCTTGTAGCAGGTCTCCATGTCGGAGAGGTTGAGGTTGGTCATTGCATTGGAGAGCAACGTGAGCAGCTTGTTGCCGATTGAGTGCCAGAAGTAGAGCACGCGCTGGTTGTCGCCGGTAAAGCGGCTCCCAAATACCACGTCGGCAAGGTCGTCGACGATCGGCTGAATCAGTTTCTCGAATTCGGCGGGATCGTATTCCAGATCGGCGTCCTGCACGATGACGACCTCGCCGGTGGCATGTCCGAAGCCGGTCCGAAGCGCCGAGCCTTTGCCCAGATTGGTCTCGTGCATGATGACCTTCAGATCGGCGGCCGCGGGCCAGCTTCGCAACAACTCGCGCGTGCCGTCGGTGCTGCCATCGTCGACGATGATGATCTCGGTCGGCACCCCTGAGGCGCGTACGCGGCGGACGACTTCCGCGATCGTCGCGTGCTCGTTGTACACCGGAATCACGACCGAGAGGACGAAGCCCGGCGGAAAGCGGAAGATGCCCAAGCGCCTGCAAATGCTCTTGCCCAGCAAACGTTCCAAAAGATCGACCCTCGCGGATTGATCCAAGCCAGCCGCTTCGTCGGCCAGGTGTGCCACGATCTCGCGCGGATCGGGCCGGTGGAATTCATGCCCGCCGGATTCAGCCCCATCGGAATCAGATGAGTTTTCCAAGGTCACTGATTGGCTCATTGTCGTATGGAAATTCGTGATTTGATTGCTGAGGAATTTACGGCACGGCGGTCCGATGATCATACCTATCGTAAGCGAGGTGGGGTTCACCGTGCAAGGTCAGCCTGGTGGCTGGGATTGTGGGCAACGTGGGCGAGTGAGGCATGCGCAGGAGGTCCAGTTTTCACCCCTAAAATTTCTCTGGACAAAAGATTCTTGACAATCTCGTTTTGCTCCGCACAATACGCGAAGTGTCGAGTGACAGAAAGCTTCGCCGTTCCGTCCCCGGTTCCACCTGGTCGATCGAAAACCTCGGTGACGGATCGATAAGATTCCAAACGAACACTTATTTTCAGATCCGATAGATCCAAGCAACACACCCGTCGTGATGCCCTTGCTCCCGAGAACACGGAGCCGAGCGACGGGATGTTGGGTGTTCGTTCCCTGCGCGAAGTTTTTCTGCCTCCTGGCACCTTCGTGTTCGTCCGCCGACGGCCTGGGCCGCGGTGACGGCGCAACGGTGCCGGCGCAAGTTGTGAAGCGAAGTCGAGCGGAAAGGCTTGGGGGGCGGCGATGTAGGGATCGGATGTCGGCGACCAAGTGGTCGTGGCTTGGATGTCCCCCCCAGCTTTTCCTCTTATGGCACGTTGTCTCATCGGCTTGGGAGCCAACCTGGGTGATCGGCAGGCCACGCTTTCACGCGCGGTCGCCGAGTTGGCGTCGACGCCGGCCACCGTGCTCATGCGCCAAAGCCGTTGGTACGAAACGGCGCCGGTCGGCGGCCCGGTGGGACAAGCGGCCTATCTCAATAGCGCGCTGACACTCGAAACGTCGCTCAATCCGCAAGACGTTCTCGCGCGCTTGCGGCAGATTGAGCAGAATTTGGGGCGTCAACGCAAAGTACGCTGGGACGCTCGCTTGCTCGATCTCGATCTGTTGCTCTACGAGCAATTGGAAATCGACACGCCCGCATTGACTGTACCCCACCCCAGGATGGCCTTTCGCCGCTTTGTGCTCCAACCGGCGGCCGAAGTCGCCGCTGAAATGGTACATCCGACAACCGGTTGGAGCGTTGGCCGGCTGCTGGCACACCTCGATGAATCGGCGCCTTACGTGGCGATCACCGGCTTCTCCGGCACCGGCAAGACGAGTCTCGCCGAAGCAGTGGTGCGGGAGTTCGGCGGGCGTTTTCTTTCCGACCCAGCGGCTGACAAGGTTCCTTGGGCCGACGATGACGTACAAGCGGAAATCGAACTGCTCTCACGACGCGCTGGGGTCCTGGCTCGGAAGGGGTGGCCCGTCAATGTGGCTTGGACTGTAAGCGGTTTTTGGTTCGACCAGTCGCTCGCCTGGGCGGCAGCCTGGCTCGACGGCCCAGGCCAGGCGACGGTGGTTGGGGCATGGCAGGCGCTCCGCTGCGAAGTAACGGCGCCCAGGCTGCTCGTCGTGCTCGATGCGCCGCCCGACTTGGGCTCGCTCGGTACTAGTTCGCACGATGATTGCGGTGGTGTTCAAGAAAATTGGGATGCGGCACGCTATGGTCGTTGGCGCGCGGCACTCGACGAACAGACGCGGCGTCCGGATCAAGGTCCGGTGCTTCACCTGGCGGCCGACGACGGCTCGGCGGCCCGCGCCGAGGTTCTCGCTGCTGTGGCGGCAATGCGGTAGATCAAGGATTGTCGATCCCCATCCTGCGGTACTTCTCCTTGTACTTCTCCCAGAGCCGCTTTTGGCGATCGCTCAAGTGTACCTCGCGACCCTCGATGAAGGCCCTCGTCACCTGCGTTGGAATTTCCAGCGGATCGCCGGTGGTGACGATCAGCGTGGCGTCTTTGCCGGCCTCGAGCGAGCCAATCCGGTCGGCGACCCCCAGAATCTGTGCCGGGTAGAGCGTGACGGCCTTTATCGCCTCGTCGGCCGGCAAGCCGTGGGCGGCCGCCATGCCCGCATGGTAGGGCAGGTTCCGGACCCCGGAGGTGCGTTCGACACCGCTAATGCAGAAGGTAACACCGGCTTCGTGCAGCCGTGCAGGCACGGTGAAGGGAGTGTCAACACTATCGTCCTTGCGGCGCGGCAGACGATAAACGCCGCCCACGATTACCGGCACCTGCCGGCGTTTCAACAAATCGGCACAATGAGGAGCGTCGTAACCGCCCATCAAAATCAGTTTGAGCTGCTCTCGTTCGGCGAACGCCAATGCCGATTGGATCTGTTGGATTTCGTCGGCGTCAACGATCAGCGGGACTTGCCCCTCAAGAACCGGAATCATCGCTTCCCAGCGGGCGTCGAAGTCGACCGGCGGGCCATTGCCGACGGTTTGGGCCCGCTTTGCCGTCTGGTAGGCTCGCGCGTCGGCCACGGTGCGGCGGATTTCGGCCAGTGCCTTGTCGCGAGTTTGCAACTGCTCCTGGGCAGAGATCTCCATCCGCCAGGTGTGAATCGGCGCCATCTGCGGCCAGGTGATGTGCAGTCCCACGTTGGGCCGCAGCGTCATTTGCTCCCACGTCCAGCCGTCGAGCTCGATCACGGCGGAAATGCCCGACAGCAGCCCGCCGGTCGGCGCGACCAGCACGGTGAGCACCCCGCCTGAGCGGGTCACCGGGATCAATTCGCTATCGGGATTCACGGCCACTTGGGCCTTGACGTTGGGATTCACGCGGCCCGTTTCGGCCTGATCGACAGATGCCCGCACCATCGGGATCTCGAGCAGCCCCAATTGCGTGTAGGCGTCGATCAGGCCTGGGTAGACGTGTTGGCCCACCAGGTCGATTTTTTCGGCGTTGGCCGGTAGAGCCACGTCCTTGCCCACCGCCACGATCTTCCCCTGGTCGAACAGCAGCACACCTTCGTGCAATTCCGGGCCGTTGATCGGGTGGATCACGCCGCCCGTCAGCGCAATCGGGTGCTTCTGCGGCGCGCCGGGCACGTCGGGCGAGGCGACGGCCGCGGCGGAAAAACATGCCAACAAAATCGCCGCGACCCTTGGTAAACGGGAATTCATCGTTTCCTACTCCTCAATGGTTTCGTCGCCATGGTCATGCGGACAGAAGAGATCTTCCCGTGGCCACTGTTCTCGCCGATCGTCGTCGGGACCCGCGGTCGGCTCGCCCGACAATAGAATTCGCTGGATCAACTCCGCCCGCTTTTTGGCAGCATCACCGCGCAGACGAAGGTCGTTGTCGCGGTCGAAATATCTTCGGCCGTCGATCCAGGTCTGTTCGCATCGCGTATATGTCGAAAGGGGCGTGCCGTTCCACAACGCCAGATCGGCGTCCTTGTCGACTTCGATCGAACCGACCCAGCGGTCGATACCAAGCTGTTTGGCCGGATTAAGCGTTACGAAACGCAGCGCGTCTTGTTCCGGCAACCCACCGTACTTGACGGCCTTGGCCGCTTCAGTGTTGAGCCGGCGGGCAAGCTCCGGATCGTCGGAGTTGAACGAGACGACGACGCCGGCGCGATGCATCAGCGCGCCGTTATAGGGAATCGCTTCGTAGACCTCGAACTTGAAGGCCCACCAATCGGAAAAGCTCGAACCGCCCGCGCCGTGCTTGGCAATGGCATCGGCCACTTTGTACCCCTCCAAAATGTGCTGCAAGGTCGCGATCTTCACGCCGAATTCTTCACAGGTCCGCAACAGCGCCAGGATCTCGTCCTGGCGGTAACTGTGGCAGTGGATCAGCCGCTTACCAGCCAACACTTCGGCGAGCGATTCCAGCTCCAGATCGGTCCGCGGAGGCAGACCGACGGACTTATCTTTCCACTCATCCCAGCGGCGCCGGTAATCGCGGGCCGCCTGAAAAGCGTCGCGCACGAGTTGTTCGACTCCCATCCTCGTCTGCGGATAGCGGGTCGTGAAGCGATCGCCCCAGTTGCTCTGCTTGACGTTCTCACCCAGTGCGAACTTGATGCCCGGCGGGGCGTCGGCGAACTTCAATTCCTCAGGCAACGATCCCCAACGGAACTTGATCACCTGGTTCTGGCCACCGATCGTGTTTGCCGACCCGTGCAGGATGTTTGCCGTCGTCACGCCGCCGGCCAGTTGACGGTAGATGTTCACGTCATTGGGGTCGATGAAGTCACCGATACGTACCTCAGCGGTGATCGTTTGCCCTTGTTCGTTTACGCCGCCGTCGGTGGCGATGTGAGTGTGGCAATCAATGATGCCGGGCGTCAGGTGCTTGCCCGCGCAGTTGATGACAACGGCCGCGGTGCCAGCGGGAAGTTCTATATGCGGTCCGACGTAGGCGATCTTACCCGCACGCACCAGCACCGACGCGTCGACTAACACGCCATTCGGGCCGCAAGTCCAAATCGTTGCGTGCTGGAACAAGACGGCTTCGGGCTGTTCGGGCGGTCCGCTCACACCGAATGCGCCCAGCGGGTAGTTGACTTCGAAGAGCGCCTGTTTCTCCTTCTCTTGATCGTCCTTCGGAGGGGACGGTGCAGGCTCGCCCGCGGCATGGGCACCCTCGAGATTTTCGGAATCGGCCGGTCTGGTTTCCGCGGTCGGCTTCAGCGGCGACGTCAACCTCGCCGAGCACGACGACTTGCTCCCGTCGGCCCAGACCAGGAATCCGAGCCAGCTCAGTTCGTCCGGCTCTTTCTCATTGCCGCCGGCGACCGTGCCCGTGACCTGGATCACACCCTCCCAACCCAGCGGTTTGGCCTTGAACGATGCCGCGAACTGCGCACCATCGAGCACCACTGACGAAAGCATGCTCTCCTTGTCACCCCGTTTGATTTTGCCTGACATCTTTACAGGTTCGCCATCGACCTGGATTGCGAGCGTTTCGGTGCCTCCGTCAGGTTTGTCGAGGAGAACGTCCCAGGTGCCGCGCAGATCGGCTAGCGGCGATGATTCCAGGTCGTACCGACGGCCGTCGACCCAGGTTTCGACGATTTTCGTCTTCTTGTCGAACACATCGCCGTCGGCCACGACCAGGCTCGCCGACTTGCCCGCTTCGAGCGTCCCCAAACGTTGATCCATTCCAAACAACTCGGCCGGCGCGGTGGTCAACGCCCGCAATGCCGACTCGGGTTTGAGCCCCCGTTCGATCGCCTTGCGGACTGCGGTCAAGAAACCGCTGGCGTCTGGCAGCCCATGCGTGGTGAGCGCGATCTTCACACCGGCCGCGTCGAGTCTGCCGGGATTCTCCGGCGCCAGGTCCCAATGCATCAGCCGCTCCATTGAGACCGACATGGCCACCTCCGGCGTTGCGACCGCGGGAGCCTTGGGAAAGTCCAACGGCAGAACCACCGGTAAGTCGGTCACTCGAATCGCATCGAGCCGGCGGTACTCGTTGCCCGAACCTTTGACGATGCATTGTAGACCGAACTCGTCGGCGATCCGTTTGGCGCGGAGAAAGTAGAGCTCATCCGGGGCTTGGATCATGACGGGCGACTTGCCGGCGGCGAAACTTTGCAACGCGGCCAGGGCGTCGTTGCGTTCAGGACGCGGCAAACCATGCTGCCGGTTGAAGGCGTCCCATGCCTGGCCGTACCAGATCGCGTCGTAGAATACCTGCCGCACCAGCGCCACCGCGCCCATGGGTGACTGCGGATAACCCTCGCCATCGCGTGAAGGCGAAAGCATCAGGTGCAACGCCAGGTGCGGTTTGAGGATCGAGCGCGTACCAGTTTCGTCGCCGGTGGTTACCAGTACGCTGGTCCCCTTGACGATGCCGAAGGACGGGGCGACCATCCGCGCGGTAATCCCTTGGCTGCGCAGCTTGCGGTTCGTTTCGGTGTCGAGTGCGAATCGCTCGTCGGCGCTGACTTGTGGCACGATTCGCGAGTTCCAGTAGCCCGCGCCTTTCCCGTCGGAAGCCGGTCGCGACGCCTCGAGCGACAGTTCGCCGAAAGCATCGATAAAGCCCGCGTAGATGGTTTTGCCGGTTTCGTCCCAAACGCGGGCGTCGGCTGGCACTTCGGTGTCGGCCCCGACGGCCTCAATCATACCGTCGCGGATGACCAGGATGCCGGATTCGATCATCTCACCCGGTGCCACGACAATCCTGGCCCCGCGCAAAGCATGGACGTTAGGCGTGTTTTCCCTCAAGCCGGGCCGCGGTGCCGTTTCTGGTTCGGCGAATGCCGGCACCGCCAAAAGCCAGGCAAGGCCAACCGTCCAGGACCATAAGTTCGGCACAGCCCGGCAACCCATAAGGCACAAGAAAACGCCGACGTGGGCGATGGCAGACTTCGAGCGAAGATTCATCGGGTGTCGTTCCAGGGGCCGCGTCAGGGAGTAGTCGCCGGAGAGCGTATCTCACGACAATAATCCACGCGAGTGGCGAGTGCCAGCGGATTACCGGCTGCCGTGGGTTCGGTTCGTGGCGGGCAGTCATTGGATTTGGTACCATTCCCATTACACTTGTTCAAAGGAATCCGCAATGACAACCCCCATGCACCCGCCCGCAACCGGCCACGGACCACAGGGTTCGGCCAGCCAACCGGCGACCGCCGAGCCGTCGCTGCGGCCCAGCGAGGGCTGGCACTGCAGCCACCTCTATTACCGTTTCAACCGCCGCGCTCTGAAACAGCTTTCCGCCGCTGAAGTCACGGCCGGAACGACTGACATGATCGAAACGCTCGACCCCACCGGGCCTGGGTCGCCGTCCCGAATGCAAACTTCGTTGGTCAGCGGCCACAAGGCCGATTTCGGGCTGATGCTGCTCGACACCGACCCGCTGGTGATCGATGCGGTCCATCAGCGGCTCGTATCCGGTCCACTCGGGCCGGCGCTGGAACCCACGTATTCGTTCGTTTCGCTGACTGAGGTCTCCGAATATGTGCCGTCGGTCGCCCAATATGGTGAGCGGTTGGTGGCCGAGGGGGACGTGGCCGGCAGCCCGGCGTACCAGGCGAAACTCAAGGCCTACGAATCGCGCGAGGAGATGATGCGCAAGCAGCGGCTTACACCCGACTTCCCGGCCTGGCCGAGCTTCTGCTTTTACCCGATGAACAAAAAGCGAAAGGTCGGCGAGAACTGGTTCCTGCTCTCGTCCGACGAGCGAAAAAAGTTGATGGCGGAGCACGCGAAGAGTGGCATGAAGTTCGCCGGCCGCGTGACGCAGTTGATCACGGCCTCGACCGGCTTCGACGATTGGGAATGGGGCGTTTCACTTTGGGCGCGCAACCCCGAGTTTCTCAAGGAAATCGTCTATACGATGCGGTTCGACGAGGCCAGCGCACGCTATGCCGAGTTCGGGCCGTTCTATGTCAGCTATGTGACTTCGCCCGCCGAGGTGCTAAGGCATTGTCGGGTGTCGAACAAGTGACCTCCTCTCCCGGACCGAAAGGCACCAGCACTCCGATCTCGCTGGCCGATTTCCTCGCGCTGAACGATGAAATCGCGGCCTTGGTCCGCGCGGGCGTGCCTCTGGAAAGTGGTCTCGTGGGACTCGGCCGCGATCTCCCCGGCGCGATGGGGCGGATCGCTACCGCGCTAGGAGAAAGGCTGAACCGCGGCGAAACATTGCCCTTGGCCATCGCCGCCGAACGGACGCGTTTTCCAACGCTCTACCTCGCCATCGTCGAGGCGGGCTTAAAATCGGGTCGCCTGGCGCTGGCCCTGGAAGGGCTGGGTACGACCGCCAGACGGCTTGCCGAACTTCGTCAGGCCGCAGGTACCGCATTGCTTTATCCGGCGATCGTGCTCCTGCTGGCCTACGCTATGTTCGTCGGCTTTGTACTCAAGTTTGCACCCTCCGTCGCGCCGGCCTACGAATCGTTCGATGTGCCAGCCAGCGGCTGGCTCCACTGGTTCGCCGGCCTGGGGGCGACGGCAGACTATTGGGGGCCTGCCGTGCCGGTGGTGGCCATCGCGGCCGGGTGCTTCTGGTGGTGGCGATCGGGCCGCGCGCTCTTGCTACAACCCCATTGGGCTGGCCGATTCATGGGCTGGATTCCCGGCCTCAAGCCATTGCTCGCCTGGTCGCAGGCGGCGACGTTCGCCGATGTGTTGGCGCTCTTGATTGAGCAGCAAGTGCCGTTAGCCGATGGAATTCTGCTGGCGGCCGAGTCGACCGGCAGCCGTCGCCTGGTGCGGCACGCGGAACAAATGGCCAGCGCTTTACGACGCGGCGATTCCCCCGACCATTGCCTTGCCTCGGCGCCGGGCTTCCCCCCCTTGTTAGGCTGGCTGATGGTCTCCGGCCAGGAGCGCGGTCTCTTGGTCAACGCGCTGGCGCATGCGGCGGCCAGTTATCACCAACGCGCGCGGCAGCGGGCCGACGCGGCGCAGATTTTGCTCCCCGTCTTATTGACAGTTGGCCTGGGCGGTTCGGCCGTGCTCGCCTACGCCCTGGTCGTTTTCCTTCCCTGGATCTCGCTATTGAATTCGTTGGCCGAGTTGTAACGCGGCCTATGGCCGAAACCAAACACATCCCCCTTTACGAAACGGTGGTAGGCTTGCATGACGGACAGCAACGGCGAACGACGCGAACGACTTTCGAACGCCGAGGCGGCCGATCTGGGCGTGTTGCTCTCGACCTTGGTGCAAACGGGCTATCCTCTTGAGGCCGGATTGGAAGCCGCCGCTCGCGAATTGCCTCGCGGCAAATTGGCGCGATCGCTCACAGCCGTGGCGCGGCAAATGCGCCAGGGGCGCACGCTCGATGAGGCGATCGCAGTGCAAGGCCGAAACCTGCCAGAACACGTGCGAGCGCTGGTTGCCGCCGGATTGCGCACGCTTCGGCTAGGACATGTCCTGGAGGAGTTCGTCGCCATCCAGCGACGTACCGCGGAGATCCGCCGGGCGGTCTACGTGAGTCTCGCTTATCCGACGGTCCTGTTGGTGCTCGTCGTCGCCGTGTTCACTCTCTTCGGCGTGGCGGTCGTGCCCGGCCTGACGCAGGTTTTCGACGATTTCGACACGGTTCTCCCGATGCAGACACAGCTTCTGATTGGGATGTCGCATTCAGGGTTGTGGATTCTGGTGGCGAACCTGACGGTGTTAATTTGCGGCTGGTTATTGGCGTGGCTTTCGTCGGAGGTGGCGGAAATCCGCAGTATGATGCATGCAATGCCGCTTTTAGGTCCGATTTCGCGCTGGTCCAGCCTGGCCCAGTTTTCGCGGCTGATGGCGCTACTGCTCGAAAGCGAGTTGCCGTTACAGGCGGCTTTGAAGCTGGCCGGCCGCGGCAGCCAGGACGCCGACCTGGCCGTCGCCTGCTTCGCCGCGTCGCTACGGGTCGATGGAGGGCAAACATTCGGTCAGGCGTTGGCTGGCCTGTCACAATTCCCCAAGAGCCTCGGCCCAATCGTGGCTTGGGGTCAACAGGCCGGCGCGCTGCCCGATTCCTTGCGCACCGCTGCGGAAATGTTCGAAGGCCGGTTGCAGGCCCAACTCGTGTTGCTGCGGACGGTCGTTCCACCGTTTGCGTTTCTGGCGGTCCTCTGGGCTGTGCTGTTCTTGATTTCATCGATTGTGTTACCGTTGATTTCGTTGATCGAGAAGCTGAGTTGATGCAGGACGGTCATGGTTTCCGCCGCAAGCTATCCCGGACTCGTGTTGTTGGGCATCGCCGTGCTCTTTTCGTTGCGTCTCTTCTACCGCGCACACGCCGACGATCCACAAGACGCGCTGCACGTTACGCTGACCGTGGCCGGGCGAACGATGATCGCCGTGGGTTTCATGGAAGCGCTGCTTTTGTTCCTCAGCGTTTTCGGCATCCTGTTTGCCGTCGCCGGTTGTTTCGTACTGGTGGTGTCGTTGCTGCGATACCGCGCGCTGCGGCGAGCCTCGCTCTTGGCGGTGATGGCCACCGCCACTCGCAAGTGGATGCCGCTGACGCCGGCGGTAACTGCCTTTGCCGGCGAATGGCGCGGCGGATTCGGCTACCGTGTGCAAGGGCTGGCCAATCTGTTGGCGCACGGAGTGCCACTGAGCGACGCCTTGCGGCGTGTGGGCGGGCTGGCCTCGGGCAGGGCCTTGGCCCTGATCGAGGTCGGCACGCAAACGGGAACACTCTCCGGCGCGCTTGAGGCGGCGGCAAAGCTCTACGCGCCGCGCGAGGCGCCTAATAAGGCACTCGCGGCCTTGGCGTATTTCGCGTTCTTCGGCCTGGCCGGCTCCGTCGTCCTGGTTTTCGCGATGGTCAGAATTGTGCCGGAGTTGATCAAAATCTTCGAAGATTTCGACGCCGAACTGCCCAGGATGAGCCTGGCTTTGATCGGCGTCAGCGACTACATCAGTAATTACCCGGCTGTTTTGGTTCTCCCGGGCCTGCTGGTGCTCCTCCTGTTCGGCTATTTCGGGCTGCGTTACCTGGGCGCGATCACCTGGGACCCTCCCGTGATTGATCGCTTGACGCGGTGTATCGATATGGCGGCGTTGTTGCGAGTGTTTGCCGTCGTGGCGGAAGCCGGGCGGCCACTGGAGGTTGCCATCGCCGCGCTCGCGCAGCATTGGCCGAGATACTCGGTCTGTAGCCGCCTCTGGCGCGTTTTGGCCGATGTGCAAGCCGGCGGCGACTGGTGCGACAGCATGAGGCAACATGGGCTCTTGACCCGCACCGACGCGGCGCTGCTCCAGAGCGCCGCGCGCGTCGGCAACCTGGCATGGGCGATGCGCGAAACGGCGGCCGGCACCGAGCGCAGGATTTCCTACCGTGTGGCGGCCTGGCTACAAGTGGCTTTTCCGGTCGTCGTGCTCGTCTTTGGTGGCGTTGTGCTGGTGGTCGTGGTAGGTTTGTTCATTCCCCTGGTGGCGCTGATCGAGAAGCTGGTATGAACCAACGTCGACTTCGGCGTGGAACGACGATGATCGAACTGTGCGTCGCCACGGCCATGCTCGCGGTGGCGCTATCGGTCGTGGTGACGCTGCTGGGCGCGGTCGCGCGCCAAAGGCGCGCCGCCGACTTGCACGCGCGGGCACTCGAAGAAGCCGACAACCTGCTCGAACGCCTGACGGCCGAGCCTTGGGACGCGATCACGCCTGAGCGGATGGCCGAACTGGGCTTCGCCGCGAAGGTCGCCGACGCGCTGCCTGAAGGCGAGCTACGAATCGACATGACCTCGCCCAGCGATGCTCCCGCGACCAAGCGAATTGATTTGGCAGTCGGATGGCGGGCGGCGGTGGGCCAAAGCATCCATCGGGTGCGCTTGACGACCTGGGTTGAACGAAGGGGAGCACCATGAACAAGCCGCCTCCGGATTCGAAGTCCCGATTCTGTAAGGAGCGCCCTCGGTGGCGCTCCGTGAAGCGGGTATCTAAGTCTGCTTACGGAACACGGAACGCCACGGAGGGCATTCGCTACGAATGCCGCCGCGGCACGTGGCGAGCGGGGGACCTAAGCCCCCTGTTCGGCGCCATCAGTAAGTCCCGTTCGACGTGCCGGCGCGGGTACCTGCTGACGGAGATGCTGGTTGTGATCAGCGTCAGTTCGGCGCTAGCGGTTGTCGCGGTCGGAATGCTCGGCACGCTGATGCGGATCGAGCGGTCCGGCCGCCGGCACTTTGAAGAAACCAACGGACTGGCGCGTTTGTCGAAGCAGTTTCGCCGTGACGTCGCAGCCGCCGAGGAGGCGAGCGTTCCCGCAGAGAACACGGGCAGGCCATCGGAGATCCATCTACGGCTCGCGACCGATCACACCGTAAGGTACCGCGCCGAGCCGGGCGTGCTGCTGCGGTTGGACGAGTGGGGCCAGACAGAGGCCGCTCGTGAAAGGTTTCGTTTGCCCGCCACCAGCGAAGCGAGGTTCGGCATCGACGACGGTCGATCAGGGCGGATGGTGGCGCTGACCTTGGACGCGCCGAGGCCGGCCAACGAATCGCCGAAGACCAGCTACGCCGTCGATGCTGATAAGAAACGTCGGCGCATCGTCGCACGCGACGGCGTCAGCCGTCGCGGCTGGACCATCGAGGCGCTGGTTGCCCGAGATTTGCGCCACGCGCCGTCGTCCTCGAATGTGAAGCCAACCGCTCAGGAGCCAGCGCCATGACGAACCGCCGTGGTGTCGTACTGATCATGGTAATGGTGGCCTTGGGCTTGGCAGCGGTCATCGGCGGTGCACTCTTGCAGTTGGTCGGCATGGAACGATCGCTGCTCGCCGCGCGCGAGCAGGAAAGCCAGGCCCGTTGGCTCGCGGAGTCGGGCGTTGAACGCGCTGCGGCGAAGCTCGCGGCCGACCTCGAATACTCGGGTGAAACCTGGTCGCTGGCGGACGAGGAGCTGGGTGGGCGCGGCCGAGGACAAGTGACGATCCGCGTCGAAACTGTCGCCGCGGACACCAACCATCGGCGTGTCGCCGTCGAGGCCGAATTCCCCAGTGATGCAACGTTGCCAAAACGATACATGAGACAAATTGAAATGAAATTGAAGCCGCAGGAAGTCGCCCCATGAGAACCAAGAGAAGGTGCTACACCGGCGCATACCCGATGGCCCACGCGGGCTTTACGCTGGTCGAGCTGCTCGTGGTGATCGCGATCATCGGCATATTGATCGCGCTGTTGCTGCCCGCCGTTCAGGCGTGTCGCGAGGCAGCCCGCCGGATCAGTTGCACGAACAACCTGGCACAACTTGGCCTCGCGGTTCAGAGCTACGAGTCGGCGTTCGGCAGTTTGCCTCCGGGAGTGATCGAGCCGAGCGGGCCGATCCAGAGTGTCGCCCAAGGCTACCATGTCAACTGGCTGGTTCACCTTCTGCCGCAGCTCGAACAGCAAAACGCCTACGATCGACTCGATTTCGCGGTCGGCGTCTACGATCCGAAAAACGCCGCCGTGCGAAGCTGGGCGACGAAAGTGTTCTTCTGCCCCTCCGACGGTACTTCGGCGCCAGTGGGTGCCACGAACTATGCCGGCTGCCATCACGACGTTGAGGCGCCGATCGACGCGGACCAGAATGGTGTCTTGTTTCGTAACAGCGGCGTTCGATACCGCGACATCCGCGACGGCAGCTCGCAGACGATTTTACTTGGCGAAAAACTGATTAGCGCCGCCGACCTGGGCTGGCTTTCAGGGACGCGTGCGTCGCTACGAAACACCGGCAGCCCACTTAACACCAGTTCGGTTGCCGCGACGGGCCTATTAACCCAGATTGGCGAATCGGCCAATGAGGAAATCGCGAACGCCGCACCCCAAACCGGAGGCCCGGCGCCTGCCGCGAACGCCAACCCCGCCTTGGTGGTCGGCGGTTTTGAGAGCCGGCACCCGAGTGGTGTGTTGTTTGTCTTCGCCGATGGCGCGGTCCACTTTCTGCAACAAGTCATGAGTCCAACCGTTTTGCAACAGTTGGGGCACCGGGCCGATGGCCAGTTGCTCAACGACCTTGGTCTATGAGGTGCTTTTGAAAAGCGAAGGGCTTCTCGTTGACCCAAATCAAAGCAAATGTACAGCGCCGCAAGAAAACGTCCGTGACCATTGCGCGCGGGTTCACGCTGTTCGAAATACTGATTGTGATCGGCATCATCGGCATCCTGATTGGGCTGCTGCTTCCGGCGATACAAGCAGCCCGCGAATCGGCGCGACGGCGAAGCTGTGCGAACAACCTGGCGCAGCTCGCGATCGCGGTTACGCATTATGACTCGGCACATGCGACGTTGCCACCCGGTACGATCGACGCCAAAGGCCCGATCGCGAGCAGGGCCATCGGCTACCACATGAGTTGGATGGCGCAGATCCTGCCCTACATGGAGCAATCCAACGCTTTCCGCCAGCTCGATTTCTCGGTAGGCGCCTATCACCCGACGAATTACGCCGTCCGCAGAATGGGGCTTTACATGCTCATTTGTCCGTCGGCATGGGGCGTTGGAACGAGCGGCGTGGGAGAGAGCTGCTACGCCGCCTGCCATCACGACATCGAAGCGCCGATCGACACCGACAATCATGGCGTATTCCACCTCAACAGTTTCGTTGGCTTTGAAGACATCTTCGATGGACGCGCACAGACGATTTTTTTCGGAGAGAAGAGTTTCGCTTTCGATCCTGGGGTTGCGTTGTTGGGTCGTGGGGGCGACCTGGGGTGGCTGTCGGGTACGCGATCCATGCTCCGCAACACCGGAACACCGATCAATGCGACCTACCGAGGGGGTGGTCCCTTGGCGACGATGGTGCCCGTCGGTGTGATCGACTTGGGACTGCCACCTCCGGACACCGGACCGAAACCATTGGATCCGCGGGGGGCCCCCGGCGACAGGCCGGTTTGGCGCGGGCCGCCAGCAATGAGCGATTCATTCAACGAGCTCGACGTGACCGAATACCAACCCGGCACGGTCCCGGCGGGCGTGCAGCCCGCGCTGGTCGTTGGCGGCTTCGAGAGCCGCCATCCGCTGGGCGCGCAGTTCGCTTTCGGCGATGGCGCGGTGCGGTTTCTCGCGGAAGGGATCGACCCCGCGGTTTACCGGCGGATGGGGCACCGCGCCGACGGCGAATTGATCGATGACCGTTGATCGCGCAAAGGAACCAACAATGGCTGGAGAATCGCCGTTTGGAGAGGACTTGAAAGTGGAGCGTCCCGCGACGCCTCGCGGCTTTTCGCTGGCGGCGATGTTCTTGTTGGTTACGACCGCCGGCGTGATTTCGGCCCTGGCTCGCGGCGCTTGGAACACCGAAACGGAGGGGGACATTCTTTCGCTCCATGCAGCCATCGGGTTCATGCTGGGGGGCGGTCTCGGATTTTGGACCGGTCTCTACTACCCGCGCCGGTTCCCGGCTTCGATGATCGGCATGGCCGTCGGCGCGGTCACCGGAGGCATCTGTGCCGCCGTGGCCGCCGCCGGCACCAACGGCTGGCTGTTCGTCGGGGGTTCGGCGGGGATCATCGTCTTGGGTCTGCTCTCCCGACGCGGACATGCCACGGAATGAGTCATTAGTCAATCGTCAATGGCCATTGGTTTCAATTCATGCGTCCGCCCAACCAATGAATGACCAATGTCAAAGGACGAATGACTGCCCCCCACTCACTCACTCACTCACTCACTCACTCACTCACCACTCACCACTCACACCTCCCATGCCCTACGTCAAACCTGAAGAGATCGCTATCGATCGCCAGCGGTTGCAAACCGCGTATGCCCTACTCGACGAGTGGACCACTGGTCCCAATGCGGTAATCCCCGGCGCGGCGATCGCCGTCGGCCGTCACGGCCGACTGGTCGAGCCAAGACTCTTCGGTCGGCAGGGCCCCCAAGACGATGCCGAGCCGATCCGCCGCGACAGTTGTTTCTTGCTGGCGTCGATCACCAAGCCGGTCACTTATCTTGCGGCCATGCTCTTGGTCGAACGCGGCCTGCTGAACCTCTCCGACCGCGTTACCGACTACATTCCCGACTTTGCCGCACACCACAAGGACCAAACGCTCGTCCTGCATCTCTTCACCCATACCTCGGGGTTGCCCGACATGCTGGCCAACAACATTGAGCTACGTCGCCAGCACGCCCCCTTGGCTCGGTTCGTTGAGTGCACGATCCACGACACGGTCCCGATGTTCGTGGCCGGCACGAGCGTAAGCTACCAGAGCACGGGCACGCTGATGGTGGCCGAAATCGTGCAACGGATTACGGGCCGGCCGTTGGCCGAATTCCTCGAACAGGAATTGTTCGTCCCGCTGGGGATGGCGAGCACCTCCTTGGGCAGCGGCCGGCTCGATCCGGCGCGGCTCACCAGCCTGCGGTTGCCAGCCGAATCGACCGACGGTGACTATCATTGGAACAGTCCCTACTGGCGCCAGTTGGGGTCGCCTTGGGGCGGGCTGTTCAGCACTCCGGACGACTTCGCTACGATCTGTCAACTGATGCTGGCCGGAGGAAAGCTCGGCGACGCAAGGATCGTCTCACCCGCCACAGTCGAACGGATGACGACCAACCGCCTGGATGAACTGCCCGATTTGCCCGAACCGCTCCGCCGTACACAACCCTGGGGGCTAGGCTGGCGCTTGAACCATCCGGCCGCGTCAGACAGTTTCGGCAACCTGGTTGGCGAACAGACCTACGGACATTGGGGCGCGACGGGCACGGTATGCTGGATCGATCCGCTGCGCCAGGCGTTCTGCCTCGTCTTCACGACCACCCCCTTGGCCCAATCGCTCGGAAAGCTGGTCCGGCTGTCGAATGTGGTGGCGGCGGCGCTTTTGTAGTGTGGGATAGCACCCCCGCACGCCATGCGCCCAGCCGCGCGCGCAAAAAAAGGTCATGGCAATTCGATCCGTCGATCTGCCATGACCTCTATCCTGAAACGGGACAGAAAAGCCTGTCCCGCCCTCCCGGCAAATTTATATCACTTGTATCGTGTCGTCGGAGCGGAAATCTTGAAAAAAAGCCGGGCGGATCGTCGGCAAAGCTTGACAATCCAAGGGAATTCCATCGATCCCAGCAAAACGAGCGGCGCTGCCACCCCGCCGTATGCCAGGACGATCAGTTCCGCTCGTCAGGCACCGGCTTAACCGTCGGTTCCACGGCGGGCGTGGCGGCTTCGATGGGCGCGGCTTCATTGGGAACTGTGGCGCCCTCGACCACCCCGTGTGCGCCAGGGGCGCAATGCACACAAGGTTTTTGGCTACGATGGAAAATCCCCAACCAACGCTTGCATGGTGCCACATGGCATACGGGAGCCGCAGGCGAGCAGGCCGCATGGCTGCAACCGCTTGGGCAGCATGGGCCGGCCCCACGGCCTAGTGGCCGTGAACGGTGTTTCACGCGGCACTCGCACCATTTCCGTTTTTCGGCGCAGTAGCCGTCCCACACGCCGTTGCAGCACGTTCCACCACCGTAGCCACCCGTCGCACCGTAGTCAGCCAGGCCGGGGTATTGAGGGTAGAAATTGTAGTTCGCGCTCGAATACCCCGTGGCGGCAGTACCGTTGCCGTACCCCGACCAAGGGTCGTTAGCGGGTCCAGCGAAACCGTTGGCGGTCTTTCTGGCCTTTACGGCGGCATCGGCGTCGACGGCCTGCTCACAGGCCAACATCCCAAGGGCGATTGCCCCAATCCATGCCGCACTCGACGAACTCCATTTCATGGTTGAATCCCTTGCTCTGTTCAATACCCGCCCCAGGAAGCATGCCCGACGAATTGCGCAGGAGCAAATGAATTTGTTGAAAAAAATTGACGAGCCCTGAAGTCTTGCGATCTCAACTGATTTATGGCACCCTTATCAACCGGCCACACTTCGTTTCCGGCGACTGCTAAATCTTGGGGGCAACAATAGGGGCTGTTAAACTGTGCGGCGGGCGTAAACAGCAACGATGGTAGCTTGGGCCGCGACGGACGCTGCGATCGCCAACGGTTGGACCGCGGTCGCGATTGCCATTGCGCTAGCGTCTGCCGGCGGGATCGGCCTGCTCCGGACCGATCGAGAACTGCGCGGCACCACGTTGCTAGCTCCCTGGCGCTGGGCGTGCTTTTCATTCGCCACGTTGGCCGGCGGCGAAGTTTTCGTCGCCTGGCCGTCCGTCGATCTATCGCTCGGCGGCGCTGACCACGTACGCTATTTGGCCGGCACCACGACGTTGGCGCCCTTCGTGGCCCTGCTAGGTGCCAAGCGCCCACAGGACCGCGCATGGCAGTGGATCGTGCTGGCCCTGTTGCTGCTGCTGGCACTGCCCAGCGGCAAGGCCTTCGTATTCGACTCGGGTGCGCCGCCAGCACCCCACGCCGCCTGGCGGATGTTGCTGGCGATCTTGCTGGCTTCACAGCTTGCCAACTATCTCCCGACATGCAATTGGCCCTCGGCACTCTTGGCCGCGCTGGCGCAACTCTGCTGGCTCGCCAGCTATCTGCCCGGGATGGTGAGCCGCCCCTCCGGCACTGGGTCGAGCGGGTACGGCACTGGGTCAAACGGTACATGGGCATTGGCGGGGCTGGCCTTAGCCACAGCGGCCATCTGGTCGGTACGACGCCGGATGTCAGGTCGGCGACTACAGCGCCAGCCGATCGACCGTGTTTGGCTCGGATTCCGCGACGCCTATGGCGCGCTTTGGGCGCTGCGCGTGGCGGAGCGTTTCAACGCGTCGGCCGCAATGTTCGGCTGGCCGGCGCGGTTGGGTTGGGAAGGGGTGCGGGGGGTACAAGGCAGGGCACCGGTGGCGGGAGGAGAGGAGACGACGAACGCCGACGATCCGCAAATTGGAGCGCAGGGACGGCCGCCGCAGGAAAGTGAGGCGGATGTAGCGGCGGCGATACGACGCAATCTGAAAACGCTGCTCTGGCGATTTGTCTCGCCGGTGTGGTTCGCCGAACTGGATAGCCGTAAACAACCGCTCCCGGAGGAAACTCCGCCGGCTACCGACTAGGCAATGGCGTTACTTTGGGACAAGTCCCCAAATTCATTCGGGCGGCCGGCGCAGGTTGAGCCAGTCGGTGTGGAACGTGCCCTCCTTGTCCACTCGCTCGTACGTGTGGGCGCCGAAGTAATCGCGTTGGGCCTGCAACAGGTTGGCCGGCAATCGCTCGCTGCGGTAGCCATCGTAATAGGTCAGCGCCGACGAGAACGCGGGCGCGGGAATCCCCAGCCCGAAGGCAGTCATCACCACGTGCCGCCAGGCAGTTTGGGCCTTCTCGACTGCGGCGCTGAAGTAAGGCGCCAGGAGCAGGTTCTCGAGTTTGAGGTCGGCGTCGAAGGCTTCCTTGATTCGCTCCAGAAAGCGGGCGCGGATGATGCAACCTCCCCGCCAAAGAAGTGCGATGTTGCCGTAGTCGAGCGGCCACTCGTGTTCGGCCGCGGCGGCTTGCAGTTGCACGAAGCCCTGAGCATAGCTGCAGATCTTCGACGCATACAGAGCCTGCCGCACCTCCTCGATGAACGCCGGCTTTTCCCCCTTGTACTGGCCGGTCGGCCCGGTAAGAAGATGGCTGGCGCGTTGCCGCGCCGGCTTGAGGGCCGACAGGCATCGTGCATACACCGCCTCGGTCACCAGCGTGCTGGGCACGCCGAGATCAAGCGCAAGCTGGCTCATCCACTTGCCTGTCCCCTTGGCTCCCGCCTTGTCGACGATCACGTCGACCAGATCCTTGCCGGTCTGCGGGTCCTTGACACTGAAGATGTCGCGGGTGATCTCGATCAGGTAGCTATCCAGTTCACCGCGGTTCCACTCGGCGAATACGTCGTACAGTTCGTCGTTGCTCAGACCCAATGCTCGTTTCAGCAGGAAGTAGGCTTCGCAGATCATCTGCATGTCGCCATATTCGATGCCGTTGTGGACCATCTTCACGTAGTGTCCCGCGCCGCGCGGGCCGACCCATTCGCAGCAAGGGATGTCGTGCTTCGGTCCGACCTTGGCCGAAATCGCCTGGAAAATCGGCTTCACCAGCGGCCATGCGGTGGGGCTTCCGCCAGGCATCAGGCTGGGTCCCAAGAGGGCCCCTTCTTCTCCGCCCGATACCCCCGTGCCGATAAACAATAATCCCTTCGACTCGACGTACTTAGTCCGCCGCTCGGTGTCGGAATAGAGGGTGTTGCCGCCGTCAATGATCACGTCGCCGGGGGAGAGCAAGGGGAGCAACTGCTCGATCAGAGTGTCGACGGCCGGGCCGGCTTTGACCATCAGCAGCACCTTGCGCGGCTGTGCCAACGACTTGACGAATTCTTCGACCGAGTGGCAGCCGATGAACCGCTTGCCCGCCGCGCGGCCCGCCATCAGGTCGTCGACCACGCGGGTGGTTCGGTTGAAAACCGCGATCTGGTATCCGCGGCTCTCAATGTTCAACGCCAGGTTCTCGCCCATGACGGCGAGTCCGATGAGTCCGATATCCGCAAGTTGAGGCATGGTTGAGATTCTCTCGAATTCCGTTACTGCAGGACTCTCATCCGCGCTTTGGGGCGCACACGCTCCAGGTGATGCCCGCCGCGATTGCTCCGACGAAAATGCCGAAGATGATCAGATAAAAATAGCCGATCCTGGCGATGAGGTGGGCATTGAACAGGGTGTCGAGGATCGTCGGCAGGAAGACCGCTGCCATGGCGCCGAAATTGAAGGCCAACAGGGTGTTTCGCTTGCGCGTCTTGCTTTCGGCCTCGCGCTCCTCGGGCGTCTTGGGCGCGGTGCGCGCGGTCGTGGCGGCCGGCGGTTCGACGGTTTTCGCCGCCTCAATCTTGGCTTTGGCGGCGGGTTTTGGCGGGCCGCCGGCCAGTTCGGCCACCGCCGCCTCGCGCGAGTAATACTTGGCGATCACTTCGTGGATGGCGGCGGGCGTACAGAGCACCGTCCGCACGGGCAGACCGAACCGCAGCCGCAGTTGCTCCTCGATCTCCGGCGCAATCTGGTTCGGCGAGACCACCAGCAGCCGGCCATCGTCGACCATCAAGGGAGCGCACGACTGTTGCCGAGCCATCACGGCGGGCATCTGGGACACCAGCCTCTCGTCGATCGGCACCTCGTTCACGTCGACAAATGGCAACTCGACCGATTCGGCGTAAGCCAGCATGATCTGCTCGGGGGGGGCCAGCTTTTGCTGCATCAACGCATCGCGAATTTCGACCCCTACGGTCTTGGCGTAACGGCGAGCCTTTTCCAGTGCCGAGCTATCGACGACCTTTCCAGCAACGAGAATTTCTTCGAAAGTGCGGCCCTTCGTCGCTTTGGCCTCGGCCCGACCCAGCGAGACATCGTACTCGGCCTTTCGAGTCGCGTCGGTCAGGCGCATCATCGCCTTGGCCAGTTCGTTCAAAAGCTCTTGCGATCGAGGCCCGTATTCGCCCGAGGCGTACTTGCGCACATGGGCGTTCATCTTCTTATAACTACTGCGCGCATGGTCCGGGTTGTCGTCGAACATTTCCAGCCGCAGGAGCTGGTAATAGTTCAAAGGACGGGCCGGTTCGGTGATGCCCAGCCATTCTTTGTAGACGTCGATTTCCTTGGCCATGAACTTACTCAACCGCGTACTGGCTGGCCAGGTTGGCGTAGGTATCGATCTGCGTCTCGTTGAGTCCACCGCGGCGCTGGATTTCGATGGCCGCCTCACGCCCGCCGGTTTTGTCGCGAGCGCTGACCTTGACGCGGCCATCGGTGCCGAAGGAATAGGTCACTTCCACCGGCGCGCCCTTGGGCAGGTTCGGCGGCAGATCCGTGATGCTGCACGCCCCGATTGCCGAGCAGGCGTCAGGATCGGGTGCGTCACCCTCGACCACTCGCACGGTCGCCCGGGTCTGGCCGGCCTCGTTGGTATTGAAGTTCTGTTTCACTTCGACGGGCAGCTTCGTGTTGCGGGGAATCATCACGTGGTTGATCTGCCGGCCGCTCTTGGGATCGCGGACCACAACCCCCAGGCTATGCGAATTGACGTCGTCCTGTTGCACTTGTTTCAGGTGCCGGCGAACCCGGTCGGCCAAATCGCTTCCCGTGCCTCGGTACTTGGCTTCGAGAATCGCCGCGTGGATCGCCGCGCCTTGTGCCACGGCGGTGTGCGGCGACAGTTCCTGGTACGGCTTCTTGCCGGTCACTTGTTCCAACAACAACGGTACGCGCGGCATCAAGGTCGAACCGCCGACGAGCACGATCGCGTCGAGCTGATCGGCCGTGATCTTGGCCTGTTCGATCACCAGTTCCGTGGTGTCGATCGTCCGTTGCAAAAGGTCGGCGGTCATTTCCTCAAATTGCTCGCGGGTGACGGTCACTGAATGGCTTTTTCCGGCGTGGCGGCAGACGATCGTCGCGCGCGGCTGCTCGGAAATCGTGATCTTGGCCTGGTCGCAGTCGTTTCGCAGCACCTGGCTGGTCTGTGGCGATTCGCGGGGGTCGCTCCCATGGCGGGCCTTGAACTCCTCGGCCACGTAGTTCAACAGCCGGTCGTTCCAATCGACGCCCCCCAAATAAACGTCACCGTCGGTCGCCAGCACCTGGAAATGCGTGGGCGTGTAACGGACGACCGTCACGTCGAACGTGCCGCCCCCCAAGTCGTAAACCAGGGCCATTCGCGGATGGTCGAATTTGGTGGTCGAGGCGCCCAATTCGCGGCGATGCCAGGCGTAGGTGAGCGTGGCGGCGGTGGGTTCGTTGATGATGTCGATCACGTTCAGGCCCGCGATCCGGCCGGCGTCCTGTGTCGCCTTGCGCCGCGCGTCGTTGAAGTAGTAGGGCACCGTGATCACGGCGTTGGCGATGGGGCCGATCCGCTTTTCGCCGTCCTGCCGCAGCTTCTTGAGAATCAGGGCCGAAAGGAACTCGGGAGTGATTTCATGCCCGTCGAAGGTTCGCTTGTACTCGACGCTGCCCATGTGGCGCTTAACGCGCTCGACCACGTGTTCGGGGTCCTCCATCGCCGCCCGCATACGGCTGGGGCCGACGATCACGTGCCCCCCATCGGCCAGCAGGATCAGGCTGGGGGTTTCGATTTCGTCTTCTTCATTCGGCAACGTGATCGGATTGCCCTCCGAGTCGAGGTGGGCGATGGCCGAGAACGTCGTGCCCAAGTCGATGCCGACGGTGTGTCCCTGTTTGAATTCCATGGTCGTCGCTTTCCAGTTTTAGGGGCTGAAAGTGCGATTGTCGTTTGGCGGGCGTCGCAAGTCAAGTAATGGACTTTCCCCTGGTGAAACGCTATACCCGACCCCAGCGACCATGCAGCGCTTCCGGTTGGTTGGAAAGGCGACGACGCGGCGCCCGCACGAGCTCGCAATGTTTACGACCACGCACAAATGACCACTCACGGCCTTCCCTATTGGCTCGATCTCGAACGGCCGGCGTTCCCAACGCTTGAGGGCGATGCGACCGCCGACGCCGCGATCATTGGGGCGGGCATCGCGGGTCTCAAGCTGGCCCGATATCTGTCGCAGTATGGCATGACAGCGATTGTGCTCGAAGGCGCCAAGGTCGGCGAAGGGGCCTCGGGTCGGAATCAGGGAACGATCAATCACAGTCCCAATCTGGGCTACGCGCAATGCATCCACCTCCATTCACGGCAGATCGCCCGCGATCTATGGCAGCTTGGCCTGGAAAACCACCGTCTGTTGCAAGAACAGATCGACGATTACGGAATCGACTGCGACTATCTAAATACTGGCCAGACCTACCTGGTGCGGCGTGATACCGCCGGTTGGCAAGACACGCTCGCCGCCTACCGCGCTGACTTCGTATTACTGCGCGAGGACGGATTCGACGTCGCATGGTTCGATGAGGTTGAAGCGCGTAGCGCAGGTGGTAGCCCGCTCTACGCCGGCGGCTTGCACTACACTACTGATGCACAATTCCATTCGGGCAAATTCGTGATCGGCCTCGCCCAAGGGATCGCCCAGGCAACGGGCATCCGCATATACGAAGGTGCGCGCGTTGAACGGATCGAGCTCGCCGACCATATGACCCGTGTCATAGCGGGCGGTCACTTGGTGACCGCGCCTGTGGTGTTCCTGGCCACGAATGCGCTCGCGCCACAATACGTGCCGCGGCTTGAACGCAGCTTGCGCGCCGAACGGGGCCAGGTCATCGTCACCGAGCCGCTGGCCGAGCGCCCCTGCGCCGGCAGCTTCGCTACCAACCTCGCCTGGTGGCGTGAAATTCGCGAGGCCGACGGGCGTTTTCGGTTGCTGTTCGGCGGCGGCCGGACGCGCGATGAACCGGACAGTCTGTTTCCACAATTCCAGGTCGGCGGCAGGCCGCACCCGAAACTTGAACTCGATGGTTTCAGGCCGTCGGCTGAGCACCAGCGGCGACTCGACGCGCAGTTCGCCACGCTGTTTGCGCAACTGGCCGGCGTGCGGATCACGCATCGTTGGGGAGGTTTGCAATCGTTCACCGCCGACGATCTGCCGTTGGTCGGTCGATTCGATTCCGGACGCAATCTGTGGGGCATTGCCGGCTTTTGCGGGCGAGGGAATTGCCATTCCGACGTCGGAACCAGGTTCCTCGCCGGTCGGATCGCCGGTGCAACGAGTGACATCGAGCGGCGGTTCGGCCATCTGTTTGAATTGATGCGGCCCGACCGTGAGTCGGCACGCTGGGGACCCTGGAAGAGCATCCACGATAGCCTATAACGCCCAATGACCAAGGACCAAATCACCAAGGACTTGCCATGCAATATCGACGACTAGGCGGCAGTGGCCTCATGGTTTCGCCCGTCTGCCTGGGCACCATGACTTTCGGCTCGCCGGTTTCGGACGCGGATTCGATCCGCCTGGTCCATGCGTCGATCGACCTTGGGATCAACTTCATCGACACCGCAAACGTATACGAGGGCTATCGTCGTGTGCTGGGAAGCCCCGGTGGAGTGGCTGAGGAGATCTTGGGCCAGGCGCTTCGCGGTCGTCGAGATCGCGTTGTGCTGGCCACTAAGGTAGGCGCGCCGGTCGGGCCGGGCCCGCAAGACCGCGGCCTGACTGCGACGCACATCCTACGCGAGCTCGATCGTAGCTTGGGCCGCCTGCAAACCGACGTGATCGACTTGTACATCATTCACTGGCCCGACAAGCATGCGCCGCTGGAAACGACGGTGGCGGCTATGGACCAGGCGGTCCGGCAAGGTAAGGTCCGTTATGTCGGCGCATCGAACCACGCGGCCTGGCAATTGTGCAAGTGGCTTTGGCTGGCCGAACGAGGCGGCGGGCCACGAGTCGTTTCGTCGCAGGTCCCCTTCAGCCTTTTGCGGCGTGAATTTCAGCACGACCTGGAATTCTGTGCGCAGCACGACATCGGCGTGACACCGTACCAGGTGTTGCAGGGTGGCCTTCTGACCGGAAAATACCACCGCAACCAGCCGCCGCCGGCTGAGTCGCGGGCGGCCGAGAAGCCGGATTGGATGTGGAAACCGGAGACCGTGCCATTCGACCGCATCGAGGCCTTCGAGCAGCATGCCCGCGAGTTGGGTGTTTCGCCGACGAAGTTCGCAGTGGCTTGGACTTTGGCTCAGCCGGCCATGCAATCGATGATCGTCGGCGCCAAACGAATCGAGCAAATCGAAGAAACCGTTTCGGCCGTAGAGCTGCGAATTCCCGGTGAACTACTCGCGAAAATCGACGCTATCGCTCCGCCACCTTGGAAGCAGATCGACCCGATTCGTGGGTGATAGCGGCCTCGACGTTACCTCGGGAAACACGTCCCGCTGCACTCCTCGATCAGCTTGCCCTGGGCCTCTTTGAGCTTGGCCAAGGCGATTTTCCAGGCGACCACCCGGCCGATTTCGTCGCTCTCGGCCTGGAGCTGCTTGAGCTTCGCCCCCCACAGATCGGCGAACGTGGCCTTCTCGATGCGTTGCAGCTTTTTCAATTGGTCGTTGCGGTACTCCCATGCCTGCGACGTTTTCTTCACGACGGCGATCTCGCACAGCCGGGTCTCGATAGTCAGCACGGCCAGTTGAACCTCGGAGGTCACTTCTTGCCGCCGCTGCTCGGTATACTCGGCAAGCTGGCGCTGGCGAACAGGCAGTTCCTTCTTGTTGTCGCAGGCCTTGCTCAACATCTCGCGGATGCCGAAGATCGAGATCAGCGACGATGCCTTCACGTCGGAGCCCAACAGGCCGCCTGAACCGCCAGCCAGCAACACCTTGACCACACTTACCGTCTTCTTGTTCAGATCAGGAGGCAGCGACTCCAGCAACCGGATCTCGGGCCGGGTCGCGAGACCGACGGCTACGGCCGTCGCCATGTCGATCGGTTCGACGACCACCTTCCAATCGGTCGTCGGCCAGAAACGCAGGCTGGGGTCGGTCGCGGGCAACCCCAACAGGCGCACTAATTGGATGTTGAGCTGATTCGTTTGCAATTCGAGTGCGACCCTCTTTTGAACCAGCTCGAGCCGCTGCCGTGTGATCTCGCCGTCATCAAACGGAAATTCAAGTCCTTGGCGCCGCATCCTATCGACCTTGCCAAGGGCCAACTCGGTTTCATTGATGCTGGCGTCCACGACGTCGTGATTGGCCAGGGCTTCCGCCAGGTGGTAGTAGACTTCCAGTGCGAGCCCGGCCGACTTGTTGCGGGCTTCGAGCTCGCTTGCGCGCAGAATGCGAATCTTCAATCGTTCCGATTCCGACAGCCCATGGTGCTTCTCCTTGGCCTCGATACTGCGGCGCTCGGCCGCCAGCGAGTTGCCCTCGGTCGAGGCCGCCGCCGCCCGGCACTGGCACTCTGGCGCCGTCAGCTCGAAATACCCGTATCGGCGGGGAAGTCCGAGCAGGAACTTGACGTCCGACAGGTTGCCCACGTCATGATCGTCGAATTCGATGTGTTTCCACTCCGTCGGCGGAAACAGTTCGTCCAGCGACCGGCCCTTGCACGCCGCGACTCCTCCCGCGCGCTTGCCGGCGCATCCGCCAACGGCGGTGGCCATTGCAAAAGCGAGCAATGCGGCACGAAACCAACCAGGCATACGATCCCCCAAAGCGGCGCAAAGCGGCCGTTTACTCAGTTTTCATCGCCCGATCGTAAAGTCCGGCTGGAGCGATTATGGGCCTATGCCGGTTGTGCCAACGGCGACTCGGAAAGGGGCACGGAACGCACGACAGATGCGCCACAACCTGCACATTTTCACGCGCGATACAACCGGCACTTGCTACCCACCCGGTGTATCTCGTATGGCCGCTCGCCGCAGGCGATCGTGAACCGCCTGCCACGCCTCTCCGTAAGGAGGCAAGCTGACGATGATCCGCTCGACACCAGCCGATTCCAGTGCGTGAAGGGCCGCGTAAAGCATGGCCGCGTAGGCGGCCGGGTCGCCGGGCATGCACACCACGGTCAAGCCAGGCAAGTCCTTACCGACGTCTTCATCCCGCGCCAACCAACCCACGCGATGGCCGGCGTAAACCATCGACCGTGCTTGTTCGCAAGCATCGCCCACGGCGCACGTCAAAGGCACGTCGGGCGCATAGTGACGATCCAACATTCCGGGCGAGCGTAACGGTACATTTGCATCTTCCCGCGGCGGCCGTTCGCGCGCGACGTTAACTGGCAGCGCAATGCCCCCGATCGTCGCTTCAATCGCGCCGGGTGAAACCAGCCCAAAACGCAGTAACCGCGGGGGCGAGCAGGTGACGTCGAGAACGGTCGACTCCAAACCGCCGTATGCCGGGCCGCCGTCGAGCACAAGCTCAATTCGACCTCCCAACCAGCGTACGACGTGTTCGGCACGTGTCGCCGAAATTCGCGCGGAAGGGTTGGCGCTGGGCGCGGCGATCGGCACGCCGGCGGCGCGAATTAGCGCGCGCGCAAGCGAATGCGCGGGCAACCGCACCGCGACCGTGGCGCCCCCCGCCGTGACCACACTCGGCACATCCTGATGTTTGGGGAGCACCAACGTCAGAGGACCGGGCCAGAACCGTTCGGCCAGTCGGGCCGCCACCTCAGGCCAGTCGGCCGCCACGCGCGCCACGTGCTCGACTTCCGCCACATGGACAATCAAGGGATTACGCGCGGGGCGCCCTTTGGCGACGAAGATGCGCGCCACTGCCGCCTCGTCGAGCGCATTGGCACCCAGGCCGTACACGGTCTCGGTTGGGAACGCCACCAACCCACCCGCGCGTAGCACCGCCCCGGCCCGCGCCACCATATCGACGTCGGGCGATTGCGGATCGATTTGGACGATCTCAGTGATCAGATGTCTGTGATGAGGGTTCAGGGTTAGACCAGCGAATTTCGCCCATCGACTCGTTCCGAGTTCGATGGCGCGCGGTGACCATCAGCAGCATGACGAACGCGACGAAGCACACGGATGCGCGGAGTTGTCGTCGATCATTGTCGCCGAGGCTGACAGCCGCCAAGGAATGTAACAAGGCGACCGTCGCCAATAGCGAAGTGGCAAACGCCGATGTCGCGATCAAGTCGCCGCCCAAAAGAAGTTCGCGCGACGCGGCGGGCATCTCGACAAGCAGGTAAGTTCCCGAGAGCAGTTGCCCGACAACGGCCACCAGGGCGATCCGCCCACCCCAGGCGGCGATGCGGCCGCTCGCCTCGTCGTGTAAGCCGGCATTCATGAACGGCGGCCTCACGGTTGCCAGCGTGGCGCCTGTGACCGCGAACGCGGCCAGCAGAGAGTGCAACGTGCGAGCGATGACCTCTGGATCGACGAGCATCGTGGTGAATGGCACTTGGTCACCCCACCGTTCCGGCCGGGTGCAATAGACGCCGATCACGGTAAAGAGTGGCGGAAAGTGGTACGTCAGATTCGTGGCGGCCAGAAGCACCAGGCTCCAGCGGGTCCAGAACCGCGCAGCGCCTTCGGCCGCGCCGACGGGCGGCCACCATCTCCAGGCCGCCAACAGGCAGACGAACGAAAATGCCAGTTCCACCAGCCCGAACCAATAGCGCCGACGGGGTAGCTGCGCCGCGGCATCGAAATACGGGTGGCGGAATTTCCACCACATTAGCCCAAGCGCAGCGAGTCCCAGGACGATCGCCGCCACCAGCGCCACGAGCGACAGTTCCAGCACGTATTTGCCCGCCACGGCAGCGACCGTGTCGCCGCGGCGGCGCTGGCGCCATGCGAGCCACATTCCGATGAACGGCCCGGCGACGGCCCAGGCGACCGCCAGGAGGTGCGCGGTGACGACGAGCACCAAGACCAGGTCGAACATTGACAGCCTCCGTTGCGGGCCGGTACGATCGCTTATCGCCGGGCGATTAGCTCAGTTGGTTAGAGCACCTCGTTTACACCGAGGGGGTCGGGGGTCCGAGTCCCTCATCGCCCACTGGACCAAGGGCATTATCGCCGTGACTTACGGTGGGTCAATCGGCATCATCGGCGACTTGAATCATTGATGAAACGATGGATCTTGATGGCGGGCACCGTTCTGGCGACTGCCGGCTTGGTCTGCGCGCAATGGATGCTTCGCGGATCGGCCCTCCCGCATCGGGACGTTGACTTTGTTCCCACGCCGCCCGAGGTCGTCGACAAGATGCTGGAGCTGGCGCAAATCACGAAAGTCGATCTGGTCTATGACCTCGGTTGTGGCGACGGCCGGATCGTGGTCGCCGCCGCCAAGAAATTCGGCTGCCGGGCCGTGGGTGTTGACATTGACCCCATGCGAGTCAAGGAGGCGCGGGCGCTTGTGGAAAAGAACGAAGTCGGTGACCTCGTGCGAATCGAGCAAGCTGATATTTTCAGCGTGGATCTGGGCGATGCCGACGTGGTCGCACTCTTCCTGCTGCCGAACTTGAATCGCAAGTTGATTCCGCAACTGGAGAAAATGAAACCCGGTTCGCGGATCGTATCGCACTGCTGGCCGATGCCGGGGATCAAGGCGCGGACCGTGGCGACGGTGATGACCAGCGAGCCTCGCGAACGCGAGATTTTTTTCTGGACGACACCGCTGGAGGCCGAGTAGTGCCCAGGTCCTTCGCCGGAAACGGCGTCGACTACACCGAAATTCGCTTCGATCGCCAGCACTTGAGGTAGGACGCGCCAATGGGCTTCAGCGAATCGCTCGCGCAACGGGACGGCAAGTAAGGGCCAGCGAGATGATCCCTGATCCAATGAGTACAGATCCCGCAAATAGGCCGGAACCGCCGATGATCGCATCCTCCATGGTTGGGGAAGCGAAGTACAGCAAGCCAACGAGCATTCCTAACCCACCCGCAAGAATCAGGATTGCCGACAAACCTAGAGTAACGAACCGTAAAGCCGGGAAAAGCCAGTGGTATTTCTTAACAGAATCAGGTTCCATTTTGCTTGTCTCCTTCTTGCTGAGAACATGGACGCCCGCCAAGATACCAGGAACTTCGGCAGGCGGTCTACGGTGGCCTTGGGTGCATTCAGGACGCCGCTGCCTCGACCAGCGACTCCTTTTTCAGCCGCGAATGACTCTTGATCGCGAACTCTCTTTTGAGCGCATGACTGCGACTGGCCTGGGTTTCCTGGTACACCAAGACTACGGGCAGGCGGCTACGAGTATAACGTGAGGCCGAGCCAGCGTTGTGCTGCTCCAATCGACGTGGCACGTCATTACTGATACCGGTGTAAAGCGATCCATCCGCACACCGCAGGAGATAGACAAACCAGATTCCGTCGGACTTTTTCGCATTCTTCCAGTCCGTCAGTAGCCTCTCCACCGCCACCTCTTTCGCCATGGCTTCGACTTCGACGGTGATTTTCTTTCGCCGCCAGCAGTTCGGGAAGTCGCTCACGTCGATGAAGTCGTGGTGTCGCTCGGGCTTCGGGCCGCCCCAGCCTTCAATCGGACTTGAAATGTGGAACATCGGCTCACGGTTCCAGGTTGCCAGTGCCATTTTGGTGGCTTGTTCGACGCTCATGCCATCGGGGTTACAACGGTGGTGATGCACGTCGTACACCAGCGGAATGCCGGTTGCCCGGCAGATCGGCAGAAGATCGGCTGGTGTATAGGTCTTGTCGTCGTTCTCGACGGTCAACCGACTTCGGACCCTGAATGAAAGCCGGTCAAGGTTGCGAACGAAATCGGCCAAAGCCTTTTGCTTGTCGCCGAATGCCCCACCGCCGTGGATATTGACGACATCGGCCCCGACCCAATCGGCGACTTCCGCCTGATATTCCAATTCCCGAATCGACGCCTCGACGACGTCGGGACGCTGCGAATTCAAGACCACGAATTGATCGGGATGAAAGCACGTTCGCAGGTTGTGCTTGCGGACGAATTTTCCGCACGCCTTGAACCGGCGAACGATCGCATCACAGTCAGGCAGATCATCGACCTGGTAGCCGCATTTCGGATGCGTCTTGAGCGGAAGAATCTGGCTGTTGACGCGAAAGCAACCGATGCCGTTCTCGGAGCAGAACTTCAGGGCTGCGAGCAGGGCGTCGGCGTTCGTCAGGCAGAGACGGCTCAACTTCACCAGGGCATCGGGCCGTTTCAACTTGCCGATGGCGGTGGCAGTCGCACTTCGGAACTTGATCGGCTCGTCACGGAAGATGCAGCAGAGGCCGAGTCGAATCATAGCCTCCCCCAATCCATCACCGTGATCGAAAGTTGAAGCGCGGTGGCGATTCATGCCATCTTGCATTTCCACAACAATATTTCGACCGAGGCCCAATAATAGGCCGAGAATTCCAGCGGGGTCAACAGGAACTCAGTCCATACGCCGCCATGTCGTCGCAACAACCAGAGCCGAATGACGGAAATAGGAAGGGCGGCGCCGAAGCCGCTCAAAAACGCCCATTCGGTCAACAGGCTGAGCTCGCGGCAGAGCAGATAGTATCCGGTGCAACCTACGAGAAATGCGATCGCCACTACGCGTGGCCGCCAGGCGGAATTCCGTTCCACCGTCGTCGTTTCTAATTCATCTCTCGATTCTGCCGACCTGCCGAGCCGGACTTGATCGACCGTCGCTTGGAACAATGCGAACAATGAAACCGGCCATGTAAACGTGAAGTCATTCCGCCAAACGCTGAGCGCCGTCGTCCCCGCCGCGCCCAGGACAAAGGCCGTCGCCTGAAACGAGAGCTTTGCCACCCACGGACGAAGCCAATCGCCGCGATGCGCGCGAATCGCCCAGCCTGCCAGCAAAACCGCCGCGGCTGAAATGAACAGAATCGCCAAGCCCGCCAGGTACCATTCTCTCAGCCACTTGGGGCCGGGTACGTCGAAGGCGTATTCCGGCTCTACCCCCAACAGCGGCGTCAAGTCGTGGTGCTCGCGTTGAGGAATGTCGGCCGCTGTCAATCGTTTCGCCCCGTCTTTGTCATCAACAAGGTCCAAGCGTCCGATGAATACACAAACCGCCCGCGTTTGATTTCGGACGTAGATTCGTCCCCGATCAAGCGCGGGAGCGGTCCAGCAGATCTCGCCGGCCAAGAGCGAGATACGCGCCAGCTCGTCGTACTTTTCCGTGTCGGTTCGTGCCAGAATCAGTTGGCCCGTGTCGTTGAACATGATCAGCTTGCCGTCGGCTACCAGCACGCTCGCCTGGCCAACCTGGTCGGTAGACCATCGCTCGTCGAGCGTGAGCATGTCGATACAACGGAATTGGCCGCGCGACGCTCGGTGCAACTTGGCTTGCACATCGCGAAGATCAAAGCCGAAGAGACAGCCGGAATTGAACACACTCGAGCAGACGTCGTTTGACATTCCTTGGCTGTGCCGTACTGTCTTCACCCGCGGTGCATCGGCGCCCCCGAGGCGCAGTAGGTCGCAGCCGAAGTGAAATGGACCGGAAAACCAAAGATAGGGTTCGGCGTATACCGGCCAGGCGGCATGCTCGTTGTATCCGTGGCTAAGCTCCAATCTCCAGAGCTGTTTCCCGGTGGCAATATCACAACAGACGATGGCGTTTTCCAGCAAGCCAATCACCTGTCGCCGTCCATCGTGGGTGATCGGCAACACGGGTACGTAGCTGGCCGAATCGTCACCCGACTGCCAGAGCGTCGAGCCATCGCGCGCGTCAAGAGCCACCACTGAAGCTCTCTTTCCACCGACTGGCAGGATGACACGTCCATCTTCGACGACGGGCGTGCCGGAATAACCAAACCCGGTTCCCTTTCCGTCGAATTTCTTGATGACATTGATCGACCAGAGCAAGCTTCCTTCACACGTGAGGCATCCCACCAGCCCCGACGGCGCCGAAAAATAAACGCGGTCGCCGGCGAGTGTTGGCGTTGCACGCGGTCCGGGATAGAGGCCGGTTGCTTCGAATGGCCAATCGTATCGGTGCCTCCAAACCGTTTCACCGGTATCCGCGTCGAGACAGGTGACGAATTGTCCGGCCAACGTCTGGTACTGGGTATAAATGCGACTGCCGGCCGCGACAAAGCCGGAATAGCCTTGCCCCAGCGAACGAGTCCAAAGCACCGGCGGGCCATCGGGCGGCCAGGAATCGGCCAGGTGGGTTTCCGCCGAATGGCCGTCGTAGCTTGGTCCACGTACAAAAGGCCAACCGATATCGTCCATACCTGGCGAAAGAAATTGATTAGTGGTCCGCGACGTTGGCGGGACGACGCGTAGCGCTAGCGATTGGTGCGAAGCGCCCCCTCGAAACCAACCCAGCAGCACGAGTCCGGCGGCTGCCAGAACGATGAGCGCGATCCCCGATCGAATTCGTCGCATCGGCGTCTCAACAAAGTGGTGGAGGCCGTGGCGCAGGAACCCCAACCAGGACGTGAATTGCTCAGTCTACACGCAATCATCCGGCATGTGAAGAATGTCGGCGCCTGGGTAGTGGGGCACCATGTGCACCTGATGTCCCACTACCGGCGCCTGCCGGTGACACGACACTTACGCGCCATGTCGGTGATTAGCATAGGCGACCCATTGGCGTATAATGACACAAAATCGTGGAGAGCATCATGCGACAGACAGCGGTTTTCCCAGGCCGGTACGTGCAGGCCGAAGGCGCTTTGGCCCAGTTGAGCGACGAGGTTGCGAAGCTGGGCAATAACGCATTGCTGATTGCCGGCGGAACCGCGGAGCGGTCCTTTGTCCCTGCCTACCTGCGAGTCTGGCGTGAGAAGCTCCAGGTCGCGGTCGAACGGTTCGGCGGACAATGCTCCGACGCCGAAATCAAGCGTCTCCAGGCCGTTGCGGCCGGCAAGCGGTGCGACGTCGTCATCGGCCTGGGTGGCGGAACGGTGATCGACACGGCCAAGGCGGTCGCTCATGGAGCCGGCGCGCGCGTGGCCATCGTGCCCACTGTCGCCTCAACCGACGCGCCGACCAGCGCCGTCGCGGTGATCTATACCGCCGAGGGGAAGTTTTCGCGGTACCTGTTTCTGCCCCGCAATCCGGACCTGGTACTCGTCGACACGGCCGTGATCGCCGCCGCGCCCTTACGGTTCCTGGTTGCCGGCATGGGGGACGCCCTCTCCACCTGGTTCGAGGCTGACTCGTGCCGCCAGGCCCACGCCCCAAACCAATGTGGTGGCGTCGGCACGCTGGCGGCCTATGCGCTGGCCCGACTCTGCTACGACACAATTCTGGAGTATGGCGAGGCAGCCGTCGTGGCGTGCCGAATGAAGGTGGTCACGCCGGCGCTGTCGCACGTGGTCGAAGCCAATACGCTGCACAGCGGCTTGGGTTTCGAGAGCGGCGGCCTGGCCTCAGCCCATTCGATTCATAATGGGCTGACGCAACTGGCCGGAACACACGACTACTACCACGGAGAGAAGGTGGCGATCGGCGTTCTGGCCGGGCTGTTCCTCGCCGATCGACCCAAAGCGCTCGTCAACGAGGTCTACCGCTTTTGCGAAGCGGTGGGATTGCCGACCACGCTGGCGCAAGTCGGCCTGAAGAACGTGACCGATGGCGACCTGTTGATCGTCGCCGAGCGAGCCTGCGCGGAAAGCGAGACGATCCACCACGAACCCTGCCCGGTTTCGCCGCACGAAGTGCTTGCCGCGCTGAAGACCGCCGACGAATATGGTAGAAGCCGTAGGGCGGGCTTTCCAACCTGAGCCTATGAATCATCGCGCGGAGTTTCGCATAGGGCGGATCACTCCCTATGCCAATATCTCCGGCACAACGTCGCCATAGGCCACTAGCGGAATCGGCCGGCTGAGCCGGTCGGCCAACAGCGTGTGAGGGTCGATACCTAGCAGGTGGTAGACTGTCGCCAACATGTCCTTGGCGGTGAGCGGCCGGTCGACCGGGTCGCTGCCGATCGAGTCGGTCTTGCCGATCACGTTGCCCCGTGTCACACCGCCGCCGGCCAGCAGGTTGGTGTAGGCACGTCCCCAATGCCCGCGCCCATTTCCTTGTAGTTTGGGCGTGCGCCCCATTTCGTTCATCACCAGCACGAGCGTCTCGTCCAAGAGGCCGCGCTCGTCAAGATCGCGAATCAAAGCCGAGAAAGTCAGGTCGAAGCCGGGCAGCAGGTCGTTCTTCAAGCGGTTGTAGTGGTCGACATGCGTGTCCCAACCCGCGTTGAGCTGGCCGAATTCATCCCAGATCACGGTCACAAAGCGGCAGCCGGCCTCTACCAGCCGCCGTGCTTGTAGCGCGGCCTGACCGAAAAGTGTCATGCCATAGGCGTTGCGCAGCGGATCAGGTTCTCGTCCCAGGTCAAAGGCCTCGCGGATCGCTTGCGAATTCAAAAGCGACCAGGCCGTCTCGCGGTGCCGCCCGACGGTTCGTATCGCCAGATCGTCGTCGAACGCGCGGCGGGCCTCGTCGAGCTGCGACAAGAGCGAACGGCGGCGATCGAGCCGATCGAGCGTCATGTCCGGCGGAAGTTCGGCATCGGGAGTGATCTCGAATCGCCCCTCAGGCATGACTCCAAGATACGGATCGCGGATCATTTCCGCCGGACCCGTTGACATGCGTAACATGCTCTTTGTCGCTTCTCCGCGGAATTCGCCCCAGATCGGGTCGAACGCGTCGCCCAGGTAAGCGGCGTGTGGCCGGGCATAGAATGCCGCCGGCCGCCGGCTGCTGAGCAAAAACGGCAGGATCAGGTTGTCGGGCACGGCGCCGCAGGGTTTCGGCCCCGCCTCCTGCTGCTTGAGAAACGTGAACACCGAGCCCATGAACGGCCAGTGGAGTGGATTACGCTGTGTCTCCTCCAGCGGGATCGAGCTTTCGGGCATTCCGGTGGTGGCCCATTGCATGCCGTGGAAGTTCCAAGGGTGCGAAAGCGATCGAACCACCGTGACACGGTCCATGATGCGAGCCACGTTGGGTAAGTGCTCGCAGACATCGCAGCCCGGCAGCGTCGAGCGAATTGGCTTGAGGTCGCCGCGAACTTCGACAGGCGCTTCGGGCTTGAGGTCGCAGAATTCCAGGTGGCTGGGGCCACCGAAAAGGTAGAGCAGAATCACGTTTTTCGCCTGGCCGAAGCTGGACGACGGCGTACCCGCGGGCGTCGCCGCTTCGACCTGCTTGATCGCCAGAACGTCAGCCAGGCTTAAACCCATTCCGAGCCCGCCGGCCAACAGTAACTCGCGTCGTGTGAGACCGTTGCACAAACGCTTGGCGGAACCAAGGATTCGGAGCATGTTTGAGCTGCCTTTGACCGCTTCACTCGCGTGAAGAACACCGTCGATCGACTCTGATCGACGTCGAAGACCACGATGGGCGGACCGGAAATTGAAATATAGGCGTTAGCGAAGGAGGATACCACCTCCACGGCGCCGGCTTGGGGCGGATCGATATGGCAGGTTGCGGACGTTGAAGCGGATTAAGATTCCAACCCAACCGCGTTCCGCAACAACTGACTCAGGTAAGGCTGGAGCCCAAGCGATGGCAATGCGGCTGCCAATATGGCACATCGATGCCGGGGGTTAGATCGGGCCGATTTCTGCTTCTAATTCGCAAGTTCTTCCAGAGCAATAGATTGCGCCAAGCAGGTTGCCGTTGGCACGCGGTGTGCAACTGCTTGGGCTTGTCTAAACCGGCGCCTGCCAATTGCGGCCACCGTCTGGACGAACAACCGCGCATACTCAGCGAATTACTGCACGTATACCAGGAGGAAACCACTGTGGCAAAACAGATGGTCTTTGACGACGAAGCACGCCAGCCGCTGTTGGCAGGCGCTTCCAAATTGGCCCGCGCCGTCCGCAGCACCCTTGGCCCTCGTGGCCGCAACGCCGTGTTGGACAAGGGATGGGGTTCACCGAAGGTGACCAAAGACGGTGTGACGGTAGCCGAGGACATCGATCTGGAAGATCCCTACGAAAACCTGGGGGCGCAGCTTGTCAAGGAAGCCGCCAGCAAGACCAACGACGTCGCCGGCGACGGCACGACCACGGCCACCGTGCTGGCAGAAGCGATCTTCAAGGAAGGGCTGAAAATGATCGCCGCGGGTGCCGATCCCATGGCTCTGTCGCGCGGCATCAGCAAGGCCACCGATGCGGTGGTCGAGGGAATCAAGAAGCTCGCGATCCCGATCAACGAGAAGAACAAGAGCGAGATCAAGCAAATCGCCACCATCGCGGGCAACTGCGATCCAACGATCGGCGAAGTCCTCTCCGACGCATTCCTCAAAGTCGGTAAGGACGGCGTGATCACTGTTGAAGAAGGCCGCCAGGCAGAAACCACCGTCGAGGTGGTCGAGGGTATGCAATTCGACCGCGGCTATCTGTCGCCCCATTTCGTCACCAATCAGGACGACCAGACGGTCGAACTCGAAAACTGCCAGATCCTGATCTACGAAGAGAAAATCTCAAACGCCAAGAACCTCGTGCCGCTCTTGGAGGCGATCAGCAAGGCGGGCAAGCCGCTGTTGATCATCGCCGAGGACCTCGAAGGCGAGGCGCTGGCGACCTTGGTGGTGAACAAGATGCGCGGCATCCTCAACATTTGCGCCGTCAAAGCTCCGGGATACGGCGACCGACGCAAGGCAATGCTCGGCGACATCGCGACCTTGACCGCCGGTACGGCCATCTTTAAGGATCTCGGCATCGCACTGGACGCTGTGAAGCTGAGTGACCTCGGCCGCTGCCGCAAGGTACTCATCACCGCCGAAAACACGACACTGGTTGACGGTGCCGGCAAGAAGGCCGAGATCGAGGGTCGGGCTGAACAGATCCGCCGCGAGATCACCGTTACCGATAGCGAGTACGACCGCGAGAAGCTGCAAGAGCGATTGGCCAAACTCTCCGGCGGCGTAGCCCAGATCAACTGCGGCGCGGCCACTGAAACCGAAATGAAGGAGCGGAAGGCCCTGCTCGAAGACGCCAAGGCTGCCACACAGGCCGCGTTGGAAGAAGGCATCGTTCCCGGCGGCGGCGTCGCGCTGATCCGATGTGAAAAAGTTCTGGACAAGCTCCAGCTCGAAGGAGACGAGGCGCTGGGCGCCAAAATTGTCCGCAATGTCCTCGACTATCCCCTGCGCTGTATCGCCGACAACGCCGGCGTCGACGGTGCCGTCGTGGTCAACAACGTGCGGCAGCAGAAGAACAAGAACGAAGGCTACGACGCCGACAAAGACACCTATTGCGACCTGGTGGCGGCCGGAATTATCGACCCAGCCAAAGTGGTCCGCACCGCATTGCAGAACGCCTCGAGCGTGGCGTCGCTCTTGCTGACCACTGAGTCGCTCGTGACCGACATTCCCAAGGAAGAGGAAGAAGGGGGCGACCACCATGCCGGGCACGACCACGGTATGGGAGGTGGCATGGGAGGAATGGGCGGCATGGGCGGAGGAATGGGTGGCATGGGTGGCATGGGTGGCATGGACATGTAGTTCTTGATCCGACTCGCATTCCCACTTCAACTTCAAACTCGATTCGATAAGGGATTCACTAAAATGAAAGACATTAAGCTTCGCCCTCTGGACGACCGTGTGGTCGTCGAACCCATGGAAGCGGAACAGATGACAGCCGGCGGAATCGTGTTGCCCGACACCGCCAAGGAAAAGCCCCAGCGCGGCACTGTGGTTTCGGTTGGTCCTGGCAAGATGATGGATAGCGGCGAGCGCGGCAAGCCTTCGGTGATCGTGGGTGACGAAGTCATCTACGGCAAGTATTCCGGCACCGAGATCGAGATCAACGGACGCGACGTCAAGATCCTCCGCGAAAGCGACATTCTGGCCAAGGTCATCGGTTGACCGGCACGGTGCTCCCCGCGGCACGGTGTTTTCCGAATTCTTTCCCGTACATTCCAAGGAACCGTCAATCGTGGCAAAGCAACTACTTTTCGAGGACCAGGCTCGGGCTAAGATGCTCAAGGGCGTGGAAAAACTGGCCGACGCCGTCGCCATTACGATGGGGCCGACCGGCCGCAATGTGATGATCGATAAGTCATTCGGCGGGCCGACCGTGACCAAGGACGGTGTGACCGTCAGCAAAGAGGTCGAGCTCGAAGACCGTTTTGAGAACATGGGCGCCAAGCTCGTGAATGAGGTGGCCTCGAAGACTTCCGACGTGGCGGGCGACGGCACGACCACGGCCACGGTCTTGGCCCGTGCCATCTTCAAAGAAGGCATCCGCAATATCGCGGCTGGTAGCAACCCGATGGGCGTCCGCCGCGGTATCGACCGCGCGGTTGAGGCCGCCATCGGTTATCTCAAAGGCCTTGCGAAACCGGTATCAAGCAAGGCCGAAATCGCGCAGGTCGGCGCGATCAGCGCCAACAACGACCATGCCATTGGCGACCTGCTGGCCGACGCCATGGAGCGTGTCGGCAAGGACGGCGTGATCACGGTCGAGGAGGGCAAAGGGACCGAGACCACGCTGGAGTTGGTCGAAGGCATGCAGTTCGACAAGGGCTACATTTCGCCCTATTTCGTCAACCGACCCGCGGAAATGGACTGCGTCCTAGACGACGCTTACATTTTGATCCATGAGAAAAAAATCTCGAACCTCCGCGACCTGATTCCGATTTTGGAGCAGACGAGCCAGACGGGCAAGCCGATGTTGATCATTTCCGAAGACGTCGAGGGCGAGGCCCTGACGGCGCTGGTCGTGAACAAGCTCCGCGGCGTGCTCAATATCTGCGCGGTCAAGGCCCCGGGATTCGGCGACCGCCGCAAAGCGATGCTCGGCGATATCGCCGTGCTGACCGGCGGCACGCTGATCAGCGAGGATCTGGGTATCAAACTGGAAAACTTGACCTTGCAACATCTGGGCCGCGCCAAGCAGATCACCGTCGACAAGAGTGACACCACGATCGTGCAGGGCGCGGGCAAGCAGGCCGAGATCCAAAACCGCATCCAGCAGATTCGCAATCAGATTGAGGCCACGGAGAGCGAATACGACCGCGAGAAGTTCCAGGAGCGGTTGGCCAAGCTGACCGGCGGGGTGGCGATTATCTCGGTTGGTGCCGCCAGCGAGTCGGACATGAAACAGAAAAAAGCCCGAGTCGAAGACGCTCTGCACGCCACGCGTGCGGCCGTCGAGGAAGGTATTCTGCCCGGCGGCGGGGTGGCGCTCCTACGTTGCCGCGAGGCGGTCGAGAAAGCCCGTTCCGGCGCCAAGGGGGACGAAAAGATCGGTGTCGACATCATCCTGCACGCACTGTCGAGCCCGATGAAGCAGATCGCCGACAACTGCGGCATCGACGGTTCGGTCGTGGCCGACGAGGTCAGCCGCAAGGCTGCCAACGTCGGTTACGACGCGAACAAGGCAGAGTACGTCGACATGTACAAGGCCGGGATCATCGACCCGTTGAAGGTGGTCCGCAGCGCGCTCTCGAACGCGGCCAGCATCTCGGCCTTGATGCTCACCACCGAGGCCCTGGTCACGAACCTCGACAAGGACGACAAGAAAAAGAACCGCGTCGAAGGCAGCGTGCGGTAGGCCAGCGATCGTCACGAATCCACTTTAACGGACCACCCGGGACTCCGGGTGGTCCGTTTTTGCAGAAGGGCATAGGAACGAGGAACTCGCTAACTGCTATCCGCTCGATCCAAGCTACAACGTATAATTTTCCTGAGCGTCGAAACTCCTACCCACGACCATCGCCATGGCGACTATGGCCGGCAAACGCGACTATTACGAGGTCCTCAGCGTCGGGCGCGGCGCTTCGGAACAGGAAATCGCCTCGGCCTACCGCAAGCTGGCGATCAAGTACCACCCGGACAAGAACCCCGGCGACGAGGACGCGGTTCAGAAGTTCAAGGAGTGCGCCGAAGCATTTGAGGTGCTTTCCGACTCCGATAAACGCGCTCGCTACGATCGTTTCGGCCACGCTGGAGTCGATGGCGCCGGCGGCTCACCCCATTTCACCGATGTCAACGACATCTTCCAGGCATTCGGCGACATCCTGGGCGAAGGGATGTTCGGCGACTTGTTTGGTGGTGGGCGCGGAGGACGCCGCGGCAGGCGCGCTCGCCGCGGCAGCGACGTTCGCGCCGACGTCACGATCGACTTGCTCGAAGCCGCTCGTGGCTGCGCCAAGCAAGTCCATTACGAGCGTCACGAACGTTGCGGCACATGCCAGGGAACGGGCGCCAAGGCCGGCTCGAAGCGAGAAACCTGCAAGTACTGCGGAGGAAATGGCCAGGTGGTGCAAGCCACGGGCATCTTCCGCGTGCAGACGACCTGCCCCTCGTGCCACGGCGCCGGCAGCGTGATCCGCGATCCCTGCCTCGATTGCGGCGGCCAAGGCCAGCTACGCCAACAAATCGAACGCGAGGTGCGCATTCCACAGGGTGTCGACAGCGAAACTCGGTTGCGATTGTCAGGCGAAGGGAGCCACAGTATCGACGGTGGGCCGCCGGGCGATTGCTACTGTTTCATCACGGTCAAGGAGCACGCGCTGTTCCACCGCGAAGGGCAGCACCTGATTTGCCAGGTGCCGGTCACCTTCGCCCAAGCCGCGCTGGGCGCGACGATCGAGGTCCCTACGCTGGAAGGCCGCGAAGAGTTGGCGATCGCGCCGGGCACCCAGCCGGGCGAAGTTTTCAAGCTCCGCGCCCGGGGCATGCCCGACCCGCGCGGCCGGGGCAAGGGAGACCTCCTGGTGCAAGTGTCGCTCGAGGTCCCAAAATCGCTGACCGCGCGGCAGGAAGAACTGCTGCGTGAATTGGCTGACGAGGAGCGCACCAACGTCAGTGCCCACCGCAAGAGCTTCTTCGAAAAGTTGAAGGATTACTTCGTACCTGAGGAATGACCGATCCAATCGTTCAAGCAATTCATGGGTAAACTCCGCGATGATCATTGACCCATCGACCCAGCACGACGCCACATTGCCACCCGACGACGTACCGGCCTCTGCGACGGGCGCGGCGCTTGAGCAGGCGGAGTCGTTGTCCTCCGGCAGCGACGCAGAGCGTCTGAGGCAGGAACTCGAGGAAGCGCGTGGGCGCCTGTTGCGAGCCCAGGCCGACATGGAAAACCTGCGCAAGCGCAGCCGCCGTGAGTTGGACGACGAGCGACGTTACGCCAACTTGCCGCTTTTGACTGAATTGTTGCCGGTAATGGACAACGTGGGCCGCGCCATTCAGGCCGCCGAGAAGAGTGCCGAGGCGGGTGCGCTTCTGGAGGGAGTGAAGCTGGTGGCTCAGCAATTGGAGAGCGTATTGGCAAAGTACCACTGCACTCGAATCGCGGCGTTGGAAGCGCCCTTCGACCCACACTTGCACCAGGCGATTATGCAACAGCCCAGCGCCGATCATCCGCCCGGCATTGTGTTGGTCGTGGCCCAGGACGGCTACCAACTGCACGACCGCGTGTTGCGGCCGGCGCAGGTGATTGTGTCGTCGACCCCGTGACTTCCGGACGAATCGAAACATCAGGATTTGCCAACGAGAACCGTAAACCATGCCGACTTATGATTACGTCTGCGATGCCTGCGATCACAAGTTCGAGCTCTTTCAGTCGATCAAAGCCGACCCGGAGAAGAAATGCCCGAAGTGCGGCAAGCGAAAATTGCGCCGCCTGATCGGTGCCGGCGCGGCGATCGTCTTCAAGGGTTCGGGCTTTTATCAGACCGACTATCGCAGTGAATCGTACAAGAAACGGGCCGAAGCCGATAAGCCGGCGAGCGAATCGAAGGCGAGCGAATCGAAATCGGAAGCCAAGTCGTCCGAGAGCAAGCCGTCTGAGAGCAAGTCCAGCGGCGAGAGTGGTTCGGCGAAATCGGAGAAAAAGACCAAGAGCAGCGATTGAATTCACTCGCAAGCATACGCGCGAGTCGATAACGTCGCTTACAGACTGCGGCGGAGCATCGCGAGGTTGGATGCGCCGCGTCGCGCGCTCCACGCGATTGACGATCATGCCCAAGATCCGTTGCCCGATCTGCGACAAACGATTCGAATCGGCCGACTCGCAGTCACCCCCGTTTTGCAGCGACCGTTGCCGCCGCGTCGACCTTGGCCGCTGGCTCGGTGAAGGCTACGGCCTACCCGTCCAGCGTGACGAAGATGAGGACATCAGCGGCGAGGTTCGGGACGTCGAAGACGAGTAGATTGTGGTTGTCGATGGCTCGTTGCCCCAGGAGTTCCTTGCGTGCGTCCGCCGGCAGCCTATAATGCCGGGGCTTTTACCACCACTGAACAGGAAACAGGAGTTTCTCCCATGCCGGAAGATCGCGGTAGCGTGCGCGAAATCGCCTGGCGAGAACTGTTTCCCTGGCTGTTGTTGGTCCGAGCGTTCCGTGTCTCGATTCAGCTTTCACAAATCGTGCTTGGCACACTCGGGCTGCTGTCTACCATTTTCGGCTGGTGGCTGCTGGCGAGCGTGTTCGGAGGCAGTAAGGAAGAGCCGCTGACGGATTGGCGCGACTCGTACAAGAGCTGTCCCTGGACCGAAGAGTCGCGGTTGTCGGAGGCCGGCCCCGCCGGTATGGCTCCACTCGACTTCCCTCGTCTCGATCGCGAGGCGTGGAGTCACGAATCGCCGACGCTGGGGCGCTTTCCAAGCAACCCGTTTCTCGGCCCTTGGCGTCAATTGCAAGCCCCCTTTCGCCAGCTCTTCGATCCTAATTTAGGGATCTCTGGTTTGGCGTTCCTTTTGTCTTGCGGTTTGTGGGCCATCGGCGTCTGGGGCGTGTTCGGTGGCGCGCTGACGCGGCGGGCAACCATGCAGCTTGGCCGCGAAGAGAACATCGGCGTCAAGGTCGCGCTGGGCTATGCGATCGCGAAGTGGCGAAGCTTCGTCGCCGCTCCACTCTTGCCATGGATCGGTGTGCTGATCTGCGCGGCGCCGATGTTCATCGTGGGGCTCTTGATGCGGACCGATTTCGGCGTTGCCGTGGCGGGCATGATTTGGCCGTTGATGCTCATCGGCGGACTCTGCATCGCCATGTTGTTGCTGGTGCTCCTGTTCGGATGGCCGCTGATGTGGCCCACGATCAGCACCGAGGGGAGCGACAGTTTCGACGCGCTGAGCCGTCCTTGGTCATACGTTTACCATCGGCCATTGCACTATTTGTTCTACGCTACGGTAGCCGTCGTACTGGGCTACCTGGGTTGGTTGTTCGTGGCCCATTTTGCTTTCTGGGTCGCGTACGTGCCCAAGTGGGTCGTTTCCTGGGGAGCCGGACAAGAGCAAGCGACGAGGATTTTTCCGGAGCTGTATCCGCCGGCAGTCGGCGAGGAGACACTTGCACCATGGGGCGCTGGGCCGATCGCCTTTTGGGGTGGTTGCGTGAGGCTGCTGGCGCTCGGCTTCGTTTACAGTTACTTTTGGACCGCTTCAACGGCAATCTATCTTCTCCTACGGCACGACGAGGACGGCACCGAAATCGACGACATCCATCTCGATGGCCAGCCGGCCCATGGATTGCCTGTGCTGGAAAAGGATTCGGCGGGTGTTCATATCGCGCCCAAGAACGAGGCGGCCGCGACGCCGGAAGCGACGGCCGCGCCAACGGGAGACACTTGATCCGTCTCAACCGCCGACGTGATTCGAAAGCAGTTCGTCGAGTCGCGAATGAAACTGGCCGCGCGTGATCACTTCGTCGCAACCCGCCTCGCGAGCGGCCGCTAAACACTGCTCGTTTACGTGGGGACCAAACGCAATCACGGTGTTGGGCGGCGGCGTCAACGCCCGCAATTTGGGCAGCAACACTCCAGGGTCGGCGGCGGGTGTCATGAGGTCGAGGATGATCAATTCGGCGCCAGCCCCCTTTTCGATGAGTGCCGCGACGTTCATCGCGGTCTCGACGCGCCGAGCGGTGCGGGCCGCCGCGCCGGCCACCTTCGATGAACAGGCCAGATCGGCAGTGAGCAATACGGCGGCCATGGTTTCACGCCCCCTCAGGACCGCGCACTCCGTCGCTCACTCGGATGACGTCGTCGGCAGGCAACACGAATATCTTACCATCGCCGATCGTTCCCTCAGGGCCGGTGCGGGCAACGCTGAGGATCGTGTCCATCGTGCGGTCGAGGAAGTCGTCGTTGACCAGGATTTCCAGCTCCACTTTCCTCAGCAGGTGGGTCTTATACTCGTGCCCACGGTACATCTCCGTGCGTCCGCGCTGCCGGGCATAGCCTTGTGCGTCGCAAACGGTCATCCGTGTGACGCCTATCTTCACCAGCGCCTCGCGAAGCGCCAACAGCTTGGTCGGCTGAACGACTGCCACGATCATTTTCACGCTTGGCAACTCCTCAGTCGTGCAAAGGGCCCCCGAGACTTACGATAGCACAAGCGCGATATGCTCGCCACCAGGACCGTCAAACGCCCCCCATTCTACCGGCCTTGCGAAATGAGGCGAAAAACAGCACCATTTTCGAGACGGGTAGGTACAATGCCGATGATGCCGTAGGACGAATTTAATTCCTTCATCGGCCGGATGGAGTAAATTCCGTCCTACAGAACACGGGTTTCCCCGCGATGACCGCCGACTCAGTTTATCGCCGCGTGGTCGCAGCTTACCCCGACGACTGCCAACCGCAGTCAGAACGCTATCTGGCGGGGGCCGGCGGCTTCAGTGGCGCGTGTTTCTGGCGACTGGAAACCGGACGCGGCCCGCTTTGCCTTCGCCGGTGGCCCCGCGAGCACCCGACTCGCGATCGGCTCGAATTCATCCAGGCCGTGCTCTGGCACGTCGTCCAGGAGGGTTTCGATCGGTTGCCGCTGCCACTGGAAACGCGCTCACATGCGGGCTATGTTTGCGAGGCCGGTACGCTTTGGGAATTGACGCCCTGGGTACGCGGCAAGGCCGACTACCACCAGGCGCCCAGCCGAACAAAGCTCGCCGCCGCAGTCACCGCCTTGGCGACGTTTCACCGCGCCGCAGCGTCGTTCCCGCTGCCCGATCGTGGACCGGCCCCTTCACCCGGTATCGTCGAACGCCTCGAGCGGCTGGATTCGTGGACGCCCGAGCGGTGTGAGCAGGTATCGGCAGCCCTTTCCACCGGCGGCTGGCCCGAACTGGCACGGCGCGCTCGCGCACTCTTGGAGCTCTACCCGATGGCGGCAGCCAAGGTGCGGCAGACATTGAATGAGGCGGCGCGGGTCGAAGCACCCCGTCTGCCGTGCATTCGCGATATCTGGCATGACCACGTCTTGTTCGTGGGCGACCAGGTCAGCGGTCTTATCGATTTCGGGGCCATGCGTCCGGAAAGTGTCGCCGCCGACCTGGCAAGGCTCGTGGGGAGCCTCGTCTGTGACGACGCGTCAGGATGGCAACACGCGCTTTCGGCGTACGAACGGATCAGGCCGCTCTCGCTGACTGAGGCGCTGCTCGTGACCGCGTTCGACCGCGCCAATGTATTGTTATCGGGTATGAATTGGCTCGAATGGATCTATCTCGATCGGCGGACATTTGACGACAGCAGTGCGGTCGAAGCACGGCTCGACGAGAACCTGGCAAGGTTGGCGAGATTGGTGGAGTTGCCCCACGACACCGCCTGACGTAAAATCAATGACCTACGGCATTACCCGTCAAAGGCTTACTGACGAAGGACGCAAACGGATGCGAAGCTTAGGAATGCGCTTTTGCACGGTGGCGATATGTGCTTGTTTGGCAGTGGGTAGTATCTCGCCACTCGGGGCACAAAAAGGGTTTTTGGAAGATCTCAAGCTTGATCCCGCGGCGACTGCCGGCACGGACGAGGAAGCGGTTACCGTCTCGGCCTCGTTTACGATCGATCCAGACGGCCAGAACGGCAAACTTTCGATCACCGCTGAGATGGGGACGGGCTATCATGTTTATTCGATCACCCAGCCCGAAGGCGGCCCGATTCGCACCAAGATCAAGCTCGAAGCGAATAACGGTTTCGACCTGATCGACGATTTTAAGCCCGTCGAGCCGCCGGCCGAGCACCTGGACAAGATTGCCTTTCCCGGGGTCGTGCTGGAAGAACACGAAGGCACGGTGATCTGGACGGCGGCGATCCGATTCGCCCGAGGTGTTGAGCCCGCCAATCTCGCGATTGCCGGCAAGCTCTATGCGCAGGCTTGCAACGCCGAGCATTGCAATCCGCCAACGGACTTTCCGTTTACGGCCAAATTGGCGACCGCGTTGCCATCGGTACGGAGGAATAACGCTTCAGCGAACGGGGAGCGTCAGCCCCTCAGTGAGAAGACTGTCGCGCTGCCATCCACTCGAACGCCACCGGTGAGCAAAGGCCTGGTGGCGGAAGACGTCGCCGGCTTCGGCGAATACACTGGCGACAAGCAAGTCATGTTCCGCGCCTACATTGAACCCAAGGTCGTCGAGCCAGGAGGAAAGACTCTGCTTGTCGTAACGGCCGAACCAAACCAGGACAGCTCCTGGCACATCTATGCCGCCGGCAACGAAGTTCCAAACACCGGCAACAAGCCGACCCTGATCGTCTTAACCGTGCCCTCAGGCCTCGTCCCCGGTGATCCGGTCGCCGACGTTGAAGCCGTAAAGGGTGCGGACGAGTCGTTAGGGTATTACGACGCGCCGGTGACATGGACCACGGAATTGGTCGTGCCCAAGGATGCCAAACCGGGCACCCTGACGGTGGTGGGGATCGTGGGATACCAGACGTGTACTGATAGCTCCTGCTTACAGCCGACAGCCGTGGGGTTCGAGGCTCACGTTTCCGTTGGTCGCGAGGCCATCGAAGGTCAGTCGCCTGTTACGTTCACTGGCAAGCGAAGTTACGACGATGCAAAGAAAGCGAAACCAGCGTCACGTGTTGGGGTCGACTTAAAGCAGATCAAGCGTCCCGCGGAGGATGCCGATCGCACGTCGCTAATGCAGATGATGCTGTTTGGATTCGCGGGCGGTCTAATATTGAACTTGATGCCTTGCGTTTTGCCGGTGATTGGCCTGAAAGTCCTTTCTTTCATCGAACAAGGCGGCCACGATCGGCGGCGTATTCTATTGCTCAACGTCTGGTACTCGCTCGGCATGCTTGCCGTGTTTATGGTGCTTGCGACCCTGCCGGTTGCTTTCAGGCTCTTGAGGAATGAAGATTTTGGATGGGGGCAGCAGTTTGCTTACGACGGCTTCAATATTACGCTCGCGGCCGTCGTCTTCGTGATGGCACTGAGTTTCCTGGGAATCTGGGAGATTCCGATTCCCGGTTTCGTGGGGGGCGGTAAAGTCGGCGAATTGGCAACCAAGGAAGGTTTTTCCGGAGCGTTCGCCAAAGGCGCGGTGACGACCGTCCTGGCGACTCCCTGTAGCGGGCCCTTTCTTGGCTCAGCGCTCGCTTTCGCATTCGCACAGCCGGCGCCGGTGACGTACACCATCTTTGGATGTATCGGTCTGGGGATGGCAAGTCCGTACTTGCTAATCGGCGCCTTCCCGAGTCTCGTCGGCTGGCTGCCCAAGCCCGGCGCGTGGATGGATACGTTCAAGCAAATGATGGGCTTCGTGCTTTTGGCAACGGTCGTTTATATCCTGACCTTCGTTCGTTCGGAATCCTGTGTGCCGGCATTGTCACTGCTGATGGGATTGTGGGCCGCCTGCTGGTGGATTGGACGCACGCCCCTGTATGCCGAGCTTCCCAAGAAGCTTCGAGCTTGGGCCGGCGCATCATTCTTTGCCGTGTTGGTGGGCCTGTTCTCGTTCCAGTGGCTTGGTCCGGTCATGCACGGCCGCGTGCAGCGAATGATTGACGAACAGATCGCTAGGCGGCTCGACGGTACCGGAACGGACCAGGCGCCGATCAAGGATGAAAATGAGCTTCCTTGGCAACAATTCTCTATGGCTGCGCTCGAGCGGTTTACAGCAGAAGGCAAAACCGTGTTGATCGACTTTACGGCCGACTGGTGCTTGACGTGCAAGACGCTGGAGAGCACCGTATTGAACACAGCCCGGACACGAGAGTATGTTCAGGAAAATGATATCGTGACCATGGTCGGTGACGTAACACACTTTCCACCTGAGACCAGCGAACTGCTTGAAACACTGAGCGGTGGACGACAAGTACCGGTGCTCGCCATATTTCCGGGCACCCGCCCCAACGAGCCCATCGTGCTTAGAGACGCATATACTCCCGGTCTTTTGTTTGAGAAACTAAAGGAAGCCGGACCCTCGAAGGGCGCACCTGGCAATGGAGCGACGGCCATGAAGACCTCGCCATGATGCTTCCACGCCGCAGCTTCCTCGCCCAAACCGTCGCGGCAGCCGGTACCGCGGCCATGGTGATCAACACGCAGGCCGAAGAATCGCCGGCCCTTCGCGAGCCGGAGCCACGCAACCGGATCGCCGTTTCGACGTATTCTTTCTGGCACTTCCGCGACGCAAAGACACCGATCGAAACGTGCATCGACAAGGCCGCCGCGATGGGCTTCGACGGCGTCGAAATCCTCCACGTGCAGATGGGCGACGATGAAAGCAACGGGCGGTTGCAGCGACTCAAACGGCGAGCGTTCGCGCTGGGGCTCGACCTGTGTGGCTTCTCCACGCACCAGAGCTTCGTTTTCCCCGATGCTGAGCGCCGACAGGAAAACGTCTACAAGACTTTGCAGTGCATCGAACTGGCCTACCGGCTGGGCATACCCACGATCCGCGTCAACACGGGGCGTTGGGGCACCAGCAAAAACTTCGACGAACTGATGGCCAACCGCGGCATCGAACCCCGCTTGCCAGGCTACAGTGACGACGACGCTTTCGGTTGGGTGATCGGCGCATTCGAAAAATGCCTCCCTAGGGCCGAGGAATGCGGCGTGATCCTGGGGCTGGAAAACCACTGGGGACTCGGACTCACGCCCGAGGGTGTGTTGCGGGTCGTCGAGGCGCTCGATTCACCCTGGTTGCAAGTCACGCTCGACACAGGCAATTTCCTGGAAGACCCCTACGACCGGCTCGAGCAGCTTGCGCCACGGGCCGTTTTGGTGCAGGCCAAGACGTACTATGGCGGCGGCGAGTGGTACACGCTCGATCTCGATTATCCGCGCATCGCCGCAATGCTCCGCAAGCACCAGTATCGCGGTTACATATCGCTGGAGTTCGAAGGAAAGGAAGACCCCGACACCGCCGTGCCCAAGAGCCTCGCCATGCTGCGCGAGGCGTTTGGAGGGTGAATTTCACCCGATCCGCTTCTCGATTCCTTGCAACACTTCGTCGTCGCTTGAATAGCTCGAAGGGAGGAAGGCGCGCAGCGGGATCGGAACCCCGTCCATGCGGTAAGCCGTGCCGGGCCGGTGGACACCATAGACCGCTGTGGTAAAGCGGACTGTCGGCGGAAGAAGGGAATCGACTGTGGGATAGTCCAACACAATGGTGGGAATCCGACGCAAGTGGTCTTTGGCCGCTTCCGAAAAACGGGCCACTCCTTCGCTGCCCACGAGCAAGCAGGCATCGACGTCGCGCCGCAGGAGCATATCCTGGGCGGAAAACTCGCCCGGATTGTAACGCGGGTATCCCCGTGAAAAACTCACGCTGAAGGGGTAGCCGGTCTGCCAGGTCAGAATCGTGTCGGCTCCGGTCACATCGCCGGGAACCCGCATTCTGCGAGCGCTGAAACGAGTGTGTTCATTCAGGTCGCGAACCAGCAACAGCAGCGCCTCGACATTGTGTTGTCCCAAGCTGGTCATGCTCAAGCCAAGTCCGAAGAAGATGATACCATAGCGGCACGCTTTCATTCGCGCTGCCAGGTCTTCCAGCATCGGCAAGGGCGCGCCGGTCGTGGCGGTTGCCTCCACATGCGCGCCTCGCACCAGACTGCGCAGAGTGGTCAAGGCTTCGAAGTCCCTGCCCGGCTCCATCTGCAAGAACACATCAGCCGCCTCGGTGGTTGCCGTCGGTTTCACGTCGACGACGATCAGAGTGCGATCGGCACGGCCGCCAGGGATGAATCGGCCCTGGGGCTGTACGGAGTAGCGCTCAAAATGGCGAGGGTGGCTCTCGAGGGGATTCGACCCCCAAAAGATCACCAGGTCGGCCCGGTTCCTGACCTCGCCCAGGGTGCAGGTCGATTCCCCGACCACTTGAATCGCCATCACCGAGGTGGCATGGCATAGCGAGGCGTTGGTGTCGATGGTGGCCCCGATTCGTTCCGCCAGTGAAACAGCGGCACGCTGACCTTCGGTGCTGCTGCGGGACATGCCGTAGATCAGGGGAGATGACGACGCCTTGAGAATGTCCGCCGCCCGGACAAGGGCGGCTTCCAGCGACGCTGGCCGGCCTTCGATCTGCGCGACTGGGGGCCGGCGGCTGTCTTGACCGAGTAACCAGGGCTCGGCCAGGCGGCATGCGCCTTGGGCCTGGGTGATACGCCCGCGGTCCACCGTCACATGGAGGTCGTCGCAGACACAGCCGCAAACGGTGCAACTGATGTTCTCGAAAATTTCCAGAAGTCGTCTCCCTACGCCAAGTTCGTCTTCAAGACATTCCCCGAGATGTCAGTGAGGCGGAAGTCGCGGCCGGCGTAACGGTAGGTGAGCCTTTCGTGATCGATGCCCATCAGGTGCAAGATCGTGGCGTGGTAGTCATGAACGTGGCACGGATCGTCCGCGACCAGAATTCCGTACTCGTCGGTCTGGCCATAAGCAGTGCCCCCCTTGACCCCCGCCCCGGCCAAAAGAGAAGTGAACGCGCGGTGCCAATGGTTTCGCCCTTTGCCGTTGTCGGACCAGGGGGTGCGGCCGAACTCGGTGCAAATCGCCACCAAGGTTTGATCGAAGAGCCCGCGCTGCCGCAGATCGCAAATCAGCGCGGCCAAAGGCTGATCGACGCGGGCGGCCTTGGCGCGGTGCTGCTGCATGTCGCCGTGGGCGTCCCAGTTGTCCTGCGAACCTGTGTCGATCAGTTCGACGACGCGCACCCCCCGTTCAATCAACCGGCGTGCGAGCAAGCACTGCGCGGCAAAAGAAACTTTGTCACCTTGAGGCGCACCGTACGCCGCCAGTGTGGCCGCTGACTCGCGCCCCAGATCGATGGCTTCCGGCGCTTCGTGCACCATGCCTCGGGCCACGTCGAAACTGTGCATTCGCGCACGCAGGTTCAAATCGCCCGGCCGAGCCACGGAGTGCAGCTCGTTGGCGTCGCGAAGCATGATGCGTTCGAGTTCGGCCAAGGTCGTGTTGCGCGCCGGCGAGCGTAGGTTGGCAATCGGCTCGTTGCCCGGCACGATTCGCACGCCTTGATGAAAGGGGGGCAAGAAGTTGTTGTCCCACACCTGGGCGCCGGCGTAGGGCGTGTGTTCCGCCAGAACGACGTAGGGGGGGAGATTCCGGTTGAATGTCCCCAGCCCGTAGCTCAACCAGGCGCCAATGCTTGGCAGCGGCACCGTCGCCGAGCCGGTGTGCATCGCCAGCGTGGCCTGGAAGTGCTCGACGATGTCGGTATGCAGCGACCGGATCACGCACAGTTCGTCGGCCACCGTGCCCAGGTTCGGGAAGAGCTCGCTGATCGGCAGTCCGCTTTGTCCGCGATTCGAGAACGCAAAAGGTGAGCCCAAGAGCGGCTGTGTCGTCACGTCACGGAGGCTCTGGGCAGTTACGGTCTTGCCACTGTCGGCGACCAGCTTGGGTTTGGGATCGAACGTGTCGACGTGTGAAAAGCCGCCCGTCAGGAAGACGAACACCAGGTGCTTGGCCTTGGCTTCGAAATGGCCCGGCTTGGGTGACAGCGGCCCACCGTAGTTTGCATCCGCAGCCCGAACGAGCGAGGGGTGCAAACCCCAGTTCGCCGTGAGGCTCGCTGTCGAGCAGGCGGTGAGAAACTCGCGGCGGGTTGGGCGGAGGTTGTGCACAGAACTCTCGTAGCTGGATTCAAAAGAATTCAGGGGGCGTCGCGAGACGAAGTGAAATTCCGGCGAATTGGCCTACACCATCGTACTCGAATTTGCGGTGAATGAGCAACCACATGCCATTCAAGGACGCGATTGCATCGTCGATGTTGGCGAAGTACCGGATGAACTGCCTGTCCTGACTGGTCAGGTACCTTTGGAACTCCTTGATTGGGTCGTTGACTCGAAGGTTCAAAAACTGATCGGCAACCCGGAACGGGGTGGCGAACGCATGCTCGACGTCTTTTGACTGGGATCACGATCATTCAATCGACGTACACGAACTCGTTGGCCGTAAGCAACACCCGCGCATAGCTCGTCAAAGCTTCGAGCTGCGCCTCGGCCGCGGTCACGCCCGAATGGACCAGCTCCTGCTGGTAGGCCTCGATGTACTCGGCGCCGCGCTCGTTTTCCTCCGGCCGCGACGGCCGTGCATAGGCAAGCTGGTGAGCCAGGTTGATACGACCCCGCAGATCCAAGCCGAAATCGGACAATCGCTTTGCAAACGCCGCGGCCTGCTCGGTGACGAAAGGGTTATTCATCGAGTAGAGGGCTTGCAGCGGCACGGTGGCGCTGGTTCGCACGTCGGTCGATACGTTCGGATCGGGACCATCAAACAACGCCAGGTACGGGTGTCGCTGGATGCGCTGAGTCATCAGGTACACACTGCGATAGTTCGACGGATAGACCGCCTTGAACGGGTTGTGCTGCGTCCAGCTCCATGCGGCAATGGGCGGGAAGGGGTGCTCGCCGGGCCGCGAGAGATCGAGACGACCGGCGACTGACAGCAACGCGTCGCGGATCGCCTCGGCGTCGAGCCGCCGGCGGTCGAATCTGGCGTGCCAGCGGTTCGACGGGTCGTGAGTGGCCGTGGCCGCGTCAACCGAACTGGCCTGTTGATATGTGTTCGACATCAGGATCAGCCGATGGATTGCCTTGACCGACCAGCCTCGCTCGACGAATTGCCGTGCGAGCCAGTCGAGTAACTCAGGGTGCGTCGGAGGCTCGCCGCTGGTGCCGAAATTCGAGGGGGTCGCCACGAGCCCGCGGCCAAAATGGTGCTGCCAGGCGCGGTTGACCATCACACGCGCCGTGAGCGGATGATCGTGGCGCGTGAGCCATTCGGCGAAAGGCAATCGGCCGCTTGCGCCCGCGGGGATGGCCAACGGCTCGTTACCAGCCAGGAAGCGCGGCAGGCAGCGGGGCACGGCGTCGCCGAGTTGGTCGGGCTCGCCCGCCATATGCACGCGCGTTTCGACCACGGCCGCGTAAGCCCCGGGAAGGTCGTCGGGCAAGCCCGGCTTCTTGAGGTTCCGTAACTGGTCGCACAGCTCGGCCAGCCTTGCCTTCGCCTGGTCGTCGGTGGCCGCTTCAAGCTGCTTGATCTCGGCCTCCAGTTCGACAATCCGCTTTTGATAGACCGCCAACTTAATGGCGGCCTCGTCGGCCGGCGCCAGCGGCACGAACTTCATCCTGTCGAACTTCTTCGACTGCACCTCTTCCGAGCCGGCCCAAGGGAACTGCGTGCTGGCGAAGATACCATAGAGTCCGTAGTAGTCTTCGGCCGTGACAGGCTCGAATTTGTGGTCATGGCAGCGGGCACAGCGGAGCGAAAGCCCCATGAAGGCTCTACCGGTCGTGTCGATCGCGTCTTCGAGCGTCAGGTGCCATAGTTCGTAAGGACCGGTTCCGTAGCGCCGCGAGACTGCCAGGAAGCCGGTGGCCGCCACCTTCTCAGCGTAGGAGGCGCGATCGGGCTGCGCGGTATTCTCGGCGGCGGGCTGCGCGGTATTCTCGGCGGCGGGTTGCGCGCTATTTTCGGCGGCGGGCTGCGCGCTATTTTCGGCGGCGGGCTGCGCTTGCCTGGCCAGAATATCTCCGGCCAACTGCTCGCGCACGAACTGGTCGAACGGTTTGTCGGCGTTGAAGGCATCAATGATATAGTCGCGGTACAGCCTGGCTTCGGGCACCGGGTAATCGGCGTTGTCGCCCGCCGTGTCGGCGTAACGGTCAACATCCATCCAATGCCGACCCCAGCGCTGGCCGCAAAGCGGCGAGGCCAGGAGCCCCTCGACGACCTTCATCCATGCGTCGGGTGAAGGGTCGGCCACAAAGTCCTCGACGTCCTCGGGCTCGGGCCGCAAGCCGATGAGATCGAAAAAGACACGCCGCAGCAGTGCAGGCCGGTCAGCGGCCTTAACGGGTTTGAGGCCTTGCTCCGCCAGTTTCGCTTGGATGAAGCGATCAATCGGCCCAGCCGACCAGCCGCTGGGATCGTCGGGCACAGCCACCGGCCGAACCGGCTCGAATGCCCAGTGCGTTGTAGCTTGGAATTCGTTCCGAGCTGCCTGTGCATCGACATCAACAGGCAGCTCCTGGGCCCAGGTCTCCGAGGCGGCAAAGAGGATCAAGAATGGGACGGCGAACGATCGCACGGTCGATGCCTTGAGTAATCTGGCGGGCAAGCATGCATTATATACTTCATGCAGCCGAGAATGAGAGGTTTTGTCATGAGAAAAGAGGTGGCGGGTGACAGAGCCAAAGTGATGCCCCAGCTAGATAGCGACCGGGGCATCGTTTAGGCTCTGCCCCGGTGCCCCTGCTCATGGTTACCAACGGCGCGTGACGCCGTAGGGGTCGAGTTGAGCATCGATGCACAACAGCGGCATACCTTCGAGAAGAGACTGGGCAACCAGTAGGCAGCAGGTTGAATCCGTTTCGAGGTAGTTCCCGACCCAGCAAAACACCGCTGGGTTTGGTCAGGCCGAGTCTTTTGCGGGACGCCTTGATGGCGATTTCCCAACTCGAGGCCACACTCACGAATTTGTGGTTGGCCGGATCGAGAATCAGTGATTTGGCGGCTGCGCTGAGGCTCGGATCGTCCCGCAAGAACCGAAGGAGCGTGTGCGTATCGAGCAACAGGCCGGCAGAACAGGACATCACTTCCAAAGGTTCCGATCCAGCATCCGGTAATTGATCGCCTCGCTGATGTGGACCGCGCGGATCGCCTCGCTCGAGTCGAGGTCGGCGATGGTCCGGGCGACACGCAATACCTTGTCGTGGGCGCGGGCTGAGAGCCCCAACTCGTTGACGCTGGCCTTCAGGAGGTTCATGCAATCGTCATCGAGCTTGCAGTGCTGGCGAATCTGCCGCGTGGTCATCTTGGCGTTCAGCCGCGTACGCGTGGTGGCGAACCGCGCGGCCTGCACCGCGCGGGCCGCGATGACTTGTTCGCGCATCTGGGCGCTTGTCGTGCCTGCCACGCCGCCGGCCAGCTCGCGGAAGGGCACGGCGGGCACCTCGATGTGAATGTCGATCCGGTCGAGCAATGGCCCGCTGATCTTGGCCATGTAACGTTCGATTTGCGGCAGCGAGCAATGGCAATCGCGGCGGGGGTCGTTGCGGTACCCGCAGGGACACGGGTTCAAGGCAGCGATCAGGATGAAGTTCGAAGGAAACGTCGTGCTGGCCAACGCCCGGCTGATCGTTACTGTGCCGTCCTCCAACGGCTGGCGCAGCACCTCGAGCGTGCGGCGGTTGAACTCGGGCAGTTCGTCGAGGAACAAGACACCGTTGTGCGAGAGACTGATCTCTCCCGGCGTGGGCGTCGAGCCGCCGCCGACCAGGCCCGCGTCGCTGATCGTGTGGTGTGGCGATCGGTAGGGGCGCGTCGCTAACAGGGGCTGGCCCGCCGGCAAGAGGCCCATGGCGCTATAAACGCGGCTGGTTTCAATGGATTCCTGCGCAGTCAAGTCGGGCAGGATCGTCGGCAGCCGCTTGGCGAGCATCGTCTTACCGGACCCGGGCGGACCGAGCATCAACAAATTGTGTGCCCCCGCGGCGGCGATCGTGATCGCCCGTTTGGTCATCTCCTGACCTCGGACGTCGGAAAAATCGACGTCGTAATGGGCCAGGGCGTGGAACCATTCGTCCAGCCGGGGTGGAGTCGGCTCGATGTCGATCTGGCCGGTCAGAAAGGCCGCGGCTTGGGCCAGGCTCGAGACGGCAATCACTTCGACCCCCTCGACCACGGCCGCTTCAGCGGCGCTTTCGGCGGGGACCAACAGTCCTTTCATCCCGGCCCCATTCGCTGCGGCGATCGCCATCGAGAGCGCGCCCTTGGTCGGCCGCGTGCTGCCGTCGAGCGCCAGCTCGCCCACGACAGCGTAGCGCTCGAAGCGATCGGAGGCCAATTGGCCACTGCCGGCCAAAATGCCAAGCGTGATCGGCAGGTCGAACGAGGCGGCCTGCTTGGGCAGGTCGGCAGGTGCCAGGTTGATCACCACCCGGTTGCCAGGCCTGCGGAAGCCGGAGTTGACCAATGCCCGTTCGATGCGGTGAGTACACTCTTTGACGGCTGCCTCGGGAAGACCGACGAGCACGGTTTTGGGGAGCGAACTGTCGGAGACGTCGACCTCGACCTCGACGGGCAGGGCTTCGATTCCCAGCAAGGAGAAAGTCCGCAGTTTCGCCAGCATCGGCTGCCCCAGGGGCGAGATTGAGGTCGGAGGTCGAAAGTCGGCCGAGTCCGTATTGTGAGGGGCGGCGGAGTGAAGTGCAAGCGATTCGGTCTACGCCAAAATCCCCCGCACGACCTCGCCGTAGACATCGGTCAGCCGATAGTCGCGGCCGGCGAAGTGGTACGTCAACCGTTCGTGGTCGAGCCCCAAAAGGTGCAGGATCGTGGCATGCAGGTCGTGGACATGCACTCGATTCTCAATGGCGTCCCAGCCGAATTCGTCGGTGGCGCCGTAGGTCAGGCCACCGCGGATGCCGCCGCCCGCCATCCACATCGTGAAGCCGAACGGATGATGGTCGCGGCCGTCGATTTCGCCCTGGCGCGCCGGAGTGCGGCCAAATTCACCGCCCCAGATGACCAGCGTTTCGTTCAACAGGCCGTGAGCCTTCAAATCGCGCAAAAGCCCCGCGATCGGAAGATCGGTGGCTTTCGCATTCTGTTCGTGACCGGCCTTGAGGCCGCTGTGCTGGTCCCAGGGCTGGAACCCGCCCGTCGTGTGGTACAACTGGACGAACCGCACTCCGCGCTCGACGAGCCGCCGCGCCAGCAGGCATTGCCGGCCGAAGACCTCGGTCGCCGGTTGGTCCAGTCCGTAAAGCCGCGCCGTCGCCGCCGTTTCGGCCGACAGATCGAAGGCCTCGGGCGCCTCGCTCTGCATCCGGTATGCCAACTCAAACGACTCGATCCGGGCACTCAAACGGCTATCGTCGCTTCGTCCCGCACGATGCAGCTCATTCAGCCGTGCCAGCGAGTCCAACTCACGACGCTGCTGATCCAAACCCACCCGTGGGTTCTTTAGGTTCTTCAGCGGGTGATTGATGTCCGAGACGAACGTTCCCTGGTACGCGGCCGGCAGGAAACTCGCGCCGTATTGGCGCGCGCCCTCGATCAGCGGGCCCGGGCCGATTGCCATAAAGCCCGGCAGGTTCTGGTTCTCGGTCCCCAACCCGTAAGTCACCCAGGCGCCCAGGCTGGGCCGTGAAAAAACCCGCTCCCCCGTGTTCATCAGCAAGCAGCCGCCAGGGTGATTCGGGTCGTCGGTGACCATCGAGCGGATCACGCAGATGTCGTCGATCGAGTGCGCCGTCTGCGGAAACAACTCGCTGACCTCGATTCCCGACTCGCCATACTTTTGAAACTTCCAGGGCGATCCCAGCAAGGTCCGTTTTTGGCCAAGGTACAGCTTGGGTGAATCCTTGCCGTCGTCCTGGGTCAAGCGCGGCTTGGGATCGAAGGTGTCAACTTGCGATGGACCGCCGGGCATAAAGAGGAAGATTACCCGCGTGGCCCGCGCAACCAGGTGCGGCTGTTTACCTGCGAGCGAGGCCGGCGGTGCGTCACTCGACGTCCCAGCGGCACCTACACTGGATTCGTCATTCAACAGGGCCGCCAGGGCCAGCGCGCCAAAGCCACCACCGGCTCGCCGCAGCGCCTGACGGCGGTTGATTTCAGTCGACATAGACAAGCTCGTTCGTGCAAAGGACGACATGGCAATACCGCGTCCAGGCCTCCGGCGCGGCGGGGTTACCCACCAGTTGCAAGCCGATCGCAACTTCCTCCGGTGTCGGCGGACGACCCACGGCGATCTGATAGAGCCGATCGATCCGTGCCGTGTCGTTGTGGGCGCGGTCGTTGAGGGCGGCATCGCCGTCGGCGGGCAATTCACGGGCCAATCTCGCGGCAAGTGCCTCCGCCAGCTCAATCACCAACGGATCGTTCAGCAAAAACAGGGCCTGCGGGGCGACGGTCGAAACATTGCGGCGCTCGACGACGGCGCTGCAATCAGGCGCATCGAACAACGGACCAAACTCGGCGGCTTTGGCCCCGGTACGCACCGACATCAAGTACAGGCTTCTCCGTGGAACCGCCATATTCAGAAATCCCGGTCCTCCTGGGGTCGCATCAAGACGGCCGGCCAGCGAGAGCAGGCTGTCGCGAATCGCCTCCGACTCCAAACGCCGCCGGTTCATACGTGTGAGTAAACGGTTCTCAGGATCCGCGGCCTCGATGGCTTCCGACGCCCGAGTGCTCTGCTGATAGACTTTCGACGACATGATGAGTCGATGCATTGCCTTAACCGACCAGTCCGAAGCGACAAACCGCGAGGCAAGATAATCGAGCAATTCAGGATGGCTGGGGGATTCGCCCATGAAGCCGAAATTCGTCGATGTCCGGACCAACCCTTCGCCGAAGTGGTGCTGCCAGATGCGGTTGACCATCACACGCGCGGTCAACGGATGGTCTGGCCGGCACAGCCACATGGCCAGTTCGCGCCGCCCGCTCCCCTTGCGAATCGGTGGTTGGTGCTCGCCGGCCAGAACAAGCGGAAAACCCCGCGGAACGGTCGGGCCGAGGTTCGCCGGATTGCCGCGCATGTAAACCTGGGCGTCGTGGAATCCCTCGTGCTTCGTTCCCGCGGGGCCTCCGTCTTGAACTACGACGGCCATAGGAACTTCCATCGCCGGTTTCCGCTTGAGCGCTTCCAATTCGGCCTGCATTGCCGCCAGTTGAGACCGCACTTCTTCGGGCAATCGCCGAGCCCTTTCCGCCTCGCTCGTCCAGAAAGGCCCGCGCGGCGACGATAGCTCGTCGTACAAGTCGGCCACCTGATCGACTGTGGCGTCTTCCGTCCGGGGCGGGCCGAACCACCGCGCTTGAAGCTCCGCTTCGATTCGGCCGCGCGCCGCGTCATCGAGCTGTGCCGAGTAGACCCGCAACTCAGCCAGGTCGCCGCAGAACCTGCCAGCCGCGCCTGAGCCCGGCCCACCGATTCTCAAGGCGGCGATGCCGGGATCGGACGAGACCGCGTCGATCGCCCGATTGGTGCCGAGAGCCGCGCCGTCTCGGTGCAGCGTCACACCGATGGGCCCCCAGGTAAGGCTGAGTAGTTGGAAGTCGGGGGTGGCGGCCGCAGGGGCCACTACGTCTCCATTGGCGCCATTGCGGCGCACAACGGCGTGTACGGCGCCTTTCGGGTCGGCAATCAATCCCACTCCATGCTGCCCCACGGACGAATCTTCCCAGCCAACGAGGCGCTGGCCGGATACGTTCGCTTCGCTGGGCCGAAACACGACAAACAAACTGCCGATCGGCGGCGCGCTACGTGGCGCCTGCAGTAGCTCCTGGCCCTGAAAACGCACCACCGGCCGTATATGCCCGTGGATCATGGCCGACGCGAACAGTGGGGTTTGAGCATCCTCGACCGGCGCAGCGTCTTCGACGATGCCGGCGCGGTCCGGCCAAAACGTGACCTGCCCGGCGTCGTTCGTAATCATCCGGCGGTCGTCCGCGCGAAAGATGAGAAGTGCACTATCGGTCAGCGCATGGTTGGCGGGATCATTCGCCACGGCCGCTTGTCGTAGCGCCAGAGTACCCGAAAGGCTCTGTCCGAGTTCCTGTCCAAGCCGCTCGCTGGAAGTCCGGTCGGTCGCGGCCAGTTGCGGTAAAAGGAGCGGATGGGGATGGTCCTTGAGGTACCCCAGCCATCGCGTTAGAGTTGGGGCGTCGAGTTGGCGAGTGGCCGCGAATTCGGCCAACGCCCGCAGGTCGTCGCCCGAGGGTGAATGGACGTATTCCCAGGCCGCCAAAAGATAGCGAGGTGTCTCGTCGGGTATTCGTCGCTCCAATGACGCCAGGAACTCGCGTTCGGTTCGGACCGTCAGGGCTTGTATCGCTTGCGGCAACTCGGCCAATCGCTGCTTGTCCCGCGCGGCCTGCTCTTCAATGGCTTTCAGTTCGCTCGGCGACAAGAGCGGCATTCGCACCAAGGGCGTGTTGCCGGCCACCGGGCCGGGAACCAGCCGCGTGCTGAAGAAGATCCCGGCCAAGGCGTAGTAGTCCTCGGTGGAGATGGGGTCGAACTTGTGGTCATGGCAGCGGGCGCACCCCAGCGTCAGGCCCATCAGCGCGCGGCCCACCACGTCGATCTGGTCGTTGACGTAGTCGGCAATCATGAGATCCTTGTCGACGTCGCCGGGAACGAAGTCGGCGATCGCCAAAAAGCCCGTCGCGACAAGCGCCTCGTTGTCGATCTTGGCCGGGTCCGACGGCTGGAGCAGGTCGCCAGCGAGTTGCCGTGTGATGAACGCGTCATACGGCAGATCGCGATTGAAGGAGTTGACCACCCAATCGCGATACCGCCAGGCCTCGCGGAAATCGCTTTCGACGGGCAACTGAATCAGATCGCGTGCATCCGCGTAGCGCACCACGTCGAGCCAGTGCCTTCCCCATCGTTCGCCATAATGGGGCGACGCCAACAACCGATCGACGACCTTGGCGAAGGCGGCGGGCGATTCGTCGGCCAGAAAGGCCTCGATCTCATCGGGGGAAGGCGGGAGCCCCGTCAAATCAAATGTCGCGCGGCGAAGCAGGGTCCGCTTGTCGGCAGGTTCGCACGGCGTGAGCCCTCGCTCTTCGAGCCGGGCCAGAATGAAGCGATCGATCGGGCTTTGCGGCCAGTTTGCGGCACGGACCGCGGGCGGCATAACGTCGCGGACGGGCTGAAACGACCAGAAGCCGCGCTCATCGTCAGTGAACTCGGCGACCCGCCGGGCGACACCGGTTGCTGGGTCGGACTCCAACGGCGGCTCTGCCCAGACCGGCAGCGAAATACCGAGCAGCAAAAAGCCGATGACCACTTTGCAGCCGTTCACGTCGTTGTCTCGGCCTGTGGCGGGTTAAAGGAGGGGAACGTTAGTTTAACACGGTCAATGATCCACGCCAAGTTTTGCCTCCAGCCAGTGTCAGCAACCACGGCTTGCTCCTTGAAGGTTCGCTTCCGACTTCCTTCTTTCGACTCATCCTTCCCGCTGCATTCTGCACATTACCCCGCCGGACGCTCGTACTTCTTGTCCTCAGGCGTGGCTTCCAGCAGCAATTCGATCAGCCGGTCGCAGCCGACGCCAGCGGCCTGGGCGGGATAGTTGCCCGCGATACGGTGACGTAAAGCGGGCTTCACGACGGCTTGCACATCGGCGATCGAGGCGTGGTATCGTCCGTAGAGGATCGCCCTCGCCTTGGCGCATGAAACCAGCGCCAACAGACCGCGCGGTCCCGATCCCCAACTCACCCACTTGTTGATAAACTCCGGCGCCTCGGGCGTACCGGGGCGCGAAGCGCGAACCAGGGCCCAGGCGTAGCCCAGCACCTGGTCGCTCACCGGAACGCGGCCAACGAGTTGCTGGAACTCGATGATCTCGCGCGCCGAAATGACGGGCTCGATCTTGCCCGGCGTGCCCGAGGTCATTCTCCGGGCAAGTTCCCATTCATGGGCCGCCGTTGGGTAGCCGAGGCGGATGAAAAGCAGGAAGCGGTCGAGCTGTGCCTCAGGCAAGGGGTAGGTTCCTTCTTGCTCCAACGGGTTCTGCGTGGCAAGCACGAAGAACGGATCGGCCAGTGGGTGGGCCTGGCCGCCGGCGGTGATTTGCCGCTCTTGCATCGCCTCGAGCATGGCGGCCTGGGTCTTGGGCGGGGTGCGATTGATTTCGTCGGCCAGGATCAGGTTGGCGAAAAGCGGTCCGGCAAGGAACTTGTACTCCCGAGCACCCGTGCGTAGGTTCTCCTGGATTACGTCGGTGCCGGTCACATCGCTGGGCATCAGGTCGGGCGTGAATTGAATTCGCTTGAAGCTCAAGTCCAATGCCTGCGCCAACGAGCTGACCAAAAGCGTCTTGGCGAGGCCCGGCACGCCTTCGAGCAGGGCGTGGCCGCGGGCGAACATGGCGACCAGTGTCTGCTCGATCACTTCATCCTGGCCCACGATCACCTTGGCCAATTCGTCGCGCAGGCGGTTGTAGAGGCGTTCGGCGCGCTGCACGGCGCCCACGTCGTCGGAAGCGGCCAACTCAGTGGTATCCAGTGACATCACTCAAGTCCCTCGAAGTACCGTCGCAGCCGTTCTTCGTAACCGTGCGGGGAAGGCCGTTGCGCTTGCGCGCGGATCGCATTGCGAACTTCGGCAGGCAGTTTGGCGAACCAAGGTTCGCTTGAAAAGTCGCGTCGGCGGCCGGATGAAGGTATGGGGCCGCCTTGTGCCGGTCGCTCTGTTTTGTTGTCCTCCGGTATCGCGTCCTGCGGCTTGCTCGATGACCCATCGACTGAGCCCAGTGCGGCGACAATCTGCGTTAACTCGTCGGCCAATTGATAGTAATCCGCCGGGTGCTTGGCGACGTTTTCGAGCTGGGCCGCCGTGACCAGCAGCTCGTCGATCTTCGCCAGGTTCGACAATACTTTGTCTTGTTCCGCCAGGGCGTCGTCACCGGCCAATTCGAAGAGTTGACCGCTGGCAGCAAAGGCAGCGTCCTTGGCCTGCTTCAAGAACTCCTCGGCCGACGGAGTATGACGCAACGGGCGCTCCAACTCGATCAACGATTGGTGGATACCGGCCTGTCGCTTGACCAGCACATCGGCCGAAGTGTCGTTCAATTCTCCGTCGGCCGTTTCGGTGCGGAGTTTCATTTGCCGCGTGGCGATTTCGCGAACCCGTTCCAAGGTCGTTTCACGGTCTGCTTCAAAGAGGCCCTCCGCCGCCTTGACTCTTTGCAGCAGCGACTTCAGTCGGCGCCGACCGGCCTGCCGCCCTGCGGCTTCCTCGTCCGATTCCGACGATTCGGGCGAGCTGTCCATTTCGTCAATCAGCCGTTGGATGTGCGCGGCCAGGGCGGCGATCTTCAACCGGCGTTCGAGCCCGTGCCGCTCCAGCGCAAGCTTGACCACAGTTTGCCGGACCAGGCGCCGCGCCTCGGCGTTTGCCTGCTCGCGCTCAGCCGGAGCGGCCTTTCTCGCGGTGAACAGCGTTTCGACCGATTCACGCATCTCAGCCTCGATCAGGCCGTCGATGTTGTCTCGCATTACAGATAAGCCACGATAGAGGGGCAACGATTCGAGGCCGTTTTCTTGGAGCTGACGCAACTGGACGTCGAGGACCGCAATCACCAGCTCGCGTGTCGTCTGGAGTGCATGCTCTCGGGCGGCCGGCACGTCGGCTCCAAGACGTTCGGCGCGCGCGGTCAACGCGAGAAGGCAGAGCGCAGGGACGATCGCGACGGCGCGAACACCAAGGGTAGCGAAATTTGTGATCCGCCTCATGGCGGCCCCTCCGCGCCGAGTTGTTGCTCGATGATCCGTTCAAAATCTCCCATCGAGTGGTCGCCTGTCGAAGGGTTGCCACTTGAACCGCTGCCTGTCGAGCGTTCGCCGCCTTCGGTCATCGCGGCTAGCACGCCGCGGGCGTCCGTTACCCGCAGCAAGAGCGGCTCGCTGGAGGCGCGTCTTCCCTCGCCCGGAGTGCGAAAGTCGGTGGCTTCGAACGTGATTCGCAACTGGTCTCCCTTGACGAGCTTCAACGCCTCCAACTCAAGTGTCAGCGTACCCTGGATCGCCTTGGCGTGCGACGGCACGAGAGGGATTTCAAGCAATTCCTCGCCCGCTGGTTCTTCCGGGCGCAGGAGCTCGCGCCGCATCCAAAGGCCGGCCAGTCCATAGTCGTCACGTGCCGAGTAGTGAATCGTGGGCCTGGCCGTCGGCAACAGATCTTGAGTGACCGCGGTGGCGGTCACGTGAGGTGGATGATCGAGCGAAAGTCCGATCATTCCCGACAACGGTTCGGGCAATTCCAGTCCGTCGACGTCGGTTGCGCGGACGGCAAACGGCAACGTTTCGGTCACGCGCTCAAGTGGTGTGCCGACGACGCTCAGCCTCCAGCGGCGTCGCGAACCGTCGGCCGGCCGGAGCTTGAAAGTCCGCTGTCCGAGTTGTAACGTCGCCTTTTGCAATGCCTTGTTTTCGCAGATGATTTCCAGATCGACGCGGGAACCTTCGACCACCGAGATCTGCGTCGAGCCGGGTTCAACCGAAGCGCGAGAATCGTCACTCGCCGCGTAGTCAGGCAGACTAGGACGCAACGAGAGCGAGAGCACCGCCGACCGGACCGCGACAAGATGGGCCTGTTTGGTCACGGCATCACCGACACAGATCTCGCATTCGAGCGATTCGACCAGCCTCGGCAACCTTGCGACGTAGGCTCCCATAGTAGAAGGCACACGTCGTGTGCCGTCTCCCCCGCTGGACGACGAAATGAATTCCGTGCTACGCGCGGGCACATTCCGTACAAAGTCGCCGCACACCAATTCGGTCGTGGTCGTTTCGCCTGACGACGCAGTCAACACAATCCGGCCCGACGCAGGCAACTCGCCGACGCATTGGACCATGAATCGCACGTCCTCGCCAAGGGCGCATTTTTTCATGTTTGATTCGGCACTCAACTCCCACCCATTGATCTCAACAATTGCGATCCCTGTCCGTCGTGGATAGTGCGAAGTGCCGAGCAGCAGGCGATCGACAAACGCGGCGGCGTGACGCGGGTGCGTCGCCATACCGACGGCGCTTGCGAACGCGACGAGGATCAGCAGTAAACCGCCGGCCACGACCCGGCGCGGCGGCCACTTAGGCGCGACCCAAAGCGTTACGCTGAAGTGGGCGACGTAATCGACGATCGCCAGCTCCAACTGGCGCGAGCCCCATGCGGCCGCCGATACAGGCTCGAATTGAAGGGCCGCCACCAGGTCGTTGTCGAGTCGTTGGTGCCGCTCGACCCAGAGTGCGATGTCGGTCTCGGTTTCCCGCCTGGCAAATGTCCGCATCAAACGCCGGCGCGCAAGCACAACGGCGGCGGCCGCGAACAACAGCCCTAGGATTCGCGGGGCTCGCCCCCATTCGCAAGCCCAGTCGACGATGAACCACACCCAGAGCGAAACGATCGCGACCAATGCGACGGCGCCTGAGACCGTGGCGATTTGCGCCAAGCGGCGGCGACACAAGAGCGCGGTCAATCGCGCGTGCAATGGGGCCAAACTCGTCATGGAAGGTTGACCCTCCGCCGCCCCCACCACTCGATCAACATCAGTCCAACCACGACGAAAAACACCGGCCAGGTGTTCCATAACGGGACCAATTCGAGACGCGTGTCGGGCGTAGCCGGTGGGCGCAGGTCATCAACCAGCTCATCGACACTCGCCAGATCATAACTCCTCCCCCCAGTTGCCGTGGCCAGATCTTCCTGCAATTGGACGTTTCGCACGACGCTCCGCCGTTCTGGTGAGGTCGAAGTGACCTGGATCTGAATCTCGACGTATTCGTCCGTCACCGGATCTTTGACATTGATACGGTGCTCCCCGGCCGCTTCGACGACGAGGCTTGATTCGAACACGCCCGGACGCGCGGCGGCGATCGACAGCGGCCGCGCGCGGTCTCCGGCCGGCGTGCCGCCGGGTACGACCCATTCGGCTGATACGGCGCGGAATTCATCGCGGTCCGTGGCCAGCGGCTCAAAGTTCTCGTCGTAGGCCTCGACGCTGAGCAGCACTCGTTCGCCGGCCTGGTAAATCGGCCGGTCGGTTCGCACGATGAACCGTTTCCTCGTCCCCATAGCGTGGCTTAATCCCAATCGGTGGATCATCTGTCCCCAGAATTGGCGATAGTAACGCTCGCCGAACTTGCGCCGCAACCGCCAGGTTTCGTTGAATCCCAGATAGACCACTTCGCCATTGCCATAGCGGCGAATGGCGATCAGGGGTTGGTGAGTGCGACCGTCGGCGCAAACGTCGCTGGGGTGTTCGGCCAACACTGTGCCGGCGAGCACCCGAGTCGCGCCCTGGTACCAGTTCAATGGGCCAAGGTTTCGCCAGGCTTTGGCGTTCTCGGCAACGTCATCGCCAAGCCGCATGAAGTCGACCTGCTCCGCATTGGGCGTGAGCCGCAGTTCGAACGGCCGATCGCCGTGCGCTTGCGCTCCTGGCTCGAAGGCGACAGGCAGCAATTCGGCCAGCGGCGTGTCGGCCAATTGGCTTGGGCCAAACCTCGGCCCCGCCATGACGACCAGACCGCCGCCGAACTTGCCCACGAATTCCTTGACCAGCTCGCAGAACCGCGTGCTGAGGGTCGCACTGGGCATGTCGCCCAGCAGGACCACGTCGTTAGCAAAGAAGTCTCCGCGAGGAGGCGTGAGCGAGGGAAGAAACAGCCCCTCTGGGCGGCGCACCTGGGGGTCGGCGGAGCGCAGGAACGTGTGAAAACCGGCGGGCCCCACCAGCGGATCTCGATGGAACACTTCCTTGATGAACCGCCATTCCCAAGTCGGTTCGTATTCGACGAAAAATATCCGTAAGAAGTCGTCGCGGACGTTGATTTCGCGCTCTGCGAAGTTGTTCTCTCCGCTGGATTCTCCCTGGGCGAGGTCGGTTTCGGCCGAAAGCACCCATCGGCCGGCCTCGCTGGGAATGTAGGGGAATTCGACCAGCGTGGTCGGCCCGTCGAGCGAAACGGTTTGCCGGCCGATCGCGACTTCGTCCTGCTCCAGGGCGCTGCGGCCAAGTCGGCGGGCCGAGAGCCGCACTTCGACGGACTGGCCTTCGAGGCCCGATTGATGGAGTACGACCCTAGGAGTCTCGCGTTCGGCTTTTTTCATCAGCGCTCTCGTCTCCAAGGCGACGCTCAGATCGACGGCAGTCGTCGGCCCAACGCCAACCGTATAGACGGGTGAGCCGAGCCTCCGCGCGGCTTCCAACGCCGATGGGCCGGAGTTCTGGTCAAAATCGCTGAACATGATCACGGCGGCAAGCCCGCTCGTGCCGGGGCGTCGAGACAGTTCGGCCATCGCGGTACCCAAGGCCGATACCTGGCCGTTGGTTGTGATACCGCGGGCCCACTCGTCGAATTCACTGGCGGCGGGATCGGGCACCGGTGGCAATGGGTCGACTCCGTCCGCACGTGAGATCGTGTAGGCTTCGACTCGGAAGCGGTCATCCAATCGCCGCAGAAGGTTGTTGGTTCGTTTCGTGAGCAAGGCTCGCAGCCAATCGACCCGTGCGACAAGTTTCACGCCGCTCGATTCCCCCACGGCCCCTTCCCACGCTCGATGCGTCGGCTCGGTTCCCAGTGCCGTGGCGAGCCGTGCGTACTCGACCTCGGGAAGCCGATCTTCAATCGCCATGCTCTGACTTCCATCGAATAACAGACAGACGAGCGGCCGGCGGTCGCCGGCGATCGACAACTTCAAGACCGGTTCGGCGAGTATGACCAGGAGTAGAACCAAAAGTGCGCAGCGGCAGGCCCCCAGCCCGATCCTGGCGGCACGCCTGCCGCGCGGCTGAAAACGAAGGTAGAACAACCATGCGGCGGCCGACAGCAGCAGACATCCCGCGACGAGCCTGCCCGGCTCGTCGCGGGCCCACTCGGCTGCGAACGACCATTGAGCGCTCTCGATCCGCTCGGCCGAATCGAGTCCTCGCCAGCGGGCCAGCAGATCCGCCAGTTTCATGCCTTATTTACTCGTCACCGTTTTTTCGACCGGGATGTCAGCCTCAACGTGGGGCAGGTTTCCAAGGGGCCATGGAATTCCGTATGGCCCCTTGGAAACCCGCCCCACGACCAATTCCACCAAGAGCAGCCCCAGCGCGCCGCACATCAACCACTTCCAAGCGTCGGGCGCGAGCACGCGCGCACCGGCCAGACTGATCGGCTCGTGCCGACTGAGCACAGGCGAGCCGGCCGCGGCGACCTTCGCGCGGATTTCGGCCGGCGTCAGGCAACGGAGTCGCGACTCCGATGGAGGGCCGTTCACCGCCAGCGAAACGTCCCCCTCCGATTGTGCGGGCGTATTTTCGTCGGTGGTCGCCGCGATGCGGTAGATTCCGCGTTGCCACAAGTCACGGGTCGTCACTCCGTATGAGCCGTCGCCCAGCGCTTCGACCGCCAGCTCTTCGCACTGGCCATTGGGCCGCCGAAGACGATGGCGGTCGAGCCGTGCCGCCCCCTCGACCGACAACGCATGCCGCTCGCGCGGAGTGAGGTTTCGCCTGGGGAGCCGGCGAGCAAGCATTGAACGCACGATGCGGTCGTAGAGCGCCACGGCATGCGTCTCCGATAACGTATTCCACTCCGGACCCACTCCGCTCGATACAAACAGCACTTGTCCTTGGCCGACGCCGCGCTCGATCATGAATGGCCGGCCGTCGCTAAAGCGGCCCAGCGTCCGAGGGCGAAATCGCGGGGGTAGACTCGCGGCCCAGTGCGCGAAGTCGGTACCGTGCTCGTCGACCGCCACGATGCGAAAGAAAAGCACCGCGCGGTAAACTTCGGCGATTTCCTCCGAGCTCATCGGGCCGAGCCTGAAGTAGTCGTGGTTCAACGTGGCGGTATCGAGCCACAGGGGTTCCAGCCCGGAGGCGGCTGGCTCGATCTCTTGTCCGATTACCTCGGCGCCGAGAGGCGCCGGAAGAATACCGTTGCCGTTCAGCCAGGCCGACGCGTTCCATGCCGCCGGGTCGAACCGCCCACCCGCGGCAATCAGCAACTGGCCTCCCTCTTCGACGAACCGCCGCAAAAGGGGCACCATCCCGTCCGGTCGTTCCACGCCCGCCACGATCACAAGCTTGCTCGCATTGAGCAATTCGGTCGTCAACTCGTCGATCCTCGCACGCTGGATGAGGGCCAATCCCTGCTTGCGGTCCCCATCGGTCGACGTCGGCTCTAATAGACGCTGCAATCGATACGTTTCGCCGAATCGTTTCGCCGCCGGATCTTGTTCGTCGCCGAGGTTGTCGACCAGCAGGACGGGCGCCGCCGACACGACGGGCACGACCAGCACCCGCTCATCGTCTGCCGGCAGACGATCGGGTGGCAATTTGACCGAGGCCGTCACGAAACTCGTCGTTCCCGGTTCCGCCGAACAGGTCATGCGGTGCGGAAAACTCAGTTCGCGGGCCAGGCCCGGTTCGAGCTCGATCACACGCTCGGCGATCAGGCTCCCATCGACGTTGAGCGATACGGGCACCTTGGTCCTTGGCTGCTCTCCGTCGTAGTGGACCGTGACGAGGAAGTTGCCTGTGGTTACGGCATCGGCCAACCCCCCCTGCCATTCGAACGCGGCGATCCAAGCGTTTTCAGGCGATTCGGCCGCAACCTGGACGATTTGTAGCTCCTGGGGCCATGCGCCCAACGATTTGGCCGAGCCAGCCGGCCAGTTGATCGCCTGCTGATCGCCGACGAGTACGATTCGCTTACGCGGCAATTCACTGGCCGCGTCCAACGCCCTGGCCGCCAGCTCGAAGGCCGTGGCGGTGCTGCCCGATTGATCGACCACTTCAATCCTCTCCAGGAAACGAAAAGCGTCGGCGAGGTCTTGGTACGGTTCCCAAACGATTGCGTCTTCGCCGGCGCAGAGCGGCAACACATGGACGCGGCTGCCCGGCGGCAACGCCTCGAGAAACCCGCGCGCGCGCGCCTTGGCGGTATCGAGAAGAGTGCCGCCCAGTTGTTGGTAGCCCATGCTCAGGCTGTTATCGATCAACAGCACGGCATGCACGGGCCCCTCAATGTCGACCGGGCCGGCCGCGCGCGACCAATAGGGGCGCGCCATCGCCAAAGCGAACGACAACACGCAAAGAGTGCGCAGCGCCAAAAGCGTGACATCGCGTACTTGCAGGGGGCGCCGCCGTTTGCCGAGCGCCTCGCGCAGCAGATCCATCGCCGCCCACTCGACGACTCGCGCCTGGCGACGGTTGAGCAAGTGGATCGCCAACGGGCCGGCGGCGGCCGCCAATCCGGCCAAGGCGAAGGCGGCGGCGAAGAAGCTGGGCATGGGAGGTGAGCGGTCAGTGGTGAAGGCAAGCGGGGGGCGTCAGCCCACCGGTGTAATTGTTCCTACGCTCGTTCCCGCGCTTTGTGTGGGAACGTCTCTTCGGACGCTCCGCGTCCGCGACCAACAAAATGCGAACCATTTCCCTCGTACGCAACACGGGAAAAACCGGGAGGCTGACGCCCCCCGCTCGCCTACACTTCCTCATTCATCCCCGCATCCCCTCACCCCTCCCACGCGGCGACCTGCCCGCTGCGGTACGCACGGTTGCCCAAATGGGCGCCGGTCACGGCGGCGACACCGACCTCAGCCGGGCAGTTGGGCCGCTGGCGGCTCCGGATGCACTCGATCCAGTTGGCGAGGTGCAACGTCTCGCCGTCGGGAGTCTTGTAAAAATCGGCCCCGCGCGGACCGTCACCCAACACCAGCTCGCTGGCGGCGATCTTCTTGTTTCGCTCGGGGATGACTTCGTAGCGGCCGCGGTCGAGGTACAACGTCGCCTCGCTCCCCATGAATTCGAGCATCGCCGCGTTGCGCGCGTTGACGAACGTCCCCTCAAAGTAAATCTGCACACCCTTCTCAGGATAGCGCAGCAGTGTCTGGATGGTGTCGGGCGTTTCCCACAGGTCCTGTGCCAGGAAGTGGTCGCCGATCGTGGTGGCCGTGGTCGGATGGTCGAGGTCGAGGTACCAGTTGGCCACATCGATGTAATGGACCATCAGGTCGGTGAGGATGCCACCACCGAAATCCCAGAACCAGCGCCAGTTTCGAAAGCGGTACTCGTCAAACGGCTGTTCGGGCGCGTTGCCAAGGAAGGCTTTCCAGTCGACCCCGTTCGGGTCGATACCGAGCTTCTCCCGCTTGTGCCGAGGTTGGTTGCGGTTCCAAGTAAGGTGGACCTTGTGGATTTCGCCCAATTGACCGCTCTTGACGATGTCATGAGCCTTTTGGAAATGCGGCATCGAACGTTGTTGCGTTCCGACCTGCACCACGCGCTGATGCTTGTTCTGCGCGTCGATTACCGCCTGACCTTCGCTCGGATCGTGCGTGAGCGGTTTCTCGACGTAAACATCCTTGCCGGCGGCGCAGGCGTCGATGGTCATCGGCACGTGCCAGTGATCGGGCGCGCCAATCAGGACGGCGTCGATATCCTTGCGGTCGAGCAGTTCTCGGTAGTTCTTGGTGGAGGCGGCCTTGGCATCGGCCAGCTTTTTGCCTGCCTCGAGGTGAACGTCCCAGACGTCGCAGACGGCGGCGATTCGCACGCCGGGAATCTTGGCCAGCGCCGTCATCAGGCCCCGGCAGCGACCGCCGGTGCCGATACAGCCCACCGCGATTTCTTCGTTGGCCGTATAACCCTTGGCGGTAGCCGCGTAGCCAGCGGTGATCAGCCCGGCGGCGCCGACGCCAAGTTTTTCCAGGAATTCCCGCCGTCCGTGGTCGGCCTCACTCGGGTCGTCGTGCATGGTTGATATTCCTTGCGTCGTTGGAGGGCGTCCAAAGCAACACCGTGCTCCGATTGTTTCGATTATACTGCCGACGATCGCAATTGGGATCGCTGGCGACGCCGGCGCACGAAATGTGCCGCCCTAACTGGTGTTTTCCGAACCCCATACTCTGCCTTGTGCGGGCGATTACTCTTGCGCCTCGGCACCCCCGAGCACCCATTGCGTCAAGACACCTAAGTGGCCGACGATGGGCATCGAACCCCAAAAGAATGCCAGGAGAAAGCGATAAAACTCAGCCAACTTCGCGACAATCGCCAGGCAGTCATCAACGGTCACAGATTCGGGTCCATCGACCGTGATCAGGCTAAACGCCAGGAAGATTGACGCTATCACCGCAGGAGCGAACGCTCCCAAGCAAAATGACCTCGCATAACTGGGACCGTTCCGCGATCCAATCCAAAGTATCGCTGGAAACGTACTACTAAGGAACTTCATTGCCAATCCAGTTTGCCAAGTCGGCTTGGGAACCAACGCACCTAGCGATGCGGCAATCGCGGTCATGGCGGCGAAAAGCATCCGCAGTGAGAATTGGGGGCTGGCGGCCATTGGTGAGTCTCGCGGGGACGCCCGAGCTACGCCCGGCCCTTGGACTTCGCGGCCAGCTCATCGTCGATCCAGGTTTGCAGCTCTTGCCAATCGACCGGGGGAAGATGGCATAGGTCAGGCCGTAACACGGCGGCCCCCTTGATGTAAACGTGGACGATCTCTCGCTGCGATTTGGCCGTGTTCCAATGAATCAAGATCCGCACGCAATGCCCCAGCGAGCCGGGGATGCTCATTTCGTGAGTACACAACAGCGGTACGTCGAGCCAGCCCAGTTGCCGTGCGGCCAAGGCCGGGAACTCGGCGCTCAGGTCGGGTGTCGTCGTGAAAATCGCGCTGGCCACTTCCGCCGGCTCGATGCCGTTTTGCCGGATCATCAAGGCCAGCAACTGCCGGGTTGCTTTGAGCAACTCCTCGCGCGTGTTTTCGTCGACTGTCGTCGCGCCGCGCACCCCTCGACAGCGAATCGCCGCTGGAGAACTCATGGGGTCTCGTTCCAATAGATCCGCACGTTGTGCGATTGCCGGCCGACCGCCACGACGTCGTCGCGACCGTCGCCATCAAGATCGGCCGCGGCCAGGTCCTCGACATTGACGCCGCCCGTGTCGACCAGTTGCCTCGTCCAACTCGTCCCTAGCGGGTTTGAGGAGTCGTAGATGCGCACCCCGCAGCGCTGTTGGTCGTTTTTGTCGTCGCGAACTCCGATGATCAATTCCTGCTCGCCGTCCCCGTCGAGATCGGCGCACCAGACGGCGTGCCCCCACTTCAGCTCGTCGTCGAGTACCTGACGGTCCCAGAGGCCGTCACCACCCGCGGCGGGCCGCGTGTAGACCACGACCTGAAAACCGTGCCAGGGTTCGATCGTGGCGATATAGTCGGCATTGCCCGACAAACGGCCGTACTTGATTTCGCTTGCGCCGCGCGCTTCTGGGTTGTCCTGGTTGCCGGCTCCGATTCGCCGGCAAGTCCAACCGTTGGCCTCTTTTCGCTCCAAAAGACTGACCCCCTCGAAGCTCGCCACGAGAATGTCGGTGCGGCCGTCGTGGTCGAGGTCGGTGGGCCAGAAGTTGTGTGCCACGTGCAGTTCGCGCGAGATCACGTCCGGCTTCCAAGGGCCGGCGACCGGGTCATCTGGAATCTTGTACGCCAGAACGCGCAGCGGCTGCTCGTTCCACAACGGCTTTGTCGCGCCGTGCCCCATCATCGGCACGACGATCAGCTCCTTTCGTCCGTCGCCGTCGAGGTCGGCCCAACGCATGCGGTGCGTCGTCGGCTCCTCGCCGATCGGGTGGACGCTGCACTCGTCGTCGGTCGCTTGTCCTCGCCGGAGCCATTGGATCGTGCCGCCGGTTTGGGTATCGATCGGCCGCCAATCGGCGCCTAAAGCGAAATCGAGCCGGCCGTCGCCATCGATGTCGTAGGGGGCGATGCAGACGTTGTCGTGCTTCGTCTTCCCCTTGATGAGCGTATGGACCTGCCAATTAGGGTTCTCGTACCAGATCACTCGCTCGGTATCGACGACAACGATATCGGTCCGCCCGTCGGAGTTCACGTCAACGAGCGAGACGGCGTAGCCCACCGTGAGGCTCGTGTCGATTTCCTGAACGCGAAACCGCGTCTCGCCGCCCGATAAGACAAGCGGCAGGAGTATGGGGCAGGCAAAGGCAAGGGCGCCGACTGCGAGAATTCGATTGGAGCATGAACTGCCGAACATGGACTAATTTCCCCCTTCGATCGCGTACAGGGCCTCGAAAGTGCGGAGATAGATCCGCCCATTGGAAATGGCGGGCGAGGACGAAATGGGCTCACCCATATCGTTGCTCGCCAGGATCTCGAACTGCCTCCCGGCCTTGACCACAGTGACTGTCCCACCCCTTGCCGTGACGTAGATTTTGCCGTCGCCGTAAACCGGCGATGCCCGGTAACGATCGGAAAAGCAACGTTCCTTGTACAGCTCTTTGCCCGACTGCGCATCCATGCAAATCAAGACACCGTTTTCGCGGCAAAGATAGACCAGTCCGTCGTAGACCAAAGGCGATGGCACGTCGGGCGTGTTATCAGGCCTCGACCAGACGTGCCCATCGCCGCTCGCCGAAATGTCGCCTTTGGCGTCAGGGCTTAATCCCAACACAGGCCCGTCTTTCGCCGAAGGAACGACGATCAATCCGGGCACCGCCACCGGCGTGGCCACGAAGCGCAGCGTGTTGTTGTACTTGTGATTGGGATGCAGCGAGAGCCCTCCGCAACGCCAGATTTCCGTACCGTCCTCCAAACGGTGGGCAACGATGTAGTCGGCGCCATGCGTCAGCAAATAGGCTTGTTTCCCGTCGCGGTAGAGCGTGGGTGAGGCGTAGGAGTGTTCGCACTCGTCAACGGCATCACTCTTGCGTTTTTGCTTCCAAATCACTTCGCCCGTCGACTTGTCCAAGGCCACGACCAGGGCGCCATTGGTATGGATCAACTGGAAGTAAAGCCGGTCGCCGTCGAGCACCGGGGTGGAGGTCATGCCAAAGGCGATATTGAACTTGCCAAATCGGTCTTGCAGGTTGACGTTCCAACGCTCGTTGCCATCGAAGTCGTAGCAGCCCAGTTGCCCGTTGGCCATGAAGCTCCAGACGTGTTCGCCGTCGGTAACGGGCGATGGGGAAGCGACGTTTCCCTCGCCGTCCCTGACGTTTCGATCTCCCGTGCCGACCTTGACCTCCCAAAGCGGCTTGCCCGCCGTGTCCACGCAGAGCAGCACCAAGTCGGGCCCCTTGGCCGAAGTGATGAAAATATGGTCGTCCCAAACGACGGGTGTCGCCCCCGCAGGTCCGGGCAAGGCGAAACGCCAGGCGACATTCTCGGTTTTGCTCCAGGTGGTCGGCAGGTCGGTTTCGCGGCTGATTCCGTCGTGGTGCGGCCCGCGCCATTGCGGCCAGTTTTCGGCACTCGCCGCTGACGGTGCCAAAATGACCGAGCACGTGACCAACGCCCAAGCGGCCCATACTTTTGCTTTTTCGTATACGCTCCAAGTCATTGCGATCCGTCCTCGGAATTGCGGTTAGTGTTCGTGCCCGTCGCGGAAAAGCGCTTCCTTAATGTCGCCGAAGGCCTGGGATGGGTCAACTGGTCCAACTGGTCCGTACGACTTGATTTCGCTCGGCGAATCAGCCAGAATTCCCGATCTGGGGGTTTTTGGTGAAAGAACCCGGCGACCGGCCGCCGCGCGGCGGTCAATCATGGTGGAGCAAACCGACCGATGGTGATCGATCCGATCGAAAAGCTGAAGCGCGAATATACCGACAAGTACGTGGTCGTCGACGAGAATCGTTCGGAATTGTCGCGGTTCCGAGGTCAAACGGGCTTGATCAAAACGGTAAATATGAGCGGCCGAGCGCTGGTCGAATTCGACGCCAATAACAACATCGGCTGGTACGACATCGAGCTCGATTTCCTCAAGGTCGTCGACAAACCGCCCCCCAAGCCGGCCGAGTCGCACGAGAAACCGGCCAAGAAGGAAAAGGAAGCCGCTCCCGCGAAGCTCAAGGCCGCCGCCGCAGCCGTGCCCAAGGGGGCACCCGCGGGGGAAAAAAAGCTTTCACCCTTGGAAATGGCCCGCGCACAAGGGGCTGTAAAAAAAGGAGCCGAAGCAACCTCGCCTGTAGCCAAGCCCACATCAACACCTGCGGCCAAACTCAAGTCGACGGCCGACATCATCGCTGCGGCGAAGGCGGGCAAAGCCGCCACCGCGGCGGCCGGCACTACTGCGTCGGCCGTGGTGAAAGAACAGACCACCGCCGAGATCCTGGCTGCCGCTCGTAAACCCAAGGGTACGGCCGAAGCTGCCGGTGCCACGGCGGCGCCCAAAGTCGCAGCGGAACCCAAAGCCGCCGCCGCACCCAAACCTCCCGCAGCGCCCAAAGGCAAGCTTTCAACCGCCGAAGTCATCGCCGCCGCTCGGGCAAAGTCCGGCAGCGCCGCCCCACTCTCGGCCGAACCGGCCGGAAAGGCGGCGCCCGCGGCTGCTCCTACCACAACGGAGCCGCCGGCCGCCGAGGCGAAACCCAAGCCAGTTGCAGCCAAGCCGGCCGCCGCGAAATCGGCTGGCGACAAGCCTTCCACCACAGCCGACAAGATCGCCTGGTGCCGCCAGCACGACGCGAAATGAATCGCCCGGCGCTTCTTGGGATGATGCTTTATTCCCGAGGCTAAGGCCGAAGGACCTTTGCAACGTGGACATCATAACTGGCGGCAGAGCGTCAGCGATGCCCCGGCCAGATAGCGACCGGGGCGTCGCATAGGCCCTGCACCAGCCACCGTTGTGAAACGGTCTTTCCCAGAAGCGGCCTTCCTGACAAAATGCCCGCCCCGCGCCGAAAGGGCGCAAAGTAGAAGCAGCCTTCGCTCTCCATAATGACCATCGTCGCGCAATATTTGGGTTACCTCGTGGTGCGGGTCTTCGTCTGCGCGCTGCAGTCGCTACGGATGGAGACCTGCCAGACGCTGGCAGCCGGCCTGGCGACCTTTGCCAGGGACGTGCTGCGAATACGCCGCAAGGTGGTTGAAGAGAACCTGCGGCTCGCATTTCCCGAGCTTTCCGACGAACAGCGCCGACGGTTGGCCTGGCGAATGTGGGAGCACCTCTTCATCCTGATTGTCGAAATCGCCCACGCCCCGCGTAAAATCCACGAGACCAATTGGCGCCAGTTCGTACGATTCAAGAACAACCGCGAATTCGGCCGTTTGCTTTTGAACGGCCGGCCACTTTTGATGACGTCCGCCCATTTCGGCAATTTCGAAATGGCGGGCTATATTCTGGCGATCCTCGGCTTTCCGACCTATGCGGTCGCGCGCCCGCTCGACAACCCCTTTCTCGACGCCTTTTTGAACCGCTTCCGCGGCCACACCGGCCAACGACTCATTCCCAAGAAGGGCGGCTACGAAAAGATCGTCGAGGTGCTTACCTCTCACGGCCATATGTCGTTCCTGGCCGACCAGTACGCAGGGAGCAAGGGTTGCTGGATCGAGTTCTTCGGCCGGCCCGCGTCGGCACACAAGGCGATTGCGCTGTTCGCGCTGAACCACGACGCGCCGTTGATGGTGGGATACGCCCAGCGATTGGAAAAACCAATGCGCTACGAGTTGGCGCTCGAAGCCTTCGTTGACCCGCGCAGCGGCGACGACGCCGTGAGCAGCGTGCCGCGGCTGACGCAATGGTATATGAGCCAGTTCGAGACGATCATCCGCCGCGCCCCCGAACAGTACTGGTGGCTGCACCGCCGCTGGAAAGACAATCGACCCGCCAGGCGTAAGTTGAAGCAGGCGGCATGAGAAAAAGGATGAGGGATGAGATCGCGTGAGCCCACTGGTGCCGCATCGCCGCTTTCTCTTTTTATCTTTTTCCCTTATTCTTTCTCTTGATGCCTCATCCTTCATCCTTCGGCGTTCCACATGGCCCATTGGTTTCACATCGCTTTGGTGGATGAATGCCCGCCGGGGACTAGTCTGGAACGGATCGCGTCCGACCGTGTCGTGGCGTTGTATAACGTCGATGGGACGTTCCACGCGCTCGACGGTGTGTGTCCGCACCAGGGCGGACCTCTAGGCAAGGGCTGCCTTTCCGGCGCGATCGTCACCTGCCCCTGGCACGGCTGGCAATTCGACGTCCGCACCGGTCAGCACCAGTTCAGTCGAACGATCGCGCAGCCGCAGTTCGAGGTACGCCTGGAGGGAAACGACGTGTTGGTGAATCTCGAAACGTCCTAGAGTGGCACCTCGTTGTTCCACACATCTTTTGATTGCTGGTGGCGAAAATCGTGTCGATTGCCTACCGTCCGTTCCGAAACAGCGACCCACCGGCGCTTGCCGAGATTTGGCGCAGCCAGCCGCCCGAACGCGGCTTGATGCAACCCATGTCGGCCAACCTGTTCGAGCAAATGGTGTTGTCCAAGCCCTACTTCGAAAACCAGGGCCTGATCGTCGCCCTCGATGGCCGACAGCCGGTTGGCTTCGTCCACGCCGCCTTTGGGCCCAGTGACGACGGCCAACGGCTTGCCTGCCAGCTCGGCGTCACCTGCCTGGTCATGGTCCGTCTCGACTACCAGCGGAAAGGAATCGGCGCCGAATTGCTCGCCCGCAGCGAAGGCTTCCTTCGCGGTCGAGGGGCCCAGGTTCTGTACGCTGGCGCAATTCAGCCTCTGAACGGTTTCTACTTGGGTCTCTACGGCGGAAGCGAATTGCCCGGTGTTCTCGATTCGGCCCCGCGTGCACAGTACCTGTTCAAGTCGCAATGCTACCGCGAGATTGACCGGGTTTGCGTATTGCAGCGCGAGCTGGCCGGCTTTCGCGCTCCGGTCGATCGGGGGCAGATGCAGATTCGCCGTCGGACGATCGTTCGAACGAACGACGAGCCGCCGGTCCACACCTGGTGGGAAGCCTGCACCTGGGGCGGCTTGGAGCGAACGCGCTTTGAACTCTCGGCGCGCGATGGCGACGGGCCGTTGGCCACGGCGACGTTTTGGACGATCGAGCCCTTGGCCCACAGTTGGGGTGTGCGCGCGGCGGGACTCATCGAGTTGGAGGTCCTGCCGGCCCATCGGCGGCAAGGGCTGGCAACGTTTCTGTTGAGCGAAGCGCTTCGACATCTTCAGTCGCAAGGCGCGTCATTGATCGAAGTCCAGACGATGAAACACAACGCTGCGGCTCTTCAGCTTTATCAAAAGCTCGGCTTCAAACAGATCGACGAGGGGGCGGTGTACAGAAAAGACGAACGATGACGAAAGCCATAACTCCCTTGATTTCAAGACGATAACCCACTCGCTGGCGCTTCGCGGTTGACAACAGGGTGCCTGAACTGATAAAAAACAATTGATGGAATACCGCGCACCAGGTTGCGCCGTTGACGGCATCGCTAGCAGCCGTTTCTCCACGGACCGTCTGTTGCGATTGAAGTTTGAATGTAACCTACCGTTTGAATGGACTCCCCTCCTTTGAGAAAGGTTGCTCTGTCGTGCTGACGATCCTGGGAAAACAATCGACCAAGTTCTGCGACGGCGTTTCGCGCCGCGGGTTCTTGAAGATCGGCGCCCTGAGCATGGGGGCCACTTCGCTTTCGCTGGCTGATGTCTTTCGGGCCGAGGCCGCCGGTGGCGCTTCGTCGCGGCATAAGGCAGTAATCAATATTTTCCTGGGCGGCGGACCTCCACATCAGGACATGTGGGAAATCAAGACCGACGCCCCGGCGGAAATCCGCGGCGAGTTCAGCCCGATCAGCACCAAGGTACCTGGCATTCAGATCGGAGAAGTGTTTCCGCGGATCGCCTCGATGATGGACAAGTGCGTGGTGGTGCGCTCGGTGGTGGGGGCCCAAGGGGGCCACGACGCATTCCAGGCGACCAGTGGATGGGAACAACAATCGATGGCGGCGTTGGGAGGCCGGCCGAGCATTGGGGCAGCTCTCGCCAGGTTGCAGGGTCCGGTCGATCCCTCGGTGCCGCCATTCGTTGGTCTTGCCGATCGCACGCAGCACATGCCCTGGAGCGATTGCGGCCGACCGGGCTTTTTGGGCGCCGCATTCGGGGCATTCAAGCCCGACGGGCAGGGCATGGACAACATGAAACTCAACGGCGTGTCGCTGGAACGACTGGCCGATCGCCGCAAACTCCTTACCTGCTTCGACCAGATGCGCAGCGAAATCGACTCTACCGGCGTGATGCGCGGCGTCGATACCTTCGGCGAGCAGGCGCTCGACGTATTGACCAGCAGCAAGTTGCTCGACGCGCTGGATCTTTCAAAGGAAGACCCGCGCGTCCGCGAGCGCTACGGCGACGGCAAGCCTTTCCATTTTCAGTACGATGGCGCGCCGACGGTGAACGAGCATCTGCTCTTGGCCCGGCGGTTAGTTGAGGCCGGCGTGCGCTGTGTGACCTTGAGCTACGGCCGCTGGGACAGCCACGGCGACAACTTCAACCTGGTCCGCGATCATGGGACGAAGCTCGACCAGGGCTTTACGGCGTTGGTCGAGGATCTCGACTTGCGCGGCCTGCTCAAGGACGTAACGGTCATCGCCTGGGGAGAGTTCGGCCGCACCCCGCGGATCAATACCGGTGCGGGTCGCGACCACTGGCCGCAGGTCAGTTGCGCCCTGATGGCGGGCGGCGGCATGCCTACCGGCCAGGCGATCGGCAGCACCAACCGCCTTGGCGAATACGCCAACGATCGGCCCGTGCATTTTCAGGAAATCTTCGCCACGCTTTATCACAATCTCGGCATCGATCCGGCGACGACGACGATCGTCGACCCCACTGGCCGGCCCCAGTACCTGACCGAGCGTGCTGTGATGCGGGAATTGATCTGAAGTAGGTGCGGTCCAGTAGAAAAGGCCGAAAGCAGGAGGCGTCTGAAGGCTACGCCCGCGACGAGTTGGGTGGCACCTTGAGGCGCGGACCTGCCAACCAATGCCTGCGGTCAGCTTAAATCGCCGGCGCGCCACTGAAGATGCTCTCGATCGCGTCCCGCCGGTAGTCGAAAATGCGTTCCAACGTCCGTTCGACGAAGGCCCAGTGACCGAACGACCCTAAGGGCCCCAACGGCAGCGAGTAATCGACGCGGTCGAGCATTTCGGTCCCACCTGAGAAGTCGCTGAACTCGTGCAAATGCCGCCATGTGCGGTACGGCCCGCGAAGCTGCATGTCGACGAAAAGCACGCCCGGCTCGAACGACTCAATCCGCGACTGCCAACGAAAAGGTAGACCGTACAAGCGGAGTTTGTAGTCGATCAGCATTCCTTGGTGGATCGCAAACCCGTCAGGCTGGAGGATCTCGAAGTGCAAGGAGGCGGGCGTGATCCGCTGGAGATTCCTGGCATCGCAAAAGAAGGCAAAAACTTCGCTGCGCGCGCAGGGGATGATTTGCCGGCGCTCGAGCCGATAATCTCGCGTCATCGGGCGGGCGCTCTCGCCGGCTGCGGGCGCTTGGGGGTAGCGCCCAAAATGTCTTCGAGGGCGCCGGCCAGCTCGGGGAACCGAAATTCGTACCCGGTGCGCTGGGCGACCCTCGGAAGAACGTGTTGCGAGTCGAGCAAGAGCTTGCCGAACTCGCCGACGACGAGTTTGAGCATCAAGCCCGGCACGGGCATGAAAGCGGGACGGTGTAATGCCTTGCCAAGCAAGCGCGTGAACTCGCGATTGGTCACCGCATTGAGGGCGACCGCATTGAGCGGGCCGGAGATCTCCTCATGTTCGACCGCATGCAGAAGCAATCCCACAATGTCGTCGATATGAATCCACGACATCCATTGCCGTCCGTTGCCCAACGGCCCGCCAACGCCGAGTTTGAAGGGAATGAGCATCGTGGTCAGCGCCCCACCGCCGCGACCCAGCACGATTCCGATCCGCGGGTTGACTACGCGTATCCCCAGCGGCGCTGCCGCGGCCGAAGACGATTCCCAACTCCGGCAGACTTCGGCCAGAAAGTCATGGCCGGGGGCCGACGCTTCATCGAGCGGTTCGTCGCCGCGCGCGCCGTAATAGCCGATCGCCGAAGCCGAAACGAGCACGCTTGGACGAACGGCCAATTCCGCGAGCGTCTTGACCAGGTTTGACGTGCCGATTTCGCGGCTGGCGCGAATGCGCTCTTTCTTGCTCGTGCTCCAGCGTCCTTGAGCTACCGGTTCACCCGCCAGGTGAAACACCGCCCGGACGTCGCGGAAGGCCTCCGCCGGTGGAGGGCCGGCGAGAGGATCCCAGGCGAACAGCGTGGCGCGGGGCAGCGCGCCGCGTGTGCGCGCCGGGTCGCGCGTGAGCACGACCGGGTCGCTGACGCGCTCGAGCAACCGGCGGCCGATAAACCCGGTCGCCCCGGTGATCAAGGCCCGCATGTGATCTTCCTCATCCAACTCGCTCGAAAGGTCGGTTTCGGCTCATCGACCTGGTAACCGCAGCTCCCGCATGTCGTTAACGGGTTTCGTTCAATTCCGGTTACTTCAATACCGCGGCAGGTTCGGTTCAATTTCACAGGCCCAACGGTCGATGCCGCCTGCCATACTCTGGACGCGGGAGTAGCCTTGCTGGCGCAACCACTGGGTGACTTGCATGCTGCGCCCGCCATGGTGGCAATGCACGACGATTTCACGCGCGCGGTAGGGCTCGAGTTCGGCCGCGCGGACCATCAACTGGCTCATTGGCAAAAGCCGTGATCCTTCGATATGCACTAGCTCGTGCTCATCCTGTTCGCGGCAATCGAGCAATACGAACTCGTCGCCCGCGTCGAGCTTGGCCTTCACCGCTTGGCAGGTCGTTTCCATCGGCAATTTGGCGTTTGTTTCGGCCATGACTCTCGTTTTGTCCTGAATGAAGTGCCCGTGCGACGAGGCCATTCTACGCCCGGAGAGGCCGGCAAGGGAAGCGCACGCCTTGCAACGAGCTCCGCGACGGGTCAAAATGTTGGCTTGTCTCACCACCGTTGCTTCGCACCGCTCGCGAGAGGAGCCTGAAAATGTCACGCCGTCGACCGCTCTTGTCACTCTTCGTCTCCCTGCCGCTTTGTTCATTGGCCCTGGCGGCTGACGTCAAGTCGCCCAGCCAAACCTATACCGATCCGGCGAAAGCCGACGCCGACTTCGCCGTGCAGGGTGAATACACCGGCGAGATCCCACGGGATGAGGGGCCGCTCAAGGTAGGGGTGCAAGTGATCGCCCGAGGCGAAGGCAAGTTCCGAGCCGCGTTCTACATGGGCGGGCTGCCCGGCGACGGCTGGGACAAGGAACACAAGTACGAGGTCGAAGGTGAAACCAAGGAGGGTGTCACGACACTTGCCAATGAGAAAGGGGCGATTCAAATCAAAGAGGGTAAGCTGACGCTCTTGGACGCCGAACGTAATGCGGTGGCCGACCTGAAGCGCGTCGAGCGGCAAAGCCCGACCTTGGGTAAGAAGCCGCCCGAAGGGGCGGTGGTGCTCTTCAATGGCGCGAGTGCCGAGGCATTCGAAAACGGTCGGATCGACGACACCGGGCTGCTAGTACAAGGGGTGACCAGTAAGCAGAAGTTTGGCGATTGCTCATTGCACCTCGAGTTCCGCACGCCTTACATGCCCGCCGCAGATGGCCAGGGACGCGGGAACAGCGGCTGCTATTTACAGGGCCGTTACGAAGTACAGATTCTCGATTCGTTTGGCCTGGCGGGCAAGAACAACGAGTGCGGCGGGATCTATACGATCCGCGACCCGGCGCAGAACATGTGCTATCCGCCGCTGGCATGGCAGACCTACGATATCGACTACACCGCCGGCCGCTACGACGCGGCCGGCAAGAAGGCAAAGAACGCAACCATCACCGTCCTGCACAACGGTGTGCTGATTCACGACCAAGTCGAGTTGCCGAACTCGACCACTGCGGCGCCTGTGGCTGAAGGTCCGGACAAAGGGCCGCTGTTTCTTCAGGACCACGGCAACCCCGTGCGGTTCCGCAACATTTGGGTGATCGAGCGATAATGTGGGGTTGATTAAGTCGTTTCATGATTCAGCGCGGTAACAAGGAAGCCCTATCGCCGTTGATTCGCCTGCTTCGTTCGCATAAATTGGTAACATGCCCGAAGCCTTCGACCCCTACCGCAAATGGCTGGGAATTCCACCCAAGGACAGGCCACCCAATGGTCTGCCTCCGAACCATTATCGCCTGCTCTCGCTCGAGTTGTTCGAGGAAGACGGCGACGCCATTTCGAATGCCGCGGACCGGCAAATGGCCCACGTGCGGACATTTCAGGCGGGCGAGCACTCGGCGCTGTCGCAGAAATTGCTCAACGAGTTGTCGGCGGCGCGGGTTTGTTTGCTGAACCGGGAAAGGAAGGCCGAGTACGACGCGGTCTTGCGGCGGGAATTCGCCGCGCAAGAAGCCGCCGCGGCGCCCAAGGCTTTTCCGCCAGCCGCCCCATTGCGCGCCGCTCAACCGTTGGCCACTCCACAGGCCACCTCCCAGCCGATTATGCCCGCCGCGGCAGTAGTGCCCGTTGACCCTCATCCGTTCGCGCCGGCCGCACCCTTTGTAACCCGCACTCCGAGCCATGCGCCGCGCCGAAGAGGAGGAAGTTGGCAGATTCCGGCCGCGGTGCTTGCGACGCTTGGGCTGCTGGCCGGGGCGGTATACGTCGCGATCAACCTTGGAGGCGGCGCGCGTGTCGAAGACTCAACGCTAGGTCCCGGATCAAGAATCGTCGCCAGGCCCGAACCTGACCAAACCAAGGAGCACCGCAGACCCCACGACGATTCACCCAAGAAAACGATCAAGACGACGCCGGACGCCTCAAGCGACCGTCCGAACAAGATCCCGGGGTCGGCCTCCACTTCGTCAAACGTCAAGCCTCCCCGCGCCGGCAACGACGGGCCGGCCAGTAAGTTGAAACTCGCACCGCTCGCGCCGACTAAGGTGTCGGCCCCCGCCGTCGTATCGACGCCATCGCATCCGCTACTGCCAGGCCAAATCGATCTGCTGGGTCGGATCGACGTCGATCGCGACAAAGTGGCTGGCACATGGAAACGCGACGCAGAGGGGCTGGTGTCACCGGCGGGCGGCGCTGCGCGGCTCAAGATTCCGTACCAGGTGCCCGACGAGTACGTGGTCACCGTCGAAGTCGAACGGCTCTCGGGCGACGAGGCCTTCGGCGTGGGTCTGGCGTCAGGCAAGTGGTGGACGGTGGCCTGGCTCGGTGGCCGCGCTCTTTACCCCACCGGCCTGCATCGCCTGGAGAATTCAGCGAAGAACACGCAAGCCGGCCGCCTGCCTCGAGGCAAGCGAACGTCATTGGCGTATTGCGTTCGCCGGACGGGCGTGGTGCTGTTGCAACCGGCGGGCGGTGCGAGCGTGGGTTGGCAGGGTATCATCGATTGGAAAGGCGATTTCGGTACGTGGACCTGGCCCGAAAGCTGGAGCGCTCCGGAAAAAGGCCGCTTGGAACTGATTTCCTCCGACAGCAGTTTCCGCGTCCTGCGGTGCGTGCTTACGCCCGTCAAGGATTGGAATCCCGATGACGGAAACGTTGCCCGCGTCGCCAAAGGGCTGTCGCCACTCGGCGGCGGCGCCCCTACGGTCAATCCACGGGCTCCGCTGGGTAGACTCTTGACCACGCCCGAAAAGAAGGTGCCCGTTCCGTCGACCGACCGTCTGACGGCGGCGCGGCGCATCGCGAAGGACAAGTTTCAGCAGGATCTGCAAGCCGCCAAGACGCCCGAACAACACTTAGTCATCGCCAGAAAGAGTCAGCGAGCGGCGCTCGACGAAAAGGCCGACAGCCCCGAGCGGTACGCCCTCTTGGACCTGGCCCGCGAGTTGGCGGCTGGGGCAGGTAGCACGAAGGTCGCCTTCGAAGCCATCGACGGATTGGCCAAATGGTTCGAAATCGAAGAGTTCGAGTTGCGACTGGCGACGTTGGAGGCGGCGGGAAAAGCGCATTCGGGTTCGGCGGGCAAGGCCGCTAAGAAAGAGCAGTTCGATTCGGCCCGAGACCTGATCGAAGCGAGTGTCGCGATCGACCGCTTCCCCGAAGCCTTGCGCGCCGCGGTCTTGGCACAGGCGGCGGCGCGCATTTTGAAGGACCAGGATCCCGGTTTGGCCAAGCAGATCGCGGAGGAGAGAAAGGAAATCGACAAGCTCGCCAAAGCTTTCGCGGCGATCAAGCACGACCTGGAGCGATTGAAGGCCGATGCCAACGATACCACCGCGAACCTGGCGGTCGGCAGGTTCTACTGCCTGGCAAAGAGAGACTGGGAGCGCGGGCTTCCCCACCTGGCCGCCGGCGATGATACGACGCTCAAAGATTTGGCCCAGCGCGAGCTCGCCAGGCCCAGCGGCGCCGACGACGAAAAATCATTGGGCGACGCCTGGTGGGAACTGAGCCGCAAGGAGAAGGGACCGATCAAGGCGGTTATGGCCGGACGGGCCTGTTTCTGGTATCGACGCGCCGTAACCTTCCTGAGCGGCGTCGAAAAAGAGGCCGTCGAGGTGAAGCTGGAGGAAGTCGGCGAAACTGGACAGACCGACAAAACGCAATTCCTCTCGGAGTTGCCCGAAACCAAAGTTGAGGTCGAGAACAAGTGGTTCGCCAAGGGACGCAACGCGGTCGAAAACAAGGCGCTCAAGGTCGGCGGCAAGGAATCGCCGCACGGGCTGTTTACGCACCCGAAATCGAACGGCATAGCCAGCGTGTCGTACGAGCTCGGCAAGAAGGCGAAGCGTTTGAACCTGGATGTTGGGATCGACGATGGCGCCAACGCCAACCCCCGCACGGCGCTGTTGTTTCAGGTCTGGGGCGATGGGGTGCTGTTGCAGCCGTTGGGGCCTATCGCCGTGAAGGGCCAGGTGCTCGGCTGCGAGCTGAACGTCGCGAACGTCAAGGTCCTCGAATTGCGAGTCATTTGTGCTGGACGGAACAACTTCGCCCACGCGGTGTGGCTCGAACCGCGGGTGACGTGGAAATGAGCAAACCGGCGGTCATGACTTCCGGGCCAGGTCAAATAGTAACGGTTGGTTGGGCGTGTCATCACACTGATTGCCGCGAAACCGCAATTCCGAATCATCGATATAGGTACGGTCTTTCTCGACCGCGATCATGCCTTGACTTCGCCAATTCGCGCGTGCCAGCGGCCTCCGATGATTTCGACTTTCCGCGGTTTCTTGAGGTGCTGCTGCGCCGTCTGCACGGCATGGTTCCACTTTTTACCAAAGCGCTTGCCGTCGATGATCCGATCGATTGAGTCGTCGCAGAGGTCGGGGTGTAAATCCGCGATTTGCGGATGCAGTTGCCGGGTAGTCAACGGACCATGCTTTTCAAGCAAATAGCAGATGGTTGTAGCAAAGATCGTGTGCATCGCGCCTCCTGCAAGGCGCAGCCTTACGAGATCATCCTCGGCTGAACGAAGTGCGTCCTTGAATTGCTTCCGCACCGATGCCGCTGCGCTTCGTCGCTGTTGCTCGAACGATGTACGCAGTCGCTCGGCCGCTGCGCAATATGCGGCCAGTTTTTCGCGAGTCACAATCGCGCCCAGCTCGGCAAAGTCAATCAGGTCGCGTCGAACCTGCTGCACGATCCCGGTCTCTGCAAGCTCGATACCGTATTCAAAGTTGCGACAAATCCCTCCCGCAGTGAGATTGCCGGAAGTTACAATCGCCAACTCGCCATCGGCTATATAAACCTTGGCGTGGACCCGCGGAAGGTGCCGAACGGTGGTTCCTTCAATGTGCGCACTGAGCGACATTAAGGCAGAGGGATCGGTCGACGCCTGGCATACATTGAGGGGTGACAAGTCCGTCAGGAAAAGTAGCCGCCCCCCCGTCGCGCATGGATGCCGACAGGTGCTGAAGCACAAGTTCGGCTCCGTAAGAACTAACGTAGGGAGATGAGATCATCAACTCGGAACGTGCCGCAGCGATGAGGGACACAAGGGCACTTTTCCAAGTCTGGGATAGAGGTCTCATTTGGGACACGATGGAACTCCGGGTATGCTCGTGACGTACTCAGGCTTGACTGGCGCAATGCAATTGGCCAAAATTAAGTCCAGTAGTCGCCGCAATACATCTTTGGCGCGCGAATCGCAGAACGTCTATTCACAAAGTTCACGCAAGTCGCACGTCGAATCGCGTGACCGACGCGGGGTTCAACGTCGTGCGAAGAACCTCGCCCTTGAGTCTGGCCTCGGTGGTGTTCGGCGTCACATCCTCTGGCTGATCGAAGGTGTTATGGGCGTTGAGCTCGTGGTGCGTGAGCATGGTTTGGCTGACGCTCGCGGCCGATCCGCCGCGCAAGTGGATTGCGACTTCGACAGGCTCGCTCGCGTGGCTGTGAACCAAGGTCAGTGTCAAATCGCTCTCGCTTTTGCGCGAAGCTGAGCCGGCCACCCGAAAGACGCGTTGCTCGCCACCGCCGATTTGAAAGTCGACGCCCGGCGCCTGCGTTTCGATGCGCACCGCCTGGGCCCCTTGGTGCGGCCGGTACATGGCGAACACGTGGTAGCTCGGCGTGGCGACAAAGTTTTCGCCGTCGGCCAGGAAGAGCGAGTGCAGGTTGTTCACGAGTTGCGCCACGTTGGCCATGTCGATCTTGTCGGCGTGCCGGTTGAAGGTGTCGAGCGTCAGCGCCGCCACCAGCGCGTCGCGAAGGCAGCCCATCTGCTCGAACAGGTGACGTCGGTTGATCTCTGTGCCTGGCGGGTGCCAACAGCCCCACTCGTCGATCACCAGCTTCACTTTGTGCTCGCGGTCGAATTCGCCGAGCGCCGTCCACTGGTCGCTGATCAATGGCTCCATCTGGTTTGCTTTGTAAAGCATTTCGTACCACTGGTCGCTCGTGAATTCGAGCGCGTGTCCGGTGGTGCCGCAGTAGTAGTGCGGCGCCCAGCCCTGAATGGGCGCCTTGGCATAGTCGGCCCACTTGGCGAAGAACCGCCGCGTCCAATCGACGTCGTTGCCGTTGGGACCGGCCGCAATCAAGTACAACGGCACACCGTAGGAGGGGACCCACTCGGTAAACTTGCGGTACTCCCGACAATAATCCTCCGGTGTGAATTTGCCGCCGCAGCCCCAGCTTTCGTTTCCCACGCCCCAGTAGCGCACCCCCCACGGCCGCTCGTCTCCGTGTGCCGCGCGCTCGTCGGCCAGCGTGGTCGAACCGGCCGGTGCATTGCAATACTCGACCCACTGCTGGAACTCCTCGGCGCTGCCGGTGCCGACGTTGGCGGCGAAATACGGCTCGACGTCGGCCAGTTGGCAAAAGCGCATGAATTCGCGCGTGCCAAAGTGGTTTGATTCGGTCTCCTCCCGCCAACGTCCGAAACGGCGGGGTCGCTTTTCCGGAGGTCCGATGCCGTCGCGCCAGTGGTAGCGGTCGGCGAAACAGCCGCCGGGCCAGCGGACGACGATCCTGCCCAACCGGCGGATGTGCTCAATCGTATCGCGGCGGATGCCATCGACGTTGGGGATTTTCGATTCGGGTCCGACCCAGATGCCGTCGTAGATCACCCCGCCGATATGTTCGGCGAATTGCCCGTACACTCCCGGTCTGATCGTGCCGATCGGCTCGTTCAAGAGAACGTCGATCGTCGCTTCGGCGCCGGCCCGGTTCATGGCCGCGCTGCCGAGTTGGCGCGCGGCCCCGACCGCGGCGCCACAAGCGGCGGCCTGCGATAAGCGCTTCAGCAAGGTGCGGCGGTTGATGGTTTGACGGTTCATCAGTTGCACTCCAGGTTACGCTGCCAGCTTACGGTGCCGAGACGACAATTGCCAGCGGCATTGAAATCGGGTACTGGGGCACCGGTACCTGAAATCGGTGTCATCCGCGAATGGTGCTCGACATTCGCAAGCGGGCGGATTAATCTGCTAATCAACCTTCCCGCATGCCATATGAACCCGCGATCCTCAATAGGACCACATTTCATGTTTTCTCGAACGCAGATTGTGCTGACGACGACGGTACTCTTTGCCACTGCGGCCGTCTCACATGCCGTCGACGAACGCCTGACGCTCGATGTCTGGCCCAGTGCCGCGCCGGGCGAGGACGCGGCTCGCGGCGAGGAAAAACTCGAAGAGCAAAAGCCTGGCCAGCGAGAAGTCAAACGCTTGACGAACGTCTCCAAACCGACGCTGACGTTCTTCCGCCCGCCGCGTGAGCGTGACACGGGTACCTCGGTCGTGATTTGCCCCGGTGGCGGCTACCACATTCTCGCGATGGATCTGGAAGGCGACGAGGTCGCCACCTGGCTGAACTCGATCGGGGTGACCGGCATCGTGCTCAAGTATCGCGTGCCGCGAAAGGAGGGCCGGCCTCCGCACGCGGCGCCTCTCCAAGACGCGCAGCGCGCGATGAGCCTGGTTCGCTCGCGCGCTTCCGAGTGGGAGATTGCGCCTGACCGTATCGGCATCCTTGGTTTTTCGGCCGGAGGACACCTCTCGGCCGCGACCTCGACCAACTTCGACCAGCGAGGGTACGACCCCCTCGACGCGGTTGACCAGGAGAGTTGTCGGCCCGATTTCACGGTCTTGATTTACCCGGCGTATTTGCTCACCGAGGGCAAGCTTTCGCCTGAGATTCGCGTGACCAAGAATACTCCGCCGACGTTCTTCGCGCACGCCTACGACGACGGGATCGGTCCCGAAAACAGCATCGCGATGTTCACGGCCCTGAAGCAAGCCGGCGTCTCGGCCGAGCTGCATATTTATGCCTCGGGCGGCCACGGTTTCGGCTTACGGCCCAGCGAGCACCCCGCGTCGACCTGGCCGAAACGATGTGAAGAGTGGATGCACAGCCGGGGGTTGCTGTCGGTAAAGTCATCCGGCAAATGAAAATCGCCCTGCCGAGGAAGCGCCCGGCAGGGCGATGGGATTGACGTATCGTAAACCGTTCGCGGTTAGTGCTTTTGCAAGACCACGAAGCGGTTCCCCTGGTCGGTACGGACTAGAAGCAGCACGCCGCGTTCGACAGACTCGTCGTCCACGGCCTTCTTGAAATCGGCGACGGTTTCCACTCGCTTCTTGCCGACCTTCATGATCAACATCCCCTCGCGTATCCCGGCGTCCGCGGCCAGACCGTCGTCGTCGACTTGCGTGACCACGACCCCCTTGAGATCCTTGAAGCCGAGTTGCTCGGCGTTGTTGGCCGTCAACTCGCCGACTTCGATACCCAACTCGCGGCTCTTATGGGCGTGTTCATCGTCGGCGGCGCCGTGACCGCGATCGTGGCGCGGTTCCGACCTGGCGGCTTCCTTGCCGGGGAGAGGTTTGACCTCCACCTGCAAATTGACCGTCTTGCCGTCGCGCAATACCTTGACCTCTTGGCGGGTACCGACCGGCGTGCGCTCAACCTTTTCCTGCAGATCGCCCGGTGAATGGATCGCCTTGCCGGCGTATTCCGTGATCACGTCGCCTTCTTGAAAACCTGCCTCGGCGGCGGGCGTGTTGGCATGCACCTCGGCCACGACGACCCCGTCGTTCCGCTTGACGCCAAACTGATCGGCCAACTTGCCACTCACCTCGGCGATACCGACGCCGAGATACGCCCTTTGCACGACGCCCGATTCAATGAGCTGCGACATCACCCATTTCGCCATGTTGCTTGGGATGGCGAAGCCAATCCCCTGGTAGCCGCCGCTGTTGCTGGCGATCGCCGTGTTGATGCCAATGACTTCGCCATCGAGATTCAACAGCGGGCCGCCGGAGTTGCCCGGATTGATCGCCGCGTCGGTCTGCAGGAAGCGGGTGCGTTTCGTGGAGCTCAGACCGCGGCCTGTACCGCTGATGATCCCGGCACTAACGGTGGAATCGAGACCGAACGGATTGCCGACGGCAATCACCCAGTCGCCAAGCCGCAGGTCGTCGGAGTTACCAAGCCGCGCGGCGGGCAAGGAGCCTGCGCCTGAAATCCGCAGCACGGCCAGATCCGTTTCCGGATCGGTCTTGATGTCTCCGGCTTTGAACTCGCGCCCGTCCGAGAGGCGGACCAGAACTTCGTCGGCGCCGTCGACCACATGATTGTTCGTGAGCACGATGCCGCTTTTATCGATGATCACGCCTGAACCCATGCCTTGCCGCTGCGGTGTACGGTTTGAGTGGCCGTCGCCGAACCCCGGGAACGGGGAGTCGTCGTCCTTGAAGAAATCTTCGAAGGGCGTGCCTTTGAAGGGGTTCTCGCGTTGGGTTCGCGGGCCGTTGCCGGGAATCTGGTGCGGTTTCGAGCGGGTCTCGATGGTGACCACCGTGGGAACGGCTTCCTCGGAGGCGGCGCGGAAGGCCTCGGAGAGCTGGTTTGCGTTTTGTCGCGCGGCGCCGTGGGTACCACCCGGCTCCTTCGCCGTGCCATGCACTTGCCAAAGTGGCAAACCGGCCGCCGCCAAAGCGAACAGTGCCACCACGGTCAAAAGTTTGCGTCGATGTTGCATTGCTACTTGTTTCATGTTGTCGATCCTCCGTTTTCGAGTTTTTATCCGCCCTTTCGGAACCGATTTGAAAGCGGCCCACGAGAGGGCGGGGAACCTGGTCCACGCTTCTATTATATTCGTTGCCGCAGACCCGATTTTCTTTCAAGTTCATTTTTTCCAATGACGCACAATTACTCCTTCCCCGCTCCACATGACAGAATTCGACGGCCGCTGAGAAGCTTGGGTGCGACGATGGGCTTGGGTGCGACGATGGGATGGTCTCTGCACGGAACGCCCTCCGTAACGTTCGGTGTCCCTGCAAACGACGTCGAAATAACTCCTCGCAACGCCACGGAGGGCGTTCCCAACAGAACGCCAAGCCGGGCGTCTCTGAAAGCGTCGCGTTGACAAAACTGCAAATAGCGGTTAGACTTATGTCACGCAATGTAGCCTTGGTGCTCGGTAAAATGGCCGGCTAGTTCAGTGGTGACACAGGAATGAGACCAGCAACCGAACCAGATCTCCCCATCGAGGGGGAATCGGACTTCGAGCGGTGCGAACGCCGCATCGGTTACACGTTTCAGGATAAAGTGCTTCTCCGCGCGGCGCTGACCCACGCTTCGGGGGCCGCACATCGGCTCGGGTCGAACGAGCGCTTGGAATTCCTGGGCGACGCCATTCTGGGGGCCGTCGTTTGCGAACTGCTCTACCAACGCTTTCCGGGATTTTTGGAAGGCGACTTGACCAAGATCAAGTCGGTGGTCGTCAGCCGGCAAACCTGCGCCAAGATCAGCGAGGGGCTGGGGTTGGAAAAATTCCTGATTCTCGGCAAGGGAATGACGACCAGCCCGCACGTGCCACCGTCGCTATTGGCCGATGTCTTCGAATCGTTGGTGGCGGCCATTTACCTCGATGGCGGCGACGCGGCCTCGCGGGCTTTCATCGAGACCTACATGGGCCCCGAGATCGAGCTGGCGGCGGGCGGCGACCACTCAGGCAACTACAAGTCGCTATTGCAACAACTTTCGCAACGCGAACATGGCGCCACGCCGACCTACCAGTTGCTCGACGAAAAGGGCCCCGACCACAGCAAGTGCTTCAAGATCGTGGCGCAGATCGCGCGTAACCGGTTCCAGCCCGCCTGGGGGCGCAACAAGAAGGAAGCCGAGCAGCGTGCGGCGCAGAACGCGTTGGCCGAGTTGAACGGCGAAGCGGTGCCGTTCCCTTCCGATTAGACGCGCCGCATTCACCTCGGTTCCTCACACGTTATCTATGCCGCATCGTCATCGCGGACCCGTGGCGCTGCTGAGCACCGAAGGTGCGGCGCTGTCCCCAGCGGTCATCGTCTAACGTTCCGCTTTCGTTCCTTGCCTTGGATCGATAGCGTGTCTTCAATTCAACTCAGGGTCACTAATTGATTCCAGTGTCTTGAATGGTCTCGCTTCATTGGAAAGGATGGGAAAGATGAATCTCCTGCGCAGAATGGGATTGTCCGCGACTCGCCAAGGGCAGCCGAGGCGGAAGTTGCTGCGTTCAGGGCTCGGATCGGAACGGTTCGGATTCGACCGGTTGGAAGAGCGCTGCCTCATGGCCGCGGACGTGGTGATTGCCGTCCCAGATTTGGCGGCCACCACGGTAGGTCAGGCAGTTGCGATCAACGTGTTGGCCAACGATAACGCGCCGTCGAGCGACACGCTGACCGCGAGCGTCGCCGTCCAACCCTTGCACGGAACGGCCACGGTCGGAACGAATAATGAGATCACCTACACTCCCGCCGCCAATTTCAGCGGCTTCGACTCGTTCGCGTACACCGACACCAGTTCCAATGGCGGCAATGGTACGGCCGCGGTCGGCGTTCTGGTCGGCGGGACGGCGGCGGAGAATTTCATTGTCAACTTGTACAACGACGTGTTGCACCGGCTGCCGACCGCCTCGGAGATCAGTTCCTGGATCCAGAATATCGGCGGCCAGGCGTTGGACAGCACACAGCGGACCGACATCGCCACGGAATTCCTGGATTCCGCGGAAAACCACCTCAACGAAATCAAAGCTGATTTCATGCAGTTTCTCGGGCGCGTGGGTGACGCATCGGGCATCTCTTTCTTCACCAACGAGCTGGCCGACGGCGTCCCGGCCCTGAATGTCGAGATGTCATTCTTGGATTCCGCGGAGTTCTCGGCTCTGCATACTTCCAGCGCCGACTTCGTGAACTCGGTGTTCAGCGACGTGTTGGGCCGCCTTCCCACCGCGAGCGACACTTCGTTCTTTACCAATGAGTTGTCGACCCTGACGCGAGCGCAGGTGGTGCAACAAATTGTCCTGAGTAACGAAAGCATTCAGGACTTTGTCGCCAACACCGTGCAGGACTACGTCGGTCGGACGCCGACCGCCAGCGAGCTCGCCGCGGCGCAAGGGATCATTCAAGGGATCGCTCAGGGGAACAATCTCCAAATGGAGGTCTCCACCGCGGCGTCGTTGCTGGGCACCGATGAGTTCTTCAGCAAGATCGCCTGAACCGGCACCGTCCTGGACCTTAGTCGCATGCCACGAAACTGGGATTGGGCTGCGGCGGATCCCTGCTGCGCCGCCTTGGCCGCTTCGAGTAAGGGCCGCGACGATCCGCCACCTGACGTTGCGATGAAGACCAAGTTCCGCCAACAGGCCCTCGGCTGGCTGAAGGCCGATCTGGCCGCTTGGACCAATTTGCAGGCGACCGCCGGCGGACCGCAACGCGAGGTCATTGCCCGCACTCTTGCGCATTGGCCGCCGGCATTCGCGACCCTGACGCCTTGGCAAAACTCCCGGACAACGAGCGCGAATCGCTGAGAGAACTTTGGAGCGAAGTGGCCACGCTTCGAAAACAGGCCGAAGTCCCGAACACAGAGTGACGCGAACGAGCTGCTCAGACCAAATCCAGAGGTGTCATGACGACCACCCGGTGCGCCGCCGGAAGGCCCGCGGGCAAGGGATGAACATCCGGGTGCAGTGTGTGGGCCAGGATCTCCAAACTGTCGACCAAGCGCGGGCCGGGACGGCTGAAGTACGACGAACCGTTGACCGCGTAGACACGGTCATCGCGAACACATGGCAGGTCGTGCCAACCGGGCTGGCGCCGCAGGATCGGAACGTCGGTCAATGTCCGCTCCAGATCGTAGCCGCAACAGGCGATCAGCATGATCTCGGGACCCCACTCGACGATCCGCTCCCAGGCGGTCGTTTGGGAGGGAAGTCCCACGCGACCGATGCCTTCGACGCCGCCGGCCATGTCGACCAGTTCCGGCGTCCAATGCCCGCACGAGAAGGGCGGGTCGATCCATTCCAGGAGCATAACCCGCGGGCGCCGTTCCACGCTTCGGGTGCGCTCCACGATCGCGTCGATGCGCGCTTGCAGGCCCTCCACAACACCGCGGCCACGCTCGTAGACACCGGCGGCGCGGGCGACTTGTTCGATGCTCCGTAGCACCTCACCAATCCGCTGTGGCTCGAGATTCAGCACCTGCGGCGTGCCGGGCAACGAACAGGCCGCCGAGCGGACTTCGGCTTCGGCCACTGCGCACACTTCGCAGAGCGCCTGGGTCACGATCAGGTCAGGCGCCAGCCGCTGAAGCACGGGCATGTCGAGCGTGTAGAGCGCTTGACCGGTCGCCATGCGCTCTCGGACCAGCGCATCGATCGCGGCGCTGGTCGAGTCGAGAGGAATCAGCGTTCGCGTAACCTTGGGCAACTCTCGGACCGACGGTGGCCAATCGCATTCGTGCGTCACACCCACCAACTGGTCGCCCAGGCCGAGCAGGCAAACAATCTCGGTCGCGCTGGGCAATAGCGAAACGATTTTCAACGGCGTTTTTTCCTCGCGTTGCCTCGATTGACAATTCGCCTGGTAAGCAGTCGGATCGGTGCTTAAACGACGATATCGTCGATCGGTTTGCCGTGGTCGATGTCGAGACGCTTGCGGCCGGGGATTTCGAGCTTCCTGGAGTCGAGGCCCAGTTGTTTAAGAATCGTGGCGTGGATGTCGGTGACGTAATGTCGATGCTCGACCGCGTGGAATCCGATCTCGTCGGTCGCGCCGTGAACGATACCGCCTTTGATTCCCCCTCCGGCCATCCAAACCGAGAAACCATATGGATGATGGTCGCGTCCGTCCGTCCCTTGTGAAGCCGGCGTCCGACCGAATTCGGTTGCGAAGATCACGATGGTCGAATCGAGCATGCCTCGCTGCTTCAGGTCCTTCAATAGCCCGGCGACCGGTTTGTCGACGGCTTTGAAATTGGCCTCGTGATTGGCTTTTAAGCCACCGTGAGCGTCCCAGGCTCCGGCACCGCCGGCTCCATGTTGGACCTGAATGAACCGTACCCCACGCTCGATCAAGCGGCGGGTCGCCAGCATCTGCGAGCCGAAGTCGCGGGTGGCCGGTTCGTTGAGTCCGTACAATTCTTGAGTCGCCTGCGTTTCAGAGCCGAAACCAAGTACGTCAGGGACCGACGTCTGCATACGGAAGGCAAGCTCATAAGCCTTGATCCGAGCCAGCAGAGCGGGATCGTTCGGGTATTCGACCGCTTTCAGTCGGTTCAGCCGATCGGCCAGTTCAAAGCCGAGTTGTTGCTCATCAATTTCCAGACCACTGGCGGGTTTGCCGAAGTCAAGCGGGTTGTTGGGGTCGATCCGAATCGGCACGGCATCGTGAGCGGGGCCGAGATAATGCCCGTCCTTCGCGTTCCAGTATTCGCGATTGCCCATCGAGATGAATTGCGGCAGGTTGTCGTTCAAGGAACCGAGCCCGTAGTGTACCCACGCGCCGAGCGTCGGGAATTCGCCATCGAGCATGTGCCGTCCCGAGTGGAACTGCGTTTGCGCTCCGTGATTGTCGTCGGTGGTCCAAACCGAGCGTACGATCGCGATGTCATCGACGCAGCTACCGATATGCGGCACCCAGTCGCTGAGTTCAATGGCGCTGTGACCGTACTTCCGAAAGCCCACCTGTAAGGGATAGAGCTTCTGTCGCAGCTCGACATTGAACGCCACTTCGCGCCGGTTGAGCCGCTCGGGCTTTTGTGTGTCTGCATAGGGAGTTTCGCTGATGGACTTGCCCGCGTACTTGGTGATTTCCGGTTTTGGGTCGAACGATTCCGTGTGCGAAACGCCTCCGTTCATGAAGAGCCACACCACGCTCTGGGCCTTGGGAGCGAAGTGCGGCAAGCCATTCGGTGGTTGCCACGCTTCAGGCTCGCTGGCTTGTAGAATTCCGTCCCGAGCCAGCATCGCTCCCAGGGCCAGCCCAGTGAAGCCAAGACCGAAGTCGGCGAGGAACGCTCGACGGGATCGAGAGTGTAGACTACGACGAGCAGGGGAGTTCGGTGTCATCGAATCGTGATGAAGTCGTTGTGATTGAGCAACGCCAGTACGAGATTCGTTCTCGCGAGCGTCTCGGGATTCGGGCGGTTCTTAATTCGTGCCAAGTCGGTCATGCGCTTGAGCAACTCGGACATGGTAGCTTGTTCATCGGAACCTGGCTCGACGGAGAGTACTGCCACAAACGCCGCGCGGATAAATTCAGAATCCGACGCATTCGGTTGGGCGGCCATGATTCGTTGCGCAATCTTGCCGGCGGTCGCGGTGGCGAGCGGGCTGTTCTCCAAGGCGAGAGCCTGTTGCGGAACGATGCTTTCCGTTCGGCGGTAGCAGTCGAGCACGCTGGCATCGTCGAAGGTTGAAAGAAAACTCTGGTGGTCGTTGTGCGAATGCACAAAATACAGGCTGCGACGGCGCGAGGCTTCGTCATTGATCCCAATCGAGGGGCCGCCGAGCGAGACGTCGAGCTCTCCGGCCAGAAAAAGCAAGCTGTCGCGCACGATCTGAGCGTCCATGCGAACGGGATTCATACGCCAGTAGAAGCGGTTCTCGGGATCGGCGGCTAAGGTCGCATCGGCCGCTCCGGCGCTGGATGATGACATTCGATACGCTTGCGACGTCACGATCAGTCGATGGATGTGTTTCATGCTCCAATGATTCTCAACGAGCTCGACGGCCAGCCAATCGAGCAGCTCGGGATGAGTCGGCGGGGTTCCTTTGCGTCCGAAGTCGAAGACCGTGGGAACCAGCGACTTACCCATGTGTCGCATCCAGATGTGATTGACCGCGACTCGTGACGGCAGCGGATGGCGAGGATCGGTGAGCCACTTCGCAAAGGCGGTGCGTCGACCGCTGCTCGTCGTCAGGTACGGCTTGTCGGCGTTACGGTTCTGGTAGTCCTCTTGAGTCTTTTTGGCTCCCGGCAGTGGTGAGTACGCATCGCTCGGCGTGTCGACCGCCTGACGCGTGGTCGCCAGCAAGGCCTGTGCATCCGCGACTCTTTTCTCGGCTTCGGTCTTCTTCTCGGCTGCCGCTTGCAACAGCGCGAGCTCGGCGCGGCTCATTTCTTCGTCAGCGCGCGAGGCAACCAGGAGTCGCTCCGCTTTGGACGCGGCGAGGGCCAACTCTCTCGCGACGGCAGACTCCGAGCCGGAGTTCTTATCGGCTGGCGCGGCGCAAGCGGCCGACGTCATGAAACGCGCGCGATCCGCGGCCGCTCGCGCTTCGATCGAAGCAAGCTGGGCTTCCAGCGACTTCAATGCTTTATCCGCGATCGTCACTCCGAGCTTCGCTTGCTCGACCGTCATCGGCGCCACAGTGGCTACGGTCGGGGCAAGAGAGGGCGTTTCTCTGGCTTCGACGAGCTCGAAGTCCTTCGACAGCACCGACATCTCAAATGCCAAAAACTCGGCGGTTGCGTCGAATGCGACCAACTCGATGAAGCCGCGCATCCGATCCAGTCCCGCGGGTAGTCGAAACGCGATCGAGTGTTCGCCGTCGACCTGCATGTTGAGTAACGGCCCGCGCGCTCGGAGCACGATCTCGTGAGGCTGATTGAGGTCCAACTTCCGCGGCTGAGCGGCGGCCGGCGGATAGACGTAGCTGTCGCCTTGCCTGTAGGCGATCTGTGATCGTGGTCCGCCGGCGACCGAACTGGCATACGCGAGCAATTCGTTTCCCTGATTGGTGACGTCGCAAGCGATGCCGATCGACTTCCATGTGTCGCCGCCGGTTGGGACATACTTGAGCCTGGCTTCAAAGTCGGCGGGGAGTAGCTGCTTCAAACGCAGGACGGCTCGACTCGCGCCCGACTGCGATTGGATCAGCCGCCCTTTTTCATAGTTCCATCTGCCGGCGAGTTGCTCCCAGAGATCGGGCTTCGCGACGGCGAAGTCGTCGCGGGCGACGACTTCGCCCGGAGCGTTTTTCGCAGGCTTCTCTTGAGCGGGTTTCACAGCCGCATCGGGCGTGATTGCCGCGGCCTTCGCAGCTATATCCTTGGCGGCGGCTTCCGCCTCACCGAGGTTCGCCTTCGCGGCTTCAACGGCGGCACGCGCGGTCGCGATCTGCTGCTCGGCGGCTTGCCGGTGCGCGGCGACGACGAACTCGCGCAGCCCCGGATACGTGGCTTCGATCGGCAGCGAGACCGGTTCGATTACCAGCTTCAGGTCGTCCTGCGACAGAAACGCGGGCACGGACGGTTCTAACGTGCGTGTCTTGTCGGGGTTGCGATCATCGCCGCGGACGTGCAAGTGAGTCTGGACATCGAGATGCGCGTCGAACGCGCGTGGGATTCCGTCCTTTTCAAAGTCGATCTGACCGGGAACCATTTCAGTGCGGATCTGGTAGGGCTCGAAGATGGCTCGCAGCTTGTAGTACTCGACTTGCGAGAGTGGGTCGTACTTGTGGTCGTGGCACTTCGCGCAATTGAACGTCAGCCCGAGCATAGCTTTGGCCGTGTGCTCAATGGTCTCGTCCAGCCAGGTGGTGCGATTGAAGATGAAATACTGCCGCGCCAGGTATCCGGTCGCTCGCAGGCGTTCGAGATCGTTGGGATAGAGTTCATCGGCTGCGAGCATCTCGCGCAGCATCTGGTCGTAGCCCTTGTCGGAGTTGACTGATTCGACGATCCAATCGCGCCAATGCCAGATGTGTTTCTGAGAATTACGCACCTCGGCCCCGAGCCCCCACCAATCGCTGTAGCGCCAGATATCCATCCAATGCCGGCCCCAACGCTCGCCATACTGTGGACTTTCGAGCAACCGCATCACGACCTTGTCGTATGCCTCGGGCGTTTGATCGGCGACAAATGAATCAAGTTCTTGCGGCGTCGGAGGCAACCCGACCAGGTCGAGCGACACGCGCCGCAACCAGACGCGTCGATTGGCGGCCGGCTGAGCGACCAATCCTCGCGCTTGGTGCTCGTTGGCAAGGAATGCGTCAATCGGATTGAGCTGCCAGCAAGCCTGTTCGGCGGTCGCTTGCTCGATCCGCGGGACTGTGGGGCGCACTGGAGTCATGAACGCCCAATGATCGCGAGGGTCGCGTTCGGGTTCTTCCGCCGGAGCTTCCGCCTTTTGAGCAATCCAGGTCCGCAGCGCGACAATCTGCTCGGTCTTCAGCGGCTCCCCTTCGGGCGGCATGCGATCCGCGACTTCGGTCGCCGTGACTCGTTTGAGCAACAGACTTGCGTCGGCATCGCCGGGCTTGATGGCGGCCCCAGAGTCTCCCCCCTTGATAGCCAGAGCGACCGTGTCGAGTCTCAAGCCGCCTTCCTGCTTCAACGCTCCGTGACATGCAAGGCACCGCTCGCGCAGGACGGGCTTGATCTGTTTCTGATAGTCAACCGTATCGTCCGCAGCACGACCCGCACTGGCTAGCGGGAGAGAAGCCAGGGAAACCAGCAGCAAGGCTCCCATGCGGAACTCTGCGTGCCGCGGTTCATGCGTGATCAGCGAAACGAGCCTGTTGGGACGCGTGGGCATTTCACCAGCTTGACGTGTGGAAGGGAGGAGAGCAAGTGCGAAACCATTGCCCGACAAATGTCCGCTGGCTCCCCGCGCCGGGGGCGGGATGCTCTTAGCCATGCTGTTTGCCGATTGGCCAAATCCCAACGGCGGCTTTCGCCAGGAACAGGCGTCAATACGGCCTATGGTCAAGCCCGGTTTGAAATGAGATACTCGAACCGGAGGAACCACCCCATGAGACGACGTTCAACAATCCGCCCCATGCTCCCGTTGGCGATAATTGCCCTGGCGACCACAGTGTACGCCTCGGTTGTGCACGCCGACGAGTTCATGCTGCAAACCTTCCATCGCCAACAACTCACAGACGTCTACTATTCGGAAGGCGCGAACGGCGGCGACATCGACGGCGACGGGCAAGTGGATATCGTATACGGTCCGTATTGGTTCGAAGGGCCAGGCTTCGTCAAGAAGCACGAGATCTATCCGGCCAAGCCGCAGCCGATGGAGGGATATGCCGACAACTTTTTCAATTGGGTTCATGACTTCGACGGCGACGGGCATGCCGACGTGCTGGTCGTGGGCTTTCCGGGCACACCGGCTTACGTTTACGTGAACCCCAAGCCCGGCCATTACGACCAATTGTGGGAAAAACATGCGATCTTCCCAGCTGTCTCGAACGAGTCGCCTCAGTTCACCAACCTTGTCGGCGATGAGCGGCCGGAGCTAGTCTGTACGTTTGCGGGGGCATTCGGCTTCGCGACCGTCGACTGGGACCACCCCTTCGAGGCCTGGTCGTTTCATCGCGTTTCCGACCAGGCGGCTCCTGAGCGCTTCGGGCACGGCTTGGGTGTCGGTGACGTCAACGGCGACGGACTGGCCGACATCCTGAGTGCATCAGGTTGGTTCGAACAGCCGAAGGACATGCCGGAGAGTTCGGCCTGGCCTTTCCATGAAGTCATGTTGACGAACGCCTATGGCGGTGCGGAAATGTATGCCTACGACGTCGACGGTGACGGCGACAACGATATCATTACCAGCCTTGCCGCACACGACTTCGGACTCGCGTGGTACGAGCAGGACACGAGCCAGACTGAACCGGTCTTTCGCCAACACCTGATCATGGGTGATCAGCCCGATCAGAGCCGCTATGGCCTGGTTTTCAGCGAGCCACATTCCGTCGCACTGGTCGACGTCGATGGAGACGGACTGAAGGACATCGTCACCGGTAAAACGTATTATTCACACCACAAGCAGAGCCCAATGTGGGACGCGGGCGCGGTCGTATACTGGTTCCGCTTGGTTCGTACCGAGCAAAGCGTGGACTGGATACCCTACAAGGCAGACGGCGAGGCGGGTATTGGCCGGCAGGTGAGCGTGCTCGACGTTAACGGCGACAAAGTTCCGGACATCGTCGTGGGTGGAATGAAGGGTTCGCATGTGCTCATTCACAGTCGCGACATGGTCAGCGAGGAAGAGTGGAAGGCGGCGCAGCCAAAGCTCATTTCGACGACTGGCAAGAGCACGAAAACGACTCGTGGGCCACGTTCCGTGATTGACCAAGCGACCGGCCGGGTCGCGCGGGCAATTGAAGCTGAAGAGCTGAATGTCGTCGAGGCCTCGGCCGGCCTGACTGTGCTGCAGGCAATGGAAGGCTTCAAGCGAGACCATTGGAGCGGCGGAAAGCAGCTTTTCTGGACCGGCGGCAAACCGGGCGAAACGCTCAAGTTGGAACTGCCGGTATCCGAATCGGCCGTGTACGACGTCTACGCCGTCTTCACGATGGCCCGAGACTACGGCATCGTCTCGCTGAGTCTCGACGGAGCCGACCTGGGAGATCCGCTTGACCTCTACAGTTATCCCGACGTGGTCACGACCGGCCTTTTGAAACTAGGCTCACGGGACCTTCGTGCAGGGAAGCATGAACTCTCGATCAAAATCATTGGGAAGAACGCTTCCGCATCCGGCGCTTACCTCGTCGGACTCGATTACGTGACTCTCTCACCCACGAAGTGAGACAACACCGTTGCATCGTGAAACATTTAACGATGGACCCGGAGGTTGGCAGCCCGCTCTCGAATTCGATGTAAACCAGCAAAGCTACTCGGCGTCGCTTGCATCCTGCAACGATTGAATTTCCTTTTGGAGCGGGCGATAGCCGTATTCGCTCAGCACTGCGATCACACCTTGATAACTCGTATCGTGGGTGGCGACCGTCGACAGTGCGGTCAGGCCGTTGTAGAGCGATTCCGCGGCTTCTTCGAGTTTCGCAAGTTGCGCCTCTTCGTCGCCCTGAGCGCGAGCCACGCCGGCGGAACGGACCGCCTGCATCGCGGTCATGTACTCCAGCCCGAACTCATACCTTCGCGCCAGGCTGTACAACAATTTGCGACCTGCCGGATTGGACCGGTCATGTGCGCGATACATCTCATTCATGGCATTCAGGTAATGGTCGGAGACCTCCTGCCACCATTTCGGTGGAGCCTCGGTCGCTGAGTAATGCTTCATCACCATGTCCGGCACCGGAAAGGCGAACCCGATGTCGTTCTGATCGATGATGTCCGTCGCCTGAGTGACGTGGTTCCATCCCAGGATCAATCGTTCGGCGACCCCATCGCCGCACGACGGTCGGATCAAATCCTCATACGCACGTTCCGGTGTGATCGAGTCATCAAAGGCGGCCCGCGACAAAAAATGAACACTCGGGTCCAGATCGCCGGGAATCCAATATCGCGTCGAAAATCCGGCCCAGCCAGCCTTGCGCAGACCCTGCACTAGCGTGTGGAGATGGCCCGCGACGAATTGCGGCAACACGCCGACATTGTCATCCGCTAACGTCAATATCAGCGAGGGGTTGGCGCTTGGTCCCGTTGTCGGTTTTTTCACGGCCAGCGTTTTCAGCAAGTCAACATGCGCCGCGACCCGCCTCGCGGTGTAATCGATAAAATGAATGCCACCAGCGTCTTCCGGCAGTATCTTGTCGATTACGGGATAAAACACGGGGTCGACATTCATCACATTGAGTTCCATGCGTTTGCCGTCGGGCCGCTCCAGCAAACTGCGGTCGGCGAGCCACGTCTGCAGAAAATCGAACGAGGTTACATTGCCGTGGACGGCGCGCACGCCGCGCTCGCCGGAGGCGATCAACGGCCGCTTTGCCGCCGCCTGCTCGAGATCCTTCAACTGCACCGATTTGCCGATCCCCGTGCGGGCGTCGAGTCGCTTCCACGCCGTTTCAGTGTGCTCCTCCCATTCGGGAAACTCCGGCAGAGTCAGATATAGGGCATCCAGCGTCGGATAGGTTTCGATGAACGCCCGTAACTGCGCCGTGGCAAGCGCGGCCAGCAATTTGTCATCGGGGGGTTGTTTCGCGCCCGGGCCGATGGTCAGGCCTTCCAGTTGATGAATGACCTTCGCCTCGGGGAGCACGGCGGCGAACTCCCTCGGAAACTCCAGCGGCGAGAAAGAGAGGGCGACCGTCATACCGAGCCGATGCGATTCATCGATTACGCCCCGCAGCAATTGGGTGCCGGCTTGTGTTAATTCCTCAGCGTTCCGCTTCCCGGCCAGATCGGGGTTGTAAAACTCTTTGGCCCCCTGAAAGATCGATCGGCCCGCGGTGTCGCCGTCGATCGGGTAATGGTATCCGTACCATAACATGGCCGACTGCTTCTTCACCCCGCGAAACTCGTACTGAACGAAGGGCTGCCACGCGTACGTCGCCAGTAAAATCCGATTGAATTTCTGTTTGGCAAGTTGCCGTAACATGCGCCGGTGCTCTTCCAGCCCCCATGCTTCAGGGCCGATAGGGAAATCGTTGATCGTCCTCCAGGTGCGCGATCGCAGATTCGGCTCTTGAATCAGCTCCCAGCCGTCGGTTCTGAAGGTTGGCGTTTCCACCGGATACGCATCGCCATGCAAGTGGTAGCGGATTCCCAACTGATGGCCCAATTCATAAGCGGCCCACAATGTGGACACGGGACTGCCGCCCCCGACGACCAGTTGGGTGCCGTTTCTGACCTTCGCGCTTTTGAGGGCGATCCCTTGATCGCTCAGCTTGGGCCAGTCATTGCCAACGGCGGCCTTGACGGCCGGATTCGTCGTCGGAGAGCCGATAAGAATTACCGCGCCGTCGCCGGTCGGCGGTTTGGCGGCGGTTTTCACGTCCGCTGACCCCAACTTCCGGAATTGTTCCGACAGCTCGGTCGCCGCCAGTCTTTCCAAAGCCGGCGCATCTCGCGCAACCACGATGGTGATCGGCGGACCACCTGCGGAAGCGATCGATCCACCCCGGCAGAATAGAATCATTACGACGACTACCGCTAACGACGCTTCGGAGCAGCATTTCGCCAGTAGGTGTGGCGGCTCCGCCGTCTCTTTTGCTTTCATCGGGGATCCTCCGGTTCAGCGAAGCATAGAATCTTGTGTATGGTACGGAAATACAGCCGCCCATCGGCGATGGCGGGGCAAGCCACGACCATGTCACCCCCCAAGTCGTTCTTGGCGAGCACCTTCAGCGTATCCCCTTGCTTCAGCACGACCACAAAACCGTTTTCACCGGTGACGTAAATCTTGCCATCCGCGGCGACCGGGGACGCGAAGTACTCACCGAGGTTATTAAGGCGTTTCGTCTGCCAGTGCGTTTTGCCGGACTTGATGTCAAACGAGCTGCACAGGCCCCCCTTTTTGACGACGAACAACTGATCGCCGACGACCAACGGGGACGCCATGTTTGACGCCGCTTTGTTGTTCAGTCCCCACAGGAAATGCGTCTTGGTGACATCGCCGGAACCGCCCCCTCTGATCGCCTGGATGATGCTGCCTCCGGCGGCGATGTTATCCGGCGATTGGAAGGCGTGATCGAGCTCGTCGCCATCCAGAAATCCGTCGTGGTTGGCGTCGGCCTTGTCGAATTTCTCGCTGAATTCTTTCGGCACCTCGGCTTTCGTCAGCTTTCCGTCCTGGTTGGTGTCTTTCCATTCCAGCAAGGCGAATTTTAGCGTGCGTTCAGTATCGCCGTAACTTTGCACGGAAACATAAATCACACCTTCCCGCACGACCGGAGTGGTCATGATCGTCCGGAGTAGTGTGTTGCAGGTCCAGATTTCCTCGCCGGTTTTCGGATCGTAACCCTTCATCTTGCCGGTCCCCGCCACGACGATGTCCGTCCGCTCGGGGGTTTCGCAGATCAGGGGGGTGGAATAACCTCCCAGCATTCCGAGTCGCGGAGTCTTCCACCGTACATCGCCGCTTTGTTTGTCGATCGCGATGAGGTACGGGTTCAAGTCGTCATCGCTGCAGAAGACGACCAGATCGTCATACAGAATCGGCGACGCCGCGGCTCCCCAGTCCATCAAGTAGTGCGGCATGTCGAGCGGGACATGCCACTCTTCTTCGCCCGTATTGGCATCCAGCGCCAGCATCCCAAGCGTGCTGAAGTAAATGTAAACTCGATCCTTGTCGGCGGCCGGCGTGGACGAAGCCGGCAAATTGGGCTGCGTGATCGGCGGGAGGTCGCCCGTTTCGAACGTCTTCTTCCACACCTGCTTACCCGTCAACGCCTCATGACAGAATACTGAAAACTGCCGCGGACCGGTCATCGCCGTGTTGTATAACCTCCCCGACACGACGATCGGAGAGCTGATCCCTTCACCTAACGTGGCCTCCCAACGAAGCTTATCCGTTAGGGAAAACTCCGTCGGTAGATTTCGGCTGGTCGAAACGCCGCTGCAGTTTGGTCCCCGAAACTGCGGCCAATCTTCCGCGAAAACCTCCGACCCCAGCAGCAGCAAGGACCAGGTCGTAAAGAGACACAGGGACGCAGGGGTGATCTGTACGCCGGGCTGTTTGGACGTTCGATCCATGAGAAATTCCCTTTCAAGGGCCACGCGCAGGTTCAAGTCGATGCACGATTTTAGCCATGCGTTCCGGCAATTCCCAGGCGCACTGTTCAATTTGAACCTGGTCCGTACTTGCCGCGATTGAGCTACCACCTCGCCGCGCTACGTTGCGGGCAAGGTGACGGTCTAAGTTGCTGCGGTCCTGGTGGGCCGTACTCCTGCCGGTGGTGCCTTCAATTGAACAGTGCGCCTGGGAATTGCCGGAACGCATGGTTAAACAAGAATTGCGTGAGGAAGTCCGTCAGACCATGACGGCCGTGCGTCACGGCTGCACGTCACACTCCCTCCGCGTGGCGTCGCCCCTTCTGGTCAGTCCAGATCTCCTTGTCACGTACGATAGTCACCTTGAGGAGCTGCCGGTTTGACGGACAGTGGAACTCCTTAAACTGGATGGCCAGAAAGGAGTCCCCAGATGAGCAGGAAGCCATTGAAGCGAAAGCCTCATCAGTCGCAGGCCAAGCGGCGGCGGAGGTTTCCCGATGATTTCAAGCGTGAGGCCGTGCAGATGCTGCTCGATGGCCACACGGCCAGTTCGGTCGCCGAGCGGCTGGGCCTTTCCAACACCAGCGTGCTGTACCGTTGGAAAGGCGAGCAGTTGGAAGAGACTGGTCCGGTAGCGACGTCGCTCGAGGCCCGCGTCCGTGAGTTGGAGAGCGAGCTGCACCGCGTCGAGCGGGAACGCGACATCCTAAAAAAAGCGTTGGCTATTTTCGGCCGGCACGAGTGAGCGAGGTCTACCCAGCCGTGGAAGCAATTGCCCATTCCAAGGAATTTTCCGTGTCCTTGGTCTGCGACGTGCTGCAACTCAGCCGGTCCGCCTACTACGCCTGGCGAAACTCGGAGCCGTCGGCCTGGGAGCAGCGCGACGCCGAGTTGGTGCCTTTGGTGCGAACTTTGTTTTGGAAGCACCGCCGTCGCTATGGAGCACGGAGGATTGCCTCGGAGCTGGCCGACCTGGGAGAGACCTGTGGCCCACGACGCGTGGCAAGACTGCTGAAAACGCAGCGCCTGCGCGCGATCCAGCCAAAATCGTTTGTTCCCCGGACGACCAACAGCCGACACCGTCTTGGCTACAGTCCCAATCTGCTCTTGGAGGCCCCGGAACCGGCAAGCATCAATAGCTTATGGGTCGGCGACATCACGTACACCCCCCTCCAGGGCGGCTCCTTCTGCTACCTGGCTATGCTCATGGACCGTTACTCGCGTTTGCTCGTGGGCTGGAACGTCGACCAAACCATGACCGATGATTTGGTCCTCCCTGTGCTGCGGATGGCGATTCGCGAACGTCAACCTCCTGCCAAGCTAATTCACCACACGGATCGAGGCGGCCAATACGCGAGCACCCGTTATCGCGCCATCCTGCGCCGCGCCGACTTCCGTCAAAGCATGAGCCGCGCCGCCAACTGCTACGACAACGCCTTCATGGAATCTTGTTTTGGAACCATCAAGACCGAACTCGAAATGACCGAATATCAAAACCACCGCATTGCCCGACGCGAGATCACTGACTACATCCACTACTACCTCCAAGAACGCAAGCACTCTGCCCTAAACTACCTCACCCCCACTCAGTTCGAACGCCTCCAGAACCCGAGAAAATAAGCCGTTCCACTGTCCGTCAAACCGGCAGCACCTCACCTCGACGTAATGCTCAGCACGCAGACCCAACCGTTTGCGGTAGTCGTTCTCGCTCCAAGTCGCGCGAATCTCGGCCGCGGCAGATTCAATCTCGGCGACCGTCGGTAGATATGCCCCGTCATCAGTGCGTTGGCGCAATTGCTGATCTGCCATGGCGAGGGTACTCCTCCTTGGGTCCTACGGGGAACTATAAGCACACGAGTGCTCTCCGACTACAACCCAGATCGGGCCGAACTTGCACGGGCCGCAAGGTCGGCTGACGTTTCGGCAGCCGTGAATCAGACCGAACTGGGAATCGATCACCCGCAGGGCCACCGCTTGTCTCCGCGAAAGCGCACGACGGCCTGAGATAGTGAGTAGCCTCTAATAGGTGGTTGCCACGGAACATTTCCCGGCCGCCGACGTCGCCGAGCCGGTTCTCCGCAAGCCGAATCGTATCGCCTGGTTCGCGGCGCGGGATCGACTCAGATTCTTTCAAGAAACCGGGCGCGCTTCGACCGGCAATTTCCGTTCCTATGACAGGCGCTGTTGTTTTATTTCGATCCCCGGCCATTCAGGGTTTACCCGGTCGTCGACCGAGCAATTGCTGTTGGGTCGCCGAAGAGCGGGGGTGATCGCGGCACGTTTGTCGTCAAAGACGATTTGAAGCTCTCCGGTGAGAAGCCCGCCGAGGCGGTAAAGCCCGCTGGTGGGCGTCCAGCAGCAATGCCGCAGCGCGGGGCAATGAGGCCGGTGCGGCGCGGGGCGAAGCGCGCGAAAACGGCCGAAGCGGTGCGGATCGAATTCGCAGAAGGGGACGATCCCGAGGTGAAATGGAACGACCTGTTCGCGGCGCACGTCAAGGACAAATTGCCGACCGACGGTGTGCGCCAGGCCTCGCGCGAGTTGATGAACGCCAAGAAGTTCGATCATGTCATCGCCATGATCAACGCCGCTTTGCGCAACACGCAGGGGCAGCCCTGGATGTACGAGGCGCTGGGGCTGGCGATGCAGGCCGCGAAGCGCGATTCGGTCGAAATCGAACGCGTTTTGATGTCCGCGGTGGACTTCACCGACGACCCCATGGATGTGATGTACATCGCGCATTACATGGCCAAGAACGGGCTGGAGTCCCGGGCGCTCAAGTTGTTCGAAGAAGTCTCCGAGAGCACGCCGAACGCCGCCGAACCGTTCGTGATTGGCTTGCGGCTTGCGCAGCAACTTGACGACATTGACGGCATCCGCTGGGCGACGGTTGGAATTCTCAGCCAGGCTTGGCCGGCTGAACACGTCGAGATTTGGAATACGGCCAATCTTGTGGCGCAGTCGACACTCGATCGGTTGAAGAAGGGAAATCGTAAACAGGAAGCCCAGGAGTACCAGTCGCAGATCGACGAAGCGCTGGTCCGCGATTGCGTGGTGATCGTCTCCTGGACCGGTGATGCCGACGTCGATTTGTTCGTCGAAGAGCCGGCCGGCACCATCTGCTCGTTCCGCAACCCGCGGACAACCTCGGGCGGCATTCTGTTGGGCGACACCTTGGCCAAGCAGGAGGTACGTAAGACGCAAGGGGCCTCGGAGGTCTACGTTTGCCCGAAGGGTTTCGACGGCACCTATAAGTTGGCGGTTCGACGCGTGTGGGGCAAACTGACCGCCGATCAGGTGAAGGTCGAGCTGATCTGGCACTACAAGACGGCGCAAGAACGGTTTCAAGTCAAGCAATTGAACGTCAAAGACGGCGATGCTGTGGCAGCCTTCGATCTCAAGGAAGGTCGCCGCCAGGAGCCGCTGGCCCAACAGCAGGTGCCTAACGCCGTGGCGGGCCAGATGGCCGTGAACCAGCAGATTCTGAACCAGCAGCTCAACGCATTGAACGACCCGCGGGTGCTAGGGAGCATGTTAAGGGGCGTCAACCGCGGCAATGGAGGAGTGATCGTCAATCCGGTCAACCCGTTTTTCGTGCAGGGCGCGGTGGGCTACATGCCGATCACATCCTGTCTGCCAAAAGGTGCTGGCATGTTCGTGAACACGGCGGTGGTTTCAGCCGATCGGCGGTATGTGCGCGTGGCCCCAATTCCGTTTTTCACGGGAGTCACGCAGGTCAATACGTTTGACTTCGTCAGCGTTGCCACTGGCGGGCTCAGCCAGGCTGGCGGCGGCGGCGTGTCCACCGGCAATGGCGGCGGGTTCTAGCTCCCTCATCACACTCTCGCACACCGAACCTCGCGATTATGCGGTGGAGAGGGCGGCAACTCGACAGAGCCAAATTGAGAACGGCCTGTCAAAAAATCCCAGGCTTGAGTGGACGGCCGAAGCCGCCCACCCAAGCCGTAGGACCGTCCTACTGGCTTGGCGGAAGCCAGAGAAACATTTCCGACGATTTATGACGAGTGTTGCTCATGCATCGGTCGCGTGACCGGTCAAGGCAAAATCGGGATAACCCAACGCACCCATTTCAGGCAGGTCCAGGCCTTCGATCTCGGTTTCGCGGTTGACTCGCAGTGGTGTGATCAGGTTGCTGATCTTGAACCAGGCGAAGGCCATGGAGAATCCAAACGCGGCAACGACACCCGCGTCGATCAGTTGAGCGTAAAGCTGGCTGACGTCGCCATACAGCGCTCCACGTACACCGTCGGAACCGTATTCCTTGTTCAGGAACTCCGATGCGGTCCGTACCACTCCGTTCCAACCGGCGCCGTATTTGCCGTTTGCGAAGATCCCGAGCGAGATCACGCCCCAAAGTCCGTTCACGCCGTGAACCGAAATCGCGCCCACGGGGTCATCTACGCCGACTCGGTCCCAAAAGAACACGCCCACCACGACCAGCACGCCGGCAATGGCGCCGATCAGCGCGGCAGCCCATGAATCGACGAACGCACACGGCGCGGTGATTGCCACCAGGCCGGCCAGCATACCGTTGCACATCATCGACGGATCGGGCTTCATCCCTTTGACCATTAAATACACCATCGCGCTCAAGGCTCCCGCGATACTGGCGAGCATCGTGTTCACAACGACCGTTGAAATTCGCAAGTCGGTACCGGAGAGCGTCGATCCCGGATTGAATCCGAACCAGCCAAAAGCCAGAATGAATGTACCGACCACCACCATGGGAATATTGTGACCGGGAATCGCCTGTGGCTTACCGTTGATGTACTTGCCGATACGCGGGCCAATACATAAGGCACCTGCCAAGGCGATGGCGCCCCCCATCGCGTGCACGACTCCGGAGCCGGCGAAGTCAACGGCTCCGTGCCCCAAGCCCCAGTTCTTACCCATCTGCGCCAACCATCCACCCCCCCACACCCAGTTGGCGTATAGGCAATAAGGCAATGCCACCCAGATCCCATAGAGGCAAAAATTCTTCCAACTCCAACGTTCGGCCATCGAGCCAGTCGGAATCGTGGCCGTGGTATCCATGAAGACCATCATGAAAAAGAACAGGGCCATCACGCTCACATCGTCAATTCCGCTCAGAAAAAAGCCCTTCGTTCCCATTAGGCCATACGTGGGGAGATTTTCGGTGCCGCCGACGCCGATGCCGGAATTCAAAACGGCCAGACCAGGTCCGAGCGACGGATACCAACCTGGCGCGACAGGGCCATTGAACCAGTTGCCCCATCCAAGGGCAAATCCGTAGGCCCAAAAGGCCAGGCATCCAAGCGGGTAGATCATCAAATTCATCGCCATGGTGTGTCCAGCATTCTTGGCTCGGCACAAGCCCCCCTCGACCATCGCGAACCCCGCCTGCATGAACATCACCAGGAAGCCAGCGATCAACGTCCAAACCATGTTGATGCCGTACAGATTGTGCGCGACGCGATCATAGACTCCGCTGAGGTCTAGCGCGGACGGAACGTCGCCGCCGCCTTTGGTGTCGGAGGAAGGTGTCGTCCAGACTCCGGCCTTCATTCCCGCCGGATCGGCCGTTGTGGCGGTGAAGTAAGCTGGCAACTGGGGTGGGTCGGCCGCTGGTACGGGAGTTTCTCCCGTGGGCGCAGGTTCCTTGTCCGCCGGTTCGGCCACATCTCCCACAACGGATGGGTCGGCCGCTGGTGCGGGAACTTCCCCTACGGGCGCAGGTTGCTCGTCCGCCGGTTGGGCCACATCGCCCGCGACGGGTGGGTCGTCGTAGAACGCCTGGGTCGCGGGCCCCCATATGAAGCACATCGCTACCAGGAAACACGCAACATTGATACTAGTGAAGGCCAGTTTGAATCGTTTCATTGAGACACCGCCACGTTCAGTTGCTAACGACTACGCCCCGATGGTAAGCCACGGCCCGAGGTTTGGCCCGAGCTGCAAGCTCAGGCACGAGATCCTGATGGCTGAGTATGATGAACACATCTCCGGCGTTAAGGCTCAAGTCGGGTGTTGGATTGCGGATGAACGAGCCATCCGATTTCTTGATGGCTACCATCACAAACCCCCCTTTGCCACCAATCTCGACTCGCCCGACGGTTTGTCCGACCAAAGACGAATTGGCCTGGATTTCGATTTCATTGATTTCCAATCCAACCTGTTTCAGATCCTCCTTGAGATGACCCTTGCCGATGACCTTGGTCAACAATTCATCGCCCGAAGGAGTTACGATCATGTGCGCCATTCTCGTGGCGCCAATCACGGCCGGCATGATGACCCGATTTGCACCTGAGCGGAGCAGTTTCTTTTCCGTCGATGGAGATTCGGCTCTGGAGATGATCTCAATCGTGGAATTAAGGTCGCGGGCGGTAAGCGTGATGAAAACGTTGGCCGAATCGTCCGGGAGCACCGTGGCCAGCACGCGCGCCGACCCAATACCTGCCGTTAAAAGTGTTTGCTCTTCCGACGCGCTGCCGAGTACGGTCAGAAAACCGTCGGCCTGGGCCTTTTGCACGCGTTCCTCGCTCGAATCGACGATCACCATCGGGAAATTGGCGGCTGCCAATTCCTGGGCCAGCATTTGACCCACGCGTCCAAATCCGCAGATCAACGCGTGGTTGGTGAGCTTTTCAATCCCCTTGGACATCCGTCGAACTCCCAAAGCGCGGTTGATTTCCCCCTCGGCCACCATTTGTACGAAGCCACCCACTACGTAAATCGCCGACGAACAGCCGGCGATGATCACTCCCATCGTGAAAATCTTCAGTTCGGGACTTTCGAGAGGCTTTGCCTCGCCATAGCCCACACCAAAAACGGTGATCACGACCATGTACACGGCGTCGAGCAACTTCCAACCGGCGAGCATGTAGCCGCCGATCGCAATGATGCAGCTCATCCCGAAAAACGTTCCCCCGATCAGGATTCTGCGCCAAGAGTTCTTCATGATCCAAAACGGAGGCTGGGTCGGCGGTTTTTCGTGAACAGGCCGTATCGTCCATCCGCTTGGCCACTGCAAAACCCAGGCCGACATGCTCCGATTCGGTCAGGTTTTAGTGTTTCGACGCCAATCACATGACGCTACGGGCAGTCAGCGGACACATGCCGTGCTGAATATCCGGGCAAGCGTAGCTCGTTTACGCAGCACCATTTAGGTCGCCCCCGTCAACGAGCGAATCACAATAGGTAAATGAGGGCGCGAAAACCGACAAAAGTCGCTGATCGCCTCCGCTGCCCAACATGTCAAATCAGAAGTTGTGAGAATCGGCACGCGGGTTGCTGTTGGCCACGGCAGTTGAATTGATGTGACTTGAGTCAGTCCCCGGGCGCTAGGCTGCGGCTGCCTTCATAGTTCACGATGCAAAACAATGGACATCCCTTGAAAGGCGGAGGAGATTCCCGTGACTACGAGTGTTTCAAATGCGGTGAAAAATGGCCAGAGCATGGCGGCAGCCGGGGCAACCAACTCGAACGGCGCTTCATTCAGTAAGTCGGCCCGTGTCGCCGCCGTATCGGCGGTAACCAACTGGAAACCCATTTCACCGCCCTTGAATTTCGCGGAGAGCCCAGCCCAGGACTTGTATGCTTGTAACGTTTTTGGTCCGGCCGCACTGAAACAGCGGCTTCCCAAGCCGGTTTACAAGTCGCTGATGAAGACGATAGAAACTGGTAGCAAGCTCGATCCCTCCGTCGCCGACGTGGTGGCCGCAGCCATGCGCGATTGGGCGATCGGAAAGGGAGCCACGCATTACGCCCACGTCTTCTTCCCCCTGACCGGCATCACCGCGGAGAAGCACGATAGTTTCCTTTCGCCCGACGGTGAGGGAGGAGCAATCGCTGAATTCAGCGGCAAGCAGCTCATCCAGGGCGAGCCCGACGGCTCGAGTTTTCCAACCGGTGGCATCCGCGCCACGTTCGAAGCCCGGGGCTATACCATCTGGGACGTGACCAGCCCGGCCTACATTCTGGAAAATCCCAATGGTACCACGCTCTGTATTCCGACGGCGTTTGTCTCCTGGACCGGCGAAGCGTTAGACAAGAAGACCCCGGTATTGCGGTCGATGCAGGCCTTGAATAAGCAAGCCCAGCGAATTCTCAACTTATTTGGCCAGACAGACGGGGCCTTCGTCGCATCGACGGCGGGGCCGGAGCAAGAGTACTTTCTGGTCGACCGCCACTTCTATTTTGCCAGGCCCGATCTGTTCACGGCCGGTCGCACGCTCTTCGGCGCGAAGCCGCCAAAAGGGCAGGAATTCGAAGATCATTACTTCGGGGCTATCCCGGAACGCGTGTTGGCATTCATGCTCGAATCCGAGCGCGATCTGTATAAATTGGGCATCCCCGTCAAGACGCGTCACAACGAAGTGGCGCCGGCCCAGTATGAAATTGCACCAGTCTTCGAGTCCGCCAACCTGGCGGCCGACCATCAGCAGTTGGTGATGATTACCCTCCGCCGGGTGGCTGAAAAATACGGCATGGCATGCCTGACGCATGAAAAGCCATTTGCCGGCGTGAACGGATCGGGCAAGCACGTCAACTGGTCCTTGGGTAGCAAGTCGCAGGGCAACCTGCTCGATCCAGGTGACACGCCACATTCGAACGCCCAGTTTCTCGTTTTTTGCGCGGCGGTGGTGCGAGCCGTTTACAAATACCAAGGCCTGCTTCGTGCGGTCGTTGCCACCGCGGGCAACGACCACCGCTTGGGGGCCAATGAGGCGCCTCCCGCGATCATTTCGATTTTCCTGGGTGACCAGTTGACCGATATTTTCCGCCAGGTGAAAGCCGGCGGGGCCAAAACTTCGCTGAGCAAGGGGACCTTGACCGTCGGCGTTGATGTGCTGCCGCCATTGCCGAAGGATGCCGGCGACCGCAATCGCACCAGCCCGTTCGCGTTTACGGGCAATCGGTTCGAATTTCGTGCCGTAGGTGCGAACCAGTCGATTGCCGGACCTCTGGTTGCCATGAACACCATCGTCTGCGAATCGCTCGATTATTGCGCAACCAAACTGGAAAAGGCCACGGGGGGCAAGCCTGAGGGGTTGCACGAGGCAGTGCAGAAGCTGCTTACGGAAATCATCAACGAGTGCGAGCCCATTATCTTCAACGGCGACGGCTATTCGGCGGCGTGGCACCAAGAAGCCGCCAAGCGGGGACTGCTGAATCTTAAGACTTCACCCGATGCGCTCGGCCAACTAGGCGAGCCCGAGGTGAAGAAGCTATTCACGAAATACGAGGTCCTCTCGGAAAGGGAACTTCAGAGCCGGCTCGATACCTACCTCGAGCAGTATTGCAAGACGGTCCGAGTCGAAGCTCTGCAGACCGTGGAAATGGCCAAAACGCTCATTTTCCCGGCCGCGATTCGGTACCAGAACGAGTTGGCGTCGACATGCGCCAACCTGAAGCTGATTGGATACGATTTCGACACCGACACGCTCGACAAGATCACCGAACTGGTGAAATGCCTGCAAGACAGTATTGCGGTTCTTGAAAAAACGATGCTGCACCATGATGGCGAAGGGCTGGAAGCCGAAGCTAGGTACTTCTGCGACGACGTCGTCCCCGCGATGGCGTCGGTGCGAAAATATGTCGACGCCTTGGAGGGCTGGGTCGCCGATGACCTATGGCCTTTGCCCACCTACCAAGAGATGTTGTTCATTAAGTAACGAGCTTCAGGAATTGTTGTATCACCCATGCGAACAATGGTTGGATTGCAGATGCGCACGATCTTGGCGGCATTGGTCATTGCACTGGGCACAGTTCCTTGCGCGGTAGCAGAAGAAGCGAATGTAGCGGACGGCGACAAGCCCAGGGCGGAAGAACCCGCTATGAGTGAGTCACCCCCCCCGCCCGCGGCGCGCCAGATCGACCGCGGCGACAATGCCTGGATGCTGACTTCGTCGGCCCTGGTATTGATGATGACCACTCCCGGGCTGGCGATGTTCTACGGCGGGTTGGTTCGCAAGAAGAACGTGCTGAGCGTCGTAATGCAATGCATGACGATGATGGGCCTGATGACCGTCATTTGGGGCCTTTACGGCTACTCGTTGGCGTTTGGCGGAAGCGAACCGTGGATCGGCAATGGCGACCACTTTTTCATGCAAGGCGTGCAGGCCGTCTGGAGTAGCAGCGAAGGGTCGGTCATTCCGCTGCATCCGGTGTTTAACATTCCGATGCTGACGCACATGTTGTTTCAGGGAATGTTCTTCATCATCACGCCGGCTCTGATTTGCGGCGCGTTCGCGGAACGGATGAAGTTCAGTGCGATGGTGGTGTTCATGGCCCTCTGGGGAACGCTGGTGTATTGCCCGTTATGCCACTGGGTTTGGGGCGGCGGTGTTCTGGCTTATGGAAGCCCCCATGCCCAGGGAGTATTTTGCGGCGGTGCGCTCGACTTCGCCGGTGGCACCGTGGTGCATATCAGTTCTGGAGTCTCGGCCCTGGTTTGCGCCCTGGTCATGGGAAAACGAGTGGGATTTCCCACCGAACCGATGCCGCCCCATAACCTGACGTACACGTCGCTGGGGGCCGGTTTGTTGTGGGTGGGCTGGTTCGGGTTCAACGCCGGCAGCGCCATAGCCGCAGATGGGATTGCGGCCGGCGCCTTTGCCGCCACCCATTTTTCGGCGGCCGCCGGTGCGCTCGCGTGGCCAGCCGTCGAATGGATCACTCGCGGCCGACCCACTCTGCTGGGAGCGTCTTCAGGAGCCGTGGCGGGGCTCGTGTGTGTCACCCCCGCCGCCGGTTTTGTGTTGCCGATGCACGCGATTCTAATGGGTATTGCCGCGGGCGTCATGTGTTGCTTCACTTGCTCGAAGCTCAAATCGAAACTCGGCTATGACGATTCGCTCGACGCTTTCGGCGTGCACGGTTTGGGAGGGACACTCGGAGCAGTCTTGACCGGCGTGTTCGCGACGCGGGCGGCCTGGGATATTGGGAAAGGGGCACCCCTTGGAATCTTGGAAGGCGGAACCGTGCTGGCTGCGCAGATCGTCGCGGCGGCAATGACCTGGATCGTGGCCGCTGTCGCCACGTACCTCTTGCTCCTTCTGGTGGGGGCAACCATCGGTCTTCGGGTTACTGAGGACGAAGAAAGGGAGGGTCTTGATCAGATTGAACACGGCGAAGAGGGATACATCTTCAGCTAGCCTCATCCCAACCCATCAGCCGACCGTGCAAAACCACATCAAGGGCGATATGATGTGCCTGGCACGGCGAGCAAGGGAAAAGTCGCTCGACCGTCGGCTTTCGAGCGACTGCGAGGCGCCGTGTGGGTGTGTACGAAGAATTGGGACTGACGCCGATCATCAACGCGTCCGGCGCGGTCACGCGATTGGGTGGCGCGCCCATGCCCGCCGAAGTACTGGCGGCGTTTCACGAAGCGGCGGGGCAGTGTGTGCCGCTCGAACGGCTTCAAGCCGCCGCTTCCCGAGTAATCGCTGAGGTCACCGGCGCCGAAGCCGGGCTGGTCACGGCCGGCGCCGCCGCGGCTTTGACCTTGGGCGCGGCGGCCATCCTGTCGGGCAATGACCTGAGGCGCATGGAGCTTCTGCCGCACTGCGATGGCTTGTTTCCCGACGAATTCGTTGTCGCGCGCGAGCAACGCAACGGTTACGATCACGCCGTCCGCGCCGCCGGCGCCAAGTTGGTGGAGGTGGGGTTCCACGAAATCGTGGCCAACGCGGGCGTGCGACGGGTTGAGGCCTGGGAATTTGAGGCGGCGTTCTGTCCGCGAACGGCCGGTGTACTGTACGTTTTTTCTCCAGACTCCCAGCCGCCGCTGGCCGAGGTGGTTGCCAAGGCCCACGCACGAGAACTGCCAGTGTTGGTCGACGCGGCGGGCGAGCTGCCGCCGCGTGCGAACCTGAAGTCCATCATTGCCACGGGAGCAGACCTGGTGGCCTTCAGCGGGGGCAAGGCAATCCGTGGGCCCCAGGCGACAGGTATCCTCTGCGGCCGGCGCGACCTGGTGGGTGCCGCCGCCCTTCAGTTCTTGGACATGGACGACCATTTCGAGCTCTGGGATCCGCCCACCGAATTCATCGACAAGTCGCGTTTCGCCGGGCTTCCGCGGCACGGTATCGGTCGCGGCGGCAAGGTCTCGAAGGAACAGATCGTGGCCCTGCTCGCCGCACTCAGGATGTTCGCCGCGGGAGCGTTCAACCAGGACATCGAATCGCACCGCCGCCGCTTGCGGCGGATCATCGAACGCCTGGTCGGCGCGACGGCGAAATGCACGCTCGTCGATTCCCGCTACGGTGAAGGACTGCCGCTCTTGGAGGTTGCTATTGACGAGGCCGCCTTGGGCCGCACGGCCTTCGACGTCTGCCGCCGGCTGCGCGACGGCTCGCCCCCTTGTTACGTTGGCCACGGACAATTGCGCGCGGCGAAGCTGGTCGTCAACCCGCTGCACCTCGATGACGAACGGGCTGAGAAGCTGGCCAAACGATTGTGCGAGGAACTGACACCATGAGAATCTCCGGCAATGAAATCCTGAAGCGCCTTGGTGCCGGCGAACCCATCGCCCAGGTCGCCGCGGCGGCCGGGATCGGGCGAAATGAATTCGATCATTGGTGGAATGCGGAAATCGCCGGCCGCGTACCAGCGGCGGATGGCTCGCGACTTGCTGCCGTCGAAGCGGCCGTTGAAATCGCGCGCGATGAGCGAGGCGTCCCGCACATCAAGGCTCAGCGCGACGACGACCTGTTTTTCGGCTTTGGCTACGCAATGGCTCAAGACCGCTTGTTCCAGCTCGATTATCTGCGTCGACGCGCATGGGGCCGATTGTCCGAAGTCATGGGTCCCGAATCCTTCGAGCTCGACTTGCTCGCTCGCACCGTTGGTCTGGGTCGAATCGCTGAGGCGGAGTGGAACGCGACGAGCGACGAGCTGCGCCGATTATTGAATTCCTTCACAGCCGGTGTGAACGCGCTGATTGCCGACACGGCTGATCGGCCGCCGATCGAATTCGACCTGCTGGACTATCGCCCCGAGCCCTGGTCACCCGCCGATTGCCTGGCGATCGTGGGAGAATTCCGTTGGTACCTCACCGGCCGTTTCCCGGTGATTGTGGTCCCGGAGCTGATCCGCCGAGAGCTTGGCGAGGGCTTCAAACAGCGGGCCTTTCTGCTGGCTGAGGCCGACGACGAGAGCATCTTGCCGCGCGGTTCATACGCTCCTGGGCCCATGGGCGTTACGTCATCGGGCGGTGGTGGCGATCTCGACTCAGGCGAGGGGAGCAACAACTGGGTCGTCTCCGGCGCACGCACCGGCAGCGGTAAACCGCTGTTGGCCAGCGATCCGCATATTGCCTTCGCCGCCGTGTCGTGCTGGTACGAGGCACACCTCTGCGGCGGTTCATTCAACGTGGCGGGCATGGCCTACGCGGGCATGCCGGCCGTAATGTTCGGCCGGAACGAGCGGGTCGCCTGGGGATGCACCAACAACATCTGTTCACAGCGCGATTTGTATGCTGAGCAAATCGATTCGCGTTTTCCCGGCTGCGTCCGCTACGACGGCCGTTGGGAGCCGCTTGCGGAGCGAATCGAAATCATCAACGTCAAAGGTCAAGAGTCGGTTCGCAAGACAATCCGTTCGTCGCGCAATGGGCCGATTGTCGACGAGGTGTTGCCCGGCCCCGCAAAGAATGCCGGGCCGGTATCGCTACGTTGGTTGGGGTTTGAGCGGTGTGGCTGGCTTGAAGCGTTGTTGGCGATGGACCGGGCCAAATCGGCCGAGGAATTCCGCGAGGCGACGCGTCCCTGGATGGTGCCAACTTTCAGTCTGGTGTTCTGCGATTCCGAGGGCCGTATCGGATACCAGTGTACCGGCCGGATACCGTTGCGCAAGCAGCCCGAGCGCGGCTACCGGCGCGGTTGGGACCCCGATCACCAATGGCAGGGACTGGTGCCGTTCGAAGGCATGCCGCGACTGTCCGACCCGGCACAGGGATTCGTCGTCACGGCGAACAACCGTACGGCACCTGACGATTTCCCCTTTCACCTGGCCGGCACTTGGACCAGCGGCCACCGGGCGCGGCGGATCAGAGAGATGATCGAGGCCGTCGATAAACTCACCCACGACGACATGTTCGCCATGCAGCACGATACTCTTTCGTTGCGAGCCAGGGACTGCGTGCCGCGTTTGATCGAGTTGTTTGCCGGCGAGACCGATCCTCAAATACGCCAGGCGGTTGACCTGCTTCGGCGTTGGGACGGTCGGATGGAGACCGACCAGGTCGCAGCCACGATTTTTGACATGTTCTTCACCCTCTGGTCCGAGAAAGTAGCCGAGGAGTGCTTGCCGCGGCAAGTGGCGACGTTCGTCGCGGGAGCCGCCGGCGGACTCGCCGCCGAATTGTTGGCCGACAGCCCGCTTCGGTGGTTTGCGGTTGAAGTGCGTGTCCGACGTGCATTCAGTGAGGCCTTGGGCAAACTCGCCGCGAGCTTTGGCCCCGACATGTTGAGTTGGACCTGGGGCCGTTTGCACCAGCTCCGACAGCCCCACGTCCTTTCGAGCCGTGGCGATTTGGGGACGCTGTTGGACCACGCCAGTGTACCGGTCAAGGGCGACATGCTCACGGTTTGCAACACGGGCAACGACGCCGCCATGCAAGCGACGACGGGGGCGGGTTACCGGATGATCGTCGATATGTCGATCGTGCCGCCCGAATTGTGGGCCGTCGACGCCGGCAGCCAGTCGGGGCACCCCGGTAGCCCGCACTACGCCGACCAACTGGCCGACTGGCTCGCCGCGCGTTACCATCGAGTGCCGCTTGTCTGGTCCGAAGTCGAAGCGATTGCCAAGAACCGGCTCGTGTTGGAGCCGACAGTGCAGTAGATTTCCAAGGGGCCCACTTACCACTCACCGTTCTCCACCATGCTCATCGGATACGTTAGCGATGAACGTTACGTGGCTTTGCCGGACGTATCATTGGAATTCATCGGCAACGGCATCTCGGTCGAAGCCCGTTCGCGCGCGAGCGGATCGGTCAATGCCGATCTGTCGCCGGGCGACTACGAGGTCGTGCTCTCGAAGCAGGGCTTCGGCTCGAAGCGCGTACGAATGAGTGCACGGCCGGGCGAGCCATACCAGTTCCGGCTTTTGTCTGATTGCCTTTTGGGTTACATCTGGCCCAAATGGGTCAAAGTGGGCGACGAGGCCGAGTTCCGCGTCCATTCGGTCGAGGCTTACAAGCTGGAGTTGTGGCGCTATGGCCTCGAAAAGGAATTCTTGCGGAACCTCGGCTGGCACGATGAGCATGGGCCGCGGGCGACGATGCAGATCACGCCCGACGGCGATTATACCCAGACCGGAGTTCGCTGGAATCAGGCAGGGTACAACATCAAGGTCCACCGGCAGTTCGTTACTGCCCCCAAGCGCAGCGGCCTTTATTATTTTCATGCCAGCACGGCGTCGGGGGCGTTCTTTTCGTTCCCCTGGATCGTGGCGCCGGGGCAGCCGACATGCAAGTTGGCAGTGTTGGCTTCGAACATTACCTGGAATGCCTACAACGCGTTCGGCGGGCGGAGCAACTACATTCATGCCGACCGCTTCCCGCCCACGCCGACGGTCAATTCGCGACAGGAGCTGAAACGATATACCGACCCCGAGCATCTGCATTACGACTGCGAAGCCTACGATCCGCTCTCGTTCGACCGACCGGAGCCCATCAACTCGATTGCCGCCTCCGAGCGGGTCATCGATCCCATCGAAGGGCGCGCCGCCTGCCACGTGGCGCCGGCCGAGTGGCGGTTTCTCGCCTGGCTCGAGCGCGAACAATTCGCCTGCGACTTGTATGCCGAGACCCAATTCCATTACGGCGACCTTGATCTCAGCGATTACAAAGCGCTCGTGATCAGCACGCACCCCGAGTATTGGTCGCGCTCGATGTATCAGCGGCTCAAACGCTGGGTCTTCGAAGAGGGAGGCAAGCTGCTCTACCTGGGAGGCAACGGTATCAACTGCGAAGTCGAGTTCATCGATGGCACGACGATTATCTGCCGCAACGGTGACCAGCGCGAAATGAACCGTCGCAAGCTGGAAAGCCGCTTCCACCTGCGTCACGAGTCCGAGGCGAACCTGCTGGGTGTGGTCTTCACCGAGGCCGGCGCCATGACCGCCGCGCCCTTCCGTGTCGTCGATGCCGAACACTGGGTCTTCGCCGGCACGCATTTGAGCGCCGGTGAGGTGTTCGGCCAGCGGAGCCTGCACCGCCGCTGCGAAGGAGGCGCCTCGGGGCACGAGACCGACAAGATTTCGCCCAGCTCCCCCAAGAACGTCCGCTTGCTGGCTCAAGGTACCAATCGCGATAATGGTGGCGCTCAGATGATCTACTATGACACGCCCAGCGGCGGCGAGGTTTTTTCCGCCGGCTCCATCACTTGGACTAGCTCCGTATTGGTTGACGACGCCGTATCGAAAATCACGGCGAACGTGATCCGACGATTTTTAGAAGGCTGAAGGATGAGGGATGTCATTTGTATCTGTCGATCGCGTTCCGATTACCACTGACAAGTGACCAATGACCACTAACAACTAACGACTAACATCGGACCAAGGGCCACGGACAACCATCATGCTTGATTTGACCCGCCTCGCAACCGTGCAACTGGTTCCCCTCACACCGTTTTCGGCCGACGGCAAGCACCTGGTGCCCGAAGCCTTCGATCGCCAGGTGCGAGAAACCTATGCGGCGGGTATCCGTGTTTTCATTCCTGCCGCAGGAACGGGCGAATTCCATTCGCTCACAGCCACCGAAGTCATCGAGTGTACCCGCATTACACGGCGGGCAGCGGGGGGCGAAGCGACGGTGCTCACGCCCGTCGGCTTGAGTCTTGACCATGCCCTGACCATCGGACGCGCCGCTGAGAAGGCCGGGGCCGACGCCTTGCTCGTCATGCCGCCCGTCCACCCCTACCTCTCTGACGCCGGTTTCGCCGATTACCTCCGCGCGCTGGCGGTCGAGGCGCCATTGCCCCTATTGGCCTACAAAAAGGGCCCGGTACCCAGCGACAAGTTGTTGGGCGAACTGGGTGCGTCGGGCGAGCTGGCAGGGGTCAAATATTCGGTCAACGATCTCGACGCATTCCTTCGGTTCGCCGACCATCATGGCGCGAAGCTCGGGCTGTATTGCGGCACGGCCGAGCGTTTCGCTCCCTTTTTCATGCTGGCCGGGGCCAAGGGGTATACCACGGGGGCGGGCAATCTGTGCCCACGTTTGACGCTGGCCATGTTCCGCGCTCTGTCGTGCGACGACACGGTTGAGGCAATGAGGCTGTTGCGTTTGATCCGGCCGATCGAGGACTACCGCGCGCGCGACGGAGACTCGTTTAATATCAGTTTGCTGAAATACGGTATGACGCTCGTGGGCCATGATTTTGGCCCACCCCGCCCGCCCAACCGCCGCCT